>Ga0247609_10000068_pt1 | contig 138361 bp, 126 predicted proteins | sample 172DNAGHGlowgp2_FD_193487 | JGI IMG/M metagenome (GOLD analysis project Ga0247609, IMG submission 193487) | Sheep rumen microbial communities from Palmerston North, Manawatu-Wanganui, New Zealand - 1728 DNA GHGlow gp2 | ecosystem: Host-associated > Mammals > Digestive system > Stomach > Rumen...
ACGATGCAGAGGATGTCGATACGAACGGAAACATCACGTTTTCTCTTGCACCAGGACTTCTTACGGATGCGCTTGTACAAATAGTGTATGCCCTGTTAGGTATTTACAATGTTGCGATTCCAGTCACTACATACACGTTGTCCTCTCTCATTAAGTACAGGGACATGTACGTGAAAGAGCACAAGGGCGAATCATGGGTTTTGTCAGACACGCAAAGGGACAAGTATGTACACTATCTTGAGAATGGGTATCTTCCGATAGACAACTTCATGTTTGGACTCATAAACTGGAATGTCGGTTCTGGCTTCCAAAAAGGTGTGTATGACATGAACGTGATGCACTTTGACAACAAACTTACAGAATACACTTTGGGCAACGGTAAAAAAATAAAAGTGTGTTCAATGGAACCAGAAGCAAAAGAGGTGGAGTTCTATGACATATCGTCTGGAAAGGATATCAAGTACAGAGATTTAAACGATTCGGCAACAGGATACTTCACGCAGCTAATGATGGATTTCATCAACCCAGTTACGGCCAGTGTGCTTGACCTTGAACAGATTCCAACAATCATTGCGAAATTCGACACACCTGAATTTGTGTCTTCAGGCAACCCTGCAAACCAGGTACATATTCATTTGAAATACGGTGCTCATCCCTTATATCAGAACATCGGATGTCCGCTTAAAGGCGTAGCGTGGTGCTGAATGTAGTCACTGTCGAAATACGTGGTAAACTTAAAACTTCGCAACGTGCTTCTATAAGGACAAATCTCGGAGAGACACACAATGAAAGACCTGACAACGTTACTTCAAAACTTCAACAACTCGTTAAAGGACGGCTCAATGCCGTCACCAAACAGGCCATTGTTCAGTTTTCGTGAAAATACAAGAAATGCGAAGGTTTCAAGTGAACATGATGAACAGTGTAAGACACAAGACACCAATGACCGGGAAGGCAAATTCATCACCTGCTTTACGGATTACATCAAAGACAGACGTTCGTTCATCCTTGATTTGTCGTATCTGTTGTACTACGGATATTTCCGAAGTGGTTCACAGGTGTGGAAAGATACGCAGTTCGTTGTCGAGTTGATTACTGGAATCTTGTCACATGGACATGAGGTTTACATTGCTGTTGATGGCAAACCTGTACGTAAGCAGATTAACAAGCATTACAAGGAGAACAGAAAGCACACTTACAATATACGTGAAAACATGCCACCGCTTCTGGCAGAACTTTCGATGTATAACCGTGTGCATATTCACTACAACCCAGAACTTGAAGCAGACGACATTATCTTTACGCTTAATCGATTACTTCCGGGTAAGAAGGTTATTGTGACCTCTGACAATGACATGTTCCAGTGTCTTGGAAGCGACACGATTATTGATACAGGCAAACAAATCGTCGATTGCCTGTCGTATATGGAACAGTTTGCAGAAAAGTTCCACAAAGTTCCCATTGACAGACTTCCGATGTATCGTGCAATCGTTGGCGACAGCAGCGATAATATTAAGGCGGCGATTGCACGATTCCCTCACAAACTGGCAGCACAGTTCATCACCTCTCTCGATATGGACACTTCGGTTTTCCCATCACATGAATCCTTGGTTGTTGCCAGTGATGCTTTCAAGAAAAGAAACAGGCTGAAAGTGACCGAATGTCGATGGATAGACCGTTTACTGTCAACCGATGTCGTTGTACCTGACAAGGCACCAAAACAAAGTAAAGAAGTACAAGAGGTCTTAACAGAAGATGATTTGGAATTGCTGCCAAAAGAGCTACGACCCTTAAAGTTGTCAGAAATCGGAACTTGTGAAGATAAGTCCATTGTGACTGACGACACTGTTCAGGATGACGAAGACGTAGAACCAAAATCGTCTTTTGAAAAGTGGCAGGAAAACTTTTCACTGATGAAACTGAGAGCTTACACATGGAAGGAAATTAACCAAACTCCAAGGATGGAGTTTGGAGAGATGCCGTATGAAATCACGCAGCAAATCTCCAAACTGTCACGGGCGAATGCGTCATTCTCATCGCTCGTATAAGCGTTCGTCAATAAGACGGTTTGCACTCTGTTCATCGTATCCGAACTGTACGAGCAAACTGACCATTAGAGGAATTAACGATTCCTTGTCTATTTCACCATTTTCAAGGTACGATGGGATTATAGGTAACATGGCGTGCGGACCGTTCTTGGCGCAGTAGATAAGAAACTTGGCATGAAGTTCAGCCCACTGGATGATCTCATGTGCATCCAGTGTTCCATGGTGCAGACGTACTTCTAACGTACCGTGAATGCCTCGTGAAGTTAATGCAAGATATTTGTTCTTTTCATACATTCCGTCAATGTACCGCCCGCAAAACGGATTCCACCCACGGTCTTTCTTAACAAGGTTGTTGAACAGGAACGGTTGGAGTTTGGAATACAACCACACGACAGAATCCATGAACGATGATACCGTGTTACCATTACGGAGAGGGTCTTTGTGTGTAAGACCGACGAGATTACCAAAATGGACATGCGTGCCACACGTCTCATCCACGTGACCGCAGAGAATATCACGGATGCCTGACAGTACTATTTCAATCTGAGCGAACTCATCTGTGTGCAGTATAGGACTTACCATCTCGTACCCGAACAGTCCGTTATCTGAGAGCTTACCTGTCTTATCGCCGCCGACTGAACTGTCAGCTCCGAGCGTCCAGGCATTTGTTTCATTGTCACCGTATTTACCGGTGAATACGTATGGAATACCTTGGTCTTCCATGTATGCTTTGAACCGTTTACGTGCCGACAGTTTTGCATTACCAATGAACTCGAACTCGAATCCATAGGTGAGACTCTCAGGTTTAAGGTCTAAAGATTTAGCGAACATGAAATTTTTGTCCTTTCATTTAAGAAACTTCGTGTGTCGGTCAAAAGAGACACGACAATTTGAACATCACTCTATAACATACGGACATGAAACATGTAGAAACAGCACCACACTCGAACTATCAATACTCTTCGAGAAATCTTGATGTTTTCTTTTCGTTTTGGAGTGGACAATGGCAGCACAAGGAATCATTACGGCAGCACAACTCACGAAAACCGGGCGCATGGCTATGGCCGCCTCTTTCGGATACGACATGGTAAATAAAAAAGCCGTTTACCGAGGAATTACCTTTACAGGTGGTGGCGTGTCGGAACTTCCGATAGACGACATTGATAATGCAGGTGTGGAATCTTTTTCTGCAAGCGAGGGAAAGATTCGGAACATAGTCTCTGTCGGAAACACACTTCGAGTTTACGTATCGTTCCAAGGAAATGGAATCGTAGCCCGCATCTTTTCTCTTCACTGCATGTACAAGAGTAAAAATGTCGTGTTCGCAGTATGTGACACTGGGGATGATGGGATAACTTTGAGTACGCAAATGACAATTTGCTTCTCTATGATGATTGCTCAAAAAGCCGAGGATGACACGGTCTCGGAAATGTCCTTCGTCAACGGTGTCAATGCAACTGTTGAAGACGTAAGTGCCGTAAGTTCTTATGTTGAAGAACAGATTACAGAAATCATCGAAAAAGTTGAGAACCTCGAAACAGGGTATTCAAATCTCGGAACTTCACTAACGACATCTGCGGTAAATGCAGACACAGCAAACTTGAATAAAATGACAGTGACGGACACAGCCACCTGTAATATAGTGAAGTTCACAGAACTGATGCCTGTAAAGGAATCCAACACAGACGGTAACATCGGCAAACTCGACCTGCCTGTAAACTCTATTACATCTGCTTCCTATGTGGGTCGTACAGCCTTAAATGAGAATTTTGGAATCTTGTATGACCCTTATGTGAACTACCCGATAGGAGACTCATACAAGAGCATTAAAGCTGAAAGCACCCCTGATGCCGTTTTGTGTTCTGTTTCAAGCACCCTGAACATGGAAGAAGCATCTCACGCTGAACTTGTCCTTACTGGCCATTCAACCACAAAGGACACGGTGTCTCCGAAAGTCGTGTTACGTGCAACCCAGGACAGCGTAACAACAGAACTGTCCGTTACACATGAACGAATATCCGCGAACGGTGATTTCTGTGTGAATGGTTCGACAGAACTTAAAGATACCTCAATCACGACTTTGGATATCGGGCATCTGCATATCACCGGTAATTACATTTCAGTTCCTTACTTTAACGGGTCGTCAGTATCTGCAATCTCAGATACGACAGGGGTAAACCCTCTAAATGTACAGGCACGAGTGCTTCCCTCCGGGAACAAAGCGTGTATTGGTTCATCTGAAAAACGATGGAAGCTGTATGCAGAGCAAGCCAGTGTTACAGGACTTTCGTTTGAGAAGCTGCCTGAAAAAACAGGTGTGGGTAACACACAGAAGGTTTCATTTCCGAAAGGGTGCATTACAATGCTTTGCACGCCGACGAGGGAAGTTGGTGTGTGCGATATGCTCAATGGTGAAACCGAGCCGTTACGAATATGGCATGATGCAGGCGGCTCTGCATCAGGTACACTGGTTCAGACAAAGAACAAATTTATTGCAATGTCCGGAGCTGTTGCTGGAAGACCTTTCCTTGCTTTATGTATCGAATGAGCTTCTTAAACAGGTTCGTTTTCATACTGGTCTTTATATCTAAACAAATGCAACGTATGCGCGGCACGTTAAAACTGCAAAAGACGTTGTCGCAAATCTTCGTTCGTTTCGCGAAATGTAGAAGGAGAAAAATTATGCTTTTTAACGGACTTAATCTTACCCCCAAAGGTCGTCAACTGGCTGAACTCAAAGATATGGAGAACATCCATGTTGGCCGCATTATCATTAACACAGCTACGGAACTTGCTGATTTGTCAGACCCGGCTGCTCTCGCTGAGAAAACAAACATTGCCGGTCTGTCCGTGATGTTTGCCGGTTGGCACAGCATTCGTGGTGGCGTACAACTCAATGTTCGCTTCCAGGTGAATGGCGAGAAAGCAAACGATGGTACAGGTGAAGCCGCAATGAGCGTTCTGGACACAAAAACCACGCCTCTCCGTCTCGCCGTCCTCGCCGATGATGAAATCATCGCTTCTGAGAACGTCGAAACCGGTGAAGTGTCGTATCGTGTCATTCGTAAGAAAGACGCTACGGTTCTTGGTTGGGCAGACGTTGTTGAAAAAGCTGAATGGACAACGAAATCTCCAAGCGGGATTGTCTTTGATGCCGTGATTACTGCCAAAGGTGAACTTCCTTCACGCTGCAATGTGAAAGATGTTCTTCGTTGCCCGTATCTGTCCAATACCCAGATTAGCAACAATGACATTTGCAATCACGACCTTGCACCTTCGTCCATCAGTCCTCGTAACCCTGATAAAGAAAACGATGTTCCTGTTGCCGAAGCTAAACAGCAGCCTCGTGTCGAACCCGAAAGTGGTGAAGAAGAAGGCGCTGGTGAAGGCGGTGAAGGTGGAGAAGGTGGTGAAGGCGGAACTCCGTAATAGCAACGCTGGTTATCTGTAAAATAAAAACTCCCTAACGGATTGATTCTGTTAGGGAGTTTTTATTTATGTGACTATCAAATAATACGCACGTTGGGGCAAGATTATGCCCCTGCTTGCCCCAACCGAAAGCACGGAATCTCTTTCCGTGCTTTTCCTTTATCAGTTAGTCTCTACGAATTTCAAAGATACCGTCATCAGTCTGAACAAATTCAAAGTCCATTTTAAGGTCACTGCCAAATGACTCATAGTCGAAGTAACGTTTAATGTTTTCCTCTCCGACGCCTTCCCATCCAATAGAATCTACAGCAGCTTCACCAATTTCTTCATCTGATGCATCCTCGTCACCACACCAGTATTCACCGGCTGTCTCAGGGTCGTCATTGTCCATTGGGTAATATTCCAAACGAATATCACGTCCAAATGATTCATAATCGAAGTAGTTCGATGCGTTTGACAAGTTCTCAAACCCGAGAGAGTCAACAAAATACCATCCGATTTCTTCATCCATTTTGTGCGAGTACTTCTCGTCACTGATTTTGCTGATGGAGTCTGATTCAACGAGGTCTAAAGCATCATTAAAGTCACTCGTATATTCCATTGCGGCTTTGAACTCTTCTTCTTTGTCATCATCAACGACACGTTCAAGGGCTTCTGCGTATTCATTTACGTCATCAAGACTCATATACTCACCGAGATTCTTGAGTTCAACCCAATCATAGTCCGTATCCCAGTCCGTGAAAAACCATTCCTCGTACACGGAACCGTCACCTCTATCTTCACCGATACCCACCTGTTTCAGGTAATCCTGGAAGTCATCCTCATCACAAGGAAAAGGTACCCATACGTATTCAAGGTCACCTTCGTTGTACTTCCCAAGATTTGTCAATGCACCGCGTAATACGTCCATAGTCTTATCTCCTGTATTGTATTGGACTGCTTTATATGCAAGAAAGCACTTTACAGTACACGGATTTGATAGGCTGAACAGACACACAAACAGGTATGTCTGTTCAGTTAGTGTGTTATCTACATCTTAACTTCGTAACTGTCGGAGCATTTGCTTAAATCGCCGTCAAATTTACACAAGTTCATATAAGGGCATTTGCCGTACTTCGAGCATTCACAGGTGTTCGGGTAAAAAACCTTGCAGGACATGATATCCGAAGCAATGGCTAAGATATTCGACGCCGCTGTGTTGAGCTGTGCATCACTAAACGTAATGAAAAATTTCCGCAAGGACTCTTTTGGGTATTCATCTACCATACGTTGGATGTACTCTTCACGAGTTTCACCAACTTTACGTTTCAGGTCAGCTTTTCCTTTACGTGCCGCATTACGTTCGGCATACTCAGCATCCGTTTCACCGACACGGATTTTGTGTTGCGGTCTTGTCATTGTGTTGATGATGACGCCTGTAATTTCGACACCGAGTAGCTGCTGTGCCGCCATCACCTGCATACGGATGTCATTGTCGATAAAGAACTTGGTTAAAAAGTCATCCGTTATCGCCGTAGATGAAGACTTGTTGACGACAAGGAAATATTTACCTTGGTCTTTGTACGCTACGTAATCAATATACGTGCGATAAATGACGTTAGGTGACAAGGGGACTTCTACACAAGCATTAACAGAGGAATCCACGACCTGCCATTTGTCGTTATCGACGTTGTAATATCGTGCAGCATACGCTCTGAAAGCCGCCTCAACCTGAGCACTTCCTGCTTCGTCAAGCCCATAGGTAGATATGATTTCAACACCTCGTACAAGTGCGTCATCTAAAGGCAATCCGTCATTGAAACTTTTAGCTAATGACGTTACGGCTTTCGACAGTGCAACGGCATTATCATAGCTTTTTGACATCTCTACGGGAGAAATGTGCTTGTTGATTTTGTAGTCATACTGACGACGACAGGAACAAAAAGAATTGAGTGAACTGCTTGTAAGAGTGATTTTACACATACCTCGAATCTCCTTATGATTCATGTGGAGGTTACGTCACGAGAGCCGAACTCGTAATGAGTCCGTGCCCTAACCCTCGTGACAAAAGTGCTTATACCACACACAAGTTTTCAAAGAATCAACAGCACCATGATTTTTTCATAAGTAAGGATGCAGTTCACACATACGTAAAAACCCACTCACGGCTTCTTTGTTGAGCTGACAGAGTTCCGTGCCTGTCATGTCGAACATTCGTCTTGAAGCAACGTAAGCATCATCGTCATGGTGTTTGTCCAGAAGATACACGACACGTTTTATCCCTGCCTGAATAATTGCTTTTGCACATTCGTTACAAGGGAACAGTGTGCAGTACAGCGTACATCCTTTCACAGACACAATGGAATTGAGGATGCAGTTAAGCTCTGCGTGTACGACGTATGGGTATTTCGTGTCAAGCCACACACCGTCTCTTCCTGCAGGTAGTTGTTCGTCGTCCACACCTTTTGGAAATCCATTGTACCCGGTTCCGACAATGTGGTTGTCTCCATCGACAAGCACAGCACCGACTTTCGTGTTAAGGTCTTTGCTTTTCAAAGAAGTAACAAGTGCGATGGACATGAAGAACGCATCCCATCGTTCCTGACTATTACGTTGTTTATTGTCTTCTGACATCAGCTATCAACCTTCAAGAATCAGTCTTCATCATAAGGAATAAAAATAAACTCAGCACATTCTTCACAATTTCCGTTGAAATCGTTGAAAGTCAGCATGAACTGATTACCGGGTTCGCCGTCAATGAACGTAACTTCGAGGAATGTGTCGTCATCAAGAAAGAAGTTCTCAGCTTTTACCAAAAACTGCTCAACGGTTTGTTTCGCATACCGTGCACCGTTGTCAGTTATTTGTAGGTACATTGCACATCCGAGTTCGTTCGCACCACGTTCGATGGCTTTTAGACTTTTACGAAGCATACTAACGCTGTCCATTCCGAACTCTGCTTGCTTCCTACACACATCATCAAGTGCATAAGCAAGTTCAAGGTCATCGGAATAAACACGCTCATTCTTTTTGGTGTAAGTTTTGATTGCCATAACAACTCTCCTTTAAACATGTCAGTGGTATTTCAGCAAATACGAAGGCGAAACACACTTGTAATTGATAAGTCCGTCCTGAGAATAAAGAACATACCCCTCTATCATCCCATCATCAATGGCAGAATGTTCACTGTCAATCTTACGGATAAGCTCCTCAACAGTAGAGGGTACATGCAATTCCCAATCGAAAACATGCACCATTTGAAGTCCAAGTTCGGCACATAAAGATTGAGTCTCTTTCATGTTGAGACGTGTTCCGTTAATCCAGATGTGGAATACAGCCAAGTCCTGTTTGTTCCTAAGACCGTAAGTTCTCTTTTGAACCCGGTCACCGTAGATTTCTCCCTGGATGGCAACTGTTTTTGCGTTGAACTTAGATTTTAAGATTTCGAGTTTGTGTCTCATGTCGTACTTCTCGGACATGAGCAGCCAGACGTTCTGCTTTATGTAAGCATTACCGTTGGCAATATTTTCAGAACCTTTCACTTTGCTGGAAAACACAACGACATTATGGGAACACACCAGGTATGTTCCTTTTTCGTCAAGCACATAGCTTGAACTCATTCCGTCAACTTTTTCACTGGCAACCCATTTCACGTCAGGACTTTTAAACAAGACCGGAATGTTCTGAACACGTTCGCTCCCTGTACGAGGCAACCACTCAGGCCATTTTATTTTGTCTTTTTTCTTTACGAAGAGCTTTTTCAAAACCCAACGCACCGCACTGTAACGCATCAGGTATTTAATGATTGGATTCCGGAAAAACTTTTTATGCCTGTCCTGTGCTTTCGACCATCCATCCGCTTTTGTCTTCTGCTGTTGTTCCTGTACTGATTCCTCAAACAAAGTAACCCGCAGCTGTTTCGTCACAAAGTCACCTTCTTTACAGTGCTTTAATTCTGGAAAAGACGTAAGCGGCAGAGCAAGACCTTGAGAAACAGTCTTACACATTTTCTGTGTGCGTACACGGTAATTTCGTTTGTCCATGAAAGCAAAACGATTGTCGTCACGTGGAAGTACAGAATCAATCTCGAAATAGACTGCCAGGTCTCCTGTCTGCATGGATTTTTGTGCGACACACCACCATCCATTGACATGCACATAATGAACATTGTCATATCCAGGCAACTCTCTTGTTTCAGAAATTCGGACTACGTATGCGAGTTCACGTTCATTCGTTTTGTGGTTTAGCATTAAGACCTCCGTGGTATCAAAAATCATGTTAAGTTTCTAGGGGCAAAATAGTGAGGTACTTTATGAGTTACAGAACAGCAATTTTGATTGACAGGTATGAAAAATCCTTTAGTGATTCAGAGCTTCAAGCTCAGGTAACAACGACAGTTGAGTATGACGCTGACTTACAGGATGGTGTGAGTGACTTACAGGAAGTCACCTCAGCGTCTATCGGAAGATACCCAGGTCATAAAATTTCAAATGCTGTGTCTACGCCTTTTAGTGTTACCGTCGTAACAGCACAAGGCGAGCAGCAGAGCGTGAGTATGGACAAGCAACAGAATCTGACATCCACGCATAAAAGAGTCGTAAACGGTGTGACCTACGTTCGTGTTCCGTACCGTTACGGTAAAGTGATTGAACAGAATGGAAAGAAAGTCCTTATCGCGATGTCTCCAAATGATGCAGCTCCATACGTTTGGCATTGCAATCTCGAAGAAGATGGAGTTGCTTCGTTTGATTGGGACGATTACTTTGAATCGCATGACGGACAACGACTGGATGAAGTACCGGAGTTCTTGAGAGGTGTCTTTATCTTCACTGAAAATCAAGAACAACAAGACCCTAACGGAGGAGCACCAGAGACAGACAAAGTTTGGCCTGCATTAAAAATCTTAACTGATGAAGACTTTAAAGCTGTTTATATATCAGATGACTCTCATTACTACTTCCTTGTTGAGGTTGACGGAACAGACATTCTCCTTGGAAGTGTCGGTGAACAGGAAGAACCCCCTTACATCTATTTTGACGGCGGTCCTGGGGAGTTCTTAAAAGGCGTACTGTTGCAAGAACCGAGTGATGCCGCAATTATCAGCAATGGTGAAGAAGAAGTCGTCACCTTGGATATGAAATTCGGTGAGGACTATTATCGTATTATAAACACTGATGAAGTTGTACGTGTGACCGATGACCCGAGTAGCGTTGTAACTGAACCTGATGAATACACTTTAATCTTGGCAAATGCCTTATATGGTGCTTCAAAGTCGATGTACGCAGTAGCACAACACAGAGGCGATGCATACGGAGAAATGACTCAAACGGAAATTACAGATTATATACGTCAGAACAGTAAAACAATTCCTAACGGTTTACTACGTGTAGATTACCCAGAAGCAATTCACGAAGAAGAGTTTGAAGGTATTGAAGAGGTTTTACGTAATGTAAACGAAACTCTTCAAGAAAACGTAACACCTACGACATGGAAATTTGTTAAAAATACCGAGCTTGATGAAAATAAACCACCTTACAGAATAGTGCTGCTTGAAGAAAGCAAGATGAACGCTGCAAACGATATCAGGACAATATCCGGTTTCTTTGACGGACCTTATAACGACCTTCCGAGTGCCGTGACTTTTGTAAATGAAGCTCTTGATACGGTAACCGGAGAAGTTGTCTATCCAGCCGATTTCACGATGGAAGAAATCAATTCATTTACAAATGCGGTCGAGTCCAACCCTGACATAACATTAAACGGTGAACTTCGCATCATCAATGCCGAGTGAAGTACAACAGTTTAACATAGAAAACGAAAATCGCGTACAGAGCGTCTAATTTGCTTTGTACGCGATTTTTTGTCTCAGACGTGTATTCACTAGGGTAAGGTCGTAACTTTTTAGTACAGGGCAAATTTGACCACTTACGCAACGGCCTCGTACCGACTACTCGAACTCAATCTCACCCGGATTAAAGAATTGTGATTTGTGTCTGGATTTATCTCTTGGTCTGTCTTCTTCCATCATAAACGGAACAACATGACAGACGTACCAAAGTCCAGTGAAGTATGTGCAGTTTACGGCTTTTATGACCCAGTTGTCTTCTCCGATAACGAGAACCTGGTCTTTAACAATGTCGAGATGTACGCCGCCAAACTGGAACGGAATGAACACGATGACTGCGGGTTCGTTTCGTTCAATATGGTTGAACTGCAAGTTAGCCAATAAGCGACGGTTTGGGTGATCCTGAAACAAGAGATGAATATGCTTCTCACGTCCAGACAGCTGATGGTTGTCTGAGTAGAACGACACAGAATCCACGTCAATGAGAACAGCTTCGATTCCGTAAAGACGCATCCCTTCATCAATGAAACCAATTTGGAGATTGCGTTCTGATTCAGTTGGTAAAAGCGATGTAAAAAGTCCCATTTGTCATTCACGGTGTATACAAAGTCGAAAACAGAAAGATAAAGAGGTTAGTCACAATAACCAACCACTTTCATCACGGTGTACACAAAATTGATAACTGAAAACAGAGAACCCAAAGTTGAATCATCAATCATCAGGGAAAACAGAGCGAGTATAGGTAAAAATATCATCAGAACTTATACAGGACACAACACTCACGACGTTATCAGAAAACAGCTGACACACCTCTTTCTGATGCTCCAAAGACATATTTAGTGGTTGTTGTGGATTTTCGTTTTCATGTCTGAATTTTACACGACATGTCTTGAAAACAATATCTGCCTCATCCATGTCTGCATCTGTTATCATTGCTTCGTAAGTCATGTTCATTCTGTGCTTCGGCTTCTCAAGGCTTAATGAATTGAGATAGCCTAGCTGAGTTTCCAGTTCACTTCGCCAGTGGATGTATGTGGTTTTCAAGTCCGGTCGGTGAAGTTTGCAATACATACACAAGCACCAATTCTGTGCAATCTGTGGGTATCTGGCATGAACAAATCCTTTATATTGCTTCTTTGAGTAAGCCATTTCATTGATTCGCTCTCTTGTGAAATCACTATGTTCGTGGTCAACATGCTTTACTCTAAACTTGCGTAATTTGTGTTCAAGAAATCGAACACGATGTTCCAGATATTCCACGTACTCTCTATGGCTTTCAAAACATTCACGTCTCCTCATTGCCACCACCTCTCGAAATTCAAATTATTTCTCTTTGATAGCAACAACGGTAATCATTATCGCCATCACCCACGGTGTACGCAAAGTCATAGAACTTTGACGTAACAGTGGTACTGCCAAGTAGTTCAAGTCTTCTCAGAGCGTAAACAGAATAGGTTTCAATTCCGTAACATTTGAAATCCAATGCTCATACAATTCCTTAGCCTCTGTGTAATCATGTGAAGTTCCAAGTTCACTAATAACTTTGAGTGCAAAAGAGGCCTGTTCAAAAGTTTCTAAAGGAAACTCGTTGTACTGATACTCATCATGTAAACTAACTAGGTTGATAAGGAATGCTTCTGCTGTGTCGAGTACGTCATGCAGCTCAAAACGTCGTTTCTCACAGAAGCCTTTATGGTTAAAAGATTCTTTTATCCCTGAAATAAGTGCGTTTGTTTTGGCGCGAAAGTCCTCATAGTCAGAATAATCAGCAAATGTGTCGGTGTCCTCCAAAATCTTCTTATTGAACTTCTCAAAGTTCTCAACAGACTTGAAGCCAAATAACACCTTTTTGAGAGAGGTTCCATCTGGATAAGTGTGTACATACTCAAATAAGTTATCTTCTATTGGTTCGATTCCTCGGCGTTGTTTCAGAATCTTGGAAGCAAAAACGTTTGGTACGATATACCCATTGCTCTTTGCATACATGTGTTCCACAGCCCCACTGACTTCTGCAAAACAACAATACCCATTTGTTTTTATCTCGTACTCAATTAAAGCGTAAACGCCTTTTGACCTGTACTCTCCACGTCCTGCAATGTAACGCAAGCGAGGAACACCGAAATTGATCTTATACACTTGAACGGCACAAATGGCATTGGTTTCTTCTAAATTACCCGACATCGAAAAGACACGGTACAGAGAATCTTTATTGCTTAAAACGGAATCCAAATTTGCGCGAGTTCCGCCTAACCGGGAATACCCTGCTTCCAAAATTTCTTTTATGGTAGATTGCACCAATTCCAAGTCCTCACGGCCCAATTCAAAAATGTACCCACTGACTGAATTGTCAGAGCCATCAAATGGAACACCATTAAGAGATTCACAGTATAAAGGTCTTTGTTTTCTACGCAGTACCATCTCACACCTCACACGGTTAAAGTCTTTTCAGTTCGATAACGATACACAGTGAGGCCGTCATTATCGACACACGCTCTTATACCACGAAAAGACACAAGCTCACTCAGTCAGCACCACACCAAAATGAAAGTCGCATGAAGTCGAATAGTAATGTCTTCAACGAATTAGCATCTTATCGAACTAAACGCACAAACAATCTGTGCGTTTAGTTCTGTAATAGCGGTGGTTGACCGCACAACACATGGAGACAACACATGGGAATTTTCACGGATTATGGTCGTTACGTCAAAGCACGTGAGTTCAAGAAGTTCTGTAACAGCGGTGGCGGTTTGTGGTTTGCATTTGGTACAGGTGGAAAAGCATGGACAACCATTGAAATGCCGAAAGCACCACCATGCAATGACCGTCAAAACAGTAAACAGAATCAGGATGACGCTCCAACAGATGAAGACAGCACTGTTCCTTCCGGTTCTGTGCAGCCAAAGTACAGACCGTGTCCATGTGGATGTGGCTGTATGGTAGAGGTTCCTGTTACATCGTGGGGAACTGAAGATGGCGATTGGATTGAGATTCCGAAGTTCACATACACACTGCCTGTAATGATGATTTTAACGACAAACAGAACGGAAGAGTCCTCAACTTACCTTTCCGAACATCCCATGTGTATGCAGCTAAACCCTGACGGAAAAGCTGAGATTTACTTTGCTTACGATAATACACGTGACCCATTGTACGTAAGTGAGGATACACGTGTTTCAGCACGTGCCATACTGAAAGCATACCATGACAATTATGATGCAGGTGCTTATGCAATCGTATTTCGAGATTACTACCTGACTAATGGCAAAGAAGATGGCAGTACGGACGAGATACCGGCAACACGTTCTGCTTCTTTGACAGAGGATGACGATACCGAGAAAGGTTTCTGTATGGACTTGTCTGGGTTGCGTCATGGTTTGATTCAGTGGACAACCGTGTCATCACAGGAAGACCCAAGACTTAATGAAAAACCCGGCAGCAAACGTGTTGTTTTAAACGAAGACGGAACACCGAAAACCGTTGCCAGACTGGACGCACTTGGTAACATCGTTCTTGATGCGGATGGGTTACCTGTATACGATACCGTGTATGAAGACTGGACTCCTGCGGAACTCTATGACAGGAAACAGGCTAGATATAATGCACAGAAAGCACAGCCATTCCTTGTCCTGACGGATTTGGTTCGGGCACGTTCAAATGACAAGAGAAACAAGCCTACGACAATTACAGAATCATCAGGCAGTACAGGTGGTACAACATCGAAGACGACCGAATACGGTTCTGAGTATGAAGACCTTGATGCTTCAAGATACCTCAATGGATTTGACCTTAGCGGTGCACCATACCCGATGCCTCTTACGGACATGGAACGTGACCGCAACTATCCGATTTTCCCGGTAAGTTACCTGGACGATTTGAACGACACGTCGGACGGAAATGCAAAACCTTTGTATGAAATCGACGGAACATTTTACGAAAAACGAACAGTAACCTCGACAGGTATTGAGTACAGTGAAGAAGTTATAGTTCCTGAAATGTCAGACGTTGAAGAATTTAAAGCATTCCAGAGACGCAGACATCGCTGGTGTTTAAGCCGTTGGTACAACGCATTTGGCTTCCTTACAATGGTTAAGGGGAGTGCGGAACTCGTATGTGAAGCTGAAAAAGAAGAAGCTGACACATTCTTGTATGGTGGACGTTACTGGCGTCTTGCATCAGATGATATGTTTCCGACATACGTTATTGTTCGTGCGAACCTGAATCCTTTCAGCGTGTCTAAATTCCCAGAAGTTGACCGTGCTTTTATCATTAAGCAAATTTGTGTGTATCACATGAAAGACAAAGCGTTCAATGCAGAGGTCTTGCGTTCAGAAGACTATGTCTTTGACGTTGGTCAAGCGGCTCCATCAGATGCTTCTGCAAACGTCATTAGACAAGACAATCTTGAGTTCATAATGAACGATTATCTTGTGTCTGCTGAGAGAGTTCCTAATCAGATTGACCGTTATGGGTATATCATTGGGTTCTAAAGGAGGGATTGACCGATGGCTAAGAAGATCACCCTCGAAGAATTGATGATGCCGCTCATTGACGATGCGGCAAACGTATTTTACTCAAAACTTGTATCTTTACTGGATGCTGTATGGGGACAGGTGTTTGTCCTGAAATCATGGTGTGGATGGCATCGACACAGACAGGTAGGATTCAAATGGAAATACGGTGCATTCTCATCGTATGCGACGGACAGAAAATGCGTCATTGACCTGAACACAATTCCAAGAGAAATCGTCAAAGGGATTTCTGAGACGAACAAGAAATCGTACTTACGTGCCGTGTATCAGATGGACATGTCTAAAATCCAGATTGATACGACTGAGAGTATTAGCAATACAGGCGGAGCTCCTGTGCCAACGTATCGCATAGATACAGATGCTCCGCTGACTCTTATAGGGTACACAATAAGTACTGAAAATCGTGACCTCGTTTATGGTGCAGGAACGGGTGACCTTGTTGTTCGTACAAACGGAACGGATGGCGAAGTTAAAGACGTAATCGACTATCGAGATTTGCCGCGTCCATACATAACGATTCTCGTAGGTACTGTTACGTCTTTTGCAGATGTGTCAATACAGTTCGACCCTGTGTACAGAAACGGTATTCTTGATGATGACGCATTTAAGCTGAATCGTAAAACGACGATTTACCCGCAAGACTCAAAAGATCTGCAAAGCATCGCAACGAAAGACGTTACGCAGGGAACGAAATACGAATGGGATTGCGGTCGTGTGTTTGAATATGCATACAACGACACAAATTCAAACACGGTGTGGTGGAAATATTACTCCATTGATTCAGATGGAATGGAATGGCTGCTTGAATCATCCGAAAGACCTTCCAGACAGACTAACGACATTATGCTGCCCTTCTTGAACAGTCTTTATGACATGGATTATTTCTTTGGTGGTGCAGGCTTTCGACGTGAGTGCTTGTCAGCTGACAAGCAACATTTCAAGCTGATGGTATGGAAATTAAAAAGCCATGTTATGACGCCAAAAGAAGGTGTAGAAGAAGTCTATATGCGATTCACGCCTCATAAAATGCACAAGCGAGAACCTTACACATCTGTCTCAGGAAAACATTTAACGAAAGGTATTAAGAAGTACAAGATAAGCAAGCTCATCAGTCTGACGAGAAACTTCTTGTATGTGCACCATACGTTTCATCCAAACCTTAAATACTCAAATGAGAACATCATCTTCACTGAACTGTTCAACAACTGTGTGTTCTTCAAAGACCGTTTGCTGTGCAGACGTTCTGCGTATGACATCGCAAAACGGTACACAAACAAAATAGAGCCATCGCTGAATGCAGACGTTTACTTACTCCTTATCGCCGCATTCTCAAATGTCTCTCTCCATTATCTGTTTAACGGACATCCAGTTAATTCGCTCACGCACGCATTATGCACAACGAAAGAAACCATAAGCGGTTCCCTGACAGCGAATGACATGAAACAGATAACGAAACTGGTATCCGTTGCGATGGACATGACTGTAGACGCATCAACGGGTATTTACGAACACTGTGGGTGGGATAAAATCTGGACTCCGTACATATTTGTTAAAAACGCCACAATGACAGAATACAAAACAAAAGGCGGAACGCTTGTGAAATTCGTGAATGTTGGCACAGACACAAATCCGATTTATTATCGCATTGAACGGACATCAACGGAAGCCAACGACTTCGGAATCGACAATCTGACCAAACACACCTTTGTTATTGAGGCTTGGTCAGAAAACGACCTTAACAAGTATTACCCTGCGTCCAGCGGTATGAACGTCTCTATCCCAGGAATGTACACACCTGGATTCCAGTCTCATCCGGCAGGTCGTTTGACAGCCCTGAGTGAGCCAACTGAAATTGTTTACAGACCTTGGTCTGTATTCATGGACAACATGGCTGCATTGTTTAACGACACGTATATGGGTGACGATACGTACATGCCGAGGAAAAAACAAGCGGTTGTTTCCGATAACAGCATGACGATGTTTATGGATAACGCACAAAGCAACAGACCTTTAAGGTTGACGGTAGTGACTGATACAGACACAGGTCATAAGTATCTGAAAGCAATTTAGTTCAACAGGAGAAGACGTTATGAAAACCTTACCTTTTATGTACGGCATCATCTTCCGTAGTGAAAAAGATGGACAAGGTAATGAGACATTTCGTACTTTTCGTGTTGGAACTCACGGAAAATACGAAATGCAGGGGGTCGATGCTTTGAAATCGTTTATCAACGAAACACCAATAGACCGTCTAATGCACAAAATGACGATATCTGACGGAATGATTTTCATTTCTGATGAGGTGTATCAGCCGGATGAACGTATCGTGTTCCGTTATTCAGGGTATGCAAATGCACTTCTCGGATGGAAACGAATCATTGAATGGGCACATCGTTCAGGAATCCTAAACGAGCTTAACATAAAGTACCCACTAGGTACGCTTGTCTTCATGCACGACAACCTGCTTGATTCCTTATACGATGTAGATACGTTTAACGAAATTGCACAAGACAAAGCATTTTATGACTCTGTGAACTGTCAGCAGGAAACCACATATATCGTAACGGATGTGTCTCTTAACCGTCTGGATAACGATGGTTATCCATCATGGAGAAATAACAGCGACACTGGGAAACGCAAAAACATAACGTACAGTATGGTGGTGTGTTACACTGGTTTGGAACCAAACATCCCATCCTTTGTAAACAACGAAAAAGACAGTTTTGAATACGTTTATTTTCATGCTGTTGAAAAGACACATGACCCGGATAATCTGTTTGGTGCTCTCGCTTATCTGTCGTTTTATAATGTAACGCCTGGGAACATCAGCTCTATAATGTATATGTCATTTGCGTGTGCGACATTGCTTCAAACTCCATTACAGACTTATGGACTGAACGGACAGATTGAAACTGTATGGCTTGACCCAGAGATTGGCACACCAGTAAGAGTTGTTCGTCAGCCTGTTACGGAGCAATTCATAACATCTCTTCATCAAAAGACGCTGAAATAGGAGAAAACACTTATGGCTATGTGTTATAGAGGTAACAAGGAATCGACATCTTACCACATTGTGCGTTTCATTGAAAACCTGATGACCGACAAGAAACAGATAGTTGATTTGTTCTGTGGTGGATGTTCGGTAGCATGTGCACTTCCAAAACGATTTCATGTTGTTGCAAATGACTCAAACCCTTATCTGATGTCGATGTTTCACGTCTTGAAAAACGATATGTGGCAAGACCCGCCTGTACCAGTAGATGCTGAATTCTACGACATTATGAAAAATGAACTGGATAAAGATTATCGTAAATTCACGCCTAATGGAAATGCACTTAAATCTGATGACGCTACACTGATTCTGCGTGCTAAAATAGGGTGGGCTGGGTTTGCCGGGTCATCAGGAGACTTCATGGCTTCTTTTTGTGGACGTTCAAGTGGAAGTGCGACTGATAAGACGTTTTACCGTGCAAAGAAAATTAAAGAAACTGTCTCTATACTGAAAGAGAACGATGTGCAGCTTACCTGTATTGACTACAAAGAATTTCAACCAAATGTCCCTACTGTCTTTTACTGTGACCCTCCGTTTTCAGGGAAAATCAAGTACCCATTAACGTCATTCAAATCGGAAGAATTTTTTGACTGGTGTCGAAACATCGTAAAGAAAGGACATGTCGTTTTGGTAAGTGAGATTTCCGCACCGGAAGATTTCAAACGTGTTTGGGACAGGGAAGGCAATCTGTTTATTTTGTCGTGAACTACCGGTATCTAAACCAGAGTGCTCTAAAACAGCACATCGGTTTAATAGGGGGCATTCGTTCAAGATTGGAGACCTCAGGTTTCCAACTCACTTTGAGAGGATTTACCTATGAGAAAAATAGCTTTTATTTCAACACTATGTGCTTGCATGATGTTCACGGTTTCCTGTGCTTCAAAACAGTCTCCGAAAGACGAAGTTCAGAATGCACAGCAAGAAAATGCCAAAGCACAGAATGATAATGCAGCCGATGCCGCTGATGCAGATGCTGCGAAACCTGCTGATGAAGCAAAGGACGCCGCAAAGGATGCAGATGCTAAACCTGCTGAGGAAGCAAAGGATGCCGAAGCGAAACCTGCTGAAGACGCCAAAGCTGCTCCTGAGGCTGACAAGAAAGCAGACGAAAAACCTGCTGACGATGCCGCAAATGGCAATGCTGATAAGAAAGAAGAACAGAAACCTGCGGATGATAAGAAAGAAGACCAAGACAAGCCCACCGATGGTAACAAATAAACTTGAACTTAACAGGTAAAGACATACGCCGTGAACAGGCGATGAATGGGGCGCATAGATGATGGATGGTTTGTGAGACTGTCATCTATGCGCTTTTGTGTAACCGTGATTTGTGAACCACAATAATTTGCCAAAAGATTCTTTATGGCTTATGGACATTTCCGTGCTTGAGGTGTCCGAAGTGGTCACACGCATTTCTTACGGAGATTCTTATGTTTAAACACTTACAGATAATAGCTGGTTTAGTTTTTACGTTTTTCGTTTTATGCTGCCCCAAAGAGGTTATCGCAGATTCATTTGACACATACATGGAACGCTGTGCACCTTATAGAGAAACCGTTGAGAACATATTGGTTGAAGAGGGCGTGCCAAAGGAATATTTCGCACTGCTTCTCGCCGAGAGTGGGTGTGACTTGGACAACCTTTCAAACCGTGGAGCTAAAGGTGCTTGGCAGTTAATGGATGCAACAGCACGTACTTATGGCGTGAAAGACCCAAACGATTTGGAACAGTCAACACGAGGTGCTGCCAAGTATCTCAAATCATTGATTGACCGATTTCACACGATGGAATGGGTCGTTGCGGCGTACAACACAGGTGGAACAAATTTAAAACGTGTGACAGGCTACCCTAATGCAGACTTTCGCAAGGTTCGTAAGGTTCGTCCAGAAGCCTACGGACTTGCAATGAAAGTTACGGACTTCGTAAAACGAATCAAAGCATACGACAAAATTCGTTCTTTAGAAATACAAGACACAGAAATATCTATGACGAACGAGAAAGAAGCACCTGAAATAGAAAACCTTTCCGTAAGGACACAGATGGATGGCTAGTAGTCAGTGGTGCTGAAATCAGCATATCACAAAGTCGTGTAGTACAATAAAAGTTTGCGTACTGATGTATCACATGACATAAAGGTGTCGTCCATGAAGACGTTCAATATTCTGAATGTAAGCTCAAAGTTCGCAATATGCGGACTGCCTTTGAGAGCTGACACGTACAAGACATGTTCATTTGGATGTGCCTACTGCTTCTCAAACAACAGAAAAATAATGGAGTTTGAGAAAACCTTGCAGATAGGAAATCTAAAACAACTGGAAAAAACTCTGGATAGGGTTCTTGACCAGCAGGACATCAATCAAAAAAACTTCATCGATGTCCTGCTGTCGAATAGACTCACATGGCATTTAGGTGGTATGAGCGACCCTTTCCAACCATGTGAAGATACGTATCATGTCACAGAAGAACTTTACCGTATGACGGCAAAGTACGGTATCAGCATCCTTGCAAGTACGAAATCATGCAATCTTTATGGTGCATGGAAACACCTCAACCCTGAGTTGCATACGTTTCAGATGTCCGTGTCTAACGTGTTCAACCATCCAATCGAACCGAACATCCCAAAGATAGAGCAAAGATTAAGACTTTACAAACAGCTAAAACAAAGCGGTTTTCGTGTTGGAATCCGGATACAGCCTTTTATTCCAGGAATAACGACGGTAGACATTATTGACATGTTCAACGATGCAGACCACTTTGTGATTGAAGGGATAAAACTCGTACCGCAGAACGCATCACATGTCTGTCAAGTATTGGAGATGACAGGACTGGACAAATCCATATTCACACAAATGGGACTTCTGAACATGAAGCCTGAGATACGTTTGTCGCTGTACAGTGATTTCATTGACAAGTTTGAGCGTGAGCATTTGTCATACTCAATAGCTGACAATGACATGCATTACATGGGAACATCCATGTGCTGTTGTGGAGATGCACTAATCACGAAAAGTGCTGGGTTCGACACAACGGCCATGACACATAAATTCGGAACGAATTACACACTTGAACAAGTCAAGACAGAACTGTGTTCAAATCAATGTGCTGACTGCAAATGTTCGCATCTCTTTACATCAAACAGGACGAATGGATGCAGCACAGTGTCTGAATTCTATGAGGAGCGTTTCAACAAACCGTCCTCACCATTCTCGCCAAAGTTCCTTTATCGTCAACTACCCACCAGATAAAGCGGGTAGGCTTCCGCTCGCCTTATGATGAACTCAGCTAAAAAGAAAAGGCACATGGAAATTAACTTCCATGTGCCTTTTCTTTTCTACCGCCGTCTTCGCCGCACACGCATTCGTTTTTCGTTTCTTGACATTTGCCATTTGTAGTCGTCAAGGGCTTCGTCGATTTTCATAAAACCTGTCTGGATTTGAAGCACGAGGTTTTTAATGTCCAGTATCATACGGGTCACGTCACGTTCAGTTCTCAAGTCGTAACCGTTTGACATGATTTCATGTGAGAGATTGTCTTCAATCCAATTCACGATAGACGGCACATTCTGACATCCATCATCTATGGCATCATAAAGAGCATCGTACTCCAAGACCAGTTCTGCGTAGTCGTAATAGAGGACATCAACATGACAATTCTGCATGTCAAACGTACTCAGGCATCTTCTGTTGATAAGAATGTCCGCTATCGCTTTACCATTGAACGTAACCGGTATCGTGACATGGTTTTCATCTATCTCGTAAACATCCAAACCTTTTGTGATAAGGTTGTAAACGACAGACAGAAAAAGGTCGCTTGCAGACTCTCCTGAGATGCGTTCCAATCTTATACGACGTGGGATCATCCGTTTGACGGGTTTCGTGACGGATTCATGTTTTCGGGGTTTATTTCGTTTTATCAGCATTGTGAAACCTCATGGATACGTTATGCTATGCAATGCGTTAAAGAAGAATGGTACCGCCTTTCGACGGTGGGTAGTTGACACATCATCCGTATCTTATGCGAAGCCCTCATAATCAACAACGTAACCAACACTTCCGTTATCACGTCCTGTATAAGGTAAGTGTGCTTCCATGAAACGGATGCAAGCAATATCCCACTGTCTGTCGATGAGAGGTTGTAAAACGGAATCGAATACGACCGTTGGACTGTTTGTTGCTGTAAGATTGAATACAGAATGACATTCAATCACACGGTCACCCTTGGTTATCTCGTACTCAATGCACAGTGCAAGCGGCATGTTCTTTAACTGAACATTCTTGCTTCCAACCCGAAGTATTCCGAATGGGTACGTCAGCTTGAGTTTTACGCCCGCACCTGAAACTTGAGCATTCTCGAAGTCAACACGTGGAGTAAACTCAGTTGAAATCGTCCGCTTACCGTTCGTGTAAACCCAGTTATGCGATACGCTTCCATCATTTTCCTTTGCACAGAGTAAGACCGCAAATGTGTTCGTCCCCCACAAAGTGGTCTCATCATAACTTGCCTGCAAATCTACAAGGTCATTCTGTACAGTTCGCAGACTATTTTGGATATTACGTATTATCTGCTGGTCTGGATTCACTCCACCTTGCCCGCTTGACGGGTCAATAATGATACTATCCTGTAACTGAGTTACTCTGTCACTGAGTTCGTTTAATCTAGCAACATTAGTGTCTATACGAGCATTGATGTCTCGAATCACAGTATCAGGTGTACCGCTTCCACCATTGCGTTCCAATGCAGTGATACGCTCTGTGTTAGACTGAATACGTTCCTGAGTGTCAGGCCATTCTGTTTCAACAGTAACGAAACGGTCATGCAGACGTGTTAAACGCAGCGTATTATTATCTATGTCGGTGCGTAATGGAGCAATGATATTCTCGATGGCTTCTTCGTCAGCTCCGTTACCATCACCTGCAATACAGTTCGTGACAGAAACTTCATACTCAGCTGACGAGTTCGGCATCACATTTCCTAAAGGAATAAGCGACAAACAAGCACATCTCGCACCCTGGGAGAAACACGGCAATGCATCAGGTGTCGAGAGGTTTTCAAGTAATGCCTGTTTGTTATCATACCATGCAAATTTAGCGTCCACCGATTTTCTCAAAGATGTTCCATCGGCATTCTCGCCATGCTGTACAAAGTTTACACGGAATGTAGGTCTTCCGAAAGTTCTAGCACGTTGTGTGCATTCTGAAACATCGGCGGTTCCGATACACACTATGCCGTACAGATAACTGCCAACACGAAGGAAACAAGTTCCATCCATCGACATATCGCCACAGAACTCTGTCTGGCTTACGAGATGGAGTGTCTGATAAGCGGTTCCTACGGTTTCATCTTGAATATCGACAAGATGATAAATGGCATGACGTAAAGAACCGACTGATTCTCGGTTAGAATCCTGGATACCATTTAACACAGTTTGAAGTGAGCGTTTTTGTCCATTCAACGAAATTAAAACCTGCTCACCATCAAGGTCAATAGTCTCAGGGTCAAGTGTTATTTTGGACTGCATACCGAAGCAGGCATCCTGTCCGCTTGACAGAATCGTTTGTCTTCCATTAAATCCAATACCTTGCTCTGCATCATTGATAGCTTTCAGTTCATGGACTTTAACAGTAGAGGTAAAAGTCTTCTGCCCATTGACAATCTGCTGTCCGTTTGTTGTCACAACCAAGTCACCGCCACTCATTGCGGTATCACGGAATAACTGATTGATGTATGCAATCATTTCACCGCGAGACATAGGTTCGTCATCGTCTGTTTCAATTTCTCCATTAGAAGAGAAGCTCAACGTAAACGTAACGGTAGATTCTGTTCCGGAAAGTCCTAACGGATAATCTGACGTGTATACCGTAATAGGAACCACAACGTCTTCATCCTGTGTCTGTAAGCGACCGCACAAAATAACAGACCTTGCTGTTTGACTTGGGTTGTCAAAGATTACAGTGACTATATATTTGTCATTGACAAAGTTCGCAGACACACGTTCAGTTGACTGTTCCCCTGATGCCACCGTCATAGCGTAGATTTGTTCTTCTGTAAATGTTTCTTCTGACAGATACGCCCGTGAGAAGATGATGACATCTTCACCTGTTGCCTCGCCGAGCATCTGCAACCCTTTGTTTGTAACAAGACGTAACTGCGCCATAATAAACCTCATATTATGTAAACGGGTAAAATTTAAGGCTTAACGAAATCCCCTAACACAGTTCGATAGTTGTTGATTTCGTTAAGCCGAAAATAATCAGTGTTCAAACAGTGGTGTCATGTTAGTTGTACTTTCGGTCGATATGCAGCAAAGGATTTCTGCCTTCTGCAATAGCAGGGTATGCCTGTGCAATCAAAGAAACAAGAGCGTCCTGGTCACTCTGAACCAAGTCCGAGAATGATGGAACGTTGCGCATCATATCACGTGCAGCTTCAGGAGTTCTCAAATTGTTTGTCTTGATAAATTCAGCAAAAGCATCACGAGAAGATTTACCGCCAAGCAGCTCTTTCATACCTTTAGTACCCAGCATAGATGCAATCTGGTCATAGTACAGACCTGTCGCTGTAGACGCTGAATAATTTGTCTTACCTTTAGGGGATTGGAATCGCTGATACGGAGTCTGCTCTTTACCGGCTGCGTAATCCTTTAGACGGTCATTAGGACTTGGAGTGTGCATTGTTTTGTCGAACTCAGTAAAGCGAACGAAACGACGAATTTCACCTTTGCTTGAAATCTTTAAGTACTCTGCAAGTCCAGACAGATTTTCATAGCATACTTTAATCGCATCGTTAATAAAGTCACTCCACAAAGACAACGCTGCTTTAACAGAATTCAGAGCAGACAAAATGGACTCTTTGTCGTCGATGTCAATCACGTATTCTGTTCTTTCGAGCGAAGCATTGAGTTCATTACGTTTTTGAAGCACTAAGGTTTTCAAGTCTGGAGGAAGTTCATTTTCACCGTCTTCTACATTCTTGACAGCTCCTGCCATTAAGCAACGAAGAACGGTACTTCCTTTTGCAGACACAACCTCAGACTGCTTGTTCTCTTTTCGGTTTCCACCATACCAGGCAACATGAAGGTCGTAGTCGGCTTCATACTCAACCGTTTTTCCTTCCTCATCCTCTGCTTTACATTTCGTGTGACAAGGAACGATTGCTTTCTCCCAAACACCGCGTGTGTTTCCTGACGGCGTAGCAATGACCATTTTCACTTCGCCACTTTTCTTGTTTTCGGTTGAGAAATCAATGACAAATCCTGTATCTTGATTGCTTCTCGTTACCGTATCGTTAATATCTGACATGATAACGTATGCAGACGTAACGTCATTTTCACGCTTATACGATGCAGTGAACTCAGTAACATCAAGAGCTTCGTGCATAATACCGAGAACTTTCTCTTTTGCTTCCTGAGCAAATCCGGAAAAATGTTTAAGCTCTTTCTGGATTCGTTCATCTTCAAGGTTAATCCCTTCGGTAGAATTTCCATAAAGACGAATATTAGCGACAATCAGCTCATTGAAATCGTCAAGTGTTTCTGTGTATCTGAACTGCTCAGGAAACTGTGTGCTTAAAGCACTGGTCATCTTTTTTGCCATCCGCAAGAACGACTTAGAACTTCCGCCTTTTGGAATGACAAAGCTAACAGGATGGTAATCAGTCGAATCCACTTCCTGTTCAGGCTTTCCGTCTGCTTTCGTTTTAGGAATCATGGGTCTGCCGCAATAACGAATCTCCAACGTGTCTCCGTTATCTACGATGCATCCAACAGCTTTCGGAGCATCTTTTTCTGAACGCTTTTCGTCTGCCAGGATTGCATTCTTTACGTTGTTGTATGCAACATAAAACGCTTCAAGGGCCTGTGACACTGCATCCATAGCCTGTTTACTGGAGAAAATAACATCACCGCTTTGCTCACCCTCAAATCCGGCGAAATGGTCTGCATCCGTAATAAGGGAACCAATGCATTCACGCCCAACAACGAACATGTCATTTGCATCAGTAATCCTGTCAACCTCATCGTATTTTGAATCGTTATGACCGACAGCCTGGATGACATACGCAAGAGCATGAGTGTCTTCAGTACAGTTGTTGCATTGGAACTCCTGTGCAATGAAACGATTGATTGCATTGATGACTTTTCTTTGCAACGTGCTGTCCAAATCAACAGACGTGATAAGCATATCTGCGATATTATTTATCGTCCCTTTCATGTGTTCCAGGACGATGCCGCCGGGTAAAGCACAGATGATTCTGTAACGTCGATTTTTAAACCCTTCGAGCTGTTCCACGTTGGTTCCATCAGGATATCGTTTGTCGTTTGCAGAAAACGCAGACCAGAACAGTTTAAGGTCGTCATTTAACTGTGGTTCACGAAGAGTTGCCATGTCATTCTGTAAAGTATTTGTTAATGCAGAACCACTGGAATCAACCATCCCTTTCATCTTACCGATGATACCGATTTCATTTCCTTGTGCATCCTTTTGACTTTCTTTGTCGTTGTACAGGTCATCAAGAAGTTTCGGCAGAGGAAGCTCTGCACTGAAAGACTCAAGGTTTTGAAGAATGTCAGTCAAACCCTCGACATTAGGCGACAGAGCTGCACTGAGGGATTGCCAGTCATTACTGCTGATTCCATCAGGTGCAGGGTTGCCATCTCGAATATCGTTCAGGATATAGATGATTTCGTCCCATGCACGTGAACCAGAAAATTTCGACATGTAGGCGAGAAATGCCTTAAAAGTGTTTGCTGGAACCGTCTTCAAAAAAGACTTGAGCTTTGGAAGAGCCCCTATACCTTTTGTCTTCTTTCCATGACTGTAATCAATCTGTAATGCTGTGTCAGCAACATTTGCGGAACCGGCTAACGATATGAAGTTTGGCAATTTGTCGGTCGGAAACAACAGGTGTGCTTTCTTTTTCAAAAGTTTTGCTGACCTTTTGGCTTCAAGAGTCTTACGCACATGTTTATGCTTGCCGTTTACGATGCTGTGTATGATCATACGAATACTCCTATATGTTAGAGACAGGGTGTGCACTCTCCTGCCTATGTCTTGACGTTAATCGTCTTTAACCTCATTGTCATCTTCGTCGTTGGAAATTTCTTCGTCAACTTGAAGTTCTTCGTCAGATAAAGAGGTTTCATCCATTACGTCTTCATCTGTTTGTTCTTCATCTGCTTGTTCTTCCGCCTGTTCATCATTTTTCTTCTTGTGTGATTTTCCTTTAAACCACCCTTTAATTCCAGATTCTTTTTTAAGCGTTTCATCTGAATCAGAACCCATTCCGGCATGAACTTTTGTTTTTCCGTGCTGCAAGGTGACACCAAACTTCCCAATCCATTTGTTTGAGAACCATTTTTCAAGAGAAATGAACACGACATAAAGAATGGAAATGACGAAACATCCAAGCAGAACAAAGTGTCTCGTATCCTCAGACAGACCCTCAAAATCGACCACGCATCCAATACCCAATGCCATATAAATGACAACGATACTCCATCTTGTCGATATTGAGTTGTTGAATGATTTAATGGAATCGAGCATAGGGAGAACAAATGCGAAAAGCAAAATAACCGAGATAAGGATGATTGTTGTCATGTAAGGGTCAAGCATAAAAATCTCCTGCAAAATACAGTCGTCATTGTGAATACCGTTCACATTGCAAACGGCTTAAGTGCTTCGTATTTGATACTTGACAGTCTATCAATCATATAGCCGAAACCTTTGTGGAATAGGCGACTTAAAGGACTTAGCGAACCGTAAACAGGAGAAGACACAATGGCTAAGAGAGGTAAGCACTTTTTTGCAAAACGCATCCGCTACAGAGAGAACAGCTTAATCCGACCTAAACAAAACGGAGACAGGACACAGGGGTTCGACACAAACCCAATAGACCTTGAGTTGGAACGTCGGATAACGACTCACGCAAAAGACGATGAGAACGTTGGCGACAACCAGCTTGTTCGTGGTCACAAACGCTTTAACGACACCGTGCAGATGGTTGACAGAGACCCATTTTACTCTGGGTATCTGAGAACACAACAGGCAACAGACAATGACAGTAATGTGTACACGGACAGCGGAAGATTTCCTGTGATGAGTCTGTTTACCAAAAATCGTCTTGTAACAGAAGACCCTGAACAGATTGAAGGTCGTGAGTCTTACTCAGGACTTGGCGTTGCAACACAAACCTTTAGTGGTCTTGGTGAAAAGGTTATGATGCGCAAGGCCAATGCAGGTCTTTTATTCTCTTCTTTGTGTGGTACGAACGGATGGGAAACTTCTGCATCCCTGGGTAATAAGAACTTTTACATTAACATGGGTGCTTCAAAAACGGATGGGATGCAGTTGAATGCACGAGACATCACACGTTCTCCGTACCGATTGCCAGTACGGTCACTTCCTTTCGGAAGCAGGTTGCTTGTGATGATGTTACTTGAAAACAGGACTGTAAGTGGGAATGACGAACATAACCAGGCGATAACTGACGGTACGACATACGCAAGCCGTATTTACAACCTTATGCGTGAAAGTTCGATTCCTGACAGCCTGTTAAACATTGTTCCTGATGTCATGCCGGTTTACGAAGTCATTCGCAATACAGGTGATAAGAACATTACAGAACTGTACGATTGGTGCACGTCAAAATATGCAAGTCAGACACTCGACAATCTTATTGTCCGTCTAAACAAACTTACGTTCTCAACTACTGCATTAGACAGTTCCAAAAAGCGAACCTGTGTTTATGAATACCTAAAAGTCATTGTGTTTTCTGTAATCTCTCGTTTGGGGACGGGGATGGACAGAACACTGTCTGAGCTGCTACCTTTCGATGTGTACGCTGCAAAAAACCTCAATGTGTCTAAGTACAGACGTGACTATTTGATGGAGTATATTAACGGATACGGGGACTATTCAAATTGCCTCTATCGCACATATCCGTGGGAAGGTGTTTTCACTCCAACAGTGAACCAACAATTATTTGACATCATTGAAGGATGGTTTGCAGGTTCAGATGGAACGTCGTTACAGAAACTCTATGAGATTATCGCACCGTTGGGTGGCGAGCTTCTTAATGTGTATCTTGACGACCTTCTTAAACGTCACGGTCATGTGTCAGGACTGGACACTTCTGTTTACGATGCAATGGTTATCGGTCAAGGTTACGAAGAAACTGTTACCGCATTCGGAGAGTATGACCCTACAGGAAAAATGGCATCTCTGTTACAGGATGGTAGGTACATTGAAGCCGTTCGCAGTGCGTTTGAAATTCTTAAACAGCTCTCAGGCGGTTCAGCTTTACTGTACATCGTACTTTTAATTTTTGTCGGACTTCCTTTGATTGGTATGATTAGCATGTACGTTCAGACATCGCCAAGAAATCTTGACCTTCAACTTTCAGGTCTCGATGCTTTGATTTTCCCATACGCAAATACATCTCCAAACGTACAGCTGTCAGGTAACAACGTAACCACCAACCAGTTCAGATTTTCTGTAATGGCGAACTCTCTCAACTGGATAGGTATGGGGGCTACGAACGAAATACTTGGTCTTATACGAGTAATCAGTACCGGACTGTGTTATGTCCAAGATGCTCTGGATGACGGTGGCTTGAAACTTGTCGGTTCACAGGGAGTGGTTACTGTAAGTCCGTCGAATCCCTTGTCAACCGTTGTGAACTTCAAGGGTCTCGGAGAAATCCAGACAAATCATTTGGTGGCGAAAACAATAAACTGTCCTGACCACTTATGTGGAATTTCAGCACTGTTTAAAAACGAGGTTTCAAATATCGTAGAAGTTCCTGTCGGCGGTGTAGTTCTGGCGATTCCGCACATTCAGTTCTCAAACATTGTAATAAACACCGTTGATGGGCTTATCCATACACAGACTCCTATGACTGTCGAAGTCAATGAAGAAACAGACTACAGAAAGTGGGAGTGGGCTGGATGTCTTCCGTTCAAAATGGCGCAATACAATGTTACAGATAACAACTGGAATTATGCTTTCAACAACATGTATTTGCAAGGTGGCACATACCGGTTGATGTCCCTGCTTCCGAACGATGTCGGTACAAGTGATGAAGACAAATTCTCACAGGGTGCAGTTCTGATGCAGAAGATTTCCGATGCAACAAGAGTTGTGTCTGGAAATGAGGGTTCTATCATGTGCTTTATCCCAAGCGACAAAATAAACAAGATTGGGGAACGAATACCTCTTTACCCATCGTCCTTGTATCGAAAACTGCTCGAACTTAATGACGGTTCATTGGTAATATCTTTGAAAGATTCTAATTCAAATGTGTACGATGGCTACGTGTACACGATTTCCATTAAAGACAAAAGTGACTTCATCTCTGAGGAAGCAAACCTGTATATTACGCCATCAGGATACCTCGTTATTGGTGAATTTGCATATAGCGCATTGCACATCAAGAAGAAAAACGATTCAAACACCATTGAAAATTTCTTCGCCGATAAAGAGTATCAGATGAACCCATTCAAAAAGAACGGAAACTGGATAGTGGACGCTCTTGAGTTCGGAGTTTATAACCCCGTGAACGGTAAATTTTTGAGCGTTAAAAACCTTCTTGTAAACAACGATATCAGTTTGTGGACATCACTTGAAAAGACTGACGTTATACGGGATTCAAACGACCATTATATGATGGCAACTTTTGAAGACTTTGTATTACGTCATGGAGAGGGATACATCTACAAAACAACCAGTGAACGCAAAGTCATACGAAGAAGAGAGCCAATAACGCTATATAATAAAAACAGTTCTGGAATAATCGTGTTAAGAGAACTCAGCGGTGTCTTGAACGCTTATGTGTCCATCGACTCAGGCACAACTGGGGTGTACGATGGACAAGAAATATCCCTGTCCAGTATGGATGCTTATCTGAACGGTTCGATTGCTCTTCCCGCTGGACTTAGACATGAAATCTTTGCTCGTGCTTGTTACTACATGAAGACCTATGCACAGCCTTATGTGGACAAAACAAAAGTTGTTGTCGTAAATGTAGCTTACTGCACATTCGAGTCAGACCTTATACTTCCAGAGGCATCTGTCTCTGAATATCGTGCAAGTGCAGAAAGGGTTATGTTTAAACCTTACAAGACAGTTCCAAACATTGCCTTTCCTGAAAAGATAAACCCGACCACGATGACCATAATCTAGTATGAGGAGAAACATCATGGCAGGTACCTCAAACAAATCGTACACAACGTCTTTGTACAAGAATCAAAACACCGCTCTTCAAGGTGTTTATCAGATAGACCTTAACTCCATCCAGTACAAGAAATTTGCAGGAGAAATAGAGAATATCGTCAAAGATTCCGTGTCTTACACGAACCGAGACAAAGCACTCGACATTTTCAGACAGTTGCTTACGGATTACACGTTCAAGTCAGAGTCGTATGAAGCATGGACTTTATCCGTAAACCAATTTGTGGATGAGTGTGCCCATGCCATAAAGAACGGTTACAAGACAATACCCGGTACGACAGAAGATGCGAATCTTGAAGGACTGAACGAAAAAATAATCATCAAGCTGTCACCTGGATTCAAAAGTCAGACAACCACGATGCGTGAGTCTAAATATGATGACACTACAATACGTTCTGTTCAGAACTTTTACGACCCATCAGGTGATTCGCAGGAACAGGTGTCAACAATCGTTGCATCACAGGTGGCGGTCGGAATGACATCTGTTGAAGGTGCGAGCAAGACTGTAACAGTTTTAAACTCAGCAAACGGAAATTATGACATGATGTCATCTGTTTCATCCTCTGTGAAAGCATCCGGTGTATCTGTTCAAAACAGAACTTCACCGGATGCTTACGTCTGTATTTCAGATGAGATTTATGATGCAAGCGGCGCAAAGAATGATGATGCAACAGAGGCATTACAGTCTGCACGAGATTCTTATGCTGAAATGCAACAGTCTCTTGGCGGAATGGATTTGTATGCAACAATGAACACACCCACAGAGGTGGAAGAAGCTGGCGGGTATTATGATGCGGTAAATAACGTATGCACATCAATGGTTCCACTAACGAAGGATGCCTTGAAAAACGATGTATTGCTGCCTGTTTCAAACGAATGCTTTGTGTCTTCTTCTGATATGTGTCGTGCAGAAGAACCAAACGACTTAAAAGACATTAAAGAACACACGGATGACACACTAAACCATGATGATGGTGTTGGAATAGATACCATGAACATGGATTCCGTTGAGGGCGAATGGGCATTAGACCGTGGACGTTTTGACGAGCTTCTTTCGGACAAAAAGACAGAAATTGAACGTACATGGCGTGTGTCATTGGACAGAGAACCCATAAGATTAGCCAACTACGGCCAGACACCTTCCGACCCTTTGGACAATACGAAAAATGCAACGTACTACGAATACGGTCTGAAGATTGTGGAGCTTCCGCCTGTCGGTGTTGATATGGCGACGTTTGGAGAAGCACAGGAATTTCGTGTTTATTCACGCATTGAAACCGTAGGGTCTTTTGCAAGCAATGCAAACATTCAGAACCCAGTTCCGCCTGCCGGTCAGAATGCAATGGGTTTTTATTACACAAACCACAATGCACGTTCGTTGAGTTTGTCGTTCACACTTCATCAGCAGGAATATCCTGATACCCCTTTAATGCACATTGCAAATATCTTGCAAAATTTCTCAAGACCTTATCAGTACCCAGACCTTCATGTCGAACCGAAGCGCTGCCAGATATACCTTCCAGGTATGACATTTGAGGGATACATCAGCACAGTGCAGTGTTCTTTCAAAGGCGACCTTTACACGACATGGAACGATGAATTACCGCAACCAGCATCAGGAAGTCTTCAGAACACCACAAGTGAACAATACTCTTACGGACAACTCGAATGCAGCATTTCATTTCTGATTGACGAAAACATAACCCTGAAACAGGTGAAGTCCGATGAGAAATATGCAATAAAGTATGAGGAACTTCCAGCCGGGGAACAAGCCGAAGTTGTTTTGTTGTCTGACGCAGTTGAACAAATGGAACTGCCAGGTAATCCTGACAAAAACCTTGTTAAGAGTTTGTTTGCGTCTGCTTCTGATTTCCGTATTTCTGATATTCAGGAAGTGCGTGAGTGGATTAAGAAAATCAAGAAAATGGTTTCAGACAATGTAGACAAACTGGATTCATTGGATGCCGACTTATCCACGATGACGGACTCTGAAATGAACGACCTGCAACGATATTACCTTGCAGACAAACGAAGTGAAGGCACACTGTCGTTTCTTATTATGTTTGAAGCGGCTCTGGAGTATGCCTATACATGGCGTAATGGGTATAAAACAATCGCAGGTGCAGTGTTCGGAGAAAGCGGTGGAGAAAAGAACTTCTGGGACGAACGGCTGCTTACAGACCCAGGTATTTGGGATTCAAACTACAAGTTCTCAGAAGTGTTTTCGAGTGATTACGAGAAGTTCAAAAACGTGTACCCTTTACGGAATGACTACGTTGACACGACAGATTCTTCATGGTTCTCATTTGGAAGTGTCGTTCAGATGGCAACCCTTACAACGATGGCTGCAATATGCCCTGTGGCTTTTATTTTGTCCGCAGCGATTGTTGGAACTGGCACTATCATTGTAGCTGCTGTAAACGCAATTAAGGAAGGAATAAACGAAATTGGATTTTTCTTCTATCGGTTATTCGGACTCTCAGACCGAGAAGGACAGTTCCCCTACGAATATTTTTCAAAGGCACTTACGATACTTCAAGGTACAGACACGTTATGGGGATTTCTTAATGAGCTAAAAGACATTCGACCATACTTCCAAAAAATAAAGCTGGATTTTTTCAAAACAAACAAGTTAGAGCGGTTGCTCAATGAGACAAAAGTAACGCTTGCTGAGAAGACGCCACTCTTTGAGAACGGATGTCTTGTGACAAAGTTTAATGACAAGCCGTTACTGATTTACCCGCACTTACAATTCTTGACCTTGGCATACAAAGCAATAGGCAGAGGCTTGTGTGAAGCACTGAACAACTCAGGTACAGATTTGGCAGGAAAGGCAATAAACTCGGCAATTACGTCGGTTCAAAACGCAGCAACGTATGGAACTGACGGAGACCATGTGAAAGAAATCCATGAAAAAACGACAAACAACGGTGAGGATGCCTACTTTGCAAATTTGGTTTACCTGTTCCGTCTTATGCAGTGTGCTTATCTGACTATCGTCGATAATGGAAATTCTGGTGCTGCAATCAGCTTTGATTTCAATGCCATGGATATTCCAAACGCAACAGAGATGGATACAATGTACCGCGATTTGAAAAGTCGTTTAAGTCGATGGCATGACCTTGTATTTGGTCGGCACTTTGAGTTCAACCTTGGAACATTTGTCACATTCTATAACTACGAAAACAAAGACATTGATGGTGCAGACTTTTGGTCGAAACTTGAAAAGTCCTTGGATTGGGTTATGGTGGCAGAAGGTTCAAAGAAGACAGATTACGACATGAAATTCAAAAACCTCCTGACTAAAACAGATAAAGGATGGTACGAACCCGGTGAACTAAAACTGGTCACGGAAGGTCCTGTTGACGGTGAACTGGACGACTTCATAATGATTGTGAAATTCGATTGGTGGCTCGAAAGCACAGTAACCAATCTGCACCATAATGGCAATTTAGGCTCTTACACAGACGGAGCTATAAAGGCAGACAGAGTCAGTGCATCGCCAAAAAACAATCCAGGAAAGAGTCGTTGGTCAAACACACGCATCGTCAATGGAAAAAACTCAAGTTTCGAGGCGGACAAGAATGTTGTCGATAAAGAACTGTCCATGAAAAACAATGTGGACGAAAAACACATAAACGATGTCATGGAATCCGATTACGCAGTGGCTGTTTGTCTGTCTGATGGATGGTATGAACAAGGAAGAACAGGAGCGGACAGGCACTGGCTGGATGATTACTGGGAAAATCCAGAAGCAGACAATTATGCCTCAAGGGATTATGTCCATGAAACACTTGCACTCTATAATGACTTTATGGACAAACTGAAGAATCTCAAAGCTGTATCAAGGGACACACAAGCAGCAAATGAACTCCACAAACAGATGTTATTGCTTGAAGTTATCACGACTGATACGTCAGGCAACGAAATGTGTTGGTCAGCAAAAGCAATTCAAGAAACCATTTATGGAAATGCGGCAAAAGCCATAACATTATTACGAAATATTGGAATGACAACTGCGGTATACGATGTAATGCGAACACAACGTGTCGGTCTTTTAAACACAGACAAAATCATCAGCACACTGATGTCGCCGACAGATGAAATGAAAGCGTTATGGGGAGAACTTACATGGGGCGACTTTTACGAAGTTGTAAACAACACACCGCCTGCAGACCGTGAAAAGGGATGGATTAACAAGATTCTGCTAAAAAACGGTGAAACAGGATTTTATCCTGCACAAGGATTGCCGCGTAACGGAAGTACGTATCTTGAAACAGATGATTTGGTTGTGCGTGTAATAGGTTGGTTTTACGGAGACAACAAACAAAAGACAGCTGTTGCTGAGTTGTTTGAGAAAAACGGTTGGGCATATCCGTCACTTTAACAAAGGCGAGCGGGTAATTCACCATACGGATAGCGGAGATACGTTATGACTACTATACAAACACCAGAAGTGCTTTACACAAAACTGTCACGGTACAACACTTCTGGCAACGAGAACGGATTTATCATGGAAGATTTCAAGAAAATGAACGTTCCGTTTACAGAGACCTTTGTTCGCAATGAAGAAGAAAACCATCCTGAGATTCTCGCACAGAGGATATTTGGAGATGCACGTATGTGGTGGGTTCTGTGTCGATTTAACGGATTTTCAGACCCTGACAATCTGCCAGCAGGTACACGTGTCAGGATTCCGGAACTCAACGGAATCTCTTAGCCTGTCTGTCAACTATCGAATTAACATTAAGAAATCATAACTGATTTCTCATGCAAAAGACTTTTCAAACGGAGCGTGGAGATATGTTGAAGGTAACTCACAGTGGTGCGTATGAAGCACGTGAACAGGCAAAGACTTTACAGGAATGGTTCGCCACAGGCGCTGCGACTAAAAAAATCCGTGAGGGTTTGAGTGTGTTTTCTCTCAGCAGAAAACGTAATGGTCCGGTGATGCTTGAAGCTACGTTACAGGCACAGTTCAAAAACGATGATGCACTGTTCGATTCTGTCCTTGATGGTACGATTTCCGTGTGGTGTACAGATGTAGGGTTGAACGTCAAATGTTCCATTCCTGATTTCAAAGTCGGAAACAAAGAAGATATCACCGGCGTGATTGATGGTTGGACAACACGTTCGATTAAGGTTCAGGGTGAGACTGCTTATATGCTCGTTGTGGAAGACACTTCTTATGCGGCAAAACCTTATGAAGAAATGAAATCCATTCAGAACATGGAAAAGATGTCTGCATCAGAAGTTGTAAATGCAATTAACAACGCTGTTTCAGAAGCGACTCAGAAGATTGAAACTCAAATCAATGAAGACCTTAAAGAATACCGTGATGGTACCTTCAAATATTTTCCACCTGACCCTGAGCGTGGACGTGGAAGAAACATTAACCCAATGGTTGTCATAACGACCATGGACAATGCGGTAGATGAACTGGGTTCAATCATGGTAGGTCTCGAATCGTTATCTGATGATGCACACAAGATGTACAACGGAAAAGACCTGTTCGGTGGAGATTACGAACTGGATTTCGACAAAGCACTTTCATTCGCACGAAAAGCCTCAGACATTTTAAGCAACATAAAGTCAGGAGAACTTGACGCAAGCGACCCTGCACAGCGTAAGACGTTAGAGCAAATCATGTCAGACTCTACAAGGTTAAGCGAACATTTAAGTGGTTTGTGGAACGAACTGGTTTCAGGCGAGCAACGTTGTCAGTCTTTCTTTGGTTCTGGTAAAAACCTCAAACCTGTAAATCTTGCATTCTCACCTTCTGATTTTGAACCTGATTCATGTGAAGATACGGCATACGATATTGACGAAGAAGGTCTCAAATCATTCGACATGTTGAAACCGTGTGTAAAGTCGTTCGTCAACGTACTTAATGCACTAGGGAGTGATTATGAGCCGCTTATCGGTGAAATTGATGAAACTCTTGATAAAACACCTGCAATTTCATCAGATGGTACAATGGAAGCCGTAATCTATCAGGTCAAATACCAAAAACTGGCATACATAAACATTACGGAATAATTTGGAGGAAAGCATTATGAAAGCGGCAAAAATTGTTTTCTGGAACGAGAACGACGAACGTTACGAGATGCAACTCGGTCAGCTGACATGCGACAGTCTTATTCTGAATGGACAGGACACCGCAAATGTTGCAATGTTCGACATCAGCCATCCATATCCTGGATCTTCAAGATACACACTCAGACTTGTGTCTGGTCCGCTTGAAACGACAGGCATGAGCGATGTGATTGTCCCTCAAAAGATAGCGTTTATTGGTGAAACAACTCTTGGCGGTAGTGTTATGCTAAATAGCAGAACACAGGTTACGGGTTCTTTTGAGGTTTATTCATCCGCTACGTTTAATGGGGATACAACCTTTAAGAAACTTACCGTCGGTAGCCACGAAACTGACGAGGAAACAGGAAATATTGTTCCTTCAAATTCAACAACAGAAATGAATGGCGATGTGCGTGTGTACGGCAACCTTACGTTATTTGAAACACTTGACGAATCAAGTGAAAATGGCGAAGGCGGTAAAGCATGGCTTCCATGGATTCTCGGCGTAAGAAAATTGGAAGCAGACCCTGAGACTCGTCAAGGAAATGAAGGACCTGGAAACATTATCTTTTACGGCAACCTCGAACCTGAAACCTCTGAGACAATGTCTATTGGCTCTCAGGATAAAGTGATTAAAGAAATTCACACCGACGTATTGCACGCAAACACGATTGTTTGTGATTCGTTCGACGGCGGCAGTGGCGGCAGTACAGAAATACCAACAACCTTACAATCTACCTCAAACCTTATCGTAGGCAGTCATACAGAGAGCAATGATGGAATTCAACCTTCAACAGGTGTTTCTGAGCTGAACGGACGTGTCGATATCTATGGCGGGGTTCGTGTACTCAATACAGCATATAATTCTATCGGAGGAGGTGGATATCTTTCGGTTTCGACCATTAGAGATGTGGAAAAAATCGAACGAATTACAGGAGCAGGAGGTCAGGCAGCCATTTATGGTACAGTGGCTCTTGCGGGTAATTTTGAACCAGCATATCCTGATAAAGTTTCCCTTGGGACGGCAGACAAACCATTCAAAGACTTTCACACAGATGCCCTGAATGTTTATAAATCTGCCACGATCAAGAACCTTACGGTTGCACCAAACGCAGGTGACACGTTCAAACTCGGAAGCCATACAGTCAATTCATCAGACAATTCCATAACGCCATCAAACAGCATCTACGAATGCAATGGCCGTTTTGATGTGTATGGCGGAATCAGTGTGAAAAAGACAAACGGGGTTCAAGCGTTTTCTACTGGCGGTGGTTTCATCTCTGCATCAGAACTAAAAGGGATTGAAGTTATCAGCGGCGTACAGTATGGTGGCAACTACAGACAGATTACAGTTATGGGAAGCCCTATTTTAAAAGAAACCAGCAACCAGAAGAGTACAATCAGTCTCGCAAATGAATCTTACACCAAAACCAAGTTAGTGCAGGACCTTACATTTATCCATGAGGCTGAAGGAGACTTTGAGGGTAATAGATATTCATGGACTGAAAAAGCATCTATAAATGGGTGTAAGATTACTGTCAGTTCTTTACGTGATGACTACACCGACATAAATGCAGACCCCAGCTTTTATTCTTTAGACTTGAGAACACTATCGAGAGCTCAGACAAAAGAATCAACCCACACGATATCTGTACCGGTCGGTGGTCTTGTAATGGCGCAAATGTCGTCTGATTTTGCACAAGCACATAAAGACGAAGAGTTTTACGCAGGAGCTGTCATTGAAATTAACGACTCAAGCACTACGTGGTGGACAGATTCGGTTTACGGATATGATGCTTCAAGTGGTTCGGAATACATCTATGGTTCTCACAGACTGGAAAGTGGTACGTACAGGGTTATTACTGGGTTTAGTATTGTAGAAACGTACCAAGGTGAAATACGTTGTCCCAACCAGATACTTCTACAGAGATTACACTAACATCTTATGTTTTGTGAGAATATGATCTTAAAGTATGGTTGTATTCTCACAAAGCACAACAGTGAAATCGGAGTGACTTATGTTCGACCTCAGCGGAATTTCATCTACATCATGGAAATTGCTTTGTGGTGTTCTTTTACTGGCCACAGTTCTGTCCTTTGTGCTAACAGGTGTGCGTTCCTGCAATGCAACACGGCGCGACAATGAACGTCTTGAAACCATCCAACAGTTACAAAACACGCTGCATGAAGTCGAAAATGAAAAAGCACAAATGCAGATATGCATGGACGGAATGCAGTCGGAAATCAACATGCTCGCCGATAAGGTTGCACAAAGAGATGCTGAAATATCCACATTAAGTGAACTGCACAAGACTGAAACACAGGCCATTGAGAATGAAACGAAGATCGTGGAGGGAGTGTATGAAGCAGTACGAAAGGATGAAAAGGCATACAACTGGTTTGACGAAAAAGTTCCCGACTCAATTCTGGATGTGTTCAACAGTTGCGTTTCTCTTGACGATGAATCTGTCTGCTTGCCAGACCACCAAAACTAAAACAGAGTACGTAAATGTTTACAGGACAGAATACATCTATCCATCAGATGCTTTACTCACGCCATGTCCTGCACAAGAAGATTTGAGCTTTACGACGAACGGCGAGATGTTGATGTCCCTCATTGACCTGTCAACGAAATACGCTGTGTGTTCAGCACGCATGTCGGCAGTTATTCAATATGTTGAAACGATGAAAACCGTAAACATGGAAAGTGAGTCTCAAATGTCACACTGATGAGAACAGACTCAGCTTCTTAGAAGCTATGCATCAACTTTAAAAAAGAAACGTTCTGATACCGCCTCAGTCAGTTCAATTCGGTTGGTGCTTTGTCGAGAGGAAGTCGTTACGCCCTACGGGCGGGACGCACTACATCGGCTCTCATGCTGATGGCTTACAGCAACACTTTTTCATTTGGAATGCAAAACATCCTCACAAATGAGTCAAATTTGGTCTGTACGAAAAAGTTACGTGCTTACCTTAGAAGTACATGCCAAAAACAAAAAATCGCGTAGAACGAAAATTAGACCCGTTCTATGCGATTTTTTGTTTTTGCCTTACAGGTGGTGGTTATTATCGAGTGAGTAAAGGAAACTTGTCGTAATCAAGCATTGCGTACACAACGTCTTTCAGACTGAGTTCACCATTTCTGTACCCATCGTGCAGAACAGAGAAATCGTGACGTTCAAAGTTCTTAGCTTGTATCCCGGCTTTGCTTATAAGGCCATCACGGTCAGTGACATTAAGAGATTTCCATATAAGTGAGAACAATGCATTAGGGTCAATTTCGACAAGACCGTGCGTAAGTAAGTCATGTGGTCTGTACATGCGATTCTCGGCGAAGCAGAAAATGCGTTCTCCGTCATCATCCTGATACAGTTTGGCTGCACGTGTGTCCGTATTGTCATGGAACGGACAGAAGCAAGATCCACTTCCAGTCACACCAAGTCCTGATGAAACGATACTGTACTTTGACTGAAGCAGGTCTTCAAACGGAATGAGTCTGTCTATGACCTGATGAATAAACTCATTGGAAAAGGTTTCCTGCTTTACTTGTGTGTCGTTCATAGCAAATTCAGAAGCTCCGGGAATCTTTCTTTAAGTCTCTGCCATACTCAGGACTCGAACCTGAATCCGAGAGTTGTTTTACCATATTAAACTACACGCCCATAAGATGTGCCCACAAGGACTTGAACCTTGATAGACTGATTAAAAGCCCGCTATTCTACCTTTGAATTATAGGCACATAAAATGCTCCAATAGAGAAGCGAATAAAGCTCTATGTTTAAAAACCTTTACTCTATCCGTTTAGCTATGGAGCAAATAGGTATTATCATAATCTCACGATTACTAACACCTGAGTAATCCACTTAGAAAAACACTAAGTATACTCACTTTCATTGTCACCAACTTCAGTGAGTTCTATATAGGTAACCAGTCTATATAGAATGCCGTGTCTGGGAATCGAACCCAAAGTCTGCATCACATCTCCGTGTCTTTAGGTATGACTTCCCTAAATGGTTTTACCGAAGAATCTTGACCCGTTACGACCACTGAACTTTCACGGCTTGATGCATGTTTTGATACAGACTATCTGCCAAACAGCTTAAACACCACTAAGCGTCTTTATAAGACGAACAAAATTCTTCAATACACTCCATCAGAATTTCCTCTGAGACTGCTTCAGGTCTTAGTACAAAGATACCTGACCAGTCATCGACCGTACCGAGTTCATCAGATTCAAAAACCATGAACTCATAAGGTGTTTCGTAAAGGTCACGTCCGCATTGAAGGTCAATAAGGTCTGCAAAATACCAGTGACCATTAAACTGGAACACACCGCTGATTTGGTTTCTGTGTTCAGAACGAGTTATTCTAACATCAATCATAAACTGCTCCTTCTAGCGTCATGTTGAATCATGCATGTGTAGTCATATCTCGAATAATTTCCAAGATTCTTTTCCAAGAGATTGCACGCATCGTTCAAAGCCTCACGTTCCTCGAACGAAAGATGACCGTACACTTTATCCTTTATCCTGATAAGAGTCTCAATGACTTCGCCAACCATTTTTGTCTGCTCCATGTCCGTTCTCCTTACTTACAGGGTAGCATTTATGCATGTGTGCTTCACATGACATGGAAACAATACCACAGAAAAGAAAAAGCAAGCAGAACAGCACCACGAAAATGAACATACCTATAAATGGGTCTAATTTGCTCTGTACACGATTTTTCGTTTTAGACGTGTACTTACTAGGGTAGGGGCGTAACTTTTTAGTACAGGGCAAATTTAGCTGGTATATGAACGAAAAAGAAAAGGGAGCATGAAACCATGCTCCCTTCTCAAAACACACAAAAACGTACCAACGTCAATAAGGTCTGTAATCATCGTACTCATCAGGTTCGTTGTTGTAACTCTCATCGACCCAGAATTTCATAGTAGGTGCGTTTCCATGAAGAAATGCTTCAAAGGCTTTTTCAATTCGTTCTTCTGTAAGGTCTGACCGGTCAATGTGGTCATAAAGCATCATAGAAATGCTGATTTCAACATAGCCTGTAAACTCAACATCACCGCCAAGGTTGAAGTCCATGGTCTGCTCCAAGTCATAATCCTCATCACGGAACTGTATGAGAGTCTGGTCTTGTGCATTGTTGAACTCAACCCATATAGCGAAATACCCATCATCAAAAATGTTTTCAATCAGGTGTTCTCCAGATGGTTCCATCCACACATCGCTTTCGCCATCACCCAGATACGCACTGCGAATCTCAAAGTCGTTCAGTTGGTCGTGTAAATCAATGACATAATCTGACAGGTCTCCCTTATCTCCATTCAAGCTGTCATGCACTTCTTTGAGAAACACATTAAAGTCTTTGTCCTTACGTTCAATACGTACAGACTTGGCGTCGTTAATCTTAATTACAGCAGACGTAATCTCATTGACGAAATCATGTGATGATTCAAATCGTCGTAATCGTCGATTGGCGTTACGTCTTATGCTGTTATTCTCAGACAAGGTTCTTTTTGATTTTCGTATAAGCATGTTATCTCCTAAAACAGGTACACAACTTTGATAAGCTCTCACGCCTGAACAAACTCAAGCACAAGTTCATCCTGAGTAGCGTCTCCGTCTCGAACACTAGCCATACGTAAAGACTTACAGCCAAAAATACCGTCCACTACGTTATAATTCCAAGAACCGTCATCAGCAAACTGCGTGACAACGATACGATGGTCTTTGACCGTCTCGAAAGATTGGCAGAAGTCAACAACCTCATCGGAAGCAAAAAACCGAGCCGTCAGTTTGAGCTTGTTATTGTCTTGAAGACTCATACGTACAGATTTGTTAGACAGGCGAAGGCACTCAACGTCATCAATACGAATCTCATAATGTCTGCGTGACATCACATCAGAATCATAGCTGTACTCAACACTGTCGTTGCATTCTTTCCACTGTTCAACAAGGTAAACAACTTTACCGTGTTCTAAACGAAGAATGTTCTGATTGTCTGAACCTCTCCAATGAAGACCTGGTCGCTTCCTGGACAGAACGAACGGACCGTCAACAAGCACATCAACGCAATCAATAATACGCCGAAGCGATGCATCTCCGTCATCCATTTGTTTTTTCAGCTCTCCATACGTGTAACCTGTATACAGCCAGATTGTCTTTGAACGTCCGAACTCACCTTTGACGGTTTCAACAATACGCATAACTTCATCACGATTGTCAGGATATAAGGGGTCGCCGCCAGACAGTGTAAGTCCTGCACAGAATTCAAGACTTAGTGAATCCATAATATCCTGCATTGTTCCGATGGTAAACTGATGTCCGTAACATGGGTCATGCGTTTGAGGATTGTGACATGACGGACACTTATGCGAGCATCCACTTACAAACAGTACTGTGCGAAGACCTTCGCCGTTCATCATGTCACAGTATTTTATTCCTGCGTAATTCATATTCTATCTCCGTGAACAGAGCAAGACACAAACCATGTCTTGCTCACAGTTACAAGTTTACATACACTTTCTGTCGTCGATTTCAGCACGTTTACCTTCGTTCATTCTGGTGTCGCCGTGCACACGTTCAAGACCAAGGTATCCGCACACCCTTGAAATACGAACCAAATCATCGCTTCCACATGACGAACATTTGTCTTCATCCAGGAACTCTGCCCCGCATGTGCAGCAGTAATTCTTGCTGATGTTGCATCCGTAATAATACCCTCGTTTCATGGCCTCTCGGATAAGCGTCACGTATGCTTCTGTGTTATAATCAGACCCGAATCTGTTGTAGATGATGTTGCCACCGTTGCACAAATGGAAGCATTTGTACTCGGTATCCATCTTCTCTATCGGCGTGATGTCTTCTGAGACGTGAACATGGAATGAATTGGACATATACTTACGGTCTGACACGCCTTTGATGATTCCGTATTTCTTGCGGAATTGCTCTACCTGCAAGGAACACAGGCTTTCTGCAGGTGTACCGTACACAGCATACAAGATTCCATCCTCTTTTTTGTATTTTGTAGCATAATCGTTAATGAAACGCAAAATCTCTTCGGCAAATTGAGATTTATCTTCATACAACGATTTACCTTTGTACATCATCGTTGCCTCATTGAGTGCTGCGATGCCGAAAGACACGGTGCAAGGCTTTAAGGTGTCGCGCCCAATATCCTCAGTCTCTTTAAGATGACCACCATATCCACCACCCTCACAGAAAATCAATGGATTGATTCCTGCTTTCTTGTGAGAGAAATACTCCAATGTTCTGATGTGAATCTTTCGGCAGAGGTCTAGGTAATAAGTCAGCTCGTCCCAAAAGTCTGTGTGTTCAACTTGTGATTTACGAACAATCATTGGGAAGTTGAGTGAAATTGCACCCATATTCCATCTGCCTTCGTAAACGGGACGGTCGTCTTCATCAGCAGGCTCAATACCACCACGTTCATACCATGGCGAGAGGTTTGCACGACAGTTGTGTGAGCGAACACCGGAGCAGAAGAAATGTTCCGATTCCGTGGTGACATCATAACTCACATCTACCTTGTCAACGATTTCTATGGATGAGATTTCAACGAACTGAACTGATACACTTTCCTTAACCACATCATTCTGTTCGGTGTAGGAAGGAAGCCCAAAGAAGACCTCAACGACATCACCAGGGACAAGGTCTTTTGTCTGCGTAACATGTGAAACATTAGAGAACCATGTTGTCCACGGATGGTCGGCTGTGCAGACAAGTTTTTTACCGTCAGTCAGCGTAACACGATACCAACGAGGGTTCTGAGTGTTCTTAATGATTCGTGAACAATTTACAAACCCATCTTTGTCAAAAATACGCACCCCATGCAGGTCTATATAGACGCCGGAAGAATACCCCAAAGATTCCTGCGACAGCACTGGAAAACATTTGGACAGATGTTCCCACATTTCCTCAATGTAGCACTCGTGAATGTCACCATAAACATCGCGATAAATAACCTGGGAGTTGCCATCGACGCAGCCCATGCGGCTTATAGTAACGCCATATTTCTTGTAAATTGAAGGTGCATAACCGTCACCGGTCATAGACAGAAAGTCAGGGTACTGTGCTCGCTTGGTACACTCAACGGCTTCAAGAAACAGCCATTCCTGTTCCTTTCCTGCACCATGTTTATTCTCATCGTACATGAAGGTCAGTTTAGGAAACAGAACAGGGATATGGTCAGCGGTTCCAGCACCAGTTCGACGTACTTTCAGGAATGCAGACGAAACCATTTGACCAAATCTGTCATCTGACAAACCGAAAGACAATGATGAAAACACGAAGTCACCACGGGCTGTAGTAGCACTGTTAAGACGCATCTCACATTCAATCGCACCATCCTCAAGTTCCTTGTTCAGTTTCTTTGTGGCGTACAGAGTGGCACCCATTTGGTCTTTGCGTCCAAGAATATCTTCATACTCAGCATAGTACCTGTCGTAAGAATTCTTTGCATAAGGTGCAAGCAGTTTGTCGATTTCACTCACGGTAAATCCACCATACTGACAAGCACCTGCATTCAGAATAATATCAACCATAAGAGAAATGGCAGTACCTACGGTTTTTGGTTCTCTGTACTGCACATTACCCATGCGAAAACCGCCTTTGAAAATCGCTTTGACATCGCAAAGCATACAGTTTGACGTATCCAGTCTTGCGCCTTTGTCATGGATGTAAATGTACCCATCTTCCTGTGCTTTGTTTTCTTCGTCAGTAAGAAAGAACCTCTTGTAAAGCTCACCATTCAACTCTGCGTATGCAATAGCTTTCTGAGTCGTTACCAATTCAGAATCCGCATTTGCGTTCGATGCGTCACGCACACTGTTCAATTCCAATTTTTTCCGATACACCTGATCAAGCATCTTCACGAACTGAGTCTTGTAGTTGCGATACTCACGATAAGAGCGTGCGACTTCGGTATTCACTGAATCAAGGGCGCACTCGACATAATTATGCAAAGTCTTCACCTGTACTGGTTCATTCACAGGACACATATTTTCAACGTAAGAGACCACGAAGTCTTCCTGTTCTGTGGTCATCGTAATATTTACACGTTCAGCAGATTTACGTATTGCAGATTTTATTTTATCTCCGTCAAACGGTACAACGGCATTATTCTTTTTCAGGACTGAAATGCTTGGGCAATCTTTACTCATAGAGTACCTCATCAATGAATGGTTTGTGGTGATACATAATGAAAAAGAGCCGTGGGGTTTTTCGGCTCTTTTTCAGAAACAAAACACACAGGTTGTTAAGATGTACGATTAGAGTTCAAGCTCTTCGGGGTAGTCAAGATCATCGAAAACGACGGGAATCTGCTTCTTAACATAGCTAAGCAGTGGCAGCATAATCATACGCATCTGTGGATGTGCTGCCTTATCACATCGTAGCTTGAACACGTTGCGCCATTGTCGTAAGTTCGCCGACATAACCATTTCCGTTTTTAAAGCCAGTGGAAGCACGCTTCGTGCGATTTCTGGTGTAGTTGTTTGCAATAACTCAAAGTAGGTGTCGGAACTTTTTTGCATTGATGCAACCCACATATCGTACTCAACAGTACCATATTTGATTTGTGGTGGACAGATTACACGTATCACGCCGCCGTTCTTCTCCAACGAATAATTGACATACCTGGATGACTCAACCGCGAAAGAACTCAACCGATGCCTGACGAGTTCATTCTGAACCGCACGGTCAACAACAAATCGAACCGAAAAGGAAAAGTGCTCAAGCATAGATTCATGGCCACGTTTGATGAGCATCCGAACAAAATCATAACATGAATCATCTTTGGTATTTCGGTAAGACTGATAACAAGTCCTGCCGATTTCTTCAATGTACTTCAAAATATACAGACCATCTAACTGGGTGATGACTTCAAAAGACGGACAGGTTATAACGACTTTCGGGTAACCCGTACAAATTTCCGTTATAGGTTGTAACTGTTCTTTAGTGTATTCTGGTGCGGACAAATCCATGTCAATCCGGTTGAACTTACTGTCTGTCATTTGAACTTCTCCCATCTGTATTCGTTTCGTAGGTTGCATATCCGAGAGCTTTTACTTTTTGGTCGATTAAGTCCGTGACATGTGACACACGGTCAACAAGACGGTCGAACTCTTCACGACATTTCGTCTGCTCGATATACCATAGCTGTTTTGTACGTGAGTAATCGAAAACCTGTGCATTCTGTGCATTGTCGTTTTTCAAGGTCGTGCTCCTGCTTAGAAGTTGTATGCGGCAAAACGTTGATTGTAAAGATAACACTCACTATTTAGACCACGTGCAATGGTCTTGAGAGTTTCAAGATGACCACTGTATGCTTCAACGTAATTGTCTATGGTAGCGAGCAGCCGGTCAATGCTTGACTTCATTCTGTACAGCTCATACTGTGCTTCATTCCCCTGGGCGGCAGCGATATTCATCTGACCCCTAAGACCTGCTGATATTTTACGAAGTTCAAGAACGGAGCGAGAAAAATCCTGCATTTGCTGCATGACAGACGTGTACAGATTTGAAATTTCATCCGGGGATGTCTTTTCGGTTATAGCGATAATCTCTATCGGTTCTAAAGTGTCAGGCAGAAGCCACCGACGGATTCCCTCTTCCACCTTTTTTATGAACGTATACTGTGCTGGGTCAAGTGTTGCCATTGATTACCTCCGATGCATCTTTAAATTTTAAACAAGTCTTCTTCCGACTCAAATATATTGCTCCACTCTAATGAGTTTGCGTTCAAATCATCAGAAGGTGTCTCCTGTGACTTTTTCTTTGAGCGAACCTCACGCCTGAAATCTTCATTTGACACGGTTATGGTGTCTCCGAAGACTCCATACTGTAATTGTGTTGTCGCAGTCACGCCATCTTCACAGGTATCACCGTTACGGTTTTTCAGCAGTTGAATCAATGCAGTGTCTGAACTTGCATTTCTGAAAATCGACAGGACATATCCAGAAGAACGGTCAAGCTCATTTGCTTCCGCAAGAGCCGTCATGGTGTACTTACCTTGAATGTTCTTGCTGTCAGTATCCATGCTTTTTAGGGCTGCTTCATACCCTTTTCGGTTAATCTGGCTAAGCAGGATTACGCCTATTTTCTGAGGCTTGCCTTCCTTTATTCTGAATGTAGTTGCGAGCTTTCTGAAAAATGCAACGTAGTTGTTCAATTTTCCATACTCATCCTTGGACGATGGATTGCGTCCATGACCGTTGTAAAACTTTAAGAATGTAATATGGTCGATGATGAGCAAATCAATCGGATGTTTGTCGTCTATACGATACAGAAGCTGTCGTACAGACTCTTCTTCCATATCAGTCTCCGCAATGTCAGATTCGTCAAGTAACGTTAGATTTGGCTGAATTTTCTGTTTCCACGATTCGTCAAGGATATCAAGATTTTTACGTTGTTCTGGAGTAAGGTCGTCAGAAAGAATATCCTGAAAAGGTATTGCATTACGTGTACCGATAGGGCTTTCGTTTATGAAAGAGTACACAGACATCAGCTTCGCCCACATCTGGTCAGACGCTACTTCAAACGACATATAAACGACATGCAGACCTTCAAGTGCATTGTGTAATGCGGCGTTCAATGCCCATGTGGTCTTACAACCTCCTGCGTAAGCGGCAATCGTCGTTATGTAACCTTTATGGAAACCTCTGGTTAGACGGTCAACGGGATCGACATACAGCCGGTAGAACCCCTCTTTGGCATTTTCCTGAACTTCCTTTTTATAATCTCTGTCTTTAGAAGCATGACCCTTGTGTGTTTCCTCATACATATCTTGTACAAGGGTTAGTGTTTCCGTAGTGATACCGTTAAGACGCACATCACTTGCGACAGAGAACAGCTTTCGTGCAAAATTTGAATGCTGCGTAAAACGCTCTATTCTTGAAATATCTTCTTCAAGTTCCTTAGGAAGTCTACCTTGAAGTGGAGTAATGCCTTTGTAATCAGGATACTTTGAAGCGAAAGACGCCGCAGATGGAAACGTGTCCATCTGCTCAAAAGATGCTTTCAGAAAGCAGAGGATATCATAAGCGTTGTAAGCAATTTCAGAGTTCAGGGTGTCCTGAAAGTCTTCTCTGCAAAGTCGTTTAACCTGTAAAAAGAGCTGTTCAGATTTCTCTCCGAAACATGAACGTAAGACATTCAGGAAGCACGTTTTAACTTCGGTCTGAATGTCTTGTAATGCTTCCTTGCTTGATTGAGTCTCATGCATTTCAACAACCTGTCTGTTTAAGTTTCATAAGGTCAGTATCCACGTACTATACACTGTGACGTTATGCGTGTAACGTCACAGCACCATCACAAACAGGCATCAGACATCCTTAGGTAAATGCTCGCAAGTACGACATCCAAAACGAAACCATGAAACCATATATCCAAGACACTTACCGACATTCTTCATCAACGAATCACTTGTTTTCCATTCCGACCACGCAGCCTTGAGTTCAGTACTCAGCTCTTCAAAGGTGCATAGGTCACTTTCACCTCTTATTACCGTATTTTGTTGTACGTACTGAAGAAACTCAAAAACCTTCCCAGAACACTTGTCCCAGTCAATCGTGCTGTTCAATGCATCAGACCAGTTGGCTTTACTGTCAGGAGACAGCTGCTTTCGGTAATTCGTTAGCACATCGAAACGCTCATTGTGCGTGATAGACTCATATTTACCTTTTACGAAATTCGATGTAAAAGTGAGGTCAAACGGGAAAGAAGGTCGGCAAAGATATCCGGTAAGACTCTGTGGAACTGAAGAAGAAACAGGCATTTTCAGAGTAAAACATCTTGACCAGTTATCATCATTGTCAGGGTCATCGACTGAAAAATCCATCTCGAATTTGTCATCAGAACAGTTGTAATACGTAACGTTGACATCGGACGGAACGAATTTAAGTGCATTCTCATCGTCTTTTGGTGCAAACAATCCCGTAATATACGGCAATGGTGTGTACTGCTCATAGTTTGACTGCAAGTCAGTGAAATCCTCACCCATAGGCGACAAGTCTTTATTGAACATGGGGAGAACGTCAACAGCTTCAACAGAATTTGCCGGAATGTAAAAAATGAAATGATTGATGTTAAACAGAATGCTTTCAATCACGACACTCTGTATAGAATCTGCGTAAGTGCCGATATTGTCATTGAGATAGTCTTTCAGAAGAAGCCCGGTCAAACCAATGACAGGTAGAATTTTCTTACGAACGATGCTACCCGGTATGATGAATCCGTCACATGTCCCATCATGGATTTTTTCGACCAGCGTTACTTCAAGCGCTTCATTGACGAATGAAATCTTTTTTATGCCGCTGCGTAAAAACCCGAAAGGGATAGGTAATGACCTTTTGACAAATTCCATGTTGCTTTTAAGCGAGAACCCCTGCATTTCAAACTCCTGTGTTCTGTGTTAAAAAATTGTGGATGTCTTTGACTTTCGCTCAGGAACCTCAGATTCCTGCGGTTTGTAATCCTCAAGTTCAATCCGAGACGAGGTGTCTTTTTTGGTACGTCCTTTAGATTTCGTGTTCCCAGATTTACGTGACGGTTTCTTCGTTGTTGTATCAGAACGTAAATGAATCTCAGAACACTCACTACATTCTTTTGACGCAACAGAAACGGATTTCTCTGTAAACGACCTTTGACCTTCTTCTATATGACGTGCCGAGTTACTGTTTTCAGAAGCATGTTCGTTCCAGTCAATGATATAAGAATCTCGGTTTAGTTCAAAAGACGAAACCTCACCATAAAGACGTGCAAAGTCATTCCGTGTACCCTCAAACAAGAAAATCGTTCGTTGCTTTTTAACAACCATTCTTCTGCGAACAAACGAATTGATTATCTCTGTCAGATAACTATTGCGTTTCGCAACGCCTAACATAACAACACACAAACACTCTGACGGAAACCAGAAGTCTCCGGACGAAAACGAATGGTCAAGTATTTGTGCATCATCGACATAAGAGAATCCATCCATAGCCGGAGGGAAGCAATCACCTTCATTGTCCGTGTACATCATAAGAAGAGCATAAATAAGTCCTCTCAGTACCGGCTTCTTATAGAGCCATACCGTAACCGTGTCCCTTGAAAGCATGGATAAAAACCGCTCTCTCTCAATGACAAGCATTCGATTCAGTTCGTCATGTGTAGGTCTGTTGTGTTCAGGGATACCACCCATACTTTGAAGAGCGGTCTTTCGGAACTTTATCCATGTAACTTGGTCGATTTTTTCAAGAACATCCCGATTGGATTCCGTTGACTTTGTGCTTTTTGCCATAACGCCCCACCAAACAAAAAGAAAAACGCAAGTAGGACTCTACCACAAATTTATGTAGAGCTTGAGTATCAGCACCACACTGTCATTATTCACTGATACCGAGAAGTTCCTTCCACTCGTTAATGTGTTCTGCATCTTTGTCCAACAAAAACTGCTCAAGAGACTTATCACGGTATTCAGGGTAATTCGATTCCATCCATTCTCCCAATGCAGTGATGTCAAGGACAAACATACCGAAAAGGAAAAGACGAGGGTCGATCATCCGTTTACGTTCCTGATAACCAAGACCAATGTTGGGTGCTAGTTCATTCAATTTCTGTGCAACAGCTGCCGGCGAGTTCAACATGTTTAACGTCCTTCTGTCAACTACCAACAGCCTAAAGGCGGTTGGCTTGTAACTGACCCGTAGCTCTTGAGCGAGTCTTTGAAACTCTACTACGTTTTTTACCAATCTTCTTTTCAGAAGATTGGCTGTCGTTACATCGTTGGGTGATTGACTGCACCCCAACATTGAGGGACATACCCTCAATGTTTTCTGTTTGTTCTTTAATCCATTGAAGACCAAGATTAAACAGATTCATTGCTCCAATACGGTCATCATTTGAACGATAACCACAATTACGACAACAGAAACAATGGAGCTTCTTGTCTCTGTTAGACTTTTCAATGTGCCCGCATTTCGGACAACATTGGGACGTGTAACGTGGGTCAACATTGATTACTAAACAAGAATTTCGTTGCGCCTTATACTTCAACTTTTGCTCAAGGTCATAGTATGACCAGCTCACTTGAACATAACGATCTTTTCTTTTGACCTTTTCAGCTGCACCACGAATCCCCTTTAAGTTCTCAAGCACAAAAAGCGTTTTTGAAGGATTACTGGTAACGAGTGCCTTCGATACACAATGATTTACATCGTTCATCCAACGGTTTTCTCGTTGTCCGATTTTCTTCAAACGTCTTCTACTTGATGATGTACCCCGTTTTTGAAGTTCTGTTCTTAATTCTTTGTACTGCGCCCTTTTATGCTTTACTTTTCCTCCGTTAAAGAATGTAGATTTGCCTTTAGAGTCATAGCTTACTGCAAGAAAATTTATGCCACGGTCAATACCAACCACGTTGCATATCTCAGAAACCTCACAATCCTCAACTTCTGATGTGACAGGGATGTGTAGGTAGTATTTACGTTTTGAACAGACAAGCCGGGCTGTTCCGAACTTGAACTTGTCTTTGTCGAAATACTGCTCCATTCCTTTTATGTCGAAGGGTGCTTTAATCCGTCCATCTAAAGTGTTGACGCTAAACACACCTTGAACAAGCGAATAATCACGATTCCATACAAGGTCTAGTTGAGGCTTTTGGAACTTTGGTTGAATCCACTGATGCTCTTCGGCAAGAATAGTCTTATATTTGGCTATCACCGTGATAATGGCAGAACAAGCCATCTGTGATTTCAGACCAAATTTATCACGCAATTCTTCATAAATATCGTTATGGATTATTTCTCGTTTAAGGCATTTGTTTTCAAAGCAGTAAGCCGCAATTCTGTCACAGGCAAGGGAATACTGCACCATTGAACGGTCAAGTATTTTACGAACTGACCGTTCTGGGTGTATCTGAACCTTAGCTGTGACAACGATTTTCGACATTATTCTACCTCAAAAAGAAAGTCACACTAATTGACTTTCATTAGAATAGATGATATAAGCAAATTTGTTGAAAATCAAATATTGAGAGATAAAAATCAAGAATATTCGGGTTGCTTTCATCCAACGAGCTTTAGCCTGTGGGTTTCCTGCTCGCGGTTCTTATGAAGACTCTACCACAAAATAAACGATGCCCTCACCACAGCACCACTAAAACAAAAGTGGCAGCAGTTCGTGAAAACTGCTGCCACTTCTTGTACGCACAAATACTCTTATAATACGTAAAGAGATTTTACATGGGCTTTACCAAAAATTGAGCACATTCTTCCATATCGTCTTGGTCTTCGCCATGGAAACAAAGCATGTAAGAATCTCCAGGCTCTCCGTCAACAAAGTCAACCGATATGTTAGCTCCATCAAACCATGACGGAGACATAACACGATTTAAAAAGTCATCAACAGAGTACGTCGCATAATGTCCGGGCATACCGTTCAAAACCTGTAACGAGAATGAAAGACCCATACGATTAAAGTCTCTTTCAATACTGTGGAGTAACGATGCCAAATCACGCTCTGTTTCAGCCTCTACATGAGAATGCTTGTAAAACACATCGTCAATGTCCCTTGCGGAACTCTCATTTCTACGACGGAAGACAGACGCTTTATGTGACACGAACTTCCGAGCTTCATTACCACGTTGCAGACCAAAATTGTTGAGGTGAATCATAAGTCATTTCTCCTACATGTAGCGTTTACGAATGGCTTTCGGAATACGGTGTTCAACATTTTTAACGACATCATCAACACCAGAGCCAAGTGTTTTCTTTACTTGGTTCGGAACATCGGCAGGAGCACCCTTTCCACCATCCGTCTGAGGCATATACTCACGGTCAGGTGCACCATTGACAGCATTGTTCCCTGATTTAAGCGCAAGGCAGTTGTTCACTGCATAAGTGAGAACTTTTGCTCCGCTTGAGTTGTCATCAAACTTAGCGTCAATACGTGAAATACGGCTTGACGCACCTTCTCCAGTTTCGAGTACTTCATCGCAAAGTTTGTTAAACGCATCGTGAGCTGGTGAAGACTCCAAACAAACCTGTGCGGCTTTTAACATTGTGGTATCGCTGTCTTTCAGAACGTTCGATGCAGTCACATTTTCCTTTCCATCAACCTTGCTTGTTGCAATAGGAACTTTCCCGGTAACAGAAGCAATCACGCCTTGAACAGCAGCCAGTGCCTGTTTAGGTTCAAGTTTCTCTGAACACTTGAAATTGATTGCAACGACCTTTGCGTTTGGATTGAAAGCATAAACCTGAGACCAACGATGATGTCCATCAATGATGTACTTACCTTCAAAAATCCAAATGGCCGAACCTGCCTTAATCTCAGGACTTTTTTCCATGAGCATCTTACGGAAGCTGTCTTTAGCTTTGTCAGGATTGTTTACAGTAAAACCAATGGAGTTTTCAAGACCGATGAAATTCTGTGTCGGATACAATGAATGAACGTCATAACCTTTTTCAGCTTCTGCGGTAAATGTTATATCACCATTATTTCCACCAAAAGCATAATCAATCCATGCTTTTGCTTTGTCGTCATTTACACCATCCAACAGATGCTTAACGAAATCAGTGTAAGACTGCTTGTTTGAGAACTCAGACGGAGTCTCAACAGGTTTATTGTTATCATCGTCCGCTTCATAACGGCGAGTCCGACGATTGCGACCATAAGAACTTTCTTTGTGAAGACGTGCAATGTCTTCACCTGTCCACGAACGACGAGTTTCTTGCTTTTTTTTCTTAATCAACATGGCAAACTCTCCAAACAGGTTTTCTTTTAACTGTAATGCACCACAGGCATAACGCAGACGCAATACACTTTTTAGATACTGCGTCTGCACACTAAAGGATTAAAAGTCGATTTCATCTAAAGATACGCCACACACACAATCGTCAGAAGGGCTTTCGTCTTCTGTAGCAACGACCTTAGCTTCGACAGTATGCGTGACTTTCGGCTTCACTTCAAGCGTATCCCATTCAGGTTCATACGTGTCCGTGTCGGCATCATACGTAAATGGAACAAGACTGCCTAAATCGGTACGACTTATGGAAAGAGAACACTTGAGAGGTACTGGCCAGTCTTCACGTTCGATGGTCATACACTTAATACACACAGGGATAACTTCCCTAGCCAACTCAATCGGGATAGAGAAATTGACCTCATCGTGAATGGTTGACATGAATTTCACTTGCGGATATGGTTTGAAAACTTTCTCCCACAATCGACAGAATATGATTTTCAAGACATCTGCGGCGGTCCCTTGAACTGCAGTATTTTTAGTAGTTCTCTCACCAAATGCCTGTTTTGCACGGTCAGGACTTGAAAGCCAAAACTTCACACGGCGATGACGACCGAACCCTGTGTTAATATCACCATACTGTCGAGCATACGCTATATTCTCTGCCTGACCTTGACTGATTGCAGGAAGAGCATCTTTGAACTTCTTCATAAATTCACGACACTCGTCCAAAGTCATATCAGGGAATGACTGGTTGAACCCCTGTGCCCCAGAACCGTAGAGTATGCCAAATGATGCTGCTTTCGCTTTCTTTCGTGCATCTTTCGTATAATTTTCTTCTCCGAACAGTTTGACTGCTGTGTTCCCATTCACTGTAATCCTGCCATCATAACGTGTGACAAGAAGTCCACCAGGAACCTCAAAACAGGAATACACAGGTCCCTCTGTGAGCGAGTGCTCATGCACTGAATGAAAAGTCATTCCGACATCTTTATTCGGACGGGATTCCATGTGAAGAGCATACCTGTCAGAGCGAATATTGTGACACACAACGCATGAATAACCACTGCATGTCAAATGCCATTGAATCCAGTCTGCAAGTCCTTTGTCTTGAATATAAGACCTGCCGTGAACATCATCACCATTTCCAAGACCAAGAGTGCTGTCTTTGCGGCATGAAAGACCGTACAGCAAACCACATACAAAACCATTATGCTGGGCATCGGAGGTAAAGAGGAGTGCATCATCTTTCACGTGTCCTGATGTAACATCGAAATCATGCTCAAGTAAGTAAGCAACACCTTTATCGGTAACAACAAGTGCGTTACAACCAACAAGACAGTATTTGTCAATGAATGCTTGTGCGTGATAATTGAACGCAAAACACGGTCTGTACGAAACGAACAATGTCTTATCAACGACCTTAATATCGGATGCGGAAAGAAATCCGAGAATAAACGATTCACAAGTATCTTCGTTTAAAGCAGTCTTGAAATCAACACGGTTGCCTACAGCTGTTTTCATTTGAAAACGCTGTTTTGCATTGCCGCAGTTGCGTAAGTTGTCAGCACGTTCGATATGGTATCCACGTTCATCGAAGCTCACATACATACGATGGTTGCCTGTGACGTTGAACACACCACTACGAACGAACACATCTTTTCCTTTATGCGTTGCTCGTTTGTCTGCACGTGTAAATTTAAAGGAATCTGACTTCTCGTCATAATAAGCAATCTCCATGTCAGAGGTGATTTGCTCCGCTTTCATCCACCCCTGTGATTTGACATAGAACTCAGTGTCCGGTGAATAACATGCCTTGTGCACGTCTGCACCGCTGTTGAACGCTTTTATCCATGTATCCTCGTGGTAAAGGTTAGCTACTATCCTCAATTCTTCAGCACACTGATGGACATTCATACCCTGTACGTACAGCTGGTGTTCTTGCGTCTGTACGGTGCAATTCCACACAGGTACTTCCCATTCACCAAAGTTCTCCATGTACCATGTATCGAACACATCACGTTTTTGCTGAACCCAAAGCGTGGCATCCTTGTAAAGGTAATCATAGATAAACTTCTCCTGCTCATCAGTTCCTTGAAGCCTGAGGTAAGTTCTGAATTTTTGGATATACTTCCATTGACCCTCAAGACGCTTCTGAACTTCGGTCATGTATGAAGCATCACCTGCAAGCTCAGTGGTAAACCCTTCATCGGTTTTGACGCTGCCAATCGCATCAAACATCCCTCGAACGAAATGTCTGAAGTTATCGCCCAACCATTCAAAGTTCACTCGGTCTGAGGATGTAGTGAGTCCACATAGTATTCCCAAAGAAAGCAATCTTTCACAAACATCGTTTCGAGACAAATGCAGCACCCACCATGCACTCTGCTCTGTGACTTTGTGCCTAATTTCATAACTCCCACCAAGAACTTTACCGATAAGTCGAAGGTGTTGTTCATCTTCTGACCAAACAACCAACAAAAGAGAAGTGTTCTCGTCTTTCACGTAACGTAGAATATTACCAGAACAGAGTATGAACCCTAGAAGGTATGCTGACGTTGGTGTGCTATCACCGTCAAACACATTCATGTCATCCGAATACTCAATAAGTTCTGTACGTGGAACTTTTCCTTTAATGTCTTTTGCTTTGACTTGTTCTCCGTCAAGGATGAACGGATGGTTTTCAGTGCAGTAAATAGCCTGACCGCCGTTATCCGGGTACACCTTTATCATGGGTTTTACACCTGTACGCATAATGCGCTCAACAGTAACCCATCCTTGCGGCGACCATACTTCATCTCCGGGCTTCATTTCGCAGATTCCCATATATCCACGTTTCGTTTGAACGGGCGAACCACCCTCAAGGCACATGTCTATGGACACCACATAGCATTGGTCATTCTCAGGAAGAAACGCACGTCGGATATTAAGATTGTCAGGGTCCATTCCCTCGACCAGACCTTTTGCATCATCGTCAGGAATATCGTTCGAGAAATACCATCCGAGAATGTCACGTTTCTCTGCGATTTCCTGCTCAGTAGCCTTACGCCCTTTTAGCATGACGGCATGTGGTTTTGGCGTGCTCTGTACGTTATTATTCGTGAAGAATCGGTTCTTTGCAGAGGTGCCACAGTTGTGGTTAATCACACCTTCTGCAATATAACGATGCAATGGATGATCAACAGTGAGCGTGTATGCCTCTTTTTTTCCACAAGATTCAATAGAAATAACTTCCTCATAATCAAACACTTCAACAGGAAGACACGAGTCCTCACACAAACGCATTACAGAGTACAGTGAGTATCGCTTGTTGTGATACATCGCCTTAAATTTATTTCGTTCACCGACTTTCCAAACCTCTTTTGCGAGACTGTTTAGAGCAGTAGTCAGAAATGTCGGAACAGATTTTTTTGTGTTAATTCTAAACGGTATTGAGTCATCAAGGTACTTCCTAAAAGACTTAACACAAAATTGCAGTCTCCATTGTTGACTGTACGTTGGGTTCTTTTCAGTATCAATCTTTAACCTGTGTATCTTAGTACGGATTCCAACGTAATCGGCCAACTTTTGAAGTGAACACACTAAAGAATAAGACGTTATATTGAGACTACTATTCATCTTACCATCAGACTTACGTATATGTTTCTCTCCCTCTGCCTGATAAAATCCACAAAGAACCGAAAAAGCATCTGCCTTTGAGTGTATCACAGAAAAATCAATCTCACGTTCTTTCTGTGGAACGTTCGCAACTGGAAACCATTTCGACACAATCCTACAAGCAGTTGCAGACATCTCAATAACATAAAGAGTGTCTTTGAGTTCACGCATACTATGACGCACACCTCTTTCAACAAGGTTGTTGTGGATATACATCATGGCATCGTAGTCACCATGGTTAAAAAACAAGCGCAATGATTCTTTACGTCTTCTCTGAATTTTGCCACTATGTCCTACATAATATGACCCATCTCCCAAAAAGAATCCATAAAGAAACATCTCGAAATTTATTTGAAGTCCTTTAAAACTTACAGCAGTACGGCATAGGGAATCCCCACATTGAATCTCAGATGCAAATCTCCACACATACCCAGTATCAGACGGACACAGAAACCTATGATCTGAGGTACATTCGATTGACTTTCCAGAAGAAAGAACGAAGCGCAGAAATTCCTGTTCGCCTGTTCTGACTAAAGAAGCCTTGGAATATACATCCTTTGCAATTTCAACATCATGTTCCTCTGTAATGTCTGCAATACGAACTAAACCTTGCCGTGTATGAACCAAAGCATCAGGAGAAAAACAGCTCAATCTGCCTGTATTATGCGTAACGATACCATTTGCAACATACTCATGGACATCTTCAACCTCGATGTCATAGACCTTTGTTTCTCCGCCAACCACTTCGACATTGGCCACTTTTGATTCGAGATAAAGGCGCATTTGCTTCGGAAAACGAATCGACGAAAACCGTTCAGTCAGCGGATCAAAGTCACTCCACAAATCTTTAAGATTAGACAATGCGTAAGGTTCGTGAATGTCGATGCGAGTCAGCTTGCACTCTCCGAACCACGCTTGAAATGAATGCTCAGTAACATCACAGCCAACAGATGCCGCCCACAGCATGGGAACAATAAGGTCACGTTCCTTTGACGGAATAATAAACACAACACGGTCTTTGTGAATACCGTCAACCCAATTCTCAGGTATGTCTTTCACGTTATAAGCCGCAACCGACGTTCCCTTAGAATCCAAATAACCACACAGGAAATGTCTAAATGTGTCGTGTAGTACGGAACGAGCATGTGCAACACGAACATAAACACTCACGTTATCGACTTTCTTGTTTCCTTGCGAATCTGACTGTATCTCAGAAATAAGTCCGAATTGCTCAAGTAACTGTGACAGCACGTGCCTGGTCACGCTATACTCAACGCATTTACTATCCACATCGTAACGAGAAACATTCTTCTCACCGAATAATGAAACAAGTAGCTCTCTGTAATACGATGATGTTTTCCCACGAGCAAACCTTAACGTAAACAAACATCCGTCGATATTTCGACCTTTGCCGTAGAAGTAGCCCATAATTCTAGCGAGAATACAAATCTTTCCATTATCGCATGATGAAGCAGCACATGTATGGTTGATGATTACAGGCTCGCCCGTTTTGAGGTCACAAAGCCCGGCCCATTCGACATCATCCTTTGTCATTCCATGAGGGTTGATTGATTCCAAAGGTGATTTGCGAACAAGAACAGGATGCCTATCAGTTCCTTCAATGGTCATTCCATTCTGCAACGTAACACGAAACACCTTATCGACATCGTGAGCTTTGTTCCATAGTACTCGACGATACCCCCATGCTGTCCAAATCATATCGTCCTGGGTCACATCTTTTATGGAAATGAAACCTTTGTCCTTCACAAGAACCGTATTGTTTTCTGTCAGACATGGGACACTGTTAGTCTTGTAAGAAAAACGAACAGGGTAAATGTCCTGCTCACTTGCAGTCTTGATGTACTTGTCAAGGTACGATGACTTGAACTTGACTGTCTTCTTGTATTCCTTGTAAGCCTTAATGAAATCCTTAATGTCCTGTCCAATTACTGAATTGTGTTTCACCATCCATGCATCAATGGTTTTCAGGTCGGCTTTCATGGCACCGGTTGCTGTACGTGCACCTGTATCAACACCAAAGCGTTCAACAAGAATTTTTCCGAACTGCTGCGGAGCATTCAGATTGAATTGTGTTCCTGCTAAACGGTAAACTTCTTCACGTGTGCGTTCGATTATGGCTTCTACTTGAGGAACAAGACTTTTTAAATATTCCGTATCAAGACGCTGAGGTGTATTCTCAAGACGCATCAATGGGTAAAGCATGTTGTTATCGAACCGACTTGCCGGGAGATTTTCACGGTAGAATTTATTCGACACAATAGCCAACTGATATGTTGATACGGCGTCAGTACAAGCATAACGATAAGCGTCCTCGGCGGGAACGTGTTGGAACGTAACAGCGTCACCCAACGTCTCATCAAAGGTCTTTGGTTTCCATCCCAAAAAGTGACGTTCAGATGCTTTCAGAGAAGGCATGACGACGTTCGTATCAGCAAGCCAGATTGCATTTTGAACGTCATAGTACGGCATTCCATCAAGCGTCCATCCTTTATGCTTCAGTGCCGCCTCAAGGAATCGTTGGTCAAATCGACAGTTAAAAAGGAACTGTGTTTTACGTGTCTTTTTCAGAATGGAATAAAAAATTTCAACGGCTTCCGTTCCAAGAGCCATATCATCATGGGCGACTGGTACATAGTATCCAGTTTCCCCGTCAAAGGAAAACGAGAACCCAACAAGGTAATCCATGTCAGGGTCAAGACCGCTAGTCTCAGTATCCCATGCCGTATAATCATGTTCGACATCATGCACACGAAGTTCGTCAAGAGAACGAATAAGCACAAATGTCAAATCCTTGTCCCAATCATCCCGCTCTTCCACAGCCGGGATGTAATGAACGTAACCTTTATGCAAACTCTTTTTGTCATCAGCCATTGTGATTCTCCTATGGTCAATATGGCGTTAAACGAAAATTGCCATGTTACGTAGAATACCACACAATACCTAATAGGAATGTGACAGCACCACTGACGAAACATGGCGACAAAGAATTTTTAATTACTTGTAGAAATGGTAGGCACAGACAGGTATGAAGGCTCCCCAAGACACGTTTATGTCTTCGTCTGTCTCTTCCAAGGCTTTTGAGAAAACAGCCTTTTCGTGACAGTAAGCACACACCGTGGACACTTCAATCAGCTCATCAGCTTCAGCCATCAGCACTATGATGCTGTCCCACAGACGCCCATCAGAAACCGTCCTTAAACCGAAACATTGAACGTCAACGGGAAGTACACCGTCACACAACAACCCGACAGACAGCAATCGAAGTTCATGTACTTGTGATGAAGTAAGAAACTGAACCTCATCAACAAGCACAAGGTCAAAGTTTCGCAGCATGGAAGAATAAAAAGCCAGAGAATCATCTGCATTGAGCGTTATGTCTGCATGTTCGGAGATTCCAATTCGTGATTGTACGCCATCACATCGTGTATCAACAGAAGGTTTTATAATGCACACACGCTTTCCAGTCTTTTTCCATGCGTGAGCACGTGCCAAAAGAGTCATTGACTTGGCGCTGTTTACAGTGCCGTAAAAGAATTTCAATGCCATTACAAATTCTCCGGTCTTGGTTTACGAACTGGTCTTGGTGGAAGATTGCGAGGCTTCCATCTCGGTGAATGTGGAGGATTTCTGAAATCGATTTCAACCTTATCCTCAGACTGAACGTGCTGCACGAGGTTAATTAGTGTCGATGGCTGTACAGAAGATTGCTGATTTGGAAGCTCCTTTACGTCTTCATCTGTTACATGATTCGCTTTTGACTTATGCTCTGGAACAGGTGAAGACGTAATAAATTCCTTTCGACCGTCTGGGAAGACAACCGTACTGTCATCAAACTGAATACCAAACACATCAGCATCGTTATGTGCGACTTTGTCAGTCTTCTTTGGTTTCGTCTTTTTATGCCCAACACGTTTGGTTTCAGCTTTACGTTGTTCAGAACGACACGGAATAACCGTTGAAGTTGGTCTCAATAAAGGCTTAATTTCGTTTGTGTGTTCATCTCTGTCTGGTTCAAGTTTTGGAAACATCAGCGAAGTACAACACAAATCCAATCCAAAAAAGAAAGCCTTTAACCACATAAAGAAAGAGACTTCCATCACAACCGTGTCGGTATGATGAAGTCCAGAACCAATACACATCTGGTTGTCGATATGAAGTCTGATTTTCACGGCAGGAAATCCATCAAGTCACCGTCAGAGACATCTCGTGTGGTAGAGACCACACCATCGGCTGTCTTCTGAACTTCTTTAGCCTGTTTACGAAGTTCCTTGTAATACTCGTCAAGGACTTCCGTAGCACTGTTTATTTCAAATATTGTCATGTTGTCAGTCACATCGAACCCGATGTTCGCATGTTTACTCAGCATTACTTGGAGTCGGAATACCCCCTTCCAGAGTTCCTGTCGTTGTTTTAACCCCTCCAAACTCTCCGACATTGGGCAGAAAAAAGCTCTCATCTACCCTCAACATCACAGAATAAGTTTGACCACATGATGGACATTCAAGCTGCTTTTCAATGTCGGGACCAAACTCTCCAAGAGATTTGTTTACGTGAGTAAGATAGACTGCATCACGAACAGGAAGGTTGTCATACCAATCAGCTATGGCAACTGTGTCAGAACCCGCACGGAACAAATTGCACACGTATGTGTACGCAGAGGTTACAGATTTGAGAGTTTTCGCATCCCACCTCATTTTATTTGCACGCTCTTTAGCAAGGTTTTGTGCTCTCTCTATCATCGCCGGTGTTGTTACCATAACAGTAACATGGTCATGTGATTCAGGTAGTTCAACTTCAAATGGGTATTGGTCAGGTGTAAAATAATTTACTGGAATCGAAGACAAATCCCATTCAATGTCATGCACATCATTGCAGTACGGACATGTGGCTTTCATTTTCAGGATGTTCCCAAGCGACATTGCACGCACTTTGAAGATAATAGCCGTCCAGTCAGAAGCATGAAAGTCAGCCGCCTTGAGTGGACAATCAACAAGACACGTGTCAATTAACCGACCAATGGATGCTTCCGATGCACCACTCAGAATATGGTCACGAAATGCTTTTGACTTGTAAGGCGTAATGGTTACATACTCGACACCATTCATTTCCGGATAAATGATGCCACGTGAAGGCAACACCAGTCTTTCTTCGACAGCCATGATTTTCTCCTTAAAGTTAAACGTACTCTGAATCCATTTCTTCCAGTTCTGCCCGAACTGTCTTCACAATTTTCTCAACGAATGCAGCAGTTTTCTTAAACTTAACCGCCGTAGCTTTATAGTCTTTTGTCTGCCTGTAATGCATGTAAATCTGTACGCAGAGAATGCGACGTTCAATCTCTTCAAATGTGGGAAATTCTATCTTGTCGCCTTGACATAAATCAAGTATCTCAATGAACTTATCCCCGAGTGCATACTCTAAGGCGCGAAAGATGTTGCCGTCACTCATGCTATCAAGCAACTCAGACAAAACTTCCCTGTGCGACACAGGCATTTCTGCGTAAACAACTAAACCGCCCGGCTTTCTTGGCATCGTAAAACTCCTGTATGTAAACGAACTGACAGATTAACAGCTTATCAACACGAACATAACCATTATGTTACAATGCATGTTAAGGTGAACTACCCACAGCCTAAAGGCGGTGTGCTTCAAATTCATTAGAATTTGATTTATCCATTCTCACGAATTGGACTTCCTGTTTCAACGAACAGTCCACATCACCAAAAGATTTGGTTCTGCTTCCCTGCCCTCCGCAGGCATAAGTTCCGATAGTTCCTACCGTACCTTTAATCTTGCTTATCGCATCATTACGCAAATTGATAGCCGCATTGTGATCCCTGCTATGTTCAAGTCCACAAGATGGACAAATCCATTTACGAACGCTCAAATTCTTTACAGCTTCATTCTTAAAACCACAATGACTGCACAACTGTGATGATGCAAACCACTTATCTGATTTAACAACAGAACAATTATGGAACGTGCTCTTCCATTCAAGCATATTCACAAATTTATTCCATGACACATCGTTGTAGTTCTTTGCGTTATGGCTGAAACGCATCATGCCTTTAATGTTCAACGTTTCAACACCAATCACTTCATAACTACGGACAAGACGGAGAGTTTCTTTCTCCATCCAATCACGCCGCTTATTCGCTATATGTTCTTCAAACTTTGCCAATCGTCGTCTAGCTTTTTCACGGTTTTTGGAACCTTTCTTGGTTCTCGAAAAGTTCCTCTGTAAATGAGCCAGATGACGTTTTGCTTCTTGCTTGAATGGAACATAATTGTGTGCTGAGTGATTGTTTGAGTCTATGTAAGCCTTTGACGGAGAAAAATCCAGTCCGATAGCTTGGTTATCACTGCCGGAAAAAGACTTTTCTTTATCGTTCAAACTTTCATAGACACAACAAATCGAAGCATAACAACGTCCGGATTTAGTTACTTCAACGGTCAAGTTCTTCCGCTTTATCCATTTGTTATGAAACCATGCAGGAATATGATTATGACGAAATGTGACCTTACCAATTTTTGGAAATTTCAACCACATTTCATGTTCTGAAAACAGATATTTTGACAGGTCTATTTCTCGAAACGAGCAACCATCCTTTTTCTTTTTGAAGTGTGGTTTTCCTTTCTTGCCTGCGAAGAAATCAGAGTATGCCTTCTGAGCATCACGACGTGCTTGTTGCAAAGCAACGGATGAGACTTCTTTCAAGAATGGAAATTGCTCACAAAGCTGTTTCTCTGTCTGGTACTTGAACGCCTTGTAAATCTTGTTCTTTTCATCTTTGTTCAGGTTACGACCTTTGATGTTATCAGCATAGAATTGTTCCCTTACTTCGACGTATTTGTTATAGACAAAGCGACGACAACCACCAGTTTTTATGAACATCTGAAACTGCTCTGGTGTAGGGTACAATCTGATTTTAAGACAACGCTTAATTTCCATTGGTAACTGACCTTTGTTACTGACCGTTTTGAATGGTGGCAAATGATCGGTCAAATCATCTTTCGGGGATCAGCCTAGCCACCAAACATATTGATAGCATAACCTAATGCTTGTTTCAATAAAGAGGACTCTCTTTCATACCACGGGATTTAGCACGTGGGTTTTCTCGCTCGTCGTATGATAGACGAAACAGAGTTTTATTCGGTTGCTTCGTAATACCTCTTGACAAATCAAAAATCTTTAACGTCATGGCATGAGCCTCTTCTTTGTTACTGAACACATAATCCAAAACTTCTTCAGACACCCCATGCGTGTGTATTGACTTGTCGTTATAAGCATTAAGGTCAAGCACAGTGTCCTCAGTCGGAAGGTATTTGTTATCCTTGTACAGACTGTTCGACATCGTATTACGGATACGGGTGTACAGAATTGCACGAAGGTTCGATATCTTACCTGTGAAAAATCGCACCTTGTTATTTAACCAAGAGGCACAGTCGGACACAGCGAGTGTGTTTAAGCTGTTCTGGTCTTCATTTCTGTAATACTTGCCAGACACAGAATATGCGAGCATTTGAATGTAAAGCCATCCGAACTCAGTCAGACCTTTGTCGTCAAGAAACTTATCCAAAGTCATTGACTTTGGGTCGTATTTGAAGGCATCAGGATACTTCTTCAATAAAAGCTGTGTTGCTTTTCTTGCCGAGAAAACCGCTGCCAAATCAAGGGTCTCATCGTTTGAAACAGACCCGTCTTGCGTATCATCAGAAGCGTCAGCACTTTCTGAAAAAAGCTCAAGCTCATCACCCGTATCATCACCAACGTACTCCGCAGTTTCCCACGACAACTCACCATTTAACTCGTACATGGACACACCCCGTGAACCAGAAGTCCGACTTTTTATGTTTAACACAACGCAAAATTTACGACAAGAAATTGACCGAAAATTTGTGCCTGTTTTTACTTATCCAATCTCGAACGAATCCGCCCCTGACAACAAAGACAAGAGCATCGTTTGAACACCAAGGTCATCTGTAAATCCTTCAAGCACCCAAGACTGCATACAGTAGCGAACAAGTCCGTTCCAGTTAATGTGCCGGTCGCTCAAAGGCTTATCACAAACAAATCGCCTCACTGCATCCGAAACATCTGGACTGTCATGGAACAAGGATACACGAAGTATCTCGCTAAAGAAACGTTTGTATTCCTCAACGAACATCGCAATGGGTAACGATAAAAGGCTCTCAAAGACTTTCTCAATGTATTCCGTTTTTATCTGTACGGAACCTGAATTAAGATTCCGTTGAAGTAAAAGCCGAACAAAGGCAATAATGCCGCGATAAAACCGTTCGGTATCCTGCATGAAAACATCACGACCGGACAAAAGGTAACGGTCCATAAGCATGTACGCATTACGCATCGAACCACGACTACGCTGTGCGAGAATACGACACACCTCGTCAGGGACGTTAATATTTCGCTTGTCAGCACATTTACGTAACGTCTTTTCGATAAGAACGACAGACTTTGTCGTGTAGTGAAGTTCCACAGCACGAGAACGTATAGTAGGTAACAGATTATCTGGGTCTGTTGTGCATAACAAAAATTTATGGAAAGGATGCCCTTCTTCAAAGTCCTTCAGAAGCAACGTCTGCACGTCACGAGTAAGCTGGTGACATTCATCCAGAACGACAACACTCCACCTGCCGCCTGTGCCATAAGAAAACGAATCAATGATTCCACGAATGGCATCCTTTCTGTTCACGGTACTCGAATCGTACTCATGGTAAAACTTCCACTCACCAATCGGTGCATTGTTACGCAGACACGCAGCACACAAACCACAGATGTCCTTGGATTGCCCAGAACGAAGTCGGTCACAGCACAATGCCTTATAAAACAGACGTGCAGAACTCGTCTTGCCACCGCCATACGAACCGGACAGAATTATGGTGTTTGGTGTATTTGAAGGGTCTTTAGCGATATTAAGAAGAATGCGACTATTTTCATCTTCGCCGACAACTTCAGAAAACTTTGATGGTCTCTCTTCCTGAGCTAACACGTGACTGTACTCCAATGCGTAAAATAACAGCGGTCAACTTTATATCCTAAACCAAACCAGACACATGAAGCAAGTCCAGCACCACGTTCTTGTAAACATTATACATACTGTCATTATCCAGAGCGAGCTGTGCAATATCACCGAAGTCTTTCTTATACGGAGAGTAAACTCTCTCCACAGTCGGAGGCTTTCGGGAGAACTTCATTTTGGTATTCAATCTGGAATACCCCGTATCTCCGGCCTCATCATTATCGAATGCGACAACACACCGAGGCGCTGTCTGTGAAACAAGAGTGAGCATCTCTAAATTCATACCGGACACACCTCCCGATGCAATCGTATATGGATAAAAACACCGCAACCAGTCAGAGTCAAAAGCACTTTCAACCAGTAACCAAGGCTTATGATACGGTTTGTCAGAAGTCAGAAATCCATAAGGTACGTATGGAAACGGCGTAAACGAGCGAAAACTTTTAGAAAACACTGAACGCACCGTCACACCATGAACTTTATCATCCATATCACGTGACGGCATAACAATCACAAGTTCCTCAGAGCAAACAAATTTGCGAAACCAGTCAGGTAAAAAATCACATGAATATGCTGTTTGTCCGTCAAGCAACCTATAACCCAGATGTGAAGCCCAATACAAATACTTGTCAGCACAGCCTGAATTAAGAATCCTTAAACGACCGTCAAGATTCCTGTAACGAATACACAAGTCATCCTTTGACGGAACTGTCGGTAATGATGCGAACAAATCCGTCATACGCTTCACAAGGTCACATGCGTCAGCTTTGGTGTAAGGAATGTATGAGTTTACGTCTGTGGATTCCATACAAAACACTTAAATATCAAGAGACCAGACAGGGTCATTTGGGTCGAGTTCGTCTGAATCCAGAAGCGTCTGATGTAATCCAAATTGCTCTGTCATCATACGGTCATAAGCAGCATTATTCTTTGAGACTTCGTGAGCATACGCATCGCACTGCACCTGGAAACTGTGTAAAAGTGCGGTAGCTTTTTTGTCACCGATTTCTGACTTCAACCACTGTAATGCATTATCCAACGCAACTTTACGGCCCTGGGATGAATTGAATTTCTCGCTATCGAACGTCGCATGGTACTCTTCATAACACTCACGCACCTTGCAAATGTAGCGTATAATTGTCGAACGTTTTTCATCCGATAACCGGTCAACAGCACGTGAAATGGTCACGGTTGGAGACGACAACTTATACGTGAACCCGTTCTTGATGGGACTCTCTGTTATTTCGTAAGGAATGCTGAAAAACTCACCTGTTGCGACAACACCATCTGTGATGTACCCGGAGCATTCTTGATAATTTGGTTTCACAACCTTCAATTTCTTACGTTTTTGCACTTCACGTTTCCCGTAAAATAATTTCTTAGCCATCGCTCTACCAAAAGCAAAACCCAACACAGTCTAACAAACTGTGTTGGGTGTCCACATTATTCCTTAATCAAGTCCAAATGACAAGACCAAGCACCTGATGAAATGTGTAATTCAGAGACATCGGCGGTCACGACAACATCACAGCATGAGGATGGGCATGATTTAAGTAACATACTCAACTGAGCAGCATTCACGCACACGGTAAAGTAATTGCGAACCTCTCCAAAAACCTCGTGATGGATTACATGCTTTGTCCCATTATTCTTACCACATAACGTAACCGACAACTCTTCGTCATCACCATCTTTGACAAAGCTCACAAGGATGTTGCCATTAAAGAAATCACGCATGTCATCCTGCATAACTGCAGGAATACTTGCAATACGTTTGAGGGAATCCAACGAGGTTATAATGCCCGCAGATACTTGAACTTTGTCATGTACGACGGATACAGTTCCGAAGCGAGCCAGAGCGAACTCGAACTGGTCACCAACAAAGCGAACATAAGGGTAGTTGTTCTTAGACTCTGTCTGAATATAAGCTCTAAGAGACTTTGACTGTGTTTTAGACAAAAACGATGCAAGAATTTCAGCAGACCATAAAGGGAGTCTGTGAACAAATAAATCACAATCATACCTGACATAACCGCCGGTGTCGTCAACAAAGGCATACCCATCTTTAAAAACAAGATTCGGATTAGGTGTCTTCTGTGCTTTTGCGACAACCAAAAGACTGGAGAGAACTTCTTGCATTTCTGACACAGACAGTTCTTTATCCCAAGTAGGGAAGTTCAACGGAATGTCGAACACACTTTCTGAAAAATTTCCAGTCGGCACATCAAGCCATCCACCAAGCACCAGAGCTCTTACATGAACATGCTCACCATCTTCAATAAATTTAAGGGTGAGATTATCGCCAAGTAACAGATTGTCAAGTTTTTGAAGCATTGACTGCTTCAAAATAACAGGCTTGCCTTCGTAAACAGCGGTTTTATTCAGCACAGGAATCGACATCTTAATCATCGTTGCGGACGAGTTGTCAGTCGCACTTACGGTAAGACGATTCTCCATCGTTCCATTGTCTGTTTCAAACGCATCAACATCAAGCATAAAGAAAACACAATGGGAATCCTTCACACGGTCAGGTAACCGCTGCACGATGTCCAAGAACGATTTGAGTGCCTTCCGCCGTATTGTCACATGTGGTTCAGATATGTTGACCTCTTCGTCAGACAAATCTTCGTTCACAAATAACTGATCTTCACTGCACACAGTCTCTAACTCTGCCATAGATTTACACTCCAAGTTTGTCCAAATATTGGGTTACGATGTTATGAATTTCGTTTGGCAGTCCCATTTCAGAAACGTATGAACGTACAGAAGTTTGTCCGCCGTCATACGAACTGCACAAAGTCTCAACCAAATCGAACATACTCAATGATACCTCTTCCTGGTTGCGCATAATGACCTCTTCAGGCTTCTTTGCGACAGACACATCAACGAACGAAAATGCATCCGTTGAAACATCATACACCAAGACACGAGGGATACGCATCAGATTATGTGCATCAGACGAATTTCGTGAAAGACTGCCGGGGCGGTACAGCGTCCAAGACGCTTGTTTAAGAGGCATGTAGGGTGCATGGTCGTGACCGAAAATATACGTGCCATAACCAAAGGCATCCAAATCCTCAGTCTGCAAAGACGTATCTGAGAAACCACACTGAAAGTACTCATGTGCCACACAGATTTTCTTCGCTCTGTCCTCATCACACGAGGTAATCTTTTGGGAAAAATCATATCCGATGATTTGAAGACCCTCGTCATTCAGGTCAATCGGATTTTCAGAAAGGCGTTTCAAAAACCCAGATATGAGCAAGACACCAAGTGATGTATCATTAAGCGTGTCTAGCCTGTCATATCGGATGTCGTGATTACCAACGATAGTGTAACACGTAATCCCGTTATCGCAGAATGACTGAAACAACTGCATCACTTGTGTGAACAATGACCATGCGACCGTCGGCGCGTCAAACAAATCACCGAGAAACACCACACGGTCGATTTTCTTTTCCATGCAGTACGACAGAATCCATTTGAGCTTCAGCAGAATGGCTTCTGCATAGTTGTCTTTACGGCACACAGGGTTTTGTGCTTTAAGATGAACGTCTCCGACGAACATCACTTTATCGTGGTGAATCATGCCGATACTCCTGTGTCTGATGGTTTATTCTGTTCAAGTGTGTAAACACCGTTCACTACATTGTACACCCGATTTCCGTATGGAATAAATCGCTTATCATGTGTGATTAAGACCACGATGAGCCCAATCTGCTTTGTCAACTCTGAGACAAAAGCCATGAAATTCTCAAGATACGCGGTAGAAATTTGTGTGAAAGCCTCATCCAGAAACACGATTTTCCGAACAGGCAGATTCGACACATAAAAGCACTGGATTAAGAATCCGACTGTAACAAGAATGCCGCCTGCCACAGAAGAGTCTTTCAAAGGATACTGATACCCACCCTCCTCAAGAACCAACTCAGCACATTTGTTGCCACGCTTATCCGTTGTTACAATGGTCAGAGAATACTCATGGTCTGTGAAAATCTTTCTCAGACCGAACGTCAGCAGCTTCTCAAGATGGTCTAAAGCACGCCTTGAGAATTTCTGAACGATATCGTCAATGACAGGCTTAGCCGAATCAAACACACGACCACGTTCCTTCAAATACTCCAGTTGTGCTTTATGACCTGCCAGAATCTCTTCATTCTGTTTAGCCTGAGCAACCGCTGCCTTGTAAGCAACAAAAAGCTCGCTTGTACGCTGTTCAATTTCGTCAAAAGTCATGGGTTTCACGCCTCTAAAGTTTGTGCATTGTCGTATGCCTGTAACGCCTGTTCAAGGTCATGCAGTTCAACTGCTAATTCACTTGAAGTACGTTCAAGCAATTCACGTGCAGACAGTTCATCGACAACACCATATTCACTCAATGACTCTTTCAAGGCATCAAGCTCTCTTGTCAACGTCTCAAGACGTGCTTCTTCTTTTGCACGTTCGAGCATGATATTGTCACGTCGCTTTTTAAGTTCCTCAAATTTCGTAACCATATCCTGTGTTTTAATATCCATGTTAAATCTCCTACAAGGTTGAAACAAAAACGAAAGGAAAACAATGCTTATGTATCACAAAGTCGTCATAAACGTGCTTACAGCACCACAGACGCTTCGTCGTGAGTACACAAAGGGTTGCCGCATAAAGGGCAAACTTTAAACTCCGCCAGTTGACTGTCAACGAAATCGCAATCCACATCGAACCCAAGCATCTTCTGCGATGAGACATCAACTTCACGAAACAGAGAGATGGCTAAGAGACATTTCTCAATAATTTCGTATCGTGACTTTAAGTCAGGGGCATTTCCAAGACGGACAACTGAATTTCGGATATCACGATAGAGATTTACAAGGCGTGAAATTTTCTCAAGTCTTGACAAGATTTCCATGAACTTGTTTACCGACACAGAAGCAATACTGTCTGACATGCGATAACGAGACAGTTGCTTATTGTAAGCATCATTCATTTCAACCCATTTCACAACTGTCAGGTAATGTGACAGTGCAGATTCCACACGGTTAATGGGGAATGAAGACACTTCATCACACAGACTAAGAATCTCACGTGCTTTACGTTGCTCTTCATAGCGAATCACAAGAGAAGACAGCAGATGACGTTTGCGCATCTTGAGCATACACGTGACGATGGAACTGTGCATATCTGAATGCTTATGAAGCAATGCAGCACAACGGACACGTTCATCCTGCAACGTAGAAATCCGAGTGAGAATCGAACGAAGACTTTCAATCCGTTCACGTTTCATCTTGACCTGCATTACACGTGCATACAAATCAGGAATTGCAGACAGCTCTTTTACACGTGCATCAGACTTTTCAAGTTCAAGCTCAAACTGTGAAACCAATTCAGTACTCAGCTTTATCTGGTCTGCAATATCTTTCACGTCAGCTTTATACAGGTCATCAAGCCTTGAGACATCGAAACTCTCATGGTAAGTCAAAACCGAATACAAAGTTGATGGTGAACCGAGTAGAAGGAACGGTCCAGCAAACTGACTGGAAAAGTTAAAATTCACAGACTCAGAGTCAATTTTGACTGAGGACACTTTCAGGGAATTTGCAACCACATCAAGCTGCTGCCTACCCAGCTTTGTGTACTCTTCGCCGTTCACCACATAACAGGCTTTTCTGTCACGGGCTTTGGTATCACGTGTATATGTGACATGTGCGTCCCCGGTATCCACATCAATCTGCATCATACCAGAACCATGCGTAACCATAGCATCCGTAAAGCTGTTGTCCGCAAGACCACGCAAAGCACGCAGTAATGTGGACTTACCGGAAGAGCTTGCACCAAGAATAAGATTGACTCCTGGAACAAAAGACAAGCTCGCCTCGCGAATAATACCTACGTTTGTCAATTCAACTTTAAACACTGCACTCTCCAAAAACAAATACCACGCAAGGTGCGTAAAACTTAATACGGGTACGTTTTACCACAAAGTCGATATAGAAAAGAGTACAGCACCACGACAAGTGAGACACAAAAAAAAAGCGTTCTGTGATTAGCAGAACGCTTTTTCATGCAATTCGACACGGAGGGCACAAAGCCCTTACAATCAATGATGATACAAGTAACATCATAAACCTGAGACTTTAAGGGTAGGAGTATTCCCCACACGAAACGTGCGCTCTGGCGATTCTGCCGTAAGTCACAAGGTGTGACCATCCAAGTAGGTTACATGGCTTTCCAACGTACAGCCCTTTACGGGAATTGTGTGCAACGAATCTCCCACATCTAGCCATCCACTCACCACCGGTTTTGTACCCCGGTGATGAACTGTGCGAGCAAGCCCGTAGGCCCGTTTTCCCTCGTCACAGTCAAGCGTCAAAACGAAGGTGCACGCCACGATCAATCCGTGTTAGTCATCTCACCCAATAAACACTTCTTCAGAAAACCTACCACAACCGTGATAACCTTTCTGAAGAAGTGTGTAGAGGAAACGTAAGTCAAGTTAAGACAGCCGCGAAGCCAATCTTTGCTTTTTTCTTGCTCGGAAACAACCCACAAACTCAACACATATAAGATCCTGTACGTTGGAAAGCCATGTACCAAACCCTTCTTCACCTGTCAAATAACTGCGGCAGGTCTAATGTGCCGCAATCTTACTGTTTAGATAACACAGAAATAAAAACCGTGCAACGTATTTGCTCAACGAAATAAACTCAGCAACAACAGTCAGAACAAATCCGGCTCCAATGAAGAGGGTCAATCTCTGCGTAACCTTCCCAATCAACAAGGAAATGTTTGCCTTCCTTGTAAAAAATGTCACCTAGCACATTGAAGAACCCTGGATGGATAACCACAACGCCGGTATAGTCCAAGAGGAATGAAAACAGCACCGTATCATTCCTGTTCATAGGCAGTTCAGAAATGACAAGGAAATGTCCGTCAATCACATCATAAACCACACGTGACATCACACAATGAAGCGACAACCACTCACGCATGATGCAAGCATACTGAAAACAGTTGCCTGTAAGCCATGTGGATTCGTCAGGGAAACGTCTGGAACGGTAACTAAAATATTCAGATTCTAGTTCAGAGAGGCATTGAATCATTGCAGTAACTCACGAAGATTCTTATGACGCAGAAATTTGTACGCCAAATCCTGTGCATAATGCCATAACAATATGTCCTGCGTTGGATAAGGAAGCTGAACAATCCAGTGAAATTCGTCAGCGTCTTCGTCTGTAAACGGACAAGGAACACCGTCAAAACATGCTTTCATCCATGCATCGAAACGCATGGAAATGTTTGCGAAATTAGAGTGGTAAACAATCCCACTACGTTTATCCGTAATGGTCAATAAAGGTGCATAAAACGAATCTACCGACAGAACAAAATTCGTCATTTCAAACGGAAACACGAAATTCATATACAACCCGAATCGCTAAAAAACTTCATCCCAACCCAAGCCGTCATTTGAGTAAAGCGTCAGCCCGTAATCGTCAAACACATCGCCATCAATTTCCTTGCGATACGTTATCATGTACTGATGCACATCAGACTGTAAATCCTGCATCAGATACTTCATACAGGACAGTGCATCATCGTAAGTGACCAACTCTCCGTGGTCTCCGAGAATGCTTGCGAACACAAGCTCACGAGTTGCACAAGGGAACGAAGCTACGATACGAAAAAATCCTTTTAACGCGGAAACATCTTGCTCAGAATGAAAAACGCGGCAAGCAATGTCATCGAATGTTCCTGCATCATAGCATATACCGTGAAGCAATTCATCATCAGTTTCTCCACCAGTACACCAGCCACAATGGCATTCGTCTTTACGGCCACAACGCTCAGTGAAAAAAGCGATTGCTTTTCTATTCAGCCTTAAAACCTCTTCTTCATACCATGTCATGGCTGATACCTCCAAAAGAATGTAACCCAAACAAAATCAAAGCACTCTCTTTGATAAGAGGGAATCAAAACAAGACAACAACTACATGTATCATAAGGAGGAAGTTATGTCGAAATCACTTAAAGTTCTAGCACTATCATCATTATGTGTTATTCTTGTTGGGTGTTCAACAGCATCCAACTGGAATAATGCACAAAACTGCAAAAAACTGAAGAGTGACGACCGGTATTACTCATGTTATGTCGTCATCGACGGAAAGGTTAAAACATTCAAGAAACCGATTATAGAAGACAAACAAAGGAGAAGTGAAACAGATGAACTTGAACATACTCCATGACCAATTCGTGCATACGGTACAAAACGACATCCACAGAAATGGTACCGAGAACTTGCTTTCATGGCTTGAGACAACGGACTTTTTCACGGCACCTGCATCCGCAAAGTACCACAGCTGCTTTCCTGGCGGACTGTGCTTACACAGCCTGAACGTACACAAGCGGATTATGACAAAAGTATCAACAGGTGACGGTATAGACAGAGAAAGTCTGGCAATCGTATCCCTGTTCCATGACCTATGCAAAGCAAACTTTTACAAGCAAGATTTACGCAACACGAAAGACGAAAGCGGTCAGTGGATAAAAGTTCCTTATTACACGTTTGACGACCAGTTTCCATTGGGACACGGTGAAAAAAGTCTGTTTCTGATACAGCGGCATATTGAGCTTACGAACGAAGAAGCACTGGCCGTCCGATGGCACATGGGTAACTTCGGTCTGATGATTGGTTCAAATGAAATGATTGCTTTGAACAATGCAATGCGTAAAAGCCGCTTACTTATCATGCTTCAACAGGCAGATACAGAGGCGGCTTTTTGGGACGAGACTGTGTGAGTTATCGAATACGAGAAAAGAATCGAACGCCGATAGGTTTGTTATTGTCTGGCGACATACGTCGAAATCCGTTCCCTAAATCCTGAGTATCGACCGCATCAAGGCATACGCACATATATCGTTTTCCGTCGCTCGTGTCCTGATGCAGGTAGACAAGACCACTGAAACCATTTCTGAAAAAGTCAATGATTGAATTGTGGTATGAACCGAGCGGCTCAATGTCGAACCATAAACGATCAGCAAAAGGTGCATCGCACATAACAGTTTCAATCACATTATCGTTTTCGTCGTAGTAGCACAGTTGCATTTTTCCATCGACAAGACCATGAATCAGTTTCATGGATTTCGGAAACGGAATGAGTCTGCCACCGGCTGATTCATTCCCGGCTTTCGGCACACGAATCGTAAACCCACACATGAGCGACAGATTAGTGCCGAAGAACTCTTTACGTGGAGAACCCAGTTTGTCAGCAAGCAACCCACGTCTGTCGGTATAAATAGACATAGGTGTTTCACTTTTATCGCAAGCAACGAGCCAGTTGTCTTCCATATAGGCGTAGAACCCATAATCTCGACAAACAGGAGAAACACTTACCTTTGGAAACGGAGTATAAACTTCGACATCGCCCTGAACATAGGACACTTCAAGACCGTAATACGTATCGTAATAACGGACACCATGCTCGGACAACCATACGATGTTTCGTTCAGGTGACTTCGACAACGACGACAGAAAACTGTGCATGAAACCGACAAGCGGGATATTATGAAACACAGGATAAACACTCTGAATCTTGTCGAACACGGCAACCGGTTGGTCTGATGCGTGTTTCTTGAGTTCGTCCAAACTCAAACCAAACCGATCCGTATCATTGCAAAAAGCTGAATGGTCACATGTCACACGAAAGATTTCCTGTTCTGAAAAGTTCTCATTACCATCCATCACGTCCAGATACGGGATAACGCCACTATATTTAAAGTACGTACACGGAACACGGGATTTCATCATAACCGAACCGATGCCGGGTTTCTGGAACTTAAACAAGTATTGCGTTGTTGCATCGCCTGAATACCGGTAAAAGTCCGTTTGAGCTTTAGAAAGTGCAATGTCGAAGTCACGAGCATGTTCAATAAGCGAACGTGAAATGTATGTGGTCATGTTAGCAAAACTCCAAGATTAGAAAAACCCGTTATCCATAGCTGCAAGGTGTTCGTTAAGTTCTTCCTCACTTTCATATTCGGAAACAATTTCATTCACATCATCATCATCTTCGTCATCCTGAAAGTCTTGAACAGCCTTGTTTAAAGATTCCTGATGCTCTTGAGCATCAGGTGACACAGGAGCTCTTACAGGCATCGTGAAAGAAAACAAACCGCCAAGCGAAGACACATGTTCACCTCTCTGGGGTGGAATACGTGTGTTACAACCAATAGAGTTACCTGCATTTGAGGTGACTGGTAAGGTTACGTTGAGACAGCAAGACAAAACAAGTTCCTCAAGTGTAACATTACGGTCAGAAGCAGCTTTGCACAAGTCAGCCATTTGTTTTTCAGAAAAGGAAAGAACAATATTCATAGTCAGCTCCTGAAAGAAAGGGATGAAGCATTGAGGCGTTCTCTCGTTGCAGAATCCAAAAGAAACCAAGCATCGTCACCATTATCATCAACAGCGAGCACAAACGAGAAGGCTTCCTCACTCCGACTTTTATGATGGGATTTCATCTCTTCAATCATCTGAGAGAAAAATACCGGTTGTGCAGAAATAGCAGCATCAATCGTGTCGTAATCCACGCAACTCGAATCAAATGGTCGCTCATTACCGTTCCTGTCAAACTCACGGATTCCATAATGTAATTCGTATCTCATCGGTACCTCCTAAACGAGAATTTTGAAGCATCGTCAAGATACCATAGACACACATGAGTGAAACAAACAGCACCATGAAAAAAGGGACAAACCAAATGGTTTGTCCCTTTAATGTCACACCTGCAAGTCGCCGGTATTACTTCTTTGAGGATTTCTTGGCAGGTTTCTTATCTGCTTTTTTCTCGCTTTTACCTGCACAATTTAACGCATTCTTGATAACTGTGGACTGCTTGAACACAACTGCTTTCTGAGCAGGGATGTGAAGAGCTTCGCCAGTTCTCGGATTGCGTGCTTCACGTGCAGCACGTTCACGAACTTTGAGGATGCCAATCCCGTTCAACGCAACGTCTTCACCTGACTGAAGAATTCTTGCGAACTCCTTGATGATTGCATCGTAAACGAGTTCAATGTTCCTCTTGGAAAGGTTTGCTCCGTCTATCACTAATTGTTCGGATAAGGATGAAATGATGTCAGCTTTTTTCATAAGATGCCCCTATGATATGTCCTGTCGGACGTGTTAAATCAAGGACTAAACCAGGCGTCCTTGTGCGAATGCTTTGATACTCCGTGTTTCGTAAACACGCAAGAAAATTTCGTGAACAACACAACGAAATTCAGATTTCACGCTTTTTCAGTTTCTTTGTTTTGCTCAATACGACTGATTTCGTGTTGAAGATAATCAAGTGCCTTTCTCAGGTCTGGCAATGGGTCATCGGTTTTTACACCGGCTCGTAGCAGGTATTTCAACGTATTGCCCAAAGAAAAATTCAAGCCATACGCTTCAATAATGTCTATCGCCTCATACCCTTGCTTGCAGTAATACGGATTTTTCATTAAAAACCCCCCTCTTCAATTACGAATTACACAACATGGGAATCCATCGAAAATATTGAGGATTTCTATGGAGTGCCCAAGAAAATTACGCAGCGAACTCACTGTGCCCCATCCATTGTCGGCATCGTATTCCGACAGCATTTCATTATGTTGAAGTACAAATGTGTTTGCTTCCCTGTACATCCGCAACAAATCTTGTGTCGTGTAACCATGTTCATCAATACACCAAATCGCATCGTACAGAGATTCCGTTTCGCTTACAGGAACATGCTGACACATCGTGACAAGATTGCCTGTGATGTTGCCTATCTCAACACATCCGTCAGAAATGCAGGAACAATACCCAGACTCAAGAATGTATTTCGGTATCACATAGCATGGAAAACCGCCGTAATGAATTTCAGGAAACTTAATGTATAACGTAGCACTCATGCGCTCTCCAAATCAGAAAGGTGAACGAACAAAATAAAAGAGAGAAAGGAATATTTCAAACGGCGAGTTCTCGATATCCTTCACATTCAAATATGGCTTCCATCAGAAAACCACCTTCCGTTGTTTTAACGATTCGTGATGATTTGAATCTCGTTTTCATGCATTCATATTTGCTTTCGACCTTACAGTCTTGTCCGAAACCCCAAATCGTTGCATCATCCACAAGAAAATCAACGTCTTGAGTTCTCTGCATCTGCTGAGCCAGAGAAAATAGAACGTCTTTTTCTATGTCACTCTTGTCGATTGGGTACAAGCATTGGATGCTCTTAAGCGTGAATGTAGAGCACTCTTGAGCACACGTCATGCTGTTGATCATATAACGAAACAAATGCTTTCCATCGTTATATGACGGAATACGGATAGCAAGCTCATAGTACAGTTGATTGTGTGTCCAATTATCGTCTAAACTCATTTCAAAAACCTCGTTTCAAAAAGTCAATGTTTTCAAGTCCATTCCATGCGTATTCAGGTAATGGCAGATGTACAGAAACGCTTCACAGCAATCATGGCACGGAGGTCGTATCTTTCCGGTTTTTGAAACGACAGGAACACTCCATCCGGCAGCATGGAAACGTTCAAGTAACTTCGTGGCACGGTTCACGGAGACGGTTTTTGTGTAGTCTCGTTTGGAATGAATCGTCCGCAGGGTGGACGGGTTGTACGTTTGCAACACATGGTCTTTAATACGCTCAAAAATCAACGAATCCAAGCAGTACAGTGCAGGGGACATAGAACTTGCAGGTAGCGGTTCTTCCATTACAACACGTACAGGGTCAAACGACATAACCCAAGATGCAATGTCATTAGCCAGTGCAAATGCAGACTCGAACACGGAATGGAAACCACGTTTGACCGTACCGTCAACAGACGCCTTCCCGGTTATTGGATGGGATAGGTTATGGAATACAACACGCTTCGACCCGTCTTGCATAACACAACAAAGTCCTGTTCGAGAGAATGACGGATCAATTCCAACCAGATTGTATGGCAACATGAGAACTTATCCACCAGAAAACAAAAAGGAAAGAACAAAGAAACGAGCATGTGTTATCACTACAAAACAAACGTAGTGATAACACATCAAGATAGGAAACGTCCAGATTCTTCAAGATACGCAAAGAATTGAGTGTCGTTCATGCCTACAGTTTTCAGCGGATTATATTCCAACGTATGTGCTTCATCCGCATCGTATTCGTCCATCAGCAAATCAACGATTTCGTTGTACGCATTAACCTGATGGACACCATGATGTTTTCTCCACGAGCATTCAATCCAAAACTGATTTTCGACGATGATGTAAGTATGCGTTGCAATCATGCGTCCGTTTTTATGCAATCCCGTGAAGTAACAGCGATATTCGAGCCAATGACGCTGTATTGCACTCGCTTCTGCAACCACGAAATCCCAGCACACGCCGCCACCCGCTTGCTTCAGTTCCGATGGAGATTTGATGTGGTCGAAACCAACATCATCGTAATCGTATGCGACAAGACGATCATGCAAGCGTTTGAGGTATTTTGAGATTAAGTGCATTAGAGGATGCTCCAGGAAGAAACTCAAAATGAACAAATAAAAAGTCAGGTCTCTTTGTAATTTCGACAGACTTCAAATATCCTGACACACTTGCATTGATAAACTTCAAGGTAACAAGTATGCCTTCCACATGTCCATTACGGCAGCACATCACACGAAGATAACACGTGCTGCCGTATGGCAATCCAATCCACATGACCGTCAACCATAGGAATGCCTAACCCATGGTCGTCAATGTAAAGGTCGGCACCTACTTTTGTTTGTCCACCATATAGTTCACGTGACTGTGGATTGTCGTTTACTGCGTATAGTTGGATTCCACGTGATTTACACCAATCGACGGCCTCTGAGAGCGTGTCATGTCCGTCATGCAGAACATGCGTCCTGCATGTGTGAAGAATAATCTTATGACCAAGGCTCACAAAAAGTTTGAGAACCTCAACCGCAAATGGAATTTCTTCACCGATACGAGGATAATCCTCTTTCACGAGGGTTCCGTCAAAATCAACAGCAATAATCATACTCCAACTCCTCTTCTTCACAAGATTCCTCGTCTTTACAAGATTCCTCTTCGATACAGTCCCGAAGATGTTCAGACAAATCTTCTAGGTCATCAGCAAACGAACGTAGTTCAGAAATAAAATCCTGAATACACTCCAAATCACAGTCTTCAGGAGTATTGCCTCTCGCAAACTGAGACAAGGCTAAAAAAGTTCCATTCTCTCCTTCCATACTGTGCATGTTATTTAACAACGGAATGTTGCTCACTCGTTTTGAATAACGATTATAAACGTCAAAAAGCCGTTTCAAATCATCGACAGTGACAACAACCGAATGACGCTTATAACCACACATAACATGTTCCATCTTTGTGATGGAACCTATCGGACGTAACACGTATCCATCGACCGCAAGAACGTCCAGAGTGTTCGTGCTTTCATTGAAAGACACAATCACAGGGTGGTCAATGTCTGCGAAAATGTCCGAACGGTGACATCCCCCGTGAACATAAATTGCACTATGTTTAAGGTTTTCGACAAGGGACGCATCATCAATCTTACGGATATAAACACCACAAGAAGACGATGAAACAAAGCCATCAATGATTGTGGAGAATGTGTCTATGTGCTCCAAATCGGAGAACTTGAGTTCGTGATTGAACACGTACTCTTGTTTTGCATTATGTACTGTTGGAAAGTCATCAAGAAGACGGCTTTTTCGGAGTGATTCATTATGGTTTCTGGTGTAGGACTTGATGATGTTCTCAAAGCTGTAGTTCATGGTTGCCTCCTTATGGCATCATGTTCGACGGACACCCTATCCGTCAGACAAGCCCTTTATACCACAAGAGACAGAGCACAAACGAAACAGCACCACGAAAAAAGGGATGCAGAATTGCATCCCTTTTTTCGACAGGAAAATGGACTACGACTACATCACGAAGTTTCCTTCAAGTGCTTTTGTGTCAACCGGCGCGGCAGGAACTGCAGGAGCAGATGCCTGTACGTTCGACATCTGACCACCGTTTATGAATGAACGGTATTTGTCAATGTTAAACCTGACACCGACCGCATCAAACAACTCATTAACATGAGCACTCAGCGTATCAGACACCCATTTTTTAAACTCAGGAACCTGCTGATAGAGACATGCAGAAGAACCTGCCATGGATTCAAGACCACCGGCGAATTGTCCAGTCGTAGGTGTAAGAATCCAATCTCGTGTCATAATATCGCCGTTCGCAAAACTGTCTGCCATGCGTTTGTTGTACGTCTGGAAATGAACACTCCAAACGTAGATACGAAGGTTTTTCAGACTAATATCGCTCACGATGGCACGAACAGGGTCAGCAAGACCTTCATACGACAAAACAGGGAACAGAATACGACGTGTGGTATCCACATCAGGATTACTTGACATGTGTTTACAGCATTCACCCTGGTCGCACAAAATCGTACCGAACCCTTTGAGATAGTGCTGCTGATATCCAAGACCACCGTCAGTCAGGAAGGCAATACGTGTTTTACGTTGAGGGTCAAGTTTGAGCTTGTTAATGGAAAATTCGTCAATGACAGAACCTGCCGGGATATACGATGCAATCCCACCAAAACCGATGCTGTCTGAACTGAGAAGCGATTTGACATCTACCATAGTGTTTTCGGACATTTCTTTTTCTCCAAGCGAAAGTTAAGTTTTGTGTACTTATACGTGAGTAACCAAACAAAATCACGTACCCTGTCCAGAATACTGGAACTCGGACGACACCGTAGCAAAGACCCGTGTGCCTCGACGTTTCTATGCGCATTCTCGAAACGTCTCAGCGAACACAAGAGGGGTTATAACACAGATTTGAACAGATGTGAACAACAGCACCACGACAAATGCATTTTCTTTTCACACACGCATCAGACACCCGTATGACCGAATCCTCCTGAACCACGCTCCGTGGTTTTATCGACAGAAACCACCTGATGAAAATCCACGGTCTCATGCTTCATTACGACCATCTGTGCGATACGGTCTCCTATCGCAATGATAAACGGCTTCTGGCTCACATTGCACAGAATGACACCAACCTCACCCGTGTAATCAGAATCTACCGTTCCAGGGCTGTTTAAAACAAACACACCGTGTTTTGCAGCAAGACCACTTCTGGAACGTATCTCGACATGATAACCTTTCGGAATGTCCATACGCAGTCCTGTACGAACGACACGAAACTCATTTGGTAAAAGCATCACTGCCTCGGCAGAACACAAATCCGCACCTGCAGCTTCCTCTGTCGAATAAACCGGCAGCTTGGCTGTCCCAATCATTAACTCAATTCCAATGTCCATGAAAATCTCCAAAAATGGAACACGTCCGTAAAGGGGTCTAATTTGCGTTCTGACGCATTTTTTACTTTAGACGTGTACTTACTAGGGTAAGGTCGTAACTTTTTAGTACAGGGCAAATTTGACCGCTCTGTGTTTGAAATGTCACAGGGTTATCTGACAGGGGATGGTCATCGTCTCTCTGATACGTTTTATCTGCGTCCACAAATTGCGTGCTTCCTGTTCGATTTCATCTTTTGTTCTGTCCTTGTTCCAGTCAAGGGTAATAACATGAGAGAACCGTGACAGATTTGAAGTGAGCTCTCGGTACTCTGCGATAAGTCCTTCCATGTACTCACGCGGTATGCTGCTCTCGCACTTCCGTTTTTCTTTCTCGCTGATACGCTGTGCAAGACGGCGCATCGAAGTGTCCGGTGAAACATCCAGGTAAACAAAGCATTGCGGGTACATAATCTCCCGAGACATGTTGTGGAACAGCTCAAAGTAGCAGTCTGCTTCATCATGCGTCATATCGCCGGACTTTTCGAGTTTGCACACAAAAATCGAATCCGACCAGATAGAGCTGTCGGCGACAGAGTTTTCTCCGTTCATTGCCATCGACTGAGCAAGACGTGTCTGCTCCAAGCGTTTGTTCAAAAGGTAAATCTGAATCGTAAACGCCCATCTCGGAACGTCCTTGTAGTACAAAGCAAGGAATGGATTCTTTGACCCCTCATCGTCTTCGGTAGCAGGCTCAAACATTGTCCTGCATGGTTTCCCTGTATCTTCTGCAATCGCTTTGGCTAAAGCACGACAAAATGAGGTCTTGCCGGAAGCAATGCACCCGATGACAGGAATATGAACTCCTGATGGATAAACGGCGCAGCGAAAATTTGAAATGGTCATTGGAATCTCCTTGCTTTGCAGTGAACAAAACAGCGAACAGTGTGTCCGCAACACTATGCCTGTCTGATACGAACAATGTGGTTTTAGCGTCAACAATAACAGGTGCATTCGTTCGACAAACACGATTAAGACAGAAAGTCATTTTCGTCAACAAAGAACAGCAAAAAACAAAACACGTCCATAAAGGGGTCTAATTTGCCCTGTATGCGATTTTATGACACAGACGTGTACTTACTAGGGTATGTTCAAAATCGTCGTCAGAACGCAAATTTTGGCTGCCATGCTGCGAAGTTTAAGGTTTGGTGCGGGCAGAGGGTTAAAACCCCACCAAAGAATTCGAGGTGCATATCCACAGGGTGCGGGCAGAAGGTTAAAATCAAAGTAACGACCACAAACAGGAGCGAAACAAGGGTCACGACTACGTTCTTGATGACAGCATTGTTCAAACCATGACTATGTTTTTCCACAGGATAATTTTTCAGGATGCGATGCTAGAGCATAAGTTACGACTACGATCTTAACGACAGGATGCTGATGCTTACGCATGACATGACTTGACTACGTTCTTGATTACAGGTGAAGACTTTACAGGAATTCGAGCTTGAACGCTCTTTGACATGACTATGTTCTTTACTACAGGATGTGATGCTTACGCATGGCATGGCATGACTATGTTCTTTCAACAGGATGATTTCAGGATGTGATGCTAAAACATGACATGGCATGACTAAGAACGTCACTTTAAGATTTTTGCAAACCTTCAAAAATACGTTCATCTCCTTGATTTTATTGACATTTTAAATTTATTTCACTTTGGCATGTTTTGTGCAATATATTATATAATCAAAGTTAATACAATCTAATCTTTCTCTCTTTCTCCTCACTTTCTATCGAAAGTGATTATATTGGATTACTTTTGATTATATAATATATTGCACATAGTATGCCAAAATTTAAAAAATTTTTAAAAGTGTTGAAATTGTTGAAGTTCAGACAGTTTTCAGAAAATTTTGAAAGCTGAAAAAGCTGAAGAAAAAGTGCGAATTTTGGTTGAGGACAAATTTTATGGAAGTTAATACGGCTGGCATGATTTTTGCTAGAAGACTTGTACGTAAGTACTCATCCACCTGTGAACTATGATTTTGGTTAAAGACCGATTCAGGCATATTCCTGTTTTGCTTTACTTTGAATGGAATTTGCTGTATCAGAAAATTTGTGTGGCTAGGGTAGCTACCGAAAAGACGTAAAGCCTAACGTCCGCCACACTCTCTTTTTAGAGATGACTCAGGCACGTATTTGAGGCTGAATACCGTTAAAATTTCACGCCTTGAACTTTAACAGATGCGATTGGGAAACCCACCGCTTTCGTATTTCCTGTATGGAGTGTTTTATGTTCGAGACTGCACGCACAGATACTTCCTGTGCATCAAAGACTTTGTTTTCGATGGCTGTAAAGATTTGTGGTATACAGACATTGATAACTGAGTTAGGTACTTTGGTATCATCCAAGGACGTTGGAGCTTCCTGTGACGATAATGCTGATGAACTGTTTACCTCGGATGTTCAGTTTGTTGGAATCAAGCAGAGGCCATTGAATGAGTCTGTCTGTTCTGCATTACGGAGAGAATCCTGGTGTCTGTTGAATCATGTTCCAATTCCTCTGTCGCTTGAATTTTACAGAGACCTTCAAAGTGCTACTTTTGAGTTTGGTTCTTTTCTGAACGATACCAGGACTTCATCTGTTTCTTCTTGTCCCATTGGAAAATTTCGTTCGTCGAAGTTGTTTTTCTCTCTTGACCTTTATCGTGATTTTGCCATTTCTCGTTCCGCTTCTGAGAATGGCGACTGTCGCCTTTATCTGTCGATTTCCAACATCTTGTCCCAATGGGATACCTCAATTTTTGAAACGCTTCTTAATGAATCGGATGTCACCTCGATATCTTACGCGCTCTCGCAGCTTGTCGGTAAAAAAGAATCTGCTTTAGAACTCAGTAATGGAACGCAGAAGGCTCTTTATCGTTACGTGCTCGCTTTCCGCTCGGCTTTACCTGATAGTTATCTCCGCCTGTTCTCTTACCGGTCAAAGTACGTTGCGTTCTATCCGTACAAAACTTTAAAGCTCCTTGGATTTCCTCCTGTTGTTGAATTTGAAGGGATGATTAAGAATAACTTACTTGGTATTGTGGAGTAAGAAGGATTTTGTTTGGCTTGTGGCATTTGCTTTTATCAGACTGATGGTATGGGTTTTTGCCCAATCAAAGTTGTGAGCAGGAAACCCCCACGTTTGGAGAATTTGAGTATGGCAAAACGTAAAACGAAGAGTGATGAAATTGTGAGTACGGTTGCATTGGAAACCCCTGTGGAGAACATGGAAACCTCTGTGGAAACCCCTGTAAGGAAATCGAAAAAGGTTAAGACCGAGAAAACGGAGAAGACCGAGAAGACCGAGAAGACAGAGAAGACAGAGAAGACGGCATGTCAGTCATCTGATGTGGAGTCTTTATCTCTTGTTGCTGATTCAGAAGTTCAGGCAACTGAACCTCAGGAGTCATTGCATGACGCTACGGAAACCGCAACCGAGGAACCTGAACCTTTCCGTATTGCTGCTGTTCCCGGTAAACCGCAAGAGTCTAACGATGATGATTCTGTGATACAGCTTGTACCAGATACGGATGCTCAAACACAAGCAGAGGCGGATGCTGAGCAGGAACCTTTCCGTGTGGTTGATGTTCCGCCAAACAGCATATCGTCGGATGATTACGATGCACGTCAGAGCATTAGCGTACCTGTTACGGAGAAACGTAAGGATGAGGGTTATCTTCGGTTAAACAAACCGAAACTCGGTATGCTTATGGTTAAACCAGAACTTGAGGATTCTGTCGAAAGCAATGATGTTTCCTTAGTCGGTGAGTCTGATGAGAATGATTCCGATGAAAATCAGCCTGATGCAGAGGATGCTGCACAGCAGGATATGGATGATTTCTTTGTCGTTCACAGGCATGTGTCTGCTGATGATGTTCCGCAGGATTGTGCTGATTCGGGTGAACCTGATGAAATGATTCCTGATGAACCTGATGAACCTGATGAACTGGATGATTTTACTGATGAGCCGAGTGATTATTTGGATGACGATGACGTGGAGGATGAACCTTGTGACCAGGATAATTCCTCTTATCCATCGTGTCTTGAACCACCTGCCTGTCCTGTGTTTGTTTGTAAGGGTGTTTTTGACTTACCGTTCGTCAAAAAATCTTCGTCAGACAAGTGTTATCTTGTACCTGATGGAAAGAATGAAAAGTTGCGTTTCGAGCGTTCTTACACGGTGAAGAAATCACGTCCTTACAGACGTGATTTGAACTATGAGCTTGAGGATACGTGTATCGCTGATATGCCTTATTACTGCTTCGACGGTCACGTTGTAGGCATGGCTCACGAGTTCGACCCACTGTCCGGGATGTACATGAATGAGGTTTACACGACACGCGGTGTGTATTCTTTCAGAACGTGTTCAGAATTACCTGAGCGTTCAGGTTCGTATGATGACTTTTTTCAGACGATTTTGAACACCCTCATTCTCTACGATGCAGAGTTTACTCCGTTATGTGATTTGTCTGGGTATGACTGTACTTCTGTGGACAGTGAATGCGATGACATTTCCGTTGTGTGTATGGGTGTGCTTGAGGTGTGTGGTGTTCGTTATGGTATGCGTTCCGACTGCACAGTTGATTTTGAAAGCGTGATTAGAGCTTTGTGGGAAATCATAAATACAGATGACTCCGATGAAGACCTTGGATTTTATCGTGCGTATTTTAAACTTTTAGGAGACTGAGATGAAAAAAGATAACGTGTTTTCCTATGTGTATGAGAATACCGACTTGTCTGTGTTCCATGAGTATCCGAATAATGTGTCCATCGTGTGTTCTGACGGTAGTGTTCAGAACATTGTGAACATGCACTCAAAGTCTCTTGGCGAGGTGATTACTAATGTGAACGCTCAAGACATTACGTTTTTTGAGTTTGACCGAGAGGGTGTTCAGACGGTAGTTGTGCTTCCTGATAACTGACTTTCGTGGTGCTGTGTGTTCTGGTTACTTTAGTTTTGTGTTAAAAGGCATGATGCGGTAAAGGTGTCATGCCTTTGTTTTTACTGTCCCATTTACTTTTGTTCGGAGAAGTTATGCCAAGAGTGTCTGCAAAAAGTACGGTAAAGAAGAGTTCATCACGTGGTGCGAAGAAGGAAACGTCATCTGCTGCGGTTGAAAAGAGAACCCGTAAATCCAGTAAACCAAGCAAACAAGTCGCAAAGGAAGTTGTAAATGACACAGAAGAAATCATTGAGGAGACTCTTACAGAAATAACAGAAGACGGTGAGCAGGTTTCGGTTCGTGTAACGAATGATTCCAATGCCGGTAAGGATGTTCAGATTGAGGATTCTGAGTGGAATGAGGATAATCAGAGAGACTTGGAAGCCTTTAACGCTATGCCAGAGGCACGCAGGAAGTACTATGACAATTTGACGGCTGCGGTGCTTCGAGACCGTAAGTATATCAAGTCTGGCAGTTTCGTTCTCGACGCAATCCTGTCTGATGGTCAAGGAATTCCTACAGGAACGTTCATTGAGCTGACTGCACCGTATGCCGTCGGCAAATCAAGTCTTCTTTTGTTCATGTGTAAGAATCTTTGTGACCAAGGATATCGTTGTGCTTACATCGACACAGAGCGTGGACTGAACGACAAACAGATTGCGAGTTTTGGGCTTACGAATCATACCAAGTCTCGTATGTTCCTGCCGATGACTATCGACACGTTTGAAGAAATTGACGAGTTCTTATGCAATGCTTTGACTGATGATACGTTGAAATTTATCGTTGTCGATTCTTTAACGGCTGCTTCTGCGTCCGATATGATTGAGAAGGAAACTGGTCAGAATCAGACATTGGCTATCCATGCACGTACAATTTCTGCGTTCTTGCGACGGTTTAGGTCTAAGTTCGGCACATCCGACAAGACTATTTTCTTTGTGGCACAAAACCGAAAGCAGTTTACTCAGTACGGTGCACAGGACGGTGCAGCCGGTGGCGAGGCACAAAAGCATTACATGGACATCACTATCCGGATGAAATTAAAGGACAAGCTGACCAGAAAAATAAAAGGCTCTACCGAGAAGCAGCAGTATGGAACGATATGCACGATTATGTGTGACCCAAAGAACCGTTTCTGCAGTCCACGTATTCCGATGAGCATCGCTATCGTGTGGGGCAAGGGTGTTTCAAATGCAGCCGCTCTTTATGACGCTTTAGTGAGTCAGGGAAAAATCACGCAGAAAGGTTCTTTTTATGTGATTGAGGGCGTCGATGGACGTGAAGAGCAGTTTCGTGGTCAGGACGCCGTCACGTTCTATATCTCACAGCATTCGGATTATTATTTAAGGCTTGTTGAACGTCTTGGTGGTATCCGGCTACCAAAGGTGTAATTAACGTATCAGTCAGAATCCCATCGTTTCGTCACGGTGGGATTTTTCGTTTATCAAAGGAGTGTATTGTCGCTGTGCATGGTGCACTTCTTTTTTAACTTTGTTCATTGAGTTGGACGATGGCTGAGAATTTGTCTGCTTCTGTTGTGTCTTCATCTGTTTCTTTACCGCTTTCAAAAACATGCCTCTATATGGCTCATGCTTTTATGTCAGGAAGGCCACACCCTGTTTCTTACGTGAAATCTGCGATAGATACAGGTTCCGTGAGTATCGACACAGAGACCTCCGATGTGTGTATGGAGAAAGCCAGGTTATGCCTGAATGACCTTGATGCTTTAATTTCACGTCTGTCGAAAGATGGAAATGCGGAACGATTGCTGACACGCTTAGTTGAGATGGCTAAGTTTGTTGGAACAGAACACGCAGTACGAGAGTCTGATTTGGGTGTTCTTGCTTTTATGTTTCGTCAGCATTTTGGTTGTCGGAAAAAAGACAGGAGACCAAAAACCCAGTGTTATGAATTCGCCCCGTATGGTAAAGTTTCCGTTGTTCCGTCTCAGGTTTCATTTATGGCTGATGGCGTAGATGTTTACGGTAAGTACTTCAGACTGTATTCTGTTACTGATGAAGACGCAAAGGTACTTTACGTGGTACGGTCGGATGAATGGATTGATGACTTTCTTGAAGCCGATGTGCTGACATTAAATGTCGAAAAGCGTGAGACCCGAAAGGGTGTCAATCAGTCTTTATGCAGTCTTGTGATAAAGTAATTCAGGAGGTGTACTGTGCAGCAGTTTGAAAATGAGGAGTTTTACGTCGAGGTTTATGACAGATACAGCGAAAAGCCTTTGTTTGACGCAGCGTGCATTGTGTTCAGTCTGGGGCGTAAGATGCTTGATTGGGCTTTAGCTCGTGTGCCCAATGAGGAGAAAGTCCTTTCAGAGCATCCATGTGGACGTAACTATTTGACGCTTGGTGGCGTTAGGACTTTGTGCAAGAAATCGAATTCGAAGAAAAGTCGCCGGTTTCGTGATTGGTTTGAGAATGTTGTCGTAAGCAGTGTGTTTCCGCAGGATGTTGTTGATGCAGCAGACTTGTTTGTCAGTGAAAATGATTTGTCCACTTCTGACGATTCGTCATGTAAGGCACAGAAAAAGTCTGTTGAAGTGTTTGATGAGCAAAACGACGTTGCGACGCAATTACAGTCTTCAAACACGTGTCAAGAAACAGAAGCCTCGAATAATCTCGTTAAGTGTTTCGACAATGGTGTTTTCAGTGTTCGTACTGTTATGCGTGACGGTGAAACGTGGTTTGTTGCAAGTGATGTGTGTAAGTGTCTTGGACTGGCACAGGTAAGTCGTGCATGTGACAGGCTGGATGAGGACGAGAGAGTCTTACTAAAAGTAACCCACCCCCAGAACCCTGAAAAAGAGTTGGATGTGTGTGGTGTTTCTGAATCTGGTCTCTATGCTCTGATTTTGCGCTCAAATAAACCAGAGGCAAAGCCATTTCGTAAGTGGGTGACTTCGGAAGTTCTGCCTACCATACGAAAAACCGGCATGTACGTTCCGCAGCATGTTATGGACAGGATAGCGGTGCTTGAACAGATGGTTCTTGAAATTCGTGATGTATTACCGGTTCAGAATCAGCAGTCATCGTTTAGAACTGCACGTGATGTTTGTGAAGAACTTGGTCTTGATGTTGTTGACACGACGTTCAAGTTTATTGTGTCGTCTTACATGAAGAATCTTTGTGATCAGCATCCAGAGCGTGAGACATACAGTCGTGGGTTTAACGGGATACGGGTTTTTCCTTCCTGGGTAACTGACGAGTTTATATCTATGTATCGAACCAATCCAAAGATACTTGACCCTTATCTTCCGTGACATGATGCGTGCAATCTAAACTTATTAGTTTGCGTTTCGTAGCATTGGAGGTTTTTCATGGCAGGACGCACGGTTCCAAAGACAACAAGGGTTAGTTCGGACAACGAGAATCCGCAGGGCGTCCATCCGTCTGTGTCATCGGATGGCGTCATAGAGAAAAAGAGTGGTGGTCTTTTTCAGTGGGTCAAGAGTCTGTTTGGTGGGCGTGTTCGTGTTGTCGATGACCCGCAAGATTCTCGTGACGATTTTCTGAAAGACCTTATTTCAAGAACAGATTGTTCCATTCTCGGCGACCTTCACAATTATGCAACTGACCGAGAGGGCATGATTGCTGATTATAAGGAAATGCTTACAGATGCAACAGTTATTGCAGCTGTTGAGTTAATCGCAGAGGATTCAAGTATCATCGATAACGATACGAATCTTGCGGCATGGGTTACATGTCAGGATGACCCTGACTTCGGCGACATGATGACCCAATGGCTCGCAGATACGGTGAACATCAATGACCTTATTTATCCGATAGCTTTCAATATCGTTGCTTTCGGAGAGTGTTTTCTAAATACGAATTTTACGAATGAAGTGTACCGTGAGAATTTTACTCTCGGTGATTTCTTTTCCATTGCTGACCCGCTTGAGTGTATTCACCTGTTTCGTTTTGGTGCTCCTCTTGGGTATGCCATACGAGAAGGTGATGGTGTTTACACGTATGGCGAGAATGACGCGATTCTTCCGGAGAAGTCTTACATACATTTCATTTCTGACCGTGGGCAAGACCAGGCAGTAGGCGACCCTGATGACGGTGTTGTTATCCGTTACGGTACAAGTTTTCTGGATGCCGCAAAGTACCTTTTCAGACAGAAGAAATTATTGGATGACTTATTGATTCTCGCCCGTCTTACTAGAAGTGCTTTTTATCGCATTTTCAGTGTTGAGGTAGGGAACGCAACAAGTCAGGATACCGCCAGGATGATGCGTGAGGTACGCACAGCCATCAACTCAAAACAGTCTCTTAATGTCGCACAGGGTGTTTTCAGTTCTGTGAACGCTCCAATGATAACCGGCGGTAATGTTTACATTCCGGTTAGAAACGGTGTTGGTAATGTGAGTGTCAATGAGGTTTCTGCTCCGACAGAGATTGGACAGCTTACGGATGTGAATAATATCTTAAAGAGCTTTATGGGTGCTTTAGGTGTTCCGCCTCAATTTCTTGGTTTCGCAGATGAAACAGGAGGCGGTCTGAATGATTCAACGCTTACGCAGCTTGATATCCGTTATGCAAGAAAAGTCAAACGTGTGCAGCGTATTTTGCGTGAAGGTATCAAGAAGCTCGTTATCTGGAAATGTCTTATTGACGATATCATGCCGCCTGAGTTTACAATTCAGATGCCGACCATTCTCACAGGTGAAGACGAAAAGCGTGCTACTGCGATTACTGCAGAAGTTGACCGTATGAATACAGCACTTGACATCGTTGCAAAGATTGACCCTGAATACATGAACGGCGTGAATAAACGTGAACTGATTTACTTCATTCTGCACAAGGTGTTCAAGAATGATGACCTGCTTGACGCTCTGGGTTACAACAATCCGCAACCGGAAACACAGGGAAACGGAGAAGAGGGCGGTGAAGATGAAGAGGGTGGATTCGACAGAGGTGGCGGATTCGGCGCTGTGTAGCTGAACACTATCAAAAGTGTTGTCAGATGAGTTAGGGGCCAATGGGGAGATTGTGTCATGTTGGACGCAACGCATACGCTTTTTTTCATCATCGGCTTCCTTGTGCTTTTCAGTGTGGTGATGCCGTTGGTGGCACGTGTTACGAAAATTTCTTTTACATGGACTTTGGTAATCGTTTATCTCGGAATCCTGTTTGGTGTTATACTTGATTTCTCGCATCTTACGAACGAAGTCCGTATGATTCTTGCAGTAGGCTCAATACTTGTGTCGGTGGCTTACATTCTTTCACATGTGTCTGAGAAAGCTCGGGCACGTGGTGAACAGTTACGTCTGCCAGAGATGAATTTGAAGAAAGGAAATACTCGTGTTAATGTAAAGTTCTCTGATGCTAAGAAGATTGTATCTGAGGATGATGACAATCTTGATTTGAATGAACTTTCAACACTTCCGTATAACAACAACGATGCATTCGACACGGAGTTTCCTGTGCAGCAGGATAACACTTCGGTTGTTCAGAGTCAGATGAGAAGTACACAGGAGCGTATTACTGCACAGGAAAATCCGTATGCCATACGGACTCCTGTTCCTCAGACTTGCGCTCAGTCGAATCGTTCATTACGGCCTGTGTCCTCTGTGAACGACACGGTTGACCAGGACGAACTTGCACAGTTTATGAGGACTGACAGACGTGTTCGCCGGGATGGAAACACAGGTGTCCATAGAATGTCCTCAAGTCAGGGATTTTCTTCTACACGTTCTGGAAACTGGAATCAGCCTCAGTGAATTACCCACCCGCTAAAACGGTGGGTAATTCACGAACATCACACGATTTGGTTGTTGTATGGTATGTCTAACACATAAAGATGTTCCGTTGAGTTTCCGATAGCCATCAGTAATACCAGGTCGCCGACTTTCAGCAGCACATCATCATCGATGTCGTGGCAGTAGGGCTTCAGGCTCTTTGGTTTTTCAGTCAGCGACATGTCGTACTCTCCAATGCTGTTGGATAATGACATAGACGGTCCGACCATTGCTCCAAGTTCACTTACGAGTGATGAGTCTAAGGTACCACTTGCAGCTTCAAATGTGTCATTGACTTTAGTTGCTACATCGCCGAGTTTGTTTAGTGTCGATATTACTTCATTCACACCTTTCGTAGCACCGAGCATCGTCATTATTTTTTCTGTTAGTGCTTTCAGGTCTATTGTTTTACCTACGAGTTCTCCTATACCGCCCATTATGTTTTTTACGATGTCGTTGAACTCTGATGCGAACTCTGAGATATCTGCTTTGGCATCTTCCATAAACGCTGTCAGCTTGTCCATTACTTTTTGTTCTGCATCAGACAGTAGTGGCTCTATATGCTTGAGGGCGTCAAAGTCAACCACATCAAAAGCCTTGTCAATGGCATTTGGAATCGTCTCCGTCACTGCCTGTTTTGCTTTTTTCATATTTTCCAGGATTTGTTCAAAGTTGTCTGCCGAGCTTGACTCCGTTTCTGTATTTGCGTCATGCTCTTTTTTGACAATCGTTGAAATGTTGTCACGGTAGACATGCATAGGAAGTAGGCTATTTGGTACTGCGTTTTTCTTTAGCCGTGCTCTGTCTTGTATTTTATCATTTTTAGGGTCTATGCTGATGAACATCAATTCCTTGCAGGCATTGGTCTGTACTTCTATGCTGAAGTCTTTAGTATAGGACATCACATCGCCGTCTTTCTTTTTGTTGTACCTTATTGCTACCTGGCTTTCGTCTTCACCTGTTCGTGTGAATACTCCTATGCCTGTATCTGTGCCTTCTGTTTTTATCGGTTGCGTGAGGAAGAAGAATGTGGAGACATCAACCGGTGAAGCTCCCTCGTCTTCGTACCAGAGTATTTGGTCGCATGTGACCGTTACGTCTTTGCTTGCCACGGTATTTAGCTGCTCTCTTTCACGGAAGACTTTATTTCCAGAGTCGTCAACTACAGGGTTGTTGTCTTCGTCAAGTTCTGGCTCGTATACGGTATTCCAGAATGTAAACTCTTCAACATTTCCGTTCTTATCGGTTCCGACACCTCTGTTCACTTCATACAGCAAAATAGGTAATTCCATGTTGCTCGTTGTCATAGGGTATATGTAGTGCAATCCATTTACTGTGAAGAAGCTGTTTTTCTGCATGATTAGCGGGTTTTCCATTTCAACGTACTTCCGCATGTTTATAGTGAACTCTGTGTCACTGTAAGAAAACTTTAGTCCGTTTGGGTCTTTATCCACATCGCCGATGCTTACCTTTACCTGTGAACGTCCTGATGGAATACCCGCCGGTTTTTTGTATGGGTACTTTGACGTGTCAAATACGAACACAAGCCAATTTGTAAGAAGTGCTGCCTGTTCTGCATTTAGTGTTATGACCTTTCCTTTCATCTCTGGATGTTTTTCAAGGTATTCTTCACTCACCAGATTTTGTGCCTTGAATACAGACACTTCTTTAAGTTTTGTTTCTTGCGTAGTCTTTACGGATTTCTTTTTCTTTTCGGCCTGTATCTCACGTATGTCAATAACGAATGCGGGGCACACTTGGAATATTATACCTGTCTGGCTGTCAACTCGGATATATCCAGAGTTCGAGTGTTTGTAGCAATAGAACTCATTTCCAGACATGTCTGTGAGTGCTTTCGGTGTGTATGACCCGTTTGTTTGTTGTTCGTATAACACGCCACCTTTAATGAGGACATGCAGAGATGCAAGCATTTCATTTACGTATGCGCAGAAGTACCACCTTGCGTAGTTAATCAGAGAACCCATCTTTGAGGTTTCCTGTTCGCTATAAGTTCCTATTTCACTTATGTAGGTAAGATAACTGCCGTATGAGGTTTTACCTGAGTAGGTACGTGATTCTGTCTTCCATTTCGGAAAGAAATCATTGTTGATGTCTATTTCCGGAAGGGTCATGTTGTATTTGTCTATGTACGTATATTTTATGCTGTCTGGCTGTATTCCGATAATGGAACAGATGTAGTTTAGGATTCCGTCATCTACGGTACGTGCATACTTCGTGGAATCTTCGATACCTTGTATGGTTGCCTCTAAGATTTGTCCGACAATTTCATCTCTGTCAGAACTTTGTACGATTAGTGTTTGAGGTAGCTTTTCAAGTGTTTTGGAAACGAGTTCAGAAGGCTTGGCTGTCGGATTGTTCAGTGCATCAGCATAAGACACTATCGGAATCATCTTTTTCTGAAGCCATGCCGCAAAGTCGTTAGAGATTCGACTGTAAACTTTCTGCGTTGCTTGGGTCACAGGGGATGACTTTTTCAGATATGGTGAATCTTTTATGTCGTATAAGCTGACACGTCTCCCACGTATTCCATCCCATAGTTCTGTACCTTCGTCCGGTTTACTTGTTACTGTACATCCTTCGTACACCGAGTTTAGAAATTCGTTCAGGATTGAATTTACGCTTGTCATTTCTGATGTAGATGGCGTCATACGTTCCTCAATCGTTTCGTACACGTCATCCATCGGTTTAAATTGTTCTACGAGCATTCCGGGAAGTGCTTTTACGACATCACCGGCATCAGTATTCAGCAACCACTGTGTCTTGCTTACCAGCTGTTTTGCTGTTCGCCCTACAAAGCTCTGCATTATTTTTTCTTTTAGCGGTTCAAATGCTTTTATTAGTAATTCGATGATTTTGTCTTTTCCATAATCGAATGCTTTTTTTAGCGCCTCTTTCACGGCCTTGACTACGAAACCGACAATTTTATCACATATCTTTTCCAGAACTTTTTTCACGACTATTGACGCCATGAAGCGTGCTGGCATTGGAAGTTTTGCGATGATTGGCGAAATTGCCTGTGACACTATCTTTGCCAGTTTTTTCTTTACCTTTCTTAGTGGTGGCTTTAGCTTTTTGTTTACTACGTTGAGTATTTTGTCACGTATTTTCCCTACGGCTTCGTTATAGAGCGCTGTTACCTTGTTTACGAGAGGTGACACAACGCTCATAATGATTTCTTTTAGTTGACTCTGCACCACACCTACTGCGGAAGCAGCCAGGTTTTTTAATTGCTCTTCGGCTGTCTTTTGAAGAGCATTTATTTTCTGAACGATTTGTTTTTCTGCATCAGTCAACGCTTCATGTAGTACATCTCGTTTGTTTATCAGTTCATCGAACCCATAGGCTTCTTTTAGTCTTGGAAGAAGTCCAGATACGAGGTTTACACCATCAGAGAGCAGTGTTTGCACACTGTTTCCTGGTATCGCAAGGGAGCTAAGGATTGAACTCTTTATTTTATCGATTATGTCTGATGCGTCCAGTGATGGGATTAAAGAGTCATTGCTTCCAGGTTCAAGCGGTTTCGTCATGCTCGACAGTGCATTCGAGAATGATTCTTCGACGATTTGTCCAACATCTACTGATGTTGCCGGTGCGGGTATTCCAGTTTCAGACAAAGACACGAAAATTGGCGGAATATTGACAATACCGATTGCATTCAAGGCTGTGGACACGGTTGTAATCCACGTCATTGTCAGAGGGTCGAACATGTAGTTCGAGATGCTTATGCTTCCGTTTCCTGCGAATGACCCTTTGTAGTAAATCGTCTGTGGATTTTCCCAGAGGTTGGCTGCCATGACGAGTCCACGTGGAAGCATGGCTCGTCTGTAGCCATAGCTTTCCAGTTCGTGTTCCATGTCTTTGCCTTTATCCTCGCTTGACTTTGGTTGTTTTATGTCGCCATCAAGTGCATTGAGGTCTACGTACACGAGTCCGTTTTCTTTCCAGGACGAAGGCATGTAAACGATGCGGCCTATGTAAACGGATAATGGACTGGATGAAATGGCATCCTCGAACGATAATGGTTTTTTTGCTTTTGATTTAGGCATGGTTCTCACTCTCGTTTTCAGTGACAGATAAACACCTTTTCGTTTCGATACCTAAAGAAAAAGCGGCAAGACTTTCGTCATGCCGCTTTAATGGGTTGGCTGCTTAGGTGTCGGGGCAACCAAGCAGCCGATTCATTAACCTTTTTGCTCTCATTAGGTCGCCTGAGCGGCCAATCTCGCAAAGCCATAGTGCTAGTAAGGCTAAGGTGATGTTTTTGATAAGTATGCGAGTCGCAAACCCATTCGGCTTTAGCCCGTGTGTAAGCGAGCAATATATCTTGAAACAAGATTAAAATAATGCTATTTTTATGTTTGGGTGGTTAGTCCGACGGGATGAAAAGTGAGTAAGCCTCTCACCTACCACCCTCTAAAGCAAAAGGCACGTATTCAAGGCTAAATACCATGTTCAAAGCGTTCAAGTACAGACTCTATCCTACTGCACCTCAAGCAGAAAAAATCAACCAGAACATTGGTTGTGCTAGGTTCGTCTATAACCAGTTATTGGACGACAGAATCAAGGTCTATAAGGAAACCAAACAGAAGTCCAAAAAGACTTACAGTGATTTAAAAGAAGAGTATGAATTTTTGAAGAAAGCTGATAGTCGTGCTTTGCTCCATGCCAGAGAAGCACTGGATGAAGCCTATAATAAGTTCTTCAAAGAACCAAACACAGGATTTCCAAAGTTCAAGGATAAGCACAAATCCAAATGGAGTTATACCACGGATAACAACAGTGATTCTATCCGATTTGATGGTAATCGTTTCAAACTTCCTAAAATAGGATACGTCAAAGTTGTTGAACATAGATTGCATGAGGGACGTATTCTTACTGCAACGATAAGCAAAGAGCGTAGTGGAGAATATTACGCATCTGTCCTGTGTGAAATAGAGCAACCAGAGTCATTGCCTGTCACAGATAAGTTTATTGGCATAGACTTAGGCTTACATGACATCGTTGTTTGTTCCGATGGAACGAGGGTTGAAGCTCCAAAGCACTTTCGTAAAGCGGAACATAATTTAGCGAGGAGGCAACGTGCTTTTTCTCGCACACAGAAAGGCTCTAATGGACATGAAAGAGCACGTTTGAAAGTTGCCCGGTGTCATCAGAAAATAAAGAATCAACGTAATGATTTCTTGCAGAAGTTGTCCACCAAACTGATACACGAAAACCAAGTGATTTGTTTGGAAGACTTGTCTGTCAAAGGAATGGAACGAAACCACAAACTGGCTAAAAGTGTTACGGATGCTTCGTTTAGCAGGTTCGTTTCGATGCTTGCGTACAAGGCAGAATGGTATGGACGCAAGATAGTCAAGATAGACCGTTTTTACCCAAGCACTCAACTATGCAGTGGCTGTGGATATAAGAATGAGTCTGTCAGAGGACTGAAAGGCTTAAAAGTCAGGGAATGGATTTGTCCAAACTGTGGAGAAGTCCATGATCGAGATTTGAACGCCGCAAGGAACATCCTCAAAGAAGGAATAAGAGTTTTTGAACCTACGGAACGTGGGGGATAGCGAGTTTACTGCATGTCACACTAGCAGAAATAGTTCTATTAGTGGAGATGTGCTTGCACTTGAAGCCAACCCGATAAAGCGGGTTGGTAGTTCACAACACAGCAGAATTTGTTGGTCAATCGTTATCGTCAGTAATCATCGTCACGGTACATTACGCTGTCCCAGTCAATCGTGCTGCCGTACAGGTCTTCCATTTCGTCTTCTGCTGTGTGCTTCGGTGTAAGCGGCATTTTTAATGCATCACGTTCGTCATATCCTGACACAAAACATTCTGATGGCCGTTGTACGGAGCCGTTACCGTTTGATTTGTCGTCTCTATAAGTAAGTGTCTCTGTCGGGTTGTGCATGGATAAAGACAGAATGTCTTGTGGGTCGTATGATGGTGACTGGGTTTCGTATGCGTTGTAAAGTGCACCGACGACGGCGTCCATACGATCTTTCATGCCGCCGTGCGCCGTATCACTCGGGTGATCCACTTTGTGTTTATCTCTATTCCAATCCAGATTGAACAGCTCGTGTTTTATCGCCTCCGCAAAGTCAGAAGGAAATTTCACGATGTTTCGGTACATGCAATCAACGAAAAACAGATAGGCTTTGTCTGTTCGATCAACGCTCTGATACCGGCAAGGAATTCTGTGTTCTTCAAAGAGCTGTAACGACGCTTGTGATTGGAAATTATCCATGCTGACCATTCCGATAATGAGCTTTTTTGAAAGGAATATAATGAACTCATTGATTCTAGCTATGGAAATCTTTCGTGGTCTGGGCGGAGGGACAATACGTAACGAAAAGTCAAAGGTGTAAACAGGTGTACGCACACCGTCTGCGATGGTCTCTCCAGACTTGTAGCAGCACGCAATACCCGCCGCATCGTTGGTCAAACCTAAGTCGATGTGGATGAAACGTGGCTTGTTTTTGTCTGCAAAGTCATGTTCAATGTAATACTGAATGCAGTTTGTCGGTGAGTCATTGTTTGTTTCAATGGTGAACTCGTTTTTGCTGAATATCTGAACCAGTGACTGGTCAATGCATTTGTCAAAAATGTGTCTGTCTTGGAACAGTTTGCCTTGTGCATATACAGACATGCCTGAGATGTCTCTTAATGCTAGGTAGATGTCGCGTTCGTATTGGTCTCTTGTGTCCACTGGAACTGCATCCACAAGTCGCCGCATATCCTGTGGAAGTTCTGATACGATTTCGTTGATGGATTTGTTATGGTCAACGGGGATGTTCAGTTGGCTTTCGATTTTCTCCGGACTGTCCATGATGAACGGTTCGTACTTTTCATTTCCGCAGAAGACGAAGAATCGTTCCTTCTTGTGTGCCCACGGTTTGACATCCCACGTTCTTACGTTGATGGCTTTCGAGCGTTTGTCTGACTGTGCTTTCTTAAAGAGATGTTCGGTGTACGAGTTGCTTGTTGTTGCTGACGAGATGACGATGTTCATTCCGAATTTTTCACCGTTTAGCGAGAAACGTGATGCTTGTCGTGACAAAACCGCATTATGCATTTTCTGCATTTCGGTTAGTGAACTTGCATCGCCGGTCGCGTCACCTTTGAAATTTGCCTCGTCAATGATACTTGCGATGACATTGTTTCCTATCATATCCCCTTCACCTGTACCGAAGATAACGGATATGTTATTTGGAAACCGAAGTTCAGAGTCTATGTGTTCATCACGTGGGAATTTTTCTTTGAAATATGGGATTGTGTCGATGATTTCTCGAAGTTGTGAACCGAGACGAATGGCCATGAATTTCGACACTGCACAGAAGTAAAGGAAAACGATTGGCGATGTCGGCATAAGACCATAACGTCCCTGTATGTTTTCATAAACGCTCTGCTCATAGAGTTTACGTATGAAACAGTACAGACCGAATGTGGTCTTTCCACCTCCGATCCCGCCAGATACAACCAGCATGTCGTACTTGTTTTCATACTCAAACAAGTCGCACATCAGTTCTTGGTAATATGGGTAAATTCCGGTCGGCACTCCGTCATTCCATTTGAAAATCCCACCGTTCCCTACATAGTACGGGTTTTGAATCCAGTCCTTGATTGGTACGACTGGTTCTTTTAGTTCTGGCTTTTTTACTTGCAGTTGTTTTAGGGCATTTTGAATTGCTTTGTAGTTAGCCATGCTTTAGTCTCCTGAAATGTGTCCCACACTCCCGTATATTGTCTGATATCGTGTTTACACTAAGTGCTTCAAGCGCAAAACAAAAAATCGCGTAGAACAGCTCAAATTTGCTCTCTACGCGATTTTTTGTTCCATAGGTGTACTTACTAGGGTGATGCCGTAACTTTTTCGTACAGGTTAAATTTTGCTACTCTCGTGAGGATGTTTTACGAAGCAACGCCACCTGCATACTTGAGTGATACGGTCATCAGGTCTTTATCCACAAGCATGTAAAACTTGAAGTAGATGGAGCGAGACTTTACGTCAACCGTGTATTCGCTCGTTTGCAAAATCATGCCGTCTATTGCGTTTATGCAGTTACGTATTTCTGCATGAATTTCACGAAGTGTGACCTGATTCAATGGTGCGTATTTGAACTTGTGCAAATTGCTGCCGAAATTCGGGTAGTACGGTCTTGTGCCTTTTGGTGTGTTCAATATATACGCAAGGTATTCACGGACGGCATCAGAACCTGTATCCCATACAAAGTTTCTGTTGTGGTATTTTTCAGAGAATGTACGTAGCATAAGATTTCTACTCTGTCAGTGACCGGTGAAGCTCCAATAGCTTCCAGAATACATCTTGTTTTGATTGCACGTATTTGAGCACTGCTTTTTTTACTCTGTGCCCATACGTTGTTTGCGCTTGTCTGACTAGCTTTCCGTACCCACCTGAGTTTCCCATTACGTCTCCGTCCATAACACGTCCAAGAAAGGTCATTATTGATGACTCTACTTTCCATGCTTCCATTGAGTCCATTACTTCAAACAGTGTTTTTGTGAATGCTTCTGTGTCACGGTCTCCGATTCTGACGAACAGTGGGTAAACACTAACGTCTTTCATCTGCTTCTTTGTCGGCATACCTTTTTTGAGTAAAAGACTTTTCAGCATCAGATTAAGAAATTCAGGCATCCGTTCTGAAAACTCTTTCTGGAAGTATCCGATTCTGCTGCGTGTTTTTTCATTTTCTTTTGGGTAGAACCATGTGATGTAATCTCGTATTTTGAAGAATTTAACGACCTTCTCTTCACCAAGATGCTTTTTCAGAACGCAGTTTTCTTTGTCTTCGATGTCGAACATTTCAGTAAGTACGATGTAGTTCTTTATGAACTCAAGCCGTTCAAGCACTGTCTCTGTAACGATTCCTGTGTAGAGGATTCCGCTGAATGATGGACGGTACTTTTTTATGTCATCTGTCAGGATGAAGTTTGAGTACAGCAAGTGGAAGAAATCCCATTGAGCTTTCGGTGCAACCACGATTCTACGTACCAGGGAAGTTTCATCAAGAAGTCCGCGAGTTCTTGTTCTCGTGCTTGCTTTCTGAATCAGCTCTATTCGTCTTTGTTGAGAGTTCACCGACCGTTCTTTTGACAATGTTTTCAGCCGGTCATTGAGCAGTCTTTGTTGTGTTATTCGTTTAAGTAATTCTGTGTCTTGTTTGTAAAGACGTATTTTAAGACCCACGATGGTTCTCCTACTTATGTTCGAGAATGTACGCAATTCTGTCTGTCATTCCTGTCCCCATATCTGCACGATTGCATAATGTGTTGACACGGCACAAGTTCCAGGAATGTTTCAAAACTTCTGTCCTGTATGCATCAGAGGTCCTTATCATGCCGACAGTTTCTTCTGCCAATTCTTTTCTCACTTCTTGTGGGTTTGCACTTCCGAGTTTTAAAGCACGTGGATGCTTTTTGATATAAGGAAATCTTGACAGGAACGTACTCATTCCGATGTCCTGCGAAGACAGAACAATGACTTTGTGCTGTGTCTCCTCAAGGAATTTCAGCATCTTTGTTTGTACCTGTATTGCTGTGTCAGCGTTGTCGATAAACGACAAGTTGAATATGACTGGGTAACGGAGTTCAAAATCAATGTCGTCATATCTGCTGATAATGTTTTGGAGCTCAGTGAGGGTTGTTTCACAGTAGGTTTGGTCTTTTGTGTCTTCATAGGTTTCATCGTCATTCTCGTTATCTGTTTCCACACGAAGTCCGATGTTGTTCACTTTGTTTATGAGTTCAGGGTGTTTCTCTCTTAGTACGGTGAGAAATCCTCTCACGGCGTCTCCGAGATACAGCCTTGGGTAAGGTATTTGTGTCTTTGTGTCGTCCATTTACACACATTTCTCCAATAAGACTGAGATGTCTTTCGTTTTTGTTGTACGTTCAGTCTCACGTGGGTTGTCACGAATGATAAGCAGCAGTTTCAGCATACTTTCGAGTATGGAATTTTCAATGCAGTCGCCGATACCAAATTCTTTTTCATACATGCACAGTTCGTATTCTGTGTTCTTGTCCTGACCAACAAGGACAAGACGTAATGTCAGGCGGCTGTTTCTCCATGTGTCCATAGCATGTTCAATCAGTATGTACACAGGTATATCGCATTTTCTACCGAACATGCCACAAAACAGCTCGAACCTTCTGTTTCGTGACGAGTACACAGGGTTCACGTACCAGAAGTTTTGTTCGAGCCACTTGTCAATATCGTATGCGAGGTATCGTATGTTTTTGACAACCATGGTGCCTGTGCCTATTGGCTTAGATTTGAAGAGGTGACAGACGGTAAATTGTTGTGTATCCATTGGTCTGTTTGTCAGAGCGGAATGTCATCGGTTCGTACATTCCTTTCTCTGGGAATTCCAGAGAAACTTTTGACGGAAGTGCTTTGATGATTTTGGTAAGGTATTTCTCATCAAAGGCGTCTGCTTTTGATTCTGTCTCCGACGTATTCAAGAGTTCTGTTTTCGATGTTTCTATGGAGTCTTCAATCGTTTTTGATTGTCCGCCTCTCACTTTCAGACTGTTTCCAATGCTGAAATGAACGGGCTTTATTGTGTTTGAGCCTTTTGTGTAGGTTTCTTTGACGCATTTCAGGAAAGACAGGAATTTCGCTTTGCTTTTACTGTCTAAGGTGAGTTTGTTTGTTTGTGTTTTATCCCATTCTGTAAAGCACTTTGCGTAGTTCGTTTGTCTGGCGTCTTCGTAAAATTTGCCAAACTCGAACCATCCATCACCTACTGTGTACAGGCATTTGATTGACGCTACGGTCTCTCGTGTGAAGTTTATCACGGATGCTTCATGTGACAGTATGTACTCAAGGCAGCGCGCCGGTATGACGTACAGATATCCGGAGAAGAGGTCTTTTCCGGATACGTGTTCTTTTTTCTGTGAAGTCACGCAGACATGATTGTTTGTCCACATGAGGAAACCTGTTGATGGACAGTAAACGATTTCTGCTTCTGATGCTAAGTCTGCTCTGGATGCTTTTGGGGCTAGTTTCATCGTATCAATGATACGTTGTTTCACACTGTAATTGAACATAAGGGACCTTGCGACGGTTTTATTCTCACCGTACATGATGTCATAGGCTTCTGAGATTTCGTATGAGTCATTTACCAGCACCATCGGTGTTTTTCTAAGTACTTCATCGAACTCGTTCTCCAATGTCATGTACGTGTTTTGTGCTTTGTGTCTGATGGATACACTGAAAGCATTTTCTGTGTTTGAAAAAAACGATATAAGGTCTTCTGATTTAATGCAAAAACAGAGGTCTTTGTCTAATTTCTGTGCTTCGTTTTTGCTGAGGTATCTGTAGATGGTTTTTGTTTCGAGACCATACTTGACGGTTTTCCCTTCAATAATTGCATCGTTTATGAAGTAGAGGGTTGTCTTCTTTGCTTCAGCAAAGGATATCTGTTCAGCAACATGCAGCATGTCGGTTATCTTGAACGTCAGCAATGTTTTTTCGTTGTTCGTCATGTCTTTTACCTTTATGTTTAGATGTCTCAAGTCCTCTTAGTGTTGTTAGCCATCCGTTGCTTACTGTGTCTTTACCATAATTTCACGCTGTTTCCTGTTACAGCACCACATATCCCTGACAATCTAAAAGAGTGTGTGTCATGGTTATGCTGACTTTTTCCTTTGGTGGGTTGCGATGATACGATTTGAAAAGCATTACAGATATGAAAGTGACGATTCCGTGTATGATGGTGTTACAGACACGGATGCGTCTTCATGGTTTACTGCGGAGTTTTTGAAACGCAGGTTTTCAGAGTATAATACTCGGTTTTTCGGCGGTCAGATTCCTGAAGTTCCAGTTAAAATCGGTCGTGTGTCCCAGAAGGTGTTGGGAAAGTGCGTCACTCGGACAAGCGGAGCAACAGCAGAAGACGCAAGAGAGTTCGTTCTGAAACAGCTGATGGACAAGAAAATTACGGACGATATGGATTCCATTAAGGGTGCTTTGGAACAGTATTACAGTGAGCATCCACAAAGCGTTCATGTAGAGGAAATCCATATAACTGATGGTAAATGGACGAATCGTTTTTTCTTGGAAGGCACTCTATTGCACGAGATGTGTCATGCCTATCAGATTGAGGTGCTTTGTAAGAGTAACATCATCCTGTATTCAAAGGATTGCAAGCTCGGTAAGGGAAGTGCCGGTCACGGTCCTAAATTCTTTGAAGCCGCTGATTTGGTGAACAGCAGTCGTGACAACGTGGAAGGGTTTAAGATAACGCAGTACGGCTCGGCAGAAGAGATGTCTCGAAAAGCATATAAGAAAGCGGACGGGTATCTTTATGTCAGGTGTCTTGCCAATCAGATGATTGAAGTCTCTTTCGTCAGTGCGAAATCTTCAAGGCAGACCGTTGTTGACATGTCAGGCACGTCATACATGTTCGGGTTTCGGGACGGTGATGTTAAGGCTAAGTTCAAGGTTACCAGACGAACCCAGTTCAAACTTACGAACAAGTATGTCCGTGATGTTGAAGAAGCAATCGTGAATGGTGACTTGTTTTTGTACGCCGTGAACGAGTATGGTGTATGGGACCGTTTAATCCTTACGGAGAATGACCGTACTGACATTAGTCAGTTTATAGGTTACAATTCTGTTGTCGATTGCTCGTTGTTCGGGGTCACAGCGAATTATGGCGACTTGGATGACCTTGTAAAGGGTGTTGCTTCAACGGGTGCCAAGTGGTTGGTTAAACGTATCAGTCGTGTAATTGAGCGTGCGGGTATTTCAGAGCAGTACGTTCGCATCTATCCTGAATCTTTTGAGTCTATGTTCGCAATTACTGATGAAGACAGTATTTCATTTTATGGACGCTGTCTGAATCAGCCGGAAGATGGTCGTCTTTCGTTCTCAGCACTCAAGCGTCCGTTTACAGAAAGAAGACACCGTAGGTCGTATGAGATGAATGCTTCCGATTTATCAGATAAAGTGGACGATGCCTTATTCTCTCTGTTCGATTTTGACAACAGCGATGTGTCAGTAGACAGTAATGGTGACCTTGTGATGGAAGTCGAACATCACGTTCTTTAAGTGTGGGCTTTTTATTATGGCAAGCAGATTAAAGGGTAGAGATTACACAACGTTGCGCCGAGAACTCATTGAGATGGTTCGTCAGCGTGTGCCTGTGGACTGGAATCCTAATAACATAGCAGACCCGCTGATAGCCGTCATTGAAGCCATTGCTTTAGCCGGGGACCATCTGCATTATTACATCGATTCGTGGCGACGTGAATGCGATATGGCAACAGCCACACTTCAGTCGAGTATTTATTCGTATGCACTTCGTGAGGGATACAGTATGGTTCTCCCTCGTGGTAGTCGTGTCCGGGCTTTTATTCAGCCTACACCTGAGCGTGACGAACGTGGCGAGATAATTGATGGTCAGGAGCACGTCCCTGTTCCTGTTGACCTTCCAAGGTTTACCCAATTCAATGCACCTGGTATTTCAAAGTCTTTGTTTGCAGTTAAAGACTTTACAAAGGTCGTTTCTTATTACGGCAAGACGGTTGTTTCAGAGCAGTGTATTGATTTAGTGTGCGGTGAGCTCAATTCAATCACATTTCGTTACTCTGATATTGATGCGTATTCTCGCATTGAGCTTCCAGACCCTTACATCGACGGAGAACTTGTTGAGCTCACAAGTACAACACCTACTGGTGGTACAGTCGTTTGGGAGTGTGTCTCTGATGTTGTCACAAAGGGGTTGCAGGGAAATGTTTACTCTTTAGTTCCGACTTTTGTCTCAGGGGCAACAAGACTTTACATTGAGTTCCCTTTGAATTACAGGAATCTTATTACGTCTTCACGTGTTTTGTTTACGTTCCGTTTCGTCTCTGTGTCGAACATTACTCGGCCACTTCCGATTACATTGACAACGGCTGTGATTTCGTCAGACCAGGTTGAGATTTCAGGTATTGATGAGCTTGGTGGTTATTCTGGATATGAAACTGCTGATGCAGTCCGCCGAAATTACCCGCTGTACACACGTGACTTTACAGCATTGCTTACTAAGCAGGATTATCGCCTGTACTTGTCTTATCGTTATGGTGGTCGTATTCTTGTGTACGACAAGCAGGACGAATATGACAGTCAGGATTATGAGCATGGCGTGTTTGGTTTGTGGGAACGCAGCATGTACGTGATTAGTGAGCTTCCTTATAGAGCGAGGGAACTTGCGAAATACGATTTGGCTTCTCGGTCTTCTCGTTCAGACATGATATGGATGATTCCTTTCGGGTATTATGCTTATGGTATCCTTGTTGTGGTTAATGTTGATTTAGCAAAGGTGTCTGAGGATGAGATTTCAACGCTTACGGAACGTGCCTTGTTGAATCTCTATAACGGTACCGATGAAATCAAGGGTCCTATACAGTCGGTTATTTTATCGACCGTTCACGGCGTCAGCGAACATATTGCGAATGTTCAGGCTATGTTGTTTAAATATCATGGTTCCCAGTTTCAGGGGATAATGACGATGAATAAACCGTCTGCAAAGAATCAGGAACTGCAGAAGACGTTAAACGGGTTTACAAGCGATTATGCGTACAAGGTCAAGAACTGTATGCCTAAGCATGTGAGCGGATTTTCTGACTATAACGATGCGGTTCTTCACTGGACACTTGGTTATGATTCAGAAGAGATAGACACGTATGAGGAAGGAACACAGGAGTATGAAGATACGCATTTCCTGATTCCATTCTGTCAGAAAGTGACTGTGTGGGTATATTCCATTTAGCGGATGGGTAGTTCACTTATGAGAGCAATGACGGAATACCTGGCAGAACATCTGCCTATCATAGAACTTCTTCTTGAGGAGTTCCGACTGTCCATAAAAGACCACGCACGTGAGCTTGCGGATTCATTACAGCTTTATGGTATGGATGCCGACACTGTACGTGCAAAACTGGACATGCTTGGTATGGATGTCGGTGAACTTGAAGAGACCTGGGTTCCGTCACCACAGTTCTACAAGCTGTACAGAAGGATTATCCGTAACCGTTCTACGAGTGGTTCTGTTCAGACTCTTGTTCGTACAGGCGGACAGCTTGAGGCCAGTTACCGTACACTGGACGAGATGAATTTCTACAAGAATCTTAACGTGTACAGGGATTATCAGAACCCAACGGTCTTTGGTAAAGACGGTTACTTTTATACCGTTTATGACCCGAAGTATCCTGTCTCCTCTAATGCTCTTATTCGTAACGCTTTGCCCGCAGGATATTCTCTGTTCTTTGTCACTCAGTTTTACGGTCACGAAGACTCTGAGATTTTTCAGTATGATACGATAATCACAAACGCTCCGCTTTACAGAGACCCATATACGGAACATCTCGACAATGACCGTGTGTACATTTCAGACTTTCCTGATGATGCTGTAAATGAATGTGACCTTGTTTTTGATTACGTTCTTCACGAAGCTCTCCGGCTGTCAAACGTAAAGGGTATCATGCCACAACACGACATGGGATGGTCTCTTGGAGGTTTGTCTGTTCGCTCGAAAACTCTTGGAGATTTGTTCCGTGAGCGTGATGTACGTACACAACCGAAGAACAAAACATGGGTTGAACTTCTTAACCATCAAGGTACAGGACTTGTAAATGAAGGGCAGCATTATGTTCATGCCGGTGTTGTAACTGGTGTTCAGCGTGTTCGTGAGGACGGACTTGTGATTACCGACTCTATGCAGTATCACAAGGAGATGATTGTTTCGGAACGTCAGGAGTTCGACATTCTCCATGAAGCTGTTAATATACCTGTTCCCGATGATGACTCACGCATCTATGTTGACATTGTTGTTCCAGTTTCTCCGACGGATGTTGTTGATGTTGGTACGTTTGAAGATGTACCTACGGGTGTTATTCCGTTTTCGGTGCGTTCGACGGCAGCTTGTGTTGTTGAGTCGGATGACGATGTTGTTTCTTGTGATTTGGTTGCAGACGTTGGTACGATTGAGTTGTCAATCTTTGAAATTCCTGAGATGTAAGCATGAGTTCTAAGGAAAAACAAGTCGCTGTCGAAGCAGTTTATAGCATGTTTTCTTATGCAAGTTTGCATGTGTGTCTGTTTCATATCAGCAAGTTATTTGAGGGTTTTTCCGTTTCAAACTTCTCTAGGTTTTGTGACTGTCTTGAACATTATGAGAATTATCGCTCGAATGATTCTGTTGTTATGGCAGAACTTTATACCGAGGAGCGTATTCAGCAACTTTTTTCAGACTCACGATGTTTGATGAAACCTGATGTGTTTGTATCTAACGGAATAATAACGATTTACACACACGGTGTTGGTTGGTACGTTTTCCATGATATGGGAACTTTGAAGACTGTCAGTGAATGGGCACTTCAAAAGTATGTGCAGTACGACACTTTGTTTAAGACTTGCGGCATTGACATTGACCCATACGAAGAGTTTCGGAAGTGTGTGTCAAACAAGAAGGCAGTAAATTCACGTCGCAATAAGATTTCTCGTTCTACCAAGAGAGTTTGTGATGCTTAAGATTGTTATTGAGAGTTTTGAGTTTCTTTCCGACAGTTGCAGTCGTCTTGAAGTGTTTCACTTTACAGACGGCTCTAAGAAACTCTTCTGTGTGTTTGAGTTAAATGCACTTACGTTGTCGTTTTTTAACACAGCAGACATGATGAAGATTTACCATATTCAGATTTCATCAGAGTATGGTGTTGTTGATGACGGCTCTTTTGTCTGTACTGAGATTTCTTGTGCTTCTGACAAGGGTATGTCTGTTTGTTTCGTCCCTTATGGTGTATGCCGACAGACAAAGAGGGTATTCCATGACTGATTCGCTTTTTGCTTCGTTTCGTAAGGCTGTGTTGGCAGGCTTGTTTATTTCGCTTGGGTGTATTGTCAATTTGATGGTCGGCGGTGCTCTCGGAGCTTTTTTGTTTTCGTTTGGATTGTTGTCTGTTGTTCTGTATGGTGTTCCGTTGTACACCGGAAAGGCAGGATTCTGTTCGACCATTGATGACCTTAAAAGACTTTGTGTTATTCTGTTAGGTAATATCGTTGGTGCGTTTCTTCTCGCTGTTTGCGTTCATTTCTGCTTTCCAGAGGTGTCTGTCGCCTCAGAAAACATCTTGTCTTCTCGTTTGTCGTCAGATGTTCCTCGTGCTGTACTTGCTTCTATTCTGTGTGGTTTTGTGATGACTACGGTTGTTCGGTTTGCACGACGAACAGAATTTTCACAAAACAATCAAAAGTATGATGGCAATTTGGTGGTTCTACTACTTGGTATTCCATTGTTCATCTTGTCCGGGTATTGGCATAGCATTGCTGATGCTTTTTATTATTCCGTGTGTTTGACGTTCAGTGTCAAGTTACTTGTCGTTTACCTTATTACGGTTGTTGGCAACTTCATCGGATGCAATTTGTACAATCTCATTTCTGGTGGAACTGTCTTTGTCCGTGATAAATAGTTGTATCGTGGAGAGTTTTTATGATAAAAAAACGAGAGTCTAAAAAATCCTTCAAACGTGAGGGTTTGTGGGATACGTTTATCGACCACGGACATGAAATTTTACTTGCCACATCCCTATTGGATTCTGTGATAAATAAGACGATTTCCACAAAGAGACAGCTTGTCCGTGCTGAAGAGACGGGCGAGGATGAAGCTGCCTCAACTGCACTACAGCAGTATATTGACGAAATCCATGAAATTTCTGCTCGCATGGAGGATTTGGACATGATAGACCCTACATGGGAGCGTAAGCGATACCTGTAATCATTTTTCTTTTTGTTAAGGAGAGATGTCGTATGTTCGACCGCGTTGTTTTGTGTTCTGAAGGTAAAACTCTTCACGCAGCTTTACGTGCTAAGAATCTTGAACTTGCCAATAATGATTTGGTCAAGGTTTATCTGATAAATGAAAGCACGTTGAACAGCAGCTTTGACATGGCCGGTGTCACGGCTTCAATGATGAGCGGCGTTCCACAGCTCACGTCTGTTTTCTCGATGCAGACGGAACTTCATGTTGCGGCTTATGGTTCATCCAGTAATTCATCGGTAGGTGGTTACTATGCCGTTGTCGTGGTAAGTGGCAAGGCTTTGATTTGTGCCCGTTCTGATGAGCGTTTGATTGCTAATGAAAAATTGGCAATGACCTTTGATGTCGAAGAGACCAACGGTGTTTTGAAAGCTACTGCCGACTTTGATGGAAACATCACTCAAGGTCTTTTGAAAATGCTTGTTGGTGCCGGAGAAGTGTCAATCAAGAAACACACAGATGATGATGCTGCCATTGGCACTTTTACTGTGAATGATTCTTCTGACACAGAGATTGACCTTGCGTTGGGTACTGCAGCTGATGCTGATGTTCTTGAGGGTTCGGCTCTTGAGTGTTTCAGTGATTCAGAGTTAATTTCTGACAACGACAAGTTGGTTAATCTCGAACAGGCTGACGATGTCGCTAAAATGCGTGCTGAAGAAGTTGCCGCTTCTATTGGCGATGGTGAGTTGACAATTAGTGCGGGTAATAACACAGTCACATTCACTGCAAACAGTGATTCTGATGCATCCCTTACGCTTGGTGAAGCGGCGAATCATGGTGTTGATTCTTCGATTACGTCAGGTACGACTTCCAACGGTCTCCCAACGTCTTCGGCTGTTGATGCTTTCGTTGGTAAAGGTGATTTGTCGATTACCGTTCATCCTAACGGTGCTGCACTTAATACGACATTCAGTGCAAATGCTTCGTCCAATGTGAACATTAACCTCGGTTTGGGCGATGCTGCTGATAAAGATGTTGACAGTGCTGTTTCCGACAACTCGACAAACTTGCCGACCAGTGCTGCTGTTGCCACTTATGTTTCTGACCAGTTGAGCGACCCGGACAATGTTGGTAATGGTACAATCAGTGTTTATGCCGGTTCTGCAAACAACACAGCTCTTGGGTCTTTCACCGTAAATCAGAAAGCCAATTATAATTTGGTTCTTGGTGCAGCCGCTGAAAAGGGTGTTGACTCTTCCATTCCTACTACAAATGTTTCGACAAACTTGCCGACCAGTGAAGCGGTTGTTGACTATGTTGGTAAAGCAAATCTTACTATTAAGAAGCATACGTCAGACAACAGTCCTGTCGGTACATTTAGTGCGAATGCACAGACAGATGTTGCTGTTGACCTCGCATTGGGTACGGCTGCCGACAAGGATGCTTTGCTCGATAACAATCTGACGGATGTCACGAATCACGGTGATGACCTTACGTCACTTTCACAGGTGAAGACGTTAGTAGAGCAGGCCACTGCTGTGAACGCTCTTGCACCTGCCGACGCTGCTGTACAAGAAATCACACCGGCAGTTGGTCAGATGATGTGGCTTGCAATCAACTTCTCTGGTCAGGTTGGTATCGTGGATTTCACAACCGCCGCTGTCCAGTCTTCGACGCCTTCTTGGAATGGAACAACGACTTCTGCGACAGATGCTTATCTTGCTGAAATCGTAGACAATGCCGGTGACTTCCGTGCTACACAGAATCGCATAATTGCCGGTTGTACGTTCCGTACTCTGAACGCTATGGATTCAACAGGTATGACAAGTCCTTCTTATGGATTTGCTCTTTGTGTTTGTACAGCAGTTCCAGAACCGTAAGCGTATTCTTGTTTGTGTTTAAAAAGGGACACTGTTCAGTGTCCCTTTTTTGTTTTCTGCTTTGGTTTAAATCTCTATCAAAGCTAAGAGCTATCTATATCTTTGGGTAGTTTTAACTTTGTTTCTAACGAAGATTTCTTACATACTCTATATGTACAGGAGACCGTCTTATGGCATTTGACTTATGTGTAATACCTGTATCAACAGTTCCGTACCTGTCTGCATTACAGACCCGTCAGTTTTCGATGACGGAGATAACAGCTCATCTCGTTTCTGAAAAACTGACTCGTGAGCAGTGTCGTTCGATGACGCCTGAGACGTTTTCTGCTTCTTATGGTTCTTCAGCTTATGCACTGCATGTTCGTAGTTCGGTTTCGTCCGAGATAAACCTTGCCCTCACATCGTCTGCTAATGACAACGCTCCGACAGGGTATTCCGTCGTCATTCAGGGTTATCTTGTTTCTCAGGAGCAGCAGGTGGTTCTTGGCGTGTGCGTCTCTGATGAACCCATTGTGGCTGACATATCGTTGCGTTTGTTCGTGAATATCGAGGAAACGAATAATGTTTTTCGTTTGAGTGCTGACTTTGACGGTATGGTCACCCAGGGTCTTTTGGACGATATTCTTGAGACGTATGTCACGACTGATACAGACCAAGACATAACAGGCGAAAAAACATTTACAGAAAGCAGTCTGAAAATCGGTTCTGACACGATTAAGCATTATTCGTTCAAGCATGGTCAGGAATTTGTCATCGGCACACAGACTGCTTCAACAAATGCATGGACAGGTGTGTCTGTACAGGATGCATTGTATGACGGCATGTGCATCAATTTCTATCTTCCGTATGCAGGAACTACCGATGCTGCTACGTTGACACTCACGATGGCTAACGGAAGCACAACGGCTGCAATCCCTATTAAGTATCGTGGTAACAATAACGTCACTACAACGTTCCCCGTCGGTTCAATCATTCAGCTTACATACTGTGAGAACAAAACGATAGGTAGTAATACCATCACAGGATGGTTTGCCGATTCAAACTACGTGGCATCTATTACGGTTTCCTATGAACGCAATCGTATCGGCGGTCGTGTGGTTGCCGGGAGTACAGGTCTTTATGCTTTTCAGCCGAGTCTTCTGGTTGACCGTGACGGTAATAAATACGTATCCATTACGACATCAAGCACAGCACATGCTTCCGGGACTCCAAAGACGTGTACTACATTGGGATTTTACCCAGAAAGTATCCTCACCAGTGATACATCTTATGCTAGTGGGAGTATTGCGGTTGCCAATAAGATTTGGCGTACATACACTTTAACCGTGAATCAGTGTTTCGGCACAGCCTCATTGACAGCTTCCAGACCTGTGTATCTTGTCTGCACGTTTAACCGTAATGATGGAAAGTTCTACCTCGACACAGCACAGTGGTGGTCACAGACGATTCCTCAACAGGAAAATGGAAAGTTGTACATTTTCCTCGGCATTACGGCAACCGCAACAGCGTTCACATTGGACTCCATTCATCCAATTCTCTGCTATAAAGACGGTCGTGTTCAGGAAGTTACGTATGCTTCATTGGTCACAAATGACCGAATTGATGCAATAGAGGAGTCGATACCTCAGAATCTTTCAGACCTTGAGGATGACCTCGGTGTTCTTACTGAGCATCAGTCGTTGGCTGCATACCCGACAAGCGCATCGTACAATTCTTCTACGAAAAAGATTACGTTCAAGAATGCGAGCAATACAGCACTTCCAAACATGGAAATCGACGCCACGGATTTCATTAAGGACGGCATGGTAAGTGATGTAGCAATCCAGAATGACAATCTTGTTGTGTCGTTCAATACGGATGCAGGAAAAGAAGATATCTCCATACCTCTGTCCAGTATCTTTGACCCCAGTAATTATTACACGAAAACACAGACCGATACACAGATAAGTAATGCGATTGACGCTCTCGGTGAGGCCGCAGAATATGACGTTGACCCGTTCCCAATCACGGATGCATCATCCGGAAATCTCGTCACGACTATTTCCATGACTCAGTGGGTTCGCAGTCAGAATTATGCAAAGATAACAGACCTTCCTACAGTCAATAACGCAGCTCTTACCATCCAGAGAAATGGTGCTACGATTGCGACCTTTACAGCTAATGCTTCAAGCGGTGTTACTGCTGATATTTCTGTACCGGAGAACACGAGTGACCTTGAGAACGATTCTGGATTTGTTTCTGAAAGTGATTTGGGGGATGCGGCTTTCCGAAGTGTCGATACAAGTATCGTAAACGCATCATCAGGAAATCTTCCAACAGTGGAAGCCGTGACAGGGTGGGTTTCGTCGCAGCTTGATGGTTATGCACAGTCTGATGATATTCCTACCGTAGGAAATGCCACCATTACGATACAGAAACGCTCTGGTACGAGTGCAGGTAACTTCACAACAAATGCCACAGCAAACAAGACCATCAATTTGAGTCTCGGAGCTGCCGCAGACAAAGCCGTAGACACGTCCATCTCCAACACGTCTTCGACAAATCTCCCAACGACTTCCGCTGTTGCAACTTGGGTGAACTCTCAGACTGGCAATTTCGTAACTCTTAATACTCAGCAGACAATCACCGCACGGAAGACTTTAAACTCAGGTGATTATAATGCGTATCTTAATGCCTCTAATATTACTGTTGAATATTCGCCATCCTCTGGGCATACAGCAACGGCTTCGTTGCTTCCGACAGGTCTTTCTGTTGATGGTGTTCATTTTCTGAACAGCTACGGTCGTGCCGGTGATAACTTCCTGGTTGCGTCTGTTGAAGGTACGCATGGATTCTCGGAACTTACAGTTAATGGAGGTCTTGGCTTCACGTTCTGCAATAAGGGAATAAACGATGAGGATTACAGCTATCCTCTTCGGATAAACGCAAACGATACGACCTTTGACGAAAATCAGTCTCTTTATTTGGCACGTGATACGAATACGTACCTTCGTGTCTCTGACACGATTACTGATTTCGAGGTCTCACTTGATGACGATAATTCGCCTACACAGTTATGGTTTAAACCTGGTCATGTTTACTATGGTGTTGTTATAACATCACATACGTCTGTCGGCGTGATTCAGTCTTCACAGACTACGCTTGCGTCTCCAACCAATCCACCCTCGTCATTTTTGAATGCCGTTACGCAGAATGGAATAAATGATTACGGTTTCTATGCTGAACATAATAGCAATAATGAACCCACAACGATAGGTTTCTGGGTTTCCGTTATGTCGAACTCAAGAGAGTTCGTATATGTGTTCCCATTCTATTCCTACAATATTCCTTATGAGTTCGACAGTTATACAACAGGTCAGCAGGGTCAGGGTCACAGAGTCTTGGTGAAGAACTCAAGTGGTGTGTACACCCTGTCTAATGATGGGTTTGTCCTTAGACAGCGTACAACCATGTCCATTAAGGATTACGTTGACAGACTTGTAAATACAGGCTCAGGCGGCGATGAAGTTCAGAATCCAATGTTCGTTGTTCAGTCTCAAGGTACAACAGTCGTATCCTCTTTGAGCAATTTGAGTGATTATCGTACACAGAGGGTTAATGATTCCGATAATCCGCATTACAAACCGAATGATTTTTCGGTTAGAATCGATGTTCCGTCTGTTCCTGCTAATGGGTCGTCGTATGAGGTTTACATTCAGAATACCACGTATATTGGAAGTATTGTGGTGGCCTGTAATGGTTCTCATTACGGTTACCCGATTTATTTCCGTGGAGAAACCAACCTTCACTGTCCAACCGTACCTGGCGGAAGTGTGATACGTCTTACGCTGTACAACAACGCATTTTACGGTGATTTCTATGATCTTGCTGATTTTGGTGATGAACATGAGGCGTATGTTTATGTCGGAAGAGTCCCTGTAAATCTCTCAGATTATGATCTCAGTAACTTTTCTGGTCTTATTGGCATGGACAAAGCGACTGGGAAATATGCACAGTTGTTTGATGTATCTGTCACACAGAATGGTGCGTCTGTTAATTCACCTGAATTGAAGAAAGGTACGCCGATTTATGTGTGTTTCTATGGAGAATGCTTTGCTGCACATCCAAAAGTCCCGTTCGGAAACATCCTTCGGATTTTCGATTCATACTATGTACGTGAGGCGATTTCTACCGACAAACTTCCTTTTACATTTTATCCGTTTACCTCTGGCGATACGGTTGATGCACATGTCGTGACTAATCCGAACAGCACACAGGGTTATAAGTATTTCCACATGGATAATTGCCCGGTTTACATTTCTTCTGTTGCGAATCGGGTTTTATTGGGCAATCCTCCTGAGTCTGAGAATGCACGTCTGATTGGATTTCTCTGTAAAGGTGCTGAAAATTCTGGACTGCTTCATCTTGTGGATAACGATGATGTGTTTTATGTGTCGGACGACGATTACTCCAAGACTTTTGCAGGTGTTTGGGATTACAATACAGTCGATTCAGAGACCTACGCTTTGTCTGGTGTGAGTACTTTCGCCAAGTTGTCAGATGCATCGGATAATGTACTGGTAGGTCTGTCAAAGAACTCTTCCAAACTGGTTCCGTTACTTGTGTACGATGCCTGCGGTGGCGACTTGATGATAAACGCAGACCTTGACTGGGATTCGCCTGTTTATGCGCTTTTTGAGGGATTCAGGTGCTTCTCTGCACATCCTCTGGTCGATTTCAGACAAGTTCTTAAATATAACAGCGGTTCTTTCATGTTCACGTTTTCTCCCATGAGTTCCGAGACACCCAGTGTTGCTTATGGTAATGACGGAAATCAGTATTTCGGAAGTGCTAATTATCCTGTGTTTATTAGTGATTTTTATGGCGGTTATGAAGGTTATAAGAGTTTCTGTGTCGGTATACCTTCCGATGTGAATATTCCGTCCTCGGATATTCACTGGCGGTTGCTTGGTTATACGACAAGCACGCCCGGCTACATTCGTCTGGTTGAATCACATCCGTTCCTTAAAGATTTCATTCATCAGACAGGCGGGTATGTCAAACTGTCGAAGTTCACAGACACATTTTACGATGCATCCATCGGTAATTACGTAACCCCTTCGCAGTATGTGGATTATTTCAGAACGAACAACGGGTTATCTCTAAGTGATGCTGTGAATGAACTTGTGTCGAACTATGGCGATACAGTTTTCCACCTTAAGGACTTGGATTCATCGTCAATTTACGCATCAGAGTCGGATGGAGAGGTGTTTGTTTCCTTGCCGTACATAACAACGGTTGAGTTTAAGAACAGAATGTCTTTCAGAATTTCGTCGGGTGAGGTTTCATACATTGACCACTATGGTGTGTATCATGGTAAGGCTACAAGTGCCGATTCAGCAACCACATCGACATCTTCAACGTATGCCAGATATTTAAGGTATGCTTCAACAAATGTGTTGATTGCTGCAAGTACAAGTGTTGTTACAAGTAATGCAACCATCCGACCGGTTGCATCGAATTCAAGTCTGAATCTTGGTACAAGTGCGTACAAATGGGGTACTGTCTATGCTACCTATCTCGGCGACCTGTCTTACCCATTGACTTCTTCATATTCGACATCACTTTATTGTACGAATGTGTATTCGAGTGGGTCTTCGTCTGTACAGTGCTTTACATTAGGAACAAATTCGTCTTATGCGAATGACATTTCTATTCCAGGAACGGACTCAGATGGAAGTCGTGGGTATTTGCATCCTTCTGTTGATTATGGTGCAGACCTTGGAAGTAGTGCTAGATGTTTCAACAAAGTCTGGACAAAAGACATCAAGGCTTATGGCACCATTTATGGCAATCTTGATGGTACGGACGGCAATATTACCGTACCAACTAATTTTATAACAGTTGGCACTACCAGTTTGTCGTTTAGAGTCTGGACTACTTCTGGAACTGGTGGATTTTCAACGGGTTCGTTTAATATTCCAACAAGTGCGAGTATTGGAAATGTTGCTCATTGGGCGAAACTTAGACAGATTGTTTCTGGCATTATTTCGAGGTCAAGTGGTACCGCACCGAATTCGACTGATTCTTCACATGGTATTGGTTCTATAAGAATCGCCGCTATGTATAGAGCTACTTCTGATACCTCATCACAGATTGATACCAACCTATATAATGGATTCCTTGTTGGTGGTGCTAATTTAAGACAAATTGCACTTTACTCAAGTTCCACAAATGTTAAATGTCAGTATGTTTCTCAAACATTATCAACTGGGTCTTGGGTATGTTTAATGCCATTAACAAACAATTCAATGTCTTCTGGCACTACATCATATCCAATAGGTTTGTTTGTTCGTATTGCGTAAAAGGAGTTGTTTATGCAAGTTTCTCATGCACAGTGGGTCGATACGGAGCACACTTGTTTTAATGTCATTGTCAGCTCTGATGAGTTTGAGAATTTACCATATAGTGTTTGCTTAAACAGTGATGACGAAGCACCTGTACACAGACAGCTTGTTGAGATGTACAGGAATGGTCAACTTGAAATACAGGAATGCGATGAAGAAGCATTGAACAATGAAGTCATTTCTTCTGTAAGATTACAGAGGGACGCATTACTGTCAGAGACCGACAAGTTTATGACGATTGATTACCCAATATCAGACGAAGACCGTAATGCACTAAGAGTATATCGCCAGGCACTTCGTGATGTTCCACAGCAGGAAGGATTCCCTGACAATGTGGTATGGCCGGAGAAACCATCCTGTCTCAAGTGATGAACTTTGTACGGAGTCGTTTATCAAATAAGGTAGCTGGCCCCTATTCTTTAGTGGTTCAACTAGATGTCTATTTGGGCATTTGCAATTCTTTTGGCTCCTTCTGGGGTCAAAAGAATTTTTTGTTTCAGCAAGGTTCAAACTGAGTGCCGCCCTCCTCATCGTAACTGACTTTCTTGGCGGTGACATACTTTCGTACTGTTATTGGAGGTCTGCTATGTTCGAGCAACAGGTCATTACAAGTCGAGGTTTGTTTCTTCTTAATCAGATGAAGACACAAATGGATTCTCGTTTGTCGTTTGTTGGCGTTTTTGGTTCTGACGAACGTGTTTCCAATGAGAATCTTTTTCGTCTTGAACCTCATCAGTTGTCTGCTTGGACACAGGGTACTCTGTTTAAGGTATACCCAACAAAGTACGCAAACTTAAATGATACACGTATCGCTGTGTCATTTAACGATAATAACGGTGAGGGTCGTTCATTAAAGTCTGTTGCATTGCTTGCACGACTTATGCGAACGCAGACTACGAATCCTTCCTTTGCACAGGTGTCAATTACACCTGAATTGTCTGTACGTGCTAAACAGGCAGGTGTCGCTGGAAACGATTACTTTGTTCAGTTTGTGTCTGACTCAGAGTCTGCACAAGGAGACATTATCGTCTCGTTAAGACGTGGTTCTGACGAATTGGGTTCGTTACGTATTACAAGCGAGATGTCTGTTGAGGATGTTAATGCGTCTTCGTTGGTTTTAGGTTCAGCCACTGGTACTGCTCCGACAACAGTTCCTTTAAGTGAGCATGTCGAGTTCGTAGGTACTTTCGGAAATCTGTTCAATTCATCCGCGATTATTTTTAGAGATGCCCTTTCAGGTGGTTCTGATGGTGAAGAGTCTGAGGTCCCTGTTGATGAACCCATTGTGTTTGCAGTAGCAACTACGGACACTGCCATTACGATTAAGAATGACGGTAAGAACAATATATTCTTTACGTTCCAGTTGTTAATCACGAATGGGTATGCACGTATTAAAGCTGACGAACATGCACGTGCTCTGCTTCAGGATATCGAGGACACTTCCAAAGAGGACAAAGGCGGCGTTGCAACCATAATGTTCAATGCTGCGACAAGTGATTTGCAGCTGTTTGACCGTGAAGGTCATTTGATTGACCAGGCAAATCTGCCTGCCGGTTTTTATAATAACGGAGAGTTCGTTACCATAAGAAACCGACAGAATGTCTATGACGAAAAGATTTGGATTTCGCATAAGGATGTCATTGAAAATGCAAACACACTGTATGAGTTTACAGATGAAGAACAGGGCGTTGAGTATGGTATTGTCGCCGGATTACCGTTGGTCGATAAAGCATCCAAAGGTCATGCAGACCATTTCGTGTCATACCTTATGGAGACGGATGAGGTAGGTCTTTTCAGTGTTGTTCTGTCAGAAAACGACGGAATGTCCTTTGAATTGTTCTCTGATTCATATTCGTCTCTCACGAAACTTTCACAGCCTTCTGTTAGAGACTTTTTCAATATCAGTGAAGACCGTGATGTGAACACTTTGGAAGATGTCGGTGACGACTCTGTTGCAGTGTTTGACATTGAGTCTGTTTCACCTATTCAGGCTCTTCGTTTATGGCAGGGTTATTCTCAACTTGCCTTATCACGGAATGAGGTTCAGGACGCTCTTGCTTCAAGGTTTGTTTCTTTAATCTGTGAGTATGATCCCTCGGAGTTGATTTCCGATGAGGGTGACGATGGTTCTTCACAAGAGTGGTTGGTATCGTATCTTTATGATTTGGGTGTCATTAGCAGCAGTACGACAAGTCTTGAAAGTGCAAAGCAAGAACTTAACCTTCTCATGGAAGCTGCTTCTGATAATGATGAGACAGTGCGTACTAAACGACATAAACTTGCACGTGAATTTGCGACAAGTTTCCCGAATGCGATTGGGTTCACTCCTGACGATGCTATTGAAGACGTTATTGGTATTCCTAGTGTTGCTGTGTTCCCTGAGGATATACGCAAAGCGTACTCTTTGAACGATGTCGCTGTGTTGAAAGAGAAGTATTCCGCATTGGGAACCGAAGAGAATGGTCTTTTAGCTGCCAATGCTGACACGTTGGCAGATGTTCTTCGCGGTATCTATGAAGCTCAGGTTGAAAATGCACGTAAGGCTTACATTGCAGCTGATAATGCATGGAAATCCATTTACGGCGTTCATGGATTGATGCACAGTGTGGCTGTATCGTCTGACGGTGTGACATTTAGAAGCCATGAATGGGGATATAGGATTCACCTTAGACAAGAGACAAACGGCGGACAGCAAAAGATTGCATTGTCGAGAATGGATGGAGCGAATGCAAGTACGTTTGCGTTCATCGGCGACTCAGGCGTTCTTGGTGGTGCACCTTTATTTACTGTTATCGTTGCTGCACATGCAGAGATGTATGAAGGCGTTTCTACATGGAGACTGGACAGTTTGAGTTCGTCTGACGGATTCATTCCTGAGTTGTTTGGTGGTACAGATGGTTTGGAGCACGGTGAGGGTGTGTCTCAATGGGGCGATGAAGTTGTGTTTAACGTAAGGAATGTGGAAACCCTGGTTGTTCGTCTTGCTGATAACCTTTCCAATCTTCCTTTCAACCATGTGTCTATGGATATACAGGGTGTTACAGGCGTAAATCGGATACCATGCGAACAGTTCAAGCACTTGAATTGCATTGTTCCTTTGTACATGGAGAGTCAGGATTCTCGTGGTTGTGCCGTAAATATGACTGAGATTCTTAATTCTTGGGTACAGACTGAGGACATGTACAAGCCTGATATTATCATTATTCGTGGATACGGTTTGTTCATTCAGACACAGAAATAACAAGTGTGGTTAGCTTATCAAACCCCTTGCATCCCTTTGCAAGGGGTTTTTTCATTTTACTCGGAGGTTATTATGAACGATATAACTATCATTACCGGTAACAATCCTTTTATTGTTACTGTCATTGCAAGTCTTCTTGGTGCTTTTCTTGCTCTTTGCTTGTTTGGTGTTTTGCGTGTTATGGTTAAAAAACTTATTGCTGCAAAAGCACAGTCTGGTAAAAGTGAAGAGGCGAAACCTTCTGACGATTCTGGTGATGTTGCTGACAAGCAGGAAGCTGCGTCTGAGGACGAATCAAAGACTGCTGATAACGAAGCCGCTACTCCTGACGCTTCCGAAAAAGCAGATGACAAAGAAAGCAGCGCACAGAACTAAGTCTCTTCTTATCCCTCAAATTTTAAACAGTGGTGACATCCATGACAAGACATAAACGTAAAGTACGATGTGAGGCGTCAGACATCTACCAGGAATTTGATGACCATCCGATGCTCCAGAGCATTTGTGATACGGTACTCAGCATACCTTCTTTGGTTCCGTTTAGTGTTGACCTCAATCTGTACCTTTATTCAGAAGAGCCTTTAACTTACGTTATTGACCTTGTCATGGCTGACACTGGATTTCATTTGTTCTCATTGTCCGTTGTTTTCCGTTTTGAAAATACGGTGCATGTCTTTGATGCAGACATTCTCTATTCATGTGATGATGTTCCATGTTATGAGGATGCTTTTATTGCGTCATGCGACAATATTTCCGATGCAACTTCTGTTGAGATGTTCCTTGAGAGTTTGTCTGGGATTGTTGAGTCTTATATGCAGGAGCTTCTTTGCGATATTCCGTTGTATGTATGTGAGGACATGTGCAGTGCAGGTGTGACTCAGTGTCCTGCATATATACCGGTTAAAACTGTGCTTGGTCTTGGTCAGTTGGCAGAACACACATTGGATGTTCCTGTTGTTCCTGATAAAACAGATAAAAAGATGGCAACTCGGGTCAGGCATCTTTTGACTAAACAGCAGAAGACGTTATCCAATGAATTGAAGTGATTTTCATGGAGTGTGTTTATGCGCAGGCAACGAACCAGATATGAGCATATTATGAAACATCGATTGTCATTTGGCAGACGGTATGAAGCTGACGGTGAGAGCGATGACGGTGCTTCGACAAAAACGACAGGCATGGCTTATCGTTTTTACTCGCTTCTCTATGGTGAGCGAACGTTGGCACAGTGTATGGAATACCCTGATGTGGAAAATAATGTCCATGACTTTGAAATCTTTGCAATGAGTCAGTCAGGTGTGAAGGCTGCTCTTAAAGAGACTACTTTTTTAAAAAAGCAGGACTACGCAATTATAAACCGTTTGAGAAGCGGATTTCTGGATGTTATTGTCGGGTATGTGATTCCTGAATCGGTTAAATATACGAACACGTGGGAGTATGCCGAAGTGTCCGTTGGTATGGACCAGGATATCAAGGTTACATGGAGACATTGATGGTGCTGTACCAGTCTCATTCTCCTTATTGTGGTATACTCGTCAAATCTACGGTTTGAACTAAACTTCTAATTTGGGGCAACAATGAAAAATTACGGAGACGTTTGTCTTATCAACGGCGGTAAAGTCGAGGCGGTTGACTGCGTTATTGGAGGCAGCCCATGTCAAAACCTGTCTGTGGCCGGAAACAGAAAGGGTCTTGAAGGGAGCGAGTCACGTCTTTTCCTTGAACAGATGCGTGTGGTCAAAGAAATGCGGCAGGCTACCGGATTTCAGAAACCACGTTACATGGTCTGGGAGAACGTTATCGGTTCCCTATCCTGTAACAAAGGAAAGGACTTTCAGTGCGTTTTAAATGAGTGTGTTGAAACTGCGCTCTTGGGTAAGATAAACCTCAACAAAGGAACGAAAGATGGCGAAGAGAACTTTACAGAAGAAGACAGAGATGGAAGAGAGACGGGAATCCCTGATGTGCCTATGCCTAAAGACGGAAAGTGGCCAAAATCCGGAATCCTCTACGATGACATGGGAAGATGGAGCATTGCTTGGAGAGTACATGATGCACAATATTGGGGAGTCGCCCAACGCCGTCGTAGAATCGCGCTTGTCTGCGATTTTGGAGGAATGTCCGCACCAGAAGTACTACTTGAGCAGCAAAGCGTGTCAGGGGATTTTAACCCGTGCAACACGCAGGGGGAAAGAGTTACCGAAACCTCTGTTGGAAGCTCTGAAGAATCAGATAGAATCTGGGATGCAAGGGGAAATGGAAACGGACAGCTCTGCGCAACTCTCACAGGAGACCATGACAACCGAATAACGGATTACACGAATGTCGTTGTCCAGAAAGAAGAGCCTTATCTTTTAGAAAGCAATCAGAATCATGCTACTGTAACTAATAATGGCGTGTGTTCTACTTTACCGGCATCCATGGGTTTAGGTGGCGGTTATGTTCCGATGGTTACAGAAGAGTCTTATTCAATCAATGGTGATGCACATGAATCTGGCGTATCGGTTATGAATGAAGTGTCTCATGCTTTGAAGACCACAACAAAAGAATCTGTATTCGTGAAACAGATTTCAGATGAAGTTGCATCAGAGCCATCTTATCCGTGTATCTGCATTGGAAATGGTCAGGCTCATGTTACTGAGCATTACACCGAAGAGATTTCACAGACGTTAAACTGTATGCACGACCCAATGACTATTCTTGAGCCTTGTGCTTATCAGTTGGTCGGCGTGAACAGTAACAGCATGAAGAGTTCCAATCCGAACAGTGGGTGTTACGAAACGGAACAGGCAGGTACGATAACTACGAATGGTTGTGTACCGAATAACCAGGGCGGTACTGCCATTATGGAGCCTGTAATACCTCTTGAAGGAAATGGGTGCCGTGAATCACATAAAGGTGATGGGTGGAGTACAGAGCAGGTTTCTTATACGTTGAATACTGTAGAGAGGCATGGGGTTGCGTATGGTGAAACAGATTCCTCCGCTGAATCTCACCCTGTTGTTGTAGACCGTGCAGCTTTTAACCAAGGTAAGAATGCACAGTTCGACATTAAGATTGAAGAGACGGAAACCGTACCGTCAATGGTTGCACGTGGACCTCATGCAGTAGCACAGCCTGTTCAGTATCGTGTTCGCCGTTTAACGCCTCTTGAATGTACACGTTTGCAGGGGTATCCAGATGGATGGGTCGATATTGGTGATTGGATTGATACGAAAGGTAAGAAGCATAAGGAAGCAGATGCACCTAAGTACAAAGCGTTAGGTAATTCGATTGCTCTACCATTCTGGAAATGGCTGTGTAAGAATATTGTAAATGAGTTACAGAAAGATGGTCAGACCACTACAATGGCAAGTCTGTTTGACGGTATCGGTGGTTTCCCGTTGTGTTGGACAGAAGCGACACAATCAAAAGAAACAGTACTTTGGGTAAGCGAGATTGAAGAATTCCCACTTGCCGTTACACGTCATCATTTTTCCTAGAGGTGTGTTATGAAAAGAAATCAACCGAGAAGTTCGTATTGCAAGCGGTACGAAAGGAAGATAGACAAGACCAGTTTGTGGGGTCTAAGTACAGAGATTCAAAGGTTATTTCCTTGGAAAACGTCTAAAGCGAACAACCGTTTCGATTTAAATGATAAAGTGTCCTTTCGGGTAGTCTCTGAATGTGATATAGACTTGTTTTATTTGGATGTCAACCGTGTTGAGTTCGTCTCTAAAAATATTAGAACTGGAAGAGAGTTGAAACGTATAACCGTACAGCTCAACGATTACTCAGTTTCTGATGATTCTATGAAAGCATTACAGTGCATTTATGCAATGCTCAAATCCGGAATGATTCCGGATGAGGACTTTAGTGTGTGCGGATTATTTTACCTCCGTCCGGATGGTGTTGTGGTAGAGCATGGTCTTACCGTTCTGTCCAAGAATGAATTGGAGATGTGGTTTAAGCGTGGAGTTCCTGACGACGGTACTTGGATTCTTGTCACCAATGAAGACCTTTTGAATGAAAATTGGAATCATCCTTATATGTCTGTAACGGATGGTGTTTTCACGTTCAATAGAGGTAATGAAAAACGCGGTGTTTTACAAAAGAGAACGAGAACAGAAGGTCTTGTTCGTGATGCAGTTGATGCGGAAGGTGTCAAGGCTTTCTGGAAGGAGGCATTCGCACTTGCTGTGGAAAGTCTTAAAGATAATTATTCTGTCGAAGAGAGCATGGATGGTGTTTACATCACAATGACAGACAAGTTTGGTTATGAACTTAGTTATCAGGGGTACGTCGTATTTGAAGGTGTTGAAGGCGATGAGTTGATTCTTCACATGGTGTGGCCTGATGATGTGTCTATTTTGCAGGAGGCAAAAGTCTTTTCAGGTGTGGAGAATGCAGCACCGTTGGATTCAGTAGGCATTGATGATATTTCTAACGCTTCTAAGAAGGAAGCTGTTATGGATGAAATCTCTGAGATTATTGACGCCCTCAAGGATGCCAAGAAAGGTGTCGAGGACTATATGTACTCTCAGATTGATATGGACATTGCAGACTCTATGTCTGGTTCAGGTACCGTTGAAGTTGTTAAAGTTTCGCTTCCTGATGAGGATATCGTTGATTACGACCCTGATTATCACGATGATGAACGTGCTGCGGTTCTTCTTGCCGCAGGTGAAGCCATTGTTTCGGAAATAGAGTATTACGTTCAAAATTGTGCACGTGATGCGGACAAAATTATTTCCCGGGCACGTGATGAGATTGATGACCTTGAGCAGAGTATTCAGGACGACTTGACCGAAGCTGAGCAGCTTCTTAAAGAGATTGCTCGTTCTGAACCGTATGAATCAAGAAGGTCTCGCAGACGAAGATAATGGTTCTGTGTTCAAATCTTATAAGTGGTCTGCATCATCCTGTTTGTTGACCCTGTGGGTTTTAAGGAGTTAGTATGGTTAGAAAATTACGTCGTTTTGAATCCGCTTCTGACAGTGTTGTGTACACTGCGAAACTAGCTGATTTTACGTCTGAGGAAGACGATTATCGTCAAGGTGTGATTGGTAGGGGGACAAGTTGGGATATTCCTTTAAGACTCGAAGCATCTACGCTTGAAGAGCTTTTTCATCGTGTTCAAGAAAAACTTTATATGACAGATAAAGATTACTCGTGGGCTGTTATGGCCGATGAGAGTTGTTTTTTGGTTTCGTACATGGGTGATACCGATAACGATTTAGCTTCTAAAAGTGAAATAGATGCTTGGAAGCGAGGAAAGGAGCGTCTTTGGTATGTTCAAGGAAGGATTGCTGTTCAAAAACATTCTAAGTCTTTGGATGTTCCAGAGGAAGAGATGAGGGAGCTTGCCTCATCTGAGCATCTTGACCTTGTGTAAGGTATAAAGAAGTTGAAATTGGAGGCTTGACATGATTAGACGTAACACAAGAAACATTCGCCGGACACGTCTGGAAAAACGTTCTATGCGTAACAATAACCGCAACATAGCAATAAACAGACGTTTTGAGTCATCATACAATATGAATGACAGCGAACTCAAGAAATGGGCTGCTGAACATTGCATCGACCGTCTTGATGAGATGGAAGGCGTTGAAGTCTATATGGACGAGCTTGCAACGGAACTGACCGATAGGGAAAACATGGACGGAACGGTTTTCATGTCCACACAGAAATCATGGGATTTCATTTCGCAGAACCGTTATGATGCCGGTGACGTTCTTGACGAATGGGTTTCTGAAACAGGTACGTGCAAACCGAACCCGCTTTCTGACCCGGATGCTTTTTGCGTTCTTTTGCTTGAGCATTATGTCCGTGAAGTGCTTGATGCTTGTCCGTCTGTTGAATCTTTTGGCTCTGGAAAACAGGAACTCACACGTGAGATGATTGATGCATTAACGGAAGAGCTTGAACAATTCTGTTAAACAAGAGGGCGTCCATATTATGGACGCCTTCTTTTATTTACCAAAAGCGAACCGCAAGCCAACGCACTTTAGCGAGTTGGTAGTTGACTTTAGTGTCATGGTGCTGCTTCGACACTTCTACAAAACCTGTGCTATACGTTTTTGTGAAGAGAGGCAATGGTTAGGCCACTCTAAGCTAACGGGTTTTGTTTTGGAGGAGTTGAATAATGTCGAATTTGATTATGAAGAAAAGCACTTACGAGACACTTAAAAATGACGGGTACACGGATAAGCAGATAAAGGCACTTGCATCAATGGCAACCTTTAACTGTGCGTCGGAATATCATGGTAAAATGGACGCCTATTCATGCAGACCGTTTCCGTCCGGCAAATGCTGTCTGTGCTTCATCAACCAAGATAAGTACTCTGATGACTGGGAATCCTCCGATGTCAAATATGCTTATGCGAACAAGCGTAGTTTTAATCAGATACTTGCGGGTGTTCGTCGCAAAGCCTTTAAAGACTGCTGTCCCTATATCCGTTACGAGAAATGGGATAATGACAACCGTTGGTATTTCGATTATGACATGTTTAAGAACGACATTCCATACACGAAAGAAAACTACGTTGCATTCAACATCTGAGTAGCCGATTTTTTGTACACGTGATTATGTTCTGGATGAATCATGTCTAAAATCTCTACTGACAGCACAGCTAAACGTGTTTCGTATGCACGTGACAATCTTGCGTATTCGTTGTTCTATGAGTTTCTGCCGTTTTATCATACTGTTGTCACTGAGCTTCCGGCGATAATCAAGCTGAAACTTGCACTTAATGACTTTTCTTCTGTGTTTCACGCATGTTCCGTGCTTGTTAAGGATGTGTCTGATACGAAAATGAGACGTAAGATGACGCAAGACATGCGAAAAGTCATGGTATGGGGAGTGAGTTATGAACCAGAATCCTAAACTGTTTAAGTCTTGTGCAACATCAGATACGCACGGTTACCGGTTTGATGTACCTCCTTGTGACTTTTTCTGTCATTGTGGCGATTGGTCTCCACTTAACTTCCAGGGTGACTTGGTTCGTATGCAAAGTTGGTTGGATGCGTTCATCATTGATTTGTGTCATTTGCCGTGTAAGTATGTCGTCATCATTGCAGGGAACCACGATTTTATTATGGAGTCTTTGCTCGGTAAGGACATTTTTCGCAATACGCAGTACCGACTTGGATTGACAAGAACCGTTTTTGACAAAGTGGGTGTACCTGTGCAAGAGTGCAAGGTTCATTATCTCAATAGAGATTCAGTGACTTTGGATGGTGTTACGTTCTGGGGTAGTCCCGTAACGAAACAGATAAATCGTTATGTAAAGCGATGGGCTTTTGAAATGAACAATCCGAGTTACGAAATCCCGTCTAATACGGATGTTGTTCTCACACATCAGCCTCCCTCATGTAATGGTCTTGGGAATACATACTGGAAACAGAGTACTCCAAGTAAGCGTTTTGGTTCTGATGCATTGAGGGATGCCGTGTATGGCTCTAATGCAAAACTACTTATGTGTGGACACATCCATACAGGTAATCACAAGCTGACTTCGCTGAATAATGAAGCCAAAACACGAGTGTGCAATGTGTCGTTTTTGGATGAGGATTACAAAGTTTCCTACCCGGTTACAGAGTTTAACTTGTCTCTGTGAGTTTGTTGATGTTTATCACCAACGATTCTCCCCTGTTTCCTTCTTTGCTTCCCATAGAGCATGTACGTATAAGGGTTCCTTGATTTTCCATCGCCAAGTTTATCAGGTCTGAATCTGTCCTGTCCCAGAGCATGAAACCTTTGCACAGGCTTATGATTTCTTTTGTCCACTCACGAGCTTCCTGACGGCATTCTGCTGAATATTGTTCCTTGTATGCATGGCCTTTGTATGGTGGGTCGAGAATGATGAAGTCAAATTCATCTGAAAGCTGTACGCATTGTGGTTCATTTCTTAGTCGTATGTCACATACGTTTATTCCATCCAACCATCGTTTCGCCATGTTGATATCCGGCGGAACTGTTGGGAGCATATTTCTCGGAGAGCGTGCGTGATTACCCCATGAGGTTACTGTCACTTTGTCTTCTGCACGTGACAGTATGTCTGTAAAGCATTCATATTGTGCGTCTGTGAATCGTGTTCTTGTGGTATGGTCAGTCCGAGTCCCTATTTTCTCTTGTGCCTCATGCCATAATGCTACTGTCTGTTCGATTGCGTTAAGTCTTCTGCTGTAAGTTCCGTCCATGTCGTTTGCTGTGATGCTTAACGTTTCATTCTTGTAAAGCATTATTCTTGACACACTGAATGTACCGGCAAACGCATCGAACACTTTACATCCTGGTGGTAATAGTGATGCCACGGCTTGTATTTCACGCCACCATTGTTTTGCTTTTGAACCTACTAAAGGGAGAACCGGATGCTGCCAGTTGAAGGTCTTTTTCTGTGCTTTGCAAAGTTGTTCAAAGTTGTCTGCGTTCATGGTTATCCTGTGGTGCTGTGCATCAACAATTCTTGCCCTTATGATATAACGGATTTGTCGGCAATGACGCTGACCAATAACCCAGTGGGGTTTTATCATGTCACATCGTTATGTTTCATTCTGTAATCATTCCGATAACCCTAATCGTTGCTGCAAGCTGTCCGTGCTTCGTTTCGTCACGTTGACATTGGGTGACGGAAAGATGGTGCGTTGTTACCGGCATGATCAAGAAGATGGCGGGACGGCTTATACGTTTCAGCCATGTGCAACAGAGACATTTAAAAGCTCTTCTGGAACTGAGTATCGTTGCGGTTATGGACTTTACGTTGTCGATGATGACAACGATTCTTTCTTTTCCATTGAGAGCAGAAGTGATGTTCTGCATGAGGTTTTTGATTCTTTCCGTCAAGATGGTATTCCCATCAAGCACGCAACTGTTTGCGATGAGATTATTCCTTGTAATAGCAGGGGAAACCTTGTGAATAAGAAAATCTATACACTTTCGGCGAGTTTCGAGGTGGATGGTGATTACCAACTCGGACTTGTTCGGTAAGTGTACGACAATCTAAATAGTGGTGGCCTTGTAGCCGTTGTTTAATTCTTTGTTAGCAGGTGACTTATGATTCGCAAGAAAACAAAATTGAATATTAGCACACGAAAGTTGACGCTTCGTGAACGTAGTGAGAAAAAGAACTCTTTACGTAAGATTGCACGTCGTAACTTTGTTCGTACTGAATCTCGTAATCGTGTTAAATCCGAAAAGTTCACCCGTGGATGGGAAGCTCTGATGGATGAATGCATCGATATCGACAATGCTGATATGGCAGATGACTTCTTTGATGAAGTACAGGATACGGCTCGCAAGCTCGACCTTATTTGCACGGATGGAAAACCTTTCAATGCAAACGATGCAAAACAGGCATGGGACAATGTTGAAAATCATGTGAATGATGAAGTTGACAAACTTCTCGAACAGTACGGTGATGACCTTGAGGACGTTCCATGCATTGGTCTGAAATACTTCGGGTATGATGACACGTTGGCCATTGGTATTTACGACAGCGGCAACTTTGACCCCGTCTATGGATGGGAGTTCCGTGAAGCTCCTGCGATGGGTCTTGAGAATCGCCGTGTCCGTCGTAACGATGTTAAAACCAAAGTACGTGGTCGTTACGTAAGACGTTAATCGTTATTTTTGTCTCATGGAGTAGCCAATAGACTACTCCTTTTTCTGGAGGTTGTCTTATGGCTACTTTACGTGGTTACCTTACCAATTTGGGTAAATACAACGAAGGTGATTTGGTTGGCGAGTGGGTTACACTTCCCATTGATGAGGATGAACTTGAAGACGTTTTTAAGCGTATCGGAATCAGCGATAAGCCTGATGAGAATGGTGTCTATTATGACGAGTACTTCTGGACTGATTGGGAGTGTGACATTCCAGAAGTTTGCGATACGCTTGGTGAGTATTTGAATCTTGATGAAGCTAACGAGATAGGTGAAAAAGTCGAAAGCGTGGATAACGTGGATGCTTTCGCTGCCGCTTTAGAAATTCTTGGAAGCGTTGATGAAGCCTTCGAGCATGTTGACGAGATGGTATTTATCGGCGAGGGTTATGATGCCGACCGTGTTATTGGTGAGCATTATGCTTCTGAGATAGGTTCGTTTGACGATGAAACACTTGATCGATACTTCGATTATGAATCTTTGGGTCGCGATATCCGTCTTGAGTATTATGCTTCTGAGGAAGGTGACCCTGAGACAGCCGGAGAGTACTGGTGTGGTGATGAACTTGCGACAGATGAAGAAATCGGCGAGGCTGTTGTTTCAGAACTTGGTATTGACGGCATTAAGAACAAAGATGTTTACTTTGATGAAGTCGCTTTCGGACGTGATATTCGCATTGAGGGTTCCTTCTGTGAACTTGACGGTCAAATTTGGGAATACACTGGACGCTAGGTTTCTGGGTGATTGCTATGAAGAAGCAGCATGGACATGTAAACCGTTTACGACACGACGAAGTTACCTCACGTGACATCCCCAATTTGTCTGACCGTCGAAGTTACGCACGTTCACGTTCATCGAATATCGTTGCACGTTTCGTAGACTTCAACAAAGAGACAGGAGAGGTTCATTACAGCGTTACGTCACAAGCGAAAGCAGGGAAGTCGTATACGGTAACATTTCGTTTTAAGGACTGGAATCCTGACATGGCACATCTGGATGATGAAATACAGCACGCCGTAAAGGGTAATATCGAAATAGACTGTACATGTCCTGCTTTCACCTATCAGGGGTACAAGTTTCTTGCTTCTATAAAGGGTGGTAGCGTTGACATTGAACGTCGTCCACCAGATGAAACAAATCCTGACAGGCATGGGTATGCTTGTAAGCACATATTAAAGGCAATCGACAGTTTTAATCAGGATTTCGATAAATTTCGAGCAGAGGGAAAGGGTATGATAAAGAAACACAATTTAAGGGTTCAGCATAAGTATGAACGCCGTCAGACACTAGAATCTTCGTCAAGTTATTCACTTTCAGAGAAACTTGATATGCGTTTTATGACCTACTGTGATGAAGTTCTCGGTATTCACTTGTCGAGTATTCAGTCTTCTTCACTTAGGTCGTCCATGGCTAAAGCACTCCATGACTACATGGAACAGTTGATGGAGCTCTGTGACCTCGGAAATACGTATGACGCTTTGGAACGTGTTTTTGCAACCGGCAATCCGAAAGGTTTTGACGAAAAGAACCAGGATAAATATGACCGACTGGTGAACACGTTAAAACGCCATTTCAGCAACTTGTCTGGCGGTGTGTTTGAAGTGCATGAAGCACGTGGCGGTCGGGTAGGTCATTTCCCTACGGATATTCGTATTGAATTCGGTCTTGATGATGGTGGAACAACGCTTTGGACAAGTTCGTTACGCATTCCGCTCACTTTATGTTTTCCACCGTTCGGACAGTTCCGTCTTCTCCCTGAGAAACTTATCGCAGATAAAATCAATGATTGGATTGTTGATGAAGTTCAAAACCTTTCGGATGATTGGGACAGAGCTCGTCGTAACATTTATTCTGATATTGTTGAGGAGTCTAACATGAAGACAAGACGTAAGAATCGTAAATTTGAAGGTGTTCGGAATGAAGACCGTTTACAGGCATTGGTCGAGTTCTGTCCGCTTCTTGACACATCAAATGTATCTGTAAACACGGTATCTGGTTATGACGGCCCTGTTACAGAAATCTCAGTAGCCGGTTCTGAGTTTTGGGTTCTGACAGAAGAAGAAGCAGCACGTGAAGCAACCGCTAGTTTTATTGAGACCTTTAGTGGTCGGGATATTGAGAGTGACTCAGCCTTGAATATGACCGCTGAGTTGACCAGTGTTCTCGATTATGATGCTATTCGTGAAGTGTATGGAGAGCCAGATTTTGATGACGACGATGAAGATGACCGTGATGAATACGTCCCTGATGACGATGACCTGCATGACTGGGCACGTGATAACTTCTCCAATGCTGAGTTGTGGGATAATGGCATGATTGACAAGGAAAAGTTCTGTGAAGCCCTTTGGGATGTGTATGGGTATGGACAGGAACTTGATATGGAACAGCGTAATGAGTCTGTTGAGGTCAACGGTGTTGTGTTCTACATATTCCTTCGTGACGGTGAATGGCTTGCACTTGAATCCAGAAGTTTTCGTAACAAATCTTCTAGGATGAAGAAGAGACTTGAGCGAAAGACTTTTCGTTAGCACGTAGTCAAAAACGCCGTCAGAGAGCTACTAAATTTTCTCTCTGACGGCGTTTTTCGTCTCAGACGATAAATCATACGACCAAGTCATAAAATCGCGTACAACGCAAAATAGACGACTTAATGACTGTGTTCGTTTTCAGCCCACTTCCTCCATTCTCGTTCATAGTATTCTGTATCATGTGTTTGACCTAAAACGAGTAACGGAAGTTCGATTCTGATAGCTTCTAAAGCAGCGAAGTACGTAGTCCCGCTTCCAATTACGTTGTCGAACAATATGGTGTTCCGGGTCGTGAGGTCTTTTGTTATGCGAAAACCGAACTTGTCTTTGCTCAACGGATTTCCGGATTTCTTTGCGTCGTACATCGTTTCGTGCTGAGAACCAACCAGTATGTCGTCGATTGTGATGTCACGCAGTTTTTTCAAGCGTTTCAGGATTTCCAAGGTGTACTCTGCTTTTCCGCTGTGATTTGGTATCGGTACGATATGGTATCCGTTCAGATGGTAAAGTGTTACGATGTCGGACAGGCATTCGGCAGCCACTGTCATTGCATCGTCGTTTCGTTGCTTGACTGCATGACATAGCTCTCTAAGTCCTTCTGTTTCATAGTAAAGTCCGCATGACATAATCATTGGAAGTGGCTTCATCTTGAGTCTCCGAAATGTTCTTTGTTCCCGTGTCTTTTGATACTTTGAGGTGTTCTGGCTAATGGATGTGAGTATCAAAACGGACAGCATCAACTTGTGTTGTCCGTTTTACTTTACGCTTTTTGTGATGTGGTGACGTAATGCCTTTAGCTTATTGGACAAGAAACGACCGGGATATTCAGTATTATGACTATCTCCTTGGACGGTACAATTCCGTTGATTTGAACATGCTATTCCTCATCGGTTATTCAGCTGCGACAGGCCATAGTCATGTATCAGACCATATCTGGATTCCGAACAGCATCATTGACAAAGATGGTGAAGAGCGAATTACGGATTTGTCCTTTTTCAATAAGGCTCACGAATACCTGGATGACAAGTGGCGTATCGACCTCACGGATGATGGTCTTTACTTTGACATTTGGGCATTTCGGTATCTGCTTGAAGAACTCGGTTTTGTCTCAGGAGTGAACGGGAAGATTCCTGAGTTTATGTCTTCCTCTGATTACACACCGATTTCCATACAGGAAGCGTTGCAGTTTATCCCTCCGAAACGT
>Ga0247609_10000069_pt1 | contig 137151 bp, 112 predicted proteins | sample 172DNAGHGlowgp2_FD_193487 | JGI IMG/M metagenome (GOLD analysis project Ga0247609, IMG submission 193487) | Sheep rumen microbial communities from Palmerston North, Manawatu-Wanganui, New Zealand - 1728 DNA GHGlow gp2 | ecosystem: Host-associated > Mammals > Digestive system > Stomach > Rumen...
CATCTACATGCCTGAGAACAAGACACACTACGTCAAGACCATGCCCATGAAACGACATAAACCCATCGAAAAATTATTCGATGAAGAGTTTTGGGTGGCGCAATGACGAAGTCAGGAAAAGTAAAATGAGAAAGAATATAGATATATTATATCTTAAAGTAAAACTTTATCAAATCTTTGTAATTTATTTATAATGTGAAGGTTAACACTTAAATATCTATTTATCATGTATGTATTATTTGCAGTACATTACAGACTTTGTGTCATCAATTTTTCCAACTCAGAATCGGATTTTTCGTAGAGTTCATCTGGTTTAAAAAAACGGGTGAGCATTGTGGCAAAAACCTTGTTTTTGTAGATGAAGACAAAGTCGTAGTAACCTGGATTAACTTCTTGTGGATGTAGGTAAAACGACCCCCAATCGCTGGATTCTTCAGTCTCAGGGTCTTTGTTCAGGTCACATTCTTGAATATAGCCAGAGGCATTTTCGTTCAAAGCGTTTTTAAGATAAAAACCTTGGTCTGCCTTATGCTCGAAAACCATCACTTTGATTCCAGATACAGTATTGGCTTTTATGTAGAACTCTATCCATTCATCTAGTTCGAAAACAGAGCGGATTCCTTCTGCTGCAAATGGTTTGTGGTTGAAACCCTCAGTTCCGCATCGATTGCCAAATAAGCTCAAGGCAGTCATAACATGTTTTCTCCTTCTTTGAGGTTGACGAAGTAGAGTTTACCAAGAACCATTGTATCTTGATAAATCGAAGTTATAGAAGAGATGCTATTGCCTTCAATAATGTAATCGACAATATTATCTGAGTTTTTGGCATTCGCATTTGTGCCATTGTTAAGGTGTACAGCTGTAAACACAGCAAGTCCTGCAATAATTAAGAGTATGGATCTTTTTCTCATAAACAAAATTGTGCACCACATCATATTATTCATCATTATTTTAATAATCAAAACAACTTCAATAAGAAGAAGCTTAAATTATTAAGTCATCCCGGATATTCAATTACTTTCGAGGTACAATATAAAGTAAATATAACTCCTAATGACTTTGCAAAAATACCACAAAATAATGATAAAAAGCATTTTTCGTAGAATAAATTGTGTTTTGTGCTAAAAAATCAATATTAAGAATCACAAAACCTTATATTACATTTGACACATAATCACGATTATGTTTAATATAAAGACAGTCAATCAGATTGTCGCAAAACTCTAGAAACAGGGATTTTCCAAGCACAGCAGGACGCTCAAGTGCACCTTCTGTAACATTAAAGTGAAGTTTGCCTTAACTACCGTCCGACTGTTCTTCTCGAAACGCGGAAGGAAGGGACAATGGAACGGACTGCTCACCACAGATCTCTCGCTCAGCTTCCTCAAGGCATGCAGGACGTACGCTACCCGTTGGACTACCGAGGTGGCATATCGCGACTGCAAGCAGCTGCTCGGCTTCGGCAAGTGCCAGAGTGTCCACTTCCCAGCACAGATTGCCACTTCACGCTGACGATGATGCAGTACAATGTCCTTTGCACGGTGAAGCGCTTTGAGATCTACTAGACACTCGGAGCACTCTTCCGGGAAACTGTTTTAGGTTTGTACTTGATTAAATCTTTTTGAGCTGTAAAATATGGAAATAGGGTCTTGAAGAGCCATATTGTGGGAGGCATGAGAATCAATAAGATAATGAAATTGACGAAATATGGAAACTCACACAAATTAGTCAGGACAGTCAGATATGCATAATGTGTACCCAAGACTATCAGAGAATATCTGCCAAGATATGACACAAAAGGCAGTTTTTTGATTTTTCTGCATATAATGACAACAACACAAATTGAACTTAATGCACTAATATATGCAAAAGGATAAAAGTCACCAAAACGTGAATTCACAAGACTGACATTTTGTTGTGCAAACAGGAATGCGCAAACAATACTCACGATTAGGCATATAATTGTTTGTCTTCTGCCCCATTCTTTTTTCAATATGCCGAAGGAATTAACAAGATAGGCGACATACAAATAAGGCTGCACCATGACTGCTGTGAAAAAAGAATGTTCAATGATGGGAAAGCGTTTTGACAGTACATTTTTTTCGTAGAACCCGCACACATAATAATTGAAGACCGTAATGACGGCTAATATGATGACATGAGTCAAAATTGATTTGTTTTTTGTAGCTTTATAAAAGAGATAAAATATGATTTGAGAAATGAAAAAACTTTTCAAAAACCAAAGGACTCCATGATAAGTGTAGATTGGAGACAATAACCAAAATATAGGGTGCGTGAATTTTTTAGTATATAGAAATGACAATAGACAAAAAGGAATCCAGCTGAAGAAAAAATAAGGTATAAGGATTCTATTCGTTTTACGAATCAAGAATTCCATAAAACAGGAATAAGGTTTAAAGAATAATCCAGCAAGGAAGAAATACAAAGGCATTCGGAAATTATTTAACACTAAGTCTATTTTCTCGACGCCAAAACTGTAAACAGAATGATGGTATACCACCAAAATGATACAAAAACCTTTCATCAAGTCGACGTATTCAATGCGTTTTTTCTGTGTTGTTGAATCCATAATAATAAAAAATTTTGTTGGTAGTTCCTTCAAAAGCCCATTAATGAAGAGCTTGTTTATAGGTGAAGATATCTTTTTGTGCTGTGAAATATGGGAATAAAGTCTTGAAGAGCCATATTGTAGGAGGCATGATTGCTAGTACAATTATGAACTGTATGGATTGTCTCAGTTCAAAAAAACCTTGTAATGCAAAAATGAAAGGCCAATGTGTCCCCAACACAATAAGCGAATACCTGCCGATGTAGGAGAAGAAGAACAATTTCTTTATTCTTTTGCAGACTATTGCCAAAGCGGTGATACCGGCAAATGCACTGACATACATGAATGGGAAAATGAGGCCAGGACTGGCGGACTCAAAATGCACCAATGGCTGAGTAAACAATATCCATATAACGACAGAAAGAATGAAGATGAGCATTTGTTTTTTCAGGTTGAAATCCTTATTCAGCAGCCCTACCCTTCTCACCCATTCAGCTCCATATAAAAAGGGCATAGCTACAAAAGGCGCTAAAAAAGTATTTAAGACGAAATGGCTCAATAACGTGTTGCCGTTTATTATCAGAAAGTTTTTGATGATATCGCTTGTTAAGGCAACAAGAGTGACGATGCAGATGAGGATGACTATCTGTACAATTCTTGAGTATCTGTCGGTAAATATCTTGAATATATAATAGAAGATGTTAGTCATGAAGAGGCATCTCAGGAACCATAATGGCCCATTATATGGAGTCGCGATAGCCAATCCATAAAATGAAGGGTTTGTGAAATCTACAGTGAATGTTGATGTCTTATAAGCCTCATTGAAAAAAGGTGCTAATAGGCAATAGGGAATCAGGCAGAAGAAAAGGTATGGGATGATAAGTTTATTGGTTTTCTTTATGGCAAACTCCTTGAAATTGGAATATTTTTTGAAAAAGAGGCCAGAAAGGAAGAAATACAACGGCATACGTATATTGGATAAGACATTATCAACGATATCTATATTGAAAGTCCATATGACGTGAAGCAGAACGACCAAAGTGATACACACACCCTTCATCAGGTCGATGTATTCAATGCGTTTCTTCTGTGTAGTGGGTTCCATAACCTCAATAATCTTCAGGTGAAGTCAAATTAGATATTGTGATTCTTTTTTATCGGATATGTATACGTCAAATGGATATTACTGTTCTTTGTCGTTTTTTGCATATACCCAGCGATAAACTTTATTCAATCCCAAAATGGAAATATCCTCACTAAAGTCATTAGCTTTAAATAAAAGATAATAGTCTGCCTCTATCTGTTTAGGCATAGTTGATATCCTCTTACCCGTTTGCCTATCATATAAATATTGAAAACGGAAAGAGTCGGGATAATTGTCAATCTTCACCCTGTCCTTTTCAGCGCCATATTCGTACGCGTATTTTACCGAAGGAGCAAACCAATAATCTAAATATATCACCTTTGATTCTTTTTGATTAACAGCAAATTTGAGACTTTCGTATTCCTCCTTATGAGAACCTCCAGGAAAAGCGATGACTCCATAATGGAAATGCCAGATAACCATGACAAGAAATATCTTGATATAATCATTAAGAAAACTCATTTTCTTAAGGTTGACATGTTGGTATACTTCATTAGCCAGATTCAGATACAAAACGATGGCCACAGATATTGTCCTGATATTGTCCCAAGGATACTTGCCCAATAAAGACAGAATGACAAACATCGTCGACACCATTAAAGAGACTGTTTGAAGTTGTGTTATCCTTCGATTCTTAAAATAAGAAACCAGCACAATGACTGTGTTTAGAAGGTATAACAAGAAATATCGTTCGAAGAACAAAGAAGGAGAATCCGACAGATATTTAAGATATTCCATTTTCCTCAATGACGGATTTTGGTACTGCAGCATAATGGCAATTATCACCAAAACGCCGAATAACAGAGGCAAGCAGAAAGCAACTAATTTTTTCCAGATAAGTGACTTCGTCTTGAGAATATTAATAAAAGTATAAACACCTATCACAAAAGCAAAAGCCACATATTCATATCTTGAAGTACAGAAAAAAGCCATACTAAGACTTAAAAACAGCAAATTCTTAGGGCTGTAATTGGAGTTTTTGCATTTGTGAAGGAGAAGCATCGCCCATAAAATACCCATCATTTCCATGGTATAGGCACGAACCTCAACCATCCTACTCATGGTAAGCGGGAAGACGAAAAGCAAAACCGCGCATGTAAAAGAAAAGAAAGTATTCTTTGTATAGATTGACAGATATTTATAGAAACATACTGCGAACCCAATGAAGAAGAGCAAGGAGAAAAACCGCACGAAAACATAATGATTAGAAATCATCAACCAGAAATATAACAATACCGAATAGCCTCCAGGATCCATATTGTGGTGACGATTATTTACAATCACCTGCCACAAACCTTGCTGTCCGGAGTTAGGTGCAGATTGGTGGTTAAGCCCCTTGGACATCCAAAACTGCCCCGCCTCGTCAAACCAAAGCCAAGGGTTGGTGATATATTTCCATAAGACGACCAAAGCAAAAGCAACAAGTAGAGCTGCAAAGACATATTTTCCTTTGGTCATTAGAATCTCAAATTTATTCATTCTTCTTTAGGCAAATGTATATAATACGAATTACGCTGTCTATTACAGTTTACTGTTAATGGCTCTGAAATCGCCCAGTGCCTTACGGCCGATATTGAAGATTCGCTTCATGTTGATAGAATTCACCCCAGCCCTCCGAGGTTTGAAAGTGACCTTATACCACCCAATAGCATATTTCCATTTAACGGCTATAGCAGAGACAGCGACATTGGAAAGGAAAAAATCTCTTGGAATCACGTCAAGAATAGGCTTGAGTTTGTCTGTTTTCATCAAACGGAAAGGGGTATTGGCATCCTTTACCCATACATGGAACATGAGCCAAACCACAAAGCGCAGCACTTTGGTCACAAAAACCCTGCTGAATCCATCCTGACGTCCCAGTCTGTGACCTATCTGGAAATCGAACTGATCACGATTCCTCCACATCTGCCAGAATTCATTGGGGTCGGTTTGTCCGTCACTGTCTGTCTGGAATATAAAATCCGCTCCATTCTCAATTGCATAACGATAGAGATAGAGCACCGTGGCTCCGTGTCCGGAATTGGGTTTGTCGATAGGTAAGAAAAAAGGATGGTCGCTTTTTTGTTCGTCCATGATTTTGTAAGTATCGTCCTTACTTCCATCATTGGCTATCACAAGTCTTGCTTCCACACCTTCTTTCACCAAATCCTCAACCAGAGGATACCATTGATTAATGGTATCTTTAATGTTTTCTGCTTCATTATAAGCAGGCATTACGATATATATCTTATCCATGTTGACTTATTTATGATTGACAGTACAAGTATCTTCTCTTTTCGTCGGTTTGAATGTAAAGTATCTGTTGGCCAAAAACTGAAAGAATACGACTAAAACGATTGAAAGTAACTTTGAAACTAATCTGTCCATTTGCATCAAGTCGATGCAGAAATAAAGTATCAAGTCGCTCAACACAAGTCCACTGAGTCCAACCGCCAGAAACACCAAGAACCTCCGTCTCACATGGTCCTTTACCTTGAAATTGTATTTACGGTTCAAATAGAAACTTGTGGTTATACCAGCTAACACACTAATACAATTTGACACAAGATAGTTGATGTCACAAATGCTGACAAGAAAAGAATAGACAGCAAAATCTATTGCCGCCGAAAACATTCCTATGATACCATAAAGAATCAAGTTGTGGAACTTACGATAAATATTTTTGACGTATTTTATCATATTTTGTGCTTCAATTGCAAAATTACATCATTATTTCAAACTTCCCAACAAATTGCCATTCGTTTTATAGATGACAAGACATCGTTTCTCAGAATTTATTCTTTTGTGCATCCATTCTCTATGCAAATGTCACCATCCGGTTCTATTTTTCAGAAGATTTGGATTCCTCAACTACATCTTTTGGCCTATACTTAATCAAGTCTTTCTGTGCTGTGAAATAAGGGAATATGGTTTTGAAAAGCCATATTGTGGGTGGCATAAGAACCAATAATATGATGAAATTGATGTATTCTGGAAAATCATATATTTTTCTCAGAATAGTCAGATATGCATAATGGGTTCCTAAGACAATCAGCGAATATCTGCCTAAGTATGATACAAAAGGAAGTCTTTTGATTTTTTTACATAGAATGATGACCACGCCTATTGAACTTAAGGCGCTAATATAAGTAAAGGGATATATGTCGCCAAAACGAGCAACATTAAGACTGACGTTTTTCTGTGCGAAAAGAAAAGCGCAAGCAATAGCTAGAATCAAAAAGACTCCGAGTTGTTTTCTGCTCCATTCTTTTTGCAGCAGTCCATAAATTTTTGTAAGATGAGCTGCATACAAGTAAGGCAGCATCATGACTGCTGTAAAAAAAGCGTGCTCAATGATAGAACGACGTGTAGACAGGACATACTCTTCGTATAAACCGCATACATAATAATTGATGAGTGTTATGATGGCTAATATAATGACATGAGTCAAAATTGATTTGTTTCTTGTTGCCTTTTCAAAGAAATAATATAAAATTTGTGCAAAGAACAAACTCTTCAAAAACCAGAGTACGCCATTGTTTGTGTGGATTGGTGCCAATAACCAGAACAAGGGATTGGTGAAGTTTGTTGTAAAGAGAAATGACAAGGCGCAATAAGGTACCCAGCTGAAGAAAAAATAGGGAATAAGAATCCTATTCGTTTTATGAATCAAAAACTCCTTAAAGCAAGAGAGAGGTTTGAAAAATATGCCGGCAATGAAAAAATAAAGTGGCATAAAGAAATTGAAGACCACTTTGTCGACAATATCGATGCCAAAAAGGAAAACAGTATGATGGAAAACCACATAAATAATACACACGCCCTTCATCAGGTCGATGTATTCAATGCGTTTCTTCTGTGGGGCTTGTTCCATAAAGTGAATCTAAAACATAGAAGTAGGAATGGAGTGTTCCATCCCTACCCTATTGATTTCATCCATGCAATCGCAGGAGGATTATTTCATATTCGTGTAGACGTTCTGTACGTCGTCGAATTCCTCCAGACGCTCAATCATCTTCTCGATGGTCTCGCGTTGCTCATCGGTCACCTCCTTCAGGTCATTGGGTACGTAGGTGAATTCAGCCGAAGTGATTTCGAAACCGTTATCCTCCAGATATTTCTGGATATTAGCGAACTGGTTAGGCGCTCCGTAAATGGTGATAGTTGTCTCGTCTTTATCTTCGTCGTATTCCTCATCGAACTCGTCGCTCACGTCAAACTCAATGAGTTCAAGAATCATTTCGTCCATGTCCATACCGTCTTTTTTCTTGAAAGAGAATTGAGCGTAGTGGTCGAAAAGATATGCCAGCGACCCCATAGTGCCAAGGGTTCCGTTGAACTTGTTGAAAATACTGCGAACGTCGGCCACTGTACGTGTGGTGTTGTCAGTAAGTGTATCGACAAAGACAGCTATTCCGTGAGGACCGTAACCTTCGTAAGTCATGGTCTTGTAAGCGCTCTTGTCCTTACCCATAGCGTTCTTGATGGCACGCTCGATGTTTTCCTTCGGCATATTCTCATGCTTGCAGGTGGCGATGATGGCGCGCAGGTGCGAGTTGCTGTCAGGATCTGGACCGCCTTCTGACACAGCGATGGCAATCTGCTTACCCAGTCTTGTAAATGTTTTGGCCATGTTTCCCCATCTCTTGAGTTTTCTGGCCTTGCGGAATTCAAATGCTCTTCCCATTGGAATAAATGATTTAATGTGTTTATATTTTATTATTGTTCTCTTATTGTTCTCTTTCAGCCTTCTTCATGAAATAGTAGCAGAGCACCAGGCAGATAGTGGGTATAAGGATGTAGATGTTGAAGCCACCAAAAGCAATCTGGGCAATCCAGAGTACCATCAGCACGAAATACATAATCCTGAATATCTTATAGCGCATCTGTTACAAGTATGTCTGAAAAGAACCTATACCAGAACTACGTGGTTTTGATATAGGTTCTCTCTTGTGTTATCTTAATTTGGCGTCGAGCTGCTTCTGCAAGTTCATGATGATTTTGTTCATCACAGCATCAATAGCCTTGTCGTTGAGAGTCTTGGTCTCGTCCTGGAGCATGAAGTTGACAGCATAGCTCTTCTTGCCCGCCTCGAGGTTTTTGCCCTCATAAACGTCGAATAGGGACACAGCCTTGAGCAGTTTCTTCTCGCTTTGGTAAGCGATGGCCTCGATCTGAGCGAATTCCACCTTTTTGTCAACGAGAAGTGCCAAATCGCGGCTTACAGCCGGGAACTTAGGAATCTCGTGGAACGAAACTGTGTTCTTCTTGATGAGTTTCATCAAGGCTGTCCAGTTGATGTCTGCATAATAAACGGGTTGCTGTATCTCGCAGCGCTTGAGTTGCTTGCCAGCAACAATTCCGTACTGTGCGACGACCTTACCTGCGCGGTTGGAGATGACGGTGGCGTTGCTGAAGATATCGTTCTTCAGGTCGGCGAAAACGAGCGAACCGAATGGTACACCCAGACGCGAGAAGATGTTCATCACGTATGCCTTGAGTTCCCATACGGTAGCATCCTCATTGGGATGAGCCCAGTTGCCGTTGACGCGTTTTCCTGTAATCCAGAGTCCGAGGTGATAGTCTTCGGAATAGCAAGCCAACACCTTGTCGGAATCCTTCTTGTTTGCGTCATAATAATAGCAGTTTCCGAATTCAAAGAAACGGAGGTCTTGACGCTTGCGGTTAATGTTGTGAGCCACGCACTCCAGTCCGCCATAAAGCAGTGTCTGTCGCATTACTCCGAGGTCCTGACTCAGGGGGTTGATGAGTTTCACTGTGTTCTCGGCCTTGTAGGTCTCGTTGTCCTGATAGTACGCCACTTTCGTGATGGAGTTATTGAGAATCTCATTGAAACCACATCCTACCAGTTGCTCGCTGACGATGTTGGCAAGTTTGTTCTCCTTATCAAGTTGTCCTTTCACCGTGAGACTCGACTTCAGTTGGGTGGGAATCTCGATGTTGTCGTAGCCATATATACGGAGCACTTCCTCTACCACGTCGCATGGACGCTGTACATCCACACGGTAGGCAGGCACTTCCAGGCGCAGTCCTTCCCCATTCTCTTCCAGTACCTTCATGCCGAGGTTCTGACAGATACTCTTGATGGTGTCAGTAGGCAAGGTCTTGCCAATAAGGTCGTGGCAATATTTGTAATCGAAGTCAATGATTGCGTTCTTGGGCAGGTAGTCGTTCTTCACGTCCTTGATTTCCATAGCAATCTCTCCTCCAGCCAGTTCTTTGGCCATCAAAGCAGCCTGCATCAGCGCGTAGAGTTGTCCGTCGGGATCCACACCGCGTTCGAAGCGGTAACTGGCATCCGTCTGGAGTCCATGACGGCGTGCGCTCTTGCGTATCCATGTGGGATGGAAGTAAGCAGACTCGAAAAGCACGTTGGTCGTGGTCTCGTATGTGCCGGAGCCTTTACCTCCGAACACACCGGCGATACACATGGGTTCCTCGGTGTTGCAGATGGCGAGGTCACGGTCGGAGAGTTCATGCTCAACACCGTCGAGTGTGACGAATTTGTAGCCTTTTGGCATGGTCTTCACCACAACCTTGTTGCCCTTCACCATGTCGGCGTCAAAGCAATGGAGTGGCTGGCCATAAGCCATCATGATATAATTGGTGATATCCACGATGTTGTTGATAGGACGCTGACCTATAGTTGTTAGTTTGTCTTTCAACCATTTAGGGCTCTCACCTACCTTGCAGTTCTTCACGGTCACTGCGCAGTAGCGTGGGCAAGCTTCCTGGTCCACTACCTCAACGTCGATGTCGAGGTCGTGATTGTCGACCTTGAATGCCTCGCAGGATGGACGATGGAGGTTAGTCTTGATGCCATGCTGGAGCAGGTAGGCATAGAAATCTCGAGCCACTCCCCAATGTGAGCATCCGTCGGAGTGGTTGGGCGTGATGTCCACCTCAATCACCCAGTCGCTTTCCAAGCCATAGTACTTAGCGGCAGGTGTGCCCACAGGTGCGTCGGCAGGCAGGACAATGATACCGCTGTGGTCGGTGCCAATACCGATTTCGTCTTCGGCGCATATCATTCCATTGCTCTCCACACCACGGAGTTTCGATTTCTTGATGGTGAAGCAGTTGTCTCCATCATAGAGTTTGGTGCCGAGGGTGGCCACAATCACCTTCTGTCCGGCTGCCACATTGGGAGCGCCACAGACAATTTGCTCTTCCTTACCCTCACCGAGGTTCACTTTGCACACATGCATGTGGTCGCTATTGGGATGTGCCTCGCATGTCAGCACCTCACCAACCACCAAACCTTCAAGTCCGCCTTTAATCGACTGTACTTCCTCGATGGCATCCACCTCCAGTCCTACGCTGGTCAGTGCGTCGGCCACCTGCTGTGGAGTCATGTCGAAATCCACATATTCCTTAAGCCATTTATAACTTACGTTCATTGCTTTTATTTGTTTGTTTAGTTCTTGTTCTAATAGAAATCGGTTTATTACGGTTCTGATATCCCTTATCATGTTTATGCGAGATTCAAACCTATCAAATCTCATTCTAATCAAGGATACAGAAAAATCACGCAAAGTTAGTCAAAATTCCGCAATTATCCTCACTTTCCATCCGAAAATCTGAAAAACAAAAATAAAATGTTTGAAATGTCGGATTCTTAAATCATCAGATAAGCCTATGAATGCCTACACTTATCCCATACAGAGTCCTACTTTTCCAATCTAAATTTCACTCTTCAAAACATAAAAATTACTGAATCGCATATCTTTTTCGTTTTTTATAGTTAATTTTGCCATATTATTTGAAACCCATAGGTTTTTGCTTGGTGGCTTCGATGTTTTTCACGAGATAACTAGACTTAGAACGATATGAAAAGATTTTTTACTTTTGTAGCGACAATGCTCATGTTCTGTGCCACGATGAATGCACAAGAGACCCTGAAACCATTTTCTTACCAATGGTCAGCAGACCAAGGCGACGGCACCTATATCAACCCCATCGTCAATGCAGACTTTCCCGACTGCGACGTCATTCGTGTGGGCGACACGTATTATTTTGTCGGTACTACCATGTACCACTTCCCTGGTGCCACCATCTTGAAATCGAAAGACCTTGTCAACTGGGAGTTTTGCGCCAATCCCCTGGAGCGAATAGACAGCAACGATGCCTATAATCTTCTGAACGGCAAGCACCATTATTCACAAGGGCAGTGGGCAGCCTCACTGAAATACCACGATGGAAAATTCTACCTTTATTTCATCTGTTACGGACGTTCGGGAGTTGACGACACACAGAACATTCTCCTTACAGCCACTGACCCAGAGGGACTATGGTCAATGGTGAAAATGAACGAACACTATTATGACTCGGGGTGGATGTTCGACGATGGTGAAAACGGTGATGGATACCTTTATGTTGCTTGTGGTATTGGCGATATCTGGGTGAACAAACTTGACCCCGTGACTTTGCAGAAAATCTCAAGCCAAAGGGTGATTTCTGTAGGAAACGGTTGCGAAGGTTCCCACATGTACCACATCGGCGATTATTATTATATCTACGCCACCTATGGAGGCACTGAGGGTTCTCAGACCATCTTCCGTGCAAAGAAACCGATGGGGCCATACGAGGAGCATCAAGGTCGTGTGTTCGAAAGACAACGCATCCATCAAGGAGCCCTTGTAGAGACACAGACCGGAGAATGGTGGACCGTACTCTTTAAGGACAACGGCGCTATTGGGCGCATCCCTTATCTTGAACCCGTCGTATGGAAGAATGGTTGGCCAGTAATCGGGAACAACGGAATCGACGTGAGCAAGAACAGCAAACCTTACCGCAAACCAGACGTGGGAGCCACGTATCCCAAGACCTACCTCCCGACCAATGACCCTTTTGCCGCTCCTACGTTGGGAAAGCAATGGGAATGGAACCATAATCCCGTCAACGATGCGTGGAGTCTTACCGAACGTCCAGGCCACTTGCGTCTTTACACAGCCTCAGTCACCAGCCATCTCGTTTCAGCCCGTAATTCCATCACGCAGCGCATTATCGGACTCAACCCTGAAGGCACCGCTTCCAACAGGTATTCCTGGTGTTACGGCACTGTGAAAATGGATGTAAGTGGAATGCAGGAAGGCGACGTGGCAGGACTGTCTGTCTTCCAGACCCCTTATTCTTTCATCGCAGTCAAAGTACAGGATGGCAAGAAGTTTTTTTATAGCGAGCGGTGCACCTTCAACAGCCAGAATCACAATGTGGCAGAAACAAAGAATGGCATTGAATTGACTTCCGACATTGTCTACCTACGCGCCATGCTCAGTTTCGGCAGCAACACCTGCCGCTATCAATACAGTTATGACAACAAGACTTGGCGTTCCTTTGGCGTCACAATGACCATGGGTTACACACTTGATTTCTTTGTGGGACAACGTTTCTATCTCTTCAACTATGCCACTCAGGCTTTGGGCGGTCATGTAGATATCGATTGGTTCTCCACAGAAAAGGAATTCACAGAGGAAGATTTCTATTCCCCTGAAACACTTGCCCAAATGGCGATGCCTCAAGCAGGTGAGGAACGTCAGGCAGAAGAACTCTTCTCGTTGAAGGACGAATCTTTTGTTCCCGACCTCTATCTGTCAGGAAACATCAGGTATATGTCTTCTGCATCAACCTTCACTTCGGGAAGAAACGGTTTCGGAGGGTGGCATTATCCCAATGCAATTGATGTGTCTCCATACAAATACCTTGTCATCAATCTTTTACGTACACCAGCATGTAATGCCGTACTGAAGATTTACGACCAGAATACGCTATGGATGGCCGAGGCTTACGAAGATGCAGTCAAGGTGAGGAATATCGTTGTGGACCTCCATAACATCACCACCCCATCAGGCCGTGCCATCGACCCCTCACACCTCTACACGGTAGGTTTCCAATCTGATGGTTCCTCCCCTATCTACATCAAAGAGGCATTCCTCTCAATGGATGGTCAAACTCCTGCAACCGATATCCAGTCAATACAGATTGACCAACAAGTTTCGAACATGAGCAAAGACACATACTTCACCCTTGATGGCCGCCGCCTCAAAGGCACTCCCCAACAAAAAGGGCTATACATCGTGGATGGCAAGAAATATTGGGTGAAATAGCCATCAATTATGTTTGGATACAAAATCATCGCACTCGATTTAGACGGTACACTGCTTACATCAGCACGTCTCATCACAGCCCGGACACAGGACATCCTGCTCAGATTGCAGCAAGAAGGATGCAAGGTGGTCATCTCCACAGGCCGTCCCGTGTTCGGTTCAGCTCGAATTGCAGACCAACTGCATCTGAATGAGTACGGTGGATTCATCATGGCATACAATGGAGGAGTAGTTCAGAACTGGCAGACAAAGGAAATCATCTATTCCAACATGCTATTGTCAGAAGCGATACTGGAGTCTTACCAATTCGCGAAGTCAGCCGGCTTGTCCATCATTTGTTATCACGACGAATTCCTGGTGAGCGACGACGAGATGAATCCATATATGGAACGCACCTTGAAGCGCAATGGGCTGACATTTAAGAAGGTGAGCAATTTCTTGGAGGAGGTCACCTACCCTATTTCGAAATGTATGATTATCGGTGAGCCTGTGGCGTTACATGAACTTGAGGAAGGTATTCTGGCCTCCCGGCCAACGACATTCACGGTCTATCGCAGCGAGCCGTATTTCCTGGAGGTAGTACCTCCACACATCAATAAGGCAGAGGGATTGAAAGTATTGCTTCAACATTTGTCAATCCCTGCGCATCAACTCATCGCGTTCGGCGACAATTTCAACGATGTCCCCATGATTCGCCTCGCTGGTATGGGCGTTGCAATGGGCAATTCTCCGCAAGAGGTGAAAGACTCCGCCGATGCCGTGGCTCCCACGAACGACGAAGAAGGAATAGCATTCTTTTTGAGTCAGAAAGACCTGTATCTATAATAATTTGTGTGTTTTCGCTGAAACAAAAACTGTACGAACTATGAACGACAAGAGTTTATTATTGGTTATGGCCATCATGCTGGTTTGCGTGAGTGTCATGGTGGGATGCGCCCAACTGAAAGGTGCCAGTGCAGTCAAGACAAAGACCACCGAAATATTCTATAGCTATCACAGTAACTCTGGTATTGCCATCTCTACCTCTTACTATATTTATCCCGACTCATTAATCTGGGATTATCATGAATACCGCAACGATTGCCATTTGAGGGATGTTATCATTTACAACCCTCAAGAGTTTAGCCAACTGATTGCCACCCTTTCGCAAATCAAATTCTCGGTGAAAGGAACTCCTGACATCAGTTCTGGAGGCGATGGTTTTTCATATGCTTTTTTCATCGAAAAGGATAAATACTTGTATTTTGATGACACCTATCAGACATCAGGCGATTACGACAAATTGACAACAACAATCGACCAATTCATCATCAGTCATTCAACACGAGCAGAGAAAACATTCAAACGTCTTTCTGATTCTCCGCATGAACGTGGTGAATTTGGCGAGTTTATGGTCCTACCCCAAGAACTAGAACCATACAAGGAGGAAAAATAAAGCCCTTATTATATTTCTCTTATTTCTTCTTGTCAGCCAAGTACATACCTATCAGAATCAATACAGTTCCTAAGAGGAACCAATAGGTAATCTGTTCGTTCAGAATCCACCATGCGAAGACGATAGTTACCAAAGGATTGATATAGACATAGTTGGTGGCAACAATGGCACCCAGTTTATCCATGACCCAAGTCCAAGCCAGGAAACAGGCCATTGACGCAATGCTACCAAGGAAGAGTAGATTGAGGAATACATCTAACTTGAACACCACATTCAGATTAGGCAACTCTGGATGAAAGAAATAATAAGGGATAATGGTGACCAGTCCATAAAAGAAGACTTTTCGAGTGATGAACACAGCGTCATAACGTTTGTTGGCTGGTATCATCAACAAGGAATAGACAGCCCAACATAATGTTGCTGCAAAAGCCAGTGCATCACCTAAAGGTGACAGATGAAGAATAAAACGGCCGTTGAGCACAACGATAGCCACACCCAAAACCGCCATCAGCGTTCCGGTCATTTGCACGGAACTCATTCTTTCTGAGCGATAGAAACCACCTATCAGCAGTGCTGCAAACAGTGGACAACAGCAGACAATCAAGGATGTGTTTGTCGTAGTTGTGTAGTTCATCGCTGAGTTTTCCGTAAGAAAATACAACGAACCACCTGTCAGTCCAAGGCATGCCATCAGCATTTCATCTTTCCAATTGTCTGACCATAACCGGAACCCACGTCGAGTCAGTGCAAAACATAACAGCAACACGTAAGCGATGATGAAGCGCAATGTGAAAATGTGGGCAGCACTCAGGCCGTTCATCAAAAGCAGTTTGGTGAACACGAAAGTGCTGCCCCATATCGCCACAACGACAAAAGCAGTCAGATGATAAAGGAAAGAGTATTGCTTCATGCCACTTTCCTCAGACTTACAGCACTGGTAGCAAAAACTCCCAGATAAGGTCTATATATGGCTGGTAGAGAGACGAAGAGGTGGTTAACACCAATACGGCATCACGGTTGGGGAACACCATAATGTATTGTCCAGCATAACCATCAGCACGGAATGCGTTGTGACGGCAAATCCACATCTGATATCCATAGCCCTGAACCCATTCGTTGTTGTCCTTGTTAAGTCCCGCTTTCTCAAGGTCTTCGAAACGAGTACCAGAAGGAGCGGAAGGCACTTGGTAGCTCGACATCTCCTTCAGCCATTCAGCAGGAACGACTTGTTTGCCGTTCCACTTTCCTTTTTGCAGGAACAGTTGCCCTAGTTTAGCCATGTCCTCTGTTTTGATGTTCAGTCCCCATCCTCCACAGTTGATGCCTTGGGGACTTTCATCCCATGTCGGACGGTTAATGTTTAGGGGTTGGAAAAGGCGAGTGTCGAGATAGTCGATGAGTTTCTCACCTGTCACTTTCTGGACGATGGCAGAGAGCATGTAAGTGCCTATGGAATTATAAAGATAATACTCTCCCGGTTGATGCTTGACGGGCCATGCCAGGAAACTCTCTACCCAATCCACGGAGTCAGCCCTTGAGCTATTAGGTTCCTCATCATGTCCGCAAGTCATTGTCAGTAAGTCGCGTACAGTCATAACTTTCAGATAGTCACTTGGTTCGTCGGGCAGTTGGTCTGGGAAGAATTTAACCACAGGGTCTGTGAGGTTCAACTTACCTTCATTGATGGCAAGTCCCACAGCAATGGCAGTGAATGTCTTGCTGACCGAAAACATTGGATGAGGAGTCTCAGCAGAATGTCCGTTGAACCATTTCTCATACACCACTTCTCCATGTTTCAAAATCATGATGCTATGAAGGGTAATGGAATCAGGGGCGACAGGGCGTGTTTTTGTGGCCTGAACAAAAGAATCGATAGCGGCAACCATTTCTGGTGCGGCATTCGCTCTTGGCAGGTCATTGATGACTTTTTCTTGTTTACAGCCTGTCAATATCATGAGCATAGCCAGCAAGAAAAGGAAAAAACATTTCTTCATAATTGGAGGGCGGTTTTGAAAGTGAATAAATGTGTGTAATAATGAAGTGGAAGTAAAACTCCTGGTTGTTGCGAAAAAGGCCTTGTTCCTCATCTGAGCCAAAGGCCTAAAGGGAAAAGTGGTTCAAAGTTATGAAATAAACTTCAGACAGAGAAGAAAAAACAGACGTTTTCAATGGTCCAAAAGAGAAATAATGTGTAATTTTGCAAAGAAAAACTATTATTGTCTTTCTAAAACCATTTTTACAAATATGGAACAAAACATCAAGAAGAACAAGGAAGAATTCATCCAACTTCTGAAATCCACGAAGAGAGAAGGTATTGACAACCTTATTGAGGACCTAGAACAACTGGGTTTCTTTGAAGCGCCAGCATCAGCCGGACATCATCTGAATGTAGCAGGAGGATTGGTAGAGCATTCGCTGAACACTTACAAATCCGCCATGGCAGTCTGGGAAGGAATGAAGAAACTGGAGCCTTCATTGGAGAGTAGCGTGAAGCATGACAGCATCATCCTGGCCAGCCTGCTTCACGACTTATGCAAGGCCGACATCTACGTTCGAACGGTGAAGAAGCGGAAGACGCCATTGGGAACATGGGAGGATGCCGAAGGCTACAAGGTTACCTACAAAAGTTTTCCCATGGGGCATGGTGAGAAATCGCTGGTACTCGCTTTATGCAGCGGATTGGAACTTAGTGATGACGAGATGCTTGCCATACGCTGGCACATGGGTGCTTGGGGCATCAACATGAACAGTGTCGAGGAGGTGAAGAGTTACGATGCAGCAAGGATGTTATATCCGCTTGTCACAATTATCCAAACCGCCGACGGGCTAGCCGCCTCCATTCTTGAGCGTTCTGCCGAAAAACTGGATGAATTGTAAATAAGAGATTGTATGACGCTAAAAATCCGCCACTTTCAGATGAAAGGGCGGATTTTTTGTGGATGTCTGACTATGGGCGCGTTCAATAAGCGTGCTCGTCCATCAATTCCGAAGCATCAATCTTACGGTTGTTGATTTTCCGCCAAGCATAAACAATGTAGGCCAAAACAAAAGGCACAAGCAATGAAACATAAAACATAGTCGTCAGCGTGAATTCGCTCGAACAACTGTTTTCCAACGTCAGACTGCTTTGGAGACTCGTCGTACTGGGATAATAGGCTGTATGGTTGTAGCCAGCGAGGAGCAACAACATGGTGACCGTCAACACTGTGCCTACCCCACTATACCAGATGCCCTTTTCAAAGTCGGGTTTCGCCAGTGTTCGCAAAAGTCCGAAAAGCACCAACACCACACCTACGAGCAAGATGACCATTACCAGTGGCATGGCCAGCAAGTTATGGAGATACTTGTAAGGCTCCATGATAACCTCCCCTGTCGTACTATCCACTGCAAAACCGTCCATCAAGAGCATGTGGACAAACCATATGAGGAAGAAGATAAGGAAGGCCAAGCCGTCGCTCCACAGTCGTCGGCGTGTGTTGTTCTGCAACTGACGCTCGTTGATGTCATTAATGAAATACAGTTCAGCCAGCACCCGCGCCAGAAAGAGCACCGCAATGCCAAGCGAGATATTCCAAGGATTCACAAGAGCTTCCAAGCCGTGCCATGAACTGGACCACTGGCTGATGATGGGCTGGAACTGTGAGGATATGTTGTCTTTGTTCACCACAAACCCACTTCCAGTAAAGAAGGTCGAGACTGCGCCTCCCAAAAGTAGCGGAGCGATAATGCCGTTAATCACGAGGAAGACATGATAGACTTTTTCACCCAAGAGATTGCCAGCCTTGGCACGGAACTCATAACTCACAGCTTGAAGCACAAAACTGAACAGCAAAATCATCCACAGCCAGTAAGCGCCTCCAAAACTTGTGCTGTAAAAGAGAGGGAAGGACGCGAAGAAAGCGCCGCCGAAGGTAACGAGTGTAGTAAAGGTGAACTCCCACTTGCGTCCTGTGGAGTTGATCATCAGACGGCGCTGTGTGTCGCTTTTGGGCAAGGTCAGAAGCAATGAATTGCCGCCTTGGACAAACAACAGGAATACCAACAGACCTGCCAGTAGCGACACGATAAACCACCAATATTGCTGAAGAAAAGAATATGTCATAGTTTGGGCCCTTTCTTTATAGTTTTACACATAATACCAATCTCGGCGATAAGCATCACCGTAAAGAGGAACAAGAAGATGAAGAACGTGAGTTGAACGCTCGATGTCGAGAGTTGCGACACCGCCACATTCGTCGGTAGCATGTCTTGAATCACCCATGGCTGACGACCGCACTCTGCCACCGCCCAGCCAGCCTGACCAGCGATGTATCCCAATGGAATGGTGAGCAAAGCAATCCAGTGCATCCACTTCATGCGGCTGAGGTCCTTCTTGTACACGAAGAACAGCATCACCATGAAGAAAAGAATAAAATATCCGCCAAGCATGACCATAATGCGGAACATGTAGAAAGTCAGCGGGACGTTAGGCACCACATCTTCAGCGTTCTTGATGTAACCGTAGCCAAAGTAAGGCATATTCTCATCAAGGGTCTGACGGGCGGCAACTGCAGTGGCAGTGTCACCCTCAGCTTTTGCAGTTCGGTAGTTGGAGAACGCCACAATTGCCTTTCGACCTCGCTCCATCTTCTCCTCAACAGAGAGGGCGATTGTTCCGTCCTTTTGCGTATAACCACCCTCCAGGATATTCTTGATACCAGGAACGAAAGCCTCCGGGTCTCTTTCAGCCAAGATGGAGAGCATGTGAGGCACTTCAATACGGAACAAGAAAGGATCAACACTGTCAGTGGGGCATTCTTTATCGGGATTCAGTATACCGAAAGCCACCAAACCAGCACCAGCCTCGCCCTCATAATAACCTTCCATGGCTGCGAGTTTCATGGGCTGCCGTTGAGCCACCTCATAGCCGGCACCATCTCCTGTAAGAGCGCAAAGACCAGCGGCAATAAGACCTGTCCAAGCGGCAATTTTGATGCTGCCTAAGGCAAACTCTTTCTCTTTATCACGGTTCTTCAGCAAGTACCAGCAACTGACGCCTACGACGAAAAGGGCACCAAGCACCCATCCAGAAAGCACCGTGTGGCAAAACTTATTGACCGCCATAGGTGAAAAAGCCACAGCCATGAAATCTACCATCTCGTTGCGAGCGGTGTCAGGGTTGAATTCCATCCCTACAGGATATTGCATCCAAGAGTTAGCCACCAGAATCCACCATGCAGAGATAGTGGCGCCAATGCCCGTGAGCCATGTGGAGGCAAGGTGGAAGCCTCTGCTCACTTTATTCCATCCAAAAAACATCACTGCCACAAAAGTAGCTTCCATAAAGAAAGCGACTATACCTTCAATGGCGAGCGGCGCTCCGAAGATGTCGCCCACAAACCAACTGTAGTTGCTCCAGTTAGTGCCGAACTCAAATTCAAGGATGAGTCCTGTAGCAACACCTACTGCGAAGTTGATACCGAAAATCGTTTGCCAGAACTTTGCTGTCTGCTTCCAGAAATCGCTCTTGGTGCGGTAGTAGATGGTCTCCATGATTGCCATGACTAATGCCAGCCCAAGGGTCAGAGGGACAAATATCCAATGATAAATCGCAGTAAGCGCGAACTGCGCACGCGACCAATCAATCAATGACATATCAATGTTTTCCATAAGCTTGTGTGTTATTAATATATTAAAGTATCACTTAAATAAACTATTATAATTAATTGATTTATAGATTATTATTAACTAGATATACTAGATTTTCTAGATTTTCTAGATATTCTAGATTTTTGAAATTATTGGTTTATCAGGGGCGGCGTTCGATGAGTTGCTGGCTGACGAAATCTTCTTTTTGAGCATCATTGCCAGCTACATTGTTAAGGTAGTTAGGGAAGAAGAATACACGAAGAATGCAGAACATAATGAAGAGTTTAATGAGAATCAAAGCCCACAATGTTTTGCCGATTGTCATGTTTCGGAATCCATCGGCATAAAGCGACCATATTTTCATCAGTTTTTCTCTCATCAGTAAGAGTTAAAAGGTTTCAAACGCAAATATAAGAATAATTACGGTTACACCAATAATTTTAGAAAAAACATTTCACTATTTTTTGCACTATTTTTTGCACTGCTTCTTGCAGCGATTCTTTCTATGGGAGTGATGCTTGATTTTCTTTACGGGGAAGGTGAAATACGTGTTAGGGAAAGGCTCGTCACGAAGTACGAAATGCCACCATTCACTTTCGTAGGGTTTAAATCCGTGTCGTATCATGGCCTGCCGTAGTATCATGCGATTCTTGAACTGCTCTGGAGTGATGGAACGACCAGTAGAGCTCTTGGAATTGTCACCTGTGTACTCCCCTGTGACTGGATTACCGCAGAAGTCTGGATGACTTTCGGGACCGAACCAGTCAAATGTGCCACCCATATCGAGTTCTTTCTCTGTAGTCATGTCGAAAAGTGTGAGGTCAAGTGTAGAACCTCGAGTATGTCCGCTCTTCTCACAGATATAATCTTGTTTGAAAAGTACACTTTTATCCAGGTCGGGATAAAAATAAGGTTTCATAATCGTGTCGGGCACATCAGCGGCCCACCTGACAAAATGGTCAACACCTTTCTGTGGACGGTAAGCATCATAAATTTTCAATCGATATCCCAACAGCATCAGGTCGTCGCTCACAGCCTTGAGACTGTCAGCAGCAACTCTTGTCAGAAGTGCTGTGGGTTCCTCATAGCCGTCTATTCGTTGACCTACGAAGTTATAGGTGGAGAAATAGCGTATTTCCAGGATGGCATCTGGGACAACATCAGTGAGATTCACAAACTGGCTGTTATCAGCTTGTGGGCTAATTTCGTGTTTGCAATGACTTTTCTTACAGGCAGTTGCTAACAGACTGCATACTATAAGGAAAGTCGCGATTTTCCATTGATTTCTAGTGTTCATAGTGATAAATATAGTAAAAAAAAACGGTATATATACATAATATTATTTGACACTTGTTAGGTCAGCATTAATTGATATGATTTTGCAAATATAATGCAATTTCTTTTATTCTAAATGTTAAGAAGAATAAAAAAAGCATCTTACCATTAATCTTTTACGTTTTTTGTGAGTCAGATAATTGTGAGGGCAAGAGAAGACGACTCGGACAAGAAGAACCCTGGGGCCTCCGAAGCGTTTTCACACAGAAATCACAAGAAAACTTGCTTGCCACTGAAAAAAAACAATTATCAACAACTACAACAAATTTAGGATTATGAAAAAGTATTTTATGATGGCCATAGCCACTGCAATGATCAGCATGACTGCATTCGCACAACAAGTTGACAACAGCCAGAACCGCGGCAGACGCCAAGGCCCACGTCCCGACATGAGCAAGATGACAGAGATGCGCGCCAACCAGATAGCCAACCAACTCTCTCTCGACGACGCCACCACTGCCAAGTTCACCGAGATTTACAAGTCATACGTGAACGACTTGCAGGCTGTGAACACCAAATACCACCCCCAAAAAGAGGTGAGCAAGAAAGAGGACAAGAACAACAATGATGCCAAACAATGTCCAAAGACTCGTCCAGAGCGCAAAGCACTGACAGACAAGGAAGTGGAAGACCGCATGGTCAATGGGTTCAAGGAGAAGAAGGAGAAGATAGAAGTACAGGAAAACTACTACAAGAAATTCCGTACCATTCTCAACCCAAAGCAGATTCAGAAGGTCTACGCTATGGGTGGTAACAATGGCCGCAGAGGCATAAATAAAGGAATGAAACCAAGAGGTGGTCAGCAGAAGATGAGAGGCCAGTTCAGAGGTGGCAAGAATGGCGGACCACGCATGATGCCTCAGGGCTCAAGACGCTTTGCTTGGAACGCACCCCAGAGCAACAGCAAACAGATGTAGGCGTGTCCCATTGAACAGAAACAGAAACAGCAAAAGCGACATAATAAACAGTTTTTTCACATAGGTTAATTGATTGAAGGTATTATTACATTATTAAGCCAATAAATTTGAATTGTAATATTATCAAGACAATAAATCCGGCCACGCGTGAGCGCAGCCGGATTTATGCTTTATTAATTTGTCAACAATATGCCATCAATATGCTCTGGCGATGAGCACGCGGCACTTGCTGGGCTTTCCTGTGACCATATCCACGCCAGGAGTCTGCTCGTAAGCGAAAGGCACACAACGAATAGTGGCTTGTGTCTCCTCCTTGATGCGAGCCTCGGTCTCAGCGGTGCCATCCCAGTGACAAAGGAAGAAACCACCATCCTTGACACGCTCCTTGAACTCATCATAGTTGTCGCATTCATAGATATGTGCGTCGCGGAAATCGACTGCCTTCTTGTAGATGTTCTGCTGCATGTCGTCGAGTAAGGACTTCACATATTCTTCGATTCCCTCCAGTGAACGAGTCTCTTTCTCGAGAGTGTCGCGGCGCATCACTTCAACGGTGCCGTTCTCCAAATCGCGTGCTCCCATCACAAGACGTACAGGAATTCCCTTGAGTTCATAATCGGCGAACTTGAATCCTGGACGTTTGTTGTCAGCATTGTCATACTTCACACTCACACCCATGCCTTTCAACTTGGCAACAATACCATCCACCTTGTCATTGATGGCCTGGAGTTGCTCATCGTTCTTGTAAATAGGCACGATAACCACTTGAATAGGAGCCAACGCAGGTGGCAGAACCAGTCCGTTGTCGTCGGAGTGGGTCATGATGAGTGCGCCCATCAGTCGGGTGCTCACGCCCCAACTTGTGGCCCAAGCATACTCAGGTTTGTTGTCTTTGTTGAGGAACTGCACATCGAACGCCTTTCCGAAGTTCTGTCCGAGGAAATGGCTGGTTCCACTCTGCAAGGCTTTGCCGTCCTGCATCATGGCCTCGATGGTATAGGTGTCGAGTGCGCCGGCGAAGCGCTCTGTCTCACTCTTCACACCCTGCACCACAGGCACAGCCATGTATTTCTCAGCGAATTCAGCATAAATCTTGAGCATGAGCTTTGCGCGCTCCTCGGCTTCCTCGCGTGTGGCGTGAGCCGTGTGTCCTTCTTGCCAGAGGAACTCACTAGTACGCAGGAACAGTCGTGTACGCATCTCCCAACGCATCACGTTGCACCATTGGTTGCAGAGAATGGGCAGGTCGCGGTACGACTTGATCCAGTTCTTATAGGTGTTCCAGATAATGGTTTCAGAAGTAGGACGTATGATGAGTTCCTCGTCGAGTTTGGCGGCAGGGTCAACCACCACACCGTCATGTGTGTCGTTGGTCTTCAGACGATAGTGTGTCACCACAGCGCACTCCTTGGCGAATCCCTCGACATGCTCTGCCTCACGGCTGAGGAAGGACTTGGGAATCAGCAACGGGAAATAGGCATTCTGTACACCGGTTTCCTTAAACATTCCGTCGAGGATGCTCTGCATCTTCTCCCAAATCGCATATCCGTAAGGTTTGATTACCATACATCCTCTCACGTCGGCCTGTTCTGCCAGGTCGGCCTTCACGACCAGTTCGTTATACCACTGTGAGTAATTTACACTCCTCTTGGTGAGGTCTTTCAGTTCTTTTGCCATCTTAATTTTTATGTTATTCTTTATTGTAATCCGAATTATTCTGCAAAATTACTACTTTTGTATAAAAAGACAATGAAAAACACACGATAAATAACCAAAATACACTATCTTTGCAAAAGATGCCTAATCATCTCCCAACATACTATTCCCCCATCAACTCCCAGTAAACCATCTATTCTTATGTACAAGATACAAGCCAACAAATCGGGAACACGCAGCATCAATGTGAGCGAAGAGAACCTGCAGACCATTGACAAATACAGTTTGCTCAACGACCTTGTTGAAAGCACTGGAATCATAGACGACAACACACTCGACAAACTGCGCAGCAACATCCGTTCCTTCATTTTCTCAAACGACGACTGCAAGGACTTGCTCGACCTCTGTTTCAACGTCATTTACAACGACAACATGAAGGCCTATGGTCTGAAGGAACTCGCCATGCTTTACCTTGATTGGAACAGAAACAAGGAAGAGAATAATGATGAGGGAATACAAGACAGTTGATTTCCTACCGACCACCAAGAAAGAAGTGGAACAAAGGGGGTGGAATGGTCTCGACGTGATTCTGTTCAGCGGTGATGCCTACGTGGACCATCCTTCTTTTGGTGCCGCAGTGATAGGTCGTACCTTAGAGGCCACGGGGCTTCGTGTTGCCATAGTCCCACAACCCGACTGGCATGGAGACTGGCGCGATTTCAAGAAGTTGGGACGTCCTCGGTTGTTTTTCGGCATTGCCCCAGGCTGTATGGACTCCATGGTCAACAAATACACCGCCAACCGTCGTTTGCGAAGTGAAGACGCATATTCTCCCGATGGTCGTCACGACTTACGCCCAGAATACCCCACTATTGTCTATAGTCATATTCTCAAGCAGCTCTATCCTGATGTGCCAGTAGTCTTAGGCGGCATTGAGGCATCCATGCGGCGCCTCACCCATTACGACTACTGGGATGACAGTCTTCACCGATGCATCCTCTGTGACAGCCATGCCGACATGATTATCTATGGTATGGGCGAGAAACCCATCACCTCCCTTGCGTCATTGCTGAACGAACAGGATTGCGACATCACTACCGACCTTTTCCATACGTTAATGATGCGCCATCCACAACCACAGACAGTGATGTTATTCTCACGCAACGACATTCCCGGAGGCATCCGCAATGACGACATTGTTCTGCATTCACATGAAGAATGTGTGGCCAACAAGAAATACCAGGCTGAGAATTTCCGGCATATTGAAGAAGAATCTAACAAAATGCATGCCCAGCGGCTCATTCAGGAAGTTGAGGACATGTATGCAGTAGTGAATCCTCCCTACCCTCCTATGACGCAGGCTGAACTCGACGACGTCTTCGATTTGCCTTACACCCGTTTGCCACACCCTAAATACCGAGGCAAGCGCATCCCCGCATACGAGATGATTAAGTTCTCCATCAACATCCACCGCGGTTGTTTTGGAGGTTGTGCCTTCTGTACCATCTCCGCCCACCAAGGAAAGTTCATTGTCAGCCGCAGCAAGGAGAGTATTCTCAAAGAAGTGCGTCAAGTGACAGCTATGCCCAATTTCAAAGGCTATATCAGCGACCTAGGTGGACCAAGTGCGAACATGTACGGCATGAAGGGCAAGAACCCGAAAGCCTGTGGGGTATGCAAGCGCCCGTCCTGCATACATCCGCAGGTTTGCCCCAACCTCAACACCGACCATTCATCCCTCACCGACCTTTACCGTTCAGTGGACGCCTTGCCTGGTATCAAGAAGAGTTTTATCGGTAGCGGTGTGCGCTACGATCTGCTGCTCCACCAGTCGAAGGCCCCAAACGTGAACCACGCCAACGAGGAATATACCCGTGAACTCATCTGCCGTCATGTCAGCGGGCGATTGAAAGTGGCACCCGAACACACCTCTGACCGTGTGCTCATGCTAATGCGGAAGCCATCGTTCAAGTTGTTCTACGATTTCAAACGCATCTTCGACCGGATCAACGCCCAACATCACCTGCGGCAGCAAATCATCCCCTATTTCATCAGCAGCCATCCAGGGTGCAAAGCAGAAGACATGGCCGAACTCGCCGCCATTACCAAAGACCTTGACTTCCAACTCGAACAAGTGCAGGACTTTACACCTACCCCTATGACAGTCAGTACCGAAACATGGTACACAGGCTATGACCCTTACACCCTGCAACCCGTCTTCTCCGCTAAAAGCCAGCGTGACAAACTCGAGCAACGCATGTTTTTCTTCTGGTACAAAGCAGAAGAACGAAAACGAATCATCGCCACTCTACACCGTCTGAACCGTCCCGACATCATCGCCCGGCTCTACGGAAAAAAGCCGCCCCATAAAACCTAATAGACATCATCCTTGCGAATCCCCCCAAAAGCCATCTCGAATACTCCTCTTCAATAATAATGAAAAACAAAGAACTCCATTTAGCCTGGGAATACATCTCCAGAACCAACACCAGCGTTTTTCTCACAGGAAAGGCAGGCACAGGCAAAACCACTTTCCTCAAAACCCTTAGAGAACGCACCCCTAAGCGCATGATTATCGTGGCACCAACAGGAGTAGCAGCTATCAATGCTGGTGGAGTCACCATACATTCCTTTTTCCAGATTTCTCCAGGTGTGGTTCTTCCCAACTCTCTGGAAAAGAAGAAAGGAGGATACTACACTTTCAGCAAAGAAAAGCAGAACATCATACGTGGACTTGACCTGCTCATCATCGATGAAATCAGTATGGTGCGTGCTGACCTCCTCGATGCCATCGACAACCGTCTGCGCCAGTACTGCGACCGTACTAAACCCTTCGGAGGAGTACAGTTGCTGATGATTGGCGATTTGCAGCAACTGGCACCTGTGGCTAAAGATGATGAATGGGAACAAATCAAGGACTACTACCCAACACCGTATTTCTTCTCTTCCAGGGCATTGCAGCAAATCAGTTATATGACCATCGAGTTACAGAAAGTCTATCGGCAAGAAAACGAGGTTTTTATCTCGTTGCTCAATGATATTCGAAACGGCAACACCTCCAAAGCCACCATCGATGCCATCAATAGCCGGTATATGCCAAATTTCGACGCCAACAGTCATCCGGGCTACATACGGCTGACCACGCATAAATTCAAGGCCCAACGCTACAACGAACAAATGCTAGACAGTATTCAGAGCCAGAGCGTGACTTTCAGGGCCGCTATTGAGGGTGACTTCCCCGAGACCATCTACCCTGCCGATGAAGTGTTGACATTAAAAAACGGTGCCCAGGTGATGTTCGTGAAAAACGACAACAGTCGCGAGCAGCTCTACTTTAATGGCAAGATAGGGCGTGTGACAGGCATCAACCCTTTGGATGAGACGGTTGTTGTGCAATGCGAAGACGGCAATAGCGTGCGTGTTGGCAAGGAGAAATGGGACAACACACAGTACGCTATTGACGACCAGACCAAACAAATCACAGAAGAAGTGAAAGGGTCGTTCATGCAAATCCCATTGCGTCTTGCATGGGCCATCACCATCCACAAAAGTCAAGGGCTGACCTTCGACAAGGCTGTGATTGATGCAGACGCCTCGTTTGCCCATGGACAAGTGTATGTGGCGCTGAGCCGTTGCCGGAGTTTGGATGGCCTGGTCATGGTGTCGCCCATCCACCAGTACTCTATCATCCCCGACAACACCATCAACGAGTACCTCGACGAGATGGCGCAGAAACAAGATGAAGCAGAGGCGAGACTTCCAGAACTAGAGAAAGCATACTACCGGGAACTCCTTAGACAGCTGTTTGATTTCAGACAGATGGAAATGACCCTTAATTATGTCACTCGTATTCTCGATGAGCATCTCTACAAACAACAGCCAGACTTGCTCAAAGCCTATAAGAAGAGTTGTGACGAATTTAAAAGCAAAGTGACCGATGTCGCCCATAAATTCCAACAACAGATTGACAGTATCTATACCGACAAAGTCCTTTTGCAGGAAAGAGTGAAGAAAGGATGCACTTATTTCGGCGATACTATCCGTAGCCTACTTTCCGACCTGCTGTCGAAATCCGACATACGCATAGAGAACAAAACTATCCTCAAACGCTACACCGACAATCTGTTCCTCTTACGTCAATCCTATTATTCTGCTTCAATTACCTTAGAACTTGTAGAGGAGAAGGGATTCGACATACGTTCCTACCTCGATTTCAAGGCTCAGAGTATGCTACAAGCCGACGACAAGCAGAATGCCGATAAAGGAGGCCAGAAACGTACAAGAAAAAGCCGAGAGAAATCAAGTGCCCAACAGAAAGAGAAGAAACCCAAGGAGAAAACAGCCGAGGTGAGTTACAAACTCTTCATGCAATATCGTTCCATTGAAGAAGTGATGCGTCAGCGTGGACTGACCGAAGGCACCATCATCGGACATCTTACGGAATATGTGTGCAATGGAATGATTTCGATTTACGATATCATGACAGCCCAACAACTTGAGGATGTAAAGAGAGTATATCAAGAAAATCCAACCTTGGTATCTATAACTGAATTCAAGGCACTGCTTCATGTGGATTTATCCTACAGCCTTCTTCGCCTTGCCTTACAATACATCAAGTCGTAAGAACGGGAATAAGTTCGTAAGTCTATTGTTCTTCAGCAGCCACACTTCCTATAACAATCGAGTTGATAACAAAATTGAGTTGAGCACGGGTCAGTAATGCATAATCATGCTCGAGGCGTGGCTCTGTGATTTTCAGCAAATCCTCATCAGGGAAGACGAAGAAAGTGGAGACATGATGCATAGCCTTACGGTATTCGCAGGGAGGGATATCCACCACATCATCGGTAAGCGATGAGGTGTCGTAAGCCTTATAGCCAGCCTTGCTGTAGATGATGGGAAATAGCACGAGGGTGTCAAGTCCCTTGTTCACCACATATTCTGCCGACTGTTCCAACTCGTCCATAAGAATGACAACACCCCACTCTGTATCAATGCTTGTTTTTCCTATCACCTTCACTTCATCACAAGTCTTGTCATTATTGACAACGAACGCAGTCGGAAGCTTATATAAGACGACGCTGACCAAGATGGCGAAAAACACCAAGACACCCATCCGCTCGAGATAACAGCGCTTTACGCTCTTGTTCTCTCCATCCTTAATGAACATCATACAGATGACCGCAATAGCCATTGCTACCACCACCAACAACCATCCTTTCAGTAACATAACGATTCGTATTTAATCCCTTTTATATAAATAGAACATCACACCCTTCACGGGACACATCGCTTGGTCAACTATGCTGTAACCCTCTAAATCCGACTTCCACATCGTGACCACGAACTGTACTTGCTGATTGGCAACGATACTGTCGTGAGCCTCATGAACTGCTGGAAGTTCGTTGTTGAAGTCGCAATAATACCTATCTGTTGGCACAATACCCGTAACGGCGAACACCCCTTGATCCTGACAATAATAATTGAGCAGTGTGGGATGCTTTTCTTTCATGATTGTCCGGGCAAACCTGAACTGAATATAATCATCTTTTTTCAACCTCATCTTCCATAAATTCTCGCTGCCTGCCACAACGACAGCCACAGTGACCAATGTCAACACTAACGCTCCTTGTTTCTTGAACAATGGTTTCAGCTTATATGAAGAGAGTGGTAACACACAGAATGGAACAAATACAGCGAGAATAAAGCTATAGTATTTATAATAATCGGGTTTGATAAACACCGACAATGCAGTCAAGACAAAGGCCGACAGGAAAAGCCATGAAACATGGATATGCTTACGTCGTAGCCATATCCATGCAATAAGGGCACTGATGAAAAACATTGAGTTATCCCGAATATGCATGCCCATAACTGTAAAAAAGAGAGTAATGGGATGTGCTGTTGAACCACCAGCTTTCAGTACATCACTTGGCTCCATGTAAAGGAAAAGATTGTCGTGGAAATACACACGCATCATGTCGTCGAACGCACCATTGAGGCTATAGAACAGACACAAGGGAAAAGTCACCGAAAGAAAACCAATTGTGACTGGCAGGACAGCCTTGAGGAAATCGTGGAATCGGTGTATGCGGATTGTATAGACAAGAAAAAAGAGGATAATGGCAATGTAGAACGCCAAGATATTGAATTTGGACCACAACACCACAGCCATCCCCATACCAAGAAACAAACGTCGGGGAAGGAAAGAGACTGTGCGTTTGAGTCCAGGCGTTGAAGGTGCATCCTCGCATGGATTGTCAACAGACTTTACATATTTGACAATCACATAGAGGGCAAAGGCGAGGAAAGGCAACAACAATTCCTCCACACTTCCACCACAAAAATAGGAAGTGGTACAATACACACCAGTTCCCACAACTATGAACCACGAAGCAATGGGACGGTTGGTCAGGACTCTGAGTGTCTTGAGACTGTAGTGGAAGAAACAGAAGGCGAAAGGCAGTGACAACACATACATGCCGAAAAAGGACTTATAGGAAATCAATGTCGCTACAGAATAAAGGGCATAGACCAGAGGACCTTTGTGTTCATATAGGTCGCGGTAAGGCAAAAGTCCGTTCCAGAACGACTTGCCCACGGTATGGTAGCAAGCAGGAGAGCACCATGTGTTGGTGGCATATAAAGGGGAGAAGCATGAGCAAACTGTAATCACCAAAAAAGCAAGAAGCAGGGAAATCAAGACATCACGGTGATAGAAAGAGTGTTTAGAGACAAATCTATATTCCTGTTTGTGAACCATATACGAGCCAGCTTTTCCCATCATGGAATCCAAAAGAGACGCTATGAAGACACTTCCACCAATAGACAACACAGCACCTGCTACGAATGTCAACAGATTGGCAGTGGATGAACTCCCGCCACACAGATGAAGGAAGAAATCATGCCAATGAAGGTAGAAAACAAAGATGAGCAGAAGGATTACAAACATCAAATCCATCCTATCCCACTTCGTTAAGGAAAGAGGATTCGACACCCTTGGGCTACGCCACAATACCACTCCCACGAACATCAAATGCAAGATGAAGTAACGAATCATGCCGAAAGAAGGCACCAACAAGGCAAAAACGCAACATGAGGAAACGAACAACACAAAACGGTTACTCATAATAGATTTGTTTGTCGATAATTCTGTCTTCATAAGTATGAGGTTCTGGCTGATTTTTAGTCTTTTAAATTTAGCCTTGTCGTTGGCGGACAGCCTCGAAAAGTAGGATGGCCGCGCTGACTGAAACGTTCAGTGAATCGAGCCTACCCAGCATGGGGATGCGGATGTGTGCATCGGCAGCATCACGCCATTGAGTTGTTAGGCCAGTGGATTCCGTTCCCATTACTATGGCAGTGGGGTTGGTCATGTCGGTATCGTAATAGAGCGAGGAGTCCTGCAACTGAGCTGTGAGGATGCGGATGCCATGGTCCTTGAGAAAAGTGATACACTCTTCAGAAGTGGATGCCACACAAGGTACGGTAAATATGGCACCTATTGAACTGCGGATAAGATTGGGATTGTAGAGGTCGGTCAACGGGTCGCAAACAATCACAGCATCGGCGCCTGCTGCATCAGCGCTACGAAGCACTGCACCAAGGTTGCCCGGTTTCTCCACACGCTCAAGCACGACAATCAAAGGATGTTCGCCCAATTGCAGCTTGTCGAGCGTAGAGTTTCTCATCCTCACCTCAGCTATCATGCCTTCGGTAGAACCACGATAAGCAATACGCTCATACACTTCCTTCGACACCTCAAAACGCTTAACCCCTCCATCAAAACCACGGACTAGTTCCAGTGCCTCTTCGTCCATATAGTCGGGACAGCAGAAAACAGAGTCGAACTGGTAGCCTCCCTCGACACAATGCGCAATCTCTCTCTTGCCTTCCACAACAAACAACCCTTCATGCCGACGTTCAGAGGATTTCTGTTGCAAAAGAAGCAGTTTCTTGATTTTATGATTTTGTACACTCGATATGTAGTTGTCGGGCATCATATTACCGTATAATATTTGACGATATAAACAATAAAGTTATAAGATATAATTTATTAAAAACGACAGTACTAAAGGCTAAGGACAATATCAATTTTCCTTAAAATACTGAAAGCAACCGGCATCGACATTGCCAGGTTTGCGCTCCACACCATTGCGGTCGGTGGGATAGCGGTCGAGGAAACTGTCGGAAGCCTTGGAACGGGCCACCGAAGCAGAGTCAAGTCGGAAATCGTAGATGTAGTTTTCGGTGTCGATGGTGTGGAAATTGTCGGCATGGTGTTCGAGTGTGTCGAGGGTGCATGCCACAAAATTGGTGTCGTCCTCTGCTATTACCGTAGCCAGCACACAATTTTCGAAATGATAGTTGAATAACACATCAGTGTATTGGCTTTCGTTGGCTTTCTCTCCATAAATCTCGTCTTCTTGTCCACCCGTAACATAACAATTATAGAAAGCAGCTCGGTGTAGGTCAACGATGGTATCGTTTCGGGTGTTGGTAAGTTTCAGTGCAGCGCCATATTGCTTCCAGGGATAGAACTGAGCGATGGTGCAATGAACGAAATCGGCATACCCTCCTAAAATGTCGATGCAATACAGATTAGCATTGCTGATTTGGCAGTTGGCCACAAATGCTGTACAAAGATTGAGGCTAAGACCCGAACCCGCCACATTGTGAATGGTGCTGTTGGTCAGCGTGAGTTGACGTTGCTCACTCTCCGTTCCGTTACAATAGATGCCATAAGACCCCGAATGAATATCGGTGAAGTCGATGATGTTGTCAGTGCTTTCCGGGGCAAGCCACACCCCACCCCATTGGGCATCAAGACGATCGTAGGGCAGATAGTCGAACATACGGTCAAGACGGTCTCCTCGCATCACCACAGGATGTTCTAAAGAGCCTTCGCTGTGCAGTGAACCATGCACCATAAGACTGGCTTTAGCGTGGAAATAGAGATTGGTGCCTTCGGCCAGTGTCAATGTACAGCCAGAAGCAACAACAAGGCTGTCGTAAATGAGGAAAGGACGTGTAGCCGCCAAGGTGGTGTCGCTCTCAAAGCAAATATGGTCAAGGATGATGACATCCTGTCCGTAGGCAAGCAGATGAACATATTGACGTGCGCCGTTCTGATGAGTGAAAACGATGGAATCCTCAATAAGCACAGGAGAGTCCTCGTTTGTTGGATCGACATTCACCTCCACGAATACAAAAATGCTGTCCTTGTGGGCGATTTCCACATTGGTGAAAGCAGTACCGCTCTGCCCATCGACATTGATATAAAAACCGCTACGTCCTCCACTGGCCAACGAGATGGAATTCAGGCGTACTCCGTCGGAATTGGGATTGAAGACTTTCAACCACTGGGTAGAGGACCCGATATTGGTAAAAACAGTATCGAACTTGAGGGTGTCCTCTGAAAACTTCAAAGGCGATGCAGGTGAACTGGTATAGGATTCTTCGTCGGAACATCCGACAAAAAACATCAAAGCCACCATCAACGAAGCGATATATATAAAAGGATTACTTGTTTTTTTCATTTCCATGCAGTTTATCTTGTAACGGTTTAGCACATATAAGCATTTGTCATAGTCCGAGTTCTTTGCGGAGGAACGCGCTAGTATAGCCTTTGCCGCTGAGAGCGACTTCCTCAGGAGTGCCTGTGACCATGACTTGGCCTCCACCGCGACCACCCTCGGGTCCCATGTCTATAATGTAGTCAGCCATTTTGATGACATCGAGGTTGTGCTCAATGACAATGACTGTATTTCCTTTGTCTACCAGTCGGTTAAGTACATTCATCAGCACCTTGATGTCCTCGAAATGCAGTCCTGTGGTTGGTTCATCGAGTATATAAACGGTCTTTCCCGTGTCTTTCTTCGCCAATTCGGTGGCTAATTTCACTCGTTGGCTCTCACCACCCGACAAGGTAGTAGATGGTTGCCCCAATTTCACATAACCCAATCCCACGTCCTGTATTACCTTAATTTTCTTGAGGATGTTGGGTTGGTTGTCGAAGAAATCGACAGCTGTGTTAATGGTCATGTCGAGCACGTCGGCGATGGATTTTCCCTTGAACCTCACTTCCAAAGTCTCGCGGTTGTACCGCTTGCCGTGGCATGTCTCGCAAGGTACCAGCACATCTGGCAGGAAGTTCATTTCAATCGACTTGTATCCGTTGCCGCCACAAGTCTCGCACCGTCCGCCCTTCACGTTGAAAGAGAATCGTCCTGGTTTATAGCCACGCACCTTGGCTTCTGGCATCTCCACAAAAAGGCTCCTGATATCAGAGAACACACCCGTGTAAGTGGCAGGATTAGAACGGGGTGTTCGTCCCAAAGGACTCTGGTCCACATTGATGACCTTATCGACATACTCCATGCCCTCGATACTCCCATACGGCAAGGGGTCTTGGAGGGAACGGTAGAAATGCTGACTCAAGATAGGTTGTAGCGTATCGTTGACAAGTGTAGACTTACCGCTTCCGCTGACGCCTGTAACGCAGATAAGTGTGCCGAGCGGGAACGCCACATCCACATGCTTGAGGTTGTTTCCTGTGGCATCGTGGATAACGAGACACTTACCGTTGCCCTGACGTCGTTCAGACGCCACAGGCATCTTCAGTTCACCACTCAGATAACGGGCGGTCATGGTGTGCGACTTGAGCATCTCCTCGGGTGTGCCTTGGAACACCACCTCTCCACCAAGTCGTCCGGCTTTCGGTCCGATATCAACAATATAATCGGCATTGAGCATCATGTCCTTGTCGTGTTCCACCACTATGATGGAGTTGCCTGTGTCGCGTAAGCGTTTCAGCGAGCTAATCAACCTAATGTTATCGCGCTGGTGTAGTCCGATGCTGGGCTCATCGAGAATGTAAAGCACATTCACCAACTGTGACCCTATTTGTGTGGCTAGTCGGATGCGTTGGCTCTCACCACCTGACAGACTCATTGACGAGCGTCCGAGCGACAGGTAATCCAGCCCCACATCGAGCAGGAAACGCAGTCTTGACTTGATTTCCTTCAGTATCTCTTCAGCGATGGCTTTCTGTTTTCCTTCCAGCTGCAAGTGGTCCATCCATTCGTAGAGGTCGCTGATATCCATAGATGACAGTTGGTGGATGTTCTTGTCGGCGATGCGGTAATTGAGAGCCTCGGTGTTGAGACGTGCGCCTTTGCAGACAGGACAAACGCATACCTTATCGAACGATTCTGCCCATTTTTGGGCTGAAGCCGATTGTTCGCGCTCCAACAATTGCCTGATGTATTTGGCCAATCCCTCATACTCTACAAAGTAGTCGGATGAAGTATGTATGAGTGAGGCCTTGATTCTGACCTTGTCGGGCGACCCATAGATGATGTCGTGCACGGCGTCTTCGGGAAGGTCGCGGACGGGTGTGTCGATATCAGCCTCGTATTTCTGTAACAGAGCATCGATTTGCCAGAACACCATTGTGGCTCTGTATCTACCAAGAGGTGCCAAAGCACCTTGGCGTATGGTGAGGTCACGGTTGGGTATGATTTTGTCGTCGTCCACGAGGTTGACATATCCCAGTCCCTTACACTTGGGGCATGCTCCCTGAGGTGAGTTGAAAGAGAAGTTGTTGGGAGCCGGGTCACGATAGCTGATGCCAGACGTGGGACACATCAGGCGTTTAGAATAATGTTTGAGTTTGTCGGTGTCTATGTCTAGAATCATCACCAACCCCTCTCCCATCTTCATGGCCATGCTAAGGCTCTTCTTGAGTCGGTCTGTGTCTTTGGCATTCACGGCCAGTTTGTCGACAACGACCTCAATATCATGATTCTTGTAGCGGTCCACTTTCATGCCAGGCACCACCTCCTTCATCTCTCCATCCACTCTGACATTGATAAATCCCTTGCGACGTATGTCCTCGAAAAGCTCGCGATAGTGTCCTTTTCTAGACCTCACTAATGGGGCTAGGATGAGTATTCTTTTATTCTCGTATTCACGTAGCACAAGTTCCAGCACTTGTTCTTCGGTGTAACGCACCATCTTCTCGCCAGTGATATAAGAATAAGCGTCGGCTGCACGGGCATAAAGCAAGCGCAGGAAGTCATACACTTCTGTGGTGGTTCCAACGGTGGAACGCGGGTTTTTATTGGTGGTTTTCTGCTCGATACTGATGACAGGGCTGAGACCTGTGATTTTGTCCACTTCAGGTCGCTCCATACCGCCAAGGAAGTTGCGGATATACGCGGAGAAAGTCTCGATATAACGACGCTGCCCCTCAGCATAGATGGTGTCGAATGCAAGTGATGACTTACCGCTACCACTCAGTCCTGTGATGACGGTAAGGCAGTCACGTGGTATGCTCACATCGATGTTCTTGAGATTGTGGACCCTGGCACCATAAACCTCAATCCATTGGCGTTCTCTGTCGTCAATAGTGATAGCATCGGCTCCACCGATTGTGCCAACTGGCTGGTACTTGTTCAATTCTTCTGACATGGTATCCCTCTCTTTACTGATTTGTCGTCATAAATAATAACCGTCATCACTACTCTATTCAGTTCCTGTGGCACCACTCGACTCCATATTCTCATTGAATCCTTTGAGCACATTGATGGTTTTCTTGATGTTGTATTTCACACCATCTGAACCAACGGCATTCAATTGGAGGAAATAAACGCCATCAGCAACATACTTACCATTGACTCTGCCGTCCCATCCTTCCGCCGCATTGTCGAGAGTGTAGGTAAAGAGTTTCTTTCCCCAACGGTTGAAGATGTAGCCTTCGAGTTTCACAATGGACTTAAAAGTAATGTTAAGTTTGTCGTTTCTGTCATCATTGTTAGGTGAGAATCCGTTGGGGCATTTCAACGATGACTCGCTGATAGTCACCGTAAAAGGAGCACTGACATATTGCACCGTGTCACCATCGAGTGAAAAGGTAATACTGCACACCACCTTATAACCACCCGACTCAGTCAGTGTATATGTGGTTGATGTCTCGTATCTTGTCAGCAATAGATTCTCCTGTCCCTTAGTGCTGAAAAACTGCCACTTGCAGACATAGTCGTAGCCTTTGTCGTCGATATCCACATCGCAATTCAAATCGACAGGCGCCTGAACGACTTTCGATTCCCCTGCATTCAGGGTCACGTCGGCATTATCGTCGATGGAAAACAAAACGATGGTGGGTGTCGCATCCTGGGCATACGTGACGGTATGCAAGCAAGCGAGAAGAAGGTATAGGCTGAATAATCGGAACAATTTCATCATAAAGGCATTTTCTTTATATATATAACGCAAAATTAGTGAAATCTTGCCCAAAATCAGTAAAAAAACATGTTAAATGCGACACAAAAGTGATTTCAAGGTATAAGAATGAATAAAAAAGACTAATTTTGTAGGATAAAACGAAAAAGAAACAAATAACAGCCAATAGACGATATGTTGAAACGCATCACATCAGCCATTGTGTTTTGCTTGGCAATGGCAGCTCCACTTCTCGCACAAACAGAAGGACAGAAAACCCACGAAGTGCAGGCCGGCGAAACACTTTACTCCCTCGCACGCGCCAACGGAGTAACGGTGGAGGACATCCAGAAAGCTAATCCCTCGATGGACATCCTTAAAACGGGTATGGTCATCATCATCCCCGCTCCCAAACCCAAACCAGTTGAAACCACAAGTCCTAAACAGAAGAAGCCCAACTGCCGTACGACCTACATTGTAGAGAAGAAAGAGACGGTGTATAGCATCTGCCGTAAGTTTAACCTGGACATGGATGAGTTTCTGGCCGCCAACCCTCAAATCACCAAGGAGAAAGTGAAGAAGGGTGAGGAGGTGTGCATCCCTTTCACCAAGGCTGAGATAGAAGCCAAGAAGGTAGAGATAGAGAAGAAAGAGCAGGAGAAGGAGAAGCAGGAGGCAGAAAAAGTGCACAGGGTGAAGTCGGTGAAGGTTGGCGTCATATTGCCTTTCGGCCTTCAGAACGACAAATTGAGCGCAGAGTCGCAGCGAATGGTGGAGATGTACGAGGGATTCCTCCTTGCCGTGGATTCACTGAAGAAAACAGGCGTGAATGTCGATATCTACACGTTCGACGAGAAAAACTCCTATGGTTTTATCGATTCACTGACTACCAACAACAGCATCTTCCCCTATCTCAACATCATTTTCGGACCGTTCCGCGCCAATCATATCACTCAGTTGTCTGACTATGCCACTAAACACGACATCCAGTTAGTGGTGCCTTGCTCGTCGAGATACGGGTTGGCCAACAACAGCCCCAACCTCTTCCAGGTGAATACCAGTGAAAACTACATCTATGACAAAGTGTATGATGCGTTTTCCTCCCTTTATGCCGGCAGCAACATTATCTTCGTAGGTATGAACGAGACAGAGCGAACAGAGTTCCTGAACGGCCTGAAAGGCAAACTGACCGAAAAAGGCAAGAGTTATTCCAACATCGCTTTCGCCGACATTGACGGTATCGGTTCATTGCTCAGTGCAGAGCAACAGAACGTGCTGATACCCACATCTAATTCACAGAACGCCTTTGAGATGCTGTGTCTGAAACTCAACTCCATGGAGCGCAACAAGAAAATCACCACTGACAACATCACCATGTTCGGTTATCCACAGTGGCAGACCTTCAGCACCAAGAACCAGGCCAACCTCAACAAATTCCGTGTAAGTTATTTCGCCACCTTCTTCAGCAACGCCAACAATTGGCGTACCACCGCATTCAACAATAAGTTTAAGAGTTATTTCCAGCGCGACCTCATCAAGAGCCATCCTAAGTTCGCCCTATTGGGTTTCGACTCTGGTTACTACTTCATCAAAGGTGTGTGGGAATATGGCGACAAGTTCCAGCGTAACTTGAACGGCATCTCTGTGAAAGCCTACCAGAACCCTCTTTCGTTCCAGAAGGTCAACACCTCTGGTGGTTACATCAACAGGAAGATGATTATCGTCAGCCACCGCACAGACGGCAGCGTCAGCACAAATGAATATTAAGCCATCTTTCTATCTTTTATTTCAACACTCTGAAGGGACATATTCACCATGACAATCAAACCATTCGCACTCGGAAGCTTTCACTGTTCAATATATATTCTTGCGCTATGCCTGTCGTTGTCCTTTGCATGTCAAGTACAAGCTCAGGTGGGCGAACGTCGCAATGACTTTGCAATAGGATTGAATGGTGGTCTGACCTTGAGCAGCATGGATTTCGTACCTAAAATTAAACAAGGTAACAAAATCTCGCCCAACTTCGGTTTCACGGCTCGTTATGTCTGCGAAAAATATTTCGCAACCATTTGTGCTGTGATGATGGAGGTGGATTATGCCAACATGGGATGGAAAGAGACGATTGACGATGGTACAGGGAACACCTACGAGCGAGGCTTCTCCTACGTGCAAGTTCCCCTGCTCATGCAGTTGGGATGGGGCAAGGAGCATAAAGGCGCGAAGTTTGTCCTCGAGGCTGGTCCTCAGTTCGGGTATTGGTTTTCTGAAAATGAGAAAAGAGGCGGTGGTGAATGGAACACTGCCTACCGTCCTAATGGTGTGACATACCAGTACGACCATTCTCCCGACAATAAGTTCGAATATGGTATTGCAGCTGGAGCAGGTTTAGAACTTTCGACCTCTCTTGGCCATTTTATTCTTGTCGGCCGTTATTACTACGGTCTTGGCGATGTTTACGACAACAGTAAGAAAGGGTATTTTGGACGTTCTGCCAACCAAGCCATCATGGTGAAACTCACCTACCTCTATGACTTGGTGAAGACGAAACATCTATAGTTCATAGCCCAATAAAATTCATACGCGAAGGTAAATGACCTGTCCGTCGCGTTTGCGGCGCATGGCATACAGTTCCTCATCCACCATTCCCAGTTCATAGAGGTCGATACCGTTCTCACTGTAGAGAGAATCTGAGGCTATACCTATCGTATAGTGATCAAACTGTGTGATGCGATTGCCAGGGTAAAGGGTCTGCAGTTTATCTACCGCAGCATCATAGACTTCGTGGATGATGTCGTCGGCGTCGCCTGGGTAGAATTTCCGAAAAGTCAGTAAATCGTTGTCCATATTCGTTGACTACTTGTCTGTTCAACAATTATCATGCAAAATCAAACCAATCTGTAATAGAAACTATAACAAACAATTATATATTGTTTTGATAAAACGATTTTTCGCTTGATGTCTGATACAGACATTAGCATCGCATTCCTACAACAGAACCATCATATAGAGTAAATAAGGAGTGGCATAGCAAACGATATCAATCGGGTCGAAGGTGCCAGGAATGAAACCGACTCCCTGCAGCAGCTCTGACACGATGCCCGCAAGAGGCATCATCGATGCAAAAACAAGTCGTTCTGTTTTGGTAAGCCGGGACGAGAAGGCATGGACCAGTGTCACATAACTTGCCGCCCACAAACCAGCGGGCAAACAGTAAACCAACAGATTCGACATGGGGTGAAGTTGCATCCATTGTCTCATATCAACGAACAAATCATCAAGTCGCATGACAGAAACGACATGATTAACCAGCACAGTATTAGGTCTGCACAACAGATAGACCATACCGCCAATCATGAGCATAAAGACACCTGCTGCCACATAACAATGATGCAATGACCTGTCGTTCATCACAAAACGCGATTTTTCAGACGAAGATGTTGAGAATACCAATTAATCCTCCGAGTATGGCACCGAACACCTCTATCCATCTCAGTTCGTTGGCAATGACATCAAGCAAGAGTTTCTCCACCTCAAGGACATCAAGTTCAAGTACGCTTTTCTCCACAATCTTTGAGATGTTGATGTTTTCAACTATTCTCGGCAGGTATTTGTCCACCCCTTTCTTATATCCATTGATGAGATATTCCTTGAATGCGTCAATACTGCTTCTCTGTTCATTGACGATGTTACAGACAGGGATAGACATCACCTTGTTGATACCCTTGTTGCAAATGCTATAAACGATGCCTTCGGCATTGTTCTCGATAATCGACCGAATATTGTCCCTCAGCACCTTCCGGATGCTGTTGCGCAAATAAGAATTGATTCTGCGCTGAATTCCTGTAAGACTTGCGAAAACCCCAAGACCGAGAATATCTAACGAGTTGATTTTCAACTCCACATGTTCGATAATCTTGTCAGAAACAGAGTTGATGAACTCAGAGTTATTGAGCATTCTATTGAGTTCAGCCGCCATGTCGTCCTTAGTGTTCAGGATGAGTTCGTCGATTACATCGGCGGGAACAGCATGGGCGATGAACTCCCTCAATGTCTCACCGTTCTTTGTCTGACGGATAATAAAGTCGTCGATATAAGCATTGATTCTCCCTAGGATGTTATCGGACAGCAATGTTTCCTTGATGGACTCAATCTTCACCAGGTTTTCCCCAATATTGCCAATAGAACGTGCTATGCGGTCATGCCCTTTGGGGATGATGCCTGGTGTGAAAGGAATCTTGTATCCAAAGAGGTAATGCGCCCTGAGCGGACGGAAAATCATCTTGATAGCCACCTTATTGGTGAACCATCCAATCAGCGCACCGACAACGACAGGAAAGACATACTCAATCATTAACGTTCCTGATTATCCTCACGACCACCCAGTTCCAACGGTCCTGTTTGCGATTGTAGGCATAAGCAACCCTACAAGTGATTTCATCGCCTACATAAAGACTACGATTGACATCGTTGTTGTCGAATACGGTATTGGGAACGTAAATGGTTTCATCGTCAGTGTTGAGGAAGAATGAGGTGCCCAAGAAATTGGTACTTACCGTTCCCTTGACAGTCCTGTAGAAATCTGTTTCAGGCATGGAGTCAATGATTTGCGCAGACACCACTTTCACATTCTCACCACCAGCCTTGAACTCGGCCTTGAATTTCACCACATCACCAGACTGCAGTCCTTCGAGTGAATCACTGAATTTGAAGAACGCATTTCGCTGGTAATCGTAAACCAAAGTCGCGATTTTCTTCTCTTGGTTCACATAAGTCACGACACCTGTGAGCACAGGCAAGTCAGAGGCGAGTATAGAGTCTGTGATTTGACGGAAAGGCATCGACATGACAGTGGATGTTCCCTGAGCGTTCTTGAACCACGGCATTTCCACCCACATCTTTACTTCATCAGGAACACCATAGTCACCAAATTGTCGGCCATAAAGGAACTGCTCTATCTCGTAACGCGCGCCCACATAATCCTCATGTTCAATCATATATTTGGCCAGCTTGAATCGGATGGGGCTGAGGAACACTTCCTTGGCCTTGCAACTGCTTGCTCTGAGCATACAAGCCACGCGCTTCTCTTCATCGTCAGCAAATATCTCCGACATCAGCTGCCATGTCCAGAACTCAGAGGAACGCTTCTTGACTATGGGGAGGAATGTCTGCATCACCTCATCGCTGTCGTCGCGTTTGAGCATTAGTTTGTATTTGTAGTATTCCAGCCAGTAAAGTCCTTTGTACTGGTCTATCACAATGTCGAGCTTACCGATAAGGTTGTTGAGGTCTGACACACCCTTAAGTCCCCTTTCATATTCATTAAGGAGTCTTTTGGCACAGGCAATATAAGCACCCTCACCCATCGACACCACCATCTTCTTGCCGACTCGAAGAGTCTGACGATGAAAGTCCTGTGGACGGAGGTATTCCAACCCCCACCATTGGCAGAAATCAGAGAAGGATTCCCAAGTGTCCCTGTAATCGTAGAAACGCTCGAAAATATCGTAATAGACATCCTCAGTCTTGTCGATATTTAGCTGTTTCACCATAGAAAACAACTCGTCGCACCTTTCCATTTTCTTGTCCAGGTCGTCGAAAGTGTCCACCTTCGACAAGAGCTTAACAATACAAGTAGCGATGCTGTTGCTCAATACATTGTTTGTGGAAAAAAGGTCAAACTGTGACAGCTTATCGAAAGTTTCGACAAACTTGGCGTAATTGAGTTCTGCATCCGTGTAGCGTTTGCAGAAAGCAAAATACACCCATGCAAGGTTGGTCTTAGTCTTTTCATCTTCAGGCGCTGCCTTCCATTCTTCTAGTGCCATTGCGAGAGCTTCATCCAGAAGCCCCATCATGCGCAATTCCTTAATTACTTTCCCTGGCATTGTTTATTTGATTTAGATTGTCGAGCTCAGGCAATAAGGGTTATGTGTTTTCGGTTGTCTGAACTACCAGTTAAGTTAATAATAATATTAAAGCTTAAAACTACAGTTTTTGGTTTTTAAATTACAAATTTACAAATTTCCAAATAGATAACAAGTGTTTTTCCTTTTTTTTTCATGTTTTCGCAAAAAAAGTGATGCTCGAGCCAAATTTTCACTTTTCAAGGCAGAGTACGCCAGTATCAGATGTTGTTTGCTTAGCATACACTAGACAATCATATCCATAAACGAAGCGGGTTATTGTAACCATTTGTAGATATGCAAATCTACAACATTCTTTAATGATTATCCGAAAAAAACATGGTTGTTTGTTGATTATTGTATAATTTTGCAGTTAGAAGATACAGATATACTTTTTGGAGTTTTTACAAAGGACAAAAAATGATATTGTATCTATTCTTTAATAAAACAACCAATTTCTAAAAAACAACTATATAATATAATAAGTTTCATGACCAAATTCTTTTTCAAATCATTGCTCACACTGACTTTGATAATTGCCGGCGTGGGAGAACTAAAAGCAGAGAAACATAACCTGACTTTTAAGACAGATGATTATTGTTCTGCGCAATGGGATTCCCAAACTAACACCTTTACATGGGGTTCAGGTGGATGGGGAAATCCCGAGTGGGTTTTCATGACCGCAGAGGGTATCAGTGGCAACCTCAGTACCTGGGTACTCCTTCATCTTCATGTGAGCGACTGGATAAATGCAAACACCAAACAGTTGCGGGTAGTCTTCAAAAAGAATGACGGTTCTTGGCCACCCTCTGGTCCTACTAAGGAATTCGTGGTCTCACCAGATGCATCGGGTGACATTTACCTTTCTCTCAAAGGAGTAGATTGGGGTGACTGTGACATCACAAATATACAAGACTTGACCATCTATGGTTGCGACCGTGATAACACCTCAGCTGACGCCTCTGTCAAAATCACTGATGCTTATTATATAGACGAAGCACAACCTCTGACATTTAAGACTGAGGTATATTGTGCCGCACAATGGGATTCCAGTACAAACACATTCACCTGGGGGTCTGGTGGTTGGAATTCCGAATGGGTGTTCATGGCAGCAGACGGTATCAGCGGCGACCTCAGCGACTGGACACTACTTCATCTGCACGTCAGCGACTTCACCAATGCGAGTGCTAAGGAATTAAAGATTGTTTTCAAAAAGAATGACGGTTCGAATCCACCAAGTGGTCCTACAAAGGAGTTCATCGTCTCTCCTGATGCTTCAGGCGATATTTTCCTGTCTCTTGAAGGTGTGAACTGGGGCAATTGCGACATCACAAATATCCAAGACTTGACCATCTATGGATGCTCCCGTGACGACAACACAAAAAATGCTTCTGTCAAAGTAACAGATGCATATTACGTCACCAACTCAGAGTCAACTGGTTTACAGCCAGTCAACCAGTCGATGAACATCACTGTAGGCAACAAGACTCGCTCCTACTGGCTCTATGTACCGAATGGTTGTAAGACCAATGCTCCTTTGGTCATCGCCATGCACGGCGCAGGTGGTACAAGCAGTGGGCAAACACCGCATTTCAACGAGATAGCCGACACTGCGAAGTTCATCATTGCTTATCCTCAAGGCGAACAGATTTACTTCCCCGTCTTCGGAGGCACCGTCACAGGATGGGATGCTTCGGGTGAGGAGAATGCTGATGTCACTTTCATCAAAGCTATTGTCGATGAACTGGCACAAAACTACGAGATAGACCGCAAGCGCGTCTATTGCTGTGGATTCTCCAACGGCGGTATGAACACATATGCTCTAGCCAATGCATGCAGCGATGTGTTTGCGGCATACGCCAGCATCAGCGGTTTCCCTCTCAACGAGTTCCACCTTCGCCATGTCAGCAAGCGCCCTGTGCCCTTCCTGCATATCCATGGCAAGAACGATGACTTTGTGAAATACTCTCTCATGCCCACTATCGTTGATGAGATGGTGGCACGCATGGGCGCCAACCCTGTCCCCGTGAAGACCCGTGTCAGCGGCAAGTATGACAAGAGTGTTTATGAGGCCACAGACGGAAGTTTCCCATACATCTATTACGAAATCGACGGTATGGGCCACAACGACTTCACCACTAACACTGAGGATGGCAACTCCTCGCTGACGATGTGGAAGTTCTTCCGTCGTTATACCCTTGACAGTCCCAGTGACAACACCTTAAAGTGGATGCCTCGCGTAGAAACTGCCAACTTCAATCCAGCAGCCCATGGGTGGACGGTGAACTCAGGCTCAACCGTGCTGGCTTTCGGTGTCGGAGCCAAGACAGACGCCAATCAAAATGTCTATCACTCGCTACAACTCACCACTGGTCACTACAAACTCTCCTTCCATGCTGATGGCGAGGCAGGCAAGACAGTCGGTGTAAAATTGGTGCGCTACGGGAATGCGTCCGTTGTCTTCAACAAAACCGTGACAGTAGGAAAAGATGTGACACTGTTCTTCGACATCGAGAACAATGCCTTCGGCCAGTACAAAATCACCTTTACACGCCAGAGTGCCTCCGACAATATCACCATTAGCAACATCATACTGTATTACATCCAAGAATCAACAGGTGTCAAAGAGATTCCGCAATCATACATTGACAACTCTACTATCTGGGACCTATCGGGAAGAAATGTCGGAACAGACAAAAATGTTCTCCGTCCAGGCATCTATGTTCGTGGCGGCAAGAAAATATGGATTAAGTAATTTCATGTGAAAAGGATATTACGAAATATTCTCGGCTTTTGCGCAGTAGTTTTGTTAGCCTCCTGTTCGGTAAGCAATTACATTCCCGATGGTGAATACTATCTGAAAGATGTAAGTGTGAGCACCGATGACAAAGTGGCGACCAAAGGCTACAACTTCAACAGTTATATCTTACAGGTGCCCAACTCCAAATGGTTTATAGCCAAAGTGCCGTTGGGCATCTACATGCTTTCGGGCAACGACACCACCAAGTGGCGTTGCCGACTGCTGCGCAAACTGGGAGAGGCTCCACATCTATACGATAGCATCGCTGCCCAAAACTCAGAAGAGGCAATGGAGCAAATGCTAGTCAACGAGGGTTACTTGAAGGCCAATGTGGTGCAACAGAAGACCATCAAGGGCAAGAAGTTGAAATTGGACTACCATGTGGAACCAGGCAAGTGTTATTTCATTCGTAATATCCACCGCAACATCGACAACGAAGGAATCAGAAAGTTACTGGTCAGCAACGACACACTGACTTCCTACCTTCGTGAAGGCATGCCCTTCAATGTCAACAGGCTCAATGAAGAGCGTTCACGCATCAACACCTTGCTGCGCGACAACGGCTACTTTCATTTCGTAAAAGACCACATCACCTTCTTTGCCGACACCCTTGAAGGCAGCACCATGGTTGATATCACCTTGAATATCAGCAAATACGTGCCAGACGGACGTTCCTTACCTGAAGACCACCGCCGCTACCATATAGGCGACATCACCTTTCTAACGGACTATACAAACCTAGACCAACCCGCCGACTCTTTTTACCACGACGGCTATAAGTTCATCTACCAAGGTAAAAGGCGTTTCCGCGCCAGTCTCCTTCAATCCAACACCACTATCAGAGAAAACGAGCTATACAGCGAAAGCAAATACAGGCAAACGCTCACAAACCTCTCTCGACTGAGCGCATTCAGTTTCAGCAATGTCAGATTCGCCCAGCGCCCCACTTCCGACACGCTCGACGCTTTTGTCATTGTAAACCACGCACAGCCCAAGTCCATCAGTTTCGAGGTGGAAGGCACAAACTCGGCAGGAGACCTCGGTGCCGCCACATCAGCATCCTTCCAGCACAAAAACCTCTTCAAGGGTTCAGAGACCTTTACTTTCAAGATTCGTGGTGCCTACGAAGCTATCACCGGACTTGACGGCTACGAAGGCCACAACTACTTCGAGTTGGGCGCAGAATCGAGGTTGGCTTTCCCTGGATTCTACTTCCCCTTTATTCCATCTCAGTTCGCCAAGAAGCTCAAGGCAACTTCTGAAATCGCACTCCAATACAACTTACAGGACCGACCAGAGTTCAAGAGAAGGGTTCTCACCGCGGCTTGGCGCTACCGATGGACGAATCCCAAGCAGAGAATGTCGAGCAAGTTCGACCTTCTTGAAATCAACTATGTTCACATGCCATGGATATCAAAGACTTTCAAAGAACAGTACCTCGACAGCATCGGACGCAGCAACGCCATTTTGGCCTACAACTACGAGAACCTTCTCATCACCAAATTAGGATATTCCTTCACCTACAACTCTCTCGGCACCACCACAGCCACATACGGCAAGAACGCTATCGTCATCCACGGCAACATAGAGACCTCGGGCAATGTGTTCAACGCTTGGAGCCACCTGACCAAAGCCTCGAAAAACAAGGACGACCAGTACAAAGTCTTCGGCATTGCTTTCGCGCAATATGTGAAGGGAGACATTGATTTCTCCAAAAGCATCCGCATAGACAACCGCAACTCCATGGCCTTCAGAGCGGGTATAGGTGTTGCTTATCCTTACGGCAACTCCCATGTGTTGCCTTTCGAGAAACGCTATTCCTCGGGAGGCGCCAATAGTGTGAGGGGATGGTCGGTACGCTCGCTAGGTCCTGGTACCTACAACAGCAACGACAAGGGCATCAATTTCATCAACCAGTCGGGCGACATTAAACTCGATGCCAGCATAGAATACCGAACTTTCCTCTTCTGGAAAATCAACGGAGCTGTTTTTGTGGATGCGGGCAATATATGGACAATTCACGAATACCGTGACCAACCAGGCGGTTGTTTCTATTTCGATGAATTCTACAAACAGATTGCGGTAAGCTACGGTATTGGACTGCGCATGGCGCTTGACTTCTTCACCTTGCGTTTCGACGGTGGTTTCAAAGCTATTGACCCCGCCTACACAGGAAGACGTCACTACCCCATTACCCACCACAACCTCAAGAACGACTTCGCGTTCCACTTCGCCGTCGGTTTGCCATTCTGATGGTTATTTGATTGGCAGAAAAAATTCGGCACCAAGTTATGGCATATTGAAATAATTGTAATATATTTGTAAATTGAATTTCATCACTACGCTCTCCTTATTACAGGTTAACGGAAATATGTTACATGTCAATTAATTAAATAACTAATTATTTTTTAATTTTTTACCGAAATTTGTTAAACCATTACTTTAAATAAAAACACACGATGAGAATCTTACAGAAAACCATTGCGTCAGTGATTGCGCTGGCCATGACAAGTTCCACTTTCGCCCAGGCTCCACAGGTTAATGCCAACAAAGATGAGATGGTAGCCTACCTCTTCACCTACTTCACAGGTAACGCGCCTGAGGAAGAACAAGTATGCTACGCATTGAGCGAAGACGGCTACAACTTCACTCCGCTCAACAATGGCCACCCTGTTATCAAGAGCGACTCTATCGCCCTGACAGGATGCACCCGCGACCCACACATCCTGCGCGGCAAAGACGGCAAGACCTTTTACATGGTGCTGACCGACATGAAGTCGAGCCTCGGATGGAGCAGCAACCGCGGTATGGTGCTTCTGAAATCCACCGACCTCATCCATTGGCAGCATTCCACCGTTCATTTCCCCACCAAATACTACAAGAAGTGGGGCAACGTCATCCGCGTCTGGGCACCAGAAACTGTCTATGATGAGCAGGCTGGTAAATATATGGTGTTCTATTCATTGCGCACCGATGACCGTCGTTCTTTCGACCGTATCTACTATTCTTATGCCAATGATGACTTCACTGACCTTGAAGGTGAACCCACCTACCTTTTCGACAGTGGCGACGCCACCATTGACGGCGACATCGTCTTCAATCCTGCCGACCAGCTCTACCACCTCTTTTATAAGACAGAGGCCGGACGCGGAATCTTCCAGGCCACGGCCAAGCAGCTGACCGCCGCCCCCGGTGAGAAGCCCGGCAGCCAGTGGACCAAGTTGCCAGACCATGTGGACCAGACCAATGTAGCCGTGGAAGGTGTGGGTGTATGCCGCACCATCGACGGCAAGAGCTGGATTGTGATGTACGACTGCTATGCCAACGGCTACTACCAGTTCTGCAAGAGTGCAGACCTCAAGACTTTCGAGGTGGTTCAGAATACGGAAACCAAGGGTTTGTTCACCCCACGTCATGGCACCATCATCCCCATCACACAGGCAGAAAAAGACCGTCTGCTGGCAGCGTATGGCAACCACACCAACGCCATTCTGCCCGGTTTCCATGCCGACCCCGAGGTACTCTACTCCAACAAGACCAAACGCTACTACATCTACTCCACCACAGACGGTATGCCCGGCTGGGGCGGCTGGTACTACACCTGCTATTCATCGAGCGACCTGAAGGAATGGAAGGACGAGGGCACAGTGCTTGACGTGAGGAGCGACCAAGTGAAATGGGCAAAAGGCAATGCCTGGGCCCCCGCCATCATCGAGCGCAAAGAGAAGGACGGCTACAAGTACTACCTCTATTTCAGTGGCGACGCCGGTCAGCGCAAGGAGATCGGTGTTGCAGTGAGCGACTCCCCCACAGGGCCATTCGTGGATTCGGGCAAGCCCATCGTGAGCGACTCTCCTGTAGGCCATGGCCAGCAGATTGACGTGGATGTGTTCCAAGACCCCAAGACAAAGAAGTATTACCTCTACTGGGGCAACGGCTATATGGCAGGTGCTGAGCTCAACGACGACCTGACCAGCATCAAGCAGGAGACCATCAAGGTGATGACCCCTGAAGGCGGCAGCCTGAGGGACTACCAGTACCGCGAGGCTCCATACGTCTTCTTCCGCAAAGGCACCTATTACTTCATGTGGTCGGTAGATGACACAGGTTCGCCCAACTACCATGTGGCCTATGGCACAGCCGACAATCCCCTTGGTCCCATCAAGGTGGCCGACGACCCCATTGTGCTCATCCAGGATCCCGCACAAAAGATCTACGGCCCTGCCCACAACTCCGTGCTGCAGATTCCGGGCAAGGACATCTGGTACATCGTCTATCACCGAATCAACTGGAACTACATCGACCGTCAGTTCGGTCCAGGCATTCACCGTGAGGTGTGCATCGACCGCATGACCTTCGACAAGCAAGGCAAGATCGAAAGAGTGAAACCGACCCAGGATCCTGTCATCACGCTGAAATAAGTCTTAGAGCCATTGCAAAAACAACGGCTCATAACAAAAACGGCATCGGAACCGCGACCACGATTTCGATGCCGTTTTTATCCGTTTTTTCATAGGGTTACATCACGGCTGTCTTCTTGCCTCCGATGATGTAAATACCCTTTTGGGTGATGTGGTCGATGCGGACACCAGTAAGCGTGTAACAAGCGCTGGAGGCGCTGTCTTTATCATACTCTGCGCGATTCACTTCGATGCCGTCGGGCTTGTCACTAACGCTCAGTTCGATGATGTCACCCGCAGACGACGTGGGGATGGTGAAACTGTCGTCGCTGTTCCTTGTCACCTCCACCTCCATACCGTTCACCTTAGCGGCAATCGTCTTGTCTTTAGGCAGACGACCTACTGTGAGTGTCAACGGTTGTCCTTGGTTGTTGAGGATACGGGCACTGACGAAAGCACCCTCAGCCCATTCCTGATCGACTGTGAAGTCACCAACAGCCTTCAGCCCCTTAGCGTTTCCGCTCCTCCATGCCGTGGGGATGGCTGGCAAAAGGTGTATGTTGCCGTCATAACTCTGTAGCAACATCTCAGCCACACCCGATGTGTAGCCGAAGTTACCGTCAATCTGGAAAGGCGAATGTGCGTCCCACAGATTGTAGTAGCATCCGCCCTGACCTGACATGGCGATGACGTATGACTGGCTGTGCTTGAGCATGAGTGCGAAGACCTTGCGGGCCTCGTTGCCTTCCAGCGCACGGGCAAAGAGGTTCACCTTCCAGCCACCCGACCATCCCGTCACATCGGTAGCGTTGCGCACGTGCAGCGAATTGACGGCAGCGTTGTAGAGTCGCTTCTCCTGGGCTTTGTTGGAGTAAGCCGACACTTGGTTGTAGGGGAAGAGAGCCATAAGATGACTCAGATGGCGGTGGCTGGCGGCATCGCCTTGAGAGTTGAGGGAGAGGTCGGCCCACTCCTTCAGGCACGTTTTTCCGTCGTAAGTCTCGGTATGGAGTCCCTTGTCGAGCACTTCCCAGAAATCTCGCATTTCCTGTAGGTCATCAGCCGATATGGGAGAGTCGTCGCCAAGTGCTTCTGCACCTTCGATAACGCTCCGCACCACCTCTGCCGTGTTCTGTTGGGCAAAGGCAGTAGAGTGCCCACTGGGACCATGTTCGGGCGAGTATTCATTGGCCACGTAGTAGGTACCGTTCTTGGCCTTGGTGCTGATATCCTTGAGGAACTGGGCGCAACGGAGCATGGCGGGCAACGCACGACGCAGGAAGTCGCGGTCGAGCGTGTAGCGGTAGTGCTGCCAGAGGTGGGAGCAGTCCCAGGCGGCCAAGGTCTTGATTTCAAAAGCCATCCAAGTAGAAGTGCCACCGAAGATATTCGTTTCTGTAGGTACCATCCATCCCCTGACGCCGTTCTTATAACGTTGGGCAATACGATGGTAATTATAGTCATCGCTAGAGAGGGTGATGGTGTTGTTGAGGAACGGCAGGTGCATCGCACTGAGGTTGGTGGACTCAGCCGGCCAGTAGTTCATTTGGACATTCACGTCGGTGTGGATGTCACAATGCCAGAAACCAGTCTTTGAATCGTTGTTCCAGATGCCCTGCAGGTTGGCGGGGGCGTTGATGAGCACGTTGTTGCAACTCACCATGAGATAGCGTCCGTATTGGAAATAGAGTTGTTCGAGAAAGAGTCCGTCAGCCTTGTTGCGGTTGGCGGAGTAGGCATAGTTATCTACCAAAGCCTTGGTGGTGAGTGTGCTGGCAGCATCGCCCAACTGGAGACTTACGCGTCCCATGAGTTCGGAGAACTGCTCCACATGGGCGGCAAAGACTTTGTCCCATCCGTCGTTGCAGGCAGCGTCGAGGATTTGGCTGTTGCGTTGTGCCACGTCGGCACGTGTACCCTTGACGTAGGAAGGTGTGCTGTCGTCGAAGTTGGTAGCAGCTGTCATAAAGAGTGTCACCTCCTTGGCTCCGTCCACCTCGATGCCTTGGTCTGTAGTGGTGACTGTACCCCCGTTGGCCAACACACGCATCTCGGTGCTGTAGTTCACAGCCTTGAGCTTGCCGCCGAAAGTAGCGGTAGCCTCGTTGTAGGTCACTGCCGTTGCATTGATATAAGCATCGGGGGCATAACTGAAACGCAGATGCAGGCCTTTGCTGCCATCAGTCTCGTAGTGGGCTGCCAGCACGCGGTGAGGTTCGGACACAATATATCGGCGAGTGAAGTGGTCACCGTCAGCATTGCTGAAGTTGACGCCTGCCACTCCTTGCTCGATGTCAAGGTAACGGGTGTAGTCGTTGATGGGCCGGCTGTTGTCGGTTTTCGATGCCATCTTGCTGAGGTCATCAACGAGTATCTTGCCGAGACAGGCGTATGTCCCATGCTCACCATAGTCGGTGGGTGAGCCGTTGTAGAGCGTCTTCTCGTTGAGCACCATCTCGTCTTGCAAGACTCCGCCGAGTAGCGAGGCACCAATCTGTCCGTTGCCGATGGGCAGACTATACTCCATCCAAGGGTTGGAAGAACCGGAAAGCGTGGAGGGGAAGTCGTACCAGAGGCTGAGCGGACTGATGTCGGTAGGGCGGTCTCCTCCATTCACCTTATAGTAGTCGAGCACTGGCAGTTCGCCTTCGGGGGTGAAGATGAAAGTCGAGTTGTTGTCGCCTACGGCACCGCTACTGTTCCAATGGGCAAGGTAGCCACCCTGCTGGTTCCAATAGTTGGTGCCAGAAGTGCCGTCTTTGATGAACCATCCGGTAACTCCTGCCTCGTTCTTACCTTTTTGGAAGGTAAACGATGTCGATTTGGCGCCGTCGGCTTTCACCATAGCCGCCCTGCTGGAGTTGGAAGTGGAGATGACATAAGACGTGCCGAGCGCCTTGTTGTAGATTTGAAAACCACCCGAGCCATCAGCGACGATACACCACAGTCCGGCATCGGACGTGTCAGGTTGGGTATTGCTCAGTTTCAACGTGTAGGTGCCTTCAGTATAACCCTTCGCAGTACTCAGGTAAAAGTATGTGCCACCTGTCTTATAGTTCGCGATATGATACCATACGGTGTTGGCGTCGAAATCCGTTTCGGGTTTCGCAGACACCCACAGGTCGTTGACCAGTTCGTTGGCGTAAGTGCTTGCGAAACCTGCGACACTTAGCACCATACAAAGGAAAAAACGATAGAAATGATGCATAATGATAGCCTTTAGTCGTTAGAAGTTAGTTGTTAGTCATGCAAATTTACACAAAAAACAATGATCTATGGAACCTAATCCCCAAAAAAGAATCGTTTTTTTAGGATTACGCGCTATGAAAAGGTTATGATGTGGATTGTGGACCGATTGATTGTCAATCCTCTATGTGGGCAGTGTCAATGCTCCTGAATCGAAATCAGAAGATTGATTCTTTCCTGCTTTTCCATATTGGTTATTGTTTTGCTGTTAAAGGATGTTCTCCTATCTCATTGTCGTAAAGATATAGTGGGCAGTCCTCCTATAGTATTTTCGTACTCTGGCTGCACCGAAGTTACTCTGTCTCGGTAATGAAAAGAAAAACGAGTTTTCCTTTTCTATTTCTCTCGACTTTTCGTAACTTTGCAAAAAACTGTTGAATTATGAAAAGGACTATCGTATATTTATTAGCACTGATACTTCCCATTTGGGTACTGAGCAGTTGTAAAGACGGTAAGCAGAATACCGGGGGCAACGAGACTAACGACTCGATCAACACAGAGACCTCTCAACTCCTCGAATCAGAGACTCAGGAAAACACTGAACTTACAGAATCCGAGGACGAGGTGACACCTGACGATGGGGATGAGATCCCACCTGGTATGTTCGCTCCCAAAGAGGTGGCAAGACTGTGGAAGAAAGAGAACATCAAAGTGCCAGGACAGAAAAGCGATATTGTCGCCCTTTTCGAGGCGTTCTACTCAGAGTGGCCTACACTGGCTGGTAACCGCATCGTCCATGAAACCAACCCGAAGTTGGCACCCAGTGATTATTATTACGAGGAGGGTTCCATCATCGACCGTAAAAACGGCTATTTAGAGTCAGCTTGGTACGAGGGCGAGGACCTGGGCGTGATTTCCGCATGTGTATGGAACCGCAAGAACGGACACAAACTCTTTGCTGTGAACTTCCACGCCGAGAAGGATTTCCTCTGCTTCTACGACTTCGACCCCGCAAAACGAACCCTTACCCCGGAAGAAAGCCCCATCAAACGGGAGCATCTCAACAACCCCGACAAGGATCCCATATGGTACACACTGCCGCACGAAGGCAAGACCTTGGAAGTAATAGAAGATACCGGTGAAGAGGAAATCGCTACCACCTACTATAACTTCGACGGACAGAACCTGAAGTTCGCGGGGCACGGGAATTGAATAATTAAAACAACGCCCACTTTAACTCCATATATTTTAGTGAGATACAAGACGGTTATTTTCGACTTGGATGGAACACTATTGGACACACTCGGCGACTTGTCGTCGAGCGTGAACCATGCGTTGCGCCAGCATGGATTGTCAGAGAGGAGCAAAGCCGATGTGAGGCGTTTTCTGGGCAACGGCATTCGCCGACTTGTGGAACAAAGTGTACCGGAAGGCACCAGTCCAAGCATGACTGAAGAAGTGTTTCAGACCTTCAGACAATACTATCTTGAACACAGCCTTGACGAGACCGCTCCATATGAAGGCATCATGGAACTGCTACACCAACTGCACGACATGGACGTGGCAACGGCTATCGTCAGCAACAAACTCGACCCAGCGGTGAAGGAACTGCACCAGCATTTCTTCAGCGACACCATCCGCGTGGCCATCGGCGAGTCATCTTCTATTCGTCGCAAGCCCGCGCCCGACATGGTGGACGAGTGCATCCGTCTGTTAGGTTGTGACCGCCAGTCTTGCTTGTATGTAGGCGACAGCGAGGTCGATTTGCAGACTGCCCGCAATGCCTCCCTACCCTGTTGTTCTGTCAGTTGGGGCTTCCGCGACAAGAAACAGCTCATCGAGGCCGGCGCCACCACCATCATCGACCGCCCAGAGGAGTTGATGGGAGTGATTCAAGGGCAGTAGTGATTCCGTCGATGCTATCGAGTAATGAAAGCGGAAAAACAAACATTTCATGCCAATAGTTTGCAGATATCAAGAAAAAAGCTGAACTTTGCGACGGATTTACACCTAAGCCTATTTCACGGATTTTTTTATCTAACATATTCACCCACCCTATGAAGAAAAGTTTTTTTTACCTCTCCTTTTTACTATTATTCACTGCGTTATCCTGTTCAGGTAGGTCATCGTACACTCCCCCCGAGAATACTCCTGAAGAGAAAGAAGATACCACTGTCAATCATCTGACTCTGCTGGTGGCAGGCGACATCATGCAACACGGCCCTCAGATCAATGCAGCCAGACGGCCTTATGGGACATACGACTATAAAGACTGCTTCGCCTACGTTAAAGATGAAATCGAAAGTGCTGACATAGCCATAGTCAACTTTGAGACTACGTTGGGAGGTCCTCCCTACAAAGGCTATCCCCGTTTTAGCGCCCCCGATGATTATCTCAAGGCCATCATCGATGCAGGCTTCGATGTGCTGACCACAGGCAACAACCACTGTCTCGACACAGGAAAAAAAGGATTGGAACGCACCATCATGATGATGGACTCCCTCCGTATTCCCCATCTCGGAACATACGTGGATACCACAGCCCGCAAGGACTCTTATCCTTTGCTTGTGGAGAAAAACGGATTCAAAATAGCATTGCTCAACTTCACATACGCCACCAACGGACTTGTCCGGGAGAAACCCAACCATGTAAACTATATTGACACCACGGAGATAGCGGCAGACATTGAGAAAGCGAAGTCGATGCATCCCGACATCATCATCGCCATTCCTCATTGGGGTATCGAATATGCCATGACACCCAATGCCCCCGACGTTCAACTGGCCGATTGGTTGCTGCAAAAGGGTGTGAACCACGTTATAGGAGGTCATCCCCATGTGCTCCAGCCTTTCGAGTGGCGCAACCCCGAAACAGAGAATGGCGGTAATATTGTGGCATATTCCTTGGGCAATTTCATCTCCAACCAGAATAAGCCCAATACAGGAATAGGCAGCATGGTGAAGCTGCAATTCTCTAAATGCCAAGAAAAGGTTGTCCTCGACTCCTGCGCTTATACGCTCACATGGTGTTCACGCCCAGCCATTTCCGGTAAACGAAACTACCGCATAGTACCTGTAGCCAATTCCGACACACTGCTCAACGCCGCAGACCGCATCCGTCGCGACAACGACGCAAAGTCTGCCCGACGGATATTCGAACGACACAACAAAAACATCAAAGAATACACGTTCTAAGGCACAATGTGGTGCAAATTGTTTGTGGATCGCTTTTTTTATGTTATTTTGCCCACTTCATCAATTCCGCTTTGATGACATCTGCACCAGGGAAGCCCATGGAAGAATAAATCAACTCTCCTTTCTTGTTGAAAATGAGATAAGTGGGCATCATGTCGAAATGTTGTTTCTTGATGATACCCCAGAACTGATCAGAAGTCAGATAATAATGATGGCTTGACATGTGAGAGGTCAACTCCTTCCATTTCTCCATCTTGGATTGAGTACAGGCCAGGTCTATGAATTGCACGTCAGCAGGCATTTCCTTTGCCAACCTCTCAATCTCCGGCTGAGCTTTGAGGCACGGAATACAACTTGTTCCCCAGAAGTCCATAAACACCACCTTGCCCTTGTAGCGGTCAAGGATGTCGGTCAGCACCTCTTCGGAAGACGCATCAGCGTATGTGAGGCAGAATGTAGTTTCACCGTCTGTGTTTTCCCGCGCCTTTTGGGCAAGTTCCTGTTGGTGGTTCCTCACTGCCTCCCCACATTCCTTATATGTATATGTGTCGGGACTGAAATATTCCTTTGGAATCTGTCCTGTCTCCACTTCTGTCATGCCACTTACAGCACATTGAGCGGCAACAATCTCAGCATTCAGTTTGTTGTATGTGCCGTCAGGGGCTTTGTAGTATTCCAGTGCCAACAAATGATGCCACATCAAATCACCACACGGCGCATACTTGGCATATGCTCCCTCGAAATATTCATTGATGGGAGTTTCAACCACCAAAAGGGAGTCATTGGCTTCTATCGTCTTTTCGAAATCAAAGTCTTCTGACATTTCAATGTCACCATGACCAATCAATGCACTGGTGTATCTTGCGCCAAAGGCACACAACCACTCCAGGTAAGTGTCCTCCACCTCCATCCTCTGAAGTGCCTTGGTCGCAGAGGTGCAATCGGATTGGTTGATTTTGTCTATTTTCTTATCACGATAACAGACAAGCTCCTTTCTTCGTTCATTGGATGTCTTTGAAGCACGAAGACGCTGATAAAGCGATTCTTCAGCCTCATCATCATCAAAACGCTCAACAAACGATCTTGACATCTCAAGGTTGGTCCTTGCATATCTTCCCTTGAACGCAATAGCCTTGCACGTTTGTCCGTTCATTTCCACCAGACATGAGATCTCCTCGTCCGGACAAAGCAACAAAGGCATGGCAAACGCCCCGATGCTTACAAGAACAGTTCTCACGAGAGAGAGGGGAACCTCCAATGTGGCCTTTCCATCAACACTGATGGGTGTTGACCATTCGCAAGGATAATAGATGGAAACGCCAAACGGTTTGAATAAATCTGTCACTTCAACCCTCTCGCCAAACTCAGTTCTATAGTTGAAGAACTGAAAGTTCACCTTTGCCACTCCCTTGCGGAACGCGACATCAGGCAAAACCTCATCCGCCTCGTAGGTGACGTTCTTCCACTCTTCGGGAATGTCTGCGCTTTTCTGTGCCCGGTTAATCGTGGCAACGAAAACGAGCAGGATGGTAAGGATGGTTCTATTCATGATTCATTGTTTCTATTAGAAAGAAATGATCCTCTATTTCAAAATCTTCAAAACGGCTTCGCGGACACTTGGTGCCAGGCTGGGGCATAGCCGTACCACGTCATCTGGCGAAGGGACTCCACATACCCCTTGGGAAGGTCAGGATGTGCCGCACACAAGGAGTCTATATGCTGGAATTATTCTTGTAGAGTTTGCGGATAAACTTGGCGGCATCCTGCATATCCATCCTGAGATGTCGTCAAGCAGGATGTCCGCCTTTGTTCCCGGTCGGCAGAAGAGATTGAGCGCTCCCCAGACAACACCTTGTATCTTGTTGTCATCCCAGATCTGGATATGTTGTGTGCGATAGGCAGGAATCTTCACTGTCCACCGTCCCTCGCTGTCGGTGACAGGATGAAGTGCTACCGTGTTGCCAGTGAAGAAATCAGGATAGATCAATGTGGCTTTCTCTCCTTTTGCCTTGCTGGCCAACTGAAAAGTTATGGTGACGCTGTCTTGCGTCCTTCCTGTTAAAGCGAAGAGTGCAAGCAGGATGGTGATGATGGTTTTATTCATTTCAACGTTTTTTGATCTTAATGCCAAAGACATAGATATGTGGACTGTTCTTGAAGGTATCGCTGTTGAGATAGTCATTATCAAACTCAACAACGTCGCAGTTGCGGCAAATCTTGTCATCGGGATCATACCAAGATGAAGCATACGCGGCGATGGGAATCACTTCATTTTCTTTCCATTTTGGTTGTATGACAAAAGGACGGGATTTATACGATATGATATCATATCCCTCCGCTTCATTATTCACAGACGATAGAGGCAGGTTCATGGTGAAGCCACAGACTTCATCAAACTGGAAGTTGCAGGTAAACAAAGAGTCTGTTTGGGGCATGAAACCCACTGTGATTGTTTTAGCACTATTGGTATAGCCTATTCCCCAGTCATCCATTAGGTCTGTTTCCAATTTACCTTTCGAATAAACCTGGATGACAGGCGACAACAGATACTTGTCTTTCTCCAGATTCGACAAATCAAGAGCATAGACATAATAACCTTATTTGTTGAGCAAATTGATATAATCCTTTGCCGTCGGTTCAGCCTTGCTGATTTCCTGTGCCCAACCCGCTATCGCAATAAAAGCGGATAGAAATGTGATAATGGCCTTTTTCATGTTCATCGTTTTTTATTATAGACGACAAATTCGAAGAATTATTTCATCCAGGAGCGTTAAATGTTCTTAATGAAAATGATGTTGTTCATGCATTTTTATAGTGATTATCGATTATTATTTCGAAAACATTCATATATTTGCAACAAGAAAATAAATCAACAACTGACATGAAAAAGATTACATTATTGATATGCTCCATCCTGATGTGCACAACGATGATAGCACAGGATAGGGAGCCGAAAAACATCACATTGACTGACGCGGAACGTACACTGGTGGAGCAGAACAGCGACTTTGCCTTCAACCTCTTCCGAAAGACACGAGGCACAGAGAACCACGTCATCTCGCCGCTCAGCATCACATACGCACTCGGTATGCTCAACAACGGCGCTGAAGGCGTCACACGCGAGGAGATATGCCAGGTACTCTCAGGGGGACGACAGACAGATTATGCAGACGTAGCCTCCATGAACGCCTTCTGCCTCAAGATGCTCACCGAAAGCGCCCTGCTCGACGAGAACACACGAGTAGCCATTGCCAACTCCATCTATTTCAACGGCGATAGGAAGGATGTTCAACTGAAATCGGCATTCAAGGACGCGGCAGCGACCTACTACGATGCCACACCTTCCGTGCTCAGTTTCAGCGACGAGGCGACGTTGGGCATCATCAACCAATGGGCCGCGGACCGCACCGACGGCATGATACAAGACCTGCTCAAACCAGAGGAGTTGAAAGACCCCAACCTCGTGAGTATCCTGCTGAACGCCATCTGCTTCAAAGGGGCATGGGCATATCAGTTCGATGAGAAATGGACGCAACTCCAGTACTTCGGCGACATGAAACACACTGCCATGATGATGTCGCAGACGAGTGAATTCCGTTATGCAGAGAACGACCTCTACCAGTCCGTCATCCTACCCTACGGCAACGGCGCCTATCAGATGACGCTCTTCCTCCCGCGCTATGGAAGGACGCTCGACGAGGTGTTGGCCGCCATGGACGGCAAAAACTGGAACACCACTGAGTACGAAAAATGTGACGTGGAATTAGAAATGCCACGCATCGAGACTGACACCGACCAAAACCTGATTGACATCATGTACTCGCTCGGCATGGAGAACGCTTTCCTGGAATACGGAGGCCACGGTTTCCTGGATTTCTGCTGTTTCGGCGACAATGAAGAGGACTCCGACCAATGCTGGATCAGCCTGATGAAGCAGAAAGCCCATCTGAAACTTGACGAGAAAGGCACTGAGGCTGCTGCCGTCACCATCATCGAAGTGGCAGACAAAGCCGCTCCCCGTTTTGTCTGGTTCACTGCCGACCGTCCGTTCTTTTACATCATCAGCGAACGAAGCACAGGTGCCATCTTCTTCATCGGGCAATACATGGGCGATCCTATTAAGAACGCTCGCCACGACATCAGCCTCAGCGACATGGAGCGGCAACTCGTGCAGAGCAACAACGACTTCGCATTCCGCCTCTTCAGTAAAGCACGAGGCGAGGAGAACATCATCATGTCACCACTGAGCATCACATACGCTTTGGGCATGATGAACAACGGAGCGGCCGGCCAAACACAGCAGGAGATTTACGATGTGCTGGGCTTTGGCGATGCCGGTTCAGACGCCATCAACCAGTTCTGTCGCAAGTTGCTCGACGAGGCCCCTACACTCGACCAGGAGACCTCAGCCGAGATTGCCAACACCATTTACGTGAACAGCGGAAAGGGATACGAACTGCAAGAGGATTTCATCCAGAAAGCCAATGAATATTACGACGCCACGCCCACAGCCCTCAATTTCTACGACAACTCAACAATAGACATCATCAACCGATGGGCAGACGAACATACTCACGGCATGATTCCGCAGATTGTGAATGAGGAAACGTTCATCCCCGATGCCGTCTGCTATCTGCTCAACGCCCTCTATTTCAAGGGCGCATGGACCAACAAATTCGACAAGGCTGACACCCGCGACGAGGCCTTCAATGGTGGCGCCGAGGTTCCGATGATGTATCAAAAGGAAGAATTTGAATACACAGAGAACAAACTCTACCAAGCCGTGCGGCTGCCATACGGCAATGGTGCGTACCAGATGTCTCTATTCCTTCCCCGTGAGGGCAAGACCATAGCCGACGTGCTTGATGCCATGGACGGAAAGAACTGGCAGTTCAAGAGTTACGACGATTATATTGTTGATCTGAAGATGCCACGTTTCAAAACTAGCACCAACCTTAACCTGGTTAAGATAATGACTGATTTGGGCTTGACAACGGCATTCGCCGAAACCGCAGATTTCCCCTATTTCGGCAACCGTTCTGTCTCAATTACCGACATGTTCCAGAAAGCCGTCATCGACCTTAACGAGGAGGGTACAGAGGCAACTGCCATCACGGTGATTGTGCCAATTGATGGCATGCCTATAGAAGTCAACTTCCATGCCGACCGCCCCTTCTTCTACATCATCAGCGAACGAAGCACGGACGCCATCTTCTTTATCGGGCAATTCGTAGGCGACACCACAACTGGCATTTCACGAATTGAAAACGGAGAAAGGGCCATAGACAGCAGGAGAATCTACGACCTTCAGGGGCGATGGTTCGAGACAGACCAAACCGTACTGAAAAAGGGTATCTACATTGTAGGAGGAAAGAAGATACTTGTTAAATAAGGCACCTGTTATTCGTTTTATCAGAGACAAATCCACACGGGAAGTCCAAGATAGTGAGACAAAATATTGGCGGTTTGCTTTTTTTTGTGTTATTTTGCACGCTGAATACATTTTTTGATAACAACATTAAATTTATGGCAACACAAACACAAGTATTCAAGACGTTATTGTTAACGGCCGCTCTTGCATTGGGCCATCAGCATGCATCAGCTCAGCAAACAAGTGACAAGACAGAAAAAGACTGGCTTAAGGCGCTGTCTTCGAGAATTGAGGTTAATGGCTACGCTCAGGCAGGTTACACCTGGACGCATCAGGATGGTAAGCACACCAACACCTTTGACCTGAAACGCACACTGATCTGGGCAAAGGCGAGAATAACCGACCGTTGGTCGTTCCTCTTCATGCACGACTTCTCGTCTGTGGTTCAGGAGTTCTACACCGACTACCGCGTGACCAACAACCGTGCCTTGACCGTCCGTCTCGGCCAATTCAAGAATGCGCTCACTCTGGAGAACCCATTGTCGCCCACCAAAGTGGAGTTGATCAACGTTTTATCACAAGGTGCCACTTATCTGTCAGGTTGCGGTTCCGACCCTCTTTATGGTGTGAACTACGGTCGTGACCTCGGACTGGAGATTTACGGTTACCTGTTCAACGACCATCTATATTACGAATTGGAAGTCATGCAGGGTCAGGGTATCAACTGCAAGGACCGCAACAACGAGAAAGACTTCATCGCACGCCTCGACTATCGTCCGACAGAGAACTGGCGAATCGTTGCCACAGGTCAATTAGGTCGTGGACACGCCATTGCCACCTCCAAATACAATCCTGGTATTGCCGTGGGTCAGAACTACACCCGTAACCGTTGGTCTGGCGGTGCAGAATGGAAAAGTCATGTGAAAGGCGTTGACTACTGGAAGAACCGTTGCTCAAGCGTCCGCGGCGAGGTTTTAGGCGGCAAAGACGGAGATGTGAACAGTTTTGGCGCATACGTCACAGCCAGTGTACCTGTTTGTCAAGCTTTGGATGTGGTTGGTTCTGTCGATTACTTCGACTACAACACCGATGCTAAGATGCAGCAGACCAACGCCACTCTAGGTGTTCAGCACTGGTTCTACCGCACATGCCGCGCCCAGTTGCAATACACGCTTTGCAGTCCAAAGCAAGGTGACACTTACGGCACATTGCAGGCACAAATCCAAGTGGCTTTCTAGTTTCACAAAAATAGAGGGTTCATAGTGTAGATAAAGCCTATGACGACAAATACGAAAAAGGGGATGCGCGATGCGCATCCCCTTTAAGTTTTCTGAAAAAATAAAGGCTTTATGCCTCAGCGGGAGCCTCAGCAGTTTCGGCAGCGGCTTCTGCATTTGCAGCAGCCTCGGCCTCAGCTTTAGCCTTAGCGGCTTCAGCCTTCTTCTCGGCCACCTTCTGTGCGATAGCCTCATTAACCTTCTTCTCAGCAGCCTGACGAGCCTCATAAGCCTTCTTGGCCTCGGCCTTGTTGTCCTGCATCAACTTAGTCAGCTTGCTCTTGCGCTCAGCTTTCCAAGCTTCGAACTTAGCTTCAGCAGTAGCCTCGTCGAAGGCGCCCTTCTTCACACCGCCTTCAAGATGCTTCTTGAGGTAGACACCCTCATGAGAGAGGATGTTGCGAACGGTGTCAGTAGGCTGTGCGCCCACACCAACCCAATAGTAGGCGCGATCAAAGTTCAAATCTACTGTTGAAGGATTGGTGTTGGGGTTGTAAGTACCAATCTTCTCAATAAAGCGACCATCACGTGGTGCCTTGTCGTGTGCGACTACGATAGCATAGAAGGCATATCCCTTGCGACCGTGACGCTGCAATCTAATTTTAGTTGCCATTTAGTTGTAATGTAAAATTTAATGAGTAATGATTTGAATATGTCGCTAACTCGTAACGACGGTGCAAAGTTACAACTTTTCGCTGAAATAACAAAAAAAATCCCCTCAACTTGCTTTTTTAGAAACAATCCTTTCGTAGTGTGGAGAAATCTTGTTAAATTTGTACGGTTTTTGTAATGTGCACTTTGCAAAATGGAAGATTTGATAAGCCATCAAGGCATAGTGGAGCGCATTGAGGACGGCATTGTGAGCGTGAAAATCGTGCAACATAGTGCATGCAGCGGATGCAAGGTGAAGTCGATGTGCTCCTCTGCCGAGAGCAAGGAAAAGACTGTGGATGTGTTGACTTCCAAAGCCTCGGATTACAAGGTGGGAGAAGAAGTTATGGTTTATGCCGGGTTGTCGATGGGCCGCACGGCTGTGATTATTGCTTTTGTTATACCTTCAATCATTATGGTACTGTGGTTAATCGTGGCCTTGCAGTTCTTGAAAATGGGCGAACTTCCTGCCATTGGCAGCGTCTTGTTGCTTCTTGGTGTTTATTATGTCATACTTGGTATGAACAAGAAGAGAATCAATCGTCGTTTCATGTTCTACATCGCAAAGACCGGGCAAAACTAGAAAAACTAGGCAGACTAGGTAAACTAGGAAAAAGTAAAAAAAGACTATAAAAAGACTAACACTATTAAAACATTTAATAATCCAGATTTATGAACGTAATTCTTACAGCTGTGATTGTATTGGGTGCGGTAGGTCTGATAGCAGCCATTGTGCTGTTCTTCGTATCCAAGAAGTTTGCAGTGAAGGAGGATCCTCGTATCGCGCTTGTCAACGAAGTGCTGCCTGGAGCCAACTGTGGTGGTTGCGGTTTCCCTGGCTGTGGCGGTATGGCCTCTGCATGTGTGAAGGCCGCCGACAGCGGTTCACTTGAGGGGCTCAACTGTCCAGTGGGTGGTTCAGCGGTGATGAGCCAGGTGGCATCCATCCTCGGTATGGAAGCCGCTGCCTCCGACCCCAAGGTGGCAGTGGTTCGTTGCAACGGGTCGTGCGAGAACCGCCCCCGAATTGCAGAGTATGACGGTCTGAAGACCTGCCGTGTGGTTCATGCATGCGGTGCAGGTGAGACAGGCTGTGGTAATGGTTGTCTTGGATGTGGCGACTGTGTGGCCGCTTGTAAGTTCGACGCCATCCACATCAACCCCGAAACGGGAATTCCCGAGGTTGACGAGGAGAAGTGTGTGGCTTGCGGTGCCTGTGTGAAAGCCTGTCCTCGCAACATCATCGAGCTTCGCCTGAAAGGCAAGAACAACCGCCGCGTGTGGGTTGGTTGCGTGAACCAAGACAAGGGTCCTGCAGCCATGAAAGCCTGCAAGGTGTCGTGTATTGCCTGTGGCAAATGTGTGAAGGAGTGCAAGTTCGACGCCATCGCCATCCAGGGCAATGTGTCGTACATTGACGACGAGAAATGTAAGGCTTGTCGTGCTTGTATGAAGGTGTGTCCACGTGAGTGTATCTACGATGCCAACTTCCCCAAGAGCATCAAGGAAGTGATGAAAGCCGAAGCCGAGCGCAAGGCCGCCGCAGAAGCAAAAGCAAAAGCTGAAGCAGAGGCAAAGGCCAAGGCTGAAGCAGAGAACACAGCGACACCAAACGTAACAGAAGAAACCAAACCTAAAGCAAAGGAGGAATAACAGTATGAGAACATTCAGAATCGGTGGTGTACACCCTGAAGAGAACAAATTGTCGCATGAAGTGGCTACAGTTCCCGCCGAACTTCCAAAGCAGGCTGTGTTCCCTCTGTCGCAGCACATTGGTGCTCCAGCCAAGCCTGTGGTAGAACGAGGCCAGGAGGTGAAGGTAGGAACTCTGCTTGCAGAGGCTGGTGGTTTTGTTTCAGCCCCAATCTATTCTTCTGTATCGGGCAAGGTGGCAAAGATTGACACTGTGGTTGATGCCACAGGCTATCGCAAGCCAGCTATATATATTAATGTAGTAGGTGATGAATGGGAAGAGAGCATCGACCGCAGCGACAAGTTGGAAACACTCGCTGACCATCCAGAACTTACTCCAGAGGAGATTATCAACCGTGTGAAAGTGGCAGGTGTCACAGGTATGGGTGGCGCCGGATTCCCCACCTTCATCAAGCTCACCCCTCCCCCAACAGCAACAGCCACTTGCGTGATTATCAACGCTGTTGAGTGCGAGCCTTATATCACGAGCGACTACCGTCTGATGATGGAGAAAGCCGACGAGATTATCGTGGGCATTGACCTGTTGATGAAGGCCGTAAAGGTGAACAAAGGCTATATCGGTATTGAGTGCAACAAGCCGAAGGCTATCGAGCTTTTTAAACAGAAACTCGCTAGTCGTCCTGAAATCGAGGTTGTACCACTTCAGAAGCGTTATCCGCAAGGAGGTGAGAAGCAGTTGGTTGACGCTGTCATCCGCCGTCAAGTTCCCGCACCTCCCGCCATTCCTGTGAACGTGGGCGCTGTAGTTCAGAACGTTGGAACTGCATTCGCTGTTTATGAGGCAGTGATGAAGAACAAACCTTTGTTCGAGCGTTACGTCACAGTAACAGGCAAGAAGATTGCTCATCCCGGCAACTTCCTCGTCCGCATGGGCACACCGATGATTCAGTTGATTGACGCGTGCGGCGGTATGCCTGAAGGTGACAACAAACTCCTCGCTGGTGGTCCGATGATGGGCAAAGCCCTGACCTCGGTCGAAGTTCCAGTGTGCAAGGGTACCAACTCCGTGACGGTGCTCAGTGGCGATGACGCCAAGCGCAAAGAAGCCCAGCCATGCATCCGCTGCGCCAAGTGCGTAAGCGCTTGTCCTATGGGTCTGGAGCCCTATCTGCTGGCCAAGCTGTCGGACAAGGGCGAATGGGATCGTCTTGAGAAAGAGATGATCACCTCATGTATCGAATGTGGTTCCTGTCAGTTCACCTGTCCGGCCCATCGTCCGCTGCTCGACAACATACGTATTGGAAAGACCACCGTTATGGGTATCATCAGATCCCGTAGTGCTAAAAAATAAGAGACATCATGGCAAACAAACTAATAGTATCATTATCACCGCATGCGCATGGCACCGACAGTGTTGAGAAGAACATGTACGGAGTGATTATCGCTCTTCTTCCCGCTCTCATCGTGTCGTTCATCTATTTCGGCTTAGGCTCCGCCATCGTGTGCTGCACAAGCGTTTTGGCTTGTGTGTTCTTCGAATGGGCCATCACGAAGTTCATCATGAAGCGTGAGCGCAGCACTGTGTTAGATGGCTCTGCTATCCTGACAGGTTTGTTGCTGGGCTTCAACCTGCCCTCCAACCTTCCGATATGGATTATCATCATCGGTGCATTAGTGGCTATAGGCATCGGCAAGATGACTTTCGGTGGTTTGGGCTGCAACCCCTTCAACCCCGCATTGGTAGGACGTGCCTTCCTCTTGGTGTCATTCCCCGTACAGATGACCACATGGCCAGTTCCTGGCCAGATAGGCATCAACGGTTACATTGACGCCCAAACAGGAGCCACCCCGCTGGCCATCATGAAGGAAGCCATCAAGAGTGGCGATGCCAGTGTCCTCAGCAAACTGCCCGACTCATTGAGCCTTGCTCTCGGTAACTCCGGTAGTTTTGGTGCAGGCAGTTTGGGTGAAGTTTGCGCCCTTGCGCTTATCATTGGCGGTATCTACATGATTGTCCGCAAGATTATCACTTGGCACATTCCCGTGAGCATTCTTCTCACCGTGTTTGTGTTCAGTGGTCTGATGCATCTCGCCAACCCCATCTATGCTAGTCCTGTGGATGTGTTGCTCAGTGGTGGTTTGATGCTCGGCGCCATCTTCATGGCAACCGACTACGTGACCTCGCCTATGACCAAGAAGGGACAACTCATCTATGGTGTGTCGATAGGTGTTCTCACTGTAGCTATCCGCTATTTCGGCGCTTATCCTGAGGGTATGTCGTTCGCTATTCTCATCATGAACGCGTTCACACCGCTCATCAATAATTATTGCAAACCTAAACGATACGGGGAGGTAGTGAAATGAAGAAACTGGAATCATCATTACTGAATATGGTTGTGGTCCTCACACTCGTGTCAGTGATCACAGGTGGGCTTCTCGCCGCTGTCAACTCAGTGACAGAGGGTCCAATACAGGAACAGAAGGACAAGGCACTTGCTGATGGCATCAAGGCCGTGATGGGTGCTGACGATATCAAGGTTACAGCCGATGACAAGGTGAATTCCTCTGTCGATGGCAAGGACCGCGAATACATCATCCACCGTGTGGCCAATGCCAGTGGTGAACCTATCGGTGTGGCTGTGGAGAGCGCCTCTCAAGGTTTCTCTGGCGACGTGAAGATTCTTGTCGGTCTCGATAAGGAAGGTACCATCAAAGGGTACACCATTCTGGAGCATGCAGAGACCCCAGGTCTTGGCGCCCGCGCCGTTGACTGGTTCCAAGATGGACAGAAAGGCAACATCATCGGCCAACAGCCTTCTAAGGGTAAACTTACAGTGAGCAAGGATGGAGGACAGATCGACGCCATCACGGCAGCCACCATCACCTCTCGCGCATTCCTCAAGGCGGTGAACAACGCCTACGAGGTATATGCCAGCCAGGGAGCCGACGCTCAATCAGGTGCAACAAAAAAGAACTAAGGGCTTTATGAAGAATTATCTCAATATCATCAAAAACGGCATAACCACAGAGAACCCCACCTTTGTACTTCTCCTTGGTATGTGTCCTACGCTGGCCACCACCTCAAGTGCCATCAACGGCATGTCAATGGGCTTGGCCACCACATTTGTGCTTCTATGCAGCAACTTCGTGATTTCGTGCATCAAGAGCATCACCCCCGACAAGGTGCGCATTCCAGTCTTCGTGGCTGTCATCGCATCGTTTGTGACCATCCTTCAGATGCTCATCAAGGCCTATCTTCCCACCATCGACGCCTCTCTCGGCATCTTCATCCCGCTGATTGTGGTGAACTGTATCATCCTTGGTCGCGCTGAGGCCTTTGCTTGCAAGAACGACCCGTTGTCGAGTATCTTCGACGGTCTGGGTATGGGCATCGGTTTCACCCTGGCCCTCACCCTTCTCGGCGCTGTCCGTGAGTTGCTCGGTACTGGAAAGATCTTCGATTTCACCCTCTATTCCGACAATTATGGCATGTTGCTCTTCGTGCTTGCCCCAGGTGCTTTCATCAGCCTTGGCTATCTCATCGCAATTGTCAACAAACTCAAAAAATAACAGGACATTATGGCATACATACTTATATTCATCACAGCAATCTTTGTGAACAACATCGTGCTGTCGCAGTTCTTGGGTATATGCCCGTTCCTAGGTGTATCCAAGAAGATTGACACAGCGCTGGGCATGAGTGCCGCCGTGGCTTTTGTGCTGACACTGGCCACCGTGGTGACTTATCTGGTGCAGGTCTATGTGCTCGATCCCAACGGACTGGGTTACCTTCAGACTCTGGCTTTCATTCTTATCATCGCCTCACTGGTTCAGATGGTAGAGATTATCCTGAAGAAGGTATCGCCCCCACTCTATCAGGCCTTGGGTATCTTCCTGCCGCTCATCACCACCAACTGTGCCGTTCTCGGTGTGGCCATCCTGGTGATTCAGAACGACATGTCACTCCTTGAGTCAGTGGTTTACGCATTCAGTACGGCTTTAGGTTTCGGACTGGCTTTGACCGTGTTCGCAGGTATCCGCGAGCAATTGGAGCTGGTCGACGTACCAAAAGGTATGCAGGGCATGGCCATCGTACTCGTTACCGCTGGTCTGCTTTCTCTGGCCTTCATGGGTTTCTCGGGTGTGGATGGCGGTCTGAAAATCTTGTTTGGTTTGGAATAAGAAAACCATATAGCATGCGGCATGCTATAGATTTAGGAAGGGGATATATCCCCTTCCTTTTTTGTTTTCGAGTGATAACATATAGTTTTTTAAGTCTTTAAGGTATTTAGGTATTTAAGGTATGATAGTAGCGATAGCTATTAGAGTCGGGAAATCTAAAAGGAAGTTAAAATAAAAAAATCTTGTTTTGTTGACTAAACCATTTTTCGAGTTGTGAATCAAAAGAACAGTTGCAACTAAAAAAACAGAGACATTAAACAACAAGTTCAACAATTTAAAAACAAGACAACAGTTATGAAAACTTTCATCCTTTCTATCATATCGGCACTCATCATCAACGCATCAGCAATCGCCGCTAACCCCACATCCGAAGCCAAGGGTTTCAATGAGAAGGAATTCGTTCAGCACCGCACAGAGCAGATGACCAACCGCTACGGACTGAGCAAGAAGCAAGCCAAGCAAGTGAATGAAATCAACGAGAAACTGGCTCAGATAATTGCCGACAACTCCCCAGCTGCAAGTACCTCCACCAACAAGCGCACTTTAAGAAACCGTCAGGCAGGAATGCTCCAGAAAGCCAACGTCGCCTACGATCTTGCCTTGCAGAAGATCTTGAATTTCCAGCAGTATCAAGACTATCTCGCTGACAAAGCCGCTAAGCAGCCAAAGCACAATGCTTCCTTACTTTCACAGCATAAAGCACCTCATGCTCCTCATTTCATGGCAATGCGCCACAAATAAAGTCAGAACAGCCAAAGCAGTCAGACCAGTCGGGCCAGCAGGAACATTCCAGCTGGCCCGACTGGCTTTCTTATCATAAAAGTGGAAAGCGAAGGACTAGTTTAAAGGATTCATTAAAAAAAGCGGATAAAAATTGTATATATCAAGTAAAAGGTGTAATTTTGCAAAAAATTTCAACAGATTTCATGATTATGCTTTTCATCCATCATCATCACCATTGCCCCTTCTGATTCTTTCGGGAGCCGCACTACTGATGCTGAGCTTGAAGACCAAGACATACAGTAATGAAGGAGAGCTTGCCGATGAACTTGGCAGGCTCTTTTTTCTTCCCGATGTCTAACTATTTAGTCAGAACCTTCAATAGTCTGAGTTTTCTGAGTAATCCGAATAATCGAAAAAAACAAAAAATAAGACCATTATGTTAAGAATAGCCGTACAGTCGAAAGGGCGACTGTTTGAAGACACCATGTCGTTGCTTGCAGAAGCCGACATCAAGGTGAGCAGTGTGAAACGAACCTTACTTGTGGAGAGCAGCAATTTTCCCGTGGAGATACTCTATCTTCGCGACGATGACATACCCCAGACCGTAGCTTCTGGCGTTGCCGACCTCGGAATCGTAGGTGAGAACGAGTTCATTGAGCGTGGTGAAGACGCCGATATCATCCGACGTCTAGGTTTCAGTAAATGTCGTCTCTCGCTAGCCATCCCCAAGTCAGAGGAATATACTGGCGTGGAATGGTTTGAGGGAAAGACCATTGCAACCTCCTACCCTGTCATTCTTCGCCGTTTCATGGAAAAAGCAGGAGTGAAAATGAATGTGCATGTCATCACAGGAAGTGTGGAGATAGCTCCAGGCATTGGGTTAGCCGACGGTATTTTCGACATTGTCAGCAGCGGTTCCACCTTGGTGAGCAACAATCTCCGTGAAGTGGAAGTAGTGATGAAAAGCGAAGCTTTACTTATCGCCAACAAGAGTCTGTCCACAGAAAAGAAAGCCATCCTCGACGAACTGCTTTTCCGAATTGAAGCCGTTAAGATGGCCGAGGATAAGAAATACGTGCTGATGAACGCACCCACGGAGCGAGTGAAAGACATCATTAACATCTTGCCAGGAGCCAAAAGTCCAACCGTGATGTCGCTGGCCACAGAAGGCTGGAGCAGCGTGCACACCGTAGTTGACCAAAAGCGTTTCTGGGAAGTAATAGGTCAGCTCAAGGCCTTGGGCGCAGAAGGAATTCTCGTGCTGCCAATTGAAAAAATGGTTCTCTAACTCCACATAACAACATATTAATATGAATATACTGAAATATCCTTCGAGAGAGGAATGGCAACAGGTTTGCACACGTCCACACATCGACAACTCCTCATTGCGGCAGACAGTGTTGAATGTGCTTGAAGCTATCCGTCAGGAAGGTGACAAAGCAGTGAGGCGTTATGAGAAGGAATTCGACAAGGTGGACCTTTCCGACCTTCAAGTCAGCGATGCAGAACTGGCAGAGTCAGACAGTCTGGTGAGCGAAGAACTGAAGGCATCCCTTCGCCTAGCACATCAAAATATCTCCAAGTTCCATGCTTCTCAAGTATTCGAGCCCAAGCGTATAGAGACCTGTGATGGAGTGACTTGTTGGCAGAAATCAGTTCCTATAGAAAAGGTCGGTTTGTATATCCCCGGCGGCACTGCGCCCTTATTCTCAACGGTATTGATGCTGGCCACACCCGCTCGTATTGCAGGTTGCGACGAAATTGTGCTGTGCACCCCTCCCAATCGTGAAGGCAAAGTGAATCCAGCCATCCTGCAAGCAGCTAAGATAGCAGGTGTCAGCAAAATCTTCAAGATTGGTGGTGTTCAGGCAATAGGAGCCATGGCCTACGGTACGGAGAGTGTACCTAAGGTATATAAGATTTTTGGTCCAGGCAACCAGTTTGTGGTATGTGCCAAACAGATAGTAAGTGTATCTGACGTATCAATCGACATGCCAGCAGGTCCTTCGGAAGTTGAGGTTGTGGCCGACGAAAGTGCCAATGCCGCTTTCGTAGCCGCCGATTTGCTGTCCCAAGCCGAGCATGGTGTTGATAGTCAGGTGCTGTTGGTCACCACAAGCGAGTCATTGATAGAGAAGGTACTTGATGAGATTAGCCTTCAGTTATCCGTTCTTCCGCGCAAAGACATCGCCAGCCGGAGTTTGGAGAACAGCCATATTGTTTTGCTGCACAATATGGACGAAGTGATGGCCTTGACCAATGAATATGCGCCAGAACACCTTATCCTAGCCATACGTGACGCTGAAGAAGTGGCCGAACAAGTGCGGAATGCGGGTTCTGTCTTTATAGGCCACTATTCATGCGAATCAGCTGGTGACTATGCCTCAGGTACCAACCATACCTTGCCCACTAATGGCTATGCCAAGTCCTACAGCGGTGTGTGTCTTGACAGTTTCATGAAACGCATCACTTTCCAACGTCTCACCGCTGAAGGTATCATGACAATCGGCCCTGCTGTAATGGAGATGGCACACAACGAGCAACTCGATGCCCATTGTAATGCTATGGCGGTTCGGTTCAAGGATGTGAAAGATAAAAAATAACGCTTATCCATAAAAAACATCTATTCGTATTCTTACATTCACCACAAAAATTGTATTTTTGCATATAGATAATAATATTCAACCCATTAAACGAATAATTGATTATGAAACATCTTAAATTTCATGCATTGGCATTGGGTGCCTTGATGCTTATCTCAAGCAGTTGTAGCACAATGAGCAATACCGCCAAGGGCGGAGCAATAGGCGCAGGTGGTGGTGCTGCCCTCGGTGCCATTATCGGTGCCATCGCAGGCAACGGAAAAGGAGCTGCCATTGGCGCAGCCATCGGTACAGCCGTTGGTGGTACAGCAGGCGTTCTGATTGGTCAGAAGATGGATAAGGCAGAGAAGGCTGCCGCTGCCATTGAGAATGCCAAGGCCGAGAAAGTAGTCGACGTGAACGGTCTCGACGCCGTAAAGGTAACCTTTGACTCTGGTATTCTCTTTGCCAAGAACAAGGCCGACCTAAGCGAGGATGCCAAGGTTTCGTTGGCTAAGTTCGCCAAAGTTCTCGGTGACTATTCTGACACCGACGTGATGATTGTAGGTCACACAGACATCACTGGTAACGACCAGATTAACATTCCACTTTCCCAGCGTCGTGCTCAAGCAGTGAACGACTACCTGCACAAATGCGGTGTCAACGAAAAGCAAATCAAGAGCATTGAAGGCAAGGGCTCTTCAGAACCGGTAGCGACCAACGAGACCGCTGAAGGCCGCAAACTCAACCGTCGTGTTGAGGTCTTCATGTATGCTAGCGAGGAGATGATTAAGGCCGCCAACGAAGGCACCCTGCAATAGTGTTTTGTTGGGCAACCGTCATTCACCATAGACTTTAACTAAATACCTGGTGAAACGAATTTGCGCAATCATTAAACGTTCTATTATGTGGATACTCATTCTGTTTTTCGGAATGAGTATCCTCAGTGTTATTGCTTATAAGTATTTTCCTGTCTATCTGACCCCGTTAATGGTAATCCGTTGCTGCGAGCAAATCAAGAACGGTGAGAAGCTAAAGCTGAAACATGAATGGAAGGATTTGGAAGACATTTCAAATCATATGCCTATTGCTGCGCTCTCTGCCGAAGATTATCGTTTCATCTATCACAACGGGTTCTCCAAAGCGGGAATCAAGAGAGCTTTGGAACATAACAACGGGAAACATTCATCAATTGGCGGAAGCACTATCAGCCAGCAAACAGCCAAAAACGTATTTCTCTGGCCCAATAAGAATTGGTTTAGAAAAGGTCTTGAAGCCTATTACACCATCCTCATCGAAACTTTCTGGGACAAGCATCGCATTATGGAAGTTTACCTTAACTCCATTGAGATGGGCAATGGCATTTATGGTGTTGAAGCTGCGGCAAGAGAACACTTCGGTTGCTCAGCCAAAGACCTAACTCGCCAACAATCCGCGCTGATTGCAGCTTCTCTACCTAACCCAAGAGAATGCAACATTACCTCACCTAACAAACACTTACTTAATTATCAAAAGATTATTTTAAATAAGATGACTAAAAACGCCAACCAGTTCCCTTCTGAAGAAGAAATTAAAGTCATCAGAAAAAAGGATATGGACGACAGGGACAATGATGAATATCGTTCTGATATCTTATCACGGATTCTAAGATGGAACTGAAATGTCTTATCAAAAGCATAAAGAAAGGCTTGTTCGACATGAACAAGCCTTTCTTTATGTATTCTCGCATTGTTATTACCAAGCGAAGATAGGATAGTCTTTCATAATGTCGTTGACATGGGCGCGAACTCTTGCGATGACGCTGTCGTTCTCAGGATCGTTGAGTACGGTCTCAATCATGTCAGCAATCTCGTACATGCGTTCTTCCTTAGCACCACGTGTGGTAATGGCAGGTGTTCCCAAGCGGATACCAGATGTCAAGAATGCGCTACGGGAATCGAATGGCACCATGTTCTTGTTAGCAGTGATGTCGGCAGCTACAAGGGCTTTCTCCGCCACCTTACCTGTGAGGTCAGGATATTTGGTGCGGAGATCCACCAGCATCGAGTGGTTGTCTGTACCGCCAGAGCAAATCATAAAACCACGGTCAATCAAGGCTTGTGCCAACACAGAGGCATTCTTCTGCACCTGCTTCTGGTAGTCAATGAATTCGGGTTGAAGTGCCTCGCCAAATGCCACAGCCTTGGCGGCGATGACATGCTCGAGCGGACCACCCTGCTGACCAGGGAACACAGCGCTGTTGATGAGTTGTGACATCATCTTCACCTGTCCTTTCGGAGTAGTCAGGCCCCATGGGTTCTCAAAGTCCTTGCCGAGAAGGATGATACCTCCACGAGGTCCGCGAAGGGTCTTGTGAGTTGTGGAAGTGACGATGTGTGCGTATTTGAGAGGGTTATCAAGCAGACCGGCGGCGATGAGTCCTGCAGGGTGTGCCATATCAATCATGAGCAACGCTCCAACTTCATCTGCAATCTGACGCATACGGGCATAGTCCCATTCACGGCTATAAGCCGAACCACCTCCGATGATGAGTTTAGGTTTGTGCTCCAGCGCCAAACGCTCCATCTCGTCGTAATCAACACGCTGGGTTTCTTTATTGAGGTTGTAGCCTACAGGTTTGTAGAGGATGCCGGATGTGTTAACCAATGAGCCATGGCTGAGATGGCCTCCATGGTCGAGGTTGAGTCCCATGAAAGTGTCGCCCGGCTTGAGTACAGTCAGCAATACAGCGGCATTGGCCTGTGCGCCAGAGTGAGGCTGTACATTGGCGTACTCAGCGCCAAAAAGTTTCTTCACACGCTCGATGGCAAGGGTCTCAGTTTGGTCGACCACCTCGCAACCGCCATAGTAGCGCTTGCCAGGATAACCCTCGGCATACTTGTTAGTGAGGCAGGAGCCCATGGCTTCCATCACCTCGTCGCTCACGAAATTTTCAGATGCGATCAGTTCAATACCTTTCAACTGACGCTGGTGCTCTTTCTCAATGAGCTGGAATATTTCCTCGTCTCTTTTCATAATATGATGTTATTGTTATTTCTGTTGTGGAAGATAAGATACGTCGCAAATACATCTTTTTGTGACTAACGCATCATTACATGTTGATGAAAAAGCAAAAAAACTCATCCCAACTGCTCAGGATGAGTTTTATCATTTTGATTCACGCATTATATGCTCGCATTAAGCCTCTGCCTCTGGTAAAACAGACACATAGCTTCTGTCCTTACTGCCTTTCTTGAAGGAAACAATACCATCAATGAGAGCATACAGAGTGTGGTCACGTCCCATACCCACGTTCTTGCCTGGGTTGTGCACTGTACCGCGCTGACGAACGATGATGTTACCAGCCTTGGCGAACTGACCACCGAACAACTTCAAACCGAGACGCTTAGAATGCGACTCACGGCCGTTCTTCGAACTACCTACACCTTTTTTATGTGCCATTTCTTAAATCAGTTTTTTAATGTTAATAAATAAGGTTAAGCAACGACCTGCTTAATAGCGAGCTTAGTGAACTGCTGGCGATGGCCGTTGAGCTTACGGTAACCCTTACGTCTTCTCTTGTGGAAAACGAGAACCTTATCACCCTTTACAAGTGGAGTAACTACTTCGCATACTACCTTTGCGCCCTCGACTGTAGGTGCACCTACAACGATTGTTCCTTCATTGTCAACCAATAGAACCTTGTCGAACTCTACAGTTGCGTTTTCTTCAGCGTTCTTGATGTGGTGAACGAAAAGGCTCATGCCCTCTTGCACCTTGAACTGCTGACCGTTGATTTCTACGATTACGTACATTTTAATGTTTTGATTATTAACGGATTTTATCGGCGGGCGTAGCCCTTTTCAACTCTCTTAATGTGCCCTACCGACATTTAACGGCGCAAAGTTATAACTTTTTCCGGATTCAGCAAAGTTTTTCGCATTCTTTTTTCAAGGCATCATGATTTTTACCTACTATTTTTCCGAATGCGTCCCGTTTTTTCTATTATCATATCTAAAATCATCAAAATAAGGACATTGATGCTCTAAATACCACTCTCACTCGCCGAAAATCTTGTGGTCGAATGATTGAGAGAGAAATATCGCTAAGTGTTGACGATAAGTTTCAGAAATGGACGAAAGTCTACCTTCTCCCTTTACAAAGGGGTCTATATATCTCTTCTTGGCATTGATGGCAATGGGTTCGCTGAGGGGATTGCCTACTGGCGACATGGTATGTAACGCTCGATAGCGTAACCAGTCAGTTCTTGCTTCCTCGTCGTCCATCAACTTTTGGATGACTTGTGATTCGCCAGTGTAGAGGTCGTCAACGGTCAGAACGAGGCGATTAATATGCTTTTTGACAAGCAAGGCCAGCATCTGCATGGCATATCGGTCTTGGTCGTCCACATAGATGGCCGAGGTCTGCAAAGTCGCCATGCCGAAAGCCAATGCGGTGTCACTGTGGCAGAACATCAGTTCGTCCACCCCATCTTCATTCACATCCACCACAAGGTCGTCATAGTACCTTACCACATCCTCACGAGACCCAATACGGTAGTTGACGATATTGCCCATCGTATATTCCAGGCGGTCAGCTGAAAGACGTGGTGTGTCGTTGTCGGCTATAGGAAAGCGGTGATAGTCATCGACATCGGCTGTAGTCAGTCCAACATGTAAAAGGCAAGCCTGCAGTTCTTCCGATGAGGTAATAAACTCAGTAGTACGGCTTTCCGTAGATTCTTGCCGTTCATGGTCATTGTTCATAAAGTCGATGACATGAGCGAAAACAGGTGTGGAGATGTCGTGCAGCAACGCCGCGACAGCTTGTTGGACATCATGTGTGAAATGCCAGACAATCAGCCCCACACCGACGCTGTGATTAAAACGCGAATATTTATCCAGTCCGAGGAATAGCGGAAAACTGGTGTATTCACACCCGCAGTTCATGCCAATGTCCTTGAGGCGTTGCATGGCGGGAGTCTCTGCCATACACTTTATGAAATCAGGTATGGTCGGATGGTATATTGCCCAAAGATGTTGTAGTATCATAATGCAAAATTACATGAGTTTTCGTGATTAATCACTATTATAATCGGTAAAAAAGGAGAAAATCATACGCTGAGCAATCATAAGAAATCATTCAGAGATACAGCAAGAGCCATTTTGTGCTGAATATTCTTTGTAATATACCATAATTTGTATAAGTTTGCATTACTATTAACTACAAACCTTTTAATTTATGAAACCTATATTGGACAAAATTAGACAGTTAGTCCTAGTGTTGATGACGACTGCCATTTTGACTGGACTCAGTTCCTGCGCTTCGAAACGTCAACTTACTGACAACAAAATCACCACAGTCTCGCAACGCGAAACTGTGAAAATGATTCTTGACTCCGACTTCGGCAGTTCCACAGATGACCTTTTCGCCTTGATGATGATTCACCACTATATCGATGATGGTGTGGTTGACCTGAAGGGCATCGTCGTTGACCGTGAGGGTGAGAAAAACGCCCAATTGGTTGATGTTTTCAACAACTATTACGGTCATCCTGACATTCCCATTGCTCTGGAACGCAATGGAGTGAAGAACCCACGTTGTTTTATACCTTACAGCGGCATTGTTGATTTGACCGACGCAGAAGGCAATCCTCTTTACAAGCGTTCAGTAGACACCAGCAAGTTGCCTGATGGTTACAAGCTTTACCGTCAGTTGCTGAGCAAGGCCGACGACAAGTCAATCGTCATAGTGGCCATAGGTTTTGCCACCACTTTGGCCGAATTGTTTGAGTCGGGAGCAGACGAGTATTCCTCCCTGAACGGAGTGGATTTGTTTGGGCAGAAAGTAAAAGCTGTTTATATCCAATCTGGACGTTTTGAGAGCGGTGACAGTTTGAGCGGTTATAACATGCGTGCCGCCTCACGCCAGTCAGCTGTGTTCTACGACAAACTTCCGAAGAATGTGGATTTGATTATGTCGCCCAGCAACATCGGCGACATGATGAACTACCTTCCAAAAGACGTTCTGGTTGACCTTTCCTATACAGACTACAATCCTATCAAATCCGTCTATACCAACTACACTTGCGACACAGGCCAGCGCATGTGGGACACCAACTGTCTGGTGAATGCTGTTGAGGGCGACAGTGAATACCACATGTCTCCCCGTGGTTGGGTTCGTTTCGTAGACCGTGGCGAGGAGTCGCTAATGCTCTTCACCCCCGACCCCAAAGGTAATGCCAGATACCAGTTGCCAGGTGACACGTACTTCGCAGAAAAGAAACTGATGGAAATACGCCAGCACAACCGCATGAACAACCATCCTTCCCCCTATACTATCGAGTCGCCTCAGCCCCAACTCACCAAGGCCGATGCCGCAGCTTGGGCACGTCCTCGTCTATCATTGTTGGTGGATAAATATTTAGGCTCGGCTGGAAACAACCTCAACCCAGATGACGTCCGCATGCTGTTCCGTCCTTTGGGCTATTCAGGTCCCAATGTCGCTGACTACGAAGAGGCAGTTCAGTTGGTGGTTGACGCTGCTTTTGAGAGAATGGTTCAGAAGGCATTAAGGGCAGGTAAAAATGACCTTGTCATTGTGACAGGTCCACCAGCCACAGGCAAGACCACTGCAGTCCAGAAACTGAACTTGAAGAAAGCCGGTTTGATTTATGACTCCGCTTTGACTGGTGAGTCCACTCTTGACAATGTCATCAAGAAAGCCAAGGCTTTGGGCATGGAGAAAGTGACGGTTGTTCCTGTCTATAACGACATCATGACCAGCTACAAGAACAGTATTAATCGCGGATGGAACACATGGCGTTTCACAGCCTTGGACTACATGGTTAAGTCGTTCCGCGAGAATGTAGGCAAACTGGCTCAGATACGCCGTGATTTCCCCGATGTGGAGATTCTTCCTGTGGATTGCTCAGGTAACCAAGGTGTCCATCAAGTCAGCATTGAGGATGCTTTGAAATGGAATTATGAAGTGACAGAAGAAGAAACCAATCAACTGTTCACCTATCTCCTCGACATGATTACCACTGGTCAGATTGACTCCAGCTCCATACCTGCTGCCACAGGCGACATCCTGTCCATCAAGACTACCGACCCATCGAACATCCAATTGGCCAGACAGATTGCCCGCAAAGTGGATGAGATTAAGGAAGAGTACAAGATGAGATAACAAGCATCCTTTCAGAACAAAAAATCCCCACAGCCTTTGAATAGCTGTGGGGATTTTTTTGTTGCCGATGCAATCTTCTATAACATCAGTCGACCTATACGCCATGCACCACGAATCCGATGAGCAGTAAGGAAGCAAATCATTCTACCCACCATACGATATATGACACCACAATTGATGTGGGAGGCAATATCCTCTATACGTTGGGCAGCTTCGGTGTTATCCTCAAGCATCAACCATCCCTTGAGCATCATGTATCGGAAGAAAAGTGCACGCCGCATCAACATCACACGGTGTTTGTCGGTGTCTGACTCCTGTTCATAATGATTGATATCCACCTCCACACTATTCATCGCCCCCAGAATACCTTCGACAGTAGCAGAGAACGATTCTCCGGTGATACTCACATTGTGATTGTGAATACGGTGGAATGTGCGATTCACCCACTCCACCTTGTGCGCATACATCAACAACCGCACTCCAAGCTCGTAGTCATCCCACGTACGGACAGAAGTATTCCAACCACCTATATCATAGATGAAGGATTTATAAGCAAGGAATGACACTGTAGTAATGACGCCAGCGAGAATCTGGTGTGCAGCAGTGGCATTAGGCCAGCAGACGCGTACTCGTTCTGTTCCGTCAGAAAACACCAATCGTGTACGACATATCGCCACATCGTTTTCAGGATCAGATGTCAAGGCTTTATACATTTCAGAGACAAAATCGGGCGACATCTCGTCATCGGAATCGAAAAACGACACAATGTCAGCGTGGCAGAGACTCAGTCCGCAGTTGCGTGCAGCTGCTGCGCCTGGTTGGTTTTCCTTAGCTACGACGACCTCAAAATCAGCAGCAGTTTGTTTCTGGGCAAAGCCTTCGCATATACTCAAAGAAGCATCGGTTGACCCATTATCGACCAACACCACCTGAAGGGGTCGGTAGTCCTGTGACTTGAGGCTGTCGAGCGTCTTCGGCAAGTAGTCTGCCCTGTTGAAGACAGGTACAACGATGGAAACCAATTCTCGATTCATATCCTCCATTGTTTCTGATGTTTATCTATTTTCACTATCTTTTCTTTGCTTATCTTCCTCCCATCTCGCATGATATAGAAGATGCCATTAAGCATACCAGCAAAAGCAGCAACAACAGACGCTTGATGTCTTGGTGCCTGGACGACAGCGAACTTCAGGCATCTCAGCACGGCTGTTGGTCCATAGACGAAATATGAAAGCGCCCCGTAAGCGAAGAGTTTGCGCTGATTGCCGAAAATGGCATCACCACTTTTAGGATGTTCCATAGTCTGGGCAAGAGGCTGTGGAACGTAAAGCACGTTCTTACCCATTCGCTTGGCAGTTTCCACCCAGACTCCTTCCTCGCCACCCTCCATATACTGGCTACCAAGACCGAAACGGATGTCGAAGGGAATATCGACCATGCACTCCCGTTTGAAAGCCAAATCTATGGAGATGGGATAATAGCCTTTCGGGGGACACTGCATATTGAAACTGCATTCAGGATAAGGTCTCAGTAACTGGCCATCAGGTCCAAGCGCCTGCATCATGAGCACATCAGCCTCTTCATGACGGGCGAAAGCATCCTTCAGCTTAGACAATCGCTCGGGTGTGTATCGACAGTCATCATCAGAGATGACACAGATGTCGGCTTGTGAATGAGCAATAGCGTTGTTTCTGTTGGCAGAGAGACCTCGGCCTTCCAACGTGGTCAGTGTTACGTCCGTTCGTTGCCGCAACACCTCTGGAACTAATTGCAGGTACTTAGAATCGGTGTATTGAAACGACACCACATACCCCACCCCTTCCTCCTCGTCCATCAGACAAGAAGGTACAGAAGTGATACCATCGTCAATGGTACATATCAGGATATCTATTGTCATTATCGCGTCCTTTTAGTAAATGCTCAGAGCCCTTAAAAACCAATATACTTAATAGAGGCTATAAATGTAATAAAGGTTGTGTAATCCATCAATTCAATTATTCAAATTGATTGATGACACTAACCACGTATTCCACTTCCTCATCAGTCATCACGGGACTAATGGGAAGGCTGAGTTCCATGTCGCTCCACATCTCGGTGACGGGCAAATGTAGGTTCGCCCATTCTCTATAAGCGTGTTGACGATGAGGTGGGCACGGATAATGGATGAGCGTTTCCACTCCATTGACAGCGAGCCATGCCTGCATCTGCTCTCGACACTTACACTTGATTGGATATATGTGGAAAACATTCTCAATATACCGTTTTGTCTCAGGTAAAGAAATGGCAGGATGCTTAATCTGTTTGTTATAACATTCGGCTATCTGCTGTCTGCGCTCATTGTCCTTGTCGAGCCGAGGTAGTTTGGCGAGCAGTATGGCAGCCTGCAGTTCGTCGAGACGAGAGTTCACTCCTTTGGCCACATGCACATATTTCTGCGACTGTCCGTAATTGGACAGACGCCTCACTCTCTCTGCCAAATCCACGTTGTTGGTGGTTATGGCTCCGCCGTCACCGAGTGCACCGAGGTTTTTACCTGGATAGAAACTGAAAGCGGCTGCATCGCTGAGATTGCCGGCTCGACGCACACCAGAGAAAGCGCCATGCGCCTGGCAGGCGTCTTCCAACACCTTAAGTCCATGTTTGAAAGCAAGAACGTTGATGGAAGCCATATCACAAGTGCGTCCGTAAAGATGGACTGGCAAGATGACTCGTGTATGTTCCGAGATGAGAGCCTTCGCCTTCTCGCAGTCGATAAGTCCGTTGTCCTTGCGCGGTTCGCACAACACGGGTTTGAGACCAGAACGAGTGATGGCGAGAATAGTGGCAATGAAAGTGTTGGCTGGGACAATTACTTCGGTGTTGTGGTCCCAAGCGTGCATCTCTTTCCAGACGGTGAGCACAAGAGTCAAGGCGTCGAGGCCATTTCCTACGCCGACACAATAGTCCGTACCCACAAAGGAAGCGAATTCTTGTTCGAAAGCGCTCACGTTCTCGCCGTTGATGTACCAACCAGAATGGAGGACACGCCTTATGGCGCCGTCGATCTCCTTACCATACGAATCATTGACCTTCTTAAGGTCTAGGAACTTCACTTTCACGATAGTTGTAGTTTATGGGTCTCAAATAGACCACCGACTATTTATGGATCTTATCTTTGTTTTGATTCACGAAACTTTTCCAGTCCTTGTAGGTATGCTCCACCTTGGGTGTTCCCATCTGAATGAAATGGCAATAAGCGGCACCCAACGCGTCTGTGGCATCCATATACTTACCCATCTCCTCCTCAGGGATGTGAAGCATACGCTGGAGCATACCCGCCACCTGTTCTTTCGAGGCAGCTCCATTGCCCGTGATGGCGACTTTGATTTTCTTCGGCTCGTACTCTGTAATGGGCACACCACGCTGGATGGCGGCAGCGATAGCCACCCCTTGTGCTCGCCCCAGCTTGAGCATCGACTGCACATTCTTTCCGAAGAACGGAGCCTCGATAGCCAGTTCGTCAGGCAGGTAGGAAGAGATGATGCCAGTGACACGTTCGAAAATGTGTCCGAGTTTGAGGTATCCATCAGCTATCTTCTGCATCTCAATCACCCCCATGGCAACCATGGAAGCTTTATTGCCCTCCACACGAATCACCCCGTATCCCATCACATTGGTACCGGGGTCTATGCCCAGTATGATTTTCTCCACTTGTGGAGACGTCGATGTGTGAGTATTGTCCATAGGATTGTAATGCCTCGATGGCATTGTAGTCATATTTTGTGCAAATATACAATTTATTTTTTTGCAAAAAGGCGAAAAATCATTATTTATGCTTAATTTTGTAGTTGGCAAAGAACCCAGTAGCTACAAAGCTACCAAAAGCACTTCTAAAAAAACACCTATATGCCATTAGATAAAACACTCAACGAAGAATCCATCAAGGAAGACCTCAGATACTTGGAACTGCTGTCGCAGACCTATCCCACCATTGGTGAGGCCAGCCGTGAGATCATTAACCTCGAAGCCATCCTCAACCTGCCAAAACCCACTGAGCACTTCATCAGTGACCCACACGGCGAGAGCGAGGCGTTCAACCATGTGCTTCGTAACGCATCCGGTTATGTGAGGCGCAAGGTAGAGGAGATTTTCGGAACCACCCTGAGCCATGAGGAGAAGAAAGAACTATGCTCCCTCATCTACTATCCCGAGCAAAAACTGCAGCTCATCAAGACCAAGGAGGAAGATATAGACGACTTCTACACTGTCACTCTCCATCAGCTAATCAAGGTCTGCCGCAATGTCTCGTCGAAATACACGCGCTCCAAGATACGCAAGGAACTGCCTAAGGAGTTTGAGTACATCATCGAGGAATTGCTCCACGAATCCGCCGACATCTACCCTGCCAACAAGGCACAGTATTATAATGTGATTATCCAGAGCATCATCGACACGCAACGTGCCGACGACTTCATCATCGCCATCAGCAGCCTCATACAGCGACTCGCGATTGACCGGTTGCACCTGTTGGGTGACATCTTCGACCGAGGACCAGGTGCCCACCTCATTATGGAAACGCTTTGTAATTACAGTCACTTCGACATCGTCTGGGGCAACCACGACATTGACTGGTTCGGAGCCGCCGCCGGCAACCGTGCCTGCATCGCCAATGTGCTTCGTCTGTCATTGCGCTACGGCAACCTCGCTACCCTCGAAGACGGCTACGGCATCAACCTACTGCCACTCGCCACATTCTCCATGGAAACCTATAAGGACGACCCCTGCACCAAATTCGGTGTTGCAGAAGACAAATGTGACGAACTCAACCTCGACAAGAAAACGTTGCGGCTCATCGCCCAGATGCACAAAGCCATCACCGTCATCCAATTCAAAGAAGAGGCCGCCATCATCGACCGTAGGCCGGAATTCGACATGAACGACCGCAAACTGCTCCACTGTATAGATAAGGAACGCAAAGTCTGCACCATCGACGGTAAGGAATACGAGATGACCGATACTTTCCTTCCCACAGTCAATCCTGAATCGCCCTACACCCTTACAGACGAAGAAGAAGACATCATGAAGAAGCTGCGCCATTCTTTCCTGGCCAGCGACAAACTCCGCCGCCACATTGACTGCCTCCTGGCTCATGGTTGTATGTACTCAGTGTGCAACTCCAACCTCATGTACCATGCATCTGTGCCTCTCAATGCCGACGGTACATTACGTGAAGTGGAAATCAAAGGAAAGAAATACAAAGGGCATGAACTGCTCAAGAAGACAGGCTATCTTGTCCGCGAAGCATTCAGCAAGGATGTATCGGCAGAGGACCGTCGTTTCGCCCGCGACTACATCTGGTATCTCTGGTGTGGCAAAGACTCCCCACTTTTCGACAAAGACAAGATGACCACCTTCGAGCGCTACTTCATCAAGGACAAGTCCACACACGTGGAGAAGAAAGGATATTACTACACCTACAATAATGACGAGCACATCATCGACAGCATCCTCGACGACTTTGGAGTTGAAGGCAAGCACCGCCATATCATCAACGGTCATGTGCCGGTAAAAGCCAAACTCGGAGAGACACCCGTGAAAGCCAACGGCAAACTGCTCGTCATCGACGGAGGATTCTCCAAGGCCTACCAGCCAGAGACAGGAATCGCAGGTTACACGCTCACTTATCATTCACGAGGCTTCGACCTGGTGCAGCACCAGCCTTTCCGTTCTATGCAAGACGCTATACTCAACGGTACCGACATCAAGAGTACAACTGACATTGTGGAACTCAACAAACGTCGTCTACTGGTGAAGGACACCGATAAAGGCAAAGAACTGACTGCCAACATCGAGGAGCTGAAGAAACTGCTCTATGCCTATCGCAACGGCTTCCTTAAAGAACGCAAATAGTCAACCCTAATCTCAGGAACCTTCAGCATCGACAGATAATCCAGGAAACCCTACTCCGCCAATGACCACTCTCTATCTCGTCCGACACGGTCAAACGACCGACAATGTGGCACAAATCATGCAAGGCCAACGCCAGGGTCAGCTCACCCCTGAAGGCGAGCGGCAGATACAAACGCTGGCAGAACAACTGGCCGGCATCCATTTTGACGCATACGTTTCGAGCGATTTGAGACGAGCCATTGACTCTTGCCTCATCATCGCCCGTGGACGTAACATGGATATTGTGACCACCCCTTTGCTGAGAGAGCGCGACTGGGGTGACTTCACGGGGCGCTTTATTCCCGAACTCAAAGGACTGGACTTCCCCGAAAATGTGGAGAAGATGGATTTCATGGTACAACGCGCCATTGATTTCCTTCAATGGGTGGCCGATAAATACCCTGGAAAGACCGTCCTCGCCATGGGTCATGGCATCATTAACAAGGTCATACAAGCTGTTTATCACCATAAACCCACCTATGATATCCCTCGCATGCAAAACGCCGAATACAGGGTGCTGACACTTTAAAAGGCCACCCCATTAAGTAAAAAGGCGGACTAATGCTTCTTTTCACGCCGGAAAACTTATACTTTTGCAAAAAGAAACACATCATATGACGCAGAGCAAAAAGATACTATTATACATATTCATTACATTGGGAGTCTTACTGGTCATTTCCATTGGACTGACATACATCTTCTCGAAATCCTTCGAGCAAGCCAATGATATGCAACAATATGAAATTTCCATCGACTCCACAAAAGTGACCATCCACACCCACATGCCTATCGATTCTGTGGAGATGCTTCTGGGAAAACCGCAGAAGTATCACACTTATTCGGTAGCAGGGTCAGAATACCACACATACCAGTATTTGATTAACGTCAAAAACACCGACCAAACCCTCAAGTTAGAGTTCAAGGACAACAGACTTTTCAACGTGGAGCAACAATGAGCAGCATCATATATCTTAGTTAACAACCCGAGTTTACCACACTGTCTTTTTTCTTTGCCCAAATTGCAGATTCAAACCTTAAAACCACCTCAATACGTTAAAACACAAAGAAAAAGCGTTAAGAATTTCAATAATATGTTTTTTTTGTGTAACTTTGCACCCTGTTTATTAAGGTATAAAGAATAACATACATTTTAAGAGATGATAAAACCCGATTACATCTTTGAATCGAGTTGGGAGGTTTGTAATAAAGTCGGCGGCATCTACACGGTATTATCTACCAGAGCTAAAACACTACAGGATGTTTTGACTGACAGGGTATTTTTCATAGGCCCCGACTTTTGGAAAGACAAAGCGAACCCCCTCTTCAAAGAGAATAAGAATCTACTGGGAAAATGGCGCAGACATGCATCAAGTGCAGACGGTCTGCAGATACGTATCGGACGTTGGCAGATTCCTGGTGAACCCATCGCAATCCTCGTTGATTTCAACGCTTTCTATGAGCACATGAACCAATATTACGCTAGGGCATGGGAGGACTTCAAGGTCGATTCTCTCCATGCCTACGGCGACTACAACGAGGCATCCATGTTCTCCATCGCTTCAGCCAAGGTGGCAGAGAGCTTTTATCGCTTCCATATACATAAGGAGGAACGTGTGGTCTATCAAGCCCATGAGTGGATGACCTGCCTCGGCGCACTTTACCTTCAGAAGAATGTACCTCAGATTGCCACTATTTTCACCACCCATGCCACCAGCATCGGGCGCAGCATTGCTGGCAACAACAAACCGTTGTATGACTATCTGAAGGACTACAACGGCGACCAAATGGCCGAAGAGCTCAATATGCAGTCGAAGCACTCTGTCGAGAAACAGACCGCACACCATGTGGATTGTTTCACCACAGTGAGCGACATAACCGCTCTCGAGTGTGAGCAACTTCTTGAAAGAAAGGTTGACGTGGTGCTCAAGAACGGTTTCGAGAACGATTTCGTCCCCAAAGGTGCCAAATTCACATCTGCCCGCAAGAAAGCACGCAAGCAACTGCTTCAGGTGGCAGAACGTGTACTGGGCTACGATCTGCCTGACGACACGCTCATCATCAGCACAAGCGGCAGATACGAGTACAAGAACAAGGGTATCGACTTATTCGTTGAAGCGCTCAACCGATACAGATGGACAGATGAACAACGCACTGTGCTTGCTTTCATCAATGTACCCGCATGGGTGAGAGGACCAAGAGAGGACATTCAGATGCGTATGGAGTCGAGAATCCCACACGACTATCCCTGCTATAACCCACGCATCACACACGAACTGCACGAGCCGGAAACCGACCGTGTGCTGTGCCAGCTCGACTGGCTCGACATCCACAACCGCAAATGCGATAACCTCAAGGTTATCTTTGTGCCGTGCTATCTCGACGGAGATGACGGCATCTTCAATATGACTTACTACGACTTGCTCATCGGCAACGACCTTTGTGTCTTCCCATCCTATTACGAGCCATGGGGCTACACACCCACAGAAAGTGTGGCATTCCATGTGCCATGTATCACCACCGACCTTGCTGGATTCGGACTCTGGGTGAACAGCCTTAAGGGAAGATACAGTGAGCTTACAGATGGCGTGAAGGTGATTCACCGCACCGACAACAATTTCGAAGAGGTGGCCAACATTATCCGCGACACCATCATCGAGCTCTCCCATATGACCAACGAACAAGTGGAATCCACACGCAAGAAAGCCGCCGCAATAGCAGAGAAAGCTTTGTGGAAGCATTTCATTGCCGACTACTACAAAGCCTATGACATCGCACTCCGCCATGCCGAGGCAAGAAACAAGAAATCAGAATAACATTTTCACATTATTAATTGTAAAAGTATGACTATTAAGGCAAGCAATGCTAATCAAGCCAATTGGAGGGAGATTAGCGTAAAGTCGAACATTCCTACCGCCCTGCAACCTCTTGACGAGATTGCACATAACTTGTGGTGGTCTTGGTCACACGAAGCCAAGGAACTTTTCAAGGACCTCAATCCTGACCTGTGGAGCGAAGTCGCACAGAACCCCGTACTTATGCTGGCACGCATGAGCTATGAGAAGATGGAGGAACTGACTTCCCATCCCGATGTGATTGACCGCGTGAACAAACTCTATAAGGAATTCCGTGCCTACATGGACGTGAAACCCAACAAGAAACGCCCATCGGTAGCATATCTTTGCATGGAGTATGGTTTGAGCCATGTGCTGAAGATTTACTCTGGTGGTCTGGGCATCCTCGCCGGCGACTATCTTAAAGAGGCTTCCGACAGCAATGTCGACATGTGTGCCGTAGGTTTCCTTTACCGTTACGGTTATTTCACCCAGACACTCTCCATGGACGGTCAGCAGGTGGCCAAGTATGAGGCACAGAACTTTGACACACTGCCCATCGAACGCCAACTCGACTCCAACGGAATGCCATTGGTGGTGGACGTTCCTTACAACAACTATACAGTACACGCTTATGTATGGCGCGTGAATGTTGGTCGTATCAAGCTCTACTTGCTTGACACCGACAACGAGATGAACAGCGAGTGGGACCGTGGTATCACACACTCACTCTACGGTGGTGACTGGGAAAACCGCATCAAGCAGGAGATACTCCTCGGTATTGGCGGTGTGCTCACCCTCAAGAAATTAGGCATCACCAAGGACATTTACCATTGCAATGAGGGTCACGCCGCACTCTGCAACGTGCAACGACTCGTTGATTATATCGCTGAGGGTCTTTCCTTCAACGAGGCTCTTGAAGTGGTTCGTTCTTCATCACTCTACACTGTACACACCCCTGTACCCGCAGGACATGACTATTTCGATCCAGGTCTCTTCGGCAAGTATATGGGTTCATATCCACAGCAGCTCGGTATCAGTTGGGAAGAGTTCATCGGCATGGGCCGCACCAACCCCGACGACCCCAACGAGAAGTTCTGTATGTCAACCTTCGCCTGCAACACCAGTTCATGGGTGAATGGCGTGAGCTGGCTTCATGGCAAGGTGTCGAAGGGCATGTTCTCTACCATCTGGAAAGGTTACTTCCCCGAGGAGCTTGACAATGTGGGCTATGTCACCAACGGCGTGCACTTCCCCACTTGGGCCGCTTCCGAATGGAGAGCTGTTTATGGTCAGTATTTCGACAAGGAATACATCAACGACCAGAGCAATGCCACACTTTGGGAGAAGATTTACTCTGTGCCCGACGAAGTGGTGTGGAACACACGATTGGCTTTGAAGAACAAACTCATAGATTACATCCGCAAGGCTTTCCGTGAGGATTGGCTCAAGAACCAAGGCGACCCATCGCGTATTGTGTCCATCCTTGAGAAAATCAACCCCAACGCATTGCTCATTGGCTTTGCACGTCGATTCGCCACCTACAAGCGCGCACATCTGCTCTTCTCCGACCTTGACCGTCTGGCCAAGATTGTCAACAACCCCAACTATCCCGTTCAGTTCCTTTTCGCAGGAAAAGCTCATCCACATGATGGTGCAGGTCAGGGGCTTATCAAGAAGATTTATGAAATCAGCCGTCGTCCCGAGTTCCTTGGCAAGATTATCTTCCTGGAGAACTATGACATGCAACTGGCGCGCCGTCTGGTAACAGGTGTTGACATTTGGATGAACACCCCGACCCGCCCACTTGAGGCATCTGGTACATCAGGTGAAAAAGCGTTGATGAATGGTGTTGTAAACCTCTCTGTACTCGATGGTTGGTGGCTTGAGGGCTACCGTGAAGGTGCAGGATGGGCCTTGACTGATAAGCGCACTTATCAGAACCAAGAGCATCAAGACCAGCTTGACGCAGCCACCATTTACGGTCTGCTGGAGAATGAGATTCTGCCGCTTTACTATGCACGCAACTCGAAGGGTTACAGCGAGGGATGGATTCGCACTGTGAAGAATTCTATCGCACAAATCGCTCCTCACTACACGATGAAGCGTCAACTCGACGACTACTACGATAAGTTCTACTGCAAGCTGGCAGAGCGTTCCAAGCTCATCAATGCCAACAACTATGCCAAGGCTCGCGAGATCGCACGCTGGAAAGAAGCTGTAGCAGAGAAATGGGATGCCATCAATGTGGTGAAGACTGAAAAAGAGAGCGACATCATCAACGGTGTGGTTCAAAGTGGTAAGAAATACAAGATCCGCTTCTACATCGACGAGCAAGGTCTCAACGACTCTATTGGACTGGAACTCGTTACCTTACGTACCGACAAGGATGGTAAGGACCATGTCTATTCCACAGACCCATTCAAGGTGGTTGGTCACGAAGGCAACATCTATTGCCTTGAGTGCACACACTGCATCCAGAATGCCGGCAGTTTCAAGGTGGCTTACCGTATGTTCCCCAAAAACGACGACCTGCCACATCGCCAAGACTTCTGTTATGTGAAGTGGTTTAACTAATAGATTGGCTTTCCGCCCTTTTATTAGTTGTCCGCATAACATTCTGGATATATTAGATAAGGCGGAGACCCTACTTGGGTTTCAACGTAAATACAAAATCGTCCCATTGTACTCGATACAGTGGGACTTTTTTTGTTTTGCATTGTCATGATGATTCTATTTTAACTTTTTACAATGCATATTCCCATATCTTCAAGGAATAAGATGAATTTGTTAGCCTTTTCTTGTTATTTTTTGTAAATTTGTAGTTACTATCTGATTCCAACATCCCGATGGAGGACCTGAACATTTCATTGAAACCACATCATACTGAAAACTAATAAACGATAACTATATGACAAGCACACGTATCCTCTATGCTGTAATGGCATTCATGATGACAATCTGCGCGAATGCGCAGAGCGTGAGAGAGAAAATCCTACTTGACGAAGGTTGGAGATTCGCATTCGGTAATGCCTCCAACCCAGCCAAAGACTTTGGATGTGGCACTGAGTATTTCAACTACCTGACAAAAGCCAACTCCATTCACAACGAGGGTCCCTATTCTGCAAAGTTTGACGACTCGTCATGGCAGCATGTCACCATCCCTCATGATTGGGTGACAACCTTGCCTTATCATCCTCAAGCCAGCCATTCACATGGCTATAAGACAGTAGGTTGGAAGTTTCCAGAGACCAGCGTGGGCTGGTATCGGAAGACCATCAACATTCCTGAGGAAGATCTTGGGAAGCGCATCAGCGTACAGCTGGATGGTGTGTTCCGCAATGCCAGGGTTTGGTTTAACGGTTTTTATATGGGTACAGAGCCCAGCGGCTATGCCACTCAAGTGTATGACGTTACAGAATACGTCAACTATGGTGGCGACAATTTGCTCTGTGTTCGCGCCGATGCCACATTGGAAGAAGGATGGTTCTATGAAGGTGGAGGTGTCTACCGCGATGTTTGGCTTCTGAAATCTGCAGCAGTGAGTGTAATACCCTTTGGAACATTTGTTTATGCAGACCTTCAACAGCCCTATGCACAAGCCCGATTGCATATAGACACTGAGGTGAACAACCATTCTTTAATGGCCCAGACCTGTCAAGTAGAACAGCGTCTTCTGAATGCAGAAGGACAAGAAGTAGCTAAAAGCAACAGAGCAACCTTGACTATAGCGGCCAAGCAAACCCTTGCCTGCCAACAACAGATAACCGTCAACCAACCCCACCTGTGGAGCACCACAGACCCCTATTTGTATAAAGTAGAGACAACCGTCATAGTCGATGGCAAGGTAAGTGATGTCTATGTGACGACAACTGGCATCCGCCAAGTGGAGTTTGATGCTGACCACGGTTTTCTGCTTAATGGAAAGCCATTGAAGTTAAAAGGCGTCAACATGCATCAGGACCATGCAGGTGTAGGTGCGGCTATTCCTGATGCTCTGCAAGCTTGGCGAATCAAACGACTAAAGGAATTAGGTTGCAATGCATATCGGGCTTCTCATCATCCGATGACACCATCTTTGCTCGACATCTGCGACCGTGAAGGGATATTAGTCATCGATGAGAACCGTCTATCAGGTATCAACGTTGAGCATCAGCGACTTCTGGAGAACATGATACGCCGCGACCGCAACCACCCTTGTGTCATTCTCTGGAGCGACGGTAATGAAGAATGGGGTATGGAGAACACGATACAGGGCCGACGAGTAGCCGAAGCGATGCGAGAGTACACTCATCTGCTAGACCCGACGCGCCATTCCACCATTGCCAATGCAGGCGGTGGTGAGATGATCAAGGGACTCGATGTGGTAGGCTTCAATTATATCATGCAGAACAATGTGGACCAGCGCAAGAAAGACAACCCGTCATGGAAGATTGTCGGCACAGAGGAAACCACTGGTTGCGGTACACGTGGTGTCTATTTCAATTCGTCCGACCAGCCAGGGCATATGGTGTCGATGAACCGCGACACTACTCATCATCACATCGAGAACGTGATAGAACGCGGCTGGCAGTTCTACGCCGAACGTCCATGGGGTGCTGGTGTCTTCTTCTGGACTGGTTTCGACTATCGAGGAGAGCCCAATCCCCTATCCTATCCCGCCACCGATTCTGAATTCGGCATCCTTGACTACTGCGGTTTCTGGAAAGACGAGGCATGGTACCTCCGTTCTTGGTGGACGGAAGAGCCAACTTTGCACATCTTCCCCCATTGGAACTTATCAGGACATGAAGGAGAAGAAATAGAACTGTGGGCCTACAGTAACTGTGACGAGGTGGAACTGACGGTGAACGGACATAAACTAGGCCGACAAACGATGCCCAAGAACGGCCACTTGAAATGGAAGGCAGTCTATCAACCAGGAAAGGTTGTTGCCACAGGTTATAAGAATGGAAAGAAAATCCTTACCGAAACCATTGAGACCACAAAACCCGCAACTCAGGTGGTCCCGAAAACAGACCGACAGACCATCACAGCCGACGGTCGCGATATAGCGGTGATTACAATAGAGATTCAAGACGACAAAGGACGTATAGTTCCTGATGCCTGCCTGCCACTTACTTTCCGCCTTGAGGGTGATGGGCACATCATCGGTGTAGGAAATGGCGACCCGGCATATCTCGGCGCCGACCATCCGAAAGACAATGACTGCAAGGAATTTCAGATTCCAGCCTTCAATGGACTGGCCCAACTGTTGATTCAGAGTGGCCACAATCCTTCTACCCTCACACTGAGAGTTATTTCCGATGGGTTGAAAACAGGCACTATTCATGTCACAACAAAGTGAATGATTATAATGTAATAAGGAGGGGGTAGAGCTGCAAATCTACCCCCCTCCTTATTGTAAATATATCTAAGAAGAGTCTTACAGTGCGTACTCAAGCATTACCATAGAATAAGGTGCAAGGTCGAGAGAGAATTTCTTGCCAGTCTTCATCTGTTCTTTCTTGGGCTCGATTGGCTGGGCATCGTAATTGTTCTCGTCGTTTGCATTACCAGCAATGGTTGTCTTTGTGGCAGCTTGTTTGATGCCAAAACGCGACAGGTTGATATTGGCCTTCTTGGCCTCGCCACTGGCATTGCAAAGTTTCACATAGAGACGGCGTGTCTTCACGTTGAGAACAACAGACTGACCATAATGACTGTCCTGTACAGGCTGCTCCACTCCTGCAGCATCACCTTCGAAGGTCACACAGTCGCCATAATAATACTGACCAGCAGACTGTCCGAACATCTGCTGCACATAATAGCTGCAAGTCAGATAAGGACGCTCGTTATCGAAATAAATAAGGTCTGGATTCCAGTTTGTGGCCTCTTTGCGTGCAAACAGCGGTGCGTAGGATGTCATGCAAACCACGTCGCCATTTCTCTCTACATGGAGCAAATACAATCCCTCTGCCAACGCATCGATAAGTTTCTTATCCTTAGCCGCATACTCACCAAGATAGACCTTGGTCTTACGGTTTTTAGGATACTTATCGTACTGACGCGAACTGAGGAAATAGGTGTTTGGTTCATAATAATGCTCGTCAAGAATGGGCAGGTTGATTTCCTCAGCCAGCTTCCAACCATTTTCAAAGTCGGGGTTGCCAGGATGAGAACCTGGACCTGCAGTACCCACAATCACAATTTCAGGATGTGCTTTCACAATCCTATCGTACATATACTTGAATCGTTCGTTGAATTCAGGCGTGATTTTCTCCTCATTTCCTATACCGAGATATTTGAGTCCGAAAGGTTTTGGATGACCAGCATCAGCGCGCATCTTGGCCCAACGAGAGGTTGCGGGATCACCATTGGCCCACTCGATAAGGTCGAGGGCGTCCTGTACCCATTCGTCCATCTCCGACATTGGTACGACATCCTGAGCCTGTGTTCTCATGTTCCAACCGCCATTGGTGCCTTGGCACGACACACCACAAGGAAGGATGGGAAGTGGAGCCATATTGAGGTCCTCACACATTTGGAAATACTCATAGTAGCCCAGTTGCACGGACTGGTGGTATCCCCAAGTGTTCTTCAACTGACGACGTTGTTCTACCGGTCCTATAGTGGTCTTCCAACGATAGGTGTTCCAGAAACCATCACCACCGCCATGCACCACGCAACCACCAGGGAAACGCATGAAGCGAGGATTCAAATCGGCCAGGGCCTGCACCAAGTCCTTGCGAAGTCCATGTCCCATATAGGTATCCTTAGGCATGAGCGACACTTGGTCTATATCTATGACGCCAGTATTCAGTACAAGAATTTGCAGGATAGCGTTCTTGCAGTCTTCAGTGGCGGTCAGTTTAGCGGTGTACTTGCGCCATGCGGGGTCGTTTGCCTCGAAAGTGGCCTCAGCCAGGACTTTCGGATCCCTACCCCATCCTTGTGGCTGTCCAAGCACCACACGCACTTGTTTGGCAGAGCCAACATTGCGTAGGAAAACGGAAAAGTCGAACTCTGCACCAGCTTTCACAGAAATGCCGTCAAAACCATCGTTCTGCAAACCGTATCCTTTCCAGCCATTATAATCGTAATACTCCTTCACGCGCTCAACATTCAACCTAAGGTAATTGGCATTATTGGGATGAAGAGGGTTGTCCATACGATTTTCAACACTACCCAGTGAGTGGCCAGGGCGGATAATCTTCCATGCAGTTGTGGGTCCCCATCCGTCACGTTCATTCAGGCTGAACTCAAAAGAGCCGTTTTTCAGGAGTTCCGCATTCAATCCTCCGTCAGCCGATGAACTGATGTCCTCAAAGAAAATACCTATCAGCTCGTCGCTGATAGCTTTGCCACCCTTTGGCGCATTCATGGGTTTCTGTGCACAAAGACTCAATGTGGCAGCCGCAAACAAAGCGGTAATCGTTGATCTTTTATTCATACTTAAAGGTAAATGATTGATTAGTTTTATGGTTTTATGCAAATTTAACGATTAATTAGTAAAAAAACGCACAATCTCACATACAAAAACATTGTATGTAACAAAAAGGACAGCCTTTGACACATAAAGCAATCAAGTTTCTTGAATTGCACCCTATTTCTTTATCTATGGTATTATTTATAGGTAAAAGCACATATTTGATAAGATGTATCAACTTTGAAAAAATGTATCATTCCAATATAGACACAAGGAAAACGCCATGATTTCGTATCTAACGATTATTTCGGTAAAAGCGGCAATGAAAGACGGTAACGAACAGCAAGATAGCGAACGAGAATCACGAACACACCTCCGACAAGTCCGCTAATAATATTATTGAAGTTGAGTTGAAGACAAATGAAATACGCCACACCGCCGATAACACAAGCCATGGCATAGATTTCCTTACGGAAGATGAGCGGGACATGCCCCACCAAAACATCACGTATCACACCACCTGCGGCACCTGTGATGGTGCCCATCACAATAGCTGTCCACCAGGGAAAACCTAAAGCAACCGTCTTCTCCAGCCCGACTATTGTGAAGAGGGCCAGACCGAGTGTGTCGAAGACGAGGATGGCATTGTTCTGTTTCATGGTATAACGCGAGGGTATGCAACCATACGCCAATGCCAATCCCGACAAGATGAGATAAATGGGATTGCTCATCCAAAACACAGGAATATTAAGCATAAGGTCACGGATGGTACCACCGCCTATAGCAGTGGCGACTCCTACCACATATGCACCGAAAAGGTCGAAGCGTTTGTGGGAGGCAAGTCTGATGCCACTCACCGCAAAAGCGAAAGTACCCAAGATTTCCAATATGAGTGTGAAAGTGTTCATCTTATCTTACTTTTATATTCTTCCCACCTGTTTCTGATATTCACGACGTAATTATAGGTTTCATTGCCATTGAAATAGCCATGGTTCACCACAGGGTCGTTGTAATATTCAGCCAAACGCATATTGAGGACATACTCATCCACGTTGCCCGCCCAGACATCTGGGTTTTTCCCATGTTTCTCAGCTAGTCGTCGGGCATCGTCCACATGTCCGCTACCAGCGTTGTAAGCGGCAAGAATGAAGTTAATGCGCTCGCCTGTATTATGAATGTCGGCATAATGAGAGTTGAGTTTCAGAATGAGTTTGGATGCGCCACGGACATTGGACTCTGGGTTGAAAACTTCGGCTTTCGCTACCCCCAACATCTTCGCTGTCGAAGGCATGAGCTGCATCAATCCTTGTGCACCCATCCATGAAACAGCATCGGGGTCGAACGCTGATTCCTGATAAGCCTGCGCAGCAAGCAACTTCCAATCCCATCCGCATTGGTTGGCATAGCGGCGGAACAAAGCATCATACTGACTGATGATTCCCCTGGAGGGGTCAATCATAGGTGACGACACCTTACGGCGCGGAACAGTGGTACGACCACTGCTTCCCTCCACCTTGGGCATGGAAAGCGAGAGCAACTGATACTCATTATCTCCAAGCCATTCATCAACAGACTTGGCCAGCAAAGGGGAATCCTTCCTAACCGCCCATGCCATTTTGCCAGTAGCCTTCAATGAGGCGTCATTGGTGGTCTTTGCGAGTGTGTCAATGAAATGAGTAATGATATCTGAACCACAAAGTTCAAGTCGTTGGTCATTGGCATAGTAATCGGCATTCAAATTGTAGGCGATGATGTCGCCCTCACCTTTCAGGAGTTTGCCAACCAGCTCGTCTTGGCTGCGTGAGAGTTCAACCCTCACCCTTACACCTATTGAATGGGCATATTCCTCCACCAACAGAAACTGGTTACCGAAGTCAGCACCACGAAACTCGAAGTAACTAGCTGGTCCGTACAACGTGAGCACTATCAGTTCGCCACCCATCTCTATTTCCGGAAGGTCGAGAAATAGGTCGGATTCGTCAATGACCTGTTCGCCATAATTGAACGCACCTATTCCTTCTTCCTTGTTTTTAATGCAGGAAGAGAAAGATGGTAGCAACAAAAGCATGAAAAGCAATATGCGGAATTGCGATGATATCTTTAACATTTTCTTTATTGGAGGCGAAGCATGGTCATTTGTCAAAAATCATGGCAAAGTTATCTTATTTTGGTCGAAAAGCGGTAAAAAAAGGAAGTGTAATTGAATAGAATTAAAAATTTTATTCGGTTTTTCTTTTTCATTAAGAATAATTCTGTATATTTGCAATAGCTATACACTACTAAGATAAACAGAACATAATTATGAAAGAAACAATTCTTGTTACAGGTGGAACAGGTTTCATTGGTTCCCACACTACAGTAGAACTCCAGCAGGCAGGTTATGATGTAGTCATCATCGACAATCTTTCCAATTCCAACGCCAATGTCATCGATGGTATCGAGGCCATCACAGGCATCCGCCCTGCTTTCGAGAAGGTTGATTTAAATGATTTCGCCGCCACTGAAGCTGTGTTCCAGAAATACCCCATCAAGGGTTGTATCCACTTCGCCGCTTCAAAGGCAGTGGGCGAGTCTGTGGAGAAACCATTGCTCTACTACCGCAACAACCTCAATTCACTGATGAATGTTTTGGAACTCATGGCCAAGTATGGCAGCAAAGGCATTATCTTCTCGTCGTCCTGCACAGTCTATGGCCAGCCCACAAAGGAGAACCTGCCAGTCACAGAACAAGCTCCAATTCAGAAAGCACTTTCCCCATACGGCAACACCAAACAAATCAACGAGGAAATCATTCAGGACTACATCCATTCGGGAGCTCCGCTGAAGTCCGTCATCCTCCGTTACTTCAACCCTATCGGCGCTCACCCATCAGCACTCATTGGTGAACTGCCTAATGGTGTGCCTATGAACCTCATTCCATTTGTCACACAGACTGCTATCGGCATCCGTAAGCAACTCAAGATTTTCGGCAATGACTACAATACGCCAGACAAGACTTGCATCCGCGACTATATCTATGTTGTTGACTTGGCCAAGGCTCATGTGAAGGCTATGCAGCGTTTGCTTGAAGAAGAGACTGAACCTATTGAGGTGTTCAACATCGGAACAGGCCACGGATATTCAACATTGGAGATTGTTGAAGGATTCGAAAGGGCTACAGGTGTGAAACTTCCTTGGGAGTACGCTCCACGTCGTGAAGGTGACATCGAGGCCATTTGGGGCAATGTGGATAAAGCCAACAAGGTACTTGGTTGGAGTGCCGATACCCCACTCGACGACATCTTGCGCTCTGCATGGAAATGGCAGGAGCACCTACGCGAGAAAGGCATACAATAAATAATTGATAATTAAAGAATTACAAATTATATTTTTATTAGATGGATGCCTATCTGAAAAATGCGGGATATTCCCAGTGGAGTATGTGAATATACCACTGTGCGAAGAAGGCCATGCAACCAGTTATTAATGGGCATGTGTCGTTCCTTGCAAGGCATTCAATCGTGTTTTATTTTGTGTTTGTGTTGAAACTATCCTTCCGTGTGAACAGAGGGATAGTTTCTTATATTATTGCGACCAACAAACCCGATGGTCAACGGCCTAAAATGCGATGAAGTTAGCGCAGAACCACGCATGGTTAAGCTATGCCGAGAGTGAGCATATTATGCTAAGCCAATGTTTAACGGTTGTGCATTTTTCTTGCGGTAGCCAGAGCCTGTAAAAATGGCGATGAGGTTGCCCGATTCGTCGGTCACTTTCACCTCACAGAAAGGAACACTGTGGTGGTTAACCACCTCGTGGGCTTCCGCATATACTATTTCACCTAATCGTGCGGAACGAACGTAGGTAATGCTGGATGTTATGGCGAAAGTGAGCGTGCCATGGCTATTGACTGCGGCGGCAAAAGCAAGGTCAGCGAGGGTGAACAATGCACCTCCCTGGCATATATCGCCACCATTAAGATGCCGTTCCTCAACTTTCATTCTTGCCTTGGCATAACCTTCGCCTGCTTCTATCAGTTCCGCACCGATAAGTGCCGCGAACCGATCTTTCTTGAAAAATTCCTTGATAGTCATTTTTTAGTGTAATCGTGTGTTTGTGTTGTTATTAAAAGTGATATTTCAACGGTTGCAAAGTTAGCATATAAAATTGACACAAAAGAAGAAAGACATCAAAAAAAGACGCGTCTTGGCTGGACGCGTCTTATTGTTGTAGAGTTCAATTTCTTCAATATGAATAAATCAGAACCTGTCTCATATCTTAAAACCTGAAACCGATGGTTCCCATCAACTGATGGCGGTTGAAGGTAATTTCTGTAGATTTGAGGTCCTCATCGTCGAACGCATAGAGGTCACCTTTTCTTGTATTGTATTGGTAAGCCAAGTCGATGTATCCTCCCTTGTAACGATAACCAAGACCGAAGGTGAAACGGTTTGTACCCTTCCAGTTGGTATAGTAAGTTTCTGTTGACATATAGTCGTCAGCAAGCACGAGTCGGTATGCGTCTTCTTTCACAGGAGCTGTTACAAAATTATAACCTAAGCGGATGCTGAACTGATCAGTAGGCTTGATTTCCACACCAGCCTTGAAAGTATGCTGCATCTTGAGTGTCTCTTTGGTCCAGTCGTTGACGATGTCGAAATAATCGCTGTGGCTGTTCATTTTGTACGAAGCAGTAGAAAGGTCGGAGAACTCCCATTCGGCTCCAAGAGCCAAATAGTTGCCCACTGTGTACCCCATGCTCAATCCAAACTTCCAAGGCGTATGGAAGTTGTAATCTGCCTCAGCGCCATTGTATGTGACATAACCATCATTATTTCCGTTTGAATCATAAAAGTCAAGTATAGCACCATTAACATCATGCATGGAATACCACACAGGAGTTTTCACACTAAAACCGATACGGAAAGGCGAGGTCTCGATAGGACGGATGACGGCACCAAGTTTCACATCCACTCCATCACCGTCTGTATCATACATGGTAGTGATACCATATCCTATGTTGTCAACACCCAATTCCTCGTAATAGGAATCACGACTATAGTTGATGTCGTAGAAACCTACGCCAACACCGAGGAAGACCTGATTGCTGATATTGAAAGCAACAGCCACATCCACCTCGTTCTCGCCTCCGAACTGTGACTTCTGCAACAAAGCACGATTGGCTGCCGTTCCTTCATATCCCAAGAAGTTTCCATTGTCGTCGAACACACCACTGGTGGCACCACCATGAACAAGTTGGTTATTGGCGTTGAACTCTGGGTTGGCAAAGTCGCCAATGCCGTTGAGCTCATCGTAGATGCCATACTCGAAGTCATTGCCAAGTGCCGCAATCTGATACGACTGCGAGAAAATGCCATTCAAATGTGCGATGTCGGTATCGAGGTTGTATAGGTAGTTCTTGTTCTTCTTGTAATTCACACCATAGTTCACTCGAATCAACCCCTTGTCAGTGCTTTCTTTCACAATGGACGAGAGGACAATGCCACCATTATCGATTGAAACGCGTGTTCCATCGTGTCCGAGTGTTCCTTCAGAACCAAAAACCACACTGCCCGTGAAGGATGCATCGCTTTTGGAAAAGAGTCCGATAGCAGCGGGGTTGGACGACATCGTTGCCACATCTCCACCAAGAGCGGAGAGGGCACCGCCCATACCCACATAGCGGGCCGAACCGTTGAGGTCGGAAGTGCTGAATCGCAAGGCATCGTAGGTTTCCTGAGCTGATGCACTGATGGCCAACAATGTGGTCAAGGTCAACAATACTGATTTCTTCATAATGTATGCTGTAATTTTAGGTTGCTATTAATGATTGTTGTTCAGAATGGTCGGAGTATTCGGAATATTCGAATATGACAGTTCCAAAGGGGTTAGATTCTCCTTTACCTGCGTCCTCCACGGGCACCGCCGCCACCGCCGACGCTACCGCCTCCGCTGCGACCTCCACCGAAGCTGCCGCCACCGCCGAAGCTGCCACCGCCGCCACGTCCTCCACCGAAGCTACCGCCACTACTGCTGCTGCGGCTTGGTGTTGGGGTTGAGGTACGTGAACTGCTGGATGTAGAAGAAGAACGGCTTGGTGTATATGTGCTACGCGAGTTGGTTGAAGGTGTGTTGGCGCGTCCCGATGTGGTCGTTCCACCACGTCCTACAGTAGTCGTACGATTCGTTGGGTTAGTATTTGTCCGTGTATTGATGGTGCTGCGGCTAGAAGAATTAGAAGTGTTGTAACCACGGCTGTCGTTGACAGTTCCGTTCCTGCTCACACGCGAATTACCACGTCCAGAGTCGTATGTGCTGGTTCGGGTGTTGGAGACAGAACCGCGTTGAATGGTGGATCCGCCTCTACCGACTGCAGTACGTGACCCCACCGTAGTGCGTCCGCCATATGTGCCGTTGTTGACGGCACCACCACGTCCGCTAGTACGAGCAGTCGTACGTCCGTTAATGCTACGGCTTCCGTCTTGATTCAAGCCGCCGTTGTAAGTAGAAGCATAACCTGTTCGTCCTCCGAGGGCTGATACACGTCCTGTGCGTGTACCTCGTGCCGACACTGCCGAAACTCCACTACGTATGCGACTTCCACGATTGAAGCTGCTGGTACGCACACCGCTGTTCACACGGGCAATCTGGCTGTGTTGATAGCGACGACCAGAGTATCCACGGGGATATACTCCATTATGACGATAGTGGTAGCCACCCCACATTGGTCCGTAACCCCAGTAGTACCAGGGGTCGTAAGCATAGTGGTAACCCCATATAGGGCTATACCAACTGTGCCAAGGACGCCAGCCCCAAGCATAGCCCCAACCAGGTCCCCAGAAGAACGGGTCGTAATAGTAATAATCAGCATAGAGGAAGTCGTATGCACCGTAGTCATAAACAAGGTCCCAATACAATGGGCTGCTGACTATCACACCCACATGTGGGCTATGGAAGCGGAGGATACGGCGTGAGTAGCGATAGTCGCTCTCGTCGTCGTTGATGTCGTAGTCGCTATTCTTGCCGTCATCCACATACTCCACATCGCTCGAGAGGGTATCAATAGCCTGCTCGATTGTACCTTGATAGTCAGAGTAGTTGTAGCGGCGGTTGTATTCGTCCTCGTCACGAGCCGATTTGTTGTAGACCTCAATATCGGCTGGATTGTCGTCGTTCACCGTCACGACCTGCTTAGGTACTACGGTGACGGATGAAGTAGACGGGGAATTGACCGTCGTTGTAGCGCTCTTCGTCTTCTTGGAAGAAGTGCCGAAGTACATGTCGTCGTCGTACTGAGCATTTGCAACTATAGGAAGCAAAGCCGCGAACAAATAAACATATAACCTTTTCATTTTCCTGATGTGTTTATAATGATTGTTAATTTTTCGTCTCGTGTGACCGTTTCGGATGTCAATTCTGACTTCACCTAATGATTCACGATGCAAAAATAAACATATTCTCATCTCCTACAAATGGATTTTCCCTAATCATGGTAGGGAAAAACCTAATTAGCGAGGAAGAAGTCGCTTATGGGTAAAAACAGGAATTATAAATATAAATTTATACAAATTATATAATATTAATTATCTGTATTTTACAATCATTTATTAAAGTAATACTTTAACAAAATCGCCATCTTAAATAAAGGCTTTCACAATATCGAATGATTCGTCAGCGAGTTCACTCCAGAACTTCTGGTAGTCCTGAATGTTGTTTTCCTTGAGGGCATTATCGCTGATTACACGGAAACTTATGAAAGGCACCTTGAAGAGATAGCAGGTCTGTGCTATACTTCCGCTCTCCATATCCACAGCAATGGCTTCAGGAAAATGCGATAGAATTTCCTTGGTTTTATCGAGGGAATCTACAAACCAGTCACCACTGGCAATCAGCCCTTCCTTCACCCTTGGCGAGATGGCCAAGGCCTTCTCCACCAGTTCACGGGGAGCATTGTAGTAAGGTGGCATGTCCTGCATTTGTCCATAAGCATTGTTTGGTCCGCAATAAACATCGTGGAAAGCAACTGTGCTGCCCACCACCACATCGCGTACATCCACATCTGGTGATGAAGCTCCAGCACAACCGGTGCTGATGACAAGCTGAGGATGATACCCAATAATCATGTCGGCAGTGCCAACCGCAGCGTTTACCTTGCCTATGCCGCAACGCTGGAGGATAATCTCTTTCTCACCGATATTTCCACTGACATAGTCGAATAATTCGGAATGTAGTTCAGTCTTGTTGTCGAGGAGTGCGGCAATTTGCCTGAACTCCTTTTCCATGGCGATGATAATACCTATTCTCATTGTTTGAATCACTTTTTATGCAAAATTACACAATAAAAAGGACTTTAATGTCAGCAACAGACAGAAAAAGGGATTATATCACAACAATATTGGTGTAAAATGATGAAAAAAGTGGCGCAATCCCGCCTTGCTGGTGAGATTGCGCCACGAATAGTTCAGAGATAGGCAAGCGCCCTACTCCATCATTTACGGATGTACTTCTTACCGTTCTTGATGTAAATGCCGCGAACTGTGTCGGCATTGACCTTGATGCCCATAAGGTTGTAAGCATCGCCATTCTGAGTGCCGACTGTTTCAACTGTATCTAAGCCTGACACATCGGTGCTTACGTAGTAAAGGTGGAAATTGTCAATCTTGTAGCGGCCGCAGCAGTCCCACCAATTCTCCTCATAATTGCGAGTCGTGCCCGACTTGTTATTGTCGGTACGCACGCCGAATGTCAGTGCTTCACCCTCTGCGATACCCACTTCTACAGTGAGAGTGGTCAAGTTGCCCATATCGCCCGATTCACCAGTCTCAGTAGAGTTTACCTCGTCGTAGCCAGCGAATGAGCGTGCCACTTCCTCGGGGTGCAGGTTGTCGAGTTCTGATTCAACATAGAAATCCTGCTTGCCATAGTACTGTGCGACATTGTTGACCAACAGACGCTGTCCTGTGATGCGTGAGCATCCACCTTCGTAAGTTACGTTCATATCCACAGTGACCTTGTAGGTTCCTGCTGGTAGTCCCTTGAGGGTCTGCCAGAGATAAGAGTCAGGCACTGGAGCGGAAAGCAGGCAGTAGGAGTACTCACCGTCAGTGGTGAAAGGATTGCTTTCGATGGCAGTGAAACTGTTGATACCAGCATCGTAGAGTTCCTGTGCAGTGTGACACTCCTTACCTTCAACGGTCATGCGCCATCCGTATGGCACAGTATGTGCGGCACCTCCAACAGCGATGTCATTCTCGTAGGTGTTTTCGAAGCTTGGGTTGGTGATAAGCATTGTAATGTCGTCACCAGGTTTAATACCCGCACCAATCTTGGCTTGAGTAATCAGTGTCTCAATGTCGTCGATGGTGGAGACGATGCCCTCGTTGTCGAACGATGGATAGTCTGAGTCGTAGTCATTCTTAGTGGAGTTGTAAAGGGCCTGCAATTGTTGTCCTGCATCGGTCTGAGCGACTTGCGTGTCTTTCAGTGTTTCTTCTGCAAAGGCGAGGGCTGCAGCCAAACGACTGTACTCTTTCACGCTACCCGTTGCCTGTTCTAAGAGTTCGAGGATGTTTTTTGTTGCCTGGTTGATGACGTTGTACTTCGACTGTTTGTCGGCAAGGATGGTGTTGGCATTCTCCAACGCCTCTTCAATAGCCTTGCGGATATCGCCCTGCATCTTGTCGGAGAGTGCATTGTTGGCTTGTGCCACAGCGTCCTTGAGGTTGTCGAAGGCCTCCTGGGTGTCGGCTCCCACGAAGATGAGTCGCAGATTGTAGAAGCAGTTCCAGAATCCTTGCTGGGAGCAGTCGAATTCCACCTTGAGGGTGTTGTCAGTGACAGTGGTCTCCACAACATTATTATAGAGTCCGAGTTCGAAGAACGGAATGGCAGTCCTTGAGTCGTTAGGTACGAAGTATCCGGCGCTGGTCTGGAATCCCTCAGTGATGTCAGTTTCTCCACAAGCGAAGACGTTGTGTATGGTCGCCTCATTGTCGTTGAGCCTGATTTTCGATTTCACGTTGAATGTTGGAGAACCGTCTCCATTTGCCCAGTCAGTGTCAGCACCCGACCATTCCCAATGGCAGAACTGGAAGCCCTGCACTTCGAGACGGTAGGTTCCGTTGGTCACATTGTTCAGCACTTGTTCGGCTTTCCAGTCTCCCCACCAGCGTTCCATCACCTTCAAGTCGGGATTGATGCTGAAATCGTTGAGTGTGGCCGTCCAACCACCATTGGTGTCGAAATGTCCATTGGTCAACAAGTCGGTGACGTCGGTGCCAGCGGCTGTTACCGAGTTAGCTGCTTTCTCGATGAGGTTGTTCAGTTGCTTAACGATTTCCTCAATCTTGGCATTATCGTAAGCATGGTTCTTGACACCCTCTTCCATGTCATTGTCGATGAGGTAGTCACTCAGTTCACTCATTTCATCGGATTCTCCCAAGTCAAGGGTTTCTTGCGCCTTCGCAATCAACTCAGCCAGACTCAAATATGCGTCTTTGTTAGCGAGTGCTTCGTCTATATCCTTTTCAAAAGCGAGGAAGTGTGCTTCACCAGCCACAGCGTCGCCCGAAGCAATCAGGTCGTTGCATTTATTGATGTCGGCATTAAGCGTCTGCACGTAAGTACTGTTGATAGCGTTCTCGTTGATCAGCGTCTGTGCTTGCGCGATAAGAGCGTTGAACCTATCGGCCAAAGGAGTCTCGCCCATGTACTCAAGTTTGAAGTCGAGAATGACACACTGTCCGACATTGGTACCTTCAAACATGATACCGACTTCAGCATCACCTGTGCGACATTCGAACACTACTTCTGAAAGTCCACGCCACCAACCTGTATCGGCCAAAGGCTCGCGGAAGGTCTTGTCGCCCACTTTTGCATAGATGTATGCGCCCTTGATGGGGTCGCCCTCTTCTCCTGTGTGACGAATCCAAAGGCCATAGTTACCCAATCTGTACTTACCATTCTTCAGGTTGGAGAGTTGCTGATAGAGTTTGTTGTCGCCAAAAGCGGCGGCAGTCCAAGACGCCAGTGTCTTGCGGTCGGGATAGAAGCCCTCGTTGTCGAACTCTCCCATTCCACAGAAGCTGGCAGGCACCATCGTCCATCCCGGCACGTCGTGTCCATTGTCTTCCCAGTTCTCGGCCAGGTCTGCATTGCGCATGTATTTGCTAGTGACATCATAGGGTCGGTCTTCTGAAGCATTATCCATGCGTAGTTGGTCGATATCGTCCCCAATAGCGGCAATGGCAGCTTCGATTGTGGCTTTGTCGGTGGCGGTGTTATAGACAGCCACCAGATTCGACACATCATAGCCATAACCCTGAAGTTCAGTCATCAAACGATGCAGACTTACTTTAGAGAGGAAGAAGTCGTAGTCGCCTTCAGAAACGACATACCACTCGATGTCACCTTCACCAGCCTTGAGAAGAGGCAGAAATTTCCAAGCGGAATAAGAGAATCCCATCCATGTGTCAGGGTTATCAGCCCAAGGGAATGTAGGGTCGTTCTTCGAAGGACGGAAGTAATAAGTTCCTGCAGTCTGCTTCTCGATGTACCATGCGGTATTGAATTCATCGCTACCCGCATCGCATCCCACCATATCAAGGTCGGAAAAGAGGTGGCCGATAGGACCTTGAAGCAACCAGTCGCCATCGTCTTTCTGTTTGAAAGTGATGGGTGTGCCTTCTGACGATAGTGTCAGCGTCATTTCTCCGGCATTGAAGAACTTCTCTTGCGAAAAATCATAAATGTAGTAACTTCCGCCACTCACGGGGTCGGAGGCGATGGGAACGGGTTTGTCCCAATCTGCGGCAGTGGCGATGCTGCTCACTACCAAAACTGTGACTAAGCACAGCATCTTTTTCATTTTATCCATAAGCATTGTATTTAGTGTTGTTAATTAGTTTCGGATGCAAATTTACATAATAAGTTGAATTAACCATGAGAAAAAACGTTTCTGATAAAGGCATCAATGTTTCCACTATTCTTTTTTCCTGTTTTTCAGATACTCGCTGGGGGTCATTCCGTATTCAGCCTTGAAATTCATAGTGAAACTCTTGAGCGAGTTGAAGCCCACTTGATAGGCGATTTCGGAAATCTGCATCTGCGACCGTTCAAGAAGAGCCATGCCGCGTTTAATGCGTATGGTGCGTATGAATTCAGCGGGTCCCACACCTGTGATGGCCATAAGTTTCTTATAAAGGAATGAACGCGACATACCCAGTTCTTTCCCCAGTTCCTCAACGGAGAATTCAGTGTCAGCCATACGTTCCTCCACTGTCTTGATGGCCTTCTGGATGAATTGTTCATCAAGAGGAGTAATGGTAATCTCGCTGGGACTGATATCAACCTTCTTTTTGAAGTCTTGATGGCTGGAATCAGCCCATTCCATAAATTTTTTCACACGCAACTGCAACACATCCATATTGAATGGCTTTGTCAGATAGTCGTCGGCACCAAGTTGGAGTCCCTTGACCTTGCTCTCGTCGGTGGTACGGGCGGTGAGCAGGATGACGGGGATATGTGAGGTATTGATGTCGCTTTTTATTCGGCGGCATAGTTCAAAACCGTCGATACCAGGCATCATCACATCACTGACAACGAGCGCCACATCCTGGCTTGCCAACAAGTCGAGTGCTTGCTGTCCGTTCTCGGCCTGAAGTACACGGTAGTTCTCCAAGAGGCTGTCGCTGATGAAGTTGAGCATTTCGCGGTTATCATCCACCACAAGTACTAAGGGCCTCTGGCTGGCATCCTCATCACATGAGGAAGTGACCAGACTGTTTGCTTCAGCATTTTCCAATGGCATGACAATGGGGATGGAGATAGTGAACACGCTTCCTTTGGGGGTGTTGTCCGTCACAGAGACTTGACCACCATGCAGCCCCACATACTCCTTGACAATATGTAGTCCTATACCGCTACCTGTCTGTGAAGGGTCGTTGGCTCCCGACTTGTAGAAACGGTTGAAAACACCTGATTTATCTGCATCGGGAATTCCCCTGCCCGTGTCTGCCACAACGATGAAGGCTTGCTGCTGGTCGTGCCAGAATCCGACCCTGATGCTTTCGCCTTCTTCTGTGAACTTGAAGGCATTGGAAAGGAGGTTGTAGAGTATCTTGCTCATCTTCTCCTTGTCGTACTTCATCATGAACGACTTCTCTTTGCATTCAAAATCCAGCGGAATCCGCCTTTCCTTGGAATAATCTTCAAAAGAGAGGCAAATGCTACCAAGTTGGGCCACGATATCGGATATCGAGGGATTGAGTCTCTCAACTCCTACGTCGAGACGCCGGAAGTCGAGCAACGAGCCTACCTGATTCAGCAACAACTGTGCGTTCTTACGTATGTTCTTAAGTTGTGGCAACAATGAGGCTGGCATCTGGCCGTTTTCCAGTTTCTTCACAATCATGTCAATTGGAGAGATGATGAGTGTGAGTGGCGTCCTCAGGTCGTGGCTGATATTGGTGAAGAACTGCAGTTTCATTTCAGTGATTTGGGCTTGTTTTTGTCGCTCCATATCTTCTTTCTGCAAACGCAGCTCACGTAATTGCCTACGCCGTGTTCGTCGCCAGAGCACATATCCCGCGACACAAGCCATGAGAGCATAGACCATAAAAGCCCATCCTGTCAGGTAGAAAGGACTTTTGACGTGGATGGATAGTTGGCATAATTGGTTGTTGTCCTCACTCAACCTGAGCAACAACTTATAGTCACCTGGAGCCAGTCCCACTAGTGTGATATGGTTTTCCTCGGTATATCTCCACTGATTCATCATGCCTTCCAGTTTATAGGCATAACGCACGCTGCTTGCATTGTTGAGAATACCAGTGAAATAACGGATAGTGAGATGAGTGTCGTCATGATTCAGAACGATGCGCCCGTCGTTGGCATCGATATATCTGTCGCCAGCCATTACTGAGATGATGACGGGAGCTCCGGGATTATCTGTCACCAATCCTGTCTCGTCAGGATTGATGACCGTATAACCCTCAAAACCTCCAAGTAGCACATGTCCGTCGTTAGTCAGTGCCGAAGAGTTGGCGTTGAAGAAAGGTGTCTGCAGTCCTTCTCTTGCTGTATAGTTCTTGATTTCCCACTCAATGCAGCCATCCTTCTTACGATTGACTTTCAGTCTTGTGATGCCGTTGGTGGTGCTGACCCAGAAAACATTTCTCTTGTCCTGGACAATGTCCTGAACATCGATTTCCCTTCCATTGACTTGATTGCTGACCATGTAGAGCGTATCACGATTCATGTCGAAGATGGTGATACCCTGCCTATGTCCCAGCAGCAGCAAGTCATTATTGGAGTCGTAGCAAATAGATTCGGCCATCCGAGGCACCATCTCTTGTGTTCCTCGAAAATTGGTGATGAGTCGTTGACTTTTGCCTTCGTTAATGATTACTAGTCCATAGGTGGAAGAAACCAGCAGATTACCACGAGCATCTATGCAGAAATCCGTACCCAGGATGTTGTAATCGCGCTCATCGTTCACCACCTCCCACTGGCAAGTATTGGCATTTATTTTAACGAGTGGAGAAACAGCCGAGGCGCACCAAATATGCCCCTTTCCATCATTTATCATCTTCCACACATTGTTAGTAGGGAATCGACCATTTGCCAATCCGAACTGCTCCCACCGTCCACCAGGTAGTTGACGGAAAAGTCCCTCACTATATGACCCCACCCAAATGGTGCCATTGTCGTCTTCAGTAATGCTGGAGACGATGATACTGGGCAAAGTCGTTTTCTCATAGGTTCCGTTCTCATGCTCGAGGTAAAGTCCACCGCCATCGGTGCCTATCCAACGGCGGCCTTTAGAGTCGCAGAAAAGAGCGCTGACATTTCCGTATTGGATTCCTTTGTTCTGGAACATCCTTGAATTAGCGCTGGTATATGAGATACCTGTCTGGAAATGACCTGCCCACACGGTGCCTTGTTTGTCGATGGTCAAAGAGATGACATTGTTGGAACTGAGTTGGCTGTGTCCGTTGGGGAGGCTGGTGATTTGTGTCATCTCCCCTGTCGGTTTATGATAAACGAAGATGCCTTTGTGGTCTGTAGCAATCCAAACATTACCCCTCCCGTCGTCCATCATATCACGTATAGCGTTGTTGCGTGAATTGAAAGTGTCACTCTGAGGAAGTGTTATCATTTCCTTTACGGTTTTGCCCCCCATGGTGTAGCGGCAAATTTTCTCATCGATGATAGAAAAGACCCAAATAGACCGGTCGCTATCGATGAAAGAGCCATAGATGTTATCTTCCCGCCTCATATCAGCAGGCAAGTCAAGTTGCTCCAATTTCCCATTAGTGGCACTGAATTGCAAAACCTTTTTCCTTCCAGCCAGCAACAAGACATCAGCAGCAGCAGTACTGGCATAGAGATTGATATCGTCGATAGCCAGTTGGGGTATCTCCCATGACTTGCTAAGTCCGGTATTGTAATCATAGTGTGTGATCTTTTCCTGTTGCACCACCCACAGCGAACCGCTGTCATCGACTTTCACTTTATAGACATCCTCACCCACGTCTATCTTCAAGGTCTTGAGCCATTCGCGCACATCGGTAACTGTGATGTGAGTGTTAACATTATATATAAGGTTGGCACGCTGACAGTCTATCCACAAATTACCCATTGCATCTTCCTGTAAATCATCGATGGTACTGAATTGCCATTTCTCCCCTAAAAGACTACCCATAGATTCCACTTGATAGCCATCGTAACGGTCAAGTCCCATATCGGTTCCAATCCATAGGAAGCCCTTGCTGTCAATTTTCATGCACCTTACGCAGCTGCTCGACAGACCGTCAGCACTGGTTAGGGACTGAAAGCTATACTGTCCGAAGATTGATAAGGGGAAGACAGACAGCAAATAAACAAAGATGATGTAAAATCGACACATAGATAGTTAAGATAGTTTTTCTAGGTTTGAAACGCACATATCACAACACAAAAGTACGAATTACTTTTCATTCATCTATTGTTTTCTTTGTGGGTTTTCTCGTCTTGAAAACAATTTTTCGCATTTCGTGCACATCAATTCCCCTAATTCTCGATTTGAATCACTACTTTTGCATCAAAAATAAGAAAGCGACGCATCAAGTCCGAATCTCCGTATAAGACACGTCCTTTCCACATAACGAAACTAATTATCACATATCGATATGAAAACCAAAACTTTTATTCTTTCCTCATTTTTATCTCTCTGTAGTCTCACTTTACAGGCTCAAACAGCTATGGAAATCGCGCCCGACATGGTGCCTGGTTGGAATTTAGGCAACACCTTGGAAGCAGGTGATTGCAGTTGGATAACCAACGAACTAGACTATGAAACAGCCTGGCAGGGAACGAAAACCACTCAAAAAATCATCGACTATGTAAAAGAATTAGGATTCCGCTCCGTACGCATACCTTGTTCATGGTTCGTGCACATGGATACGAATTACAACATCAGCCCCGCATGGATGGACCGTGTGCAGGAGATTGTAGATTACTGCATCAAGGACAGTCTTTACGTCGTCCTCAACGACCACTATGACCTTGGCTGGATAGAGCGTTCATTTGAGGAGCAGACACCCTCATCGGTCAGCAAGAACTGCTTCATCCTCAACTTGATGTGGAAGCAAATAGCCACACGTTTCCGTGACTATGACCACCACTTGCTGTTTGCTGGAATGAACGAACCAGACGCAGCAGGAGACAAGAGTAAGGACAGGGAGGCTGATATCGCCACCCTCATCAAATATGAACAGACATTTGTGAACGCAGTCCGCCAAACGGGAGGCAACAACAAAACCCGTGTACTTGTGGTACAGGGACCAACCACAAACATCGACCTGACCTACCAGTACTACACTATGCCCGAAGACCCCACTCCATCTGCTCTCATGCTCGAAGTGCACTATTACTCTCCTTTCACTTTCTGCTTGATGGAAAAAGATGCTGATTGGGGACCCACAACTTTCTATTGGGGTGAAAAGAACCACGTGAATGGCTCTAATCGCAATAACACCAGCAATTGGGAAGAGACTTACACCGCTTCACAAATGCGGCTGATGAAATCCAAATTCTCATCCAAAGGCATACCCGTTGTTTTGGGAGAATACGGCGCACTATGGCGCACTATGCCTGAAGGTGAAGACCAAGACAAGCACAATGCCAGCATCTATGACTGGTACTGGACCCTCTGTAGGTATGCAGTCCACAACGGCATCATCCCTTTTGTTTGGGACACCAACTACTGTGGACATCCAAGCGGCACCGTGGTTGACCGCAAGAATCTCACCATCTTTAACCAGTTTGCTTACGACGGCATTATGGACGGATGCGCTTCCGTTCAATGGCCATACACTAATGACATCACATCCATTTCTGCTGACAAGTCAACCTCATCCAGATGCTACACACTTACTGGCATTCCTCTCAACAACGAGCCAGAAAGAGGCCTCTACATCAAAAGCGGAAAAGTATACAGGCGATAAAACGATTCAGATTCTTTGTGAAAAGAATCATACTCTATGCCAAAGATCCATTCTCAATTCACATAAAAAGTGAAAAAATACTCAATAGCATTTTTTTTACTATTGAGTTTTTTATACCTTTGCCAAAACAATCAGAAAAATTCTAGTTCTGCAGGTAATCGATTCAACTCAATGAAAAACAACTACAGTCAAGAAGCTCTGGAATGGCAGAAGCAAGTGGACAACGTGGATAAAAAAGATGTTGTCGTTTTGGAAAACGTAAATCGTTGGCCAGCCTACAACAAAATCATAGAAACACACTCATTGAGTGTAAGCATATGCAGCCAAGGTAGTTGTCATGTGAGACATGACGCAAAAGATGTGATTTTCAAGCAGTACGACATCGCAGTGCTGTTGCCGTCACATTTTGTGATGTGCTATGAGAGCTCACCAGATTATCAAGTTACCACTATATTGGTCTCTCAAAAACTCAACAATCAGATGATGAACAACATAGGCAAGAACATTATCCGCTACCACAAGAACGTGTCAAGCCATCTGACAGAGAGCCAATACAATGATTTTCAATTAATCATCCACACTCTTCAACTCATTATTGATTCAGAAAGGCTTCACCGTTCAGAATTTCTCCATCACATCACCTCCATCCTGTTTTTGCTGATTGATGAGTATTGGAGCGAGAAAGACAATATCGGCAAGAAAAGAAGCGAGGAGATATTCACCAATTTCTACGACCTGCTTCTCCGTAATTACAGAGAATCGAGAGAGGTTTCATTCTATGCCCAGAAACTATGCCTCACTCAGAAATACCTATCATCGGTCATCCATCAAACCACAGGCACCAAAGCCAGCGAATGGATTACCAACTACATCACGATGCAAGCCAAGAAACTGCTACTTGAACATCCGAGGCATAATATACAAACCATCAGTTACCAACTTGGTTTCGACAACCAAGCGGCATTTACCCGCTATTTCAAACGAGCCACAGGAGAGAACCCCACTCAATTCAGGGAGAAGTACTTGGAATGAATTCGTTCCAGCTATTTCTTTTTCTTAAAGAGGTTGGCCACAAAGAGTATGACGATAGCGCCAACAAGTCCTGTACCCAGTTCAGCTATCCAACCACCTTCGATTTTTACGTCAAACAAACTGAGCAGCAAACCGCCAACCCAACCGCCGACCAGACCTAAAACAGTGTTCCAGAGGAATCCAAAACCTCCTCCGCGCATGATTTTACCGGCCAGCAGACCAGCCACAGCGCCAATGATGATAGACCATAAACATCCCATAATGATATCCGTTTTTAAATCAGTTGATTAAAAATAGTGACAATGTGTTCTCTTGTCCACATTGTTGGAATTTTGTGCAAATATAGATAAAGTTCGGGAATTATAAATCAGCCGAATAAAGAAATCTTTTTCTCTAGTGGAAAAATTAGAAAAACTAAATGTTCTTGCAAAATATCGGGGAGTAATAAATCCTTTTTTTGGGATTGTCGGCAGTTTTGTCTAACTTTGCATATCAAAACATACCCACATTCATTATGCTGAACGTAGAAACCATTTACAAAGCATTTTTAGACAACGGCATCGACTTCTTCACTGGAGTTCCCGACTCGTTGTTGATGAACATCTGTGCCTATATTACAGACAACGCCCCACACCACCGGCACATCATCGCCGCCAACGAGGGTAATGCCATTGGACTTGCCGCCGGTCACTATCTCGCTACAGGCAACCCAGCCTTGGTCTATATGCAGAATTCCGGCCTAGGAAACACTGTCAACCCTTTGCTTTCATTGGCCGATGCCGACGTTTACAGCATTCCTATGATGCTTATGATAGGTTGGCGCGGAGAACCAGGCGTGCACGACGAGCCACAACACGTAAAACAAGGGAAAGTGACCCTTTCCCTTCTTGATGCCATGGGCATTCGTTACGAGGTCCTGAAAGACGACGAGAGCGAAGCCATCTCCCAAATCGTGACGCTCGCCATCTATGCCAAAACAGAAAAAGTGCCTGTGGCTATTGTCATCCGCAAAAACCTTTTCGCACCCTACAAACTGCAGACAAAGGTGGCCAACGACAACATTCTTTCACGCGAGGAAGCGTTGAAGATAGTGGTCAACCATTTGCTAGACACCGACATGATTGTCTCGACCACAGGTAAACTATCGCGTGAACTTTTTGAGTATCGCGAGGCCCTTCACCAAGGACATGGCCGCGACTTCCTCACTGTTGGTTCCATGGGGCACAGTTCAAGCATCGCATTGGGAATTGCTCTAGAGCACCCTGAACGCCGCATCTTTTGTTTTGATGGTGACGGAGCTTTCATCATGCACACTGGTGCCCTTGGCATCGTGGCGAGCCAGCATCCCGCCAATTTTGTCCATGTACTGTTCAACAACGGAGCTCATGAAAGTGTGGGCGGTCAGCCTACTATCGGTTACGCTATTGACTGCACCTCCATTGCCAAGGCATCAGGCTACTCAGACGTGATGACAGTCCACACCGAACAAGAGATTATTGATGCTATGTCGAAAATAGCAAACGAAAAAGGACCTGTACTTTTGGAAATCAGAGTGAAGATACAGTCGCGTGATGACCTCGGACGCCCCACCACCACACCCATTGAAAACAAAGAAGCTTTCATGGAAACACTCTGCAATAACAAATAATTTTTTCATAGTCGTCATCGTATCTTTTTTTATAATCCAAGATACTGTAATATATCAATAATAATATTTAAGGAAATGACTGAGAACGTCAAGACAGCAGTTATCATGGCTGCAGGCATGGGTACTCGTTTCGGGGATATGACTGAAACCATTCCTAAAGGATTCATCAAGGCTGGTGAAAAGTCGATGATAGAGCGTTCCATCCAAACGCTCATTGATTGCGGCATCCAACGCATCATCATAGGCACCGGATATCATCGTGAAGCCTACGAGGCCATGGCTGAGCGCTACCCTCAAATCATCACTTGTTTCAGTCCCCGCTATGCAGAAACCAACAGCATGTATACACTATGGAACTGCCGCGACGTCATCGGCATAGACGATTTCCTACTTCTAGAAAGCGACCTGGTGTTCCAAAAGAAAGCCATCACATCGCTCTTGGACAGCCCACTACCCGACCTCATGCTTGTCACCCCAGTCACCAAGTTCCAGGACCAGTACTATATCCAAGTAGATGAAGACAAGGTCCTTTCGGGATGTTCCACCAACAAAGACGAACTTAAAGTATTTGGTGAGATGGTAGGCATCCACAAAATCAGCCATCGTTTCTATCAGATAATGTGTGAGGACTACGCCCATAAGGTGGAGAACTATCCGAAACTGGGATATGAATTCGAGTTGGAAGACATCTCACGCAACCATATCCATCTGCATGTGCTGAAGGTCGATGACCTGAAATGGTACGAGATTGACGACCCCGCAGACCTTGCCTATGCTGAGGAGCACGTACTTCCTTTTATAGATTATCCGGTTTGTCCAGACAATCCAGAAGATCAACAAAAACAATCCTTCCCTATGAACATCAAACGAAACATCTTGCTCAATCCAGGTCCCGCCACTACCACCGATACTGTGAAGATGGCACAAGTGGTGCCAGACATCTGTCCGCGCGAAAAGGAATTCGCAGGCATGATGAAGTCGCTGCGCTCTGACCTATTGAAAGTGGCTCACGCTCCAGCTGAGAAATACACATCTGTATTGTTCTGTGGCTCAGGTACTATTAATATCGACATCTGCCTCAACTCTCTCCTCCCAGAAGGCAAGAAAGTCCTTGTGGTCAACAACGGTGCTTACAGCACCCGTGCCGTGGAAATCTGCCAATACTACGGATTGCCGCACATTGACCTGAAATCGAGTGTCTATGAACAACCCGACCTTGAGGCTGTGGCTCGATCTCTTGATGAGAATCCCGATGTGCATCTGGTTTATACCACCCACCATGAGACGGGAACAGGTGTGCTCAACCCTATACGTGAGATTGGTGCCTTGGCGCATAAGCATGGAGCTATTTTTGTGGTTGACACCACTTCATCGCTCGGCATGATTCCTTTCGATATGGAGGCCGACAATGTGGATTTCTGCATGGCATCCGCCCAGAAAGGTCTAATGGCCATGACAGGCTTATCGTTCATCATCGGCAACGAGGCAGAAATCCGCAAGTCGAAGGACTACCCCAAGCGTTCGTACTACTGTAATCTTTACTTGCAATATGATTTCTTCGAGCGCACAGGCGAGATGCACTTCACACCTCCAGTTCAGACTATCTACGCCACAATGCAAGCATTGAAGGAATACTTCGCTGAAGGAGAGAGCGCCAAGTTCGCGCGTCACCGCCGTGTGTTCGAAGCCATTCACAAAGGACTTGGTGAGTTGGGGTTCAAGGATGTCATTAAGCGTGAACTGCAGTCTGGGCTTGTAGTGAGTGTACTATACCCCAACGACCCGAACTGGGATTTCGAGCGGATTCACGATTACTGCTACTCGCACGGTTTCACCATCTACCCAGGTAAAATCAGCACAACCAACACCTTCCGTCTCTGCGCCCTCGGAACCATTGACACCCCTGATATAGAGGCATTCTTCCACGTCCTTCGCGATGCCCTTATTCACGAAGGCGTCCAGATTCCTATATCTTATAATTGATTATCACGAATTTGAGAATTTGAGAATTCGCAAAGACATGGGTAGAGAGATTCGACAATTCGATTATCTTGGTTATCACGAATTTGAGAATTAAAAGGCAATGATTTATAGTAATAGAATTATCCAACCATAATAATCCTTTAACAGTATGGATGAATTATTATATAAAGATGAATCAAAGACTTTACTTGGATTAGCGATGCTTTTACATCGTGAATTAGGTTGTGGCTTTAAAGAGAAAATATATCAAGATGCTTATGAAGTGCTACTTAAAGAGCATAATATTCCATACGAACGAGAGAAGCACATGAAGATGGTATATCATGGAATAGAACTTAAACATGATTACTATTATGATTTTCTATGCTATGACAAAATCTGTGTTGAGGTGAAAGCGAATAGTGAAATCTTTGGGGAATACGAATCTCAGATCATCAATTACATTCATATTGGGAATCTCCGCTTGGGACTCTTATTAAATTTCGGTACCTCGAGCCTTCAATCCAAATTCTATCCAAATCGTCCTGATTATAAGTCTTCAAGAGAATTTTAAAATATAATATAATTCTCAAATTCGACAATTCGTGATAAAAAGTAAAGACAATGGTTAACTACGACGTACGGACATTGCAACTGAGGATACTCAACAACCTAATGGCTGTTGATAAGGTCTGCCGTGAGCACGGATTACGTTACTACATCTACGACGGGACAATGCTCGGGGCCGTGCGACACAAGGGGTTCATTCCGTGGGATGACGACCTCGACATCGCCATGCCAAGAGAGGACTACGAAGAGTTCATCCTTCACGCCAACGAATGGCTGGAGCAGCCATACGAATTCGTATGCATGGAGAACGACCCCTCATACCCATTACCATTCGGCAAAGTACAAGACGCCAGCACCACCCTTATCGAGCGCCCACACCTACCCTACCTCGGGGGCATATATATAGATGTCTTCCCCATTGACGGAGTGCCAGACAACCTCTTGTTGCGACGTTTGCACTTGGTCAGTTACGATGTGATGAAGAAGGTCATCTACATGGCCTATCGCGACCCTTACCGTCATGGTCATGGCCCGTCAAGTTGGATTCCATTGTTCTGCCGCAAGGTCATCGGACAGCACCGGGCACAACGATTCACCCGTCGCCTGCTTTGCGCCTATGACTTCAAGTATCACTTTAATATATGCGTGTATGATGATGGTTTTAAGGGAGTTATTAATAAAAAGGTAATTGGCAAACCAACTCCTATTCTATTTGAAGAGAAGGAAGTACTCGGTGTGGAAAACGCTGATGCCTATCTCTCCCACATGTACGGCGACTACATGACTATCCCGAAGGATGCCGACCAGCGCCAGCATGAATTCTATTATCTCGACTTCGAGCGTCCATACAAGGATTTTGATTGGAAAACAATAGCTAACACACAACCATAGATGAAGCATATAGTAGTAGATTTCTCCGCATTGGACGACATGTGCGGGTTTGGTGAGATAGCCCGCAATTACTGTCCTCGCCTGGCCAAAATGCATTTCGATGACATGCGTTTCATCTTCATCTTGCCGGAGGGGCACAAAGGAGAGTTTGGCGACCACATCGACTATGTAGCCAAGGAACACTTGAAAGCAGAAATCAAACAGTTCAAGGAAGTTGACCTATGGCATGCCACAGACCAACAGTTCCGCTACCGCCGCAAATCAAAAGGCGCCCTCCAATTACTCACCGTCCACGACCTCAACTACCTTCGCGAAAAGCACGGTATTCATCTGCTCAAACACAAAATCAGAACACCTTGGATTATCAACCACAGTGACTATGTGACTGTGATTTCAGCGTATGTCAGAGACGATATCCGAAAGAACATCCCCTCTGTGAAGAAGGAGATGCAGGTGATTTACAATGGTATCGCTGATGACGAGAATGGAGCGCAACAACGTCCTTCGTTCGTGTCCAAGGATGATGAGCGTTTTTTCTTCACCATCGGACAAGTCAGGCCCAAGAAGAACTTCCACACCTTAGTGCCCATGATGAAATCTTTTCCCAATCACCGCCTTTTCATCTGCGGCGACGACCATTGGGATTATACCGATGAAATCAGGAACATGATTGAAGAGGCAGACAAAGACAGGATTCTTGTGACAGGCAAAATCAGCAATGAAGAGAAACGCTGGCTCTATGCCCATTGTGAGGCTTTCCTCTTCCCTAGTACCCTCGAGGGATTCGGCATTCCCGTACTCGAGGCGATGCGCTATGGCGCACGTGTGGTGTCATCACGTTGCACCTGCCTGCCCGAGGTTTGTGGAAGTCATGCCGCCTATTGGGATTGTTTCGACCCCAAACACATGGCGCAAGTGGTGAAAAGCGCCATCAGTGGCTGGGATACCAAAGGCCGGTTGGCACTTATGGCAGCCGATTATTCGAAGTCGTTCAATTACGACCGTTACACTAAAGAATATGTTGCGCTCTACAGAAAGCTGTTAGGCCTTCCCACACTCGATTGACGGTGATACTGTCGTAGATTTCCTGACGAGTCATTCTTTCCAGTTCATCCTTACTTAAGAAATCCGTAGCCGCAATCGCCTGATGAAAAGGATTATCAGCAGGTATCCATGTTGCTTTGTTGGCCGATGGTGAACAGATGACATAGGAGGGAGTACCCACCGCTTGGGCGATATGCCGTGCCCCACCCTCGTTGCCGAAATAGATAGTAGTAAGGGAGAGCATAGCCGCCAATTTGCGCATGCTAGGTGCATCAATGTTAATGAAGATGTTCGGATTGTCCACAGCCTCGTAGATTCGGCGTGCATTCTCCGCTTCCTTCCCTGGAGCAAAGTTGAAAACCACCTGCAAATCGAGCCATTCCGTACAGATTCGACGAATAGTCTCTATCATGAACGCTTCCTTCCATGTCTTGTCCTCAAGTTTGGCGGTGACACCAACCAACATCACGGGACGTGAGAAATCTACACCTTTGGAAATCATATACTGACGGAAATCCTCTTTCTCTTCAGCTGTAATGTAAAGACTGAGTTCAGTGACTGTTTTCAATGTTCCCAACTGCCTGAGTGGTTCAATCAATTTGAGGTTGTGGTCCACCATGGCTTCTGTTGGTTTAGCACTAGGAATCCGGTGGTTGAGAATAAAGCGTGAATACGGTTTCTCTACACCTATTCTGAACTGGGAGTTTAGCGAAAGAAGTGGGAAAAGGAGGGTATTCATCGTCGACCGCATGTCGATGATGACATCGTAGTGTGTTTGGTGTACTATTTGCCAAACTTTCCGCAGGTAAGTGAATGTCTTGTGGCGTTCGTCGTTCGTAAATGTGATTATTCGGTCGATAGCGGGATGCCCTTCGAAGAGGGGCGCAATACGATCGTTGAGCACAAAATGTATCTGCGCCTCAGGAAAGGACTTTCTAAGGCTTGACAATAATGGCGTCGCCACAATGGCATCGCCCATTTGACGAAAACGGATGACCAGAATGTTCATTTGAATACCCTTGTATCGTTGTAGTCGTGATAGGATTGTTCAAAATCCACAAAGTCATAGTTATGGATGCGTCGTTTGTCCTCGGGCGGAATTTCCATGTAGTTGCCGAACAGGGATTTGAGGTACTCGTGCATCTTCTCAGGACCAAGCACTTCATGTCCTTCGAAAAGAATAGGTGTAGGTGTGCCGAAGATATCCTTAGTCACCGTTCCGCGTCCGTCGTTGTCGAACTCGCTGACCAGTGTGGCTTTGTTGTAGTCGTACATGGTCTGCAACTTCCGCATCAACTGGTGTAGTTTCCGGTTGGAGAACACTTTCTGGATGAGTAGTGGCAACCATGCCGTATAGTTGTGTCCGCGTTTGTAGGGATCGCGGTTGTAAAGGTAAATCCATCTGTTAATCATCCTGTAGAGGGTGATTTGCAGTTTTCGCATGAACTTATGGTCGGACATTCCATCGAGCGGGAACACATCGATATAGACGCCTCCAAGTTGGTTGAAGCCCCACCGCTCAATCAGTGTGGTACTGCCGTCTATGATTTTTGCAAACACCCCCGCGTATTTGTCGTCATGCTCGGGACACACAATTTCAAATGGTTTTTCCAGCCATTCTTTGGCATGTTGGATGAACTCTTCGTAGTCGGGACGGGGCATCACTACGTCAAGGTCGTCGTCCCATGGGATAAATCCCTTGTGACGTACTGCACCGAGAGCGGTGCCATCAGAGATATAGTATCTGATATTGTGCGCCCTGCATACGCGGTCGAGTTCAAGCAAGTTGCGCAGGGCGTGCATTTGCAGGTCGCGTGTCTGATAGTTAGCCATTATTAATTATGGTTTCAACATGCTATAGTAGCATTTCTGTTTTATTATTACCGCAAAATTAGTGTTTTTCATTGTAGTGGGGAACAAAAAGCATGGAAAATTTTGTCATTTGTAGGAAAAGTTGTAATTTTGCGCCGTCTTTTAAGGACAACATGGGTAAGTCCTATACGACCAGCTCCTTGTGAATCCTCCAGGGCTTGACCGCAGCAAAGGCAACAAGTTGTAGCGGTGCGATATAGTAAGCTTACCCACCCGCCTCTTTAGCTCAGTTGGCCAGAGCACGTGATTTGTAATCTCGGGGTCGTTGGTTCGAATCCGACAAGAGGCTCTAAAAAGACTATTGGAGGATAGGCAAAAGCCAATCCGACAAGAGGCTCTAAAAAGACTATTGGAGGATAGGCAAAAGCCAATCCGACAAGAGGCTCTAAAAAAAGCGCACTGAATGGTGCGCTTTTATTTTTTGTCACGAATTTGAGAATTATCCAATTGTTCATGTAATACGTGGTAAAAAGTCGATGATGTCCTCTTTATATTTATAGGGATGGGCACCGAAGACGGATGTAATACCAGTATCTTTCAGTGGTGTTCTTAAAGGAAATGTAGGATAACAGAAACGTTTCTTGTCGCCACTGAGATAAGCCAGCGTACCGACATTCGATTGTATTTCCCAATAGGTGTCCTCTCCGGTACTTGGTATTGGCCATTCATTACCATATCCGCCATAGAGAACGGCATGAATCAAATCTTTGAGTGAGGCATCCTCCGGCATTTCCATAATCCATTCACCATTGCCAGCGTCATCCCCCATACAGATACTCTCACGACGGAATGATATCCTGATTGTTTTTTCCATATAATTATCTATATTTACTAAAGGAAGTTATAAAATGAAGTTAAAGGGGAAGTTAAAAGGGAAGTTAAGCACTTTGGTGCTGGACGATACTATAGCAATCAAAAGCCATGGTATGAGAGAGGATAATAGAATGAGAATCGACCGAGACATACAAACCTGCCTCGGTCGATTCATTATTTCAATCAGTCAAGTGATTAGAAGCCACCGCCTTGGGGACCGCCGAAGCCGCCACCGCCACCGAAGCCGCCGCCTCCACCGAAGCCGCCGCCTCCGCCGAAGCCGCCGCCACCACCACGTGGACGGTTATTGCCTTGGCCCATGCCACGGCCACCTTGCTGGAGGAAGAGTTGAGCCAACTGCTGAGGAGTGAGGAACTCGCCGAACTTGATGCAATACTCTTTGTCGAGGTCAACCAAAGACTGCTGTCTTGTGAAATACTCAGCCACTTTATTGATGGCTTCTTCGTTGCTCATCTTGCTGTAGTCGGGACGATCCTGTCCCATATTCATACCAGCCATCATCGCTGCCATCCTCTTGGTCTGATACTCCTTGTAGAGTGCCACGAACTTGGTTTCCTCCTCACCTTTGAGTTTGAGGTTAGAAGCCTGGCGCTTAGCCTGACGCTCAGCCATTTCTGCAGGGTCGAAATTACCTCTGCCCCCCTGAGCGAATGCGAATGTAGTGGTCATCATAGCCACCAGCGCAATCAATAGAACTTTTGCTTTCATAATAATTGTGGTTTTGTTTATTGTTAAATTAGTGATTTGTATTCAATGAATGTGTGTTTTTTTAATCTGCACATTTTTTTGAGCAAAAGTCATCAAAAAAGTTTAATCCCTATTAATTAAATTAACATACATTAACATGTATTCTTCGATAATCAGCCGTCATCTTTTTGTTTTTCAACTATCCTAAAGTTTCGGAAGTTATAAAATGGTGATAAAGGGGAAGGTAAGGAAGGTGTCAAATGGGAAAGTGGAGTTATAATACGAAAAAAAGGATATGACATATCAGCATGCCATATCCTTCTTTTTCATTCTTACTCAGTCAGCGTTTACTTGAGTTCTGCAAGTTCATTGTACCTGCGCATCACTCTTTGGTAATAACGTTCGGTCTTTGCTTTACGAGTCATGCACTTGAGGTCGCCCGAGTTCCAGAGGCGAATAGCTTTCTCCAAGTTACCCTCAGGATTGTACTCTTCTTGGTAATCGATAAACATCTGAATGCTCTTTTCTTTGCTGTAGCGGTCGTTGTAAGTGTATTTCTGATAACCAGCAAGGATGTTGCACTGCTTGACAAGAATTTTGGATATCTGCAGATATCCCACATAGAGTCCATCGCTTGAAACAGCCTTAGGGTTACCATTGCTCTCCACTTTGCCAATAGCACTAATCACCATACCCCATTTCTTCATGAGTTGGTCGCTTTGTGCTGAAACATTCATGCTGATGACAGCGAAAACCAAAATTGCTAAATACTTTTTCATTCAATCATACTTTAAAAGTCCAACATAGAGACACATCAAAACCGCTCTGTGAGGCGCAAAACACTTACGGAGGCTGCCTCACAACCTTCCGTCATAACGCAAAGCGATTGTTAACTCTGTATTCACACAAACACATAAATTATGTGTCTCTGATAACATTCTCTTTAATTACATTCAGTCATGAAACCATAATTACCAAAATCGTAGTCCCATGAATAAATTACGTCAAAAATACTCCTATTTCTGATTTACGATGCAAAGTTAGCACTTTTTTTCCAAACAAACAAACATTTTTTGCAGTCATTCAGCAACTTACGTTTTTTTAATAATTCATTTCAGAGAAGCGCAACATCGTTCAATCCTTTTGTTCATAAAGGATTGCGGATAGTTTCAGTATAAAAATGCAAGATTGATTTTAACAAATGCTAAATTCAAGATTTAACATTTCCAGTCTCTAACTTCTTGTTCTTGAGGTAGCCACGGACAGATGGACGCATGGAATGTGAGAGCGACTGACCTCCCAAGAAAACAGGAATGAGGAACCAGTTCTTAGGATTGAGCGACTTGAATATGAATTGCTGCAGGCACAACAGGAAAGTCATCAAAGGATTGTGGTATTTGCTGTAGCAATAGATTTTGGAAATGAACCTCTCTTTCCTGATGTCTTTTTTCTCCTCATGCGAGGAAGCCCCTTGGCAGTGGAGAAAACGTGAAGCAGGATAGACCACATTCTTATACCCCAGTTTTTCGAGTCTTCTTGCGATATCGTATTCCTCGTGGTAGAGGAAAATGTTGGTGTCGAATCCACCAATCTTCCAGAACACCTCAGCAGGAAAAAGCATGAAGCTTCCATTGATTTCCGACACCACAAAAGGATTCGTACGGGAAAAATCTCGACGTGGAGGATACTTCTTAGGGAATAGGTGTTCGAATATGCCATCACCGAACAATTCGTGGCGCAATCCAAGTTCATGGCGGAAAGAAAAAGCAGGATTCCCGTCAGGCCGGTATTGTTGGGGAGTAATGGCTCCCACTTCAGGATGCTCAGACAAGTAGATGAGCAAAGGCGAGACACAATCCTCAACCAATTGAACGTCGCTGTTAAGGAAGCAATAAAAGTCTCCCTCAGCCTGCCATGCTCCGAGCATATTGCCAAGTCCGAAACCAGTATTGATCCGGCTTCTCACCATTTTGTGAGCTGTTCCATCGAGCAGTGTAAGCAATTGGTCGAGACTCTCTTTCTTGCTGTTGTTGTCTACGATGACCACTTCGTGCTCTTTGTCGCCATAATACTTCTCGATGCTGTCCACGCAATCCTTTGTGAGTTGCGGTGTATTGTAGTTCAAGATGATAAACGAAACCATATCGACGCGATTTTGATGCAAAATTACACAAAAAACGACATATATTGACGGCATAATGGTATTTTTCGGACATGAATGGTTGGAATGTCTTGAATTGATGCCCCCTTTTTACCCTTGGAAACATTTCTACCTATTTCAAAACCATAAGCGCATATTCCATTCATGAGAATCTGATACCTTTGCATGAGAAAAAACGACCTAAATACATTAACCAATGACAAGATTTAAAATGATTGGCTTCAACTTGTGTATAATGTGTATAATATGCAGTGCATCATTGATAGCAAAACCTTCAGACACAGTGTCGTGCATACTATCGACTATTGAAGACAGTGTCCCCTCAGAAAAGACGAATGCAGTCGTCATTGACTCAGCATCGCTGAAGGTGGCCGCAGTGTCACCCAAATGGTCCTCCGACCATGGTAACCCCCTACTCGACTTCCATTTCTGTGCCGACCCGACAGCAGTGGAGTATAATGGTCGCCTATATGTGTATGGTACGAACGACCACCAGCAATACGACGCAGTGGGACGTTGGGGGAGAAACACGTATGAGCACATCAAAATGCTCACCATGATTTCGACCGACGACATGGTGAACTGGACTTACCATGGCGAGATACACACAGACAGCATCGCTCCCTGGATTGTGAACTCATGGGCACCTTCAGTGGTGAAACGAGATGAAGCAGACGGCAAAACACATTTTTACTTATATTTTTCCAACAGCGGTGTAGGTACTGGCGTTTTGACTGCCACTTCTCCAATTGGCCCGTGGAGCAGCCCATTGAACAAGAGCCTTGTAGACGCCCAGACATCAGGCATAGACTGCAAAGTCCCTTTCGACCCGGGAGCCGTCATCGACGACCAAGGCAAAGGTTGGTTGGCAGTGGGTGGAGCATGCGCCCGAATCATGCGATTAGGTGAAGACATGGTGTCGATTGATGGCCAACCCTCCCCTATTCAGGCAGCCCATCATTTCGAGGCCAATGAATTGAACTACTGGGATGGCACATACATCTACACATACAATACAGACTGGCAAAAACGCGATGACTGGTCATTGGATGCTCCCGTTCCAAGCACGTGCAGCATGAGTTATATGACAAGCCGCACACCTCTAGTCACAGAGAGTTGGAAATATCACCACCATTACCTGAAGAATCCGGGTGAATGCGGATTCGACTACAGCAACAACCACACCCATCTGCACAAATACCGTGGACATTGGTATATCTTTTACCACACCATGACCCTACAACATGATTTCCTCTCAGAGGGTGGCTTCCGCAACCTCTGTGTGGATGAGATAGAAATCGACGAGAAGGGACTTGACATTCACATGGGCGAGATGACTTTGGAGGGACCCGCACAATTGCAATCGCTCAACCCATACGAACAGCAAGAGGCAGAGACCACTGCCGCTACCCAAGGCGTGTTATTCGAAGAAAGTGGAAAAGTAGGCAACACGCTGGCATATATAATTGACGACGTCGGTAAAATAAAAGTGAGAGGCGCACTCTTCAACAAGCCGCCTAAACGATTCATTGTGACTGCAAAAGGAAAGGGGGCCATAGAAGTACATGGTTTAGCAGGCGACCGTGACCTTCTGGTAGCGACTGTCAACATAGACAGCAAGGAGTTGAAATCTGTCAAAACCAAAGTCGTACTTCCTTTAACGGGAAATGCTGACCTGTATTTCGTATTGAAAGGAAAGACACTGAAATTCGACAACTGGACGTTCAAATAGGAAGTCGCAGAAAAATCCAGTTGGTCTAAACTGGCAGTCACAGCAGGAGCTCGCGTTCCTGCTGTGACTCATTTTATATTTCTAGATTTGTAGATACGTTCCTTGGCGTTGTTGATTTCCTGGAACTTGCGTTGAGCGGCCGCCTTGACGTCCTCTCCCAGTGTGGCCACCCGGTCGGGATGGTATTTGAGCGCCATCTTCTTGTATGCTCGCTTCACTTCCTCGTCCGTAGCGTTTTTCGTGATACCCAGTACGGCATAGTCGTCGTCGATGGTTGTTCCTCCGAGATGGAGCAACTGGTCCACCACCCCCTCATCAAGCATAAGTTGAATGGCCACCTGTCGGAGAGCTGCTATCTCTGTGTTGTCAATATGCCCATCGGCCTTAGCTATCTCACAGAGGAAAGCCATGAGTTGCAACCGGTGCTCTTCCTCCATCTGTTCAGCCATTTCCTGACAGGCCTGTCGAATTTGAGCCTGCCAGATATACTGACCTTGTTGTTTACGGTACTCGAAGAGTTTCTTCAGAATGGAATCTCCTTCGATAGCGGCGGCATCTCCGAACGACTGACGTAGATAGTTGCGCATGTACTCCATCTCGGAATGCATAATCCGTCCGTCAGCCTGAATGATATGAGCAGAGAGCACCATCAGAGAGAAGAGGAAACTGTTTCGGTTTCCTTCTCTTTGCTGTTGTTGCTGCTGTTCTTGCCTTTCTTTCTGGCGCTGCTGATAGTAATCCCGTTGCTGATAGTACTGGCGTGTGTGTTCGCGAGCCTCCTTCCTCTCCTGTTCTAGTCTCCTGTTTTTGCTCTGTTCAGTGAACGCATCTACAATCGACCCCAGCACATAGCCCGCAATCGCGCCGAGAATGTTCTGGCTAAGTATCCAACCCAGCCATCCGCCTATCCATTTGCCAAATGCCATAATCTGTCTTATTGAATTGGATAGAGACGTGTCCCGTCTCTACAAGAGGTTGATATTGTCGGTAATGGGTATTATTTGCCAGGGTTATGGTGTATGTTCTCTTTCTTGTGCTTGCTAATCTGCAAGTTGGTCTCTGGGAAATACTTAGAGAGCAGTTCGTACATTCCAGGGTCATATTCCTTGAGTTCCTCTCTTGTGTTTACCCAGTTGTGTTTGCCATCGGGATGGTCCATTTCAGCATTGACATTGAACCAATCCTGTACCCCTTCTGCAAAGTACTCCATGATATCGGTCTCAGCGTAAGTGTTTTTCCATAACCCCTTGGCTTTAGCATTGTCGAGCAACTTCTCCAGTCTGTCGTTGATGTCGGGTTCGATTTGGAGAATACCTATGAGGTGGATAGCATGAGCAAACTCATGGATGAGGATGTCCTCAGCATGGTACTTATCAATCTGGTAGGCCAGGATATTCTCCTCGGCGCAGGTTGTGAGTGGTTCATTGAGGTCACCACCCAGTCCTCTAGCACGCAGGTCCCAATTAATAGATGTGTCGTTGACCAGGTAGTGGTGTTCTGGGATGTCGGTGGTTCCTTCATAACGGGCCATAATGCCCACTCTTGCCTTAGCCTTGCGCATGGCGTTCATAATCTCTTCAGAGAGCATACTGGTCATGGCATAGAGAGTTCTGTGTGCAGCCACAAAACAAGAATCAGGGACACGCCATGAAGAGATGAGGGGTATGCCGTTCACATCAACATATTTCTTGTAGAAAGGGTCGAGTTGTAAAGAGTCTGGCGGAGAAGTCACCACACACTCAGGAATGTCAAGTGTCTCAGTCTCATTCACTGCCTGTTGAGACTTTTGAGGCTGGTTGCAGCCCACTGCTATAAAGGCCAACAACCCGATGAATAACAAATTTTTCTTCATTTTTATTGTTTTTAGGTTAGTATTGTTCGTTAATGTCACTCAGTCGGAATATTCTGAATATCCTCAACGACTACAAGAGTCAGGGATGCCTAGATAATCGAAGAATCGGTCAGGCCAATAGTTCATTATCAGTTCGTCGGGAAACTCCGCCTCGGCAAGCAACGGATAAAGGTGGGAGTAGTCGGCTATTTGGAACGACACATGAGCGTCGCTACCCAGAATCAGCGGTACGTCGTATTGTTTGCAGAGTCGTATGATTTCCAAGTTGTTGTCCCTCGCTATTGTTTTCTTCCTTTCGGGCGCGAGTGAATGGTTGTTAACCTCTAACAGTGTATGTGCCTCTTTAGCCGCGCAAACCAAAGGTTCGAAGTCGAGTTCAGCCGTTCCGTCACCGGGATGTGAAATGATGTGGATTTTGGGGTTGTTGATGACTTTCATCAGACCTGCAGTGTTTTCCTCACAATTACCTCCTTGCCAGCAGTTGCGGTGTATTCCTGCTATGCGTATGTCGAGCATATTGAGGTATGATTCATCTAGGTCAAGGCGTCCAGTGGTGTCGAGGATATTGATTTCACATCCCATCAGCAGCCTGATGCCATACATTTGTCGCGGGACGACAAACATATTGCGAAAGTAGAGCAATGGGCATGTGCCCTCGATACTGGGTCCGTGTTCGGTAATGCCCAACACCTGCAGTCCTTTGTCTGCCGCCATTCTGGCCATTTCCTGTATTGTGCTGTAAGCATGTCCCGAAGCAATGGTATGTGTGTGCGCATCTAAAAGAATCTTCTTCATCGTTCCACATGATTTTTCATTATGCAAATATAAACAAAAAAACAGATATTCATGATGTAAAGAGAATAAAAGAAAAAAATTCATTTAACCAGTCTGTAACCTATGGTAAAAAATATGAAATAAAAGCAACAGTCATCTTATATTTTTTTATATAATTTTGCAGTATAGAATTTATCAACACATCAAAACATACAGCAATGAGAGTTAAAACACTGTTCACAGCATTGTTGGCTTGCATGTCCTCACTGACATGGGCCCAGAACAACGACTACGCTACAATCCAGACAGAACCAGTCCACAATCCCATGCTTTGGGCCGATGTACCCGACCCCGATGTCATCCGTGTGGGCGACACTTTCTACTTAGTGAGCACCACCATGCACTTGATGCCAGGCGCACCAGTTATGGCTTCGAAAGATTTGAAGAACTGGGAGACTGTGGGCTACATCTTCGACCGTCTGACCGACTCCCCTAAATACGACCTCCTTGAAGGTACTGTATATGGTCGTGGTCAGTGGGCCACATCACTGAAATACCATAACGGAAAGTTCTACGCATTGCTTGCTCCGAACGAGCGCGGTTCCATGGGCGACACCTATATCTTCTCTGCCGAGAAGGCCGAGGGACCATGGACGATAGTCTCCCGTATGCGTCATTTCCATGACTGCTCGCTGTTCTTCGACGATGACGGTCGTGTCTATGTCATCTATGGCACAGGTGAGTTGATGGAACTCAAGCCCGACCTTTCGGATGTGATAGAAGGCACCCACCAGCAGATTTTCAAGCGTGAGGAAGACGAACGTGGTTTGCTTGAGGGCAGTCGTGTCATCAAGCATAACGGTAAGTATTATCTGCTGATGATTTCCCACACCTACGCTCCAGGCCGTCACCGCCGTGAGGTATGCTACCGCGCCGACGACATCCATGGTCCCTACGAGAAGCAGGTGATACTTGAAAGCGAATTCGGTGGTTTCTCTTACGAGGCTCAAGGCACTATCGTTGACTCAGAGTCAGGCGACTGGTATGGCATCATCTTCCAGGACCGTGGCGGTGTGGGCCGTGTGCTGACGCTGATGCCCTGCCGTTGGGTCAACGGTTGGCCGATGTTGGGTGATGAGAACGGCAAGGTGCCAGACACAGTGCGTGCATATAAGAGCGGTGAACCAGCCGCAGCCATTGTGAAGAGTGACGATTTCTCAAGCACAAGCCTTGGCCTGCATTGGCAATGGAACCACAACCCCGTGGATGCAGCATGGTCGCTCACTGAGCGTCCCGGCTATCTCCGTCTGAAGACCAACCGCGTGGTCAACACCCTCTATTTAGCACCCAACACACTGACCCAGCGCATGGAAGGACCGACATGCAGCGGTGCCATCTGTCTCGACCTCTCACACATGAAGGATGGCGACTGTGCCGGACTGGCCGCTTTTAACAGCGACACAGGAAGTCTGACCGTAAAGAAACAGGGTAAGAAACTTGTTCTAGAAATGGAAGAGTTGGCCGTGGCATTATCAGACCGTGACAAGGAAGTGACAAAAACTGAGGCCAAGACGATAGAAAGCGTGTCACTGAAAGAACCTAAGATATGGCTTCGGGTAGATGCCGACTTCCGTCCTACAGGACGAGGTGGCGGTAAAGACTCAGCCAACTTCTACTACAGCACCAACGGTCAGGATTGGACGAAAATAGGTACATCCGATTTCCGTTTGGGTTTCGACTATCGTCGTTTCTTCATGGGCACGAAATTCGGTATCTTCTGCTATGCCACGAAGAAGGCTGGCGGCTACGTGGATGTCGATGAGTTCAAGTATGAGAAGAAATAACCTTTCACCTGAATGATATAGGATTATGAAAAGACAAATGATGACCATATTACTGTGCATGACGACCATCGTCGCCATGGCACAGGTGGAACGTCCCAAGTTGGTCGTGGGACTGGTGGTGGACCAGATGCGCTGGGACTATCTGTATTATTATTACGACAAATACGGCCAGGGCGGACTTCGCCGTCTCGTGGACGAGGGGTTTAACTGCGACAACAACCTCATCAATTATGTGCCCACCATCACTGGCATCGGACACGCCTCTATCTATACAGGCACCACCCCTGCTCTGCACAGTATCGCAGGCAACGACTTCTATATGGACGGCAAGTTCACTTACTGCTGTTCCGACCCATCCGTAAAAGGTGTGGGCAGTGAAGGAAGCGCTGGCGAGATGTCGCCTCGTAAGATGACCGCCACCACCATGGGCGACATGCTCAAAGTGGCTACCGACTTCAAGTCGAAAGTCATCGGCGTCGCCATGAAAGACCGCGCCGCCATACTACCCGCCGGACAAGCCGCCGACGCTGCCTACTGGTGGGACAACAGTGTGGGACATTACATCACATCGACCTACTACATGGAAGACCTGCCCAAATGGGTGAAGAAATTCAATGCTGAGAACACGTGGAATCCCGGTAAAGACATCAAGATGTCTCCTATAGGTGTGGAGAAGACTTTCCTCATGGCTCAAGCCATAGTGGAAAACGAGCAACTCGGCCAGCGTGGCGAGTGCGACATGCTCTGCATCAGCGTTTCGCCCACCGATGCCATCGCACATAGTTTCGGCACACGTGGCAAGGAGAACTACGACGTGTATATGGAACTGGACCGGGACGTGGCCAAGTTCCTTGATTATCTCGACACGACCATTGGTAAGGGACAATACCTGTTGTTCCTCTCCGCCGACCACGGAGCAGCCCACAACTCAACCATGCTCAACAACCATCGGATACCTGCAGGCGGATGGAGCATCAGCGATGCGCGCAAACGGCTCAACATACATCTTCAAGAGAAGTTCGGATTAGAGAAAATGGTACCCTACCACTCATCGTACAGACTTTTCCTCGACCGTCCTGGAATCCAGAAGGCGGGATTGAAACTGCAGGATGTGGTCGATGAGGCCATCGCATTCCTCAAGGAAGAAAAAGACTTACTTTATGTCATCGACTACGCACATGCCGCCGAAGCCGCTATTCCCACATCCCTTAAAGAGCAGATTATCAATGGCTGGAACGCACAGCGTTCGGGCGATATCTATTGCCTGACAAAGTCAGGGCTATATGACTTTGTTCCTGACAACGACTATAAAGGAACGACTCATGGTGCATGGAATCCCTACGATTCCCATATTCCTTGCGTGTTTTTCGGATGGCATGTCAAGCATGGACATAGTTCACGCACCAATTACATGATTGATGTCGCACCCACAATCTGTGCCATGCTTCATATTCAGATGCCCAACTCCTGCATCGGCAACCCCATCACCGAAGTAGCCGACCAGGATATGAAATAAATCTTCATTCATAAAAAAGCAGTTTGCCGTAGGTAATGATAGCCGTTGCTATCGTATACCTACGGCAAACTATTTTGCACATCATCAGAAAAAGTAGAACTATTCCACCAACTCGTCAGCGAGTTGTTCGAGAGCGGCGATTGTTTCAGTTTTTACCGTGGAGCGGATGGATACCACCTTGTCAATAATGGTGATGTTCTTCATCTGTTGCAGTTCTTCTGTGATACGCTTGGCAGCCATAGGCGCCCAAGAGCCGTTTTCGATAATAGCTACTCGACGATTCTGATAGTTCTTTGCTTTAAGATGAGCAAGGAAATCTGCCATGATGGGCATCACACCAGCGTCGTAAGTAGGCGCAGCCAACACCATGTTGCTATAACGGAAAGCGTCCTCGACGTCTTCAGCCAAGTCAGAGCGCACAAGGTCGGCAATGCTGATTTTCTTGTCGGTTTTGGTAGCAAGAATCTCCGCCAGTCGTTGTGCCGCTTCGGCTGTATTGCCATGCAGGGAGCAATAGGCAATGAAGTAGCCATCGGTTTCCGGCTCATATTTGCTCCATGTATCATACTGATGCAGGTAGTGTGAGAGGTCGCCAGTGAGGAACGGTCCATGCAATGGGAGAATTGTTTGGATGTCGAGCTTAGCGGCTTTCTTAAGGAGATTCTGCACTTGTGCTCCATATTTCCCTACGATATTGAAGTAGTATCTGCGTGCCTCGCAATCCCAGTCGTCGAGTCCTTCATCATAGTATCCGAACTTGCCGAATGCGTCGGCAGCGAACAAGACTTTGGCAGTCTGGTCGTAAGTGACCATTACTTCGGGCCAATGCACCATAGGAGCGAGTACGAATTGCAGGTTATGTGTACCCACAGAAAGGATATCGCCCTCTTTTACGGTCTGCAAACGATCTTTCAGGTCGATGTCGAAGAACTGAGGTATCATGCTGGCGCACTTGGCAGTGCAGACCACTTTGCAGTCGGGGAAACGCTCTGCAATATACTTGATGTTGGCGGAATGGTCGGGCTCGAGATGCTGTACGATGAGGTAATCGGGCTTTCTACCATCGAGCACCTCGTCGAGTTTCTGTATCCATTCCTCAGTCTTGCGCTCATCAATGGTGTCAAGGATGGCGATTTGAGTGTCATCAATTACGTAAGAGTTGTACGACATTCCCTCAGGAACGATATACTGTCCCTCAAAGAAGTCGAGGTCAGTATCATTGGCTCCGATATGGTAGATACCGGAAGCCACTTTCAATTTTGCCATAATGTATTCGTTAGTTTTAGTGATAATCCTATTTATTAGTGTAATAGTCCAAAGGGAAAAATTATTACGCATCTTTTTCACTCATGGAACGACCTCCCACTTTGGACAATGCAAAGATAATGATTTATTGCGAACTTGCCAAATAAAGTAGGCGACAAACAGACATGTCATGTTTATTAGTTGTAAAATGACTTATCCCAAATAAAGAAACAGCCAGAATTCACTACTCATATTCGAGATAAATGAATTTCATGAGACGGTATTTCCTTTAACTATTGTTTTATTTGAAGATTCTTCGTAATATTGCCATATGAATGAAAAGATAAGGGAACAAGTTATAATTATACAAAGCGATGACAATGCTGAAAGAGACAATAAATAGGGAATGTCGTCAAATAGTCAGAAGAAACATAACGATTTGATTGCCAGTGTTATATATTATTTGTAACTTTGCATAAGACAACTAAAAATTCCCCAAACTGCTTTGGAACGACCTGTTTTGGGGGAAACGAAAAATAAATAGCACGTCGCGTCCGTGTAAAAGGTATCCAGCTCTTCCATGTAAGGCTTCCACGCCTCGGCAAGGATATCCTGTTGCTTCTGAATATTCAGTCTGGTGACAATTCGGATACGATGTCGTCTATCAGCTTGTAGTTCCTCAACGGGCGCAGCGGGTTGATGCAGATGTCGCAGAATATCTGGTAATGGACGTTGCCGTTCAGCTGTTCCAA
>Ga0247609_10000070_pt1 | contig 136639 bp, 207 predicted proteins | sample 172DNAGHGlowgp2_FD_193487 | JGI IMG/M metagenome (GOLD analysis project Ga0247609, IMG submission 193487) | Sheep rumen microbial communities from Palmerston North, Manawatu-Wanganui, New Zealand - 1728 DNA GHGlow gp2 | ecosystem: Host-associated > Mammals > Digestive system > Stomach > Rumen...
TGTAAAAGCTGCTTCTACATATAATGTAAATACATCTAATCAAACTATTGCATCGGGGCAATATTTAACAGGAACACAGACAATTCGTGGTGTTACCACTTCAAATATTTCAGCAGCAAATATAAAGAGTGGAGTTGTAGTTAAAGTTGGTGATTCAGCAGATGATGATAGAATTGCCGGTGTTACTGGAACTTTTACTGCGGCAAACACTGTATCAAGCGGACAAACCGCGGCAGGTGCTTCCCAGATTTTATCTGGGTATTCAGGATTTGTAGACGGCGCGGAAGTTAAAGGTAATATTGTAACAAAAACATCTTCTAATTTAACAGCAAGCGGCGCTACTGTAACAGTTCCAGCAGGATACTATGCTTCCGAAGCAACAAAATCTGTTGCAACTGCAACTCATGCAAATCCTACAGCAAGTATTAATTCTTCTACAGGGGTAGTTACAGCGTCCCATACCCAGGCCGCGGGTTATGTTGCAGCAGGAACAACAACTGGGACATTAAATCTTACCACGCAGGCAGCAAAAACTGTAACGCCAACTACTTCTGCTCAAACTGCTGTTGCAGCAGGCAGGTATACTACTGGTGCAGTTACTGTTGCAGCTATTCCAAGTTCTTATATTCAACCAGCAGGAACTATAAGTATAACTGCTAATGGAACTCATAATGTAAATGATTATAAGACTGCAAATGTAAATGTACCAATTCCAGATGGATATATTCAACCAGCAGGTACTACAACTATAACTACTAACGGGACTCATAATGTGAATAATTATAAAGCAGCAGAAGTAAATATATAGCCTAATCTTGAATCTAATAAAAATGTTATTCCTTCTTAGGAGACGCAGATAATAACTGCTGGTACTTATAATATAGCAGGAACTACTGTATTTTGGAAAGAAAGAACAGAAACAATTAATATATCTACTGGCCAGTCTAATGTTTATTATCAAGATTCAACAGCTGATCTTTACTATAAGTTATCTTATGAAAAACATGGGGCAGAACCAATCTTTTTTACTATTAAATGGAAAGTATATAATGAAAATCATACGGTACTCGATAGTGGGTCTTTCACTGAAATAAAAAATCCATCATCTTATTAGTATAATATAACTTTTGATAATCATATAGGATCTGGTGCAACAGAGGCCACACTTCGTTTTGATTGTTATAATAGTTATTATAGGCTTACTATGAATTCAGGAGCGACGCAGAATTTAATATATGAACTTACTATGAGTGGGGCAAACGTTGCTACTGGACAGTATGATGGTCTTGCACAGGTAACAGTAGAAGCTATACCAAGCTCTTATATTCAACCGGCTGGAACATTAGATATTACTACTGATGGGACTTATGATGTTAAAAATTACGCAAGCGCAAGTGTAAATGTATCACCAACTTATACTTTAACTTTATTAGGTGCTCAAGGATCAACATATACTATAGAAAAAAATGGAGGAACTAGACAAGATTTTGTTACTGGTGCAACTTATAGTTTTGTTCCAGGTGATACATTTAAATTTAGAATTGTTGATGGTGGAACTATTTATCTTGATGGAGAGGTTGTATCAACTGGTGGTGGATATACAAATTCTTATACTTTTACTACATCAGATAATGATGTTAATGTAACAGCAAATAATTATAAAATATATATTGAAAACATAATTTCAACAATTTCTATTACTGAAAATGGAACATACAATGTTAAAGATTATACTGTAGCTAATGTTAGTGTTAGTGCTCTATGTAATAATTATGATGATTTAATAACTCGTACAATTTCCGGAAATGTTAAGAATGAGACTGCTTCTATAGTTGGTAGGTATGCTTTTGCACAATGCTCGAAAATAGATAATGTAGAATTTACATTAGCAACATTAATTTCTCCAAGTGCTTTTATGTCTTGTTCTTCACTTCTATCAGTAAGTTTTCCTGTTGCAACAACAATAGATGCATATGCATTTTCCGGATGTAGCAAGTTAAGAAGTATTACATTCCCAGATTTACAATCTATTGGTAATTATGTATTTCAATATTGTTATTCTCTTTCGATTGTTAGTTTACCAAAAGCATCATTTATTGGAGCTGGTGCATTTTCTAATTGCAGAAGACTTGTTGATTTATATCTTCTTGGAAGCAGATTAGTAACACTTTCTAGTACTAATGCATTTAATAATACAATTTTTTCTGGATATTCAACATATACTAGCAATGGATATATCCACGTTCCATCATCTCTTTATTCATCATATTTAACTGCTACTAATTGGAGTTTCTTTTCATCATTTTTCGTATCAGAATAATTAAAATTGGAGTAAACTGAATAATGAAATTACAAATTTTAATACCTCAATACCATGAAACTGATAATATCGTAAAACCATTACTTGATAGCATAGCTCTTCAGCAAAATGTAGACTTTAATGAAATTGGAGTCGTCATAGTAAATGACGGCTCCGACGTCCACTTAAGTGACGCACTTATAAATGGTTACCCATTTAAAATCGAATATTATTTTAATGAACATTTAGGAGTCAGTGCTACGCGTAATGCATGCCTTGATCATGCAACTGCAGATTATGTAATGTTCTGTGATGCTGATGATATGTTTTATAACATGTGTGGATTATGGATTGTATTTCGTGAAATTGAATATGGTGGTTTTGATAGTTTAACATCAGTATTTGTTGAAGAAACAAGACACCCTGAAACAAAAGAACCTATTTATATTAATCGTGAAATGGATAGTACATTTGTTCATGGTAAAGTTCATAGACGGCAATATTTAATTGATAATGATATTCGTTGGAATCCTAATCTTACGATTCATGAAGATAGTTTCTTTAATATTCAATGTTCTAATCTTTCTCAGAATGTTAAATATTGCCCTACTCCATTTTATTTATGGAAATGGCGAGATGAAAGTGTATGTAGACATGATCCAAAATATATATTAAAAACATATAAAAATATGATTGATAGTAATGATGCTCTTGTTGGTGAGTTTTTAAAACGTAACGCAAAAGATAAAGCATTATTCTATGTTGCTTTTATGATATTTGATGCATATTATACGATGAATAAAATTGAATGGATTAACCAAGAAAATAAAGAATATCGGGATATGACAGAAAAACATTTTCAAAAATATTATAAAAAGCATAAAAAACACTGGAATGAAATTTCTCCAATGGATAAAATCCAAATTTCTCAAGGAATTAGAGGCAGAAGCGTAATGGAAGGAATGCAACTCGAATCAATGACTATTGATGGATGGTTAAAACACATTGAAAGGATGAAGTAAAATAAGATAAAATACTTTTATCCTATTTTAAGGAGAAAATAAATGAGTGAAGAAACAATTAATAAAGTAATTATTACTAAACGCAAGCTTGACGATCTTGCTGAAGCAGTCCAGCAGAAAACAGTTTTTCATAATCCAATAACTATAAATCAAATGACAACTGCTATATAGGGTTTACATCTTGCGCGAACTTATATGGCGACAATTACAGAACCAAATACAGGTTCTAATGGACCTTATATTGAATATAATGGTACAATATACAAATAGGGGTTTTTTTCATTTTATGCTGGAGATACTTGTAAAATATATGCTAATTCTGGTAATAATAATCAAGGAATTGTATATGATAATTTTGAATAGGTTTTAGGAGAAACGGATACTAATAATCCTTATTATGTATTTTGTCTTCCAGGAAATGATATAAGTTTATAGTTATTATCTGGAGAAGATCAAGGCCAAGTTTGGATATTGTATCCTATTCGTCAAATTACTCAAAATGGTGTAGATGATGTTTATGGGTATCGTATGGTGGATGTACAAGTTCCTGTCCCTAGTGGATATATTCAACCAGCGGGTACTACAACTATAACAACTAACGGAATCCATAATGTAAATAATTATAAAACTGCGAATGTAAATGTTCCTATACCTAGCGGATATATTCAGCCAGCAGGAACTACAAATATCACTTCCAACGGAACTTATAATGTAATGAATTATGCAAGTGCAAATGTAAATGTTCCTATTCCTAGTGGATATATTCAACCAGCTGGAACTACAAATATTACTACTAATGGAACTCATAATGTAACAAACTATGCAAGCGCAGAGGTAAATGTATAGCCTAATCTTGAACCTAATAGAACTATTACACCTTCTGCTACTGCACAAATAATAACTCCTGGAACATACGAAGAAACAAATGGGTCAACTACTGTTACTAAACAATATGATGGACTTTCACAGGTTACTGTTGAAGCGATAAAACCATATCCATATCTTGTTACTATAAGTCAATTAATTAAAGATGATTATAATGGATATATATTATATAAAGGAAATCGGTATCCAGATAGTTTAAATGCATCTAATCCATTACTTTTAGTAAATCCTGGAGATAACATACAAATTGTTATTCCTAATCAAAAAGATTATGAGATAACAGAAGGTGAAACAGTAATTGCATCTGGTACTGGAAATATAGATTTTACTTATACTATTAATAATATATTTCCTGATATACATATATACGAAGAAACTGAAACGTAGTAGCTTAAATTATACATAACTAATTTTATTCCAGAAACGAGTTTTTATTTTGGTGCGAGTCAATCTGAAGGACATATAAATGTTTTAGTTTCATCAGAACCCTTTACACAATTATCTAATTATATTTCGGCATGTTCTTTTGATCAATATGCTGGTGGTGGTAGAAGTTCTGTAGGAGGAAGTATATTTATTCCAATTGGAGCATATGTTTCTGTTTATATATCTTTATCAGATTTAAATTATTCAATTAATATAAATGATATTCGTATTGAAACTTCAGATGAAGTAGATCAATTTGAAGATTTTGATTTAAATTCATTTAATGATATTTCTATAACTGCTGAAAACACAGATTCGACAAATGCAATCTTTCATATTACTTATAAAAATAATATTCCTATTTCTATTAGTTGTAGTATAGTTGGTTAAGGAGCATTATAATGGCATTTTCAAAAATTATATTAAATGGTTAGACTTTAATGGATGTCACTAAAGATACTATTACTGCTTCATCAGCTCTTGATGGAATAACTGCTCACAATGCAGCAGGAAATAAAATAACCGGTTCTCTTGGTACAGTCGCTCAAGCTATTCCTTCTATTTCAGTAAGTTCTTCCGGACTTATAACAGCAACTTCCGTTCAAGCGGCTGGAGTTGTTGAATCTGGAACTAAAACAGCTACACAGCAGCTTACAACGGTTGCAGCAACGACATATAATACATCTACAACAGACCAGACAATTCCTTCGGGAAGATATACAACTGGAACTCAAACGATTAAAGCTGTTACTGTAAGTGGATTATCGGCAGCAAACATTGCATCTGGTGTAACAGTTAAAGTTGGTGACGCTAATGATGATGATCGTATTGCATCTGTAACAGGGACTCTTACTTTTGTAAATTATTATACTGGTAGTTCAACACCATCAAGTTCAACAGGTTCTAATGGTGATATTTATTTAAAGACTGTGGGGTGAGTAAATGCCAACGATTAGACTTATCCCAAGTACATATTATTTAAGTAGTACCCAATATTTATCAGTTAGTAATGCTGCAAATATGTATCATAACACTGATAACACTTCATATGCAACCGTTACGAACTCAAGAACATCTACAACTTCTTATTATATTTATTTAAGAGGATTTAACTTTGATGATATTCCAAGTACAGCAGTTGTAAGCAGCTTTTCTGTTAAACTGAAAGCTTATGAGTCTGGTGTTTCTACTTCTGATTCATATAAGCCTTATCTTGCTGATGGAACAACCGCGATTAATGGCTCATGCCCGGCAATAACAGCTACTGCTTCGGTTCATACTTTTACAGGTATAACGGCCGATTGGGAAACCATTTCTGGATATGGAGATGATTTCGGTATTCGAATCAACTGCCGCAGAGCAAGTAGAAATACTACTGGTCATATGTACATCTATGGTGCAGAAATAGAAGTGACATATTCGATGCCCGACCCAAGAACCATTACCACAACATTATCCGGAAGTGGAACAATTTCGCCTTCTGGACAATCAACCGCATATGATGGCGATGAATTCGAGCTGACTATTACCCCAACAAATATTTCCGATACAGTAACCGTAACTCTTAATGGAACTAATGTTACATCTGAACTTGAGGAACACTATTCTGGTGGATCATCAACAAGCACTTCTCACACTGCGGAAAGTTTTACAACAGAACTTAGTGCAAGTGGAGCAAACTTTTATATAAGTTCAAGTTCTACGGGAAATTACTTTAACTATGCGGTAGGACATACAGCGGAAAGCCCCGGCTCAACCTCAACATCTTATAACACATACGTTAAAGATAACGGCAGTAATACTGCGACTGGATGGGCGTGGTATACGTTTGATTTCAGTGCAATTCCTGAAACAGCAGAAGTTCAGAGCATTGAAGTAAAATGTTATGGCGCTTGTGAAAATACTACGCACGATGCCACGCATAAAGCCGATATGTCTTTATATTCTGGATCAGAACTTAAAAGTAATATTCAGCACTTTTCAAGTACATCAAATTCTACGGTTACAATTTCTGACCCTGGAGAGTGGACAAGAGACGAACTTCAAAATGCGAAGCTAAAATTTGAAGTTGCGTACTATGGCGGACGTTTATTTGGAATAACTTGGAAAGTTACATATTCTTATGGCGGCTCACTACATCATTATACATATACCTATACAGTAAGTGGAAACGCAACGATTGCAGTAGTTATTGGTGGCGGATCTGGATAGACAAATAAACTTTATGTAAAACTTAATAATACTTGGAAAGAAGTAGAAAAGGCATACATAAAATCAAATGGAACTTGGACAGAAATAGTTGATATAACTAATGTTTTTAGTTCATTAAATAACTATGTATATAAAGGTAATATATAATATATTATTATTTTCTTTACTTTTTAAAAAATTTTTGATATAATATTTATATAAAGAAAAGGAAATAAAAGTGAAAATCAAATATTATTTTTTTAAAATAATTCCGTGATAGTCGGTAAATCCTACTTTTAAAGACCGCAACTTCAAAAGTAGGTTGGCAAGTCTAGGAAAAGACTAGACCGAGTATTCTTTCAGGAGTAATGAAAGAACGTAAGGTAAGCCGATAGCCTTCCCTGTGAGTTTGCCGGCATAACTCACAGTATATGCCGTCATAATTCAGTTGGTAGAATGACTGATTTGTAATCAGTTCGTCCCGGGTTCAAGTCCTGGTGGCGGCTCTAGGTGAAAAATCCTACCCGACTCACGGGGAAAAAGAGTGACTTCATAGTTCAAGAAGAAACTGTTCGGCGGCTTGGTGAGCACGCGGCCCGGGAAGAGAAGCGGGTAACTAAAATAACTTCTTCGCCGAGATATAAGGTTGTAAAAATAATATCGGGTCATTCCCATCGTGTATAAAGGGCTGCAGACCTTTATAAGATTTTTGCAATTTTAAAAAATTTATGTTATAATATTTATATAAGGTAAAGAAAGGAAAAAGAACAGAGTAAACGCCGTTCCTAAGGACTTGAAATCGTACTCGACCTTATATGAATATTAAACTTGGAGATATAGCTCAATAGCAGAGCATACGGCTGTTAACCGTAGTACCTAGGAGCGTTACCTAGTATCTCCGTTAGATAGTAAGGCAGAGCTATCGGTAAATAAAATAAAATCTCCGGCGTAAGGTTTTAATAAGTTTCAATCTCGCCACATCCGTAACAATAGAAACTTATAGAGAGGAAAATATGTAGTCACGGTTCGAGTCCGTAGGAAATGGGAAACTGATATTTTAGTTGCAACCCTCTTGTTAGAAGTTATTGCAAAACTTCTATTCGGAGTATAGTAATAATAGGTAGAATGACACTGACGAGTGCGATGTGGGTTCGATCCCCACTACTCCAAGCCGTTGAAGGCCATCGATAAACCTTCCTCAAGTTTAGTCCACTTGCAGAACAGACAATACCAACAGGACCGTGAATATTCACAAGACTTTCCATTATTGATTTGATTAGTCTATAAAATAAAGCAAATCAAAAAACTAGTTTTTAAAAGGTATATAGTGTAAAAGGGAGCACGCACCCCTAAAAAGGTGAGGTCTAGGTTCAAATCCTGCGTATACCGCTTGTCAGATAAGACGTTAAAATCGACGTTAACACGGATTAAGGAAAGGGTAAACTACCACCGGCACTTGACTGTAGACCTAAATGGGAATCTCGGCCCAAAGGCGCGAGGGAGTCAATGATATGTGGCTTAGCGGAAAACGTCTAATAAGAAAGCGAAGTAACCCCACCATTCCTCCAGTTTTTGGGAGTTCGTCGCGGAGGTAAAACCTAAACCCGTTTTTACTCCTGAGGACAAACAGCAGAGTCACTTGCCTGTCACGCAAGAGATAGCGGGAGCATCACCCGTCGGGAGTGTTAATAAAAATAATAATGTCAATCGGTATTAATAAGACGTCTAAACTACCGAAGAGTCCACTGGAAGAACCCAGCCGTCCTGTCGCAGTGACAATGATGAGAGACGATACAACAGTACCTGCCATAGTGCACATAAAAATTCCGGCTATAAAAAAGTCAGGGAGCCGTAGAAATGGACAAAATTATTTTTATTTAAAATGTTGAATCTCACGGCTAAGCGTAGAGGAAGTTCGAGGTAGATTGGTTTGGAGGTATAGAGAAGTAGAAGCCTCGGTACGTAGTCAACAAGATGGGACAGGCAGAGTGAGAACATTTACCCATATAATAACGCGGATTAGAGGAGTAGTACCTTGCTTGGCTCATAATCAAGAGACACCGGCGCACATCCGGTATCCGCTATTCAGTACTGACATAAGGTAGTTTAGTATACAAGTTAGTGAAGAATGAATCACGCAAGTTTCTATGATGGACAAGGACTAGTCGCTTGAAACGGTTATTTGGTCACAACCACTTGCAGACTATAGCCTTATGAATTTTTAGGTTTGCGGTGTAAAAATCCTATAAAACCGCATTCTTCTCTTTTATGTAGTTTGTGGTCTACGTCTTATATCAAAACCACATTAATCTTTTCAATGAGGAAGGTAACGGGTAAGATACTCACTTCCTCTTTACAATAGAAAAGAGTAAAAGGAGCGCGGGCGGCGGTCCATTCTAGAAATGGACTAATATTTTCTGGATTATAGCGGCGCCCGCAGGTCCCTAATGTGGAACTATATAGCAGCTAAATGTCTATTGACTCTTACAGCAGCTTTAGGTCGGGTTCGATTCCCGAATAGGGAATTTCAACCTGGGTAAGGCCTGAATTGACAGGATATGACGTGCTGGTTGAGGTCCAGCGTTGGTTAGCTTACCGCCGGCAATGATGCGCTCATACCGGAGGCAAAGCACAAGTCTCGTGAGCGACGAACGTGCCAGGTAAGGTTTAGATTTGTACCGAAACGATTTTAAAAACAAATCAAATTTTTGACAATTATAAAAAATTTTGTTATAATATACATATAAAGAACAAAAAGTTCTTAATTTATATGAATTGAAGGTAAACTCCATTGGACAAGTAAGATTTTAGTAATGTAACTATTGTTTTGTTTGTAACTGATGACATTTTCTTCGAGCGGTCTCCGGCAATCGCTATAGAAAAATGCCGTTTTACTTTTGACAATTATAAAAATTTTTGATATAATATACATATAATAAATAATAAATAATAAATATAGTTTTGAAAGGAAAGTAAATTAATATGACAAAAGAAAGTGTACAGGGACTTCTGTATTATTATGAAAATAGTGCTGATCTTGATGAGGGTATTAGAGTTCAGACTGTCGAAGTTCTTAATGATGTAATTGCAAAGATGGATGAAGAAGCTGCTATTCTGGCTAAGAAACGTAAGAGTCCAAATAAGAGTGGCGTTGTTCAGGTTGATCCAGAAACTGGTAAGATTGTTGCAGAATTTGCTTCTCAGAAAGAAGCTCTGATTGCTATCGGAAAAGATCCGAAGAAATCTGGAATCAGTGATGCTATTAATGGAAGAACATCTACTCATATGGCTTATGGTTTCAAATGGTACTTCAAGGACGAGTTTAAAGCCTAATAAGGTTTTATACATATTATAATCATAATTATCCTTTCTCGGTTTTATAGTTTTTCTCCTTAAAAAACTATTCTTTTTTACATATGTGCCGGTTAAATGATAAAAGTTCATATATAAAAAAGAAACTAAGCGGTTGTGGTGGAATCGGTAGACACTAGGGTCTTAAAAACCCTTGGCTTCGAGCCGTGTGGGTTCAAGTCCCACCAGCCGTATTTAGAGTGGCTGAAAGTTTGGTGCTTGAAAGTTTAAAAAATAATTATATAATGAGGGTGAAGGCTTATACTTCTTAATGAGGTCATGAAAAGGAACACTGGCGCAATGCACTGATGCGGTGATTATATACTGGGGCGAGTAGAATACCAGAAAACCTCTCGCGAGCAATCTCATTGGACATAACTAGGTAATTATTATATTTTTATTTTTTAAATGAGTAAGATAGTAGCCAATAAGTGAACATGCTGTATAATATAGTTCTACTCTAAAATTTACCCTTATGGTGGAATTGGTAGACACGTATGCCCTAGGAGCATATGCTTATGCGTAAGAGTTCGAGTCTCTTTAAGGGTATCAGAAAACATTTTTCGTTTTCTTACCTCCTTTCTTTTTATAAATAAATAGTTTTTAAAGGCACATACAGCAATTTAAAACAGTTGTTATGGAGACTATTTTAGTGCCTTGTTATTTAGGAATGTGGCGCAACTGGTTAGCGCAGAGGTCTTATAAACCTAAGGTTTACGGGTTCAAGTCCCGTCATTCCTATTTTTATAGTCCAGGCTAGCTCTAGACTTTAAACTATGTTAGTATATCTTGTTGGCTAGTAGAGAGATATACTAATTAAGTCCCCTTGGTCAAGTGGTAAAGACTCCTGACTCTAAATCAGGCAACATCGGTTCGAATCCGATAGGGGGTAGTTAAGCCGATATGGAGTAATGGTATCTCAATAGATTGCTAATCTATCCTACCAAAAAGGTAGTCTGCGTTCGAATCGCGGTGTCGGCGTTAAAGACTCGTAAACTGCAATAAACAAGTAAATGGATATAGAAGAATAGATCACCTATTTGGTTTCTGATCAAAACCTAGTTTAGATTTTCTATAAAAAAATCAAAACGAGTCTTGTATATGGTAAGATGACCGAGTTGGTCGATGGTGCTTGTCTTGAAAACAAGAGAAGGTAAAACTTCCGTGGGTTCGAATCCTACTCTTACCGTTTCAAAAGGAGGGTTAATTATGAAAAAATATGAAACAAGTAATGAAAATTATACTTTAAATTTTGCTTAGACACAAAATGAAATTTTAAATTAGGAATAGGATATTATTCCTCAAAGTATTTTTAATGAGAAACAAGAATAGGTTAAATTATTCTTTGGACCAAAAAGAAATATTCATACTCATTCAACATTAAAAGTATAATTATTTAGGGGTAGTAAAGGGTTTCGACAAATTAAAAAAGTATATAATTCGTCAAAAGTTTAAAATTAAACGCAAATAATTATTCATATGCAATGGCTGCGTGATTAAGCCATACCAAAAAATATTAAGATGATACTGGTAAATATTGAGGGTTAAAAACAAGTATATTAGTTTCTTATTTTATTAAAAAATAAGTGGTGGACTTGGTGAGAGAAGAATATCTCATTGAGATGTATCCCTAACGACGTAAAGATTATATATGAGTATTAGTTATGGACACGGGTTCAATTCCCGTCTACTCCATCTATATTAAAGAGTATGTGGTGTAATCAGGGAGCACGCTACATTTGGGATGTAGAGGCGCGGTTCAAATCCGACATATTCTATTATGAAAAAAATATGTGCTTATTGTAAAAAAGAATTTGAAATTATTCCTCGGCAAGGAGGAATGAATCGTAAAGTTTGTTATAGTTGTATTCCAGATAATTTAGAAAAAAATGAAAGGGCTAGATTAGAAAGAAGTATAATTAGAAATATACTAAATAAAGAAAAAGCTGAACGTGGATGTGATATATGTGGCTATAATAAGTGTCCAGCTGCATTAGAATGGCATCATACAGGAGATAATAAAAACTTTAATCCTGGAGATATTTCAAGAATAGGAACTGTATCAAGCTTAGAAAAATATAGAGAAGAAACAAAAAAATGTATTTTAGTATGTGCTAATTGCCATAGAGAAATACATTGGAATTTAGAATATAATAATTAAAATACGGGATATAAGTTAATAAGGAGACAGGCGGACATAAGTACGCGTAGTGTTAGTGCAAATCTAACTATCCCGATTAACAGGTGAAGAAAATAATATATAGGGACGTTGTAGAGAACCAACTCTGTAAAGGTACGCAACCCTTCCTGTTATTTCCGATCTAGCATGACTAGAAACGGATTATGCCGAAGGTAAGGCGGTAGCAAAAGAAAACCTTACTAATATTAAGAAAATGCCTAAGATGTGAGAACGGCAGAAGGAGATAATATGAAATATTTTTCAGAAATCACAAAAGAGTTATATGACTCAAAAGAAGATTTGGTAGCAGCAGAGGTTAAAGCCACTAAAGCTAAATCAGATCGTGAAGTAAAAGCAAAAGAAGTAGAAAAATTACTTAAAGAAGCAACAGAAGCAACTAAGAAAGCTAATAAGGCACTTAACGATTTTGTTAAGGAATATGGTAGTTTTAAAACTACTCTTAAAGAAAGTCCTTATGATTTCTTCGATGTTCTTGATAAATTTCTTTGGTAATCGCGGGCGCCGGTATAACCAAGATTTGACTGGACCATAACTGTATAAAGCAGCTCCCGCGGTCTAATAATATTTCTTTTACTATTGATTAGCTAATCGGGGACTTTGTCCCCTAATGGGGTATCGGCAAGTGGTTAAGCCATAGCACTTTGACTGCTACATCCTTGGTTCAAATCCAAGTACCCCAGCTCTAAAATTAAGAGGTGATAGTGTAATTGGTAGCATAGTGATCTCCAAAATCATTGGTTTAGGTTCGAGTCCTAATCATCTTGCTAAATATTACATTATATTATATTTTTAAGGAGAAAAATCTTGAGTAAGAAAACGCATTGGACTGAATTTGCAACCCTTAAACTTGGGGATTTTTATAACCCTGTTAAAGATTGTTCTTATACTCCTACTAAAGAGCAGTATAAAGCTTATCGCAAACGTATGTTTAAATGGGGTGTTAAAGTATCTAAAATGCCTATTGAAAAAGTTTCTTTTAATAAGAAAAAAGAGAAGAATGAAGTAAAAGAATAAGAGCATACCGGTTGGTAACCGTTATGTATATATAGCCTAGGATGTTGCTTGGATAGAGTTGTATACATCATTTAAAGAGTAGATTAATCTTTTGGGAATATATCCACACTAGGCGGGTTTAGGGTTATCCTTTAAAACCCTTTTATTCTGTCTTCATAGTTCAATGGATAGAACAGAGGTCTTCTAAACCTCCGATCTAAGTTCGATTCTTAGTGAAGACGTCCTTATTAAAACATAGTTATTATAATATTTAAAGCAAGGAGATAAAATGAATAAAAATATTAGACTTAAACTTTCTCCGCCTTGGGTAACTTATATTAATTAGATAATTGCCCTATTTGATGGCGACCCTCAGATTGCTTGTAATGTAGATTATTCTAAGCCTTCTATTACGTTAGCTTGTAATAATGGAGATAAAGTAGCTGCTTTACTTCAAATTCTTCCTAATTAGATTACTTTTGGAAATATCGCTTTAGCTGTTTATGTAGATGGAACTCCAAGTAATCGTGTTTTTATAAACAAAAAAGAACTTTTTGAAACTGCTTTTGAAAAAAATCCAGCTTTTGCTTATGCGGTTTCTCCTACTGAAGAAGGTATTAACTGGTTTGATATGACATATGTTGTATTTAAAAATCATGTTGTACAGTTTTTTAATGATAATTTAAATGATTGTCATGGTATTATTAGCACTCTTTATGAAGACATTGCCAGAGATATTCTTGCTGGTGAAGGTGTTAATGGAGTATATTTTAATACAGATATTGAACATGGAAAATTTGGTAAACCTCTTGGTGAGTGGCCTTAATTAATTTTAAAATAAGAATAAAATAAAATAAAGACTCTTACAGCAATTAATAAAATTTGATCTGCAAAATCGAAAATATATTGAGATTGGAAATATATTGAGTCTTGTCTATATAATATAGTTATGTTTATTTATAGGCTTGACTTTTATGTCAAGCCTTTTTATTTTGGGTCGATATACCGTAAGTAGTAGCGGGGCAGACTGTAAATCTGTTGACTAACGTCTCGGGTGGTGCAACTCCATCTCGGCCCACTGATATTGTAGCTACATTAAATATCCTCTGGTTTTTGGAGTTTTTCCTGTGAGAAAAAAAGAAAAAGCTTAGGCATTGGATGATTGCCTTTAGGTGGTAGAGCCATTCATCCCACTTTATAGTACCATCTTCCAATGGTAGGAAGCCTGTCTGATAAGCAGGTAATCTTAGTTCAATTCTAAGTGGTACTATCTTTGGGTTGTTAGCTTAAGCGGTCTGAGCGCAGGTCTGAAAAACCTGAGGATGATGGTTCGACACCATTACAACCCACTGTAATTATCGTACATATGAACGGTTGGCGGAGTTGGTCTATCGCGGTTGGTTGCAGCCCAACATTTCATTAGTTCGAATCTAATACCGTTCTTAGTTAACATTTCAAAAGGAGATAAGAAATATGTCCAATACTTTTATGAAAGCACTTGAAGAGCAGTATAACTATAAATTTACTGAAAATGGTGCCCTTGCACATCGGTCAACGGGTTCTAAAGTTTATGATATGTTTGCTTTTGGCGGTGCGTATCGTAATAGAACAGATGAAGATTGTATTCTTCTTTTTAAAAATGCCTTTGAAGAAGATGCAGACCTTGCTATGAAATGTCTGTTTTATCTCCGTGATTGCAGAGGTGGACAGGGCGAACGTAGATTCTTTCGTGTTTGCTATAAATGGCTGGCTGAAAATAAACCGGTCGCCGCGACTAAAAATCTTGAAAAAGTTCCAGAATTTGGCAGATGGGATGATCTTCTTTGCTTAATTGATACTCCTATTGCTAATTATATTGGTGAACTTATTAAATATCAACTTGAACTTGATATGAATGATGCTATGGATGGAAAAGCTATTTCTCTTCTTGGTAAATGGCTTCCTAGCGAAAATGCTTCTTCTAAAGATACTAAGAAAAAAGCAATTTGGCTTCGTAAATATCTTGGTATTAATTCAAAAGCATATAGAAAAACTCTTTCTCGATTAAGAGAACATATTAAAGTTCTTGAAAAGTTAATGTCTACCAATAGATGGGATGAAATTGATTTTTCTAAAATTCCATCTAAAGCTGGGCTTATTTATCGTAATGCTTTTGCAAGACGTGATATGATTGCAGAGCAGTATAGAACTTTTGCTATGAATAAAGATACAAAAGTAAATGCAAATACTTTATATCCTTATGAAATCGTAGAAAAAGTAGCTAAAGAATTAAGCTGGTTTAATAATCTTTTTACTGGAGATGAAGTAGAAAGAGCGATGTTAAATAAATATTGGGAAAATCAAAAGGATTATCTTAATGGTGCATCTCCTTCTATGATTTGTGTAGTAGATACTTCTGGCTCTATGAGAGGAAGACCTCTTGATGTTGCCTGCTCTCTTGGATTATATTGTGCAGAGAGAATGACTGGACCTTTTGCAGGAAAGTATATTGCTTTTAGTGAGAGTCCGCGGCTGGTTAATTGTGAAGGGGTTGACTTTGTTGATAAAGTTACTCGAATTTATAACGACAACCTCTGTGAAAACACTGATTTAACAAAAGTTTTTGATCTTTTGTTAAATATTATTAGAAAAAAAGATGTAAAACGGGAAGATATTCCTAAAACCATTTGTGTAATTTCTGATATGGAAATAGATTATATGTCTAATTGGAATAAATTAGATACTTTAACAGAAATGGAAAAGGTTAGAAGAAAATGGGCACAATATGGTTTTGAACTTCCTAGACTTATTTATTGGAATGTAGAAGCTAGAAATAATACTATTCTAGATAAAGGGTCTAATGTAAGTTTTGTTTCTGGATGTAGTCCTGTTATCTTCGAACAGGTTCTTACCGGGAAAAATGGTTTTGACCTTATGCTTGAAGTATTGCTTAAAGAAAGATACAGAAATATTTCAGCATAAAAAAACAGCGGGCGCTGCTTTAAAGATCTTTAGAATTAGATTAAAAGATCTTTGAACCAACGCCCGCATATTTTTTTCTAGTTATCTAAAAAAACTCTTCTTCAGTGATTTCTTTTAAAATAACTAATCTTTTCATATCTTCTAAGTTATAAATACCATGTTCCCAAAGGTAATTTATTACATTAATACTTTTATTCATTTTTATCCTTCTTTAAAATACTCTTTTATTTTTATAACTACTTTTTTATTTTAAAAATCTTTTTAGAAGATAAATAAAATTTGTCCTAATAGATTGACTTTTTAAAAAAAATATTTTATAATTTATATAGAAGAATATTAAAAGGAGAATAAAAAAAATAAAATGGAAACGACTACTGCAACCTCAATTACCACAGATAACACTATTCACACTGCTACTAATAATACTTATACTACTACAGCCACTCCAAATATTACAAGTAATAATATTTATACTACACCTTCATGGATAAATATTCCTAATGCAACTGTTGCAACTACTAGTTATACTATATCTACTGCATAGACAGGTTTTATTACTATAAAAGATATTAATGAATTTAAAAAAATTGAAGAATTAGTTCCTTAGAAAGTATATCGTTTTACTTTTCATGATGGAACAGTAGTAAAAACTATCTGTGCTGAAACTGATGTTTTTGATTTAGAATATGCTTTTTATCTTGCTTTAAGTAAAAAACTATTTTCTAAAACTCATACTTTTTCAGGTATATTATATAAAACATAGGAATTATATTTTTAGAAATATTATGCAAAAATAGTTAAAAAAGGAATAAAATTATTTAATAAGACTCAAAAAGAAAAGCAAGAGAAAGAAGAACAAAAAGAAATTAAAAAACGTCAACATGAAAAATATGTTGCTAAAAAAATAAGGGCAAAAGAACGTAAAAAACTAGAGCAGATGCAATTAATTGCTGAAGCGATAAAATTAAGTAAAGAAGAAGAATAATCTTCTTCTTTATTTTTTTAAAAAATTATGATATAATAAATTATAAAAAAGAAAGGAGATTTTTAAAATGAGAAACCCAGAAAGACTTGATACTTTTTATGATGAACTTAAAGAAATTCATAAAAAATATTTTCCAGATTGGCGTTTTGGACAGTTTATTGAAAACATCCGAAGAATGACTAGAGCAAATGATTTATTTTATTATGAAGAAGATAGTTTTCTTGAACTTGTAAAATCCTTTATTATGGAGGTGAAAGAATAATGCTTAATGCTAAAAGTGAACGTGAATTAGCATATATCGTTATTATAGATGATATAACTTCAATAGAAGGATATGATAGAGTAGAACTTGCTCATGTAGGTGGCTGGACAATCGTAGTAGGTAAAGGAGAATTTAATCCTGGCGATCCTGCTATCTATTTTGAAATTGATTCTAAACTCCCAGAAGTAAAACCTTTTACTGATATGGAGTTTCTTGCTAAAAAACATTATAAAATTAAAACCCAAAAGATGTGCAAATCATTGTCTCAAGGTCTATTAATGTCTGCAAATCAATTTGGATGGACAATAGAAAATGGACATGATTTAGAAACTAATAAGGTTATTTCTTTTGTCGTAGATGATAAAGGAAATAAACACTTTGCAGATGATGAAAGTAGATTTTTAACCGCGGCGCTCGGTGTAACCTACGCTGAACCTGGTGACAATCTTCGTAAAGCGGCCGCCGCGGATAAATACAAAAAAATGGCACAGCGTCATGGAAAGCTTTTTTCTCATCAACCATTCCGTTACCTTATGAAACATACTTGGGGAAAGAAACTTCTCTTTATTTTTTTCGGCAAAAAAAGAGATAAAAAATCCAGTTGGCCTTCTTGGGTAACAAAAACAGATGAAGAGCGTGTACAAAATATGCCTTGGATTTTAAATGATAAAGATTATTGGATTGCAACTGAAAAAATAGACGGTTCATCTACTACATTCACAATTAAACGTAAGCCTTTTGGTAATTATGACTTTTTTGTTTGCTCTAGAAATGTTTGTTTTGATAAACCAGATAAAAAATGTTATTATGAAACAAATATTTACACAGAAATGGCAGAAAAGTATGATATAGAAAATAAGATGAAAGCTATGCTCTTTAAAGAAGATAAGTTTGCTAATTGTGAATGGATTACTATCCAAGGTGAAACTTATGGAGAAGGAGTCCAAAAAAGAAATTATTCTACCAAAGAACATGCTTTCATGGCTTTTAATCTTATTGATTCTAAAAGAGGTAGATGGAATAGTATAGATATGAAAGATTATCTTGAATATTGTAATGGCATCCCTTGCGTGCCTATTCTTACAGAATTCTATGTATTTCCCGATACAGTAGAAGAACTTCTTGAATATGCAACAGGAGGAAGTATGCTTGATAATGATATGCGAGAAGGGATTGTATTCCGTTCACAAGATGGAAGTAAATCTTTTAAAGCAGTAAGTAATGAATTCCTTCTTAAATATCATGGATAAATAAAAATGCGAGTATTATATAATTAATATTAATACTCGCATTAAACATATAAACTTTATTTTTTTTATTTTTTATGATATAATATTATTATAAAAGAAAGAAGGTGAGTAAATATGCGACACACAAAAGATGAAAGAATCCAGAAACTTAGTGATTTTTATTGTACCTATTGTGGGAATAAAGGTATTCCTATTCTTCGAACAAGTAAGGCTCGAGAACCTGGACATCTTAAAAAAATGTTTTGTTTATATTGTCAAAAAGAAAATAATATGGTAGAAATTAAACAAAATGGTAAATATACACTTGAAGATTTTCTTCTTGAGTTTCAAAATGGTAATTTTGAAAACGGAGAAAGAAAACTTCCTTATAAACAATTTATATCAGAATTAAGAAAGAAGGAATGTAAAAAATGATTAGACCAGGTATTTTATACGTTATATGTGGAACCCCTGGGAGTGGAAAATCAACCTTTTTAAAAGAAATTGCAAATGATAATGAAAAAATCATTTCAAGGGATGAAATTAGATTTTCTCTTCTTAAGCCTGGAGAAGATTATTTTTCACATGAAAAACAGGTTTATACAAACTTTCTTAATGCTATTGCATTAAATATTAAAAATGGAGTTAATGTATATGCAGATGCAACTCATTTAAATGAAAAAAGTAGATTTAAACTTTTACATGGTTTACACAATAAAGGATGTCGCCCTACTGAAATTAATGCTATTTATTTTAATGTTCCAGTTAATACTTGCTTAGAAAGAAATGAGTATCGGAAAGAAACAAAAGCATATGTTCCAAGAGAAGAAGTAATGAAAATGTATGGAGCTTATGTTTTTCCTCATAAATATGAAGGCTTTAATTATATATGGGAAGTGAATGAAGAGGGAGACGTGGAATTAATGGAGGGAGAATAATGATTTGGTTTACAAGTGATTGGCATATTGGTCATAATAAAGAATTCCTTTATGGTAAAAGAGGTTTCTCATCCATTGAAGAACATGATAAAGAAATTCTTAAAAGATGTAATGAAGTTGTAGGAATTGGAGATGAACTCTGGATTCTTGGAGACCTTGCTATGGGTGGAGATGAATACGAATGGAGCAGTGTTTATAAATCTCTTGTTTGTCGAAATGTTCATTTTATCCAAGGGAATCATGATACAGATAGAAAAATGGATATTTATGAAGATGAATATAATTTTACTTTTCATGGATATGCAGATATGATAAAATATTCAAAAAAGAAAAGATTTTATCTTTGCCATTATCCCACTATTTGTTCTCCTAATCATAGTGATAAAATTCCTATTGTATGTCTATATGGTCATACTCATCAAACTACTAATTTTTATGAAGATAATCCATATGTATATCATGTAGGAGTAGATTCGCATAATTGCTATCCAGTATCTATTGAACAAGTAATTAAAGACATTGAAAAGGAAGTCGCTAAATATGAAAAATAAAATTATTAATTCTACTATTAATAAAGAAACTGGAATTTGTACTGTAACAATTCAAAATAAATATGGACAGTTTACTGGAACAGCAAAATGCTGTCCTGAAGATATTAATGAATTTTCTATGTACGCGGGAGCCAGGTATGCGGAGATTAGAGCGGCCGCCGCGTTTGCAAAGGAACGACTAAAAGAAGAAAAAATTAAACTTAAAACTATTCAGAATCTTAAAAAAGACTTTGAATATAACAATATTTCTCTTTTAAAAAGAGAACAGCATTTTATTAATCTTAAACTTAGAGATTATACTCAATCTATCTCTGATTGGGAAAATTTATATACATATCTCTCCCATGCAGTAAAAGAACAGGACGAAGAACGTCAAAAAGTTTTATCAAGGACTAAATAAATTAAATTATCTTCCTCCATTTTTAATTATTTTTGATAATTAAAATGGAGGCTATTTTATGTTAATTTATTTTATATTAGGAATTTTGCTTATTTCAGTAATTTTACCTATTACTAATTTTTTTCAATCATTTTTATAGATTTTTATTGAATATATAACATATACATATGCTTATAAAATATATAAAATAAAAGAAAAAATGAAAGAAAATGATTAGGAAGAAGAAGATAAAAATCCAATAGGTTTCCATACAGAAGCTATAGGATTTTCTGTTCCAGATATAGAATAGGAGGAATAGTATTAATGAAGTATTTTTTTGATACTAATATTTTATTACATGAAAATAAGCAATTCTTTTAGTCATTATCTTAGAAATTTTATATTTCAACAGTTACCTTAGAAGAATTAGAAAATATAAAAACTGCTTTAAATAAAGATAATGAAATAAAATATAAAGCACGAAAAATGGCACATTGGTTAATTTAGAATCAAGATAAATATATTCCTATTCTTTATAATTAGAAATTTAAAAATTATATTTTTACTAATTTAAATTCAAATGATGAAAAAATAATTGCCACTGCGTCTTATATATCTAATACAAAAGAAAAGATAATCTTTGAAACTGCTGACTTAAATTGTTTTCTTATCGCTAAAGCTAATAAGTTATAGTGTAAATTAATAAATCTTTATAAGAAAAAAGAAAAATATGACGGGTATATAAAAATTTATTGTAATTCAAATGAAGAATTAGCAGATTTTTATAATAATTATCTCTATACCGATAAAATAAAAGATTTTATTATAAATAATCAATATATATTAGTTTATAATAAAAATAAAGAAGTAATAGATAAATATAGATATTTAAATGGTCAAATAATTCAAGTTCCTTTTACATCAGCCAAAAGTAAAATGTTTGGTAATGTAAAACCTATAGATCCATATCAAGAACTTGCTATGGACAGTTTTAAAAATAATAAAATTACATTAATAAAAGGACCAGCTGGCACAGGGAAATCTCTTCTTTCTCTGGCTTTTTTATTTAAAGCTTTAGAAGAAAATAAGATAGATAAAATTATTATTTTTTGTAATACTGTAGCTACCGCGGGATCAGCTAAATTAGGATTTTACCCAGGCTCCCGCACAGAAAAATTATTAGATAGTCAGATAGGTAATTTTTTAATTAGTAAAATAGGAGATCGAATAGGAGTTTAGACTCTTATTGATAAGGGTCAATTAATTCTTCTTCCAATGTCAGATATTAGAGGTTATGATACTTCAGGTATGAAAGCTGGTATTTATATTACATAGGCTCAAAATTTAAATATTTAGCTTATGAAACTTGCTCTTCAACGAATTGGATAGGATTCTATATGTATTCTTGATGGAGATAATGATACTCAAGTAGATTTAAATATTTATTCTGGAGAAAATAATGGATTAAAAAGGGTATCAGAAGTCTTTAGGGGATAGGATTTTTATGGTGAAATACTTTTACAAACTATTCATAGAAGCAAAATTGCAGAAATAGCAAGTAAAATGTAATATAAGATAGGAGGCATGTATCGCAGATACGTGCCTTTTATTTTACTAAGAGAAAGGTTATAATTATGAACAAAATAAAAAAAATATATATATAGAAAAAGCTTAAAAATTGGGAAAAAGATAAAAATCTTTTAACCCAAATACAAGAAATGAAAGAAGAAAAAAATACTCTTTTAAAAAAAGAAGAAAAAAGGAAACTTACTACTACAAAGAGATTAACATTTTTTCTTTTTATTAATTGTACTTTAATTTAGATTTTCACCTTATATGTTCTTTTAAAACAATTAAACATGGGAATGGAAGTAGATTTAACTCCTCTTCAAATGCTTATTACTACTATTGTTGGAGAAGTAATAGTATTTGCTATTTATTCAATAAAGTCATTAAAAGAAAATACTAAAGGTGGAATTATTTATTAGACAACTTTAAATGAACAAAATAGTTTATTAAACTATAATAATGACTAGGAGGCAATGGGATAATGAATTTTATTATTGAAAATTGGTATATGATACTTATTGCTGCTATTATTGTTGCAGTAGCAATATATATGGTAAAAGTATTTTTTCAAATGCCGAGAAAGGATCAAATAGCTAAAATACAAGAATGGTTATTATATGCAGTTACTTAGGCAGAGAAAGAATTTGGTAGTGGGACAGGACAATTAAAACTTCGTTATGTATACGATAGTTTTATAGCTCGTTTTCCAAGCGTTGCTAAAATAATTACTTTTGAAGCTTTTAGTTTATTAGTAGATAATGCATTAGAAAAATTTAATTCTATATTAAGTTCTAATGTACAGTTACAAAATTATATATCAGGAGAAATAAAATAGCATGAGTAATATAACTACAAATTCAAATCGAGAAAAGATTTGGGATGCTTTAATATTAGCTGGTTTAACTCCTCAAGGGGCAGCTGGAGTTATGGGTAATTTACAAGCAGAAAGTGTAGGATGCTTACCTTCTAGAGTAGAAGCTCTTTTAATTCAAAGATATAAAGAATAGGGTTTTCATTCCTGGCCTTATGGTTTATATGATTAGAAAACTAGTGAATTATATACAAAAGAAATAGATAACGGAACTATTACAAAAGAAGAATTTCTTAGTCCAAGACAATATACTGGTAAAAAACATCAGTATGGTTATGGACTAGCACAATGGACGACAAAAGAAAGAAAAGAAAAACTATGGAATTTTACTAGAGATAAAGGTAAATCAATAGCAGATATACAAGGACAAATAGATTTTCTTGTTTATTAGTTAAAAAATATATCTTCTTCAATTTGGTCTATTGTTTCTACTACTAATTCTATTAATGAAGCCAGTGATATTATTTTAACTAAATTCGAAGCCCCTGCCAATGCTAATAAATTAAAAGCCACTAGAAGATAGTATTCTAAAGAATATTATAATTTATATAAAAATAGAAAAGTAATATAGAGTAAAAAGGAGGAAAAAATGGCAAAATAGAGAAAAATTACTGTAGATGAGGTTCTTGAACGTGCTGCTGCCTATGTTGGCTATGAAGAAAAAAAGAGTAATAATAATTTAGAAGATTTTCATGCTAATAAAGGTTCTAGTAATTATCAAAAATTTCAACCCTTAGCAAATGCCGGTAATGGAAATGAATGGTGCCAATTTTTTATAGATGGAATATTTGTAGAACAAACAGGAAGTCGTAAAAATGCTCAATTAATGCTTTGCATGGATACAAAAGAATCTTCTATGACAGGATATACTCCACAAGGTAAAGCTTATTTTGTACAAGCCAAACGTTGGTATACTACCCCTCAACGAGGAGATATTATTTATTTTTACTCTAGTAATAAAGGTAGAGTAGGACATACTGGAATTGTTGAAAGAGTAGATAGTTCTAAAAAAATGGTTTATACAATAGAAGGAAATACTAGAGTTGATACATATGCTGAAAATGGTGGTTGTGTAGCAAGACATTCTTATAGCTATGCTTCTATTGGAGGAACTAATAGAGTAAATGGTTTTGGTAGACCAAGATATAATGATCTTATAGTAACAACTTAGGCAAAACCAATGCCTTCTAATCAAGAAAAATCTTCTTCTAATTCTAATTCTACTATTTTATCAAAAGGCTCTAAAGGATAGAGTGTTAAAACTTTACAAACAATGTTAAATACATGCGGATATAATTGTGGTGAAATTGATGGTGACTTTGGGATAAAAACAGATACTGCTTTAAAAGCTTTTCAAAAAGCAAATAAACTTGAAGTTGATGGTCAATATGGACCAAAAAGTAAAGAAGCCTTAGAGAAAATATATAAATAGAAAATCGCGGCGGCCGATCCAAAGATCCCTGAATCTAATTCAAAAAAACTTTAGATTAATACCACAGGGATATATAGTTAGACACCTAAAGCAGTAGGTAAAATTACTACTTACTTAAATATTAGAAAAGGACCAGATGCAAAATATCCTAATTTAACTTCTTATCCTACTTTAAAACAAGGAACTAAAGTAGAAATATGCGATATGATAGAAAACAAAGAAACTCATAAAATCTGGTATTTTATTAAAATTACTGGAGAAAAGGGTAGCAAATTTGGTTTTGCTAATGCAAATTATATTAATATTATTTAATCATTATGGGAAGCAAATTTTGCTTCCCTATTTTTTTTATGTATAAAAGTTCATAGACAAGTAATAATAATTTGAAATTTAAGAAAATTTATTGTATAATATAATAGAAAAATAAAAAGGAGATTTTTATGAAAGATTATTTTGTCTTAACTTTTTCTAGAGGATGCGATGTAGAAACCGCCTCTAATGCAGTTAAAATGTTACAAAATGCTTTTCCAGATAAATGTATTATTGGATTACCTGAAACGATAAACTTTCGAGATTATACTAAAAAAGAATTGATTAATTTATTAGAATCTTATTCATATTATATGAAAGGACTTATAGATGGGAAAAATTTATGATAAAAACTCAATTGAGTCGCTTTCTCCGTTAGAGTTTACAAGATTAAAACCAGGAGTGTATGCAGGTGATACAACCTATTCTACTCAGCTTTTAGTAGAAATACTTTCAAACTCTATTGATGAATTTCGACTTGGACATGGTAATGAAATAGATATAAAAATTGATAAAGATATTATTTATGTTCGAGATTATGGTCAAGGTTTTCTTGTTAATGAAATGAGAGAAGATGGAAAAACTGTTTTTGAAGCAGCTTTTTCTGTTTTAAATACTTCTGGTAAATATAGAGAAGATGGTACTTATGAAGGAACAAGTCTTGGTTCTTTTGGTATTGGTAGTAAAATAACTACTTTTCTTTCTCATCATCTTGAAGCTGAAACATGGAGAGATGGAGAAACAGAATGTATTTATTTTAATGAAGGTGTTTTTGTAAATAGAAGTGTTTCTAAATCTAAAGAACCAAATGGAACATATGTAAGATGGCAACCTTCAGAAGAATTTTTTACTCATACAGAAGTAGAGATTGATAAGGTTAAAAAACTTTGTCAAACTATTGTTTGTCTTTGCCCGGGATTAACTATTAATCTTTATATTACAGATTTAGACAAAGATGGTATAAAAATTGAAAAATATATTCGATATAATTCTGAAAATGGCATTGATGACCTTGTAGACCTTGCAGTAAAAGATACGGAACTTATTAAAAATCGTTTTCATATGAATTATGAAAAAGGTAAAAATAAGATGGATATGGTATTTACATATACTTCTAATTATTCATCTACTATTGTTCCGTATGTAAATACAGGTCTTACAGATTCCGGTCAGCATATCACTCAAATTAAAACTACCATTACTAGAGTATTTAATAAGTTCTTTAAAGAAAAAGGTTGGATTAAAGAAAAAGATGAAAATCTTACTGGTGATGATATTCAAGAAGGAATGTATGTAGTATTTAATATTACAGCGCCGAATGTAGCTTATGATGCTCAGGTCAAGAGTAGAATAACTAAAATTGATATGTCACCTTTTACTGAAGCTTTTGCTGAAGAACTTGAGTATTGGCTGTATAATAATGAGAAAGATGTAAAAGGAATTGCTGATAAAGCAATCAATGCAAAGAAAGCGCGGGAAGCGGCTAAACGGGCACGTGAAGCTGCTAGAGGGCAAGCTAAGAAAAAAGAAAAGGTTATTAAATTTGATACTAAACTTGCTGATTGCTATAGCAAGGATCGTTTAAATTGTGAAATATATATTACAGAAGGTGATTCTGCTTCTGCGAATCTTAAAACCGCACGAGATAATGAATTTCAAGCAGTTATGCCAGTAAGAGGTAAAATTCTTAATACTCAAAAAGCTACATTAGATAAAATCCAAAAGAACGCTGAGATTATGAATATGATCGATGCATTTGGATTAAAGATTGATACGAAATCAATGAAGGTTACATATGACCGTGATGACATTAGATATGGTAAAATTATTATTATGTCTGATGCAGACGTTGACGGAGCACATATTAAGAACCTTTTTTATACTTTTATCTGGAACTTTTGTCCTGAGTTAATCATTGATGGATTTGTATATGCTGGTGTACCACCATTATATAAGATTACTACATCTAAGGGATATAAATATCTTAAAAATAATGAGGAACTGATGTTATACAGACAACAAAATATCGGTAAAAAATATACTGTCAATCGAATGAAAGGTTTAGGTGAGATGTCTGTTGAAGAAACAGAAGAAACTCTTACCGATCCAAACAATCGTATTTTACGAAAAGTAACGGTTAATGATATACCGGCCGCGAACAAATTATTTGATGACTTAATGGGTTCACTTGTTAATCCAAGAAAAGAATATATTAAACTTCATTCAAAAGAGGCTACTTATGCAATATAAAAGATTAACTACTATGAATCAATATGGTGATATTCTTTATATAGGTAATTTTAAAAAGAATGATTATCGTAATATGGGAGATTATCCTGAATCAATAGTTCATTCAATAGATGATGCTTATAAAGAAAAAGTAATAAATGAAATTATAAGTAGATTATATTATTTTGAAGAAAGTTTAGAAGATATAATAGAGAATTTAAATATAGAAAAATAAACATTCATAGGAGGCTCCATATGCAATTTAAAGTTAAATTAAATTTAATAAAAGACATTCCTAATATTAAACTTTCAACTTTAAAATCAATTATAAACGCTCCTGTTCTAAAAGATGGTAAAGTTGTTGGCACAATACTTGATTATAATTTAACAACAGATGAAGTTATAGGTTAGCTTTTTAATAATAAATGGATTACAAATTTTAATCAAGAAGTTAATACAATAATAGATATAGAAATAAAGGAATAGAATAATGCAAACCTCTGATTTAATACAAGAATTAGGTACAAACTTTATTGAATATGCGGCGGCGGTCAATACCGATAGAGCTATCCCTGATGCACGAGATGGCTTAAAACCTGTAGCAAAGCGTATTCTTTGGGATGCCTATACCAATAAATTCTTTTATAGTAAGCCTCATGTAAAAGCAGCTCGTATTGTTGGTGATACACTTTCCAAATGGCATCCACACGGCGACTCTTCTGTATATGGCGCTATGGTACGATTAAGCCAACCATGGGTGATGCGATACCCTCTGATTGACTGGCATGGATCAAACGGGAATATTGCAGGTGATGGACCGGCCGCCGCGCGTTATACAGAAGCAAGATTGGCTCAAATTTCAGAAGATGGATTACTCGATCATGTTAAAGAAAATAATGTAGATTTTATACCAAACTATGATGAATCTCTTGATGAGCCTGTGTGTTTGCCATCTAGCTTCCCTAATCTTTTATGTAATCCTAATTCCGGCATTGGAGTGGCAATGGCATGCAATTGGGCACCTCATAATCTTCGTGACGTTGCATTGGCGATTTGTGATTATATGGATGGTAACGTTCCTCAGTTACCAGGTCCTGACTTTCCTACCGGAGGAGTAATTATTAATGGAAAAGACATTCCTAAAATTTATGAAACTGGTCATGGTACAGTAAAGATTAGAGCGAGGTATAAAGTAGATGGACAAAAACTTATCTTTACAGAAGTCCCTTATGGAGAAACTATCGAAGGACTCCTCCAAGAATTGGGAGAAGTTTGTGAGAAACAAGAAATCCAAGGAATCCGAGATGCGCATGATGAATCTAATAAAAAGGGAATTAGAATTGTTATCACCTGTACAAAGGGAGTGGCTCCAGAAGCAATCGCAGAAGAAATCTATTTAAAAACAAATTTTCAAACTTCTTTTTCATTTAACCAAGTTGCTTTAGTAGATAAAACACCTACTGAATTAAATCTTACAGATTGTTGTAGAATATATATAGAACATAATAAAGAATGTCTTATTAAAGAATTAAATTTTAATCTTCAAAAGGCAAAAGATAGACTTGAAATTGTAGAAGGTCTTTTAAAAGCACTTGAAGATATTGATAATATTATTGCTCTTATTAAAGCAAGTGAAAATAGTGCAAAAGCTAAAGAAAAATTAATTGAAAAGTATAATTTTACAGAAAATCAAGCTAAAGCTATTCTTGCTATGAAATTAAGTTCTCTCACTAAACTTGATTCTATTGAACTTAATGAAGAAAAAGAAGAATTAATAGATAAAATAGATAGAATTGTTTTAACTCTTGATTCTGAAGATGAATTAAAACATATTATTAAACGTAGATTAGGTAAACTTGTTGAGAAATATGGTGATGAAAGAAAAACTGAAATCACTAATATCGAAATAAAAAAAGAAATAAAAGAAAAAAAGGAAATTATTCCAGAAGATGTAGTAATAGTCCTTACTCAAGGAGGGGATATTAAACGTATACCTAAAATGAGTTTTAAAGTACAACATAAAAATACAAAAGGAATAAGAACTTCTGAAGAAAATATTCTTACTTCTTTTGCTACTAATACTCTTGATACTGTAATGATTTTTACTTCAAAAGGTAAAATGTATAAACTCCCTGTAGATAAGATTCCTGTAGGAGATAATAAATCAAAAGGAATTAATCTTAATACTATCTTTACTTTTGAACCTAATGAAAAACTTCAAGCTGCTATTAATCTTAAAGACGAAACTAATGCAGAATATGCAGTATTTTTTACTAAACAAGGATTAATTAAGAAAACTAAACTTGAAGAATATAAAAATCTTAAAAAGAATTCCGGTTCTCCTGCTATTAAACTTAAAGAAGGAGATAGTTTAGCAAGTGTAACTTTTTTAAAAGATGAAGATGTTATTGTACTTACTGAAAAGGGTATATGCATTAAATTTGCAACTAAAGATATTAATCCTATTGGTAGAATTACTTCTGGAAGAAAAGCTATTAAACTTAGAGAAGATGACAATGTGTTAATAGGATTACCTATTAATAAGAAAAATGAAGAAAAAATATTAATTGCTGGCTCAAAAGAAGGTAATATAGTTAAAATTCCTATTGAAGAATTTTCTAAACAATCTTTAAATGGAAAAGGTGTTAAATATATGAAACTCGCGGCCGCCGATATAGTAATTAATGGCATCATTTGTACTAACGATGACAATTTATTAATTATTGGTACTAAGTATAGTAAAGCAGTAAGTGTATCGGAAATTACACAAACTTCCCGTGATAGCACCGGCCGCGCGATCACCAAAGATGGAGAATTAATTAAGAATATTGTGAAGTTCTAAGGAACTTCACTTTATTTTCTTAAAAATTTATGTTACAATATTATTATAAAAAGAAAAGGAGATAATATTATGAATGAAAAATGGCTTATTCGTCTCAAGGATTGCAATAATTTTAATATGATTGCTGCTTATTATACTGAAAATCCTTCTGAAAATCTTAAAACTTTTTATTTTTGTAAAGAACATGATATAAGTATTAAGATTCCTCATGATTTAGATAAAAGAGATAAATACTCTGAAACAGAAGGCGGAAGTATTTGTGAAATTGAAGTAGGGTTTGGGAATAAAGAATCTTATAGTTATATTGATGTTTGGCTGGAGAATATTTATTAATGATTAAATCACTTTATCCATGTTTTCAACACTGGTCTGAATTAGGAGCAGTTTATTTAGTTTCCGATACACATTTTAGAGATTTAGATAGAGAATATATGGGGTATCATATCTCTAATGAAGACCAGTGGTTTATTATAAATGACACTTGTCATCGTTTTGATACTCTTGTTCATCTTGGCGATGTTGGAGATTTAGAATATATTAAACGCCTTAGATGTCATAAAGTTCTTATTATGGGTAATCATGACCAGTCTATTGAAAAAATGCAAGAAGTTTTTGATGAAGTGTATTCAGGTCCACTCTGGATAAGTCAAAAACTTATTCTTTCTCATGAGCCTGTTGTTATTGAAGATTCTCATTTTTCTATGCCTATTGCTTTTAATATTCATGGTCATGACCATGGAGGAAATTTTTGGGATGATGAATATCATTTAAATATTTGTCAAAATCTTTTTGGATATACTCCTTTAAATTTAAACCAATTTATAAAAGGCGGATATTTAAAAAGAGTAAAAGATATTCATACTCTTGCTAAAGAAAATGCAATAGCAGAAAAAGAAACTAGAGAAATATTACATGAATGGTATACTGATACCGGAGTAGAAAATATATGATAAAAATACCTTGTAAAGTAAATAATAAATTTGGTTATAATTTTCTTCACTTTGGTGTAGATTATATTATTCCTCCAGGAGAATTTCCATGGGAGTACAATGGCGAATTTCCTGTAAAAACTTATGCTTTTGTAGAAGATAAATATGGTCATATTTTAAAGATAAAACCAGAAAAAGTTAGTTTTATAAAAAGAGGAGAACGTAGAAATACGAAAATAATAGATGTTTGATATAAAAGAAGTAGAAAAACTTTATCCAGGTGCTGGTGGCTTAATGATAGAACCACAACTTATCCACAAAGGTACTGATTCACAACTTAAAGCTTGTGATGATGGTACTTGGTTTGCCCAATTAAAAAAAGACGGGGCATTATATATGTATGTAAAAGGATTGGGTGGAGAAAATTATCTTTTTGGTAGAACAATAAGTAAAAAGACTGGTCTTTTAACAGAAAAATCTGCTAATGTACCACATATTATAGAAGCGTTTCATGATATTCCTAACGGAACAATTATTCTTGGTGAAATTTATTATCCAGGTAAAACATCAAAAGATTGTGTTTCTATTATGGGATGCCTTCCTGAGAAAGCAATAGAAAGACAGAATGGATCATATGGACTGATTCATTATTATGTTTATGATTGTCTTGGATATAATGGAACTAGTCTTTTAAAATATGATAACTGGACAAGGTATCAAGTATTACAAGCCATATGGAAAAAGCATATATTTGGAAGTGTTATTCCTTTCACATTAGAACTCGCGGCGGCGGTTGAAGAAGAAATATACCAGTCCATCGGGAAAGCCCTGGCCGCAGGTGAAGAGGGTATGGTAGTTAAGAAGAAAACTGCTTTATATGAACCAGGTAAGCGTCCTCAAACTATGCTTAAAGCAAAACAAGTGGATAATATAGATGCAGTTATTATAGGATTTAAAGATCCAGAAGTTCATTATACCGGTAAAGAAATTGAAACTTGGCAATATTGGGTAAATGGTTATGACGGTTCTCATCTTCCTGTGGGTTTTCATTATGGAGAAAGCGATGCAGATCCAGTAACAAAACATTATTATTATGGCTGGAAAAATGCTATTGAAATTGGTGCATATGATTCTAATGGACAGTTAAAATCTATTGGTACTATTGCATCTGGACTTACAGATTATATGCGTGAAGATATGTCTATCCATCCAGAAAATTATCTTGATAAAGTTGTAGAAATACAATGTATGATGAAAGATAATAAAGAACAAACTCTTAGACATGGTTTTTATTTAAGAACAAGAGAAGATAAAAATCCAAAAGAGTGCAAATTACAAGATATTTTTAAATAAAATATTTTGACTTAAATAAAAATTTTTGTTATAATAAATATAAATCAATTAAGATAAAATAATTTAAGGAGATAAAAATATGAAACTCAAAGAAAATAGTAAGCTTGTATATGATTTTGTGAAGGCTCATCAGGATGAGGACATTACCGCAGAAGATATTAAGAATGCAACTGGTCTTAGTGCTAGACAGGTAAATGGTATTATCACAATGGCTTTCCAGAGACATAAAGAAGAAGTTGATGGAGAAAAGGTTGAAGTTCCGCTTATGACTAGAGTTCCAGCAGAAATGGAACTTGAAGATGGTTCTCATAAGCCGATTAAGCTGATTAAACTTACTGAAGCTGGAATGAATATTGAAATTGAAGCTGAATAAAGTAAATCATAAAAAGAAAAGGGTTGAGTAAAAACTCAACCCTATATTTAAATTATGGAATATATATTTTTAATTTTAGGAATTATATTAATTTGTATAAGTTTATTTATTTTTTCAAGAATTTCTAAAATTAAAATAGAAAAAAATAAATAGATTTAGCAAAAAAAATAGTTAATTTAGGAAATTAATAAACTTACTTAGGAAAAAAAGAAAGTAAGTAAAGATTTAAAACAATAGGCATAGAATATTAAAAAAGATATTTCTTATTAGATTAGTTATTTAAAAAGTTCAAAAGAGTTCTATACTAAAGAATTAAATACTTTAAAATCAACTTATCAAGATAAATATTAGGAATTAAATAAAATTAATCAAGAAATAAATAAAACTAGAAAAGAAGCAGATACTTTGTATGAACAATAGAAAGAAATAGTTTAGCAAAGAATAAAAGATTTTAAAGAAAATGCTTCTAAAGCTGCTAGTTATTATTTTGATAATATTTAGGAAGCTTATAAACACGCGGACGCCGCTCATGCGGAGAAAATAGCTAAACTAAAAGAAGAATAGGACAGGGCCGCCGCGGATCTTAATACATTGAAAAGAACTCGTCAAGAAGTTGCTCAAGCTATATTAAAAGAAGCTTAGGTTAAACAAAAAGCTAATAATTATCGTCTTTTACCTTCTTAGACAGACTTACAAGATATTCATTCTCTTGAACGAATAAAATAGACTTTACATAAACCTCGTATTTTATCTATGCTTATATGGCAAACTTATTTTCAACCCTTGGCTAAAAAACAATTTCCTTTTATTCTTCAAGATAAAACAAAAATAGGGATATATAGAATATCTAATTTAAAAACGGATCAATTTTATATTGGACAAAGTACTGATATATATACAAGATGGTGTTCTCATTGTAAAGCTGGCTTAGGTATAGATACCCCGGTTGGAAATAAACTTTACAAAGCTATGCAAGAATATGGTCTTTAGAACTTTACTTTTGAATTACTTTGTGAATGTCCTAAGGAATAGTTAGATGAAAAAGAAAGATATTTTATAGATCTTTATCAAGCAGATTTATTTGGATATAATAGTCAAAAAGGAAATAAAATATTATGAAATTTAAAAATACTTCAGTTATGAATTTTTAGGGAGCTTTTAGAGGTCTTCGCAACCCTCTTGAATCCTGGGAAAAATCAGATAGTTTTTTTGGTTTAGTTAATATAGAATATGATAATTATGAAATAGATACTGTAATTTCTTCTTGGGTAGCATAGGAGTTACATGCTGAACCTCTTGAAGGACCTTATGAAGATTATGAATTAGATGATAAATATCAAGAACTTTGGGATAAGTATTGGGATTGGTGGTATAATCAAGGTATTTTAGATAGAGGAGAGGACCTTATAAATGTAGTTTGTCTTGGACCTAAAGACCTTGACCTTGCTCAAAGAATGATTCGTGCAGGTAGTTCAGATAGAAAATTCCTTCGTCAGATTATGGTATCTGTTGATATAACAGGACCTCTTTACTGGTATAAGGAGTTTGATACATATAAAATTGGTACCACTGCTAATAGTACAAGCACTATGCATAAGATAAGTAGCACTCCTATTACTCCAACTTGTTTTGAGTTAGATGATTATAATAACGAAGTATTTAATCCAGAACTTTTTATAGACAATCTTGAAACATTAAGAAAGAAATATAACGAAACTAAAGATCAGAGATATTGGAAAGAACTTATTCGCTGGCTTCCAGAAGGTTGGCTTCAGACTAGAACAGTAACATTAAATTATGAAATTTTAAGAAATATCTATTCTCAAAGAAAAAATCATCGTCTCACAGAATGGCATCAATTTTGTGATTGGATTAAGACCCTTCCCTATTCAAAAGAATTAATTCTCTATGGTCTTGACTAAATAAAAAATTTATGATATAATATTTATATAAGTTAAAAAGATTAATAATTAATAAACAATTTATAAAAAGGATTAAAATTATGAAGAAAGATTTTAAAAATGCAGAAAGTATCTCAGGACGTCTTTATCAGCACAATCTTGAAAAAAAGGTTGTTCAGAATAAGGATTCTAAAAATTATGGCACTGAATTTATTTCAGGTACTGTTGATATTGCAACTGATGAAGACGGACTTAATGTTATTCCGATTCATTACACTTATGTAACAGAAGTAACTAGCAGTGGAAAGAAGAATGTTACTTTTGGAGTTCTTGAGTCTATTATCAATGGAGCAAAAACTTGGATTACAGACGGAAAAGATGCAGCTCTTAAAGTTCGTGCAAATACGGCTCTTGCTTTAAATGATTTTTATAATCAGAGTGGTGAACTTGTTTCTGCAAGACGTAATGAAGGTGGTTTTCTTAATGTAATTAATGAACTTCCGCCAGAAAATGAAAGAGCAACTTTTGCTTTTGATATGGTAATTACTTCTGCAACAAGAGTAGAAGCTGATGGAGAAAATATTCCTGAAGATTTTGTTAGACTTAAAGGTGCAATTTTTAATTTCAGAAAAGACCTTCTGCCGGTTGAATTTGTTTGCAGAGATGAAGGTGGAATGGCTTATTTTGAAAGTACTGATGCTTCTCCAAAGAATCCAATTTTCACAGAAATTCGTGGTAATGTAGTAAGTAATACAATTAAAAGAGAAATTGAAGAAGAATCTGCTTTTGGTTCAGCAAGTGTTAGAACTGTAACAAGAACTGTTAGAGAATGGCAGGTTAACTGGGCAAGACCAACAGAATATACTTTTGGCGAGGAAGATACAATTACAGCAGAAGAACTGAATACAGCAATTCAGAATCGTCAGGTTTATTTAGCTGAAGTAAAGAAACGTGCTGATGATTATAAGGCTTCTAAAGCAACTTCAGCCGCTCCTAAAACAACAAGTGTTCCAGCAGGCGGATTTGATTTTTAATTAAAATATTAAAAGATTTTATAGGGAAGGGATTTAATTCCCTTCCTTTTTTAAGGAGAGTATAATGGCAATTAATTTACTTTAGATTAAACCACATAAAGTTAGTACAGATTTAACAGGATATATTACTTATATATATGGTGCCCCTAAAACTGGAAAGACAACACTTGCAACTCAAATGCCTAATGCTATTCTTTTAGCTTTTGAAAAGGGTTATAATGCTCTTCCTGGAGTTATGGCACAGGATATTACCTCTTGGGGAGAAATGAAACAAGTTTTTAGAGAACTTAAAAAGCCTGCTGTTAAAGAAATGTATCAAAGTATTATTGTTGATACAATCGATATTGCAGCAGATATGTGTCAGAAATATATCTGTGATCAGAACGGAATTACAACTCTTGGATAGTTAGGTTTCGGTAAAGGCTGGACATTTTTTAAAAATGAATTTAGTCAAGTTTTTAGAGGATTAACTCAGCTTGGATATGCTGTTTTATTTATTGGACATGATAGAGAAATCATGGATGATGCTGGAAATAAAACAATTAGACCTGCATTAAGTAATTCTACTAGAACAGTTATCGCAGGAATGGCAGATATTATTGGGTATGCACATCAAGTTAAAGGAAAAGATAGTGATAAAACTTCTACTTTAACGATTAGATGTACTGATGATAGCATCGAATGTGGTGCTAGATTTAAGTATATTAAATCTGAATTTCCAATGAGTTACGATAATCTTATTAAAGAATTAAAAGAAGCAATAGAAAAAGAAGCTGCTGAACATAATAATGAATTTATTACAGATGAAAAAGAAACAGTAGTAGAAAAAGAAGAATATAATTTTGATACTTTAATGAAAGAGTTTCAAGGTCTTGTTCAAGCCCTTATGGATGAAAATGAAAATAATGCAGGGAAAATTACTGCTACTGTGGAGCATTATCTTGGCAAAGGTAAGAAAGCTAGTGAAATTACACCTTATCAGGCTGAATTTTTAGCTTTAATTAATGAAGATTTAAAGAATTTATAATATGGAAGAAAATAAATTTATTAATATTTCTATAGAACAATATTCTCAATCAATTATTGCTTTACAAAAATTAGATGATATTAAAAAAATAGCATAGGGGTGGAGAATGGGAATTAACTCTGGATCTACAGATGATTCTGGAGAATATATTTATCATACAATAGATGATGATGATGCTATGTTGGCTATTTGTTCAATATTAGAAATAGGAATTTAAAATTATAACTCACAACTGTGAGTTTTTAACTTTAATTAATGAGGATTTAAAAAATCTTTAATGGATAAAGATATAATTCATATTATTTTTAGTAATAAAGAAAATCATGATATAGTAGATTTATTTCATGAAGCTTATATAGAAAGAGAATTTACTGAAAATAAATTAAAAGAATTTTTTATTTTTGATTTAACAAAAGAAGAAATAAAAGAACTTGCTAAGAATTTAAACGCGGCGGCGGATTAACCGTTGCCGTGTTTGACTTTAATAATAATTTTTGATATAATATAAATATAATTTAAAAAGAAGGTATGTTTATGCCCAAAGCAATGGTAAAATGTCTTTATTGTGGGCAACAATTTGATAGACTATCAGAACCAAATATTAAAATAGGAAGAAGATACGCACATAAATCATGTTATGAATCTCAAGATGCTGAAGATTTAAAAAGGCAAAAAGATGAACATGATTTTTTTGAGTACATAAAAGAAATATATGGAGAAGACTATAATTATATTTCAATCCATAAACAAGCAGAAAATTATATAAAACAATATAATTTTACATATAGTGGTATGTTAAAATCTCTTAAATGGTTTTATGAGGTTAAAGGAAGCAATAAAGATTCCGCTAATGGAAGAATAGGTATTATTCCATATATTTATGAAGATGCTAAAAAATATTATTATAATCTTTATTTAGCACAACAAAGAAATAAGGATATTAAAGAATATCGATTAGAGGTTAAGGAGATCGTGATAGCCTCCCCGCGTATGTATATAGCACCACCAAAATTATTTGACTTAGGAGATGAAGATTAATGGATTATAGTAAATATAGTAAAGAACAATTAGAAATATTTTGTCATAATAAGGATTTAGAAATAGAAAGAAATAGAAATAAAATCCTTCTTCTTGCAGGGTGTGTTGCTTTTGGTGATAATGATGGTATGAATGGAACGTGCGTAGATTGCTCTTATGAAGATCTAGTTTTATGGGAAAGATGTAGTTCTTTCAAATTTGCTTTCAAAAAATATCTTGATAGAATAAATGCAAGAAAACTAGGTGATAAAGATGCCAAATTATACTGATGTACCAGCATGTATGCAAATTATAGGAGCAGTTTATAATAATCCCTCTCTCCTTGATAATGAAAAGTATCATTTTAATAATGAAGATTTTACAGAAGAATTTCATAAAATTCTTTTTGGTTCTATTTATAATCTTCATCAACTTGGGGCTAAAGAAATAAATGTAAATACAATAACAGATTATCTTGAAACACGTCCTTCTAAACTTGCAGTATTTAAAGTAAATAATGGAGTAGAATATTTACATAAACTTTCTGAGAATACTCAGCTTGCTGCTTTTGATTATTATTACAATAGAGTGAAAAAAATGACTCTATTTCGTATGTATCAATCTATTGGATTTGATTGCTCAAGTATTTATGACATAGATAATATTTTTGATGTAAAGAAAAAACAGGCTCAAGAAGATTGGTTAGATAATACACCTATTGAAAAAATAGCCGATTTAATTGATGGCAAAATTCAACAGATAAAGATGAAATATGTAGATAATGCAGATACAGTATTTCAACAAGCTGGTGAAGGAGTTGAAGATTTAATTGTTAAGCTGATGGAATTTCCAGAAGTCGGCTATCCTTTATATGGTAGATTAATTAACACAATAACACGCGGCGCCCGGTTAGGGAAGTTATACCTACGCTCTGCGGCGACAGGTGTTGGTAAAACACGTGCAATGATTGCAGACTGTTGTTATGTAGGATGTAATGAATTATATAATCCAGAAACTAAACAATGGGAAGAAAATGGCACAAAAGAGCCTTGTGTATATATTACGACTGAACAACAAATAGATGAAATTCAAACCATGATGTTAGCTTTTATATCTAATGTAAATGAAAAAAATATTCTTAATAATGAATATTATGGAGATGAATTAGACCGTGTAAGAAAAGCTGCACAGATTTTAAAAAGTAGTAATATATATATAAAACGATTACCTGATTTTACTTTACAAGATATTGAAAATACTATTAAATATGGTATCCGCGAATGGGAAGCAAGATATTTTTTTCATGATTATGTTCATACTAGTATGAAAATCCTTAGTGAAGTAAGCGGAAAGAGTAGAGTTGAAGGATTAAAAGAATATAATATTCTTTTTATGATAGCTGTTAGATTAAAAGACTTATGTGTTGAAAATGGAATTTTTATCGAAACAGCAACTCAGCTTAATAGTGAATATCGACATGCTCAAGTTTATGATCAGAATCTATTACGAGGTGCGAAGAGTATTGCCGATAAAATTGACTTAGGGGAGATTATGTTAGAAGTATCGTCAGAAGACCGTGACGCATTAAGTGATGTAATTAATAGAAATGGTCTTCCAATGCCAGATATAAAGATTAGTGTTTATAAAAATAGACGAGGAGAATATAAAGATATTCTTCTTTGGTGTGTAAGTAATCGAGGGTGTTGTAAGATAGATCCTGTTTTTGTGACCAATTATCAATATGAACTTATTAATATTCCAGATATAAGGATTAAAGTAAAATGAAAAATTAGTATTGGTATTTTAAAGATGGAGTTCAATCAGATAAAACTAAATAGGAATAGGTAAAAGGAAAAAATCCTTTTATTATATGGAATTACTTAGATTTATTCAAAAAATATGATATTCCTATGATATATAAAGAATGGTATTATAGATTATATAATTAGTATAAAAGAAATAGAACCTATTAGGAAATGCAAAGAATTGTTTTTGGTAAATATTTAGCATTAATGAAATTAAAAGGTTATAAAGATTTTTCTTTTAAGGATAGTGAATATTTTAATAATTATGAAAAACTATGATAAAAATAAGATTAAAAACTCATTATCTATAGAACAAGTGTTTGACCTTGTTTCAGAATTAGGTGGAGAGCCAATAATGAATAATGGCTACTTCACCTCTGAAACTATATGTCATAATCATCCTGGTGATGGTAGCCATAAACTTTATTACTATGACAATACAAAACTTTTTCGTTGCTATACAGAATGTAATGATACTTTTGATATTTTTCAACTTGTATGCAAAGTAAAAAATATTGCTCAAGAGTATAAAATAAGATATGATGAAGAAGGAAAAGAAGTTTTTCGAGAATGGGGGCTATATGATGCAGTACAGTTCGTTGCTGTATTTTATGGTATCGAAGCAGAAAATGAAAAATTTTTTGAAAAACGTATAGAACTTCAGGATTGGGAATTTTTAAATAAATATGAAGCAAATAATCTTGAAAAACAAAGACAAATTATTAATTTACATATTTATGATGAAAAAATATTAGAGTATCTCCCGCGGCCGCGGTTAAAAGATTGGGAAGACGAGGGTATAAGTGACGAAGTGGCGGCCGCCGCGAATATTTGTTATGACCCTCATGCAAACGGAATTATTATTCCTCATTATAATATAAACGATCAATTAATAGGAATTAGAATAAGAACATTGGTTAAGGAGCAAGAGCAATATGGTAAATATCGACCTGCTATACTCAATGGTAAAATGTATAATCATCCTCTTGGGTTTAATTTATATAATATTAATAATAGTAAAAAACATATCGCAACTTTCAAAAAATGCTTTATATTTGAAAGTGAAAAGTCTTGTCTTAAATACGCTTCTTATTTTGGTCTTAATAATGATATTTCTGTGGCTATATGTGGAAACGCATTAAATAATTATCAAGTTGAATTACTTTTATCATTAGGAGTTAAAGAAATAGTTATTGCTCTTGATAAACAATATAAACAAATTAGAGATGAAGAGTGGAAAAGATGGACTACAAAGTATTATCAAATTCATAATAAATATGGAAAAGAAGTGCAGATAAGTTATATGTTTGATTTTGATAAGTATCTTGACTATAAGGATAGTCCTATTGATAAAGGAAAAGAAGTTTTTCTTAGATTATATCAAAACAGAGTAATTGTATCAAAATAAATTAATTTATTTTGATACTTTTTTTATTTTCTATAGAAAATTTAATTTTATTCAAAGGAGAATAATTTTATGATATAGAAAATAAAGAATTTAAAAGGATATATTGATTGTCCTAAATGTTTTTCTTTATTACAATGGGATGATATAAAAGATATAAAAGTTTTTAATGGTAATAAATATATAGTTTGTCCAGTATGTGGACAGAGTTTAATGCTCGATCCTAAAAAAGATTATTGGATAGGGGAAGAAAATAATAAATAGAATAATTCTTTTAATTTTATAAAAGTCGTAACGAAATTACCTGAAACTGGCGATCCTAATTATATTTATGCAATTAAATATCATTTATATACTGCTTATATAAAAGATGAATAGGCTCAAATAAATATTAATGGAGATCAAGATTTAGTTATAGTAGAAAAAGAAATACCAAATATTCTTTTATAGACTTTTTTTATAGGACTTTTACCAGACTATAAGCTTTATTTTAATTTAGGAACATTACAAATAGATACAAATTATATGTTAGACAAAGAGTCAATTCATTATGTATCTACTCCACCGGCAGTAATAGAAGATAAACATGCTTATCTTATTGATAAAGGATAGTTTTATAAAACATATACTTATTCTTCCTCTATGGGATGGATTAATACAAATAAAAAAGAAATGACTTTTTATTTTGAATATCCAGGAACAGCAAGCGAAGCTGGAATAACAGGTTATCTTTATTCTGATAAAGAACATACTACAAAAATTACTAGCGGTGATTTAGAACTTTATCGTGCAAATTAGATAAAATAGTATTCTATTACTTATATTGGAAATAATGAAGAAGAAGAAATAATTTTTTATCCTATGGATATTAATTATTCAGAAGAATATAATATTTATTATTATTCTAGAGTAAGCACTTATAATAAAAATACAAAAGAAACAATAAGTTTAGAAATTGCAGAGAATATAATTCATTAAAAAGGAGAATAATATGGCAGTTTTAATTGGACATGCTAGATCAGATGAATACAGCCGCGCTTCAGGCGGAGCAGCAGGAGACCAAAAACAATCTGCTATTCCTGATTATAAAGGATAGGTAAGTATAAGTGCTTGGTATCTTCATAATTTAGGCTGGGTTCTTATTCGTGCAAAAAATGCCACGGCTCGTTAGAAAATAGCAAAAAATGCAGAATATGCATGTAATAATAAAAATATAGGATACGATCAATCACAAAATAGAACATTATATGACGTAGTAAAAAATTTAAACTATGATTGTTCAAAAGTAACAACTAAATGTGAAACTGATTGTGCTCAATTAGTCCGTGTCTGTGTATTATATGCAGGTATAAAATGCGGAGACTTTTGGACAGTAACTGAAAAAGATGTTCTTAATGCAACAGGGCAGTTTGATATTTATACTTCTGATAAATATTGCAAATCAAGTGATTATCTTCTTAGAGGAGATATTTTAGTTACAAGAAGTAAAGGACATACTGTAGTTGTTCTTTCAAATGGAGCAAAAGTAAATAATAATAATGATAATAATACTTTTAAGACAAAAGTTAAAGATTTTCAGAGTTTCTTAAATAAAAATTATCTTCAAATTTTAACAACAGCAAAAGTAAATCAACTTACTGTAGATGGCGAATATGGTCCTAAAACACGCGCGGCCGCCGTTGCAGTCTGGAAATACATGGCAAATAAATACTATGGATCTAATTTAACTATTGGAAATAGCAATTTCTTTGAATCTTGTAAAGCGGTAGCTGTTAAAATGACAGATGAAGAAGTTAGTAAACATTTTACTTTAGAAGAAATTTTAAATGGAGTTTTAGCTGGGAAAGGATATAATAATATAAAAGTTTACCAAGTAGCTAAAAAAATAAATGGAAATGGCAGTTTAAATGCAGATACTTGGTATAGTTTATTTAACTAAGGAGAAAAATAATACATATGATAAAAAAGATAGCAAATTTAAAAGGAAGAATAGATTGTCCTAAATGCTTTTCTTTGTTAGAATGGGATAATGCTAAAGATATAAAAGTTTCAAATGGAAACAAATATATTATTTGTCCAGAATGTGGACAGAGTTTAATATTGAAAAAAGGAAAAGATTACTGGGAAGAGGATAGCTCTAATGGAAGTGTAGATGGAATAACGGTTTATGATACAATTCCAGAAAATCTTCAAGAAGGTGACGTCTTCACGTTAAATACAATGCTTGCTATTGTAGGCAGTTCGGAAGAGGATACGGAGATATGGGGTACTAATTATTATAAATATTATGCGATTGACGCTGAAACATTGCCGATCTTTCCAGTATATAATGTGGCTATCATAATCAACAATGTAGCATACAATTACTTTGACGGCGAATGGCACGAAACACCTGTTGTTGGACGCGCAAATGAGTTTCCATCTGAGGAAGATGATGCATATGAACTGCTTCAATACGTAGACCAAGAAAATTACATCAAAGCAGGGGTTATAATAAAAGAAACTCCTAATTATGCGCGCTCTTATGTATATTATAACGGCAAGGTAGATACGAACGAGAATTACATTTCAGAGATGCTTTTCCCTGAATATGCAGATTCTTACTAATTTTACTTTGTATTAATCGCACATGATTTATTTTTCATAAAACATCATGAAAAATTACATCACCCGAAGTGAGTACCAAGTACAATAAATAATAGATAAGGAATAAAATATTATGAAATAGATAATTGCTTTACAAGAATATACTGATAAATATGTATCATTATATTAGGGAGAAATTAGAAATATTGAAACTGAATTAGCTAATAGATTAATTGAATAGGGAATTGTTGCTGAACATGATAATGACAATAATACTAATAAAGATAAAGAAGAAGAAGGAACACCTTTTAATGGATTAATAAAATTTATAATAAAGAAATCTGAAATAAGTGATGAAAGAGCAGAATCTTTCTTATATGTAGGAGATATATTACTTTATACTACTATTTCTTTTTTTACAGATACAGACACTTAGGCACCTAGTGCTATATGTTCTTTAGGTGAAATAACTTTTAATCCATAGAGTAAAGATGGTCAATATTGTAGTTAGCATTTGGACGAATTTTCTGCAATTACTGATTTTATCAAAGATACTTTTATTGACAAATATTCAGGCACAAAAAATGGAGAAGTATTAGAAAATATCTTTTCTTACTTATAGCAAGATCCTAATATACCTGCTGAATATACATATTCATTTTATTTATAAAATATAAACAAAAAGGAGAACATAAATGAAATAGATAATTGCATTACAAGAATATACTGATAAATATGTATCACTATATGAAGGAGAAATAAGAAATATTGAAAATGATTTAGCTAATAGATTAATTAGATAGGGTATTGTTGCAGAACATGATGAAACTGGTCCAGGAGGAGAAAGTGGATATAGTAGAACTGTTGAATTAACGACTCCGTTTGAAGGTAATGTTCATTTTAATTCAGTTGATGATACTGATTATACAAAGACCTAGATTGAATAGTTAGCAATTTCAGCAGATGAAATTAATGTGACTTTTGATGGTATAGAATATGAAGTAACAAAAACTACTATTGATGGTATTAGTATATATGGTAATCTTGGACCTAATAGTGATGAACCATCTTTTCTTGAATATCCTTTTTGTATTATATCATACCCTGAAGGTGAAGGAACAGTAATCACATCTAATTCTACAGCAGAAAATCATAATATAAAAATAGAAGCAAAAACTGAAACACTAGAAACTACAGAAGATTTTAGAAAAGCTGTTGAATCTATTATTATTAATAATAATTTAAAAATTATTCAAGGAACAACTAGCTAGGATCGTGAAAATGGTATTATTTATTTAAATATCCCTGCTAAAGAATTATATACTTATTTTATAAATGGTAATCGTATATTTTTTCAATTAAAAATTGATTCCACTATAACATATTTTTATATAATAGGAGCTGATTTAATTAATAATTCTAAATTTACTTTTACAGTTAGTGCAGATCTTAACAATAATAATACTTTATCTTATTTTACAGCTATTTCAGAATCTGCTTTTCCAAGATTAACCCTAGACGATGCTGATTAAATTAAATCTTATTTAATTTAATTATTTTTAAAAATAAAAATATTTTAAAAAGGAGAAAAAATATGATTACAAAAATTGCAAGTTTAAAGGGACAAATTGATTGTCCTAATTGCTTTTCATTACTTCAATGGGATTCTGTTAACGATATAAAAACCAGTAATGGAAATAGATATATCGTATGCCCAGAATGTGGACAAAGTATTCTTTTAGATCCTAAAAAAGATTACTGGATTACCGTAGAAGAAAATGGAAATGGACCAAGCTAATTTAAAATTATTTTAAATACTTTAATAAAATGCTATAAATTATTAATTTATAGCATTTTTTTTTGACTTTTTTTATTTTTTATGATATACTAATAATAGAAAAATTTTAAAGGAATAAAAATAAAAATATGAAATTTAAATTAATTAATCCAATTAATCAATAGTATTCAACAGTATAGCAAATATTAACTAATAGAGGAATTACAAGAGAACAAATAAAACACTATCTTCATACAACAGACAAAGATATTAATAATCCTGAATAGTTTGGAGAAAAAATACTTAAAAACGCGGCGGCGCTTGTTATTCAAACGGTACAGTCTAATAAAAAAATGGTGGTTATTGTAGACTGTGACTGTGACGGTTATACCGCAGCCGCAATTTTTATTAACTATTTACATGATTTTTTCCCGGCCTACGTTGAAAATAATTTAATTTATTATGTTCACGATTCAAAGCAACATGGTCTTTCTGATTGTATAGATTGGGTTATTAATACCGAAAATTTAGGATTGGTTGTATGTCCAGATTCTTCTAGTAATGATTATCATGAACATAAATGTTTAAAAGAACGTAAAATTAACGTTTTAGTTCTAGATCACCATGACGCAGAAAAGATTAGTTAGGATGCAGTAGTTATTAATAATCAGCTTTCAACTTATCCAAACAAAGACCTCTCTGGCGCAGGCGTTACATGGCAATTTTGTAGATACCTTGATAAATTATTAAAAGTTAATAATGCAGAACAATATAGAGATCTAGTTGCCCTTGGTAATGACGCAGATATGATGAGTTTACGTTCTATAGAGACTAAACACTTAATTAGTACCGGTTTAGCCTCTCCGCGTAATCCTTTTATAGCAACTATGGCATAGAAAAATTCTTTTTCCCTTAAAGGAAAACTTACTCCAATTGGAGTTGCTTTCTATATTGCTCCTTTTGTTAATGCTATGACTCGTTCTGGGACTATTGAAGAAAAGCTTCTTCTTTTTGAATCAATGCTTAAATACAAAGCATTTTAGGAACTTCCTTCTACTAAAAGAGGCCATACTCTTGGAGAAATATAGACCCTTGTTGAACAAGCGGTCCGCGTCGCAACAAATGTAAAAAATCGCCAAACTAAAGTTCAAGATGAACTTATGTAGAAAGTATAGGCTAAAATTGAAAAATATAATCTTCTTTCTCATAAAGTTCTTCTTTTCCTTATGGATCCTGGTCAAATTGATCGTAATGTAGCTGGTCTTGTAGCAAATAAAATAATGGCTAAATATCAACGTCCAGTTTGTATTTTAACAAAAACTGAAACTAAAATACAAGGATCTAAAAAAGATCTTCCTTGGGACTAGTATGAAGAAGAAACTATTATTTCTTATGCGGGTTCAGCGCGAGGATGTGATAAAGTTGGATTATTAGATTTTAAACAAGTTTGTCTAGATACTGGAGTATGTAATTATGCTTAGGGTCACCCTAATGCTTTTGGACTTTCAATTAATGAACAATTTATACAAACTTTTATTCAAAAAACAGATTAGATTTTATCTAATATGAAAGATGAAGCTGTATATTACGTTGATTATATTTACAATGCAGATACTATAAATGAACAAAATATTCTTGATATTGCAAACCTTGATGATCTCTGGGGAAAAGATATGGATTAGCCTTTTATAGCAGTCCGTAATTTAAAAATAACACCAGATATGGTAACAATCTATGATAAACGAGGATATACTATTAAAATAAAAACTCCAAGTGGAGTAGATATAATTAAATTCCGAGCATCTGAATAGGACTGTTAGAAACTTCAAACAAATAACACTGGTTTTATTGAACTTAATATAGTTGGTAGATGCAGTCAAAATGAATGGCTAGGTAACATATCTGCACAGATTTTTATGGAAGACTATGAAATAATTGACTCAAATAAATATTACTTTTAAGGAGAAACAATGACAGTTCATCAATGTGATTTTTGTAAAAAAATAATTAAAGATAATGATTATACTGTTTATATAGTACCTATTAATGAATATGTATATGCGGAAAGCGAAGGAATAAAACTTGCTAAAATTAAAAAAGGAGTAACTACTCAAAAAATAGATTTATGCGATAAGTGTTCACAAACATTAGCTAATTTTTGTGATTCTTATTTATATTTAAATGATTAAATGTTACTTTTAATTGCTCGGCACGCTGGCGGCCGAGCCTTCCTTTCATTTTTAGTCTTGGTATTTTTCATTTCAAAAAAGGAGGTAAGTATGAATAATATACAAGATTTAGATATTTTATAGATTCTTGCACTTTATATACAACTTAAAAATATAGAATGGGATTAGAATCAAAATAATTATATTCATTCTGTTATCGAGACCATCAATACTTAGATTGCAAAGCTACATTAGGAAAATGACTACATTATGAAACAAAATGCCGAAATATTGCATAAACTTGACAACCTATAATTTTTATGATATAATTAATATACGAAAAACAAAAAAGGAAAGAAATAATATGAGTATAAAATTAGATAATATAGAAATTATTAATATTAATGGAGAAGAATATCAAATTCAAAATAAAAAACATTTAAATGGATATTTGTATGATTCTTTATGTTATCGCTACATTAGAGCTAGAGAACAAATGGCAGAATATGAATATTTAAGAGATTGTCAAAGCAGAAAAAACGATACTACAGATTGGAAAGTATATCGTCAAAGAGCAAATGGAGATATTATGAGATTTTGTCAAATTCTAGATGAAGCTATTGGAGAACATGATTAATGTCAATAGTACTAACTAAAAAACAAGAAGAAGGTTTAAGAATTTCAATTCAGCGGTTTTTAGATGGAGAAAAATATACTGTAATTAGTGGCTATGCGGGTACTGGTAAAAGTACCCTTGTTAAATTTATAACTCAATCACTTCCAGGAATAGATCCTGACGAGGATGTTGTATATGCAACATTTACAGGCAAGGCAGCTCAAGTTTTAATGTCAAAAGGTAATAAAAATGCAATGACATTACATAGACTTTTATATGAGTCTATTCCAAAGCCAGACGGTACTTTTTTACGCCGGCCGCGTTTAAGTATTGATTTTCCTGTTGTTGTAGTAGATGAAGTCTCAATGGCACCTATTGAAATGATGAGACTTCTTTTTATGCATCCTGATATTTATGTTATATGTTTAGGTGATCCTTTTCAGCTTCCACCTATAAATAAAGACTCAGATAATCATCTTCTTGATAATCCTCATGTTTTTCTTGACGAAGTAATGCGTCAAGCTAAAGAATCAGAAATTATTTGTATGACAATGGATATTCGAGATGGAGTCAAATTAGATGATTTTGATGGAAAAGATGTAAAAATTTATGACCAGTCTGCATTAAATACAGGTATGCTACTTTGGGCAGATCAAATTATTTGTGCAACTAACAAAACAAGAACTCAAATTAATAATAATATTCGAGACCTCTTAGGACGAGGAGATGTGCCTGAAGATGGAGATAAAGTTATTTGTTTAAGAAACTATTGGGACTATTGGGCAGATAATGGAGATTATTTAGTAAATGGTACTATTGGTTATATAGATAATGTATATGCAAGTTTTAATGTAATTCCTTATTATTATGGAGGAGGAACAATTAATATAACCAGAGCAGATTTTATATCTGATACAAATGCTAATTATGGTAATCTTCAAATGGATACCAAAGAAATTCTTACAGGTGAAAGATGTCTTGATAATAAAACTATTTATCGTTTAACAAAAAGTAGAAGATATGCTCATCTTGTACCAATGGAATTTACTTATGGATATTGTATTACATGTCATAAAGCACAGGGTTCTCAATGGGGAAAAGTTCTTGTTATTGAAGAGAATTTTCCATTTGATAATTTAGAACATGCTAAATGGCTTTATACGGCAGCGACTAGGGCGGAAGAAAAATTAGTTATTGTGAGGTAAAATAAATGGCAGATATGATGACTTTTCCACCAACTTTTGAAGAATTTATTAAACAATATGAATTTAAAGATGAAGATGAAGTATATACTAATGGTGCTGAATTAATCCCCTCTTTTAGAGTAATGCAAGCATGGGAACACTATATAGAGCCTTTAAAAAAAATTCAAACAGAAATTACCAATATGGTAAATATTATAAATATGACTGAAGACAGTATTTCTGATCTTAGCACTTATATTGACACACTTCAAAATAATATTTATAATATGGAGGATGAAATAGATGAAATATATTCAGACTAAATTTTGTAAAGGAACTTTTATTCTTGAAAAACGTATTAATTTAGATAATTTTTTAACTCAACATGAGCAAGAAAGGTTTTATTATTTAAAAAATACTAATGAAAATAAAATGTCTGATGAAGATTTTGATTGGTATGAAAATGTTTTAAATAGAATTAAAGAAGAATCTGATTTTATTGAATCAGAAGTAGTTTCTTATGAAGTTGATGATTGGGAAGAATATGATAATGAAAATCGAATTATTTCATAAAAGGAAGAATAAATGAAATATAAATGGAGATTAATTTATAAACCACCAATAGAACAAATAGATTATAATAATATTGATTCTTTACCAAAGGTATTTTATCTTTCTGTATATGATTGCCCTGAAAAATTAGATTTAGGAATAAAAATTAAGCAGCTTAAAAAACTTTATAATATGAAAGATGAATATATTGAACTTGAAGATTTAGAAAATTTATGATATAATATTAGTATACTGAAAAAGAAAGAGGTATATTAATGACGAGATTCTCAGTACATAATCATACGGAGATGTCAAACTTCCGTTTATTGGATTGCATTATAAAATTACCAGACCTTATTAAAAGAGGAAAAGAGATTGGGTTAGCTGGATTGGCAATTACTGACCATGAAACAATAGCCCAATCTATTCGTGTGTGTAAATTACAAAAAGAAAATCCAGATTTTAAAATTGCAATAGGTAATGAAATTTATCTTACTGATACAAGAGATAAGGGACAGAAATATTATCATTATATTTTAATTGCAAAAGACAAAGAAGGACATAAACAACTGCGGCGGTTGTCCTCAAGGGCATGGCTTTGTTCATATTGGGATAGAGGTATGGAAAGAGTCCCAACGTTAAAAGAAGAACTTGAAGCAGTCGTTAGAAAAAATCCTGGTCATCTTATAGCTACATCAGCTTGTATCGGCAGTGAGTTAGGAAGTTCAATTCTTGAATTAACCTCTGCAAGAACAACCGGTAACGTGAAAGCCGAGTCCGCGGCTTATCAGCGCATCATAGATTATATTAATTTTAATAAAACCCTCTTTGGGTCTGATTTCTATCTGGAAATAGCGCCGGCCGCGAGTAAAGAGCAGATTATAGTAAATAAGATGATTTCTAAACTATCATCTCTTTATTCTATTCCTATTGTTATTGGCGATGATAGTCATTATCTTAAAAAAGAAGATAGATACATTCACAAAGCGTATCTTAACTCAAAAGGTGGAGAACGTGAAACAGATTTATTTTATGAGTATTCTTATCTTCAAGATGAGAATGATATAAGAAAAAATCTTGAGCCAAGTGAAATTGATATTGACTCTTGCTTTAATAATAGTATGGAAATATTTGATAAAATTGAAGTATATAATTTACTTCATAGTCAAACAATTCCAAGTGTACCTGTTAAAGATTATTCAAAAGGACAAATTCAAGGTAGATTAGAAACTTCAAAAACACCAGGAATTGCTTATACTTTTACTATTCCTGATGAAGAATATTATCCAGAAATATATCGAATGTATTATTCAGAAGATAAATATGAAAGATATTGGATAAACGAATGTTGTAAAGAATTAGTTAATAAAAATCTTGACAAAAAAGAATATTGGAATGAACTTGAAGAAGAAGCAAGAGTAAAAAGAGTTATAGGTGAAAAACTTGGAACAAATATGTTCAAGTATCCTATTACTCTTAAATATTACATTGACATGATGTGGGATTGTGGTTCTCTCGTAGGCGCAGGTCGTGGATCATCTTGTGCAGCCCTTAATCATTATCTCTTAGGTATTACTCAGCTTGATCCTATTAAATGGAATCTTCCATTCTTTCGATATATGAACGATGAACGAGTAGAACTTGGTGATATTGATATAGATATATGCCCTTCAAAAAAAGGAACAATAGTAAAAGAGATTAAGAAAGAGCGCGGCAGCCGGTTCAACCCGGATATAGACCAGCTTTCCAGAGATAATCTGGGTTGTACTTTGATAGCTACATATGGAACGGAAGGAACTAAGTCAGCAATTCTTACGGCTTGTCGTGGTTATCGTCATTTAGAATATCCAAATGGCATTGATAATGATGAAGCGCAGTATATTGCAAGTCTTGTTCCAAGTGAACGTGGATTCTTATGGTCTATTGATGAAGTTGTAAATGGCAATCCTGAAAAAGGAAGAAAACCTGTAGATTTATTTATTAAAGAAGTAAATGAATATCCAGGACTTCTTGATATTATAAAAGGTATTGAGGGTCTTATAAATAAACGATCTTCTCATGCAAGTGGTGTTATTTTGTTTGATGAAGATCCATATGAATTTGGTTGTTTTATGAGAACTCCAAAGGGAGAGGTTATTACTCAATATGATCTTCATGACTGTGAAGCTGCGGGTTTAACAAAGTATGACTTTCTTGTTACTGAAGTGCAGGATAAATTAGCACAAGCAATAAAATTCCTTCAAGAAGATGGTTGTATTGAAAAAGATATGAGTCTTCGTGAAGTTTATAATAAATATTTTCATCCTAATGTACTTCCATTAGATCGACAAGATGTATGGGATGCAATTAGAGATGGTAAAGTTATTAACGTGTTTCAGTTTGATAGTGAAGTAGGTAGTCAGGCTGCAAAGAAAATTAAGCCACAAACTATTTTAGAGTTAAGTGATGCTAACGGTTTGATGAGACTTATGACTTCAGAGCAAGGTGCTGAAACGCCAATGGAAAAATATATCAGATTTAAAAGTAATATTAAACTCTGGTATAATGAGATGGATAGATATGGACTTACAAAAGAGGAACAGAAAACTCTTGAACCATATTTCTTATCATCTTATGGAGTCCCACCATCACAGGAACAGTTAATGACAATGTTGATGGATAAAAATATATGCGACTTTTCTCTTAAAGAAGCGAATGCAGCTCGTAAGATAGTCGGTAAGAAGCAGATGAATAAAATCCCAGAATTACATCAAAATATTCTTGATAAAGCAAAAAGTAATGCTTTAGGACAGTATGTATGGGATTGTGGTGTTGGTCCTCAGATGGGGTACTCTTTTTCAACGATTCATGCATTAGCATATAGTTTTATCGGTTATCAAACTGCTTATATTGCGACAAATTGGAATCCAATATATTGGGATACAGCTTGTTTAGTTGTTAATAGCGGTAGTTTAGAGGATAATGATAATGAATACGATGACGATGAACTTTATGAAAATGAACAGCCAAGCAAGAAAAAAGAAACTGGCACAGATTATGGAAAGATGGCCAAGGGGCTCGGCGAAATCATTGCAGCTAACATCAAAGTTAGTTTAGTTGATATTAATAGATCAGATTATGGATTCAAACCAGACGTAGAAAATAACCAAATCTTATTTGGAATGAAAGCATTGGGTTATGTTGGTCAAGATGTCGTTAATAAAATTAAAGAAGGTAGACCGTATAATAGTTTAAAAGATTTTATGGATAGGTGTTATTTAAATAAAACAGCTATGATAAATCTTATTAAAGGTGGTGCATTTGATGAATTAGAGTCCGCTTGGGCAAAACAATTAAATGTATCTCCAAGAATTTTAGCGATGGTTTATTATCTTAGTGTTGTATCTGAACCGAAGAAAAAATTAACTTTACAAAATTTTAACGGTTTAATTGAACGAGGTCTTATTCCTGAAGAATTAGATTTTCAACGTAGACTTTTTAACTTTAATAAGTATTTAAAAGCACATAAAGAAGCAACATATTACGTGATAGTTGATAAGCCGGCCGCGGATTTCTACCAAAAATATTTCTCTCTTGATAACATAGAAAAAATAGAAAATGGAAAAGCATATTTACCTCAAAAAACCTGGGATAATATTTATAAAATAAATATGGATGAAGCAAGAGATTATCTTAAAATTCATCAAGAAAAAGTATTAAAAGAATATAATACTCTTCTTTTCAAAGAACAATGGGATAAATATGCAAAAGGAAATATTTCATCTTGGGAAATGGAAGCTTTATGTTTTTATTATCATGACCATGAATTAAAATATATAGATAATCAAAAGTATGGAATTAAAAACTTTTTTGATCTTCCAATAACTCCTGAAGTAGAATATTTTTTCAAAAGGAATGGAAAACAGATTCCTATTTATAAACTTTGTAGAATCGCTGGAACCGCTATAGGGAAGAATGATACTAGACATAGTGTAACATTACTTACAGTTAATGGTGTAGTAAATGTTAAATTTTCTCGTGATTATTATGCCATGTTTAATCGTCAATTAAGTGAAAAAAATGAACAAGGAGTTAAAAAAGTAAAAGAAAAAGGTTGGTTTACTCGTGGAACAAAACTTCTTGTTACAGGTTATCGTCAAGATGATACTTTTATTTCAAAAAAATATCAAAAAACCGGTGGTCATCAATTATATATGATTACTGAAGTTGAAGGAAGAAATATAAATATAACTTCAGAAAGATATGGTATTAACGATGAATAGCAATAAATATAAATTAATAGTTCTTTTTGGAAAAGCTGGAGCAGGTAAAGATTACCTACTTCAGCAGATATATAAAAGACATAAGGATATATTAAACTTAGTTGTGTCCGATACAACCCGACCGCCGCGTTTTGGAGAAGAGAATGGAAAAGATTATTATTTTTTAACTGAAGAAGAATTTAAATCTAAAGAGCATCTTGAACAATCATATTTTAATAATTGGTATTATGGAACTCCATTATCTTCTTTTAATAAGACTAAAATTAATATATGCGTTATGAATCCAGAAGGGATTAAACAAATTTATTTAAAAGAAGACTTAGATATTAAATTATTCTATGTAAGTGCTCCAGATATAACTCGTTTTTTTAGACAAATTGAAAGAGAACAATATCCAAACTTTTCTGAAATTTGCAGAAGATATTTAGCAGATGAAGAAGATTATAAAAATCTTTTTCATTATCCATTTACTGAATTAAGAAATTCTTTTAGTTTTGATGTAGAACAATGTATCACAACAGTTGAAGAAACAATTAACCAATTTAAATCTGATTTGGACAGAATGGATTAATTTTACTCTTTTGGTTTTAATATAATATATCAATCACAAAAAGGAGAATAATATAATGAAAATTATTTTATATACTACACATTGTCCAATGTGTACAGTACTGGAAGAAAAACTTCAAGATGCAAACTTTGAATATGATACAGTAGAAGATCCTTAGGAGATTATTAAACTTGGTTATCGTTCTGCTCCAATTCTTTCTGTTGATGAAAATACAATGACTTTTAAAGAAGCTTGTAATTGGATTGAATATATGGAAGATTTAGAAATGGAGAAGGATAATGCAAATTAATATAAAACTTTCAAAAAACTTTACAACTCAGTGGAATAAACTTCAAGCATAGTTTGGAGAAGAAATAGCTAGAATTAATGGTTTTGATGACCCTCAGTTATCGTATACTAATTTTATTGATAATTTTATAGATGAAAAAGTGGTAGCAGATGCTTCTATAGATGGCAATAGTAATGTAAGTCATAAAGATATTGTTACTCTTGAAAAAGAAATGCCCAAACCTCATGAAAAGCTTTTAGCCTTTAATAAAATTTATTATGAAATTCAAAAGAAATATGGTTTTAAAGCAGCTAATGAATGGCTAAGAGCGGAGTGGATTGGACAATTATATATGCACGATGCTAATACAGCAACTTTTAAATCATATTGTTTTGCTTATGATTTAAAAGATTTAGCTGAAAAGGGACTTTATTTTATTGAAGGGCGTAATGCAAAACCTGCACAACACTATATAACTTTTATCGATTTTATTAAAGAATTTATTTCATTTGCTGCAAACAGAACATCTGGTGCAGTAGGTTTACCTAATCTCATTCCTTATATGTGGTATTTTTGGAAGAAAGATATGGATGAAGAATATTTAGGTATGCATAAAGCTTGGGGCGAATATTATGCTAAACAAGGTTTTCAAAGATTTATTTATGCAGTAAATCAACCCTATGTTCGTGATGGCAGTCAATCTGCTTTTACCAATACATCAGTTTTTGATAGACCTTATTATGAAGCTTTGTTTGGTGGTAGTAAATTTCCAGATGGAAGTTACATGATTGATGCCGAAGAAGAAATTATTGAATTCCAGAAATGGTATATGGAAACCATGTCTGATATTAGATCAGAAAATATGTTTACCTTCCCAGTAAGCACAATTTCTCTTCTTAGACAGAATGGAGAATTTGTAGATAAAGATTTTGCTGAATGGGCAGTTAGACATAATATGAAATGGTCTGATTCAAATCTTTTTGTAGATGATAGTGTAAATAGTTTAAGTAATTGTTGTAGGTTAAAAAGTGATATACGTGACTTAGGATATTTTAATTCAATAGGTGGAACAGCACTTAAAGTAGGCAGTGTCAAAGTTTCTACAATTAACTTAGCAAGATTAGCTTTAGATACGAATACAGAAGATGAATATTTAGCCGAACTCGAGCGTCGCGTGGAAACCAATTTACAGGCTTTGGATGCAGTTCGACATATTATCAAAAGGAACGTGGATAAGGGACTGTTGCCTAACTTTACAAATGGACTCATAGACTTTGAACACCTTTATAACACAATTGGTTTCATAGGAATCTATGAAACAATGAAATCTTTCGGTTATGTAAAGAAAGATGAATTTGGTAATACATATTATACAGATAAAGCAGCAGCCTTTGGTAAAAAGATTTTTGATACCATGAGAAAGACCGCAGACGTATTTATTGAAAAGTATGATCTTGATTATAAGATTAATACGGAACAGATTCCTGGTGAATCGGCTGCCGCGAAATTAATGAAAAAAGATAAATTTTTCTATCCTGATGCAGATATTTATGATTTACCTCTTTATGGTAATCAGTTTATGCCTCTTGGTATTCAGAGTACACTCCAAGAGAGAGTAAGAGTTCAAGCATTATTTGATAGTTATTGTAATGGTGGTAGTATTCTTCATGCAAATATAGATGCTCCTTTTGATAGTTTTGATAAAGCTTGGAAGATGGTAAATTATATTGCAGAACAAGGCGTAACATATTTTGCTTTTAATACTAAGATTCAGGCTTGTGAAGAGAACCACGCTTTTTATGGAAGAACTTGTCCTATTTGTGGTAAACCAGTAGAGACTGAATATACAAGAATAGTTGGTTTTTATACTCCCGTAAGAACATGGTCAAAAGAAAGAACCAAAGAATATAAAATGAGAAGATGGTAGGGTATTAATAAGACTGCTGAAAATATATGATTAATAATATTATTGAAGTAAAAGGTATTATCTGGGAAGATACAGTAAATTATAAAAAAATAGGAACTACGCTTATGTTTCCTAAATGTAGTTTTAAATGTGATAAAGAGAATGGAATTCAATTATGTCAAAACTATGGACTCGCGGCGGCCCCTTCTCAAACGGTACATATTGATAGTTTTATGAGAAACTATATGAACAACCCGATAACGGAAGCAATAATTTTACAAGGACTTGAACCCTTTGATAGCCTTATTGATCTCTATACCGTTGCCGCAGCTCTTTCTGATTTTAATTGTACTGATGATTTAGTAATTTATTCAGGCTATAATAGAGAAGAAATTGGTTCTTATTTAAAACCATTATATTCAGTTCCAGGGCATGTTATTATAAAATGGGGAAGATACATTCCAAATCAAACTCCCCATTATGACCCGGTTCTCGGAGTAAACCTTGCTTCAGATAATCAACATGGAGAACTTATTAAATGATTAAAGTAACTGATGATAAAGCTTATGCAGAAAAAATAAGACAAAAACTTAAAGAAAATAACAATTACTGTCCATGTAAACTTCTTAAGACTCCAGATACAAAATGTATGTGTAAAGAATTTAGAGAACAAGAAGAAGGTTTTTGTCATTGTGGATTATATTATAAAACTAAGGAGAACTAAATGAGTAAGACAATTAACTTTACTCCTAATTATAAAAAGAAATCTATTCCAGCTGGAACATTATATGATCTTAATAAACAAATTATGAAAGATAGAAAACCTTTAACTGAATTAGAAATAGCTGCTATTCAGCCAAAAATCTCTGAATGGTTTAATATGATAATTGATACATATGCTATGTTACTTTGTCATGAACGAAGAGATTATACTATCTTTCATCTTTATGAGACCCAGAACCAAGATCCACCAGCGGTCGCCGCGAAAGAATTGATTGGTTGTCTTACTGATCGAGGAAAAATTCTTTCTATTGATGAAACTTCAGATCATGCTTGGGAAATTTGGTTAAATATTAACGGTTCTCCAGCTTGTTATTATCTTTTCCGTTACGATAATGCAGTAATAGAATGCTAAAGGAGGAATTATGAAATAGATAGTTGTTAAATTTGAACCTTTTGATTTTAGACAGACAGTATTTATAAAAGATGATACAACAGGAAAAATTGAACAAGAACTTGTTCCACAAAAAGAATTAGTTAGTTATCTTTCTTTAAAAGAGGATGTTTATAAAATACATTTCTTTGGAAATGAAAATTTTGCTAATAAAATAAAAACTGAATGTATGACTAAATATAATTTTAATGAATCTGTTTTTTGTATTAATTGCTAAGAGGTATATATGTCGAAATATTTAATTAAAACAACTGAAACATATAGATGCGATTCAGAAGAAGAAGCTAAGGCTCTTATTGAAGAAGCTAAGAAAAATCATATTTATACTGTAACTAAAAATAGTTCTGAAATTAAAACTCTTAAACAAAAAGGTGAAATTGTAGATGAATGGCGAAGAGTAACTATCACAAAAGAGTTTACATCTGAAAAAGAACCTGGTTTTAGTGTTGATATTCATTATGGAGACGATGATGAATAATATGAATACAGAATTAAATATTAATTTTATTCCATAGAATTTTAATTTTGTTCCTCATAGAGGTTCAGATAAAGCGGCTGGATATGATTTAAAAGCTTTTATAGAAGAAGAAGAGTTACGAATCTGGCCTCATGAAACTGTTAAAATTAATACGGGAATTAAAATTGCAATTCCCGATTACTATTGTGGATTAATTCTACCTCGTTCAGGTTTAGCTTCAAAAGAAGGATTAAGACCTGCTAACACACCTGGGCTTATTGACAGTGATTATAGAGGAAGCATTATTGTTGCTTTACATAATGATAGCAATGAAATAAGAACTATAAAAAAGGGTGAACGTATAGCACAGCTTGTTATTATACCTTTTACTGTAGCAAATTTTATTCCTGTAAGTGATTTAGATGATACATCTCGTGGAGCAAATGGCTTCGGAAGTACAGGCAAATAAAAAAAGGAGTGATATATATAATATCACTCCTCTTTTTTATTACATCATCATTTCTCGATCATGCATATTTCCCATATTTTCTTTTTTTATCATTAAATCGTCATGGTCATAATACATTGGTCTTCTATATCCATAAGAAGAACTTCCATTGCGTCCTCCGCGATTTTCATACATAGGATAATAACCATAATTATATTGATTATATTGACTTTCTTTCTGTCTTAACTAATCTCTGACAATATATAATGATGCTAATTTCATGCAATTATTATAAGTAGCAGAACTACTCTATAAATCTCGAATAGCTTCTTCAACTTCATGAAGGTTTAACATGGTCAAACTCCTTTCTCAACTAACTAAATTTTTTAGTATATTTTTTAATTAATAACTATTGTTCAGAAACAATAGTAGGTAAATCATAATCTGTAGCTTTTATCTATAAATATTTTCTCTAAGCTTCTTTAATCTATTCATCTACAAAACATATATATTTTTTAATTTCAATTAAAAGTGTTATATACCTTTGATTAAAAGCCTAAGTATACATTTCTTCAAGAAAAGCTTTTACCTATTTTTCCCAGCGTATATATTTTTCTAACCCGCTTTTTACTGCATTTCTTCGAGTAATTAAATCAACATCTTCTCTTGCATAACCGTACCAATTGGATGGGATAATAGAAAAGGATGAAGATGTTAATGATTCAGTAGAAAACTAAGGAATTATTTTATTCTAATGCTATATATAATAAGTTATAAAATCTCTATAGTGAAACATCTATTCAAAAAAATGATATTCATGAGCAAGTTTATAACCCTATAATCCTATAAAATTATAATAATTAGCAAATTCCTAATGATTCATACACCCTTGCAATAATTTTTGAGCAATTAATTTACAAATTTCTTCAATAGGCATTATGATTCTCCTTATTAACAAATTTTAGTTACTGTTATACCAACAATAGGAAAAGTTCCAGCCTATCCAGTATTAATTATTTGAATAGTAGTGGGGCTTGTATTACAGCAACAAGTATTATTTTCTCTTACTTGTACAAGAGTAGTAAAACCTAATGTTGTAGTCTAATCCGCGGCGCCCGTTGCAGTACTGAATGAACCCTGGTCTAATAAACCATTTTTAGCCAGTTGAATACTGACATCACCGGCGGCCGCAGGTGTAATACTAGCATCTACAGATACCATATAAATTCCACTTCTATTAAACTGAATTGTAGCAGGCGCACTTAAAACTGCACTTTGTCCTTTTGCTAAACTTATATTATTAAATGGAATTGAACCATTCTAACCCACTTCTACATTTAAACTATACAATTTTAACATTTTATTTTCTTATCTCCTTTTAATAGGGCAGAGATAGATTATCCCTGCCCTGGTGTACTAAATACACTCGTTTAAAAATTACATACCACAGCCACAGCTGCAGCCACATCCGCACCCAGTATTACAGAATGGAGATGTACCGGCATTATAAGCCCAAGAATTTGGGTATCTTAATACACCTGCCATAGCATTTTGAAGTTCTAATGCATTAATCTTAGACTGGAGTTCTTCAATTTTATTTTGAGAAAGAACATCTAAAATTTTCTGTGTTTGAGCTGCTGTATTGGCATTAATAGCTGCTGTGTTCATAGCCGAATCATATCTAGATTGAGCTATATTAGAATTTATACCATTTCCAGTTTCAAGAATAGCCATTCTAGTATCGCAGCAACATGCATTCTGATTAGCTATTGCTTGCTGTTGAGCGAGACTTAAATTGCCAATATCTCTTGTAATTTCTGAATATTTATCACTTAAAACTGAAATAGTATCATGGAAAGTTTGGTTAGTAGCAGAGACAGCTTGTGCAGTACCATTTGTAACAGCTGCAAGAATATCTCTTTGATTTGACATACTATTTTGATTATCAAAACCACGCTGTACTTCATTTGAAGTAGCAAGATTTTCATAACCAATTGCGTTAGCAAAACCATTATTTCCACCCCATCCTCCAAAACCGTTACCGGCAAGAAGAAGAAGAGCAAAAATCCACATAAAAGAAGCATCACCCCAACCATTATTATTTCCATTTCCACTGAGTAAAGCGACATCGCTAGGACTTAAATTTCCGTTTTCCATTTTTTCTTTCCTTTTCTTTTTATTATTTTAGCATATTCAAAATAGAATTAGGATCAATTCCTCTTTGCTATGCTAATAGATAAAATAATTCTTTTGGAGACTTGTTACTTGTTTGCATTAAAGAATAGATATTTTGTATATTTGGATTATTTTTTATTAAGTTATTTAAAAACTCTTGTTGATTTGAACTATTTTTAAAACTATTTATTAATCGTTTTATATTGCTGTTTTCTGGAAGACTATTGCTATTTTGTCTATTCAGCTGTTGATAAAGACTATTCATGTTTTCTTATCTCCTTTATTGCCTACTAAAATTCATTTTTTGTAACATAATTAGATAAATCTAATTCTAAATTATTTTGATTGCTTTGAGTGTCACTGTTTATATCTGGCTATTCCATATAGTTAAAAATCCTTAACTTACCTAAGCCAATATCATCAGTCGTTTTAATATAAAATTTACCAATTTCACTATCTAATAATATAACCGTACTATTAGGAGGAAGTTGCATAGACCGCGCGTTTTCTTTGCCTTTCACCCATATAATATTATTAGATGTTTGTTGAGTAGGCGATATAGAATTATTATGATTATTGTTTAAATAATTATAATTATATGGATTGGAAGGAAAAGAAAACTGATTAGGATTATTCCATAAATAATTTTGATTAGAAAAATTATTCATTGGATTAGACATATTCATGTTATTCATTTTATTTATTTCTCCTTTTACAAAATATTTATTCTTTATTTTTTTTGTCAATATTATACAAAAATACTTTAAGATATTTTATCTATTTTGTCTAAAAACGAGCAAAAAAATAAAGGCTTAATGTAAAAATTTACATTAAGCCTTTAAATATTTTTTATCTCGTATCCAATAAAGCCATTCTCTAAATGAAAATTCAAAAAGAAAAGTTTCAATTTGATTTTTAGCTACATTAAAAATAAGCTAATATTCTTCTGGACTGTCTGTTTTAAAAAACTTATATATATCTTCTATTGTTATATTAAACTATTCTTCTAAAATAAGTATATACTTTCTTATATGGTCACAGTTTTTTATTAAATACTAAGGAGTTTTGTATCTTCCATATTCATTATAAAAATAAGAATAAAGTAAAACTTTTTCAATTTGTTTTTCTGTAAAATCCCTATTTAATCCAGATTCTTTATAAAAATTATATGCTATACCTGCTGTTGATTCTATATAGTCAATTAAGAACATATCTATAAAAACACGCTATTTACTTTCAGCCATATATTTACGATTTGAAAGTGAATCAGGGTTAGCTACCCAAATATAAGTAATTAAATCTGTTTTATATAAAGGAAGATTATAAGCAAGACGAATAAATTCCATCTAAGTAGAAATACATATATCTTCATGAGAAGTCATATCTTTTATATAATGAAGATTATATTTTTTCCAAAAGTTATCAAGATTAAAAACTTTTCCATGTGTCCATCCTGCAAATTGAGGCATTTCAAAAAATTTATCATTAACCTTTTTTACAAATTTAGTAAGAAAAACAGTATCACAACCAGTCTCTTCTATTTCTTTTTTTAATTTAGGAAGAGCACCTTTTACAAGCTAATCATCATGATCCATAAAAATTAGCCATTCTCCAAGGGCTTGATCTGCTCCCTTTTGTCTTGTATTTCCAGGACAACAATTATAATCAGTTTTAGTTTGAGTAATAAATAATTTGTCTGTGTATTGATTTACAATATCTTGATAACTTTCTGTAGAACAATCATCAGAAAGAATTACTTGAATTTCATCATATCCCATCTATTGAGATATAATACTATCTAATGCTGTTCCAATAGTTTCTCTTGAATTATAACAAGGAATAACTATTGAATAAAAAGGTCTATTATTTGTTAATGTAGGCATATCCTAATCCTATTGCATCTGCGATGTCATCATTTACCTATATATTGAAGTGGTCTTTTACCCATTGAATATCTAATTCTTTTTGTTGTTGACGTCTAACTCCTCGTCCTTGTTTTATTTGACAAGTTTTACGCCAACTTGATGGATATAAGAAATCTATTTGTAAGTGTTTAAAGTTCTAATGTATCATCATTGATAAACAACCTTGTAGATACATTAGAACTTTATAAGTTTGTACATTAACAAAGCTCTCTTGTCTAACCTACTCAAGAACCACATATTCTAAATCTGGATTTTCAATAAGTATTTTTTGTATACTATCAACCATAACTTTTATTCGATTTAAGAAGTCTAAAGATGTAGCTGTAATACAAGTATAATACTAAAGTTTATTATGTTTATAAATTGCTATACCAGTACTTTTAGAGCTAGCATCGATTGCTAATAAATTCATTTATTTTCTCCTTTTGTTTAGTTATAGTATAACAAAATTTTTTAAAAAAATCAAATATTAAATAAGATTTTATGAAAATAGTTTAGATAAATCCTTACGACCTACAATTTTACGAATAACAGCAAAACCATTAGGATAAGTTCCTCCAGTGTCGGTAGTAACACTATATGTTGCACTTGAACCTGCAGCAGCTCCATTCCAAGACCATATAGTATGCTCTCCTAATTTAAGTTGATTAGTATAAGATTCATTTAAACCAAAATTAAGTGAACAAATAGCTAAATTTCCCTGTGCATCTATTTGTACTTCTCTAAGGAAACCTCCACTCATTGATAAAAAAGAAGATGTTTCAATAGTTCTTGTTTCATTCTAACCATAAAAATCAACATAAAAATCAAGATAATCATAGTTAGTAATATCATCTATTAAATTAAATATTGTACCTACTGCTCTTTTAGTACCTGTCCATAGAACTTTTTCACTATTAGTTATTGCAGCTTTTTGTTCATTTAAATCTTCTTGTAACTGAAGTATTAAAGCCATATCAGCATTACCGCCTTCTGCGGTAATGGTTCCTATAAGATTTCTTAAATCTTTAACCTGTTCTCTAACAGCCTATCCAGCAGAATTATATTGAGTACTGTCATAACCTATTCTAATGTCATTAACTTCAGTATTTTCAACTAATTTACGACCCACAATTTTCTTTAAAGTTATTAAAGTTCTTTGACCACTTACTGGGTCAGAATAAGTAGTACTATCATTTATAAAAGTATATATTCTAGCATCATAATCTTTTTTGCCTTGCCAATACCATTGCACTTGAAAATTAAAACGTGCAGTTGTTCCAGATAAAATAATATTTATTTCTTCTGTTGTTAAAGCTGTAACAATATTATTATTAGAATCACGTAACGCATTAGAAAGATTTATAAATCTAAATGTACTTTCAGTTGAATTAGATGCAATAGTTTTTATTTCTTTTCCTCCTTGAGAATCAAAATAAAAATCAATATAATCATAATTAGTAACATTATCTGATAATGTTATAGGATTATGATTTAATCCACTTAATTCTCCTTCCCATAAAACAGTTTCAATATCTACAACATTATTAGTTAAATTATCCATTCTAGCAGAAAGATTCTATAAATCTGATTGATTTGCTTTATTTTCTATTTTTTTAGAAAGATTCTATAAATCTGATTGATTTGCTTTATTTTCTGCTAAATTATTATCTGCTGTTTCTCTAGCAGTTTTTTCAGCATTAATTTGATTTATAAGATTAGTAGATAATGCTGAATCAGCTTCTTGTCTAGCAGTTTTTTCAGCATCAATTTGAGCTTGTACGTTAGAAGGTACATTAACTAAATTATTTAAAGCACTAACAGCAAAATCACTTGCTGCTAATTTTCCATCTGAATTTGTTATAACTATTTTACTTTTAGTTATTGTACTAGCAGGTAAAAATCTAGTTAAAGCTTCTTGTAAATTAGTAGTACCACCTATTGTACTACCTAATGTAATATTACTAGCATTTGCTCCAATATCTTCCGTAACCCAAGAGGAACCATCATATACGGATACTTGTTTTACTGACATATATTATTCTCCTTTTATTCCAATTTATTAAGATGTGATATGAAACCAAGCAGAACCCTTTTTAGGATTAGCAGGACTATTTTCACTAATTACTCTCATCTAATTATTTAAAACATTCTATAAATTATTAATTGCCTATTCATACTCTTCTATATCATTATTTTGAACAGAATTAATTGCATTTAAAGTTGTTTCATAATAACTATTTATATTATCAATAGTAATAGTGCCTTCTTCAATATGATTATCTATTTTTTGAGTTGCCATATTACTACCTCTTATTTAAGAACTAACCAAATAGTTCCCTTTCCATAATTACTAGGTAAATTTTTTGGTACATTTCCATTTGCTTCAGAAAAGAATGTAGTTGTTTTACCTTCAAGAGTCGCTGTAAGCTATGTTAAATTATTTTCATCAGTAGAAACTCTATCTATTAAATTATTTACTCTAGTATTTAATTCATTTAATTGCATTGTATAGTAATTTAATTCAGAAGAAAAATCAAAATTCTTTTGAATTTTTTTTACTATCCAAACTGCCTCTGGCCAACTACTCATATCTATTTACTCTCCTTTACTCCTATATTACGGATCTATTTGTTCATTAATTTTTGTATATCCAGTTTCTTCATTTTCTAAAATAGTAATAATCTTACGGTGTAAAACTTGATTATCTTCCATATCACCTTTATATAAAATAATTTCAATTACTTCTATTTGAGTTAATATTAAAAAGTTTGAATCTGGATTTGAAGGGTCTTCAAGAAGAAAAGAATTATCTCCATTTAAATCGTTAGCAAGAATATAATCATTAATTGTTTCAGATTTTATAGTAGTTACTAATGAATAATTAACTTTATTATTTTGAATCATTGCACTTAAAGAATCGTTTAATTTTTCTGAAAAATACCATTCTTTAATTGTAACAACTTCATCTGTCTACTCTACAGTAGCATAATGGTCATTTCCTAGTTTTAATTCTTCCTCCAAATCTAAACTAGATAACATATCAATTAAATATCCACTTGAACCAATAGGGATACCAGTGGTATATCCGGAAGAAGTTTTTTGTCGAATTTCTTTTATTCTTCCTAAATTTCTATCACTCATTAACTTTAATTCTCCTTTTCCTCTTAATATATAATATTTACAATGGTACTGGATGGGGCACCATTCGGAAAAGATATTTCTACATTAGTTATCTATTCGGTTACTTCATAAATAAAAGTTCTCCCCATCCATATATCTTTATTATTTATTAAAAAATGAAAACTGGAATCTGCATTTCCACTTCCAAGTTTCATATAATCTTTTTCTCCAATAGAAATACCAATATGGCATTTTCCAAGAACATTAATAGTATGTCCTACTGAAAAAGGACCTGTTTTCTGTACAATTATACCACTATCTGCCATATTTAATCCTTCCTTTTATTAATCATGTCCACCTGATACAACAAACCAAATACCATTATCTTGTAATTTATCATCATCTTCTACAGGTCTATGATTAATATCCTATTCACTTATTAATATACTAAAAGCTGGATTTGATGCCATTGCCTAATCAATAGACATAATCTCATACCAACAAGAAGGAGTACCATCAGGTAATTCATGACTAGGATTCTAAGGATCATCAACATAGTCATAAGCAAAAATAGCTTTTCTCTCTGAATCATTCTGGGTATAATTAATTGTTACTAACCAACCTTGTCTATTTCTAGTAAGTTCATCATTACCTAAACCATCTTTATAAGTAGTTTTTAAATCTTCTAAAGTATAATCTCCTTGAACATGGAATTGAGAACCAATAGGACCAAAATTATACCATCTAAGATTAGTGTATGTTTTAGGCTAACCATTTACATTATGACTAGGATTTGGATCTGTCCAATCTGAAATATATACCTTATCCTAAGGAATGTTGGCTCGAACTACCGGATCAGAATAAAGAACTAAAAGAGAATCTCCATAACGTTTAAAAGCAAGCGGGAAATTTATATTTTCAGAAAGATAATTTGTTTCACCGCCTTCAAAAGTATAAGAAAATCTTTGAGACTCTAATATATTATCTTCATTTCTAAAATCAATAGACTAAAGCTTAGGAACAGAAAAAGATAAAACCTAAGTCTATCCATTCTAAACACAGGTAATATTAAGTATACTATCTTGATAAGTAATATCTGTTATTCTTAATAATCCCCATCTTTTTTCTTCTTCTTCTCCACCATATGTAACAACTATCTATCCTCTTTCTGTATCATAATATACTTCACCTAATGTTCTACTTGTCATTAAATAGAAAGGCTAATTAGAATCAGAATAGTAAGCAAACATATTGCCATTCTAATCCATCGTAATATAATCAAGATTACGCATTAGATTAATAGTATTAGGCTCTCCTGCTTTATAATAAACTGTAGCAGAACTCGCGGGCGCCTGTCTAGGGAGGATTATGACACGCCATTTTGAAGGATAACCTGAAACTATTTCAGGCGCTTCAATCTACTGCCCAGTAGTGAATGGACCAGTTGGCGGACTATTTAAATCAACATCTCCTTCTTTTATACAAACAAGACAGATAAGATTATTATTCTAATCTTGCTAACCTGTATTATAAACGCTTCCAACCTAAGCGTTAATAATTGAACTTGATCCTGATGATGTAGACCAGTTAAAGAATACTCTTTGTTTATAATTGGTAGTGATACGATTAATTACACGATACGGCCAACGACCAAAGTGTGCCGTTACAGCCCCGGCCGCGCTTTCTTCATAATCTTTAATACTATAAGTAATATACTAATCAGTATTTACAATAGCCTTTCCTTCTCCGTCTGAAATAATATTATTTTTTTCATAATATGTACTTATATCATCTACAACTGGATTAGTAACTGTTATATAACTATTTCCATTTTTAGTATAATAAGTCTTACCACTCTAAATACTACTATCTTTTGTTAAAGAATATCCAATATCTCTACCAGTTTCTTTTACCATCTAATAAACATCTTGTCCATGTTTACCAGCAGGAATTTTAAAATCCCATTTATAATAAAATGGATGTGCTGTAGAAGCAGGATTTTCATAAACTGTTGCTGCTGCCATATAAGGATCAGTATCAACTAGTTCAGTTTCTAATACTGTCTATGGAATATCAAAGGCTATATATCCACTTACTATATCACCATGGTTATCTCTAATATTTACATATCCTGCTTGAATAACATCATTAAAACTAACAACTCCATCGTTGTCCTATTTACCAGGTTTTCTATCTAAAATAATAGAATTTCCATCATTTAGAAATGCAGTGCTACCTAATTGAGCTTCAAAGTCACTCCATTGCTATATTTCAATTTTTGGACTTTCACCTTCTGGTCCTACTATTTGACCAACATAAATGGCACCTGCGCCAGGATCCTATACCCATTTTTTCCAAGCCTAAGAAAAAGACTATTTATCAAAATATCCAGTACTTTCATCTATAAAACTAGACTAATCAGGTTTAGCGAAACTAGGATTAGCATTATAATCAAAACCTCTGCGGTATAAAAGTCCATTTTCTATATTAGATCTTCCACTGGATAAAACAGTATCTATAATTACATATTCACCATAATTTACTTCAGTATAAGCTCCTCCTCCATGAAAAGCCTATACCATAGCATCTACGGTATCATATCTTTTTACTAAATTATAAGTTCTACCTTGTTTACCACCATAAAAAGAACTCATTTTAACTCCTCCTTATTACTCTTGATAAGCATAATCTAATAAAAAAGCATCTATATTACTATTATTACTTCCATTAGGATTTGCTATCATAAAACTATTAATTGTAGTACCATTATTAATTTCATAAATTCCACTTCTTCCAACTCTTATTGGCTCTCTATTTACGACAATTAAACTTCCTGGTCTACATTGATAGCCAAATTTTATCCAACCAGAAGACTATTCTACTAAATTATTTAAAGTACAAACATCACCATTTTGTCCAGAATAAATAATTCTATCTCCTTGAGTAGAAACTGTTACTTGCTTATTTCCATTACCTGTGTAACACATTTTTGTAATATCTGTTTCACTTTCTATTAACCAATTTCTTGGCTAACTTGTAGCATATATAGCATCGTAACTAACTCTACTAATTCTAAAACCTAATCTATTAAAATTTTTAGAAGGAGAAAAAACGAAAGAATAAGAGCTATAAGATTCTGGCTAATTATATAAAGCCTGTGGAACTGTACAAGTTCCAATTATTTCCGGAGGGTCTTGTTCTTCATCATCTGTATCATTTTTTAATATAATTTGTAAATTTAAAATATCTGCACTATCGGCATAAGCAGCAACTTGATCTGAAGTCTTACTGCCCGAATAAAAATATTGAGGAATTTTATGAATTTGAAAACGTAAATAATAAACCTCATTAACAGAAAAATTTCCTGCTAAAGCAAAATCAGTAAAAGAAGTACTTCCACCAAAAGTATTTGGACTAGTTATTGTACTAGGAGAAACCTCAATATCATTCATATATATTGTATTTCCATTTTTTCTTAATTGAGATACTATATATGTCATTTATTTCTACTCCTTTAACTCTTAATTAAATTTTTTGTAGTGCTTTATAAGCATTAATATTCATAGTAGAAGAAATATCAAGAGGTAAAGAAATAGATTGAATTATATAATCTCCATACACTCCAGAAGGAGAATCTTCTACTGTAATTCTTGTATTAGGCTATAAATAATAAATAGGTAAAGTTGTAATTGAAATAGTATTATTAACATGAGTATATTGATATAATAAATCTTTTATCTTTTCAAAACAAGAATTTAAAACTCCTCCTGTAGAAAATAAAGAATATAATTCACTAGGAATCTGAGTCCAATTTTGTCCTGTTAAAATTAATTTATTTATTAAAGCAATATATTCAGATTCAGTATATTTACTTGTATCTATATATACTATATCAGGAATCTATGGTTCAAAAACACAGTTAATTCCTTCATTATTATCAGCAATTATTTTTGCCCTTCTCCCAATATTATTTACACTATATCCACCTAACTAAGAATTCTAATCTATAAAATCAAGAAAGTATCCTATTTCATTAGGATGCTTCTACATCTCTATTGTATATTTTTGAGTTTCTAAATTATAAATCTTAGGGAACTACTATTTTAACTCTGCATAATATTGAAAATAACTATTATTAATTTCAGTATTTTGCCCTGTACCTATATACTAATCTTCAAGCATTTGATAATAAATCTATTCTCGCCAATCTTGAGATTGTCTATCTGTAATAATTTTAAAAATTCGTCCTTTTGCTGACTATAATATAGCATTTGGAAAGAGTTCTGTTCCTATTGCAGGCTAACTAGTTTTATTATTATACCAAACTGCTCTAATAATTTGATTAGAATCATAATATAAAGCTATATTATGATTATTTAAATTAGGTTTTTTATCAATAGCTAAATGAAAACGACAAGGAATTCTAGTATTACTATTAGTAGTAGGATAAGAACCCCATACAACAAAATCATTTTTTATATTATTATAATTTAAACTATTATTATAAGTTGTTGTATATTCATTATCTGTAAAATCATAAATAGACTTAGTTAATCTATAATAATCTGCCTAATATACATCAGAAGGTAAATTTCCTACAGGAAAACTTTCTTCTTTTGTCCAATATGCTACATTTGTCATATTAAGATAATTTTGTTTTTCTTGAAATCTAAAATTTCCAAAAACATCATAGAAATATTCATAATTTCCCATGATATTAATTAATTTATCTAAAACAGAAGTTACTGTTTCTCCTGCATTACATGTTAATTCCCCAGGATAGACAAAATCTTCATAAGTAAAACCAATATCTTCTCCTGGCTAATAAGAAAATATAGTAGACTAACTTAATCCTTTTTCAGTACACCAACTTTTTGCTTCTGCCTAAGAAAGAAAAATCATAGAATTAGAAAAAGATTCTACAATATAAATAGTATCTGTTCCAGTCCATTTTACAACATGCTTAATTTGAAGCGGAACCTAAGAAATAATAATTTTACTTAATTGTTCATTTCCCCAATGGTTTACTAATTCTTTAATAATATTATATACTAAAACTGGATTTTTTTCAAGAGTGAAAGCATCTGCATCCACTAATTCATCTTGATTACTAAATTCTACCGCTGAATGTATTTCTCCTCCTAAATCACCATTTAATAAACACATTTTATCTTTTAATTGCATAGAAATAGTGACTCCATTTACTCCATGAGAAATAGATGGATTAAACATTACATATACTCCAAGAGGAAACCAGATTATATCTCCATAAAGTTCTTGATAATTAATATTAGTAAAATTTATATTATTATATTCATCTTTTTCTTTATAAGCATATTTAGGAACTTTATTAACTATGCCTAATTCTAATATACATTTTTTATTGATTGAAAATAAATGATCTATATTTGCAAGATTATTATCTTTTTCCTAAGCAAAAATAGATAATGTAGCAGTTCTTCTCATTGAAGAACTGCCATCTAAATTTACACTACCACTAATTGTTTTTCCTTGAATCTATTCTAAAGGTTCTTCTTTCCAGTTTAAAACAGTTATTTTTATAAATTGCTATTTAATATGAAGAGAATCAAGCTATTGAAGAAATCTTCTATCTTGTAAAAAATCATAATTCATTAATAGTAATCCTCCTCTACTAAAGCATAATAAAAAATTAGTGCATCCATAGGAAAATAAACATCGAATGATACATACTATTGCTATCCTTCTTCTTTAAATAACTATGCTACATTCCAACGAGACCTATGGAAATAATAATAAATATTATTTACTACACAAAAATCTCCCTCATGAGGAAAAATAATATCATCTAAACTATTAACCGTACCTCTAAAAGTTGACTAGTTTATAAGAGTATTAAAACCAACTATTTTAAGTTGATCAATAGAAATATCTCCAGCAGTATTAGTTAAGAAATCAAAATTAAACTAACCTGTATGATTGATAACAATTCTTTCAAAATCTGTCATCTTATTAGTTTTTATTTTTATTACAGCTCCAGGCTCAGTATCTATTAAAATAGATTTAACAGAATTTACTTTACGTTTAACTTGATCTAAACCTTTTTCATAATTATATTTATATTTGTATTTTATTCTAGAGATAATTTCTGCTTCCTATGTAAAAACCCCCATAAGTTGCCCATTAACTTTATCAAAAATTTTATTTTTAGGCTAATTTAAAACAATTTGTTCTACTACATTATCTAATCTATAATCAACTAACATAGCAATATCCTTAGCAGGAATAAGTTGAGAATTTTTCTTTAAAATTAATCCTTCTTCTTTAAGCTAATAAATATTATTTGGAGGAGAAACAATTATTTGTCTTCCATTTATAGTAAATAACCAACCTAAATATACATTAACATTATTATATGTTGATTCAATTTGATAAAGTTGATAATCAATAGGTTGAGTAAAATCAATAGGATCAGATGTTCCATCATTATCTATATCGTCATATGGACGATAAATTCCATTTTCCTATATAATTAAATAAGGACTAGATTCAATAGTAAGTCTAATCCAAGTAATATCAAAATCTGTAATAATTTTATTATTAAAAATTTGATTATATTTTATTGATTTTGCTATTGAGTTCGCGGCGGCTGTGTTCTAATCGGTACCTATTATATCCTAACCGCCTTTAAAAAGATTGCCTTCAATATTATCATTAAAATCAAAGCTGTTAATTTGTTTTAAAACAGTACTTGTAGTATACATATTTGGATTAAATTGTCCTATATGTATTAATCCATAATTATTAAAAGTATTAATTGTAGGTTCATCTATCTAATATGCAGTGGCAGAAAAAGAATATATTAATCTTCCAAGCTAATTTTTTGGAGTTAATGAAACTTCCATTAATTTAATGAAAATATTTCCCTACTGCATTGATTTATATAATTTTGGTTTAGAGTTATATAAAAATTCTTCTACTTTTTCTCTAAATTTTCTTTCATATGTATAATCATATTTGGTAGTATAATTTTCAATTTCTCCTTTAAAATCTTTATAATTATTATAACGATTTTCAAAAAGTTCTGAAGTATTTGTAAATAAAGAAGCTTCATCCATATATCCTGTAATAGTACCAGTAATAGGAAAAGAACGATAATACATATTTCCATTTCTGCGTATAAAAGGATATTTAGATCCTATTGTATCTGTTTTACTTTCTGAAATATTAGTTTTATAAGAAGAAATTTGAAAATCATATTTTAATTTTAATTGTTTTACATCAGATAAACTTTCATTTTCTCCTGACTAAACTAAAAATGCATGCTACCATTCAGCCATAACCCCAGTATCAAAAGTTCTTGATTTATCATAGACTGGAGCGCCGCGATGTCCACGAATGCTTACTTTTTGAACTAAATATCTATATAATAATCCGCTCTAGGCAGTAAAATCATAATAAGTAAAACTAGGAATAGTATATGATTCAAAATATTTTAAATCTTCCCATTTTAAAAAATTACTTTTAGAATCAGATCTTCTAATTACTAAATTGCCAGGATAATATTCATCTGAATTAAAAACGAGTTTTATATATCCTTCTTCTTCATTAACAAAGGTAGATAAAGTTCCATTTAAAGAATCAGCTTGTTGACTTGAAAATACAAAACTGTATAATAAACTATTTTGATAACCATTTTTAGTCTATATCTCAAATAATAATTTATATTTTACATTTTGAGTAAGTTCATAAGGAAGAGAGCAAGATAAAACTACTGAACTATCATTTAAATTATAATTTCTTACACTATTTAACTGAATACCAGAATCTGCTAAAGTATAATTCTAAATATTTAAAAAGTTTTCTTTAGTATAACTATTAGATAAAAGTCTCATTCTCCAATGTTTAAGAGCTTCTGAACTTTTTTCTTGTTTATATATTCCAGTGAATTCAGCAAGAGAATAGTAAAAATTATTCTCATCTGTCTATTGAGGTGCTCTTCCTGTATAAAATTCATCTATATAAAAAAAAGGTATTTCAATTGGTTTTATAATGCAAACTGTAGACCACTCTGAAAAATAACTAATATTATTAGTATAAAAACTCATAGTATTAGAATTTGAAGGTAATAAACTACTAAAACGTAATTGTACCTTATATAAAGCATCTACTTGAAATCCCTCTGAAATTAAATCCTATTTATTTATTTCTATGTAATAACGATTTAGAGTTTTATCAATATCATCTTGTAAACCAAAACTTTTTTCAATAATTTCAGTATTAGACTTTAAAACATTAACGTTACTACTTTGTCTTCGAACAGATACATGAACTGAATTTATACTATCTATTTTATTTGTATTATATGCAGATAATGTATAATATATTCTAACCTTATTATCTGCTATATTAAAGGCTGGCATCGAAGATGCCACTATAGGTGGATACAAAGCCATCCTTTATTCCTCCTTTTAACTCTTACTTTTTACCTATTTTCAATTTCCATCTTTCTAGGTAATACTCTAACTTCCTACATTAATGTTGCAACAAAAGAATTTCCCCCTTCTTCTTTATAATGAGAATATCGTTTCTACATGCAGTCTAAACTATAATCATCTATGCTTTTTAATTTATAACAAAAATAATGATGATCTTTAGTAATAGCCTGTTTTATATCATCTCGGTCTGATTCAATTAGAAGGTTAATTAATTCTTTAATATCATCTAAATCTTTATTTATTTTTTTTAACTACTAATCATGTTTTCGCATTTTCTACTATATCTAAGATGGTCTATCAAACTATTTTATTGCCTGTTTAGTACGTTTTCTTGCCCAGTCTATAAACTAAACTAAACTTTTTATAGCTAAAGCAAGTGCTATAATAAATACTATTATCTCACTAATAGTATATTGTGTAAAAAGCTGTGTCATCGTGAAATTTACCTTTCTCAATAAAGTTTATTTATTATATATCATAATAAATAAAAAAGGGACTAAGCAAATTAATTTGCTTAGTCCTAAGAAGTAGAAGAATTTTCTTCTTTTTCTGTTTGTTGTTTTTCTTGTTCTTCTCGAAAAAGAGATAATTCTTTTTGACCTTGCTATTTATAAAGAAAATTAAATTGATTAGTAAGATCTTTTAAAAGAAAGTAAATTGAACCAACAGAAAGTCCACTCTCCTATAAAGTTTTAATTAAAACTTTTTCTGTTAAAAATAATTTTCCTGATTCATTCATATAACACAATCCCTTATGTTGATGATGTTCCTGTTATTAAACCATTAGTAAAATTAATTGTTAATTGTCCTTTTGTTCCAGTTAAATCTTTTAAATATTCAATAGTTACAAAACCTGTTTTACTATTAGATATGGAATTATAACTTGTAGCAATACCAGATTTAAAAACAATACTTCCTCCTAATATAGTCATTTCTCCATTTACTCCAGAGCCACTAGAACCATCTGAAGCAATCGCAGTAATATTTCTTAAAGAAGCATTTACAGCTGAAAAACTTTGAGTGACAGCAGCTTTTTTCATTGTTACTTCTCCTGTAAAATCCGCAAAAACCGCATTTAAAAAAGAAGCTGTAACTTTTGTTGCTACTATAGCTTCTCCCCAATCATCCATGCTTGGATTCCCAGATCCATAAGAACTATTTCTTACAGGAGTATTAGCACTAATAAAACCGCCTCCACTACCTCCGGATCCTCCGGAAGATAATCCACTACTAGTTAATCCTACATTTGTAATCGGCAAATTATTAGCACCACCACTTGCTATATACCAACCATTTCCTGTTAATTGAGTTTCATTTATAGTAATTCCACCAATTTCTCCCTCTTTAGCTTGTAGTTTTCCATTATTATCTAATTTAACCTTTCCACTAGAAGATTGAATTGCTCCGCCTATAATATTCCAATTTCCAATAGTTCCACCTTGAGCATTTATATTATAAAAATTAGCAGTTCCATCCCAATTAATAGAATATCCAGCATTACTATTATTATAATTTTTACTACTTATATTTCCATTACTATAAATATTAATTCCATTAGTACCAGAACTAGAATATAATCTATTCTCTTCAATATTCCAACCACCAATTTTACCTTTCTTAGAATAAAACTTACCTTCATTATCAACAGCAAAGTTTAAATTGCTATCAGAACTTCCCGATCCTGCCCAAAAACGGGCAGCAATAGTATTATTAGTAAAAGGATTATTTGATCCAAAATTTTTTACCCCTAAACCAACATTACCATTAGTAAGCTAATCTTTTTCTACCTCCCAAGGTCCTATCTGGGCACTATTTGCCCAAACTTTTCCATCATTGGTAACAGCAAAAGAATCTTCAGACCAAATTCTTGGCTAAATAGCTTCATTTTGGTTATAAAAAGTATTAGCGGCAATAGTTTTTCCTTGACCTAATCCAACTTTACCATCAGAAAGTTTATCTTCATCTATATCCCATTTAGCAATTTTACCATTAGTAGTAGTTAAAAACCCATCTGGAGTAACAGTAAAAGTTCTATGAGAATAAATAGCATATTCTTGAGTCTCATCTGATTCAAAATATACATTTCCATCTGAACTAGAAAGTCTTGTATCACCTATTTGCCAACCAGCAATTTCTCCACCGCCTTTAGCAACAAGATTTCCCTCTCTATCAACAGTGAAATGGCCTGAACCAAAATAAATATGTGGATCAGTTAAATCAATCTCTAAACCGGCGCCCGCAGTTGTTCCAGGACTATAATTGTAATTACCAGAATAAATTTTAGCAGTTTCTGAACTAGGATCAATAATAATTTGAGAATCATTATTTTTGCCAAAAACAGATTTACCAGTCTATGCATCTAAAAATAAAGTTCTTTCACCTTTATTATATCCCATTAAACCAGTATCTGTATCACCACTATTATTTTTTACATCTCCCATTAAGATACCGGTAAAACTATTATCATTCTATTTTTTACCAGCACCAACCTGAGGAGCAAGAATAGTATCTCCTTCAGCATTTAATTGAATGCTATTTCCATCCCATCCATTAAGAGCAGAATGTCCATAGCGATTAAGAATCATATATATTGGAATATGAATAATACCAATATTCTAAACCTATACAACAACAGCAGAACTTAAATCACTACCATCAAAATTATTTTTAGGTTTAAAATATTTTTTATTATTTTCTAAACCTTTATTTCTTAACTAATCCTATTCTATATTACCTATTGAATACCATTCATAATTCTTAATACTGTTATCTTTTTCCCAATAATCACCATTAGCTTTTTCTACAATAACTTCAAAAGGTAAAGTATTATCATAGTCTGGTCTAGTACCATCCTCTAAATATACAGCATATTTAAAACCAGATTTAGGTCTAACTTTTAATCTATACCCAGTTTCTACAAATTCAGTACAAACAGGATATTCCGCAAAATACTTTAAATTATTTTGCTATCTACCCAATCCATATTGAGCACGGATAATATTAACTGGTTTATCATTTTGTATATCCTATATTGTTTTTCCTACTACTCTTAAACGAGGACTTGTCCATGTATTATTATTAGAAAGATAAGTAATAACATTTCTAGAATCTATACCAATATCATTTTTTGTGGCAGGAGGACAACTCCAATAGTCAGCTTCATCTGAAACTTTTATACTATTATTATACAACTAAAATTTTAAATTTTCAACTGTTGCTCCATCATCATCAAAAATAATAGAAGAGTCCTTATCAGAAATATAAATTCTATCTGTACTATTAGAAGCTACAATTTTTGCTACAAAATCAGTTCCGTTAGTTCCTGGATCTCCATCTTTAGGAAAAGTAAAATCAGTATAAGCATCTAATATAATATCTTTAAACTTTATATTTAACCAAATATAATTTATATTATTTTTAGAATCATATCTATCTGCAATAGAATAAGTAAAAGAAGGAAGATTATTATAAACAGTATATTTATCCGCGGGAAGGGGTAAATCGGCACGCGTAACAGTTAAATCTAACTATCCAGGCTATCCTTCTATACCATTATTACTAAAAAGTAAAGTTTGCACATTAGGAATAATCCATTTTACCCAACCATTATTTATAATCTGATTATAAGTGATTTCTTTACCTTCATTATCTAAAAGAGTAAAAGTTAATGGCAATATATCAATAGGCTTGTCAATTTGAGAACTTGCCGGGCTATTTCCTTTATTATCATATTGGAATACTTGTGTACCGTTCTAAATATTTAAAGAATACATTCCCTATAATTGAGTTTTATTATAAAGAGTAATACTAGCTGTACCTTTATATTTACCATTTTGAGACACAGCACAAGTTATAATAGAATAGTTTGAAATAGATTTAATAGGAAAATTATAATATATATTTCCATCAATTCTCTATTCGTCTTTTATATTATTCCAATTCTAAATAGCTGTCTAATAATCTCCATTTGGAATTGATACATACTATTGTCTACTCGCGGCGGCCAGGTTATTAGCTCTTTCAATCTAGCTATTATATGCCAACTAAGCTTGGTTGTATTCTATATTTAATTCTGGAGTCTAGGATTTTTGAACCGCGCTGCCGCGTTCTGGTTTAACACTCCAAATATATTCACAGTTCTATAACCCACTCTAACAAGTTAAAGTTGGACTACCATTATCTAAATAATAAATAGTTTTATTAACATTATTCTATATTAAATCACTTGATTTAATCATAATATTATTATTTACATTATTATTAATAATCTAAACATCTCCGGTAATCCATTCTCTATTGTTATAAACTGCTACACAACGTATCTTATTTACTTTTGAAATAGCTAAAGCTGTATTATTAATAAGATCATCTTCAGAACTATTAAAATAAAAAATACCGTTTGTTTTAGGAGTAAAAGAAGATTGAGAATAGTAATTTAAACACTCCCATCCATCTCCTGCATATGCAGAATATTTTCCTTTGCTTCCTTTAAAAACCATTCCATTCTATCTAAACCAATAGTATTTTATATTATCTGTAGTAATTTTACCATTAATCTTTAATTGTGCATTAAGTTTTATACTTTCAATTTCTGAATTTAATATATTTCCATTCTAAGAATAATCTATATGTAGAACATAACCATTTAATTCATCATCTGTTAAAGCTGTTGCTCCATTAATAGTAATATTAGAAATAATAATATCTTTTATATCTGATTTATTTTCATCTTCCGGGAAATCATTACAATAAGCATATACTGAATCTACTCTTATAAAATTATCTACATCAATATCTTTTATTAAAACTTGAACAGGTGTCTATGTAGGTAAATTGTATGGATTTCCTATTACATCTTGAGTATTAACCTAAAAAGTCCTAATAACTTCATTTCCAGTTAAATTATCTTTAAATACAAGATTGAATCTTATTCCATAAATACCACCAGATTGACTACTAGCTAATTTTGTTCTAACATTCATTCCTAAAATTATACTATCACCAGATTTAATATAATTTGATATATCTTGTAATGAAATATATCCATTATTTACTAAATCAATAATCTAGTTAACATAAGATGATAATTTAATATCTTTTTGTACTATTGTACCAGTTTTACCAATAATATTACATAAATCACTAGATAAAGGAATCTATTGATAATTAGTAGCAATATTATTAATTCCACCTATAATAGTTTTTGTTCTAGAAAAATCATTTCCTGGAATAAGTACGGAAACCTATTGATTTTTTTCATATGTTATTTTAGAACTAGTAGCGTAAGCCTAAAATATACTATCTTGATATTTAACTTGATATTTTCCTATTGTTGAATCAACAACATTATAAATTAAACCTTTTATTGTTTTATCAAAATTTGCCTGAGAGATTTTTTTATCAGCAATAATCTATATTGCTTCAACAATAGCATTTTCTCTCCATGTATCACTCATATAAATCTCCTTTTTCTCTCATTAAAGAGAGAAGTAAAATACTTCTCTCTTTAATCTCTATATTTTGAAGCTTTCATGCTAGCCATATTAACAAGATTTTCAAATGCCTGCTCAATTTCTGTATGTTGAGTAACATTCGGGAAGTTTGCTTCAATATGAACATTTTGATCTAATTGTTCAGTATTATTTATTCCAGCTAAGAATCCATTTGCTCCATTTGCTAAAGCAGAAAGTCCACTATCTGCAACACTGCCAAAAGCACTCGTAATTGCTCTTACAGTTTGAACTGCTCTAAGTATATTAAGAGTATCTTCTTGATTTAATACTAACTCTTTTTCATGTAAGAATGCTAATCTTCCTGAAGCATCTCCCCAACTACCTGTAGATCCACCAGTGTCAAAAGTAGCAATAGCCATTTGAGCTAAGAATTTTTCATATTCTGCCATAAGGGCATCTATTTGCTGCTTAACCGCCGCCGCGTCTACAGCAGGATTTCCAGTAAAATTATTACCAGCAGTAGTATCTAAATTCATTCCAGTTACATTAATATTATCAGCAGTAAGGTCAGATCCATTTAACTGTTGTCCAGTATTATATGCACTTCTTAAATTAGCAACTAATGTTTCAACATTCATTACCTTGTTCATATACTAATCTAACCAACTCATTAATTCCTGAATTGCTGCAATTTGAGCTTCACAACTCTTTATCAATTCATCATTTGTTGTAATTAAGTTTTGAGCATTTATAATATTATTATCTAAAGCAGTATCTGCAGCAGAAGTAACTTCTGATATAGTTTCTAAAGATGTTCCTGCGTCATTTAAAAACTATTTAATATTCTAATCATATTCAACTGTTGCTTTATTAATCTAATCTAATGCATTATGAGTTGCATTTAAAAGACCGCCCTAGCCAACAATATTATTTGCAAGGTCTTGAATATTACTATTTACTTGTGGAATATTCTGCATCATAAGTTCCATTTGCTAATCAGCAGACATAAGAGCAGTATCAATACCCATTCCTCCAAAGAAAGAATTATTTAAATATTGTAAAGCATATCTATTATCTTCAGTAAGACCACCCATTAAATCATTGGCACTTTCTTTTAATAAATCAATTCTAGACTGAATTCTTGCTCTTTCTTCTTCATCTTGAGTATTATTATATTCTTCAGTTAAATCTCTCATTTTATCTAAATAATCTTTATATGCATCATATAAATTATTAAGATTTTCTGTATAATGCTCTTTGTCCATATTATATAAATTAGCTTGAGCATCAGCTAATGCAGATTGAAGTTCACTAAGTTTCTACTCATCAGCTACATATTGATAAGTATAATTACCTTGACTATCTCTTCTAAGTCTCATCTTAGTTTTATTATATCTAGCTTCTTCAAGAGCCATTTTAGCTTTTTCAACTTCAAGAGCAGCTTTAGCACGATCTATATCATATTGAGTAAGATTATCTTTTTCTCTTAATATTTTTAACTGGTCATTCATTAACTTATTAATCTTTTGCTGATTAGAAGGCGAACCAGAAAGACCATCAATAGCCTACTTATAAAGGTCAGTAACCTCTTGAATTCCCATTCTAGATTCAAAAGTATCAAGGAAATTATCATCAAAATTGTTAATATAATCCCACTGCTAGTCTAAATAATCTAAACCGCGGCCGCCGCTTAATGCATTATTGAGTTTGGCTATAATTCCGTCAATACGATTCTACCATTGATCGGATAGATTCTATATCATATCTTCAAGTTTAGAATTTAAATTATCAGTTACATCATCAAGATTCTTTTTCATTTCTTTCCAAGCTTCTGATCCAACTGTTTCATTATTCATTAAATTCTGCCAATAATCTTGCTGCATTTTTAAGCTTTGCAATTCCCGTTCATTATTAGCTTTTTGAAGATCATAATATTTATTCATCGTGTCATATGCTTTATCGCCATAAAGTAAATCTACAAGTTTTACATTATGCTCGATAAGGTCATTTACACGCTCGTATTGATCTATCTGATCATCCATTTTCTATTTTGCATCATCTAAAGCATCAAGGTAATTATCTTTAATGTCATCTACAAGGTCTTGAATATTTTCTAAGTCTTCCATTTGTTGCTTCATATACTATTCAAGGTCTTCCTTTGCTTGTGCAAGATTATCCCCGTAGATAGCAGATGTGCCGCCGCGCTACATAATAGCAATTTCATCACGAATTTTTTCTATTTGTTTTGCAGTCTATTGAACTTGGTCAGAGTTAAAATATGACATTAGTTCTTTTACATTTGCTTTTGCTGACCCTAAGAAATCATCATCACTAAGTTTCTTAATAAACTTATTTTCAAATTCTAACCAATCTCGTTCAAATTCACCTGTATCTAAAGAAAGGTCTACTTTTATTTTCGACATAGCAATAAGATTTTCATACATTTTCTATATGATTTCTTGTTGCTGGTCTGCAATATCTTTTTGAAGATCTAAAGTATCCTAATATTCTTTAACATTGCTCTTTATTGCATCATATTTTTCTTTTTCTACATCTAATGCTCTTTGAGCCTATTTCTTAATTTGATCCATTAAATCTTTTTGTCGATCAAGCTAAGTTTTATTTTTCTCTTGAGCCTATGCAGACATAGAATTATAATTAGCAACATAGTTATTATATGCTTTTTCAGCATCAGCTACTTTTCTATTATAATCAGCTATAGAATCGTTATAATTATCTCTAGCCTTATCTAAAGCTGCATTGTAATTAGCTATTGCTCCATCTGGATCAAACTGAATACTATTGCCTAAATCTCCAATAAGTTCATTACGAAGTCTTACAAGTTCTGAAGCGGCTATACCAGATTTCTAATCAAGAAGATCTTTTTGTTTTTCAAGTTCTTTATTTTGCTCTTGAAGATTTTCGAGTCTATCTCGATTAACAAGTTTTTTCTATTTGTTTTCAATGTCATCAAGTTTATCTTCTTGCTCTTTCAGAGCGAGATTTACGTCATGGTATACATCAGAACGATCTGTGATAGAAGATTTTGCTTCTGATAATTGCTGAGGTTTTATAACAGTTGGTTTCTTGGTGGAACCTTTGCTTCCTCCACCACCACCTTTTTTACCTCCACCTTTAGAAGGTGTTCTTCCTGCTCTTGCGGCAGGTTTATTATAACTGCTAATCTTACCACCAGAAGACTTATGGGCACCAATTACTTCTAATGCAGTAGCAGCAGATTGTACAGAACCTTCTACAACTTCAGTTAAAGTTTTTGGTCTATAAACAGGAACAGCAGTTGTAAAAACTCCTGGCATAACAGAAATATGAGGACCAAAATCACCTTGTGTCTAACTTATAATAGGATAAGTATAATTTCCTCTTACGTAATCAACATCATAATCTTGACCAGGAACAACAGTTTGTTGAGGAACTTCTTGAGTTTGAGATACCATTTTAGCATCTACACCTGCAGCTTGAGCAAAATGATCTGATGCTAAATATCCTGCTTGTTGAGCTTGTTCTATAGCAGCATTTAACCCTGCTTCATATGGTGCTAAATCAACATCAAGACCTATTCCAGATAATCTAGCCTAAATTTCTTCTTGTGCGTATCCTGCTTGTTCCATAGCAGTAACAAGTTGTTGAGTAAAAGCTAAAAGATCTAAATGAGCCTAAGTATTTATATCAGCTCCCTATTCTAAATCTGCTATTTCTGCTAAAAATAATTCCTAGTCTCCGTTAAATTGAGATAGATCAATTCCTGTATTTACTAAAATATCCTAAGCAGCAAGTTCTTGAAGTTCTTTTAATCCTTCTCCTCCTTTGTCTGCCATTTCAATAATTTCTTGTAAATGTTTAGAGACAAAATCATCGCTTAAGGCATCAGCAGTAGTATCAAAAACATCTGCAATAGTATCTTTTAAAGCCTACCAATCATCAATTGCAGCTAAATCACCTTGTCCATATCTTTCTAATACTTTTAAATAGTCATCTGCATTAGTATAAAGATCTTCAATAGCTGTATTTAATTTTATATATCTAACAGCTGCATCTGCAGCAAGTTCTGAATTTTCTTGTAAAACAGAATTTCCTCTTGATAACTAAGCAGCTACCGATTCAATTTGATTAGCACTCAATCCAGTAGCCTATGCTAACTCGGCAGATCTTAAAGATAATTCTAAAGTTGCAGTAGCATTAGCTAAAGTTTGTTCATCGCCATTTTGAAGAGCATGAACATAATTATTTAATTCAGTTTGGCAAGATTCATATTGAGAAGCTAAATTTCCTAATGTATTTTGATAATCTTCAATAGTAATTAACTGTTTACCAAGAGCATTTTGTAAAGTTTCACTATCGGTAATTAAATTTTGTAAAGAAGTAGAAACCTATTCTTGAGTTAAATCTCCAGACTTTATAGAATTTTGCATTGTTTCAAGAAGCAGATTATTAACATCATGCAAAGCATCTTGATATGTCATTGTACTTTGCATCCAGTCCGTCTGAAGAATTTGTACTGCATTACTTATCTATGGATAAGTATCTTTTAAAGAATTTAACTGATTTTGTAATTCCTAATACTAACTAGAACCTTTTTTAATTTCTCCTGAAGCAAGCTGATTTAAACCACCAAAAATATCAATATTACCCATAGAAGCAACAGATCGTTTAGCTTGTTCAAGAACTTCTTTCCAGTCATCTGTCGCATGATATAAATCAGTAAATTTTTCAATTAGAAGATCTGTTTCTGATGCACTTAAATTAACAGGTAATTCCATTTCTAATTCATCGAGTGGAATATTTACCCATTGATGTGTACTCTCAGATATTTCTTGGGTTATACGTTCTCTTATTTTTTGAGAATTAGGATTTGTAATAGTAAAATTATCATTTTCAGCAATTTTACTTAAATCAATTTCAATGCCAAAAGTATTCTAAATTAAAGTTTTAATAGCTTCTCTTATAGAATCATCTTTTAACATCTAAGCTAATTCTTCATTATTTAATAATACAGTTTTTAATTTTTCAAAAATAGCAGTTTGCTTCTAAGCTAATGTAGAATAAGTCTATTCATTTATCTATCCAACTGCATTAAGAAGATATTGTTCTAAAGAAGAAGATTTTCCTTCAACTTGATATTTACTAGAATCTGTATATAACGCCTAATTAATTTTAGTAATAAAACCATTAGGACCACTAAGATATTTTTCAACAATTAAAGTTTCAAAATCTTCAAAACCCTATAAATTTTCTCTAGAAGCCTAACCACTTTCTACTAAACCTTCTATATAAGAATTAATTAGCCCATCCATTGATTTAGAGCCAGCATCTTTAGCTTTTACGTATTCCTAATTATTAGCTTGTAAAAGGCCTAAAACATGATCTAAATGAGCTTTACTATCTTCGGCTAATTTTTTATTTTCTTCTTCTACTTTTGAATTATAATTTTTAAGAGCCTATAAATCTTGCTAAGAAGATTCTGACAATGTTATTCCAATACTTTTTAAATTAATTAAAAGATTATCTAAATTAGAAGAATTTTTTATATAAGCCTAAACACCCTATTCTTGAATATTATTTAATTCTTCTATATATTTTATATACTATGGTCCTTTAGAACTAAGTGTTTCTCTTAAGCTATTTAAATTATCTTCAAAAACTCTACTTAAATCTGACTAAGTTTTTGCTTGTTCTGATCTAGCTATCTATCTTTGTGACTAATATTGAACTTGATAACCTCTTCTAGCTTCTTGTCCTTCTTGTCCATTATAAGTAGACTAAATTTCAACTTGACGCTTTTCTTTTAATAGTCTAATAGTCTATTCTAAATTTGTATTAACATCAACAATAGCATTACCTTGCTAATCATATCCTAAAACAGCAGCTGAATTATACTAAGCAATAAGATTACTTAATTCATAATATCTATTTTTTTCTTCTTCTGTTAAATTGTTTATTGTTGAATTATAGGCGCCAGCTTTTTTAGCTAATTTATCCCATTCTCCAAGTCTTGCTGATATTAAAGTATCTTTATTATTATTATATTTTTGAAGATTATTATTTAACTCTTCTTGTTTTTCATTAAATTTTTCAATAGCCTATTCTGCCTATTTTACAGACATTGTAAAATAATCATAAGCTTTAATTGTAGCATAAATTGTAGCTGCAGCTATCGCAATCACTATACCAATAGGATTAGCTGCCATAGCTGTATTAACTTGCTCTTGAGCAGCAGCTTCTGCTCTTTTGGCTGCAACTAATTCTTGCTCTGCTAAAATTTCAGCTTGCGTTGCACGAGTTTCCGCGGACTTTGCTATTGTTAAAGCCTTAGTATAAGCAGTTAATGCTCCAGTGAGTCCTATTTGACCTGCATCTACCTTTGCTTTTGTTTCATTAACTGTTGTTTGAAAAGATAAAACTTTCGTATGAGCAGCTTCAACCGCTGTCTGAGATTTTTTTAAAGCAATCTAAGCTGTTTCTACTGCTGTTTTAGTTTTTGTTAAAGCTAAATTAGCAGTTTGAATTTTTCCGTTAAGATCTAAAGCGGCAGACCAAGCAGTCGTAACAGTCTTTAACTGAGAAAAAGTACTTATTAAATTAGGAATTGCTATTCCTATACTCATTATTGTTTGAAGAAATTTTTGACCTGTTGATAAAGACTAATCAGACCAAATATTTTTTAAATTGGCTAATGAATTTAATGCACTTGCTAATCTACCTACTGCAGCAGTAGATTGTACTATACCATTAATATTAGCAAATTGTTTTATATTCTATAAGTATTCTTCACTTGCTCTTTTAGCCAATTCTAAAGCAGAAGCAGCTTCTTTTGCTTTAGCTTGCGTCTAATCTAAAGATAAAACTAAATTTATTCCTGTATTAGTTTGACTTGCTATCTGTTCAGCAGCTATCCTAACTGCTCTTAATTCCTGATCAGTAGCTTGAGCAGGATCTTTTATAGAAGCTATTGCTTTTTTAAACTAATCAAAAGCAGGTACAGCAGAAGTATCAACTATTTTACTTAAATCTTCTATTTGAGTTTTTAAAGCATTAAATTTATCAGAATTTCTAAGTTGTCCTAATCCACCCTTGCCAGAAAAACTAGACAACATTTCTTGTAAAGCATCTTTTTCATCAACAGCAGTCTATAAACCACCTTTTAATGCTTTTTCAAAATTATTTGCAGCTTGAATTTGCTCATTTAAAATTGTAAGCTTATCTTGCTAAACACCGATTTGTTCTACAATACTACTATATTCATTTTTTTGAGCATCAGTCATAAAAGAATAATACTGTTGTGCTGCTTTTTTAGCATCTACCATTGCAGTAATAGCACCATCTTTATAACCTTGAGACTACCCAAAAAGTTTTGTATTCTAAATATCCTATTTTATTTTTAAAGCATTGTTTTTAACATTTTGCATATTAGTAACGATATTATTAATTTCTTTACTAATAACGCCACTAAATAAAGTTGTTAAACTTGAACCTAATAAAAGAAGGGCATTTCCTCCTCCTCCAATAGCTTCTACAAAATTTCCAACAAGATTAACTAAAGTAGTTCCAATAGAAACTAAACCCTTTAAACTTTCTTCATCTATAAGAGCATCTTTTACTCTCTCGCCCGCAGCGCCAAATTGTTCCATTTTAGCTTCAAGAGAATCCATATATCTAGCATTTTTCTACATGGTTGTTCCTTGAGCATCTAAAGAAACATTAACAAGATCAGTATATTTACTCCAATTATCAAATAAAGCAATAAGATTATTATACTGTCTTTGACCTGCCATTGTTCTAGCAAGATAAATTTGTTGTTCACGAGAAAGTGTCTACCATTTTCCACCAATCTCATCAAGAACATCACCAGTATCTCTTAAATTTCCATTAGCATCTAATACACTAAATCCAATAGACGCCATTTGTTTAGAATAATTACCAAGAGATACTTCAGCATCATCTGCTCCAGTTGTAATATCATTAATTCTAGAATAAATAGTCTTTAAAGCATTACCAACTGATTCTGGTGCTTGTCTAGTTGTAGCAACAATAGTAGCAATCTGAGCATTTAAATTATCAACAGGAACACCTAATGCATTAGCAGATGAAGCAACCTTACTCATAGCTACTGCTAACTAACTCATGTTAGAAGCACTACTATCAGCAACAGCAGCAAGTTTATCTACATATAATTCAGCTTCCTAATTAGCTACTTTATAACCATTCCAAACAGCAGTTAAATAATCTGCCATTTCCTAACCAGCACCAGTAATATTTTGCGCTTTTAAAATAGTTTCAGTTCTAGTCTGAACCTATTCATCACTTAAACCTTGCTGATAAAATGTTAAAGCTGCTTTTGTATAATCCATAGTACTTCTACCAAGATTTTGAGCAGCATTATTTGCCTATTGAGCAAACTATCTCATTTGTTCAGTAGAATCACCAGTAACTATACGAATATCAGTTAAAGCACCATCCAAACTTTTAGCATATTGAAAAGCTTGTTGAACAGAATTAGTAAAACTATTCATAACACTAGAAGCAATTCCCCACTTCACAGTGTTTGCCATAGTTTCACCCATTGCCGTAATTAAACTTTTAGTCTATTTTAACTGTAAATTAGTAGTTAAAACAGAACTAGCCATTTTACTAAAAGCAACTTGTCCTTGCGCGCCCGCCCCAGAAAAACTTTGATATATTTGATCAACAGTAAGGCCAGCAGTTTTTAATTGTTGATTAAAAGTTGAAACATTTAAAGAATTTAAATTTACATTAAAAGCAGCATCTAATGCTTCCTAAACTTGTCTAGCAGTTGTTTTTATCTAATCTAGTTGAGTTTTAGTTCCACTAAAATCTTTTACTTTTATATTTTGTAAGTCTTGTAAAGACTTCTTTACAGCACTTACGCTTGCTTGATCAACGTTATACTTAACTCCAATATTAATATTGGTCTGATTACTAGGCATAAACGTCTCCTCCTTTTATATCCTAAATCCTATGTATTTTTACATAAAAAAATTGCTCTCTTTGTAATACATACAAAAAGAGCAATTTAAGATTATCTTATTTAGTCCTTTTAATTCTTCTTAGAAGCAGATGTTACTTTTAATTTCGGAGTCTAATTCGCGGGCGTACTAACCGGTACCGTTTCTTGTCCTATAGGTGCCATTGGTTGATTAGTATTAATATTTCGACCACCATTCGCCGCAGTTACAAAATTCACTAATTCTGGATATTTTTCTGTATCAAATGAGTCTATAATCTCTTTAGCAGCAGCTGCATTCTTCGGAAGGTCTTCTATAATCCTGGTAAGAACGGCCGCCGCGGTGTTTTTATATTTAAGATTAGCCTTCTTCATAGCTTCTAGGCAATCTACCAACATTTGATATTCATCTACTCCGATTGCTGATATAACATCTGTAATAACACCATTTTGATTTAATATATCATATAACTTCATCTCATCTTCTCTGTCTTTTATTGAAAATTCAATATCTGTATAAAGATAGATTAAATTGAGATGAAAATAAACATCTAATTTAATTTCATTATATATTCCATTTTCTTCAGATTTTTGTAGAGCAATTTGAATAAGATCTATTACATCTGAAACTGGAATTGTTGATTTTACTTTAATATGCTCTTCATTCTGAAGAGTAAGTTCTGTCTATTGAACAGAAGGTTTTAATTTTAAATCTTGAAAATTCATAGATTTTTCTCCTTTTATCTCTTTTTTATAATTTTAACATAAATTTTAATTTATGTCAAATTAATTATTTTTTAAAATAGTTTGAAAATACTAAATTATATAATTATATAAAGCTTCGCTATTAGTATTACTAAAATTCTAAATATGCTATCTTAACTAAGGAATGTTTATTTTCTAATTTTGTAATGTTGAAAAATTCTCTTTAAAAGCTTGTGCTATTCCAATATTTCCTGTTATACTAGCTGTATGAAAAGCTTTTCCTTGTTTTATAGCAAATTGTAAATTTCCACTCTAATCATATTTTATATCACCACGAACAATACCAGGAATAGCATCTCCACTTGAAGAATATTTTGCTAATAATTCTATATAACCTTCTTGACTTAAAATATAATTAGGCCCATTTACAGGATTCATACTAATTGTAGGATAATCTAAAGCCAATTGAATATATCCCTATCCAAGAAAACCCGCTGAGGCTATACTTCTATCAAAATGTTTATAATGTCCGTCCTCACTAACTGCCCAATATAAAGTTCTTTTTGGTATACCACCTTCTATTATATCTTTATCAGTATAAGCTACTGTTTTATTATATCTTCTTTTACCTTCTATAAAAACACCTTTTTTATTTTGAGTTGCAAAAGTAAGTTGATCCTGTATCTTTTGACTCTATTCATTTAATTCAAAAGGATTAAAATTATATGCACGACCTTCAATGTATCCTCTATAAACTTGATCTTTATTCATATCATATTTAGATAAAGTTCCCTCTGCATACATATTTAAAACAGCCTACTAAGAAGCTAAATAAACAACTCCTGCATTAGAAATCCAAGTTATAGGAATCTATCTTCCTAAAAAATTATTCCACTAATGCTAAAAAGCATGACTTAAAATTAACATCTATCTTAAAGAGTACTAATCATCGTGCATTAATTTTCCTACTAAACTAATTCTTTCTTTTAAATTTTTTATATTTTGTAATCTATTTATATGTACATCAATAGCATTTAAATATCTTATACAAATCTATAAAAACTAATTTAAATCAATTTGCCTTTTCTATAAAATTCTTTGATTAGTTACTTTTTCAACAAGATTATATATTATTTCTTTAGCAATAGTTTGAGCCATAAAACATACCACCTAACAAAAAATAGGGGACTTTCGTCCCCTATTTTAATCTATCATCAACCAGCTGCGCCGGTTTGAACCTTAAAGTAAACAGAATCACTTGTAGATTCACCAGTCTGGATAGTAGCAATAAGAGTGATTTCTCCACCATTCTTAAGCTTCTTAATCTGACCAGTAACCTTGTCAAGTTCGACAGCATCCGTGTTTCCAGAGATGCTATAAACAGGTCTGATTTCATCAATGACATCAATACCATTAGCATCAGGAGCCTTTAAGTATTCCTTAAGCATGATAACGTCACCAACATTGAGTAATTCTGGTAACTGATAAGCACTAGCAGCAGAATCAGCATCAGAATCATCCTTAGCCTTTAAGCTAGCTGCTTTATATCCCTGCTCATCTTCTGTAAGGTTACTATCACTAACAAATGCTTCAACTTCTTCATCAATATCATTGTGATACATAACAGGATCAGCTTCACTAGATGTACCAGATCCACCAAGACCAATAGTATCAACAACCTGAAGAACTGCAAGAACTTTCTTCTTTCTGTCGAAATATGTGTATCCTGGGAAAGCATCCATAGTAAAATCAAATGTACTTGGATCACCAGTTCCAGCAAATGTCATCGTAAAGTTACTCTGTAATCTAACATTCGGGAATGTAAGGTTAGCAGGTAAATCTTTACCAGTATACTGATCTCTAAATAAAGTATCAGCTTCAACATAATAGTTACCACCAAAAGTATCTGGTGTAATATCAGCTTCATATACATGTCTGCCAGGAAGATCGATATAATAATCAACCATAACAGCCTTATCAGTAGTTACTAAGTTACCATTAGAATCTTTAACATTTGCTAATTCAAAGATACCAGTCTTAACTGTAGAAGCAGTCGTAATAGTTCCAGTGAAAATATTACCAGTTAAAGAACCGTCATCTTCAGTTTCCATGATGTAAATAGGAGCATCATCAACACTTAAAGAAGCTAAACTACCAAAATCAGCAATAGCATCTCTTAAATCGATCTTAGCTGTATTGCTTGTTGTTGCAGGAGTATAATCAACATCAAGTGTAGCACCACTATTCATATGGAAGTGAACAAGGTCTTCATTATGTCCATTTTCTTTATCGCTATTGATACCGTCGCCACGTTTGAATAACCCAGCGCCAGAAAGAATTGCAAAACCAATTGGAGAAAGTAAAGCATCAGTAAAACTGAAAGTTAAAGTTTTTTCACCTTCCCAAGCAAGGAGTCTAGTATTACCTCTACCACCTTGAGCATAAACTGTTGTAGTAGATTGTTCCATACTAGAAGTAGTTGCTGTGTCTATATAAAGAACAGGCTGACCACTCTGGAAAGTAGCTGTACCAATTCTAATTGGCTGTTTTGCACGGAAAACGATGTTTGCACATTCGCGCACACCAAACTTCATAAGTTTTTTCCTCCCTTTATTTTAATAATTACTAAAATTCAATTCTATTAGAACTAGGTCGAGAAATAATATTTTCCTATTCATCACTCAACCAGTTATCTACATCTTCTAAATTTTCAGCTCCAGCTAGTTTAGATTTTAACCAAATATCATAACTATATTTTTTCTCAAAACGCTGAAACTAATCAAATAATTGATAAACAGTATACTCCATTAATTCTGAATATGTATGATGATTAGCTTGAATTAATATAGATATATAACGACTCAAAATATTTATAGCTTTCTAACCATCTTGTTTCTTTTGTAATTTCTTATGTCTGTCTCTTAATTTATTAGCTATCTGTTCTGCAAGTTTATTTGCAGGATTATAATCAGCTCGTCCTTTAAGAGCATCTAAGCAGAACATCTACTTTATAATTTTTTTAAACTATTCAAAATTACTATCTTTTATTAAACATTGTTCTTTTTTTCCATCCTTTTGCCTTGTTAATACTAACATAGTTGGCATTTTCATTAATTCATATTCAGGAAAAATAAGAGAGAGAACAAGTTCAATAGACATTACATTAACAGTTGCGGTAGTATCTGTCTTATTATTTATTATTGACATTAATACATCAAAATTTGTTCTGTTTCCTAAATTTATTTTGTCCTACTAATTTAAATTTTCTTTAGAAAAAGATAGGAAATTGCATCCTAAATAAAATAAATCTTCTCCAAGATAAGCAATTTCCTTAATTCTTGGTTGATGTATATTAATATTACCTTGAACAAAAGGAAGATCATTTCCAGAGAGTAAAAGAAGTTTATTCATATTCTAAACTGCCTTTATTCTATTTGTCCTCAGTAAAATGTACTGCTCTATAAGATAAAGTGTACATAGAAATATCTTCATTTAGCACGACAAGATTAAGACCTAAAAAGTAATATTCTCCCATACCAGAAAGTTTAACATTAGTACTAGTCCTATTTTGCCAAGCTATTTTATTATCATTTGATATAGAATTTAAAATCCCATCTATATAACCTGCAATAACAATTGGCCTAGTTTGAAAATTATTTAAGTCCCATTCATCATCATAACATATAATGTCAAAATTCATAGTACAATCCATAAACTTTGGATCTACTGCATTAGAACTAAAATTATCAAAAGTCAATAGAATAAAAGATTTTATATTCTAAAATTCTTTTCTTGCAATTTTAGGATTTGTTCTTACATAACCCTAAGAACGCAATACACTTAATGGTTTACTATCAATTAATTTCTGATAATCTTTATTTTTCTAATCTAAACAATCCGGATTATTTACAACTAATAATCTTTTTAATCTATCACTATATGGTTGACTTTTTACAAATAACTATTTTAATACTGTTTCAGTATCTTGCGCACATGAAAAAAATGAAGAGTGTATAGGACGTAATTTTGTTACATCTGCTCTCATTTATAATCTCCTTTTATCTCTTAATTAAAAGGTTTAACTGTTATAGTTGAAACCTAATTTCCATACTTTAAATTAAAAGTAATTTCTGAAGTTACTTTTTTTGCTTTTATCTTAATTTCATCTTCAGACTGACTTAATATCTGGACAGGAGCGGCCGCAGGTATTTCCCACTCAGAATGCCCATCTGGAACATAATACTTAACTACATCATAAGATTGTATATTTTTTGGTCCAATAATCTATAATACTTTCTACTAATCTCTTTCTTGAATCTATTTAATCATCTAATTAGTACTAGTATAAGTTTCTTTTAAAGCTACTCTAATTAATCCACCAGTAGAATTTTTACTACTAGTCCCATAATTATCATTATATCCTTGTACCTACCAAGTTTGACCATTTATAACAACTCTTTCAAAACGCTTAAAAAATTCTGTAGTAGTCTAATCTTTTGTAATATACAATAATTTTGTATAATACATATCATTCCAAACTACTCCTCTTTTTACATTCCAAATTGCTTCATCTTCATTTGGTCCAACTGTCCATCCATGATAAATAACTGGTTCTCCTTCAGATCCATCCTATTCAATTGGAATTACTTCAATTTCATCATCAGCTTTTCTTATTTCTCCTCTAAAATAAGCGGTTTCCTAAGAATATTGCAAATAAATAATCCAATAAGAATTAGGCATATATCCTTCATTTCCAGAAATCCACTGAAAAGTATCTCCTGGTCTAACTCGATATACTTTTATGTTTCCATCCTAATCTTCTACTAAATTCCCCTCTGAATCATAGAAAGATCCTGGAGTTCCCACATCTACAAATCTATCTTCTAAAGCATAATCTTTTTCATATTCAATAGGAACCTCTCTAAAAGGAATTGATAAAATTTTATCCTAATAATCAACTTTTAATTTATCATGATTTATTAAACATCTAAAATGAAAATCTCTGTCATCTTTATCAAACTTTATAATAGCAGCTTGATAAGAATTAAATAAAGCTCGTTTCATACTACGAAGCTTATCTTCTCTTAATCTAACTAAAGGATCAGCATAACCGGAAGTTTCCTTTCCTCTTACATTAACCTTTTCTCCATACTAAGGTGTAAAACTTTTATCTGTATAACCCCAATTAGACATTTTATCATAATTATAACGAGCTTTTAATAAATCAACATTTTTTAATACAGACATTTTGTTTTATCTCACTAAGTAAACTTAAACACTAAAAGATTATTCTTCGATATAAAGGAAATTGTTCTTCTTGAATTAAAAAATTCATTCCTTCTAATTTACATAATAAAATTAAAAAAGATTCCTATTGCTATCCTACAAACAATCTTTGTAATCCAACAAGCTACTATATAACAGTCTGTAATGGTTTTTGCCAATTCTAACCCTACTCTCTAAGAGGAAGAAGCTTATATATTTGATTTATAATTCTTTTTATATCTTTTTCAATAATTTTATTAGATATATTTAAATTATACTTTAATATCATAATAAACAATATCCCCCTGAACTGAATTTCTAGAGTAGGAAGCATCTTTTCCCTTTTCACTAATCTCTGGAAGATCTGGTCTCCTTGAGTTTGGCAATTCATTATCAGACATTGGTTCCATAATTTTCTTCATAGTAGAATGATATACACCATTAAGGTCTGAAATACGACGTTTATAAAGTCTTTGTAAATGAAAACCTTCTCGCTAATAATCTTTTTTCATCTGTAATATTTTTTGCATATGATTAGCTTGAGAAGTAAACTTAAAATCAGACCCACTATATTTCATACGTACATTTTCAATAGAAGCTAATTGTTGCCCTAGCCATTCTACTATCATATAAGTTGAAAGAATATTTATTTCTTCAAGAGTAAGAGAGTTAAGAAAACCCCAATACTACTCTACAAAAACAAAATCCCCTTGTTCTGTCTTTCTTCTCTATATAATATAAGCATATTCCAATGATTGCCTTGGAAATTCAAACTTTGGAATAGCTGCAAGTAAAAGCTGACGAAGAATAGCTAAAGTATCCTATTCTGTCAACTCTAAATACATATCATCTGTTATTTTAGAGAGAAAATTATCATATACTACTGAAAAAGCGGTAGGTTGCATAATATTCCTCCTATAACAATTATTTATTTTCTTTTATAATAACTCTGCGGGCGCTGGTCTTTCCTGGAATCGACTAGTTACTATCTCCGTTTGAACGGGCCGCCGCGCGTCTTTGTCCAACTGGTTTAACAGATAAATCTGGAACGTCTTCTTCTGTAATTTTCTTATTTTCAATTGCGTTAGTTACATTAAAACCTAACTTCTTTTGAATAGCATCTCTTTTTGCTACATCATTTAAAGGTAATTCAACTGCAAGTGTTTTAATTGTTTCTTTAACTCCATCTGGAGCAAAATCAAGACAATCTAAAAATTCATCTAAACTACCAGTTTGCATTAATCTAATAATATCTTCTCTAGTATAAAAATACTCTGGTTCTGGAATAAAATTAATTTCAGATAAAATCTCTTTATCTTCTATTGTTAAATAATTTTTTAAAATTTTTGAACCACCATGTAAATAAGAAAGCTTTCTTATCTCTTCAAAGGTAACTATTTTTTCTTCGCCATCTTCAAAAATTCTTGTTAAATTATTCATATCAGGAATGGTATATCCTACTGTTCCATTTCCAACACGATTTTTAATTTTTACTTTCCTATTATCTTCTACCATATTAACTTTTCTCCTTTTATCTCTAAAAAAATATTGGGGAAGATATTCCTACCTTCCCCATATTAAAATTACATATTAATGTCAAGATCTTCGTTTCTGTAAGAGCAAAGGCCTGGATTAATACTATAAACAGCAACACCAAATTTCTGGTATGTGTGAATAGTCTTGCTCCAGTCATCGCCATCGACTTCTTTAACCTGAGCAGTTCCTTCGAAAGCAACCTTAACAGGTTTTTCAGAGCCAGTAGGAATAATCCAAGCATAAGAAGGATCGATAACCTTAACAGCATTTGTCTCATCTTCGAAAGATTGAGGAAGAACAATAACTTGATGTCCTTTGTAATCACCAAGATAACCCATGTTCCAACGTCTATCTCTCATATTATCAGAAACCCAACCGGTTTGAGGAATCATCGTTGCCGCGAATTCAAATGTGCAATAAATAGCAGCTTTACCATAAGTATCAGCAACCATTAATAATTTATCCATCTGAGGTTCACTGAATCCATTTCCGGAATATTTATTATGCGCACCAAGATTTGTAACAGTAGACATAAGAGCCTTAGCAATCTCTTTATAAACTGCTTCATCCATTCCTTCAAGAACGATGTCATAAACATCAGCCATCGTAATTCTGCCATCAAGGAACTCTTCAAAAGCAATCTGAGCAGCTCCGCCGTAAGCTGTGGTATTAACTGTTAAAGAAGCACCATCAAGTTTGAATACTTCATATCTACCAGCAAGACCAACTTTAGTTACAAACTGTTTTGCTCTACGTCTAGAAGCTTCAGATATTCTCTGATAGAAGACAGGCTGATCGCCCTGAGCAAAAGTACGAACATCTGCGAACTGACCATATTCAGCAAGAACCTTAGGAGCAAGAACTTCACTAAGTTGAATCTCAATCAGTTCAAAAATAGTATTTTTATTTTGTCTATAAAGAGCAGGTGTAGCAGAAAGCTCTTTAATTTCTTTTCTAAATGTATTTTCTAAAGCATTAGCACTAAGCGTTTCTTCGCCAAAAGAGAATGTTAAAGAAGGATTAACAGACGCTTTAGCAGTAGCTCTAGCTAATTCGATTAAACTTTGTCTTTCTAAAGCCATTTTTATTTTCCTCCTCAACTAATTCTCTGAATTTTAACACCTGGCTGCATATCAGGCATCGTGTAAACTTTAGCAACCTGCCAAATCATACCTGTATCAGCAGTAGTAGCAGGTGTAAGATAACCAGTACTCTCATCAACCTTTAAAAGATCACCTACGTCAAGACTTGCGCCAGAGACAGTAGAAGCAGGAGATGTATTAGCACCAAAAGTATTTGTTGTATAAATATCGCCGATTTCAGTTCTAAGTAATCTTGGAACTAATTCGCCGCCCATGAAATCACTCTTTTGCATAGCATAATCTTTAAGAGCCTGTGCTCTTTGATCATAAAGTTTGATTTCATTCATAACAAGCATCCATTCGCCCTTACCAGTTAAATTGCATTCTTTATTTGGGTAGTCATATTTTAAGAACATACCATTTTCAAGAATATTGAATACTGTAGAGGCAGGAAGCTGAGCATAAATCTGGCCATTAGTCTGAGCAGAAAGATGATTAGGCTCAACCTGTCCAAAACCTTTTCTTGAGATTTGTGTTTTTGCCATTTTTAAGCAATCCTCCTTAATTATTTTCCATATCTATATTATTCTTAACAGCTTTTACCCAATCAGGTAAATTTGAGTCGTCATTAGAATAACTAAATGTTACAATTTTTTGTTCTTTATTAGAATCAATTTCTTCCTAAGTCTATAAATTAAAATTGACCTTTTTCTCAAAACAAATTACAGCAAGTTTAGCTTTAATTTCATCATAAGAATATTTTTCTTTATTATCAAGAATTTCCTTTTTATCTTCATTAGAAAGCATATAAAATTCTTCATTAATTAAAGCATCTTTCTTTTCGTTTTCAACTTTGTTTTTAAATTCAACAAGAGTATCATAATCAGCTTTTAATTGCTGATATTGAGTTGAAAGTTCATTGTATTGCTGTTCTAATAAAGAGTATTTCTTTTTGTCGTCTTCTTCCTAATCATCTGAATTCTAAGAATCCTAAACTTTCTAATCCTCTTCTTCGTCATCCTTTTTAAATTCAGACTCAGGTTCTTCCTGCGTCTATTCTTTTTCAAAGTTTTCAGATACTTCTTCCTAAACAACAGGAGCTTCTGCTTCAAAGGAATTTTCAACGACTGGTTCAGAAGGTTCAACATTGTCCTGTATATTATCTTCTGTAAAATTATCAACAGGAAGTTTTACTTCTTGTTCCATTATATTTCCTCCTTTTAGAGCATCTTGTAAATCTTTCATCATTGAAAATAATGTTTTTTTAAAATTATCATCAACTGTTTTACTAAAATTAGAACTTATTATAGGCTTTGTAACAGAAGCACCCTCAAAACAAGGTTCTGTATCATTACCTAAAATACATAATTTTGTAAATATTGCATCATTGATTATAAAAAATTCCATATCATTTTTAACATTTGTTGCCCAATGACCTTCTAAAGATTCTTCATCTAATTCCATTGATTGAGGTTTACCTTCATCTATAACAGACTGCACTTCTTTAAATTGACCAGTCCATAAATATCCAGTAGTCATAAGATACTCTCTCTATATCTCATTTCCAAAATCATCTGAGTCGTTAAATTTTTGGAACCAGACTTTTGCATCAGGAGCAACAAAACCGTATGGCTTTGTTAATACGTTAAAATGAATACCCTAATCATCCCAAATCATTTGTTCGCCATGATCAGTAAAATCTTCTTTATTTTCTTTATAATAACCAACGATTGGAGCGCCACGTAATGTTTTTGCCATTTCAGTAGCAACTTCTTTTGAGATATAACTACGATTTCTATTTTCTCCTATATATAAAACCTTAATTTCACAAGATGACATTAAAGGATTTATATCTAAAGGTTGTAAATTAATAAATTCAGGAGAATTTATCGTAGCAATAGATTGATGTGGCAATGCCATGATTATCTCCTTTCATTACATACTCTATCTATTTGCTATAGTTTTATCACTCTTCTAGTTATCTGCCTTTTCTGGGCGGCCGGTCTAACCGGTACCGCTTCCAGAAGTATTTGCCTTATTTGATTCTTTACCGGTAACGTTTCCCCTCCCCGCGAGTGCTTCCGCATTCATCGTACTACTCATCATTGGCGGGATAAATACACGAACCAGATCAAGAATATCATTTTCAAAGTAAGCATTAGCTAATATAGAACTTTGAGTTTGTCCAAGTGCAACTTGAGGTAACATTTTAGAGAAACCAATTTGCATTTGTTCTTTATATAACTTAGATACTTCTTTATAATTATAGATAGTAGTATTTAAAAATTGTGCTTTATAATAACATTTATTTGGAGATTTATTGAAAGGATCTAATAATAAATTTAAGAAAGATTCAAATTGCAGTAATAAATCATACATAGAAGCTTCATCATTTAAAATAGAATTATTTAAAGCAGTATTACTATCACTATTAAACTGCATCTGAGAAACACCAGCTTCATTATAAACTGTTCTTTCAACCTTTTCCAATTCATCTACATTAGATTGATTGCCCTTATCTGACATATCTGCTACATCTACATCTGCAAATGTAGTAAGAACATCAATACCTATTGCTCTACCTAACATTTTTACTGCATTATTATGTAAAGCTTGAGCCTCATCTATATCAAATACTAAATCTCCATTTTTATCTAATGGCATTTTTTGAATAATAATTTTTAAAAGCTTTTGAGCCATCCTTTTTCGATCTAAATCTTGAGCAGCATCTAAATCAACTATATAAGGAATAATAGATAAAAAAGGAGGATAATCATTATCATTTAAATTAAATTTTACCACAGAACGATAATCTAATAAATACCAACTTCCAGAATCTCCTGGGAAAGCTTTTGGTAATTTTCCCTTTTTATACAGTTCATATCCTTTTTTAAACTACTTTGGGAATAAATTTAATATTTTAATTCTTTGCTAAGTATCTTTATAAAAATTATCAAAAAATCTCATATCAAATTCAACAGTTGGTCTATTATTTACTTCTAAACTAGATCTACAGTAATTAGGTAATAATTCTTGAACAACAACTTTATTATTTTGAGAAATTAAATATCCATAATAACAACCGTTCCTAATTACTTTTAAAGCAACTTTTCCACAAAATCTTTTTACTTCAAACTAATCAAAAAATTTTAAAACTTTAAAAAAGTTTATAAATTGTTTCTTTCTAATCTTTTCATCAGCTTGTTCATTAGCTTCTGTATCTTGTAAACCTGCATTAGTATCTAATAAACCAACACATTGCTCAATATATGGTGTTATAAACCAATCATATTTATATAAATAAGCCATATAACGACATAATCTACTATAAATACCACTATGTTTATAAAAGAAATTTGAGATATCTCGCATTTCTGCTAAATCACCATTATTAATAGCTTTTAAAATATTCTATTTAGTACCTAATCTTGGATTAGTTTTTCTTAAATCACCATATGTTACAATAGCATCATCTAAAGTTTTTAAACCAACTTTAATTTTATTAAAATCAAGAGGAGTATATCTCTCGTCGGTGTCGGTGGCAAGGTTCATATTAAAACCTTTTTCTTTAATTTGCGCCATTCTATTTTTCATAAGACACCTCTTTAAAATTAATATCCAGCTAGTTTCATAATATAATCATAAGTAATTATTTCCTAATCCCAATAAGGAATTAAAACTAAATTAATATTATTTTTATGACAATATTCTCTTTTTTTCATATCATAAAATTGCTGTTTTTTAAGTCCAGTCATACCGCCAAATTTAGGTTTAGGTTTATAATGTTGTATTCCTTGATACTATATTAAAAAATCTATTTCACCATCGTCATCAAAAACAGCAAAATCAAAACGTAAAGGATGACCTGAAGAACTTATTAAATCCTTAAAACTATATTCCTATTGAAAATTTAATCCTGCTTTTCTTAATATATCTTCTATTTTTATCTATCCATAAGAAGCTCTCATTTATTTCAGTTCATCTCCTTTTACTAACTATTATTATTTAAAAAAATAATAATATTTTTTATCTTTTTTGTCCTTTAACTGAAAAACATTAAATCGGCTATATTTAAGCCTTTTCGTTTCTTTTTTCGATCTTCTTCTTGTTTTATATAATATAATCCATAAACAAAAGCTGAGAATTTATCTTTATTTATACCTCTAGAAGATTGTTTTAAAATAATATTAACTCCTTCATTTTCTTCTACAAGATTTAACATCTGCGCTTTAAGCGCATCTGTTAAAACAAAAGGCATAAGATAATCATTTCTTTGATCTGGACTCATATTTTGACCGACTTTTGTACTCATCAACTTTACTCTTGCTTGAGATTCATCAATAAGCATTTTTATACGACCTGAAGAAAGTTGAGTTTTAGCATAAGTATATGCCTACGTATTAATAGGTGCATTTGCTTTTACTAAATATAAAGCATTTTCTTCAACACCTGCTCCTCGTATTTTTTTATATAAATCAACAGTATCTTGAGCAGTCCCACCTTCTACGCCAAAAGGAGGAAGTTCATCCCCTGTCTAAGGATCAATTTGAGCCTTAGTCATAAAATCAATCAATCCAACTCCAAGTCCATTGGCATCAACAGAAAGAACTCTTGCTTTATATTTATAATATAACCTTTTTAATTTAATACTTTGTTCTTCAAAATCTTCTGCCTAATAAGTATAAATATTTACTAAACTTTTTAATGCAGCTCCTTGAGGCTGAGGAGTTACTTTAAAAACTAGTGCCTCTGTAGTACATTTAATACGACCAACGTCAACTCCAATAACATAGTATGCAGTTTTTGAACTGCGGCCGCTGTATTCATATTCAGGCTGGAGTAATGTTCGATGTTTATCAAATTTATCGCCAGAAAAGAATGCATTCTAAGCATCTCCAGACCAAATACTACGGTACTATCTATCAAAAGAATCTTCATTAAAAGTACCTGAAAGTTTAAGCTGATCCACAAAATCCTCATTAAGAAGTCCTTCTTTAACAGGAGTCTCATATGTACCACCCATTATCATAACTTCATCTGGATTTATAATACTTTGTACAAGAAGCTATATTAATTTATCATATGCAAAAGTATTTTTCCAACCGGCTGTAGTAATATAAATTTGAGATTTATTTATTAATTCATTTTTATGCATAGATCCATCTGCAAGTACACGGTCTACGTTTGTAGTAGGAATAATTACCTCATTTAATGTAGTTCCATCAATAAGAACACACTACTCCATCAAACCACCAGTACGTCTCTGTCCTCTTGATTTTTCACTTGCTACAAGAATATCAAGAGTAGAACCATTTTTCCATACGTAACGAACATTATCTCTTCCTTTAGTTGTTTTACCACGCTACCAGTTAATTTCTTTTTCTAAAACAGGTAATAAATGACATATTTCTTCTACTTTAGCCATTGTAATACTAGCTGCTTGCTATTTACCACCAGTAGTAACAAATAAATGACTACGGGGATAAAAAGTACATCTAAGCATTAATGCCATAATAGAAAGAAAGGATTTTGAATAAGCACGCGGAAATGTTGCATAGACATACCGATGCCGCATAACTACACGAAGGAAAACTCTTTGATAAAATTTAAAATTAAATGTACTATCAGGCCCTTTTACATAATCAACAAAAAGATCTGGATACCATTTAAAAAAAGCAATTAAATGTCTAATATTTTCAAGATTAGCATTTAATCTTTCTTCTGAAATACCTTGCTTTTTATCTTTTTGACTATTTAACTAAAGGAGTGCTTGAAGGCTCATCTATTTTCTTCATCCTCCTTCTTTTGTTTCTAAATCTAATTATTGTAAGCTTGAATATCTTGGTCTGTTATCTAAACATAATCCAGTCCTTTTTCTTTGGCTTCTTTCCTATCTTGTTTTTGCTGCTCATTATTTTTAATCTTCTTTAAATAATCTTCTATCTATCTTTTTAAAGCAGGATCTTCATATACTAAAGATTTAGTATAATCTTTTAAATCTTTTATAATAACATCTACTACATCTAACTATACATCAATAGGAATTTGAGGAATTTCTCCACCATGCTTCTAACAATAGTCAACAAGCTAACCAACCGAATCTATAAACTAACTTGTTTTTTCTTTATTCTGAGCAGCTGTAAATTTTGCAGACTTTCGTAATGTATCAGAAACTCTTGCTAATTTTTGATAACCCTAAAGATCCCCTTGATCAATAGCCTGATTCATTTTAAGATTATTTTTACAAATAAGAATAAGAGTAGAACGAGTATCTGCATCTTGAATATCAAAAGACTCCATCATCTCATTATAAAAAGTTTCAAGCTATACCCATTCTTGAGGAGTATAATATCTACCCCATTTCATAACAAGATATTTTTTGTCTTCTTCTGTTAAATCTTGTGCTAAATCTGGTATTTCCTATTCAGGCATAAAATTTTTTTCATTATATAAATTGTTCTGTCCAATAGGAGAATAATCCGCGGGAACAGGTTTATCCCGCTAACGCTGGATCTCCGCTTTTACTAGGGTGCGATATTGAGCTTCTGTAATCTAGCCTTTCTAAAATTGATCAGCATACATTTCAGAAAGGGTCTTGTCTTGTTCCGCTTGAGCGGCGACCGCGAGTTCATGCTATTTTGTTAATTTTTCAGTATCCTTCCAACCATAATCCTTAAATTGTTTAAGTTTCATTTTAGAAAGATATTTACCGAATACAGTAGTATCATTTTTTTTATTTGGGTTTTTAGCATAAGCTTTCTACCTTAAACTATCCCATTCCCAAGGTAGCCAAGGGACATCATACTCTTCTAATAACCAAACAAAAGTATTTGGATCCCAAATATCTACATGCATTAAAGTGCATTCTTTACATAAAGAAGGTTTAGATCCATCCTTATACGTATAGAACATTGTTTCTTCTTTTGTTCTACCGCATTTAGAGCAAACTAACTTTGACACTGTATAAAACCTCCTTATTTCTTTTTATTTCGACATTCTTTACAGATTGAATACCATCCATCTTTACTTGTATTATTCTTAGAAAAAAATTTATTATGGGCTAATTTAATTTGCCCACATCTAGAACAACGTTTCCATTTCCCCTTTTCTACAAAAGTATAATACCAAATTAAATAATTTTTTTCCTAATATTCTGCTATTAACTTAGGAATTTTCTTTCTCCATAAGGAAGAAAGATATTCAATAGAATAAGAATGTCCATACTTTTTATATAATAACTATTGAATTTCTAAATTTGATTTACCATCTATTTTATAAATTAATAAATCATAATAAAGAGGATATTTATCTTTTAATGCATTATCTATAATATTTTCTAAATCTTGCATTAAATAAAAAATATCAGAAGTAAAATGTCCTTCTGCCTATTGTTTAATTTTAGAATAATTACATAAAAGAATTGAAATATGTATAGGATTAAAAAAAGAAATTAATCCTTTATTTATTATATTTCCATCTTTATCAATTTCTATTCTATCAGACAAGTCAAGAGTAGAAAAGCTTTTTATAAGATTTAAACTATATATAATAGGTTTATAAGAACTCTTTATAATATATTGATCTTGTCTCATCTAAATAATTTGCTTTTTAAGCAAATATTTTTTTCTTCCTCTTGCCTTTTTTTCTAGTTCCTATACCTTTTTTATTTCTTCTCTAAGCTTTTTTAACTAAGGTATATTCTAAGCTTCCTCCTAGGATATTTTATATTTAGGGGTTAATAAGACATTTTTATCATTTATAATCATATTATAAATGCCATCTTCACCATTCTAAAATTTTCCAACTAATCCCTAAAAAGAAGTTTCTCGCTTATTAATAGTTACCATTCTATTATCTGTATTAATATTCTTTTCTTTCTTCTCTAACTTTGTCATTGCAAATATGATATAGTCAGCGAGAATCTACAAATATTTATTATTTAATTTCTAAGGAGGAGCATTTTCAACTATTTTTTTAACTAATTCTACTCGATCTTCAGGACTTTCAAGAGAGTAGTCTAAACGTAATACCTCTTCTTGACTAGTATCAATCTCCTTTGGACCGACGCCCGCGTTTTCTTGCATTGAATTTCTCCTTATCATTTTGATCTCTATGTATAACATTATATCAAAAATTTTTCTACAAATCAACTAGATAAATTAAACATATTTGATAAAAGATAAAAATTATGTTATAATTAATTATAAAAATAAAAGAGGAGATATTATTTATGTCTGTTATATATAAATATCCTATTGAATTCGATTTTAAAAATCAAAAAAAATATGTAAATCTTCCAGAAAATAGTGAAGTTTTTTCTACTATTTTTACCGATATTTATACTGCTTATATTTATGCTATTGTTCATTCAACAGAAGGAAAAATAGAAAAAAGAGATATTCTTTGGTTAGGAACAGGACAAGAGCTAACAAAAGAGCAGGAAGATAAAATTAAATATTATACTTTTTTAGGGACTTTTAAAATAGGCAGCAATTTAAATTTAATTTGGCATCTTTGGATAGAGCCTAAAAAAGTAAAATGGACTTGTATTGACTTAGATACAAATACACCTTATGAAAATGCTTATTATAAAATCAAAAGATATGAAGAAATAAAATAAAATGAATGTAGCTGTAATCGCGGCGGCCGGTGCCCTTAATTACCGTTTATTAGATAATAAGCTTAATGAACTTATCGAATCATCGGGTTGTTATCTATTTAATATTTTATGTGGGTCAGTAACTAGTGAAAAAAGTAATGAAGAAACCTTAGGAAAACTTTGGGCAAGAAAAAACGGAGCGCCGGTAATAAATATCTATGCAAAAACGATTAATGAATTGGTAGACAAGATAATTTTAAAAGCGGATTATGCTATTTTTATTTTGGATGGAAATCCTTTAATTAATAATATTTTTATGAGATATAAGATGTCAGGAAAACATGGTAGCGTTATTACGCGGAAAGGTTAAGGGCATGCCCTTATCGATTAAGGGCGGCCGCGAATAATAAATAAATGATAGGTGGAGCAGCAGTTTATAGAGCAGGGGTGTCAGTCAATTATAAATGTTATTATCCAAAACCGCACCCGTTTTGGAAATGTAAGAAAAAAATTCCGACAGATTGTTTTCGTTGTCAGTATTGTGAAGCAAAAATGAGAGCTTAGGAAGCAACTAAATTATTAGATATGGTAGAAAGATTAAAGATCGAAAAAAGATATGGATGGAAAAGAGAGGAAGAAATTAAAAAATGATTAATATTGGTGGTTTGCCTAAGGTATTAGCTTATATTTTTATGATAATAGGTAGTTTTACTTGTGTTGGAATAATGACTGCAATAATTATAAGCATACAAGGCTTTATTTCAGATTTAATAAAGAGATTAAAATGGAAATATAAATATAAGCATCGTTTTGATAAGCCTCCTCTGGCTAAATGCTATTGTATAGATTGTGATTTCTATGGGAAAAATAATAATAGAGAAGATTGGAATGAATGCCTTGCTCACAAAGGTTGGAGAGTAGCAGAAGAATGGTTTTGTTGGCAAGCAACTCCGTGTGAAAGTGATACAGAGAAAGAATAAGAAGATAAATATAAATGAGAGCAACGATTAATTTAAGAAGACCTATTGTTAAGATAGATGCTGACTTTGATGAAAATTCAATTGAAGCTAATGGATATGAAATTTTAAAGTGGACTCCATGTATAAAAGAATTGCCAAAAAGTAGAACTGAAGTGTTGGTATCATGCCACGATGATTCTGGAGATACTCCATATGATTATACATCTTATGGATGGATGACAACCAATAAAGAATATTGGATTATTGATAATGAAATAAACAATTTTGTTGTTGCATGGATGCCATTACCAAAACCGTGGAGAGGAGAAAAATAATGCGAATTAATCTTAACGAGGATATGGAGGCACTGCCATCTACACAGCCAACTTTATACGGATATAATATAGAACATCTTGAACTAATAGCAAGAATTCTTCAGGAAGAAAATTTATCGCCAGAGAGAATAGGAGAAGCTTTAACAGATATTGGCAGCATTGTTGCTGTTGTTAGAAATGAATATGAAGAAGCATTAAGAAAGGCGATAGAGCAATGTATGACTTAATTAGCAAACAAACGGTAATTGATATAGAAGGACTCGATGAACAAATCAAATGTGAAATGTGCATAAATCCAATGCGTACAGATAGAGGATGCGATGGTAGTTGCAAATATGACGAGAAGCTATATGAAAGAATAATGCAAATACTTGGTGAAAGAATAAAATCATTGCCACCCGCACAGCCCGAACCATCAACAGAAATACAGGAAATTCTTAACTATCTTGACACTGCACTCCATCCGATTGTATCACCGGATAACTGGAATGTGTATGCCGAATTATATGATATGGTAAGCAAATTACCATCTGCATAGCATGGATGCCATTGCCAGAACCATATAAGGGGGAATAGTAATGAGCAATAGGAAGATCATATACATTGATGATGCTATTAATGCGCTGAACAAATCATTCGATAGGGAAACGCTTTTAAATCATTTTGTGCGAAAAGTTGCGATTGATGCTATTAAGCAGTTGCCATCCGCACAGCCAGAACGAAAGAAGGGGAAGTGGATTAACAAAAAGCCAAGATGGATTGGAAGTCTATCAATGACCGTACAAGATGCTTATGAATGTTCAAACTGTGGTGAAGCTGGCGTTAATTGGTGGAAGTATTGTATTTATTGCGGCGCATCGATGGAAATAGAGGAGTGGAGAAAACCTATAATCGAGAGGTGGAGAATCGATGAGACTAATTGATGCGGATGCGCTGATGCAATCACTTAAAATTCTCAACACAGATTGTGGAGGATGTGAGAGTGCCGATCCGAACTATGGAAATTGCATGAGAGATTTTGCAGAAGCATGCACGGCAATTAAGGATGCACCGACCATCGAAGAACGAAAGAAGGGAGAGTGGAATCATGGATTATGTAGTGTATGTGGATACGATTGGGGAAAAGATGCACCTATTGCAAATGTCCCACCATTCTGCCCTAACTGCGGAACGGATATGAGAGAAAGTAATAAATTATTAAATAATTGTTCAAAATGTAAACATGGTAAAAATTATTTAAATAATATGTGGTGGTGTGAAAAGCACGATATGATGAAAAATAGAGAAGGAGAAAGCTGCTCTGATTTTAAAAATAAATATTAAAATATGGAAAATTAAAAATAATTTGGCACTTGATACTGGGAATATCGTTTTAAAAAATAACTTGGTACTGGGAATGTCGAGCGCAAAGTCTTTTCAGATTCTCTACTATAAAATCCCATAAGGTATGCCCCCTAGTACGTTCCGTAGATTTGCACACCGGAAAATTTTGGCCTCCGAACATACCTTCCCTATTAATCGCTCGGAGCGTTGCCGCACGCAAAGCTCCGGTTTTTTGATTAAAATAAAAGGCAAGATTTTTTATTTGCATTGATGCGAAGCAAAAATTTTCTATTAAATCCTAAAAGACTAAAGCAAATCACACTACAGAACTATCAGGCAAGATTGTTAAACTTTTAACAGGTTAACATCAATGTATTGCTTTAAAATTAAAAAATTTAATAACCAGAAGAAGCCATTTGTTAAAAAATTAACAAGCTTGTTAAATTATTAACAGCTACTTAATGATGAAAAGGAGTTTTATTGTTAATAATTTAACAAGCTTGTTAATTTTTTAACAAGAGATCATTCGGAGCAAGATTGTTAAAAATTTAACAAACTATTAAAATTTTTAAAATAAAAAAATTTTAATTAAAATAAAAAATTTTAATAATTTTAATCCGGTCTACATGAAAGGGTTAGAGAAACTAAACTTGAGTAAGAGAGTTTGAACCAAGAGAGAAGGAAGAGAGAAAGAGAGAGAACGACAAAAGACAAAAGAGCAAAACAAACAAACAAAATAATATTTTTATTGACAAAATAATATTTTTATGTTATTATTTAATAAAGATAAAAAATAAATAATGTAAAAAGCATTGAAAGAAAGAGTACTTTAATTGATAATGCTATTCTATTCTAAAATTAAAAAAATATTTACAATAGGTAAAGTTATTTATTGTATTACAAACAATCTTTCTTTAAGCAATTATAAAAGTATTTAGAAGCAACTTATTTTCAGTTATTCTAAAGCAATAGAAAACAAAAGCAAAACAACTAACAACATTTATTAAAGGAGAAAAGAAAATGGTCACTTTACAGATTACTTTATTTGACAAGAATAATAAATACAAACCAATTAGCACTTTAATTGATGTTGAGAGTATCGAAGAATACAAGAAACATCCTATTGATTATAAGATAAAGGCTATACAAAAGATTTGTAACAAGAGGTATTTAACAGGCAAAGAATTGCAGAATTTAGGATACACAATTATTAAAGTAAGAAACTACACTTTGTACAAAGAACTACTTGACAAAAAAAAGAAAAGTGATATAATAAAAGAAAAAAGGAGATAAAAGAAAATGAATAAAAGATTTTGGTATGAAGGTTTAATTATTGTTGTTCTTTTTGTTGTATTACTTGGCTTTTGCTCAAAGATTGAAAGCACTTACACAAGAAAAGCAAGGGTTTGTACAATAGAAGACGAAACTGTTCTTTTTATTGATGAAACAGGAAATGTTTGGGAATGGGAACTTGAAGAAGGAGAAGAGTACAAGGTAAATGAGAAAGTAAAACTTGTCATGTTTAGTAACTTTACAGATGATATTATTGAAGATGATGAAATAAAAAAGATAAAAAAATATTAAAAAAGTATTGACAAAAGAGATAAAGTATAGTATATTATAGTTAGAAAAAGAAAGGAGATAAAAACAATGGCTACCACAAAAGAAAGAATCGAAGAACTGGAAAAGAAAGAATTTTTCTTAGAGATGAAAGACCGCTGGACAAGAGAAGACTTTGAAACGATGAGAAAAATCAGAGAAGAAATCAGAGAACTTAAAAAACAGTAACCGCGGCGGCCGGTCCAAAGAAGATTTGGACCGGTCTTATTTTTATTAGAACGAGATTGTTAAAAATTTAACGAACTGGATAAAAACTGGATGAACCGGTTCCCGCGAATTTTTTTATTTTTACTATTGACAAATAAAATAAAATGTGTTATATTATAATCAGAAAAGGAAAGGAGATACATAAAATGTTAAAAATCAAGTTCAACGGTTCTGAGGCAGCTAAAGCGGTAGGTTTTAAAGAGTTTACAAAAGAATTCAATAGCTTTAAAGAAGCAATGGAATTTTATAACAACTGCACTTTTGCTACAGAATGGGAAATGGTAGAAGAATAAAACTTCTACCCTTTTTCTTTACTTTTTAAAAAATTTTTGGTATAATAATAGTAACAAATAAATAAAGGAGAAAAAGAGATGCAGGAGATTTATCGGATTTTTCAATTCTCGCAAGGCTCTTTACATTAGATTGCATTTGTCTGGTCTGAATCTGTAAAAGATTTTTTAGACTCGTGCAATAAACATAATGAAGAGCCAAACACAGTTTTCTTTTTTGCTCAAAAAATTTTTGTAGAACAATAAAGAAACAAGGCAGGACAACCAAAAACAGTTGTTCTTGTCCGAAAAATCCGACCGACTGGGAGTAGCAAGTTTTTAAGTGAAAATTAAAGCTACTTTTTGACTTCTCTTTTCCTATATTAGAAGAAGCGTTAAAACGCTTCTTTTTTAGTTTAATCCAGAACGACCGGCCGCAGGCCGAAAATTATACCACATGAGGAGGCAGTTTGTCAATAGGAAAAATATACAAATATTTAAAAAAATTTTATCCTAAAATTGTGCATCTTTTTCCAAAAAAAGTATTGACTTTCCGGTCAAAAGTGATATAATTAAATCATCGAAAGGAGATAAAACAATGACAACAAAAAACATTTACATTCACGAACAGGCTTTTGGTTTTGCAATTTATAACGATGGTAAAGTAGTTGATTATGCAACAAGTTGCTATGAAGCAGAAGAGAAAGCAAAACAGATTTCTGATACAAAGGGCATTATCTTAAAAGGACTTGTAAACATGACATTGAGAAAAGCGAAAAAAGAAGCTTAAAAAGCTTCTTTTTTTTTGTCTAAATCGACCACTCCATGCCGAAAAATTATACCATGCGGGAAGCCAAGTTGTCAAGAGAAAAAATGCACAAATATTTAAAAATTTTTTATCCTAAAATTGTGCAAAAATTTTTCAAAAAAGTGTTGACATTATCATTCCAGTGTGGTATATTATAATCAAGGAAAGGGAAAACACCTAAACAAGAGAGGAGATAAAAACAATGTTCGACGATTTCGATTTAGAGATTACCTGTGAAGAGTTCTACAATGACGAATACTACTTCGATGGAATGTATGGAGAAACTGAATATGAGGAGTTTTAAAACTCCTCATAAAAAATCCTTGACAATATAATAAAAAAATGATATAATAAAAGAAAAAAGGAGATAAAAAAATGAGAAAACTGCTTTATAAGAATAATGTTACCAATAAAACTACGGCTTCTTACAATATCGCAAAAGAATGGACAGATAAACAGATTTTCTTTGAAGACATTGAAGCACCAAAAGGATTTGAAGAACTGGAATTGGAAAAAGAAGCGAAAGAATATAATACAAAAGCTGGAATTGGAAAAAGAAGCAAAAAAAGATAATAATAAAAAATTCAGTGAAAAAACACTGAGTTTTTTTTATTTTTTTCAAAAAAACGCTTGACAAATAGACCGGTCTTTGTTATACTATAATCAGAAAAGGAAAGGAGATAACAAAGATGACAAGCGTACACTTTACAAGAGATAGACAGGACAGAGAAAACCTTATAAAAGAGATCGGTTCCGGTAAAGTGGTAAAAAGAGTAGTTATCGACAGAGGACATAGAAACGGTCCGGAAATCCATGAAGTGACAGATAATGCAATCGTAAATATCTACAATCAGAGAACAGGCAAGCTTATTACAAAACTGATTGCAAGACCGAACCAAATCAAAAGATACTATGAAGAGGGAAAAACACCAAAGGAAATCTTAAACAAAGCTTATGACCATATGAAAAAAGGATACAATGAAAGATAAAAAAGGCTTGACAAAAATAAGCCTTTTTGATACAATAGAATTAAGGAAAAGGAGAAAAGAAAATGACTAAAAAACAGATTAAAGAAAAGAATAAAAAAAATAGGGTTATAGTAGGTTTTAACACTGGCACAAGAACCTTCAAAAGCGCAAAAGACTATGACAGAAAAAAAGAAAAGGAATTTTGCAGAAAAGCCTTGACAGCTTACTAAAAATGTGATAAGATATAATCATCAAGAGAGAGGAGAAAAAGAAAATGTTTGAAAAGATTATGGATGCAGCAATTAAAAGATACGGCTTCGAAGACAAAAGAACAATCATTATCTGCACAGTGTGTGAAAAAATCGCGGACGCCCTTAAACGATAAGGGCGTCTTTTTGTATACTGAACCGGTCCGCGGTTAACGTACCCGGGCGCTGGGCGCCGAAAATTATACCACACCTGAGTCGCCGCTGTCAAGAACTTTTTTGCGAAGTTTTGCACAAATATTTTCTTCCCGATTTGTGACATTTGTCTATTGCATTTTGGCTACAATCTGCTATACTATAATCAAGGAAAACAAATAAGCACAAAGGAGAATAAAATGGAACCTGTATCAGAAGAATATAAAAAAGACCGCTATCAAAGCTATTTAGTAGAGATTAGAGCTGAATGGGGCGATAAAGCGAAAGTAATGACTTATGAAGAATTTTGTGAAGAATGTGACACGTTCGGGTGGGATTTTATTTAAAAAATAAAAAAGGGGTTGACAATCAACCTCACCTATGATAAAATAAATATAGAGATGAGGGAGAAAGAGTTCCGAATCGCACAACTCACTCCAAAGTGGCAAGCAGTAAGCAAGCACTACTCCAGCCGAGTACGCAAGCAGTAAGCAAGCACCACCAAAAAGCGGTTCTCTTGATCGGGTAGTAGAGTTTTGAAGCATACCTCACTACAAAGTGGCAAGCAGTGAAAAACAAGCACCACCAAAAAACTTCAAAAAATTAAAAAAATGCTTGACAAATAGTCCGGCTTATGATAAGATATAATCAGAAAAGGAAAGGAGATAACAAAAATGTTCAAAATGGATTATCTTACAGCTTTAAGGGTCATTGAAGTAACTGAAAAAAAGCTTGCCGAAGATGAAAAATGGCTTCCCCGCTTATATAGCGAAAAAATGATTGCTCAAACTAAAATTGGAATTGAGTTAAACAAAAAGACCATTGAAAGCTTAAAAGCACGGCTTCCACAGCTGAAAGAAGAATACAAAAAAGCTGAAATCGCAAGGTTGACCGCAGAAATCGAAAGAATCAAAAATCTTTAAAAAAAATGAAAATAGGGCTTGACAAAAGCCAAGCCCTATGCTAAAATAAATACATAAAGAGAGAGGAGATAAAACAATGCTTTATAGAATTGACAGAGAATTTGATGAATACAAGGGCGCAGGAGAGTATGAGACAAAAAAATATTATCAGTATGTATGTGGTTTGCGGAATGTCGGCAAGGCTTGCCTTGATGCCGATGAGATTGACAGGGTTGTAAGAGTTATTCGCTTAAGCTTTAGTTTTAAAGGCTTAATTGTATGTCTAAAAAAAACTTGCTCTTCTCAATATAATCAAACATCAAAATCAAAAAAGTGCTTGACAGACTAAAACAAATATGATAAGATATAAGCAGAAAAGGAAAGGAAAGGTAATAACAATAATGACTAAAAAACAATTTATATTAAATATCGTCTTTTTTCTGCCTCTTTTAATTTTAAATTTTTTTGCATACGGAATTGAAGGCGATATTAGACTTATAAAAATGTTGCAAAAATATTCAAAAAAGTACTTGACACACTCCTAAAAAGGTGTTATAATAAAGTCAAGAAATGGGAGAGGTAAGGCAACCTGAGAAGAAGGGAAGGCGCATAGTTGCCGCAGTAAGACCAAGCCGACAAAGAATCCCGACCGCATGGAGCCGAGCGATGCGGTATATAAGTGTGAACCAAGCCGAACAGGCAACCAGCGGACACCATGCCGCAGTCCTTGGAAATGGGGTCGCTCAGCAGGACACTAAGAGAGCTATAGGCTCTCTTTTTTATTGGCGGCGCGCGCACGTTCCTTGCGCGCCGAAAATTCCATTATACCACCTGGTTGGAGTTTTGTCAAGAGAAAAATTGCACAAATTTTAAACTTTTTAACTCCCGAAATTTGTGCAATATTCCGGTATTGCATTTCCCTTCCGGATGCGCTATACTGTAGTTACAGAAAAGGAAAGGGGAACACCAAAAATGACTAATACAGCACTCTATAGCAACCTAATTGACCGCTACAATGCAATTAGCTTCACACATGACTATATCTTTGGCTTCACCTATAAAGGCAATGTATATGCTTGCAAGACTACTTCGAAAGTTCTTCCGTATATCCTTACTCTTGACAAAGCAAGCCGTGGGGCTGGATATGCAATCCGTTTCAAGCCGAACACCGCTCAGAAGCTGTTTCTTCTCAAGGATTCCGAAGTAATATGCTCCGTTAAATTCTTTGACGAAATGGTCGCTGAAAGCAAGTATAATCGCGGTGAAATCTTTGAAAAGATTATCACTGAAAAAGGCGGTCAGGCTTGGGAAAAAGATAATCTCAAATTTACAGAAGCTCCCGATGCAATCATTGACGGTATAGGCTATCAAATTAAATTTGAAAAAGCCACCTTTACAAATGAAAAAAGTTTGGCAAGTCTTGAAAAATAAGGCTTGCCGGACAAAAAAAGGCTTGACAAATAAATAATTCTTTGATATACTGTATATAGAAAAAGAAAGGAGATACAAAAATGATGAAAATGCTTGTTTTCGATATGGATGGTACAATCGCTAATCTTTATGGTGTTGATGGATGGTTGGAAGACCTTAGGGCAGAAAATACAAGACCTTATGACGAAGCAGAACCGCTGTATAATATGATTGAACTGGTAGAACTTCTTAATAAGCTTCGTTCCCTTGGTTGGTTAATTTGTGTAACAACTTGGCTTGCTAAAGATGCTACAAAAGAATATAACAAAGCTGTTACAGAAGCAAAAAAGGCTTGGCTTGCAAAATATGATTTTCCGTATGATGAAATTCATTGTGTAAAATACGGAACAACAAAAGCAAATTGCACACGCAAGAAAGGCGGTTTTCAAATTCTTATTGATGATAATAAAAAAGTCCGTGATGGTTGGACGCTTGGAACTACAGTAAATGCAGAATATGATATTACAAAATTTTTGAAGGCTCTTGTTTGAGAGCCTTCCGGACCGAAAAATTTTTAAAAAAGGTATTGACAAATAAAAACTTATAGTGTATACTATTAAACATAGGAGGGAAAACAAATGAGCAAAAATTATTATCTTGGAATTGACACTGAAACCGCTAATAGCTATCTTAATGAAGATGGAAAACTGGAATTAAAAGATTCTCTTTGCTATGACATTGGATGGGCAATTATTGACAAAAAAGGAAAAGTGTATAAAACTCGTTCTTTTGTAGTCGCAGAAATTTTTCTTGATAAAGAACTTATGTTAAGTGCTTACTTTGCTGATAAAATTCCGCAGTATTGGGAAGATATTAAAACAGGAAAGCGGAAACTTAAAACATTAAAAAATATCCATTGGGTATTTAAACAGGATTGTAAAAAATACGCCCCTAAAGCAATTTTTGCACATAACGCCTTTTTTGACTATAACGCTTTAAATAATACCCTTAGACTGTTAACTGGTTCAAAATTCAGATATTTTTATCCGTATGGAATTGAACTGTGGGATACATTGAAAATGTCAAGGGATGCAATAGGAAAAACAGAAAAATATTCTGAATATTGCAAAAAAAACGGCTATCTTACCGCACATAAAAATCCGCAAAACAGACTTACCGCAGAAATTCTTTGGAGATATATTTCTAATAACCCCGATTTTGAAGAAAGTCACACTGGCTTAGAAGATGTAGAAATTGAAAAAGAAATTTTTGTAAAATGCCTTAAAAAGAAAAATGTAAAAAGGTTACTGTTTAACAAGCAGTAACCTCGGCCCGGGCAAAAAATTTTTTCAAAAAAGTATTGACAATACCCCTAAAAAGTGTTATAGTATAGTTACAAGGAGGGAAGAAAAAATGACAAAAGCAGAAGAAATTAAAAATTACATGAAAAACCTTGGTATCTCAAAAGAAGAAGCAGAACAGCTTTGGGAAGATGACCATAATGATGTAGTTACTCCCGAAATGGCAGAGATGGAAAAGAAAGCAAAGCAGATTAAAAGATACGAAAAATCTGATAATAAAAGAAAGGCTTCCACAAAAGAAAGAAAAGTAGATGAAGAAAAGAAAGCTTTCCTTAATGGCTTTAGAATCTTTGCAGAGGGTAAAGGTGGAAAAGTTACTGCAATTAAAAATGAAGCAGAATTCTCTTTTACCTACGGTGAAAATTCCTATACTGTAAAACTCGTCAAGCATCGCCCCGAAAAGAAAGGAGAAAAATAAAATGAAAAAGTTTTTTAGAATTGAAGAGGGTTATAAATTTGAGTGGAATGACCTTAGATGTTTTATTACCGTTGTAAATGTAATTCTTATTATGATTTACGGGTTGTCAATTTCTTGGTTTGGTCTTGCTGTCGCTGTAATAGGAATAATTAAAGATATTAAAACAGATAGAAGGGTAAATGGTCTTCTGATGCATATTGCAAATGCAAGTTTGAATATTTACTTTTTGCTGAGTTATTACAAAATTATTTAACCGCGGGCGCCCTTAATTTTTAAGGGCGTGCCCTTGGCCCGGCCGCATAAAAAAATTTTTCAAAAAACCCTTGACAAACCCAGCTTTTTGTGGCGGCCCGCGTTCCTCCGGCGCGGGCTGATTTTTCATTATACCACACACGCCGCAATTTTGTCAAGAGAAATTTTGTACAAATTTTTTAATTAAAAATCCCGATATTTTGTGCAATATTGCCTATTGCTTTTTAAAGAATCTTTTGTTATAATAATAAATGTCAAGAGGGAACGGTAGCCTACACCGAAAAGATAACAGTAGGTCGGGTTGCTGAAAAAAATAAAAAAAATTCTTGACAAATAAAAAACCTTATGTTATAATAAATACATAAGATAAAGAAAGGGGAAACAAAAATGATGCGATGTAGGAAAAAAGCGCTTAGGGAAGGGTGGGCGCTATGACATAAAACCATCCCTCTTGAGGGGTAGCGCAAGGCGCCTGCGTCCCTCTCGTATGGCAAAAATAAAAAAAATAAAAAAAACTATTGACAACCTTTTAAAAATTTGATATAATAAATACATAAAGAAAAACAAACACACTTACAAAAGAAAGGAAGTATGTACTATGACTAAGAAAGAAAACTTCAACGCAATCGCAACTATCCTCAACGAAATGGGCAATCATGACTTTGATGAGTTTATCGCTCATGAGGTCGAGCTTCTGAATAAGAAGCGCACTGGTAGCAAGACGCCGACCAAGCGTCAGAAAGAGAATGAAATTCTCAAAGAACACATTCTCGGGGTTCTGTCCGATGAGGGCATGACGGTAACTGAAATCATGACCACTCTCAACGAAGATGGTCTTACCAATCAGAGGGTGAGTGCCAACCTTAAACAGATGGTTGACAACGGCACTGTTAACAAGGCTGTTGTAAAGGGTAAGTCGCTGTTTACCCTTGCATGACTTCCCTTGCACGCTTCCTAAATAGCGTACCACGCAAGGCTTTAGGGGACTGGAAACAGTCCCTTTTTTATTATACGTTTTGTTAAAAAATTAACAAGCTGGACCGGCGCGCATTGTTAAAAAAATCACAGTCTGAAGTTTTAAAAACATAGATGTCTATCCTAATAAATTTACTGAAATTTAAGATGTGTTTTCATTCACTGAACATTTTATCGTTTAAAAGAAAAAATCTTAAAAATTTTAGTAAATTCTGCTTGACAGCTTTTACTTACTTGTGGTATAATTATCTCATCAATAGAGAGGAGATAAAATAAGATGAATCCTTATGTATTTAAAAGTGATGTTCCCCATGAAAAAAGACTACAGGTTGTTTATCTTGGACTTAAAGAAAAACTTCCGCCTAAGAAAATCAGTAGTTATGTAAATTATGCCGTTTCTACAATAAGAACTTATTTACATAAATTTAAAGAACTTCTTTCGGAAGCTATTGAATTTTTTAAACCTAATGTTGAAATTATTTCAAAAGTAAAAGATATTCCAAATGCTGATAAATGTTATTGTTTTAAATTTTATGGCTGTGATGATGAAATTCTTTTCACTAAAATTGGGACAACGGTAAGAGCCACTAATAAAAGGTTAAAAGAAGAAATCAAGTCTTACACAAAAGCAGGTTTTACTATTGCTAAAGTAGTCATTGAAAGTATTATTGATTGTGGGTCAATTCCATCAGAAGGAGCAGAAAGTTTTACAAGAGCAATATTTATTCAAAAGTATCCTAACACTTTTAAAAAGAATGATAGGTTTATGGGAGTAGATATTCCTGTAGAAATTTTTAATAAAACTGTTGAAACTTACTTTAAAACTGCGGGAGCCCTTAATTAACAAGGGCACCCGTTTAGTCCGGCCGCGATTGTTAAACTTTTATCAAAGATTGTACTTAAATAAGAACTTGCTTTCTTTAAAAATTTTTGATATAATTATTATGTCGAAAGGGAAAAGGAAAGTTAAAGCTTCAAAAAAACTTTCAAAAAAAAATTAAAAACCTATTGACAAACAAAAAAACTTATGTTATAATAAATACATAAGATAAATAAAGAAAGCGGTTATAAAGTAGTGAGAAAACCTACCTAGTGCGCACAAGGCAAACTCATTCAACCAATTTCACGGAGTTTAAAATCTCCAAAAAAATTTAAAAAAACTCTTGACAACTTAATAAAGAAATGCTATAATAAACATGTAAAGAAAAACAAAACACTTTAAAAAAGAAAGAGGTAATGTACTATGGCTATGACTTATGTTGATGCTCTCACTGTTGCTATTAACGCTGTTGATTCTGAAACTGCTGAAAAGCTTACGGCTCTTAAGGCTCAGCTGATGAAGAAAAAGGGTTCTTCCAAGCCGACTAAAACTCAGGTTGCTAACGAAGCAACTAAAGCGGAAATCCGCGAGGTTCTCGGTTCTGCTGATGAACCGATGACTGTTTCGGAAATCCTTAAGGCTCTTCCGAATGACTACTCTTCGCAGAAAATTTCTGCTCTGCTTCGGCAGATGGGTGAAGATGGAACGAAAGAGGTCGTAAAGACCATTGAGAAGAAAGTTTCTCGTTTCGCTCTCGCGTGAGCCTAAAAGGTTTTGGCGGTTTTAGTCCTTAAAAACCGCCTGCGGTTTCTGCGTCTGTCGCCTAAAGGTATGGCACACGACTTTTAATCGTGACTATGTGGGTTCGATTCCCACCAGACGCATTTTTTATCTAAAATTTGTTTTCTTCTCCTTTCCTTGGTGTTGGGCTAGACAATCGTCTAGCCCTTTTCGTTTGTCCTTATTGTTAAAAGTTTAACAAGCCGCTCCGGGTCACATTGTTAAAAAAACTACTTTCAAAATCCCTATTGACATTTTAAAAAATTTTTGTTATACTTTAATTACAAAAGATAAAAGAAAGGAGAAACCCGAGATGAAATATAAAGGTTACGAAATCCCCAATAAAGAGATTGATAAAATGATGGATACTCTTGATATTTCTCTTGAAGAAGCTTGCGAGGTTTATCTTTTTGACCATGACTTAATAGAGAATAAGGAAGTTGAAGAAATAACTAAAAAAGCTACAAAAAATCGTATTACTTCTACGATTCATGGTGCAAAAGGTGAAAAAAAGGAAAGAAAACCAAGAGAAAAGAAAGAAAATACACTGAAAAAACAGATTATTTCTCATATTTTTGATAGTTTTTTCTACGATAATGTAAGAGAAAGTTATCCAAATCTTGAAATTTCTATCAGAAATGATGAAAAATACATTGATTTAATCATTGATAACAGAGAATTTACAATAAATCTTGTAGAACATCGTAAAAAGAAAGGGGAATAATTATGACATTCGAACCTAAAATTAGCGGTACAAAAGTAGAAGGATTTTCTATCACTCCTATTTTTGCAGAACAAATTGTTCTTTTATCTGATGCTCAAAAGGTAATCAAAAGACAGGAAACAATGAATTGTCTTCTTGATAACTTTCGTTTTACTAAATGTAACGAAAATTATCCTAATGAATGGTATGCCATTCTTGATTTTGATACTATTTTTAAATTATCTGTACTGGAAAACTATCCCGAATATGAAAAAGAATTTATTGATTATTTTGGAAAAAGCTGGTTCAAACAGTACATTAGATTCAATCATTAAAACTGCGGGTGGTGGTCTAATCTTCACCGCCCTATTCTTTTTTTTCTTTGATTTTTTAAAAGAGAGGTTAAGAAAAACATCTTAAAAAATAAGCATAATTGCTTGTTATTTTCTTAACAATCTGCCCGGGCGAACTTCTCATCATTTTTTTAAAAAATTTTAATTTTTTGCTTGACACAAGATATTTTATTTGCTATAATTTACTTATCAAAAGAAAGGAGAAAAGAAAATGAAAACAAACAAAGGACACATTCACTGCCCAGCTAATGCATGGGATTGCCCCTATTTTGATGCTAATGGATGTTGCATGATGTATCCCGATGCAGACCCAAAAGAAGAATGTGATGATTTCTATTTCTTCTGGGATGAAGATGATGATTACATTTGTTACAATAACCACGAAGGAGAAGAAAATGATTAAGGACTGGAATAGAAGCGAAGTAATGACACTTAAAGATGTTTTTCATTTTAAAAATTCTTTAAGACCTTTTGTTACTGTAGATACTAATAGTGGAATTATTGGAGAACTTTTTATTGACATTAATGAAGGAGTAGCTTATAATTTAGATGAATTAGAATACGAAGGGCTTGAATTCTATTCAAAAGAAGAAGATAAAGATTTTAAGGGTGTTGAAATAGACGGAACTATTAAAGAATGGTTTTAACTGCGGGTACAGGTCTAACGGGGATTAGATTAGTCTAATCTCCTTTGACCGGGCCGCCGCGTTAAATAAATAACTTTTAAAAAACTCTTGACAACTCTTTTTCTATCTGATATAATTAAACCATCGAAAGGAGATAAAGAAATGACACACATTGAACTTATTAAAGCAATCAAATCAAATTTTCAAAAAGAATTTAAAGAAAATCCTACTACTTCTGAGCAGGTAAATGCTTTCCGAAGAGGTGTAATTTACGCTTATGATTATCTTATTGTTGTTTTAAAAAATGATGATTCATGGATTTACGAAAGGAGATAATTAAAATGACAGTAGGACAAATTATGGTAGAAGTTAGAAAACTTAATGATGAAGAACTTAAAAATCTTGAAGATAATATTCATGACCTTAAAAAAGACCGTGAAAATACCAAAAGAGAAAAAGCAGTAAATGAGCTTAGGAAAGCATGGGATATGGCGGTTTCTCTCGGAGTTGCAATTTATGATAATGATGGTTATCAAATTGTAAATTTTGAAGACTTAGACTATCAGTTTTAAATAAACACCCTTCGGGGTGTTTTTTATTTAACTACAATTAAAGTCCTCTAACTTTGCCGGCGCGATAATGTTCCACCTGCGCCGAAAAATCCTCCACTTGTCAATAGGTAATTTTCACAAATAAAATGTTAAATTTTTAACAATCTTCCTTTTTCCCGAAATTTTATTATGCAATAGTAACAAAAAAAGGTTTACATAATATTTATTTTTTGTACAATAGTACTAAATTTATAAAAAGTCAATAGACAAAATGAACAAAAAAATATTGTTAAATTTTTAACAATGCCGTTAAAAATTTAACAATCCTCTCCGCTTTAGCACTGTAAAGCGTTACGCTTTAGTGTATTGAAGTCAGCAAGAGTAACGATCAAAAGAAAAGAGAGTATATGGTCTATATGGCTAGTTGGAATGGTTAAAGCATATGTACGCGGCAGCTGGTCAAAGAAGAAATGACTAACTATATGGATTTTTAATCTAGTTAAAGGGAAGGATTGTTAAAATTTTAACAATAATGCTTAACGGTAGATTTTTAAATTGCTATAAGGAATATTAGACTGGTCCTGTGCACCGCATCACTACAATTTTTATAATTTTCCACATTTTCCACAATTTTACTATTTTTCCAAAGCCTTTGATTTATTTTACCAATAATATATATCCTATTTATAACGAGAAGGTATTATTCCTTTTTCTCTTCTTTCTTCCAATACTTCTAAAACCTTATTAAACATTTCTTTTGTCTCTTCTATCCCTGCTTCTTCTCTATTCTATTTCATTCTTTTCATAAGCTAATAATAAGACTAACCTTCATTTTCGTAATTTTCTATAATCTGCTTTCTCCAGTTATCAGTCATTGTTATACTCATTTTGTTCCTCCTTTTCCATATGCATCTATTTTCCGGATATATTGCATCAAATGCCCAATCAAAACTTCACTCACCAAAATCGCACAGCCTATTAAGATAAAACTATTAGGAAGAATTATTCTATTAGGACTATTAGGAAGTGATGATAAAACATCCATTTTTAAGATAATGGATGATGATAAAACATCTTACTATCTTAAAATGGATAATGATAAAATATCTTGTTATCTTAAAATGGATAATGATAAAATATCCACACAAGCAAATCAATCTATAGATAAAAGTTTTACAATATTTTTACTCTATAAAGAAAGATTATTTACCAACTCTTCTTCTATGACTTTAGGTAATCTCTTTCCTACAACATTAATTAATTGAAACTATTCTACTGGTCTATTTGTAGCATTTCCTGGTATTTTTACCCATACTTTTTTATACTCTATAAATTTCATTACAGATAAAGCAGATAAAGCTACTTTAATAAGATCATTTACTCTACTATTTGCTGATTTAGAATAACCTAACATCTAACGAAGCTCAGTTAAAGTAAAAGTATAATCTGTTTTAAATTTATATTTATCAGCTAAATAAAAATAAATTTTTATAACAAAAGGATTAGACACAGTACAAAGATAAGCTAAAACATCTACTGATACAATATAATAATTCTCATTATAATTATATGGAAAAGTATATTCTTTAGCTTGCTCATCATATTTTATATAACCAGCGTCAATAAGCTTTTGTACTCTTTCTCCTACTTGTCTTGCCGTTTTACCTATAACCTTCTTTATTATTGGTCTAAGTTTTTTATATTTAGACTAAGAAAGATATAAAAAAGACTGAGAACCATCTTTTTTCTATCCAGGCTTTATTCTTGCTGTAGCACCAACTAACATAAAAGAATAAACAATACTATCAAGATGATAATCAAACCAATCTGATTCTAATGAAATTCTTCTTGTTGCAGATGACTATTTTTTTACAACAATAGTCTACATTTCTTCTCTCCTTGTAAAATGTAAAAAGGTTTCCCCTTTTTTCAAATCAAAATCATTTTAAAATTAAATCTACCCCGAATAAAAATAGAACATACCTCTATTAAAATCCCAGGTTTTTAAGATACTAATCAAGTACCCCTATATATTGATCTGGAAGTTTCCTTACACCCCCAGTAAAAGAATAAAAAGTAGTATATGGAATATCACATTTATTACACATAGTCTTATAAGAAATTCCAATCTACTCCTTACATTTTTTAACTCTTTTCAATAACTCTTCCATAATTACCTCGTCTGTAATTTTTTTATTTCATACATATGTAAAAAATAATTCATACAATTTTATTTTACTAGTCCAAAACTTTCTAATTTTTACTCGATTCTTTTTCAAAATCTTTCATAGCCTCTATAACCTTCTCCATACCCCTCTTATTGCATAAATCAATAGTCTCACTAATTACATCAACACTATACCCCTCTTTAAAAATCCCCTAAACATAAATCATACTAATTACTAATTCCAATTCACTCAATAGCTCAGTAAGACTACCCCTTACAATATTCTTATATTTCTCATTTTCTTTACTTATATTAATCACGCGGGCGCCGGTCCTTCCTGGATTTTATCTAAATCCTTCTCTTCTTCGTTACTAGATTCTGCGGGGTTTAAACGGGCTCCCGCGTTACTTTTATACTTTTCTTCTATTGGTCTCTCCCACCCCGGTTTTGTTAACCAATTACAAACACCTCGTTTATCAATAACTACTAATCTATTTAAACAAAAACCACTTTTACTACAATAACCGCAGTTTTTGACCTAACATATAACATTTTGCATTTTAATTCCTCTTTTCTCTATTGTAATTATATTATATCAAAAATTTCATCGTTTGTCAATCTTTTGATTTTTTAAAAAATTTTTATTATAATATATATATACGGAAAAAGTAAAAAACGCTTTTTCGACTTCCAGCAAAAAACCAGAAAAAAGTCTTTATTTTTAAAAGAAAGGGGAAATGAAACATGCATGAACATAAAATAGACAAGAAAAAAATTCTTTTTTGGCTTGGTTTAATTTTTTCAGTTATCGCCTTTTATGTGGCAGGAGGTTTTCTAGTTTCTTTTGTTTTTAGACTTTTATTTCTAGAAGGTTTGGCTATTTTTATTTTAACAACTATTCTTGTAACTACATTAATTCTTGTTTTTGAAACTATTTAAAGGAGGATAATATGGGCGCTGATATTCATGTTAGAATTTGTAAATATGATTCAAAAACTAATCTTTATAAAGAACTCGCTATTTATAGACTTCGAGAAGAAGATGAGAAATATAAATATGATTATAACGAGGAAAAAAATATTTGGGAGAAAGAAGAAATTACAAACCCCTATATTAAAATTTCTCCTTATGACGCTAGAAATTATGAGATGTTTGATGGGATGAAGCATGGAAATGAAACTGATGGATATGGATATTTTCCATGTACCTCTATTGCTTTAAATTCTCTTGAGCCTTCTCTTAGAAAAGATATTGAAGATAAGATGAATATGAAAGAAAGCTACTACGATTTTTATGAAACTTCTTTCGCAGATGTAGAAGCTTATCTTTATAAATATCCGACTGTTGTAGACTATGATTTAGAATGGGAAGAAGGGGAAATTAAACCTTGTAAAGATAATCCTATTAGGGAATTTTATCAAAAATGTTTAGATTATACCTACTTTGCAGAAAGATTTGGTATATATGCTGAACAGCCTTTTTCTCAGTATAAAATTCTTTTTTGGTTTAGCTGTTAAACAAAATTATATAAGAGAGGATAAATATCCTCTCTTTATTTTTTTATAAATTTTTGATATAATAAATATATAATAAAAGGAAAGGAGTGTTTTTAATGTTAAAATATGAAAAACAAGACGAAGAAGAAATAAAAAAACTAAAAAAATTTAAAAAAAACTATCTTAAACTTAAAAATTTTAACCTTTCCGAAGAAGAAAAAGTTAAAAGATTTTTGAAAGTTATGAGAGGAGAAGAGTGTCATTATATGCTTGTAATTATCTTCCCTGATTGTGAATACAATATAGCTCTTTATGATGATATGATAATTAAAGAAGAAGTAGATAAAATTGAAAATTTAATGGGGACTGAATGTTTATATTATGAGGTAAGAATAAAATGACTACTTTTAGAGAAATGGTAGATACTGGATATTTCGGTTATATATCTGAAAAAGAAGGTATAACCTCAATTAATTCTTCGCGGACGACAAAAATTAATGCAATTATTAAAGATTTTAAATCTTTAGTAAAACAAGGGAAAAACCCTAATGAATATATTTATGAAGTTCTACATAAATATGGACTTAATGAGCATTTGCTTACTGAAGCAGAGATTGAAAGGATTAATAATTTAGAATGAATACAGATACACTTACCATCTTTGAGCAGCAAGCTCTGCTTCAATTTCTTAAAGACAATCTTAATCGAGAAACAATCTCGGTTTATTCTGGCAGTACGCCCCATAGTTTATTCTTAGCCTTCTTGAAACTTCAAAAGAATATAGACAAACTCAATGAAGGCTTAGGGTATACAGAATAAGGAGGTTATTATGGCTTTTGATTAGAGAAATAGTCATTATTTAAATGAAAAAAATAGAATTTTTCCAAAATCAGAACCAGATTTTTGGGATGTAATGGATGCAGATTATAATATAAAAACTGGAAATACTTTTGGAGAAACAGAACAAATAACTCTTTAGTTGCAAAACTGGAGAAGTGAATAGAGGTGAATACCTTGCTTAAATTAGTTTTTATTATTTTAGGAATTATTATAATATCTGCATCAATTTCTTATGGTTTATATTATAAATACCTTTATGTAAATTTACATAGAAATTTTAAATCTTATATGAAAAATGTAGAACGTAAATATATTAATGTAGATGTTATTTTACGCAATGCAGTATATGAAGCATATATAAATGCAAAAGAAAAACATTATGCTTTTGAACAAAAGGCTTATGAATAGCTATATCAAAAGATAAAAGCAAAATGGTAATTTTAAGGGAAGAGATTAAAATAAAATCTCTTCCCTTTATTTTTTTTAAAATTTTTGATATAATTATTATATCAAGAGGAAAGAAAAGAAAGGGGTTGTACTTATGAATGAAAAATGGTATGTCGCTCCGAGCTATGAACACGCAGAAATCAAAAAAATTGATGAAGAAAATCATAAAGCATATATCAAAGAAGTATGCCCGAGATGCAGTGGACTGGGTATTATCGTTTCTCGTGTTGAAAATGGCAAGATGATTCCTATCCCGGTAGATGGCGGTATATGCTATCAGTGTAATGGTGATAAATATATCTACAAATGGGTTAAAGCTTATACAGAAAAAGAATATGCCCGTTACACTAAAAACCAGGAAAGAGCAAAAGAACGTAGAATTGAAAAAGAAAAAGCTAGAATTGCTGAATTAGACGCAAAAGCAGAAGAAAATAAAGCAGCTCTTCTTGAAAAATTTGGTTTTGATGTAGAAAATCCTACTGTTTATCTTATTAGTGGAAATACATTTGAAATCAAAGATTGGATTAAAGAACGCGGCGGCCGTTACAACCCTGCTTTAAACTGGTACTTTACAGGAAATTCCAACCAGCTTCCGGAAGGCTACGAGTATATCGCAATTCCGTTTGATGACTTGTATGATTGGTATCCGCGTGTTAAGAGAATTGAACTGAAAGACAATGCGAAAGAAATCGCGGAAGCCGCTCGAATCGCCGCTATGCCTGAGTCTAAATCTGAATGGGTAGGAGAGATTAAGCAGCGTATGCGTGACCTCAAGGTAGTATTAACCGGCGCCCGCGTGGTTTCCAGCGCATATGGAGAATCTATCATGTTCACTTTTGATTATAATGGCAACGCATTGGTCTGGTTTACCTCTTGTCCGCCTGATGAAGATAAGGCTATTGTTGGTCATGAATATCTTCTTACCGGCACGGTTAAAAAATATGATGCTTATCGTGGTGTGAAACAGACTTACCTTAATCGTTGTATTTTAAAGGAGGTATGTTAATGACTATTTATATGGTTCAAAAAATTGATGGATATGGTGGATGGGGAGAGACTTATTATGGAGAAGTAATTGCAGTTTTTCCGACAAGAGAAGAAGCTGAAAATTATGTTTATAGTCATCATCTAGACAGTGCTATGTACAGTGGATGGCCGACCATTATAATCACAGAAAAAGAACTTAAATAAGATTATTTTACTTTTAAAAAAATTTTTGATATAATATATATATCAAAAGAAGGGAGATAAGCTTTTGAAGAAGGAAATTACTGCTATTACAGAGATTCTTAATGACTTTTTGAAACCTTTTGATTGTGTATCAAATTTTGGAGAAGCTTTTGGTTTTTATCCATTTTCTAACACTGTTGAATTTGCACTCACTGTAAAAGACGTTCATGCTAAAACTTTTATGAACTTTGTAACTAAGCGGTATCCCGATATTCATGCTGACATATTTTTATGGAGTATTATGCATGAAGTAGGTCATCATGAGACAGAAAATGATTTTGATGATGATGAATGGGAAGACTATATGAGAGCAATTTTTAATTGCGAAGATGATATGGAATATTACCATTTGTCTATTGAATGCGCGGCGACCGATTGGGCGGGGAATTACATGAGAACTCATACAGATGAGGTTTCAGCCCTATGGAAGAAACTGCAGCCCGCGATTATGAACTTTTACAAAAGTTTTTAAATTATTTTACTTTTTAAAAAATTTTTGATATAATAAATACATAAGAAATAAGAAAACACTTTTAAAAAAGAAAGAGGTATGTGAACTATGACTAAGAGAGAAATGTATGATGTAATTGCTGAAGTTTTTGCTACTGTTGACCGTGAGGATAAAGAAGATGTCCTTGAAATGGTCAAGAAAGAAGTTGCTGCTCTTGACCGTAAGGCAGCTACGGCTCGGAAGAAAGCTTCTGAGAAGAAAGCAGCTGGAGATGAGCTGAGAGAGCGAATCTCTGCTGTAATTGGCGAAGAGCCGATTACTGTTGAGGGTATTCTTGATGCTCTTGATGAAGATGGTCTTACTCCTGCTAAAGTAACTGCTCGTACTAAGCAGCTTGTTGACCTTGGTGTGGTCGAAAAGAAAACTGTCAAAATTGGTGACAGAAAGCTGATGGGGTATTACAAAGCTTGATATAAGCTACCCTAGTAATTTGTAATAAAGAGGGGCTTAATGCCCCTCTTTATTTTTTTAAAAATTTATGTTATAATATTATTATAATAAGGAGAAAAATTATGGATTATAACGTAAGTAATTTTAAAGAATTTTTTAATAAAAAGTTTATATCATGCCATTTCACAAGTAATGATATAGATGATTTAGTATATGAAATTGAAAAAAATTTTCCAAATTTTAGTTTTACTTTTGAAGAAGGTGCTACTAAATGCGTTATAATTCCAAAAGAAGCTGATTATGTTATTAAAATTCCCTTTGATGGTGAATACAGAGAAAATGAAGAATTAGAAGAAGAATTCTATATGTTTTCCGGAGGGGGACAAGAAGGCTGGGATTATTGTGACCAGGAATGTGCTTATTATGAAGATATTATAAAGGGTTCTGGTTTTGAAAAGTTCTTTTTGCCAAATAGTGTATTAAGTTTTGATTGGCCTATGTACACACAGCAAAAGGCTGAAGTATATATTGATTCTTATAGAAAAACTTCTAATAAATCAAAAAAAATGGTCAAAGAAATGAAAAAGTCCATATGGACTAATTTACCTAATATATGGTTAGAATTATGCTTAGAAAATTTTAATTTTGATATAAATAAATTAAAGAATTTTATTTGTTTCTTAGATGATAATTTTTCAGATTTACATAGAAGTAATATTGGTTATGTGGGAAATCAAGCAGTAGTTATTGATTATGCAGGTTACTGTGAATAGGAGGTAATGTGGGATGGAAGCTCCGTATGAATTTGAAATAGAAAGATATGATGAAGTTGAAAAAAGAACAGAAACTTTGCATGGGGTATTATTTGCTGACTCCTATGCTGATGCAGCTAATAAATTAGATAGTTACTTTAAAACAGAATTAGTCAGCATGAAAATTTTTGCCAATGAAGAAAGTCCAGTTTATATTTTTGAGAATACCAAGGAAGAATTGTGGCATGGGTTATATGAAGTAGATTTTAAAGAATGGGTAACAAAATAAAGTTGCCCTTTTTTAAAATTTATGATATAATATTATTATAAAGGAATGAAAATTATGTATACTTATAATGATGCTATAAGTGAATATGGTATTGAAATTGCGGCGGCCCTGTCTAAAGAAGAATTTAACCAAATTATGGGAGGGTTTGAACGGACGCCCGCGAGTAGGCGTGATTTTGTTCCTTTTGATACTGATAATTATATAGATGCTCTTGAATTTATAGGGCATAAAAGGATGCGAATTACAAATGAAAAGTTGTATAGAATGGCGGAAGAGTTTTAAATATTTACCAGAAATAGATTAGTTTAATATAGATTTCCGCAATAAATAGATAAAATTAAATAAATTTTTAGATATATATGCTAAGTCTCAAAGGGTAAACATTAGACTTCCAGAAGAATATACAGAAGATGATATTAATTTATTGATTGCTGCTTATGAAAAAGGATATAATATAGCAATTATTCTTCCTGGTCAAAAGTCACAAAAAATTACATCTGTTCCATTTTATTTTTCTATTCCTGCGTATACTTGGGACCAGTTTTTAACTTACATTTCTATTGGTGTAAGTGATATTTTTATATCAGGTGATTTAGCTTTTGAATTAGATAAAATAAGTCCAATAGCTAAAGAAAAAAATATTAGAATTAGATGTTATGCTAATATTGTTCAGGTAGATAATAATTTAAATAAGTATAATGATGGATTTAAGCAATTCTTTATTCGCCCAGAAGATATAGACATATATGGAGAATATGTAGATGTAATAGAATTTTATAATTCTATTGAACGTCAAAATACTTTATATGAGATATATTTTAAAGATAAAGAATGGAATGGAAAACTAAGAGAAATTATTCAAGGTATGGATAATTAGGTAAATAATTACTATATTCTTGGAAAAGAGTTTGCTTAGAGAAGAATTAAATGTAATAGAAAATGTTTAAAAGGTGATAATTGTCAACTTTGTGAAAGATTATTAGAATTAGCAGAAAGTTTAGAAAAAAGTAAAGATTATTAGGTGTTTAAGAGGAGGTAACTATGGCTCGGGGAGCAGTTGCAAAAGAACAGATTTTTAAAAAAATGCTTGAAGTCTTTGAAGGAAGTTTTATGTATAATTCTGGAAAAGAACTTCGTATTCCGTGGGATGAAAACGGAACTCTTGTGCAGATTAAAGTAGCTTTAACGTGTGCAAAAGACAATGTATCAGTAGGAGAAGAAGTGAACGCGGCGGTTGTTAAAGAAGAGGCACCGGTTAGTAACTTCCCAGCCCCTAAGAAAAAGGTTGAAGTTACTGAAGAAGAAAAACAGAACGTGGAAGACCTTCTTAAAGCACTTGGATTGCAGTAAGGAGAATTAATGGGACATGTATATCATGCTGAAATTTGGGAGTGTAACGGTAAATGGCTATGTGGTGACGTTTCAGCCCTCGCCGCGTGTTCCAATTATTGTTGGTATCCAGCATTTATTTTAGACCTTTCCCCTGTTGATTTTGTAAAATTACTTATTTCAAAGTATCATGCTGTAAATCTTAGTTATAAAGCTAAATATGATGTCCTAATTTATTATTTTTCTACTATTGAAGACGCTCGAAAATATAAAAATGATATTAACAAAGCTGCTAAATTAAAAAATTTTATTAATTATGAGTAGGTCATATAAAAAACATCCGAGAGCAAAAGATACTGCTAGCAAAAACATGAAAAAATTTGCTAATAAAAAAGTTAGAGCAAATCAGGATAATCTTCCCTCTAAAGGCAAGTCTTTTAAAAAAATTTTTGAGTCATGGGAGATTTCTGACTGGAATTGGCATTGGTCAAAGAGAGAAGCTATTGAAGAGTGGGAAGAAGAAGAATCTCCTCATTATACAGGATTAGCATGGAGACATGAGCGTTTTAAAACCTTTGAAAAATGGTTACAATATTGGGAAAAAAGTATAAAAAGAAAATGATTACTTTGGACAATATTATAAAATATTGTCCTTATTTTTTTATTATTTTTTAGAATTATTATATCAATATCTTAAAACTAAGAAAGGAACTTTTTATGGCTAATAAAACTATAGATGAACTTACTGAATTAACTAGTTTCGTCGAAAATGATGAATTAGCTATATATGATCTCAGTAATGACCTTACCACTAAAGGAAAAATTAAAAATCTTTTTAAAACTCCTTTAACAGATTTAAATACTACATCTAAAAATTTAATAGGTGCTATTAATGAAAATAAAGCGGCTATTTAGAGTGGAGGCGGATCTGGTAGTGGATTACCTACTCCTCCAGATACATAGGGAGAATATATGCTCTCCTTATCTGTTAGCAGTTTAGATCAAGGATAGTCTCTTATTTATAATTATGGTTGGGAATAGTATATAAATGGAGATGATATATAGTATGGTATTAATCAGCCAACATAATTTTTATAATAGAAAATAAACAAGGAGGTTATTTATGTCAAGTGTAATTAAAGGAACCTCTATTACGCTTACTCGCGGAGATACATTACGAGTTCTTGTAGGAACTACTTATAAAGATGGAACTGTATATACCCCTCAAAATGGAGACACAATTCGTTTTGCACTTAAACATCCGCAATTAAATACAAGGCAAACTGAATATAAAGATACTTAGCCTTTAATAATAAAAGAAATACCTTATGATACAATGATATTAGAATTAGAACCAAGTGATACAAAACCTTTAGGTTTTGGTACTTATGTTTATGATATATAGATTACTTTTCCAGATGGAAGAGTTGATACTTTTATTACTTAGGCAGTTTTTAAATTAACACCAGAGGTACATTAAAATGGCAGATTTAACAAGAATAGATGGTGAAATTATAGGGTCATTATCTTCTCTTGATACTCTCTCTGGAACTTTAACAAATACATTGACCCTATCTGGAACTTTAACTCCAGGAACTTTTTCAAAAGATTATCCTGTATATACTGGAATGTATGAAATAATTCCACTAGTAGATTTAGATATATTACTAGAAACAGCGAATAAAAGATTATAGGACAATATAATAGTTAGAAAAATTCCATATTCTGAAACTTTAAATGAAAGTGGTGGTTATACAGTGATAATAGGATAAGGAGATTTTGATGGCAAATCAATATAAAAATAAAATAATTTTTGGTTAGGAAGTTTTAATTGATTTAACATCTGACACAGTAGATGAGGATCATTTATTACTAGGATATACTGCGCATGATAAATCAGGTGCTCCTATTGTTGGTTCCTGTACTTATGATTCAAATACCGCAGATGCAACTGCAACAGCAGCAGATATTTTAGCAAATAAAACTGCATATATTGCAGGAGAAAAAATAACCGGAACAATATAGAATAATAGTGCATTATCTGGAACTATTTCAGATATTAATACACCTTATGTTATTCCTCAGGGTTATTATGACGGAACTAGTTCTGTCAGTATTGATTCTGATTAGCAATCTAAAATTATTGCTAGTAATATTAGAGAAGGTGTAGAAATTCTTGGCGTTGTAGGAACAATGACAGGAACAGAAGATGTTAATGCACAATAGAAAACAATTATTCCAACTTTTACACAACAAACTATTGTACCCGATTCTCCTACATATAATTATCTTTCATCAGTAACAGTATCTGCAATTCCAATTACAATGACTGATAATGCAGCCGGCGGAGTTACTGTTACCGTTGGTACTATTATATAAATAGGAGGGTAATTTAAAAAATGGCAGTAAATATCGTTAATATTAATGGGGAAGATATTGTAAATCTTACGGATGCAACTGCCACAGCAGATAAAATTCTTTTAGGTTATACTGCATATGGTTCCGATGGAAATAAAATAGTCGGAATTATTAATACATATGATGGTATGACTAATTTTATACCTACAACTTCTTAGCAGGTAGTTGCTACCGCTGGAAAAATTGTTACAGAAGATATAATTGTCGAACCAATACCAAGTAATTGGGGATTAATAACATGGGATGGCGCTGTTTTAACAGTGTCTTAAAGAAGGATAAAATATGGCACAAAATGTAATAATTAATGGCGTAACATATAATAGTGTACCTTAGGTTAATATCCCACTAGCGGGTGGAGGAACCGCTCACTTTTATGATACTTCTGATGCTACTTTAACTAGTGGAGATCAGATGTTATCTGGATATACAGCCTATGCTAATGGTACAAAATATACAGGTGCTATTGTACCAAAAGCAGCTTCAGATATGACTGTTTCTGGAGCTACGGTTACAGTACCTGCTGGATATTATGCTTCCGATATGACTAAAACTATTGCTACTGGTTCTGCAAGTACGCCAGCATCAACCATTACAGCAAATCCAACTATTTCTGTTAGTGCTACTGGTCTTGTTACAGTTACAGCTAGTAGTTCTCAGTCTATAACGCCAACTGTTACTCCTGGCTATATCGCTTAGGGTACTGCTGGAACAGTTACAGTTAAAGGAAGCAATACAAAACAACTTGATACAACTTCTATTACAGAAGGTAAAACAACAGTCTCTGGGACAACTGCAACTAGAGGTACAGCTACATGGAATACAGGATGGATTCAAACTGGTACTATATAGGCTGCTACTTTTGCTAATTCAGCAACATCAGGTAAAACATATGTAGATATTTCTTCTACAGATGATGCTCCTGTTCTTATTGCTGGAGATTCTTTATATATAAATAAAGGTTATGTCGATGATATTAAAATTAGTCTTGCAAAACTTGTTCCAGACGGAGCTAATGCAAATCTTGCATCTGGAGTAATTTTAAGTGGATATTCAGCTTATAATAGTGATGGTACTCTTGTAGCTGGTAGTATTCCATCAAAAGCAGCTGCTACTTATAATGTAAGCACATCTAATCAAACTATAGCAGCTGGACAATACTTATCAGGTGCTCAAACAATAAGAGCGGTTACAACAGCAAACATTTCTGCTGCAAATATTAAAAGTGGAATAACTATTAAAGTTGGTGACTCTGCTGATGATGATAGAATTATTACTGCAACTGGTACTTTTACAGCTGCTAATACTGTATCTAATGGACAGGTCGCGGCCGGTGCTGACCAGATCGTATCTGGGTATTCAGCATTCGTAGACGGGGTTGAAGTAAAAGGTTCAATAGCATCAAATGGACCTGTTTCAGGAACAATTTCTACAAAAGCTGGAACAGTAACAGTACCTGCTGGTTATACTAGTGGAGGTAGTGTTTCAATAGCTTCTGCTGAACAAGCAAAAATTATTTCTGGCAATATTAGATCTGGAGTAACTATTCTTGGTGTCGCTGGTAGTTCAACAGTTGTTGACACTGCTCTTACAACAAATGTAGCAAATGCTTCTCGTATTTTAAATGGATATAAAGCCTTTGTTAATGGAGAACAAATTACAGGTACTTTAACAACACCTGTTGTATCTCAAGATTCAGCTACAAAGGTTCTTAGTATTTCGTAATGAGTAAAAGGAGGAAATATGGCACAAAACATCACTATTAATGGCGAAAACTTTCAAAGTGTGCCATCTGTGGTGTTGCCTAAGACTGGTGGCGGCAGTGCGTCATTCGTTGATACGACTGATGCTACTGCTACACCCAGTGAAATATTACAAGGCTACACTGCGTACGGTGCGGACGGCACCAAACTTACAGGAACCGCCGCGGGCGGAGTAGTCACAATAGTGGACACACAAGATGCAGCTGGTGGTACAATTAGAGAAATTACTGCGTCAGAGACGTTTACATTACAAGGAAATAAAAGTGTGACTCCCTCTGAAACAGCGCAAACAATAACTCCAGACACTGGATATGATGCATTTGCTAAGGTTAGCGTTGGAGCAATATCATCTACATATGTAGGATCTGATATTGCAAGAAAGTCTTCTTCAGACCTTACTGCAAGTGGAGCCACAGTTACTGTACCCGCAGGATATTATTCTTCCCAAGCATCAAAAGCTGTTGCAAGTGGTTCTGCAACAACACCAGCTACAACTATTACAGCAAATCCAACAATTAGTGTAAGTACTGGTGGTTTAATTACTGCAACTGCATCTACTTCTCAAAATGTTACTCCTACTGTTTCTGCTGGATATGTATCTAGTGGTACAGCAGGGAAAATTACGGTAAGTGGATCAAAAACTCAACAACTTACTGTAAAAGCTGCTTCTACATATAATGTAAATACATCTAATCAAACTATTGCATCGGGGCAATATTTAACAGGAACACAGACAATTCGTGGTGTTACCACTTCAAATATTTCAGCAGCAAATATAAAAAGTGGAGTTGTAGTTAAAGTTGGTGATTCAGCAGACGATGATAGAATTACCGGCGTTACTGGGACTTTTACCGCGGCAAACACTGTATCAAGCGGACAAACCGCGGCAGGTGCTTCCCAGATTTTATCTGGGTATTCGGGATTTGTAGACGGC